>JAEEGG010000436.1_pt1 | contig 142573 bp, 104 predicted proteins | sample 9134161 | NCBI WGS metagenome assembly JAEEGG01 (sample SAMN16246543, study PRJNA631951) | gut metagenome | biome: gut microbiome; feature: rumen; material: CR-attached | host: Bos | place: Iran: Karaj | collected 2018-10
ATCCTACCTATCCTACCTATCCTACACCCAGAGCAATGCTTAATGCATAATGCTCAATGCATAATGTTATGCCCGTGGGTGTAGGATAGGCAGGATAGGTAGGTTATTTCCTTGTTTCAGTATTATATGCACGTACACGCGCGCGAGGCTCGTGGAAACGAATGGGTGTTTTTCTGGAAAAGAATTGGAAAGAATAGGAAATAATTGAATCCAAAAATTGCAAATAAATTTATTCTAATTGTTGAACATAATTCTTGCCCATTATTGCTTATTGTTTTCCAAAAACAATGAGGGTATAAATATTCATTTTGAAAATTATCATTAGAAAAATTAAGGTCAATTTGGATGATTTGTTTCTTAAAAATACCAATTAATTGCTGTTCGTGACCCGGTCGTCTGAAAAGGAGGACCTTTAGCCGCGAAAAGGTCATCTTTAGAAACGAGAAGGTGACCTTTAGCGACGAAAAGGTGGTCTTATAAAGCATAAATATGCGGATAATTATACGGTCAGGCAAACTACTGTAGAAAGGGCTGATTCCCACTCATGAGAATCAGCCCGATTTCGTTGTCAGCAAAGGCGCGAGGGCTACTTCACCGGCTTGATGGCTACGGTGAAGTCGTAGTCCTGGAACGGCAGCTGGTACTCGCCGCGCGGCCAGGCACCCCAGGAGTTGACGCATCCCAGTCCGAACTGCTTCTGCTGGAGGTGCACCTGGGTGAGCGGACGCTCGACGAGGTCGCCGGAGTGGCGGCCCCACTTCTTGTCTTTGTGAGGACCGTCGTCGAGGTCTTCCACCAGGAAGTTCAGGGCGCTGGCCTCCATCGGTGCGTTGCTGTAGAACTCGAGTCCCCTACCCTCGGCATTGAGCACGCGGAACCAGCGGACGTCGGTGTGGTTGCCGGACTCCTGCGGACGGACATAGGGATAGTACTCGTCCTTCACCTTATTATTATAAATGCCGATGAACTCGGAGGCGTTGCGGTCACAGTAGTTCTCGACAGGGCCGCGGCCGTAGTACTCGACGGCATCGTACTGGCGGGGCATCTGCAGCTGGACACCGTAACGGAACAGCTGGCTGATCTTCATCTCCTTGTTGACGGCCATCTGCTGGCGGATGATCACCTGGCCTTCGTCGGTCAGCGTGTAGGTCATGGTCAGCGTGGCAAAGGGCGGGCGACGCTCGCCACGTGGGCGCTGTACCCAGGGCTGACGGGCCTCGGGCTCGCGGAGCTCGATGGTGGCGACGGCGGCGTTGTCGCTAACGGTGACGCCGGTGACCCGCATGTCGGGGCTCTTCCAGATGCCGAAGCGGTTCTGCAGCTGGGCGCCGTAGTCGTTGTCCGTCGGAGCACGCCAGAACTCGGAGGTGATGGACTCGCGGTCGATGAGCATGGGCTGTCCGTCGACGTCGAGGTAGTCAATCCATCCGCTCCTCTTGCCGACGGTCATCGTCGTGCCGGCGGCCTGGAACTTCACGTAGCTGTTGGTCTCCTCCTTAGTGAAAGCCCCCCTGACCGCCCCCGAGGGGGCCTCTTTAGCCTGTTTGCTGACCTTTGTGTCGCCCACGGATGATAACATGGCGTCAAAGTCGGGGAACTTGTAGTCGTTGATGCGGAACTGCTGGCGGGCCATCACCTGTCCCTTGTCGATGAGGGGCTGTGCCTGCTTCGACTTGAACTGGAAGATGATGAAGAGCTCGTTGTCGTTGTGGTGATTCAGGACGCGCTCCACGGTCTGCCGCAGCTCGTCGGAGGTGATGACCTTGCGCTGCTGGGGCTGAATGCCGCTGATGTCGATGGTTCCTCCGTGACCGAAAGTCATACCGGCAGGACGTCCGGCACTCTCGTGCTGATGGTCGCCGGCACCGCCGACGAACCAGTCGAGCTGCAGATCGTCGAGGGTCTTGAAGAAGTTCTCGTTATAGATCTCGAACTGTCCCTGCTTCAGGTCCTTGTCGGTAATCCACACGTTCTGGTACCAGTACTGTACCTCGTAGGCATGGGGATTGAGCCGACGGTCGGGGGCGATGATGCCGTTGCAGTTGAAGTTGTAGTCGGAGGCGGGATAGCGGCCGTAGTCGCCACCATAGGTAAAGATCTCCTTGCCCGTAATGGGGCTCTTGTCGCGCATACCCTGGTCTACGAAGTCCCAGATGTAGCCGCCCTGATACTTCGGATACTTGCGGACGAGATCCCAGTACTCCTTGAAGCCACCCATGGAGTTACCCATGGCGTGGGCGTACTCACACTGGATGAGCGGACGGGGGTTGTCGTTCTTCGAGTAGGCCTCGCAGCCCTCGTAGCCGTAGTACATCGGGCAGAAGATGTCGGTCTTGCCGTTCTGTCCGGCCTGCTCAAACTGGCAGGGACGCGTCGGGTCGGTGGCCTTCACCCAGTCGTAGGCCTTTTCGAAGTTGGGACCGTAGCCGGCCTCGTTGCCCAGCGACCAGACGATGATCGAGGGGTGGTTCTTGAACGAGTGGACGTTGCCGTACTGACGCTCGAGGTGTGCCAGCTCGAAGTCCTGGCGCTTGGCCAATGTACCTTCGCCGTAGCCCATGCCGTGGCTCTCGAGGTTCGACTCAGCCGTCAGGTAGATGCCGTACTCGTCGCAGAGGTCGTACCAGCGGGGGTCGTCGGGATAGTGGCAGGTGCGCACGGCGTTGATGTTCAGCTGCTTCATGATCTTGATGTCCTGGATCATACGCTCCACGGAGACGATGTAGCCGCCATCGGGGTCCAGCTCGTGACGGTCGGCACCCTTGATGAGGATGGGCTGGCCGTTGACCAGCAGCTGGCCGCCCTTGATCTCAACGTGGCGGAAGCCCACGCGCTGGGGGATGACCTCGAGCACCTTGTCGCCCTGCTTCAGGGTCATCAGAAGGGTGTAGAGGTAGGGCGTCTCAGCCGTCCAGGCCTTGACGTTGCCCAGCGACTCCAAACGGAAGGTGAGCGGGCCGTCGTTGAACATCGTGGCCTGCGTCTGCTCCACCAGCTTGCCCTGAGCGTCAAGGAGCTGCATCTCCAGGGTCTTACCCTTGGCAGACAGAATCTTCACCTCGCCGGAGAGGACACCCTGTTTGAAGTCGTCCTTCAAGTCGGCGTTGATGAAGTAGTCCTGGACATGCACCTTCGGACGGGCATAGAGGTACACCTCGCGGGCGATACCCGTGAAGCGCCAGAAGTCCTGGTCCTCGAGGTAGGAGCCGTCGCACCAGCGCATCACCTGCATGGCGATGAGGTTCTGGCCCTTCTTCACGAACTTGGTGATGTTGAACTCGGCAGCCACCTTCGAGTCCTCGGAGTAGCCGACGAGCTTGCCGTTCACCCACACCTTCACGTTGCTCGTGGCGGAGCCGATGTGGAAGTAGACATTCTGTCCGTTCCAGTCGTCGGGCAGCTGGAAGGTGCGACGGTAGGAACCCGTGTAGTTGTTCGTCTCGTCGATGAACGGCGGGTTGCTGTAGAAGGTCGTTCCCCAGGCATAGCCCACGTTCTTGTAAATCTTGTCGCCGTAGCCCTCGATCTCGAAGAGGCCGGGGACGGGGAAGTCGACCCATTTCGAGTCGTCGTACTTCACGGCGAAGAAGTCCTTCGGCGCCAGGTTGTGGTCCTTCACGAAGTTGAAGCGCCACTTGCCCTCCATCGAGAGGTAGCGGCTGGACTTCGTCTTGTCATTCACTTGCGCCTTGTCGGCATCCTCGAAGGCGAAGAACACGGCTCGGCGTGCCTCGCGGTTGATCTGGTTCACCGCGGGGTTCTTCCACTCGGGCGTCGTCTTGTCGGCGGCCATCGCAGGCATCGCTGCCAGACAGGCGAGCATCAGGAATAGTCTGTTAATCATTTTGTTTAGTATTTCTTTCTTATTAGTTATTCTTCAATAGGTTATGGTATGCTGTTCAACAATTACTACAACAGCGAGAAAGCGACGTCCATCATGTGGGTGAAGGTGGTCTGACGCTCCTCGGCGGTGGTCTGCTCGCCCGTCAGTACATGGTCCGAAATCGTCAGGAGGACCAGTGCGCGCTTGCCGGCGCGGGCAGCATTCATGTAGAGTGCCGAGGCCTCCATCTCGATGGCCAGCACGCCCATGTTTATCCACTTGTCGTTGTGGGGGTTCTCCGAGTAGAACATGTCCGATGACAGCACGTTGCCCACCTTATACTTATAGCCGAAGCGCTCGCAGGCCTCGACGGCACCCCGTGCAAGCGAGAAGTCGGCGATGGGTGCGAAGGTGCCAGGCAGCTCGTACTGTGCGGCGTAGTTGGAGTTCGTGCACGCTCCCATAGCCACCACGAGGTCGCCCACATGCAGGTCTTTGTTGATGGAGCCCGCAGAGCCCACGCGGATGATGGTCTTGACGTCGTAGAAGTTGTAGAGCTCGTAGGTGTAGATGCCTATCGAGGGGATGCCCATGCCGTGGCCCATGACGCTGACGCGCTTGCCCTTGTAGGTGCCGGTATATCCGAGCATTCCGCGGACGCTGTTGAACAGGACGGGATTCTCCAGGAACTTTTCGGCCATGAACTTCGCACGCAGGGGGTCGCCGGCCATGATGACGGTCTCGGCAATCTCTCCCGGCTTTGCGCTGATGTGCGGGGTTGGTGTGTTGCTCATAATCTAATATGTTTTAGGGTTACATTTTAGCGGTTACAGTTTCTTGGTGTTGACAATCTCGATGTTGCTGGTATTCGTCTTCTTGCCCAGGAGGAACTTGTCGATGAACGCCTCTACCTCCGGGAACTGGCTCTCGGGCAGCTGGCAATGGCCGTGGCCGTCGACGATGCTCCAGCCCATGCGGTCGCCGATGCCGAAGCTCTTCCACACCTCTTTCGCGGCCTTTGCCGATACGAGCATCGAGCCGTCGGCCAGCCACTCGTAGTCGGGGTTACCGAGCAGCAGGAGGGCACGCGGACAGACCAGCGCACAGAGCTCGTGCTGGTCGTAGGGCAGCCGGTAGACGCTGTCGCCGTGGAAGTTCTCCTTCTGGCTCTCCTGGAACCAGTGGTAGTCGGTCTTGTCGAGGTCCTCCAGATTCTTGCCGGCCAGCGTCGACTCGTGGGAGGTACGCCAGGCGGCAGCACCGCCGCCACCAGGCTCCTGGGCGATGGTCAGGGCCACACGTTCGTCGAAGGCACCGCAGTAGAGGGCCATCTTACCGGCATAGGAACAGCCCGAGACGCCGATGTGCTTCGTGTCAATCTTCGTCACCTCGGGGCCCAGCTGCTGCAGGCCGTCGATGAGGCGGCTCAGTCCCCAAGCCCACATGCTGTAGGCGCCGTTGTCCTTCAGCGAGGGATAGAGGCGGTCGAAGTCGTGCTCGCCACGCTCGTGGTGACGTCCGAACTGTCCGTAGTCGTTCACCTGCTTCTCGTTGAAGTTCAGCGTGGCGATGGGACGGTTCTCGAAGAGCTGTCGCGGCAGGGCGAGCATACTCGTGCCAATCATCAGGGCATAGGGCGGCTGTCCCACCTTCGGGTAGCGGATGGTGGAGCGGAGTGTCAGGGTGTGGCCATTAACAGTGACGTTGACGGTCAGCGTGTCGCCGTTCATCCGAGCCACGACGGCGCCGTCGGGAACGGTAGGCTTCGTGCCGATGCCATAGTGCTGTATCATGTGGCTGATCTCCGAGCGACGCTGTGCCCAGTCGGCGAACTTCGTGACGCGACCCTTGCCGTTAGCCCAGGCCATCGCGTCGGGCAGGTCCTTGATGACCGGAAGCTGGTCGACGGTGGGCATCGCCGGAGCGGCGAAGGCGGCACCAGTATTCTCTACGTTGTAAACTTGTGGAACGGCCGTCCGCTGGGCTGTCATCGTGGTGATGCAGCCACACATCAGGCCGATTGTCAGAAATGCAATCTTCTTCATTTTGAGGCTTTAGTTTATTGGTTTCAGTATTTTGTCGCAAAGATACGAATAAAGTTTCAGACTACCATAAAAAAAGACGAAAAAAAAAGAGAGCCATACTCGCGGGGAGTACAGTTCTCTTTATCTTGCGAACGTGTCGTTGTTCTTACTTCACCTTCTCAACGATGGCCTTGAAAGCCTCGGGGTTGTTCATGGCGAGGTCGGCGAGCACCTTGCGGTTGATCTCGATGCCGGCTTTCGTCAGAGCACCCATGAGCTGAGAGTAGCTCATGCCGTTGATACGTGCAGCAGCGTTGATACGCTGAATCCAGAGTGAGCGGAAAGCGCGCTTCTTGTTGCGGCGGTCACGATAGGCGTAGGTGAGACCCTTCTCCCACGTGTTCTTTGCTACTGTCCAAACATTCTTACGAGCTCCAAAGTAGCCACGGGTGAGCTTCAAAATTCTCTTGCGCTTTGCTCTTGATGCGACGTGATTTACTGATCTTGGCATAGTTTTCTTACTTCTTTAATGTTCGACAATAGGTGGATTAACGGAGACACAACAGGTCGCGTACCTGCTTCATGTTTGTCTGGTCGACGATGGTGGAACCGCAGAGGTTGCGCTTCTGCTTCTTGGTTTTCTTCGTCAGGATGTGGCTGTGGTAAGCGTGGTGTCTCTTGACCTTACCTGTACCGGTGAACGAGAATCTCTTCTTGGCGCCGGAATTTGTCTTTACTTTTGGCATTTTTTTTAAGTGTTTAATTTGTTATTAATAATCGGCGGCTACGCATATACCGGGCGCGCTGCCTTTTGCTTCGCAAATTGATAATTCTTGCCTTGCAAGCGACCATAGGTCGAGCGGACAATTTTTATTCCTCCTCTGTCTCCGTCAGCTTCTTCAGAGCGTCGGCGCTGATCTTGGCGTTTGCCAGGAGTCCGCCGTTAGCGGGTTTCTCCGTGTCCACCTCCTGGGCGGCGGGCTTGGTGTTCTCCTTGGCGTCCTGTGCTGATGCCTCGCGGTCGCGAGCCTGCTGGCTCTTCTTGGCGACGCCAGCCTTCTTGGGAGCGAGATAGAGGAACATCTTCTTTCCTTCGAGCGACGGCATGGACTCTACCTTGCCGTACTCCTCAAGGTCGTTAGCGAACCTCAGCAGCAGCACTTCGCCCTGCTCCTTGAACAGGATGGAGCGTCCACGGAAAAATACGTACGCGCGTACCTTATTACCTTCCTCAAGGAACTCCTTGGCGTGCTTGAGCTTGAACTGGTAGTCGTGCTCGTCGGTCTGTGGTCCGAAACGGATTTCCTTGACCTCCACCTTCACCTGCTTGGCTTTCATTTCCTTAGCACGCTTCTTCTGCTGGTAGAGGAACTTTGAGTAGTCGATGAGACGGCATACTGGCGGGTTGGCGTTGGGTGAGATCTCGACGAGGTCTACGCCTTGCTCTCGGGCCATATTGAGGGCATCGCGGGTAGGCATAACGGTCGAACCGTTGTCGCCGACGATGCGTACTTCACGTACTCGTATCTGTTCGTTGACACGGTACTGTTGCTTCATTTTGTCATTCTTCATCTACTACTTTTTGAGAAATCGGCTGCAAAATTACAAAAAATCAGCGAATTAGCAAAATTTTTCTCAATATTTTTCTGCTGTTCAGCCAATCATTTCCAGGAATTCGTCTTCGCTGACGATTCTGATGCCCAGTTTCTCGGCTTTCTGCAGCTTCGACGGTCCCATATTCTCGCCAGCGAGTATGAAGCTGGTCTTGCTGCTGATGCTGCCGACGTTCTTGCCGCCGTTCTGCTCGATGAGCTCTTTGTACTCGTCGCGTGAGTGGTGCTGGAAGACGCCGCTGATGACGATGCTCTGATTTTCGAGGACGGAGGAACAAGGAACGAGTAACGAGGCTGACAGTTCGAACTGCAGGCCGTACTGACGCAGGCGTTCCACAATCTCGCGGTTCGTGGGGTTCTGGAAGTAGCCGACGATGCTGCCGGCCATCACCTCGCCGATACCCTCAACCTCCTGCAATTCGTCGGGCGTGGCGGCCATGAGGGCGTCCATCGTCTTGAAATGGCGTGCCAGCAGCCGTGCTGATGTTTCTCCGACGAAGCGGATGCCGAGGGCGAAGACGACGCGCTCGAAGGGCACCTCCTTGGACTTCTGGATGGCGTTGACGATGTTCTGTGCCGACTTGTCGCGCGAGCCGTCGCCGTTAATCTGCTGCACGTCAATGGTGTAGAGGTCGGCGATGTTATGAATGAGTCGGCGGCGGTAGTATTCTTCGATGATCTCCGGTCCGAGTCCGATGATGTTCATCGCCTTGCGCGAGACGAAGTGCTCGATGCGCCCCTTGATCTGCGGCGGACAGCCGGCGTCGTTGGGGCAGTACCAGGCGGAGGAACCCGCAGGAGAACCTGCGGGCACAGTAGCCTCGCTCACCCCGCCCAGTTTCACAAGAGGTGTGCCACACTCCGGGCAGCGGCGGATGAACTGTACGGGCTGCGCGATGATGGGGCGCTGGTCGATGTCCACACCGACGATCTTGGGGATGATCTCCCCACCCTTCTCGACATAGACGTGGTCGCCGATGTGGAGGTCGAAGGAGCGGATGAAGTCCTCGTTGTTCAGGGTGGCGCGACGGACGGTGGTGCCGGCGAGCTGCACGGGTGTCATGTTGGCGACGGGAGTGACGGCTCCCGTTCGTCCCACCTGGTAGGTGACCTCCAGCAGTTCGGTGCAGGCGCGCTCGGCCTTGAACTTGTAGGCGATGGCCCATCGTGGCGACTTGGCCGTGAATCCGAGTGCTCGCTGTTGGCGCAGGGAGTTGACTTTCAGCACGATGCCGTCGGTGGCTACGGGCAAGTTCTTGCGCTCCGTGTCCCAGTAGTTGATGAAGTCAAGTATCTCCTCGACGCTCGTCACCTTCTTCATGCCCTGGCTGATTTTGAAGCCCCACCCACGGGCGGCCTCAAGGTTCTCGTAGTGGCCGTCGGCAGGCAGCTCCTCGCCCAGCAGGTAGTAGAGGTATGCATCGAGCTGCCGGGCGGCGACGACACGAGGGTCAAGACTTTTCAGGGTGCCGCTGGCAGCGTTGCGGGGGTTGGCGAAGAGTGGTTCCTCGGCAGCCTCGCGCTCGCGGTTCAGCCGTTCGAAGGAAGCCCACGGCATGAGAATCTCACCGCGGATTTCGAACTCCCTTGGGAAGGGAGAAATGATAGGTTTCATCTCTAATCTATCATTTAATACCAGCGGAATAGATCCAATAGTCCGCACGTTGGCGGTCACGTCATCGCCATGCACGCCGTCGCCTCGTGTGACGGCCTGTGTGAGCTGTCCGTCGACATAGGTCAGGGAGATGGAAAGTCCGTCGTACTTCATCTCGCAGCACACCTCGAAGGGTTCGCCGGCGAGGCCCTTTTGGACACTCTCGTACCATTGCCGCACCTCCTCTTCCGAGTACGTGTTGGCGAGCGAGAGCATGGGGTAACGGTGGGTCACCTGACGGAAGCCCGTCTGCAGGTCGCTGCCTACGCGCTGAGTGGGCGAATTGGGATCGTAGAGCTCGGGGTGGCGTGCCTCGAGGTCTTGCAGCTCGTGCATCAGCTGGTCGAAGTCGTAGTCGCTGATGGTGGGCTGGTTGTCCACGTAGTAGCGGTGGTTGTGTTCGTGCAGCTCCCGCCGTAGCTGCGCTATGCGTTCTGTCTCGGACATTCGGGGTTTTGAGAAGTTAGAGAAGTAAAGAAGTTCTTCGCAAGCGAAGCGCCGCTTCGCGTCGAGCGAGAGAAGTTATTTTATGAGCACCTTGCGGCCCCCGACGATGTAGACGCCACGCGAGGGCTTGCTGACGCGACGGCCCTGCAGGTCGTAAACGGCTGCTGGCTGGTCACGGTCGGCCACCTGTACGTCGCGGATTGCTGTAACACCTGCTGCTGCACGGTATTCGGCCAGCTCGTCCTCGCTGATGATGATCCATTGCTGCGAGGTGGCTTTGTTAGTGAAGTCGAATTCGACGGCGGTGAGCGGCGAGTAGCCGAGGGTGCCGACCAACGGCCTGGCGTTCATCGCCTTGAAGCCGTTGCTGTCAGTCCAAGTCAGCCAGTAGCCGTGCGTCTTCTTGGCCGTTGCGCCTTTGCCGATGGTGACGTCCGTACGGTCGGGCATCAGCTGGAACCACTCGGTGGACGTAGGCTTCGTCGTCGATTTGGTTTGTATGCCCGTTGCATGGGTGAGGTAGCGCCCTGTGGCGGCGTTGCGGAAGAGGTAGTAGCAGTTCTTCGCGTCGTACTCCAGGTACCAGGCTGCCGAGTCGCTGATGGCCTCGTCCAGGAAGTTCTCCTTCCATGCTACGATCATCGACGTGCGCTGGAAGGCGACACCCGTGCCGAGTCCGCTCTCAGCGTTCTTGTTCATCAGGTAGTACTTCTTCATCTCGTCAAAGTTGTAAGCATAGCCGGAGATGCCGTTATGCTGCGTCACTCGATAGTCGCTCGACGTGGGGTCGAGGCCGTCGATGAACATACCGTAGAGGATGCACATGCCGCCGATGTACTGCAGCTCCTGATGCTTATCCTTGTCGGCACCATTGACGAGCCAGTCGAACGACGCGTTGGTACCCCAAGCGTGCTGACGGTCACCAACGACCGTGTAGTTGCTGTTGCCCTGCTGGTTCTCCAGGAACTGGTACACCCTGTTTGCCTCGCGACCGAGCCACGTCCCACTGTGCAGGTTCTCGTCGGCATAGCGTGCATGGGTGCCCACACCAACGCCGTGACCCGTCTCGTGGAGGACGGTACCGATGGCCTGGTTGCCGGCATTGGGACCTATGCGCATCCATCCGCCGTACGAGCAGTCGGCCGTCGGTGTGTTAGCGCCGTAGTGGCCTGACAGGTGGAAGCCCATGATGCCCGTCCACTCGTTGAAGTAGTCGATGGTCTGCTGGATAGCCGTCCGGCAGCGCTCGTTGGCAGCGGCGTCAGGGGCACCTTCGTTCCAGGAACCCGAACAAGTACCCTTGGGATGCGTCACAATCTTCACCTCGTCGCCGTAGGCCACCTCATAGAAACTGTTCAGGATGTACGGGCGCAGGTAGTAGACGGTCGACGGCGTCAGACCCTTGACGTGGAAGATGTTGCCGTTCAGCGTAAACTTCTTCGTCGTACGCTCGTCAAGTACCGTTGGCTCGTGGCTGGTGCTCCAGCAGACACCCTGTTCCAAGACGCTACTGCCCGTCATCGTGGCACGCATCAGCGCCTCGTGGGCTCCAGTGAGCACGTAGTGGTCGGTCTTCGTCACGCGCGGGGCCACGCCAGCCGTCCCCGTGGGATTGGCGATGCGGTAGGCGAAGAGAGCCTTCTCCAACAGCACCTTCTCGTCGGCCGTTGCCGAGCGCAGAGCTTTAGCGGCATTGCTGATATCGGTGTCCTCCGACGCCTCTGTCAGCGCCTTCGCGGCGGCCAGGGCATTGGTAAAGGCCTCCGCATGGTTGTACGTCGAGGCAATCTCCTCGGGTACTGACAGCGCCTCGGCAGCATCAATCAGTTGCTGTACGAAGCCCAGGGCTGTCGCCTTGTCAACATCACCTATTTTATAAAGGCGGAAGTTGTCAATGGCCAGCCAGTTGCCCTGAGCGTTCTGGGCTACATAACCAATCTCAACCGAGCCCGCCACACAGGTAAACTCCACCGAGTAGTCGTCGGGCGTGTAGACCGTTGTCTGCTCGCTGCCGGCGAAGATGTAGGCACCCGTGCATTGGCGGCTGGTGCTGCTCTGCGACAGGTTCTGCGCACCTACCGTCAGGCGATACACCCCCATCGGCAAGTCCTCCAGCGTCTGGCGGACAGAGCCGTTACCGGCAATGGATACCGACGACACCCACTTTTCCATATATGTGCCACCAGCCTTCATCGTGAACGAGTCGTTCGTCTGGAGACCGAAGTCCGAGACAGTCCACCCGTTCGTGCCACTCTCGAAGCTGGGGTTCGTGATGTACTTCGTCATGTCCTGCTGCGCCTGTACCGAAGTGACGGCCAGAAGCGCGAACAGGCAGGTAAAGAGCAAACTCTTGCGATTCATAATAGTAGTCATATTCATTGTTTATTCGTTTTATGTTGCAAAGATATGAAGTTTTTTTGAGAGTGACAAATTTTTCACCTATTATTTATTAGCGCCATTTTACTGATTCTGACGGATTTTTTTGGAGATTCCGCTGAAAAAGCGTATCTTTGCAGCGACGAAAAATACGCAAATAGCAGCAAACGACACAATGAAGCAACATGGCATCAGACTCTTCGGACTGCTGCGACTGGTATGGCGGGCACGCCGTCCCAGCCAGGTGAACGACATGCCGGCCTTACCCGGCGGGTTCTGGCTGAAACGCGGCTACGATGCCCTGACGTTCTTCGGCACCATCATCACCGACAGCGTCAGCGAGGCAGAGTCGATGAACGGACGGCTGACGGCCATGAAGAACCACGAGATGATTCACCTGAAGCAGGCGATGTCGACGGGCGACTCCTGGTGGCGCTTCTACCGTCTGTACCTGCGCTACTGGTTCCAGGGCTGGCTCCACCGCAAGCGCTACCCGAGTGCTGCCTATCGCCTAAATCCGTTCGAGATGGAAGCCTACGAGCACATGCATGACCTGCATTATCTGGACAGTTGCACGGACGGCGCGACGGGATGGAAACGCTATGCAAACATGAGTGTGGAAGAAAGATACAAATACAAAAATAATTGACATAATTAGAATATTAAAATTGACATAATTAGAATACAAACATTTAACAATGAGAATAGACATCATTACCGTGCTGCCAGAGATGCTCGAGGGGTTTGTCCATGAGAGCATCCTGGCACGCGCAGAGAAGAAAGGTCTGGCGGAAATCCGACTGCACAACCTCCGCGACTACACCCTCGACAAGTGGCGCCGCGTGGACGACTACCCCTACGGCGGCTCGGCGGGGATGGTCATGCAATGCGAGCCCATAGACCGATGCATCACAGCCCTGAAGGCAGAGCGCGACTACGACGAGGTTATCTTCACATCGCCTGACGGTGAGCGTTTCGACCAGCACATCGCCAACGAGCTGTCGCTGAAGGGCAACCTCATCATCCTTGCAGGCCACTACAAAGGCATCGACCAACGTGTGCGCGACCACTTGATTACCCGTGAAATCAGTATCGGCGACTTCGTGCTGACGGGTGGCGAACTGGTTGCTGCGATGATTGCCGACGCCGTCGTACGCGTCGTACCGGGCGTCATCGGCGACGAGCAGAGTGCCCTCTCCGACTGTTTCCAGGACGACCTCCTGGCAGCGCCCATCTACACTCGTCCGGCTGACTACAAGGGCTGGAAGGTGCCCGACATCCTGCTCTCTGGCAACGAGGCCAAGATACGCAACTGGGAGCTGGAACAGGCACTCGAACGCACCCGCCGTCTGCGTCCCGATCTGCTGGACAAGGAGTGATTCGTGTAATTCGTGGTTAAAAAAGAATATAACATTATTGAATATGAAAAGACTTGGAATTTTATTGACATTTGCGCTAACAGCGACGACCTCGTTGTTGGCCGAGCGCGTCGTCATTGAGACGAAGCAGATGACGATGGTGATTGACGTCGACGAGGGTCGTCAGCCGCAGTACCGATACTTCGGAGCCCGCCTGTCGGCCGAGGATATCGCCGCCCTACCCCAGCCCGTCGGCGGACGCATGGACGTCTACCCTGCCTACGGTCAGAACGCTCCCGCAGAGGCAGCCCTCGCTATGCGCCACACAGATGGCAATATGTCTACAGAGCTCGTCGCTACGGGTGTGGAACGACTTAAGAACGACGGTAACCAGGTGACCATCATCCACCTGAAGGATAAGGTGTACCCGCTCGCCGTAGACCTCCTGTTCCAGCAGTACCGCGACGTCGACATGATCGAGGCCTGGACGCGCATCAAGACCGACGAGAAGGCGGGTGTGACGCTGACGCAGTTTGCCAGCCTCATGCTGCCCATCCGTCGCGGCGACGTGTGGATGAGCCATCTCTACGGCACATGGGCCAACGAAGGGCAAGTCGTTTGCGAGGCGTTGACAGCCGGTCAGAAGATTATCAAGAACAAGGATGGCGTCCGCAACGCCCATACAGATCATGCTGAGGTGATGTTCTCGCTCGACGGTCGAGGACGTGAGCTCACGGGCGACGTCATCGGCGCAGCACTCTGCTACTCAGGCAACTACGAGCTGAAGGTGGAGACCGACGACACGGAATACCACTACTTCTTTGCCGGCATCAACGCCGACAATTCCGAGTACCACCTGAAACGTGGCGAGACGTTCGAGACACCACGCGTGGCCCTCACCTTCTCGCAGGAAGGTCTCTCGGGAGCCTCGCGCAACTTCCACCGCTGGGGTCGCAAGTACCGGCTGGCTCACGGCAACCGCGAACGCAAGATCCTGCTGAACTCCTGGGAGGGCGTCTACTTCGACATCAACCAAGAGGGAATGGACCAGATGATGAAGGACATCGCTGACATGGGCGGTGAGCTCTTCGTGATGGACGACGGCTGGTTCGGTGAGAAATATCCCCGCAAGACCGACAACTGCGCCCTCGGCGACTGGGTGGTAGACCGCCAGAAACTGCCCGACGGCATCGAGGGACTGCTGCGCGACGCCAAGAAGCGCGGCGTCAAGTTCGGCATCTGGATAGAGCCCGAGATGACCAACAGCGTCTCCGAACTCTATGAGCGCCACCCCGACTGGATTGTCAAGGCCCCGAAGCGCGATGCCGTCCTGGGACGCGGCGGCACACAGCTCGTCCTCGACCTCTCGAACCCGAAGGTTCAGGACTACGTCTACAGCATTGTCGACCGCCTGATGACCCAGTACCCCGAGATTGACTACATCAAGTGGGACGCCAACATGGCCATCATGAATCACGGCTCGCAGTACCTGCCGATGAGCGACCAGAGCCACCTCTACATAGCCTACCACCGCGGCTTCGAGAGTGTCTGTAAGCGTATCCGTGCCAAGTATCCCGACCTCACGATACAAGCCTGCGCCAGTGGCGGCGGACGTGCCAACTGGGGCGTGCTCCCCTGGTTCGACGAATTCTGGGTCAGCGACAACACCGACGCCCTGCAGCGCATCTACATGCAATGGGGCACCAGCTACTTCTTCCCCGCCATCGCGATGGCCTCGCACATCTCAGCTGCGCCCAACCACACCGTTTACCGCACAACCTCGCTGAAGATGCGCATCGACGTGGCTATGTCCGGACGACTGGGAATGGAGATACAGCCGAAGAACATGACCGACGAGGAGAAAGCCCTCTGTCGTAAAGCCATCGCAGAATACAAGGAGATAAGGCCCGTCGTGCAGTTCGGCGACATCTACCGTCTCGTCTCACCCTTCGACAAGCGTGGCGTGGCCTCGATGATGTATGTCGACGAGAAGAAGGATCGTGCCGTCTTCTATTGGTGGAAGACTGAGCAGTTCCACAACGAGCATCTGCCGCGCATCAAGATGGCCGGCCTCGACGCCAACCGCCGCTATCGGGTACGCGAGCTCAACCGCATTGACCTCACACCGATGTACTGCGAGGGCAAGAGCTACAGCGGCGAGTACCTCATGAACCGAGGCCTCGAGATACCCACCACGCACAACCTGGACTGGGGAAAGAAGACCAACTGGTCGAGCCGCGTGCTGCTGCTCGAAAGCCTCTAACGTTTCCGAGCCTCCTCAAGACAAAGCCCCTAACGTTTCCGAGCCTCCTCAAGGCAGAACCGTTCACCAAGCTGGAAGCCTTCCTCATAGAGAGCTTCCAGTTTTTTCGTGTCACGACACATACGATCCACCTCCATAGGACGCTCAGGACGGATGACGATAATCTCGCCCCAGTCCTCCATGCGCTCGACAAGCGCCAGTTGCTCGTTGTACGCCTCCACATGGTGGCTCAGCACCACCCGCAGTCGCGGATAGTCCTTGTAGAACAGGCGCGGCACCTTGAACTCAAGGTCCGTCGAGCGGAAACCGCGATTACGCGTCAGCACTACCACGTTCGGTGAGTAGCCCTTGTCGACGGCACGAACGATGGGAATGCTGTCCACAATGCCGCCGTCGAGCATCGGCACACCGTCCACCTCCGTTATCTGCGCTACATAGGGCAGCGACGACGTAGCCCGACAGATAGCCAGCAGACGCCTAGGATCGCTGTGCTCGGAGAGATAGGCCGCACGGCCCGTCAGACAGTTCGTACACACCATCTCGAATTCCATCGGATTAGCGAAAGCAGTCGCGTAGTCGTAAGGCAGGATCTCGTTCGGGAAACGCTCGTAGAGCAGCGTCGGGTCGAAGATGGAACCCTTCGTGATCAGCGTCTTCAGCGAGATGTAGCCGTACTTCTTCAGCAAGTCGATGTTCGAGAAGCGAGCACGGCGGGGCTGACGGCTCAGGTAGCTCAGCCCGTTGCAGGCTCCTGCCGACACCGCCACCGTGTAGGGGAAGTACAAGTCGTGTTTCATGAACGCGTCGAGAACACCCGACGTGAACACGCCACGCATACCTCCACCCTCGAGTACCAGTCCTGTTTTACGACCTAATTGCATATTTTTAGCATTTTTTCGCTGCAAAGGTAAGACTTTTTCATATAAAATGTGTAACTTTGCACCATAAAAAACTCAAAAACCACTGAAATGTTTACAAAAGACACCTATATACGCCGTCGGGCAGAACTGAAAAAACAAGTCCAAGAGGGAATCATCGTACTTTTCGGCAACAACGAGGCACCAGCCAACTACCCCGCCAACAGCTACGCACCATTCCGACAGGACTCCACGTTCCTGTACTACTTCGGACAGCATCGCGACGGACTCGTAGGTGTCATCGACATCGACAACGACGAGGAATGGCTGCTGGGCGACGACATCGACGTTGAGGACATCGTCTGGATGGGTTTCACACCTTCTGTCAGCGACCTCGCAGCAGAGGTGGGCGTCACCAAGACCGCACCGCTCTCGCAGCTCCGTTCCGTCTGTTGCGACTCAGTCGCAACAAGCAGGGCGCTCCACTTCCTCCCCCCTTACCGTCACGACACAATGATCCAGCTGATGGACCTCACGGGCATCCATCCCTCGAAGCAGAAGGAAGCCGCTTCCGTCAAGCTCATCAAGGCCGTCGTCAAGCAGCGTGCCACAAAGACAGCCGAAGAGCTGGCCATCATCGACGCCGCCTGCGACGTAGGCTACGTCATGCACACCACCGCCCAGATGCTCATCAAACCGGGCGTCACGGAAAGATTCGTTGCAGGTCAGGTGGACGGCATAGCACGTTCGCTGGCTCAGGGGAACAGCTTTGCGACCATCTTCTCACAGCATGGTGAAATCATGCACGGCTGCCCGTCGGACGCACCCTTGGAGGACGGACGACTGGTACTCTGCGATGCTGGCTGCGAACTCGATGACTACTGCTCCGACCACACCCGTACAATGCCCGTAAACGGACACTTCACACAGCGTCAGCTGGATATCTACCGCATCGTTGAGGAGTGTCACGACTACGTCCTCGAGGTAGCCAAGCCCGGCGTCAAATATATGGACGTCCACTTTGCCGTCTGCCGACTGATGGCCGAGCGGCTGAAGGAGCTGGGACTGATGAAGGGTGACCTCGACGACGCCGTACGAGCCGGTGCCCACGCTATGTTCCTGCCTCACGGACTGGGGCACATGATGGGAATGGACGTACACGATATGGAAGGACTGGGACAGATCTATGTCGGTTTCGACGACGAGACGCGCCCAAACCTCGAACAGTTCGGCACCAACTGCCTACGCATGGGACGACGGCTGGAACCGGGATTCGTGCTCACCGACGAGCCGGGCATCTACTTCATACCCGCACTCATCGACGAGTGGCGAGCCAGCGGACATTGCAAGGACTACCTCGACTTCGACCGTCTGGAAACCTACAAGGACTTCGGAGGCATACGCATCGAGGACGACCTGCTCATCACACAGGACGGCTGCCGCTTCATGGGCAGCAAGCGCATACCCTACCATCCGGAGGAACTCGAAGAATTCATGAATAACAAAAAATAAAAGCACAATGAAAAAGACCATCATTCTTGCGCTCATGGCACTCATCGCCGTAGGCGCACAGGCTGCCAAGAAGAAAACGGCAGCAAAAGACCAGAACAAACCCGTCTTCACGGTGATTAAGGAGAACCCCATCACCAGCATCAAGGACCAGAACCGCTCGGGCACCTGCTGGGACTACTCCACACTCTCGTTCTTCGAGGCCGAGATCCTGAAGGCAACGGGCAAGGTGTACGACCTCGAGGAGTCGTTCGTCGCCAACAAGACCTACATGGAGCGTGCCATTCAGGTGGTGCGCTATCACGGCGACTGCCAGTTCTCTCAGGGCGGCTCAGCCGAGGACGTGCTCGCCACGATGAAGACCCACGGCATCATCCCACAGGGTATCATGCCCTTCCCTGGCTCCCTCTATGGCGACTCGCTGAACAACTTCAACGAGTTCTTCTCGCTACTTGAGCCCTACGTCGCAGCCATCGCCAAGAGCGACGCCAAGACCATCTCGAACCAGTGGAAGGTTGGACTGCAGGGCATCCTCGACGCTTATCTCGGAAAGTGCCCCGAGAAGTTCACCTTCGAGGGCAAGGAGTACACCCCGAAGACATTCATGCAGTCGCTGGGCATCGATCTCAACGACTACGTCTCCATCACCAGCTACACACACCACCCCTTCTACACCGCCTTTGCCGTAGAGGTACAGGACAACTGGCGATTCCCACTGAGCTACAATCTGCCGATGGACGAGATGATGCAGGTCATTGACAACGCCGTCAACGAGGGCTACACCATCGCCTGGGGCGGTGACGTCTCGGAGCCGGGATTCACTCGTCAAGGATTGGCCTATGCCGTCGACACGAAGAAGACCGAGAGCCTCGCTGGCAGCGATATGGCCAAGTGGCTGAAGATGACTGCTGAGAAGAAGCGCAGCATCATCGACTCGCTGGGCTACAAGGTGCCTGAGGTCGTGGCCACACAGGAGATGCGTCAGGAGCGCTTCGACAACTGGGAACTCACCGACGACCACGGAATGCTCATCTACGGCGTCGCCAAGGACCAGGCTGGCAAAGAGTACTATATGGTGAAGAACTCGTGGGGCGAGACAGGCGAGTACAAGGGCATCTGGTATATGACCAAGACCTTCATCGCCGCCAACACGATGGACTTCCTCGTGAACAAGAAGGCCATTCCCGCCGAAATACGCAAAAAGCTGGGCATCTGAGTCGAACGTTAAGCATGAAGAAAGATGCACTTCAAATGGAATTTCGAACCACCCACATCGGATCGGATTGCAGCTGCTAAGGAGCTGGCCGAGAAGATTGGCATGAGCCCCATCCTGGCCGACCTGCTCATACAGCGCGGCATCAAGACGGAGTCGGCGGCCAAGCGATTCTTCCGACCTATGCTCAACGAGCTTATCGACCCCTTCCTGATGAACGATATGGACGTGGCCGTCGACCGCCTGAACGACGCCATGGGGCGCAAGGAACGCATCATGGTTTATGGCGACTACGACGTCGACGGATGTACCGCCGTTGCGTTGGTCTATAAGTTCCTCCAGCAGTTCTACAGCAACATCGAGTACTATATCCCCGACCGATACGAAGAGGGTTACGGCATTAGCAAGAAAGCACTCGATTATGCGGCAGGACAAGGAGTGAAACTCATCATCGTACTCGATTGCGGCATCAAGGCCATCGATGAAATAGCCTATGCTAAAACGCTCGGCATAGACTTTGTCATCTGCGACCACCACGTCCCTGACGACGAACTGCCTTGTGCGGTGGCCATCCTTAACCCCAAGCGCGAGGACTCCACCTATCCCTTCAACCACCTCTGCGGATGTGGCGTGGGATTCAAATATATGCAGGCGTTCGCCAAGAACAACGGCATACCCTTCTCACGACTCATACCCCTGCTTGAGTTCTGTGCCGTCAGCATCGCTGCCGACATCGTACCCGTCACCGGCGAGAACCGCATACTTGCCTTCCACGGGCTGAAGCAGCTCAACCAGAACCCGTCGGTAGGACTGAAGTCCATCATCGAGGTCTGCGGACTGACTGGACGCGAGCTTACCATGAGCGACATCGTCTTCAAGATAGGACCGCGTATCAATGCCTCAGGACGTATGCAGAACGGTACCGAGGCCGTCGACCTCCTCGTAGAGCGCGACTTCAAGAAAGCACTCGCCGAGGCGATGCTCATCAACGAGTACAACGAACAGCGCAAGGATGTTGACAAGCAGATGACCGAAGAGGCCAACCAGATCATCGCCAAGCTCGAGAGCCAGAAACACCACGCCAGCATCGTCCTCTACGACGAGAACTGGAAGAAAGGCGTCGTCGGCATCGTCGCCTCGCGTATGACGGAAATGTACTTCCGTCCGACAGTCGTCCTCACACGCTCAGGAGAGTTTGCCACAGGATCGGCACGCAGCGTCGCCGGCTATGACATCTACGACGCCGTCAAGTCCTGTCGCGACATCCTCGAGAACTTCGGAGGACACACCTATGCCGTCGGTCTGACGCTCCGCATAGAGAACATCCCGGAGTTCAGACGCCGTTTCCAGGAGTATGTCAACAGCCACATTCTGCCCGAGCAGAAAGAGGCGTCCATCGACATCGAGGAAGAGGTGGACTTCAAGGACATCACGAAGAAACTGCACAACGACCTGAAGCGCTTCGCCCCGCACGGTCCGGGCAATCCCAAGCCCATCTTCTGTACGCGAAACGTCTACGACTACGGCACCTCCAAGGTCGTAGGACGGCAACAGGAGCACATCAAGCTGGAGCTTGTCGACTCGAAATCGTCGAACGTCATGAACGGCATTGCCTTCGGACAGAGTGAAGCAGCGCGCTACATCAAGTCGAAGCGCTCGTTCGATATCGCCTTCACCATCGAGGAAAACATCTACAAGCGCAGCGAAGTGCAGTTGCAGATTGAGGACATCCAACCAAGTGAAGAGTGAAGAACTGAGAACTGAGAGTTGAGAACTGAGAGTTGAGAACTGAGAGTTGAGAACTGAGAGGTATGATTAGTGATGAGTATTCAACGGAAAAAGGCAGAGATTATCAGGCTACTGTTGCCAATGGTTCTAATCATACCTCTCAATTCTCAGTTCTCAGTTCTCAACTTCTGAAAAGGTACTGGGGCTACGACAGCTTTCGTGGTGTCCAAAGGGAGATTATTGACTCCATACTCTCAGGTCATGACACCCTTGGACTGATGCCTACGGGTGGCGGAAAGAGTATCACTTTCCAGGTACCTGCATTGGTGCTGGAGGGTACTTGCGTCGTCATCACACCCCTCATAGCGCTGATGAAAGACCAGGTGCAGAACCTCAAGCGCAGGGGTATCAAGGCTGCAGCCATCTATACGGGAATGCGGCGCGACGACATTATCACCGTCCTCGAGAACGCAGTCTTTGGACAGGTGAAGATTCTTTACGTATCGCCGGAGCGACTATCGAGCGACCTCTTCCGCACCAAACTGCGCCACATGACCGTCAGCTTCGTCTGTGTCGACGAGGCGCATTGTATCTCACAGTGGGGATACGACTTCCGTCCCAGCTACCTCACCATCGCCGATATACGGCGGGACCTGCCCAAAGCTCCCGTCCTGGCGCTAACGGCTACAGCAACGCCCGCCGTCGTCGACGACATCCAGGCCAGACTGTCACCACCAAGTCCATACACGACCGACGCCCCATCAAGGCCTTCTTTACCGTTCAACGTCTACCGCATGAGCTTCGAACGGAAAAATCTTGCATACATTGTACGCAGATCGCCCGACAAGCAGCAGGAGCTCATTCATATATTAAATAATGTACGCGGGACAGCCATCGTCTATGTGCGCAGCCGACGACGTACGAAGGAGACGGCCGAACTCCTTAATGCCGTCGGCATCAGCGCCACGTTCTATCATGCAGGACTCGACAACGCCACTAAGGATAGCCGGCAGCAGGCGTGGCAACAGGACAAGGTGCGCGTGATGGTGGCTACCAACGCTTTCGGTATGGGTATCGACAAAGCCGACGTACGTCTCGTCGTACACATTGACTGCCCTGACAGTATCGAAGCCTACTTCCAGGAAGCGGGACGTGCTGGACGTGACGGCGAGAAGTCATACGCCATCCTGCTCTACAGCGATGCCGATGAGCGGAAACTCGTCAAGCGCATCAGCGACACCTTCCCGGAGAAGGATTTCATCCGACAAGTCTACGAACATCTCGCTTTCTATTATCAGGTAGGCGTAGGCTCCGGCTATAACGCCACCTTCGAGTTCAACATCGACGACTTCTGCCATAAGTTCCACCACTTCCCCATACAGGTACACTCCGCCCTGCAGATACTGAACCGCGCAGGCTACATCGACTACATTGAGGAACAGGAGAACCAGGCACGCGTCAAGTTCCTGCTGGGACGCGATGAACTCTACCAGTTGCAGTACACAGAGCCTGACGAGGAACGAGTCATCACGGCGCTGCTGCGCAACTACGGTGGGCTGTTCGTTGACTACGCCTTTATCGATGAGGTGTTCATAGCCAATGAGACGGGACTGTCGCGAGCAGTCGTCTACAACATCCTCAAACGGCTCGCCCTGAAGCGCATCATACACTTCATTCCACAGAAGCACACGCCCTACGTCAGGTATATGCAGCGTCGCGAGGAAACGGGGCAGCTCATCTTTAAGCCAGAGGTGTATGAAGACTTGAAGCAGCGCTACACGGAACGCATCTACGCCATGATCGACTATGTGAAGACCACCAACCAGTGTCGCAGCCGTCAGCTCCTGCGATACTTCGGCGAGGAAAATAGTCACGACTGCGGACAATGTGATGTTTGCATGGCTTACAACCAGACAAACACGAATACCTCGAAAATCAAGGAAGCAAAGACGCTCATCACTGGTCTACTAGCTGACCACGAACGTCATCCCATCACGCTACTGCACAGCCTGCCCCTGCCCTATGAGCAGATTGAGGCAGCTCTCAACGATATGAGTCTCGAGGAGGAGGTTATCGTCATCGACGGATTTATCAAGCTGGCATAAAAAAGTGGATGGCGCAGGACGCTTCCATCCACAAATATGTTGATAAGGGGATCTGCAATTGCAGATAAATAAACTTATCGAGCGCAAAAATAGTACTTTTATTGACAAGTTGCAAATTTTTTCGTGAAAAAATTACAATTTTAACATTGTGCGCGCTTACAGCAAACTTTTTCTGGTCATTTGGCAAAAAAAATCACGAAAAAGTTTGCAGTTAAAAAGAAATAGCGTAACTTTGCAGGCGAAAAGAAACAAAAATAGAGAAAACGATGACATTTACAACAAACTTCTGGTGGTGGCGCAACTCAAGATTAGCACAATCGTGAGAAGATAGCCATGTACCCAAAGGAAGGGAGCAAAAAGATATACAGAGGCCTGTCGTTCTTACGACGGGCCTCTTTTTCGTAAAGAAAATATGACACCGGCATTACGTCATAATGACGCAACAAAACATTGTTATAACGACACAATGCCATAACGATAGAACGAAATAATAACACAATAAAAAAGAAACGACAACAATGAGTACCTATCAAGTAGATGAAAACGGTTTTTACGGAGAGTTCGGAGGAGCCTACATCCCAGAGATTCTCTATGCTACAGTCAAGAACCTGCAGGAGCAGTACCTGCCCATCATCGAGTCGCAAGAGTTCAAGGACGAGTATCACCAGCTGCTGCGCGACTATGTCGGACGCCCCAGCCCTCTGTACTTTGCCTGCCGTATGAGTGAGAAGTACGGCTGTCAGCTTTACCTGAAGCGCGAGGACCTTAACCACACGGGCGCCCACAAGATCAACAACACCATCGGACAGATTCTGCTGGCAAAGAAGATGGGCAAGACGCGCATTATTGCCGAGACGGGAGCCGGACAGCACGGCGTGGCCACAGCAACGGTCTGTGCCCTAATGGGAATGAAGTGCGAGATATTCATGGGAGCCACCGACGTCGAGCGTCAGCACACGAACGTCGAGCGCATGAAGATGCTCGGTGCACAAGTGAATCCCGTGCGTACAGGCAACATGACGCTGAGCGACGCCTGCTCGGCTGCCATCCGCGACTGGTGCTGTCATCCTAAAGACACCTACTATCTGGTGGGTTCCACAATGGGTCCGCATCCTTATCCCGACCTCGTAGCTAAGATGCAGGCTGTGATTTCAGAAGAAATCAAATGGCAGTTGGAGGAGAAGATCGGACGAGACTATCCCGATTACCTGATAGCCTGTATCGGTGGAGGCAGTAATGCCGCTGGTACCATCTACCACTATATGGACGACGAGCGCGTGAAGATTGTGCTGGCAGAAGCCGGTGGACATGGCTGGCAGACAGACCACACGGCAGCCACCATCCACAAGGGTACAACGGGTATTCTTCACGGCGCCAAGATGCTGGTCATGCAGAATGAGGACGGACAGATCGAGGAGGCGTTTACCATCTCCGCCGGTCTCGACTATCCTGGCGTTGGCCCCATGCATTGCAATATGGCAAAGCAAGGGCGCACAGAGGTACTCAGTATCAACGACGACGAGGCCATCATCGGTGGCTACGAGCTGACACGCATGGAGGGCATCATCCCCGCCATCGAGAGTGCCCACGCCATCGCCGCCCTGTCGAAACTGACTTTCAAGAAGGACGATGTCGTCGTGCTCACCGTCAGCGGCCGTGGCGACAAAGACGTAGAAACATATCTTAAGAACAAAAACTTAGCTGGAGAATATGGAAACTTTTAATTTCACAACAACAAGTCGGACCATCTTGGCCGACCTCTATACCCCCGTCGGCGTCTATATGAGACTGCGCGACCTCTATCCGCAGAGCGCCCTGATGGAGTGTGCCGACTACCACGACGCCGCCAGTTCACGCTCATTCATCGGCATCAACCCGATGGCCAGCATCGCCATCGGACACGGTGTCGCTACCGCCACCTTCCCTGACGGGACCACCGAGAGCAAGCCCCTGTCAGCAGGATTCGGCTCTGCCGAGGCCATCCACACCCTCATTGACCGCATCCACGTTGAGGGCGACGATGCCTCTGTCTGTGGACTCTTTGGCTACACCTCGTTCAACGCCGTCCGTTACTTTGAGAACATCAACGTCAAGGACGAGACCCAGGAGAAGAACGACGCACCCGATTTGCTCTATATATTATATAAGGTGGTCATTGTCTTCGACCATCACAACAATATGCTGAAGGTGGTGAGCCTAAACGATAACCATAAGGAAAACGAAAAAGATAATGTCGATGCCGTACTGAAGGCGATGAACAAGGCCAACGTGCAGGCGTATGATTTCCATCCCGTTGGTGATGTTCGTTCGACGCTGACCGACGAGGAGCACAAGGCGAACATCCGTCGCGGCATCCAGCATTGTCTGCGCGGCGACGTCTTCCAGATTGTCCTCTCGCGACGTTTCATCCAGCAGTACGAGGGCGACGACTTCAAACTTTATCGTGCTTTACGAAGCATCAACCCCTCACCCTATCTGTTCTATTTCGACTTCGGCGGCTTCCGCATCTTCGGTTCCTCGCCCGAGACCCACTGCCGCATCGAAAGTCAGCCGGTTTCGCCCTCTGGCCAAAAGCAATTCCGCGCTTACATCGACCCCATCGCCGGCACGACGAAGCGTACGGGCGATGCCGAGGCCGATCGTCGTGGTGCCGAGTTCCTGCGCAACGATCCCAAGGAGAATGCCGAACACGTCATGCTCGTCGACCTTGCCCGCAATGACCTCTCCCGTAACTGTCACGACGTCAAGGTGGACTACTACAAGGACATCCAGTACTACTCGCACGTCATCCATCTCGTCTCGCGCGTCAGCGGCGAACTTGACAACGGTGCTGATCCCATCAAAGCTTTTATCGATACCTTCCCTGCCGGCACACTCAGCGGAGCTCCGAAGGTGCGTGCCATGCAGCTCATCTCCGAGTACGAGCCCCACAACCGCGGTGCCTATGGCGGCTGTATCGGTATCATTGGTCTCGACGGCTCACTCAACCAGGCCATTACCATCCGCACGTTTGTCGCCCGTAACGGCGAACTGTGGTTCCAGGCCGGCGGCGGCATCGTCGCAAAGAGTAACGAAGAATACGAACTTCAGGAAGTCAACAACAAGCTCGGTGCCCTGCGCCGCGCCATTTTAACAGCAGAAAAACTATGAACATTGTCATCATCGATAACTACGACTCATTTACCTATAACCTGAGTCACCTCGTGAAGGAGCTCGGCGCCAACGTCACCGTGTTTCGCAACGACCAGTTTGAACTCCCCCAGCTGGAGCAGTTCGACAAGATCATACTAAGCCCGGGCCCTGGCATTCCCTCGGAAGCAGGTCTGCTACTCGACGTTATCCGCACTTATGCCGGACGTAAGCCCATCCTCGGCGTCTGTCTTGGTCATCAAGCCATCGGCGAAGCCTTCGGCGGTCGTTTGGAGAATCTCTCTGAGGTGTTCCACGGTGTCGCCACACCCTGTCATATCGTGGCCGACAGCCCCGTCTTCCAAGGTCTCGACAACACCATCACCATCGGTCGCTATCACTCGTGGGTGGTCTCTACCGAAGGTCTGCCCGACTGTCTGGAAGTGACTGCCAAGAGCGATGAAGGACAGATTATGGCTCTGCAACACAAGGAGTTGCCCGTCTACGGCATCCAGTTCCATCCCGAATCAGTATTAACCCCTGAAGGAAAATCAATCATCAAGAACTATATCGAACTATGAAAGAAATCTTAGCCAAACTCCTCAACCACGAGGAACTCTCCCGCGAGGAGATGAAGAACATCCTGGTGGGTATCACCCACAGCGAGTATCCCAACGAGCAGATTACCGCCCTGCTCACCGCCCTGCAGATGCGCGGCGTCACCGTCGACGAACTGCTCGGCTTCCGCGACGGAATCCTCGAGACGGGTGTTCCCGTGCCCCTCGACTGCGACCGTTACATCGATGTCGTCGGCACCGGCGGCGACCGCAAGAACACCTTTAACATCTCCACCACAAGCTGCTTCGTCATTGCCGGCGCCGGCTACAAGGTGGCCAAACATGGCAACTACGCTGCTACATCGACCAGCGGCGCTTCGAACGTCATTGCACAGCACGGTGTGAAGTTCACCGACGACCTGGACCAGCTGAACCGCTGCATGGACGAGGCTGGTATCGTCTACCTCCACGCCCAACTCTTCGCCAAGGCCATGAAGTTCGTCGGCCCCATCCGCAAGGCCCTGCCCTTCCCCACCATCTTCAACCTCCTCGGCCCGCTGGTTAACCCCAGCCGTCCTAGCTGTCAGCTCCTTGGCGTCGCCAACCTCGACCAAATGCGTCTCTACCAGCAGGTATACCAGCGTCTGGGCATCGACTACGGCATTGTCAACTCCATCGACGGGTACGATGAAATCTCGCTGACTGGCGACTTCAAGGTGACCACGAACAGCTATGAGCGCATCTTCCGTCCTCAGGATCTCGGTTTCGAGTGTGCCAAGCCCGAAGAGCTCGTCGCTGGTGCCACAGAACAGGAAGCCAAGGAGATCTTCGACGCCGTCCTCGAGAACCGCGCCCTGCCTGCTCAGAAGAACATCGTGCTCACCAACGCCGCTTTCGGCATCCAGGTGCTTGAGAAGGGACACAAGGAAATCGACGAGTGCATCGCCATCGCCCGTGAGAGTATCGACAGCGGCGCTGCTCTTCGTACGTTCAAGAAGTTCGTTGAGCTGAACTCATAAGACTTATCTGTACTTTAAGACTCATAAGACCCATAAGTCCCATAAGACTCATTAGCCCTATGAAAGATGTTTTACAAGAAATAGTTGCCACCAAGCAACAGGAGCTGGAGCGGATGCGACGGAAGAAACCGTCGCTCCGCGAGGCCCTGCTCGCCTCCGACACGGGTATCATCGCCGAGTTTAAGCGTCGCTCACCGTCGAAAGGCTGGATTAAGGAGGAAGGTCGTCCGGACATCATCCCTCTGAGTTACCAAAAGAACGGTGCTGCCGCCTTGAGCATCCTCACGGACAAGCAATACTTCGGTGGTCACGACCGTTTCATCGTCGAGGCCCGGCAGTCGGGCGTGACGCTCCCCATTCTCTACAAGAACTTCGTCATCGACGAGTTCCAGCTCTACGAGGCTTGTCTCTGCGGGGCTTCTGCAGTACTGCTCATCGCCGCCTGTCTCCCGAAGGAAAAACTTCAGATGCTGATAGGTAAAGCGCACGAACTAGGTCTTGAAGTCCTACTTGAGATGCACAGCGAGAAAGAATTGGAATACTGTGAGTTACAACCAGATGTCTATGGTATCAATAACCGCAATCTCGGTTCCTTCGTAACCAGCGTCGATAACTCGTTCCGTCTTGCAGAGCAGCTCCGGTCAGCGTGTTCAGGAGCCGACCGGGAGCCCGTCCTGGTGAGTGAGAGCGGTATCTCAAGTCCCGACACAATCCGTGAGCTGCGTCAGGCCGGTTTCCGTGGTTTTCTTATAGGCGAGACGTTCATGAAGATGCCCGATCCTGGTAAGGCGCTGGCCGACTTCATCGCCGCCATCAACAGCTAAATGTCAACACATCGTTCATTGTAAATTGTCAAATCGTCTATGAAGAGAATACTCAAAGTATGCGGTATGCGCGATAGTGAAAACATCCGTCAGGTAGCTGCTCTCGGCATCGACTGGATTGGGCTCATCTTCTGGCCCAAGTCACCACGCTACGTCAACATGATTCCGACACTCGTCGGCACCATGCCCGACCGCACCAGCCTCTCGCCCGTCACCGCTCAGCACTCACCTCAGCGAGTAGGTGTCTTCGTCGACCCGATGGCCCAGGACGTCATCACCCATGTGGTGAACTTCCAGCTCGACCTCGTACAGATGCATGGTCACGAGACGCCGACGCTCATCCGCAACCTGCGTCGTACGCTGGATGACATCCGCCCTGTGAAGTTCATCAAGGCCATCAGCGTCAGCAGTCGTGACGACATTGCGGCCTACCATGACTATGAGGACTGTGTGGACTACTTCCTCTTCGACACGAAATGCAAGACTGTCGGCGGCAGCGGCGAGCAGTTCGACTGGTCTGTCCTCGACGCCTACGATGGCACGAAACCTTTCCTGCTCAGCGGTGGCATCGGCCCCTATGATACAGAACGCGTCCGCAACTTCCATCATCCCAAGTGCATCGGCATCGACCTCAACTCACGTTTTGAGACCGAGCCGGGCCTTAAGGACATCACTAAACTTAAACAATTCTTAGAACAATTATGAATAAGATCAATCAAGTATTTGCAGAAAGGGGCGACCGGAAACTGCTAAGCCTCTACTTCTGCGCCGGTACCCCCACCCTCGACGGCACCGCCGACGTTATTCTCACCATGCAGCGCCGCGGCATCGACTTCATCGAGGTCGGCATCCCCTTCAGCGACCCGCTGGCCGACGGTCCCGTCATCCAGACGGCGGCCACAAAGGCCCTGAAGAACGGTATGAATTTGCATCTGCTTTTCGAACAGTTGAAATCCATCAAGGACCAGGTAGAGATTCCCCTGATCCTCATGGGCTACCTGAACCCCATCCTGCATTACGGCGTGGAACGGTTCTGCCAGTCGTGTGCTGAAGCTGGCGTCTCAGGTATGATCATCCCCGATCTGCCGTTCAAGGACTACCAGGAGGTGGTGAAGCCCGTGGCCGACAAGTACGACCTCCGCGTCATCATGCTCATCACGCCGGAGACCAGCGACGAGCGCATCCGCTTCATCGACCAGCACACCGACGGCTTCATCTATATGGTCAGCAGCGCCGCCATTACCGGCGAGCAGAAGTCGTTCGACGAGCAGAAGCAGGCCTATTTCCAGCGCATCAACCAGTTTCAGCTGCGCAATCCGCGCATGATTGGCTTCGGCATCAGCAACGCCCAGACGCTCCGTGCCGCCCAAGACAACGCCGCCGGTGCCATCATCGGCTCGAAGTTCGTTGCACTCTTAGACGAAGCCGAGGGTAACGCCGACCTTGCCCTCAACCGTCTCTTTGAAGCGCTGGGAAAATAGTCTCACCAGGCCTCCTTTGTGCAGATATTATTATGTTTTTGAATATAGGTTGCATTGTTGCTGCCCCCCCCCTTTATCAGCAACTTTGCAACCTTTTTTCATAATCTCCTATAAATGCTGCATATATTACCAGAGAAAGAGGCCCTTTGGTATTGGCCGAGAAAGTGTAAACGATTACGTTATAAAAAAACTTAATAAGTTCGGGATTTCGGGCTTTTTTCCGTATCTTTGCCGTCGATAGGCAAAGAGATATACGTCCTTTGTCGAGACTACGGACTAAAACAAACGACTATATGAAGAAACTATTCCTACTGATGCTCATCGGCACGTTTCTGACACTCACGGCGAAAGCCAGCGAGTGGGACGAAGCTGAATACAAGAAGATCGAACAGAGCATCAAGTCGCCACAGATTAGCGGTAAGGACTACCTAATTACGAAGTTTGGCGCCAAACAAACCAACACAGCTGCACAGAACCAGAAGGCCATACAGAAGGCCATCGACAAGTGCTCGAAGAACGGGGGCGGACGCGTCGTCGTGCCTGCCGGTCAGACATTCCACACGGGTGCCATCGCGCTGAAGAGCCACGTCAACCTTCACGTCGAGGAAGGCGCCGTCCTGCAGTTTGCATTCGAGCCAGAGCTCTACCCCATCGTCGAGACGTCGTGGGAGGGTCTGGAGTGCTTCAACCTCTCACCCTGTGTCTACGCCTTCAAGCAGACCGACATCGCCGTGACGGGCAAGGGCACCATCGACGGCGGTGGCTCCAAAGAGACGTGGTGGCCGTGGGTCGGCACAGCCAGACACGGATGGAAGGAGGGCATGATAGCCCAGAAGATAGAGGCACGCCCGCGCCTGCTGAAGAACGGCGAGGACGGCATCCCGATGTACGACGAGCAAGGCCGTCGCTCCCCCGAGCGTGTCTTCGGACCGAAGGACGGCCTGCGTCCGCAGCTCGTCTCGTTCAACAAGTGCGAGCGCATCCTGTTAGAGGACGTCACGCTGCTGCGCTCCCCGTTTTGGGTCATCCATCCGCTGCACTCCACCGACGTCACCGTTCGTCGTGTAAAGATGATCAACGACGGTCCCAACGGCGACGGCTGCGACCCGGAGTGCTGCGACCGTGTGCTGATAGAGGACTGTTTCTTCAACACCGGCGACGACTGCATCGCCATCAAGAGCGGCCGCAACCGTGATGGCCGTGAGCGCAATATGCCGAGCAAGAACATCATCATTCGCAACTGCGAGATGAAGAACGGCCACGGCGGCGTCGTCGTAGGCTCGGAAATCAGCGGCGGCTGTCAGAACGTCTATGCTCACGACTGCGAGATGGACTCCCCGAATCTGGACCGCGTGCTGCGTATCAAGACAAACTCCTGTCGCGGCGGCATCATCGAGAACATCAATATGCGCAACATCAAGGTCGGCCAGTGCGGCGAGGCTGTTGTCAAAATCAACCTGGACTACGAGCACAACGAGATCTGCTGTCGCGGTTTCAACCCGACGGTTCGCGATATCAATGTCGAGAACGTCACCTGCGGGAAGTCCAATTACGGCGTGCTGGTCATCGGACTGGACACCGTCTGCAACGTCTACGACGTGAACATCCGCAACTGCCGTTTCGACAACGTAGCCCATGGTAACAAAATCACCGGTCTGACGCGATATATCCGCTACGACAACTACTTCTGCAACGGTTCGCTCTGCCTGACGGAGCTGCCCTATAAGCACTACTCCGAATGGATGACCTACTCTGAGATGAAAAGAACGCCGAGGTCCTACATGCTCGACTTCTCGACAAAGCCCAAGTGGTCGTACGTCATGGGCATCGAACTAGAGGGAATGCTCGACACCTATCTTAAATATGGCGGCGAGGACATCCGCCGCTACTGTCAGGAGTACACAGACACGATGATTAACCAGCAGGGCGACATCCGCGGCTACAACATTTTGGACTACAACCTCGACAACATCCGCACCGGCCACTTCGTAACCCGTATGTACCAGCAATGGCCCGAGGCCAAGAATCTCAAGGCCATGCAGACCATGATGCGCCAGCTGCAGAACCAGCCGCGCACCATTGCCGACAAGGTGTTCTGGCACAAGGCCATCTACGCCTATCAGGTGTGGCTCGACGGTATCTTCATGGGCTTGCCCTACCGCTGTCTGACAGCGCCCATCACAGAGGCTGCCGATAAGTCCAATAAGACAAATAAGACCCATAAGTCCCAGACCATCGCCATCTACGACGACGCCGTCAACCAACTGAAGGTGACCTACGAGCGCACCCTCGACCCGAAAACTGGCCTCAACCGCCACGCCTACGACGAGACCCGCAAAGCCTTCTGGGCCGACAAGGAAACAGGACTCTCACAGCATTGCTGGGGTCGTGCGCAGGGCTGGTACACGATGGCGCTCATCGAGGTGCTCGACGCCCTGCCCGAGACCTACAGCCGCCGCTCCGAGGTCATTGAACTTCTCCAGAAGGATTTTGATGCTATTCTGAAATGGCAGGACAAGAAGAGCGGCGTGTGGTATCAGGTCATGGACTCGCCGGGAAGAGAAGGTAATTATCTGGAGTCAACCTGCTCGGCCATGTTCACTTACGCCCTGCTGAAAGCCTACCGCAAGGGCTATGTCGGGGCGAAGTACCGCGATGCCGGCATCCGTGCCTACAAGGGTATGATCAATAAGTTCATCCGCGTGAATGCCGACAAGACCATCTCGCTGACCAACTGCTGTTCGGTAGCCGGTCTTGGTCCCGCTGCCACCCCCGAGGTGGAGGCCGCGCTGAAGAAGGTGAACCCCAAGGGCACGGTAAAGGAGAACCAGAAGCGTGACGGCAGCTACGTCTACTACCTCAGCGAGAAGATACGTGACAACGATGCCAAGGGTCTCGGCCCGTTTATCTGGGCGTCGCTGGAGATGGAGATGCTTGGCTATGATACCAGCAACACCACGGCTGAGATTAACCGTCAGGCTGTGGTCTCGCGAAATAACCCAGTCATCACCGAGGCCGACGCGCTGGCCTCCCTCACCGTGGGCAACGGAAGTTTCGCCACGACAGTCGACGTCACAGGCCTGCAGTCGTTCCCTTTTGATTATGAGGCAGGTGTGCCTCTGACAGCCATGTCCGACTGGGGATGGCATAAGTTCGAAAACACCAACGGCCTGACACCCGAGGACAGCGAGAAGTCGTTCGACTTGGGGCACGGCCATCCCGAGGTCTACGCCGTGGAGTACAAGGCGTCTAAAGGCGATGCTGAGCGCAACGTGGCCGCCACGGAGTACTTCCGCGTCAATCCTCACCGCCTGAACCTCGGCGTCATCGGCCTCGACATGACCCATGCCGACGGTAGCCGCGTGGCGCTGAAGGACCTTAAGGACATCCATCAGGAGTTGCAGATGTACGACGGGAAGATTGAGTCGCACTTCGCTGTCGATGGCAACCCCGTCGATGTGACCACCGCCTGCCGCTACAACCGCGACGCCGTCATCTACCGAATCAAAACGACGATGCTTAAGCAAGGCCGCGCACACGTCAGCATCCGCCTACCCTATCCCACCGGAAAGCATGCCGACGGCGCTGCCGACTGGACGAAGCCTGAGCGCCATCAGAGCCGCATCATGACAGGTCAGACGACGGAGCCCAACAGCGCCATCATCGAGCACAGACTGGACAGCACCACCTACTACATCCAGCTAAAATGGCAGGGTAACGCCACGCTGAGCGAGAAGGCTCCCCACGAGTTCATGCTCACCACGGACGACGAGGTGCTGATGTTCAAGGCCGAATACATGAATCAACTGAACAGGGCCGATCCCGACGAGGGCGGTCTGGTGTTCGACCAGCAGCTGCGCTCCATCATCAGTTCATGGAACCGATGGTGGCGGGATGGCGCCATCGTCGACTTCAGCCAATGTACCGACCCACGTGCCAAGGAGCTGGAGCGCCGCGTAGTGCAGTCGCAGTACTTGACGAAGGTTAACTGCGCCAACGCCCTGCCGCCTCAGGAGACGGGCTTGACGTACAACTCGTGGTTCGGACGTCCGCACCTGGAGATGACGTGGTGGCACATGGTCGACTTCGCCCTTTGGAACCACCCGGAAGTGGTGGCACAGGTGCTCGACTGGTACAACCAGCAGGCTTTCGGCAATGCTCTGAAGATTGCCGAGCGCCAGGGCTTCAAGGGCGCCCGTTGGATGAAGATGACCGACCCCTGGGCCGGTGAGGCACCGTCGAACACCGGTTCGTTCCTCATCTGGCAACAGCCACATTATATATATATGGCCGAAGAAGTCTACCGTGCCGAGCCCACGGCGTCGACCCTCGTCCGCTTCGGCGAGCAGGTGGAACAGACCGCCGTGTTCATGGCCGACTTCGTGAGTTACGACAAGAAGACGGGCAAGTACTTCCTTCAGGGAGCTACGTCCATGCAGGAGTCGATGTCGAAGGACTTTTCGTATAACCACCCGTTCGAGCTGGCCTACTGGCAGTATGGTCTCACGCTGGCCAATGCATGGCGTGAACGTCAGGGCAAGGCCCGAAATGCCGAGTGGGACAAAATAGCCCGGAACATGGCACCCCTGCCGCAGACGAAGGACGGCATCTACACCGCCGGTCTGCCGAAAGGCAAGACGACCGGACTGAAAAGCTTCGACCCCTTCGATGCCGTTGCCAGCGGTGCCCAACCCGTCGTCTTCACCGAGACGTTCGAAGAGAAATGCCGCAACGACCACCCCGCCGTCCTCGGCCCCTTCGGTATGCTGCCGACGGTCTCTATAAGCCGTAATACTATTGCGGCAAAGAAGACGTTGGACTGGGTGATGCAGAACTGGAACTGGCCGACCACTTGGGGCTGGGACTACGGCATGACGGCGATGGCCGCCGCCCGTCTCGGACAACCGGAAATGGCTCTGCAGGCGCTGCTCATCGACACCCAGAAGAATACCTACCTTAAACAGGGCCATAACTTCCAGACTGCCGACCGTCTGCGCATCTACCTGCCCGGCAACGGTGCCTTGCTGACGGCCGTGGCCATGATGTGTGCCGGCTGGGACGGCTGTGAACAGCCCCTGAACCCCGGTTTCCCCCAGGACGGCACATGGAATGTGCGCTGGGAGGGCTTACAGAGAATGCAATAAAAACAAAAAATTACAAAATGAAAAAACTACTTACTACACTAACTCTCGCAGCCCTAACGCTGGCTGCACAAGCACAGACCGCTCCCGCCTTTCCTGGCGCAGAGGGACACGGCCGCTACACTACCGGTGGCCGCGGCGGCAAGATTGTCCACGTGACGAACCTCAACGACTCTGGAACAGGGTCTTTCCGTCAGGCCGTCAGCGGTACCGACAAGAAAATCGTAGTCTTCGACGTCGGCGGTGTCATTGCTCTGACGAAGGACGTCAACATCGGTGCCAATACCACCATTCTCGGACAGACGGCGCCTGCTCCGGGTATCACCCTGCGCTACTTCACCGTCAACCCTAACGGCAACAACATCGTCATGCGCTTCGTACGAGTGCGTCGTGGAGAGGAGAAGGATGTCAATGACGGTGCCGACGCCTCCACGGCCCGCCATTTTACCGGCATTATCATCGACCACTGCTCGTTCTCATGGAGTATTGACGAGGTAGCATCTTTCTATGACAACAACAACTTCACCTTACAGTGGTGTACTGTCGGCGAGAGCCTGAATAACGCCGGCCACGGTAAGGGAGCCCACGGCTACGGCGGCATCTGGGGTGGCAAGCTGGCATCGTTCCACCACAACCTTATCTGTCACGTGAACAACCGCTCTCCACGCTTCAACGGTGCCCGCTACGATTGGAACGGCTATACCGGGAACAAGCTCTACAGCGAGTATAAGTGGGCGAACGCCGTACAGGCCGAGAACGTGGACTTCCGCAACTGCGTCATCTACAATGCCAACGGCTGCTACGGCGGGCCTGGTGGCGGACAAGTCAACATGGTGGGCAACTACTACAAAAATGGTCCTGCCGCCAGCATTGACCGTTTGACGACAGCCAGTTATGGTGACAACGACAACTCGGAGAATTACCCCAAGTACCAAGGCATGAATAGCCGCTACTATCTGGACGGAAATACTATCAATGGTCAGGCTGCGGGCTGGGAGAAGATGAAGTATGACGCCAGCACGCCCAAAGTAGGCAGCACCTACTACAGCTATGACCCCAACCACTACTACGGCAGCGACCTCACCTATACGACGGTGAACGGTAAAGATGCAATACCCATGAAATTGACGGAACCGGCACCCTATGGTGAAGTGACAACCCACACGGCCGCCAAGGCCTTCGAAAAGGTGCTCAGCTATGCCGGTGCATCGCTTACCCCCGACGATGTGGACCAGCGCTACTTCAAAGAAGCCAAGAACGGCACGGCCACCTACAAAGGATCGGTAACAAAGAAATCCGGTCGCATCGACAAAGTCTCTGACGTCAACGGCTACACCGAGGCAAACTTCGGCACGGGCAGTCGTGAGGCCGGCTTTGACACCGACCGCGACGGCATTCCCGATGCCTGGGAGACGGCCAACGGCCTGAATCCCAACGATGCGACGGATGCCTTGAAGACGACGCTCGACCCTGCCAAATACTATACGAACATCGAGGTCTACGCCAACTCGCTGGTACAGGACATCATGCTTGCTGGCAATGCTGACGCCAAAGAAGCCGCCAAGGAGTACTACCCCGCCTACAAGAAGGAGGACGGCACACAAGTAGAGGCAGTCAACACCTCGGGAGCGGACACCAGCGGTAGCGGTACCACGCCTTCGCAGGAGGCCGCAACGTATACCGTCATGTTCAACGGTTCAAACGTACAGAATCCCGACGGTTTTTTTACGTTCAATGAGGCAAAGCACAACTTCAACACTAAGTTTCAAGGCTCATACGACGGTCTGACCTTCAATAGTGGTCTGAAGTTGGAAGGAGCGACCCTCGTTGCCTTCACCACCAACGCTATCGGTACGGTAACTATCGTCCAGTCTACGTGGAGTAACTTCTCCTTGAAGCTTGACGGCAACGAGCTAGACGTTGCAACGGCCACCACACCTGCAGGCAGTGACGGGGTTCGCGTTTATACGGAAGCTATTTCGGCAGGCGAGCACAAGATCACTCGCGGTAATGGCGAGAGCGGAATCTTCTACGTCATCGTGAAGACTGAGGGTAACGCTACGGGTATCACCACCGTCAGAGCCCGCACTCAGACAGGTGCGACGTACAACCTCGGCGGACAGCGTGTAGCTGCAGGTTACAAAGGCATTGTCGTGAAGAACGGACATAAGCAGGTCGTTCGCTAACACGTACACAAAAAAAGTGCCACTTTTCTTCGGATAAGTGGCGCTTTTCTGCAAATAAGTGGCACTTATTCGGAAATAAGTGCCACTTATTGTATGAATTCTCGAGAGAATTCAGCGGAAAGTCGGCTCCTTTTACTTCATGTACTTACGACCGTTCTTGATAACCAGGCCTTTGTAGCCAGCACCCACCTTCTGACCAGCGAGGTTGTAGACGGCGCCGTCTTTCTGTTCAGCCTTAACGGTGCTGACACCAGCGCTACCGCCGCGAACGACCTTGATAAGCGTCACGTTTGTAGCGGTGTTGCCATTACGGCCAAGATAAATCTTATCGGCATCGGCCTCAAGCGTGTAGCTCTGCTCAGCGGGATCTTCAGCGACAATGCGGGAGTTGATGAAGTCATCGAAGGTATTCAAGGCAGTAGGAGTAGTACCATCGAGGGTGAAGACGACAACAGTACCTCTCTTCGACTCGTCTGAATTGTTGATGGCACCAGAAACAGTAATGACATCACCAGCCTTGAAGCCGCCCTCAACCTCCAGATTGATGGAGTTGTTATTGTATACCTCGTCAGTAGTAAAGCCATTTGCCAGCTTGTAGCAAGCTACGGCGTCAACATTCAAGTGAATCTTGACAGTAGCCTCAGTAGTGGTACCTGTGAACGTAATTCCATCCTTACTGGTGGGGAAATCAATCAGCGTGGTCTGTGCGTACATGCCAACAGATGCAAGCGTAGTAACGATAAGTGTAAAAATTTTCTTCATAAGCATATTTGTTTTAGTTAATAAATAAGTATTCTGCTGCAAAGATACGCTTTTAATTTCATACTTCAAAGGAAAGAAAAGAAAAATTTACGTAAACGTTAGCGAAAAAAAACGTGGGAAATATTTTGTTCTACTCATGTTTTTTACTATCTTTGTCCCCGCAATGACTGACAAAGAGCTAAAACATTAATAACAATCTAATCAAAAAACGTATGAAGAAACATTTACTCAGACTCAGTACACTATGGCTGCTTGTTGTGGCCGCCGTGGCTGCACACGCACAGGACGTCACCGCAACCTGGGACTTCACCAATGCGACGGTAGTCGCCGAAGCCGTTGCCCTGAACGGCAGCACAACGGCAGGCACCATCAAAGCTGTCGAAGACAACGGCATCCTGCTGACAGTAGAGGCTAACGGTCAGACCATCCGTGACAACGGCAACAGTATCCAGACGGGCAACGTTGTATTCAAGGTTCCCGTACAGAGCAAGGGAGACGTGGTTACAGTCAATGGTTACTCAGCTCCTTACTTCGCCTATTCTATCGGCGGCACCGACGCTACCGAAGCTACGACGGTCTACACCGCCAAGGCCAGCGACGTGGCTCAGGGCTATGTAGAGATTGTAAACAAAAGCCAGTACCTCATCTCCATCAGCGTCACACAGAAGGCTAGTACTGCCGTGACGTTGACATGGGACTATACGGAGAACAAGATTCCCACGAAAGGTCCGGACAACGGTCTGTACTACGAGGCTTACGTCAACGACGCGCCGAGTACGAACCAGGGTCTGAATGGTGTGAAGCTCAACAGCACAGGTTATGCCTACTTCGAGAAGCCCGCCGTGGCTGGTAAACTGACGTTGTCCTTCGGCAACCGCAAGACCGCCGATGCCTATGTCGTGAACGTTTATGCCTGCACTATTGCCGACGGCGTAGCCACAAAGGGTAGCTTGATCGGCGAGGTGGCCATTGATGCCAGCCCCAACACGGGCAGCATCGACATTCCTGCTGACGTGACAGGCATCTTCATTGAGCGCAAGACAGGAGCAGAGGGCGTGCTCTGCAAGGTGGTGTTCAAGGAGAGCGTCGCCCGCTCGTTCGTAGACTTCGAGATTACCAATGAGCAGATGATGAAGGAAGGCTTCGACGGCTCTACGCTGCCAGCTGGCGTCACCTTTACTGGCACGCATCGTGGCGACAATCACGGTTATGGCAATGTGACCATCGTTGTCCCCGTCGACGGCACCGTGAAGTTCACTATCGGCGGTTGCCGCTATGCCAACCCCGCAACCTGTATGATTAAGAATGCTGCCGGTGAGGTACTCGCAGAGCCCACCTTGCTGACATCTACCTGCTATCACGAGGACCAGAACGCCGCCACCTATTTCTATACGGGCGAGCCCACAACCCTGACATTCTCGAACATTGCCTACCTCCCCTACTTCAAGGCTGAGGCAACGGAGGTGTCGGAAGCCACCATCACCTTCCGTGACCAGAACAACAAGGAGCTCGGCACGAAGACCGTCTTCGAGGGCGAGCCTGTCGGCGATATTCCCTATACCGAGGCCGACCTTACCATCCCCGACGGGCAGAAGTTCCGCGGCTGGGTGAACGCCAACGGTGTCAAGGTCAAGGCTACCGACTTCGTCTCGGGTAACATGACCATTTTGGCTAGCGTGACACCCATCGAGTCGGTCAGCGTAGGTAGTGTCCAGGTGTACGACCTGCGTAAAGCCACATTCTATCCAGAGGATCACGAGACCTTTAGCGTTACTGACGGTTCGTACTACAACGACCACGGTTTCACCTTCAACGCCGGCGGTTCGTTCACCGTCGACGTAGCCGGCAAGGCACAGATTGTGCTGATGCTCTGCCAGTATGGCAATGGTACGACCATCAAGGTGACCGATGCTAACGGCAACGTCATCAAGGACGATATGCCCGCCATTGCAGAGAGCGACGGCGGTATGACCAGCGTCTCCTACGACGGTCCGGCTACACAGTTGACCTTCACCTTCGCTGCCCAGACATATCTGCACATGGTCACCGTCTACAACGTCACGGAATTCCTGGCCAAGGACGAGACTTCTGGCTATTACATCGTCCCTGCCGGCGATGGTGCCGGTCTGCTGATGGCCCTCAACACGGCCAGCGGCGAGGAGGGTGCCAAGATTTTCCTGCCCAACGGAACCTATGACCTTGGCACGGCTGCCGAGACTTCCGTCTCGGGCAAGAACATCTCGATTATCGGTGAGAGCGCCGAGAAGACCATCATCACCTCGAGTCCGAAGGAGTCGGGACTGGGCAAGGGCGACCTGCTCGTCAACAGCGGCAGCGCACTCTATATGCAGGACATCACGCTGAAGAACAATTTCGCCTACAGCGGCAACGAGGGTCAGGCACCGTCGCTCCATGACATGGGTACGCAGACCATCTGCAAGAACGTCCGTCTCCTGTCGTACCAGGACACCTACTACTCGCACAAGGTAGGCGGCGTCTACTACTGGGAGGACAGCGAGATTCACGGCACCGTCGACTATCTCTGCGGTAACGGCCATGTATATTATAACAAGGTGAAGCTCGTCAACGAGGTGCGCGGAAGCGCCACCGTCACGGCCAACAGCGAGCTCTATGTATTCAACGACTGTACCATTGAGAACAATGCCGATACCTGGAACCTTGGACGTGCGTGGAGCGACAATCCCACTTGCATCTACCTGAATACTACCCTGCTCGACCCCACCCGTCTGGTTGCCACACGCTGGCTGCTGAAGGGCATCAACTGCGACTATAAGATTGCTGGCGAGTATGGTACGAAGGACGCAAGCGGACAGAACATCACTCCTGCCTCGAACGAGGTGACCTTCACCAAGGCCAACACTAAGATGAACACCATCCTTAGTGCCGACCAGGCAGCCACCTACACCATCGACTACGTTCTGGGCGACTGGGCTGCTACGGCACAGCAGCAGGCCACACAGCTTGATGCTCCCGCCAACGCTGCCTATGCTGACGGCAAGGTGACTTGGACACCGGCAAACAACGGTGCTACAGCATATCTGATTGAGAAGAACGGCGAGTTCGTTGGTATCACCGAAGGTACATCGTTCGACGTTACGGCCGATCCCGCCAACGACGCCCTGACCATCCGCGCTGCCAACAGCCGCGGTGGCTTCGGCCCCGCTGCTCCTGTAGCAGGCACCGTCAACAGCATCAGCAGCACGAAGGTTGCCGCTAACGACGACGCCATCTACACTCTGCAGGGTGTCCGTGTGAAGAACGCTACCCGCGGTCTCTACATCAAGGGCGGCAAGACGTTCATAGTGAAGTAACACGTTTATACTCTTTAATCTCAGCAGGCGGACCTTACGGTTCGCCTGCTGTTGTTTTTTTAAAAAACGCAAACGTTTACGAAATTTTTCCTACAGAATCTGTCGGTTTCCCGATTTTATTTCGTATCTTTGCCGATGAAAAGCGAAACAAGCTCTAAAACAAACCTAAAGCGAACAAAACAATTCATCAATATTAATTAAACAAATCATTTTATGTCTGTAAATTTCAAGAGTATCAGAACGACGCTTGTCGCCGCTCTTCTCCTGTTAGGAGGAGTCGTCGCACAGGCACAGACCGTCAAGGTCAACGTGAAGGACTCGAGCGGTGAAGCAGTCATCGGAGCCAGCGTCATTGAACAAGGTACGCGCAACGGTGGCGTCACCGACTTCGACGGTAATTTCACTCTCAAGTCAACGGGCAAGCCCATCACCATCTCGTACATCGGTATGAAGACGAAGACGGTCGACGTAAAGGGCAAGTCAAGCATCAACGTCGTACTCGAGGACGACAACACGACGCTGCAGGAAGTCGTAGCCATCGGTTACGGCTCTGTCCGTAAGAAGGATATTACGGGTTCTGTGGCAACTGTCAACAGTGAGATTCTTGCCGCCGTACCGGTTGCAAGCGCCTCCGAGGCCCTGACGGGTAAACTGGCCGGTGTACAGGTGACGACGACTGAGGGTTCGCCCGATGCCAATGTGACCATCCGCGTCCGTGGCGGTGGCTCTGTGACTCAGTCGAACGAGCCGCTTTACATCGTCGACGGTTTCCCCGTTGACGGTATTGGCGACATTCCGGCCACCGACATCGAGGATATCACTGTGCTGAAGGACGCTTCCTCAACTGCTATCTACGGTAGCCGTGGTGCTAACGGCGTTATCCTGGTAACGACCAAGGGTGGTAAGGAAGGTAAGGTGAAGGTGAGCTACAATGCCTACTACAGCTGGAAGAAGACGGCCAAGACGATGGATGTGCTCGATGCCAGCGACTACCTGAAGTGGCAGTACGAATACTTCATGCTGAAGAACGACAATGCCGACAACTACGAGAGTGTCTTCGGTCTCTATGCCGACCGCGACCTGTATGCCAACCAGCCCACCAACGACTGGCAGGACATCACCTTCGGCCGCGTAGGTCATGCTTTCAACCACAACATCAACATCAACGGTGGTTCCGACGCCATCAAGTATGCATTCAGCTATGCACACATGAACGACAAGGCTATCATGTACGGCTCATCGTTCAATCGTGATAACTTCTCGCTGAAACTAAATACGAAGCCCTCAAAGCGCACAACACTGGACTTCCAGGTGCGTTACAGCGACACCGAGATCAACGGTGGCGGTGCCAACGATGCCAGCAGTACGTCGAGCACAGACAAGCGTCTGCGCAATGCCGTGGTCTACCCGTCTCTGCCACTGGGTGGTCTGGCTCAGGGTGCTGAGTTCGACGACGATCAGGACGTAGGCGGTCTGTACCACCCGCTGGTGTCGGCCGACGACAACGACCGCAAGCAGCAGCGCAGAAACCTGAATATGGCCGGCGCCTTTGGCTGGGAGATCTACAAGAACCTGAAGCTGAAGACTGAGTACGGTCGTGACTCCTACACCAACTACGATATGCGTTTTTATGGCAAGACGACATACTATGCCCGTGAGAACGTACACAGCGAGGCTTACAAGCGTCTGCCCGCCCTGCAGCTGGCAAACACCGACCGTCAGCGCTATCGTAACACCAATACTATCAGCTATAACTTCAAGGATCTCTTCGAGAAGAACAGCAAGCATACGCTGAACGCCATGGCCGGTCACGAGTATGTGATTACCAAGAAGCGTGTCAACACCGATATGCTGGAAGGATTCCCCGCCAGCTTTGACTTTAACACAGCTCGCAAGCTGACCAATCAGGGCCACCCCTACTCTGTCGACGATAAATACAGCCCCGACGACAAGCTGCTCTCTTTCTTCGGCCGTGTGAACTATGACTACGACAGCAAGTACCTGATCAGCGCTACCTTCCGTGCCGACGCATCGTCGAAGTTCTCGAAGGAAAACCGCTGGGGTTACTTCCCCTCTGCAGCCTTGGCATGGCGTGTTTCTTCTGAGCCGTTCATGGAAGGCACGAAGAGCTGGCTGACGGACATGAAGCTGCGCTTGAGCTACGGTACTGCTGGTAACAACGGCATCGATCCGGGTTACCTGAAGCAGGACCTCATCTCCAGTAAGATTGAATATGTCAACGGTTTCACCAGCTACATGGGTCCGTCAACACGTATGGCCAACCCCGACCTGAAGTGGGAGACCACCATCACCCGTAACATCGGTCTGGACTTCACCCTCTTCGACGGTAAGATCAACGGTAGCCTCGAGGCTTATTTGAACACCACCAAGGACCTGCTGATTGACTACCGCATGAGTGGTGCCTTCACCTCTCAGTACCGCAACCTGGGTGAGACACAGAATAAGGGTCTGGAGTTCTCGTTCACCTATCACATCGTGAACCAGAAGAACTGGGGCATCGACTTCACAGGAAACCTCGGCATCAACAAGTCTAAGATCAAGTCGCTGGGCGATGGCTTCAACCCCTACACCACATCAGGCTGTCTGGGCTCTACCGAGATTCCCAACGACTATGTGCTGCAGGTCGGTTCGGCCGTGGGTCTGATCAACGGTTATGTTAGCGACGGTCGTTATGAGGTCAGCGACTTCAAGGGCTATGACGAGGCCACCAAACAGTGGGTCCTGAACGACGGTGTTGTCGATGGTACGAACTTCCTGGGTCACTCGGTACGTCCTGGTGACATGAAGGTAAAGGACTTGGATGGTGACAATATCATCAAGACGGATGGTGGTGACTGTCAGGTCATCGGCGACACTAACCCGGACATGACCGGTGGTTTCGCCCTGTCTGCACGTGCTTATGGCTTCGACTTCGCTGCCAACTTCAACTTCAGCATTGGCAACGATATCTATAACGCCAACAAGATTGAATACACCACGGCTTATCGCAGCGGAAACTACCGTAACATGATCAACATCATGGAGGACGGCAAGCGCTGGACCAACATCAATGCTGCCGGCGAACTGGTGAACGACCCCGTTGAGTTGGCTGCCATGAATGCCAACACCACGATGTGGAGTCCCTACATGAACTCCTACAGATTGACCGACTGGGCTATCGAGGACGGCTCGTTCCTCCGTCTGAACACCTTGACCTTAGGCTACACTCTGCCCGAGACTCTTACCAAGCGCGTTGGCATCAACAGCCTGCGTTTCTACGCAACGGCCTACAACGTATTCGTCATTACCGGATACTCTGGCTTCGACCCCGAGGTTTCTACCATCACGAAGGATGGCGGTCTGACTCCTAACGTCGACTACTCAGCTTATCCGAAGAGCCGCCAGTTTGTCATCGGTCTTAACTTGAACTTTTAAACTATAAAGAATTAACAGTATGAAAAAATATATTTCTATTGCAATCATGGCAATGTCTATCGCAGGTATTACCTCCTGCGATATGGATGCGCCGTCGCAGTCATCGCTCGACGCCTCGGTGGTATTCTCCCAGTCGGACCTGGCTGAGGGTTCTGTCATGGCCATACACGACTGCTGGGGTAAGACCAATTCCTACCGCGGACGCTGGATAGCCTTCTACGGCATGAACAACGATGCAGAATGGTATAACGGCTGTACCTATAGCGAACGTACAAATGCCAAATTCGCCACAGCCAACTATTCAACAACGGAAGACAATACACAGCTGAACGTCACTAACGATACTTACACGGCACTTTACCAAGGTATTGAAAAGGCAAACATCGCCATCGACAACATCCGCCAATATGGTGATGTAGAAAACAATGCTGGCATGGCTCACCTGTTGGGTGAGGCTCTGACCCTGCGCGCCCTGATCTACGTGGAGCTGATGAGAACCTTCGGCGACGTGCCTGCCCGTTTCGAGCAGACAACCAACGAGAACACTTATCTCCCTCGTTCTAGCCAGGATGATATCTACAAGCAGATCCTCGCCGACCTTGAAGAGGCTGAGAACTACTGCTACTGGCCGAACGAGAATACAGTCACCAAGACCACCGAGCGTGTCAGCAAGTCGTTCGTCAAGGGTCTCCGTGCCCGTGCTGCACTCTATGCCTGTGGCTATAAGCTCTATTCAGACGGCAGCTACCGTCAGAGCACGGATGCCGAATTATCTGGCGACAAGATGTATCAGATTGCCCGCGACGAGTGTGTCGATGTCATCAAGAGCGGTCGCAACACCTTAGGCACGTTTGAAGAAAACTTTAGAAAGTTGTGTGAAGAGAACTACACCGCTGGTGAAGAGAGCATCTGGGAAATTCCGTTTAAAGAAGGACGCGGACGTGTGGTATCGTCGAAGGGTATACGTATGCAGTCGCCTTGGAACCAGTACGTCCAATATCAGAAGACAGGTAGCGTTGGCGGCGAGTGCGGCCCTGTGCCCACCCTGTATTACGACTATGACGTCGAAGACATCCGCCGCGACATCACCTGTATCCCCTACCGTTGGTATAACGGTGGCGACAACAACGAGGGTGATGCCAAGCAGGAGCTCTGGGGTATCAAGAACTGGTGCTTTGGTAAGCTGCGCTACGAGTGGATGAATCGTAAGGCCACTTCTCTGGACGATGGTATCAACTGGCAGCTGATGCGCTATGCAGACATCTACCTGATGGCTGCCGAGGCAGAGAATGAGCTGAACGGTCCCGCCAATGCCGTACAGTATCTGCGTCCTATTCTGAACCGTGCTCTGCCCGCAGAGAAGGTTAATGCATTGATTGCCCAGTATTCTGCCAGCAAGGAAGCATTCCGTCAGGGCATCCGTGACCAGCGCAAATTTGAGTTTGCCGGCGAGATGCTCCGTAAACAGGACCTCATCCGCTGGGGTATCCTCGACCAGACTCTGGCAGAGACGAAAGTCAAGTTGCAGCAGCTGGCCAAGCGCGAGGGCGCCTATGCCGACCTGCCTGCCAAACTGTATTACACTTACATTGATAAGCAGACGCTGAAGATCTACGGTCTGAACCATGGCGAGACGGACGATCAGGGCGATGAACTCCGTAAAGAGGAAGGCTGGGAGAGCAAGGGTTGGATCACGAGCAACGACGAGCCTAACTTGACAGAAGACATCATCAATGGCTACTATGTCGTCGATAAGCCCAGCCAGCACTGTGTATGGCCTCTGCCTCAGCTGGTTATCAACAACAGCTCTGGTACTCTGAACAATGATTTTCTTAAATAACAACTAAAAGCAATCATCAATATGAAATTCAATAAAATAGCTTCAATATGCATGGTGGGTCTGGCCTTTACGGCCACGACCTCATGCAGCGGGCCAGACGATGAAATCACCAGTCTGACGTTCAATCGCAACTTCGCGCCCCTGCAACTCGAAGCATCCAACGTCAAGGAGACGACCGCCAACATTTCGTGGAACACTTCTGCTGGAGCAACGAGTTATAATCTGGAAGTCTTCGCTGACGACAGTCTCTCTTTCGAGGGCTCGCCCGTACAAACGCTGACGGGTATAACGGCTGACCAAATTCCCTACACGCTGGAGAACCTGTTGTTCGACACGAAGTACTCGGTACGCGTACAGGCTGTTACGGAAGGTAATGATAGCCGTACATCCAACTGGAACGGTGCCTACTTCAAGACTGGCACAAAGCAGTTCCTGAAGAACCCGAAGCCTGCACAGATTGCCGACCGCAGCGTTGTCCTGACATGGGAGGTTGAGGATGGTTTTGATGTTTCAAACATCGTCGTTGGCAATATCAACCACCAGATTACTGATGAGGAGAAGCAGGCTGGTCAGGCAATCGTCGATGGACTGACCCCTGAGACAGCTTACGACGTGTACCTATATTATAATGGTAAGCAGTGCGGCAACCGTAGCTTTACAACCATTGCTGACCTGGAGGGTGCCATCATCGTCCGTAGTGGCGACGACCTGACAAGCATCATTACCGAAGCTCAGGCTGGTGCTGTGCTTGCCGTGTTCCCCGGAACCTACGTACTGAACCCCACGGAGATTACCGATGAGGCAAGTGGTGAGGTGACAGACATCAAGGCTGGTGCTGTCAAGGTGAACAACACCATCACCATCAAGGGTGTCTATCCGACAGACCAACCCGTCATCAAGGGTCGCCTTGAGCTGTATGATGGTGCCGGACTGAGTCTGAGCCAACTGAAGATTAATGGTCTTGACAACGCTACTGGTGACCAGATCTTCAACTACAAGACTGCTGACGCAAACTATGGTGCTCTCGACATCCAGAACTGTGAGATTTACGGTATGTCTACCTGCAAGGGTATCCTCTATCTGAATGTGAAGGCTATTGTTGAGTCCATCACCATTAACAACAGCATCGTTCATGGCATCGAGTGCTCGGGTGGCGACTTCATCGATAGCCGTGCGGGCTTGCCCAGAAAGATCACCCTGACAAACAGTACGTTCTACCAGTGTGCTACAAGCCGCGACTTCATCCGTGTCGACGACAAGTCGGCCGACTTCGAAGGACAGGTTGGTCCCCAGATTCTGGTTGACCACTGCACGCTCTACAATGTTGGCAGTGGCGGTGCAAACTACCGTATCATGTATCCGCGTTTTGCTGGTAACAAGATTACGTTTACCAACAATATTGTAGTCGGTACAAACCATAAGCGCGGCTTTGCCAACCAGAAGTCGACAGACATGGAGCCGACACTGGCAAACAACTACTACTTCAATTGTGAGAACCTGACGGAACCTGGCGCTACTGCTGATGCTTCTATCACATGGTTCGACACAGAAGGAATTGTTGGTGATCCCGGATTTGCTGATCCTGCCAATGCAGACTTTACCCTAAATCCCGACGGTGCTGCCTTCAAGGGCGCTGCTGGCGATCCACGCTGGAGGAAGTAAGCGGTCGATAAATACCAAAAATAAACCGGAGCGAAATGCTCCGGTTTATTTTTTAGTTTGAACTTTAATGGGTATTGGGATTTTTACTCTCCTACATCCCGAAATAGTTATTCTGCTATCTTGGCCGGATTCTTATTTCTCCTCAGCCTTCTTGGCAGAAGCCTTCTTGGCCGGTTTCTCAGCCTCGTACTTCTCGAGCTTAGCCTTTAGACGGGTGATTTCCTTGTCCTTCATCTCAATCTCGTCACCTTGGTTCTTGATGGTGGTGAGCAGACCCTCGAGCTCGTCATTGTCGATGTCGAGCGGATAGAGGGCGTTGACTCTATTGATGAAGTCGCCGAGGATATTCATGTAATTGGTGAAGGCGTCGAACGGTCCGCTATAGATGCCACGGTCCAAACCCACGTTCGAGGGTTTTGTGGTCATGAAGCGGAAGTTATTGGATGCCTGCAGATAGTCCCAGTCCTGATTGATGCGCGGGTCGTTGGCAATGCGCAGACGGTCGGCCACAGAATAGAGCTTATTAAAGGCTTCACGCTGCATAGCGTTACCGAGCCAGCACGAACAGTCGCGTTCCTCGTCCACCCAGCTGAGGGTGTCAGGCACGTCGACAGCACCAACACTGGGAACCTTCATGCAAATCTCCGTCGGTGTGGCGAAGTCGATACCCTTTTCCTTCGCACAAGCAGGAAGCGCCTTCAAGAACTCAAGGATGTTCGACGACAGCGGCTGGGCGATGCCAAGTGCCGACAGTTCCATGAAGATATTGATAATCTTCTCCTCCTCGGGCAGGCGTGCGATGCGGTCGATGTAAGCGTCAGCAAACAGGGGATAGCCCTCCCACTCCGCATTGTTGAAACGCAGCGAGATATCATCGGAGAACTCCACGTCGCGCAACAGCAACTTCAGGTTTGGAGCAATGTTACAGTTGTAGACATAGTGCGGCGACTTCCATCCGAGAACATGCTTGGCACCTTCGGTGAGCATTCCCTTGAAGCCCATGGCAGCAATCTGAGAGCCGATGTCGTCGCTGTAGATGAGTGACGAGTTGCGGGCTACCTGAGGCTTCTGTCCGAAGAGCTCTTCAATCTTCTTGCATTGTTTCTTGACATCGAGGGCGAAGGTCTCCTCGTTAGCCAGCGACGATAGTCCGTGGCTGTAAGGCTCTGCTAGAAACTCCACGCAGCCAGTCTGTGCGAGCTCCTGCAGTTTCTCTATCACCTGCGGTGCGTGCATCTCCAGCTGCTCGATGCCAGTGCCTGAGAGACTGAAGGCGACCTTGAAGTACTTGCCGTTCTCCTGAATCATCTGCTGGATAGTGTTCAGAGCTGGCATATAGCTGCGCTCGGCGATGTCGGTGATACTGCGCTCGTTCTCGTAGTCATCGTAATAATAATGGTCGGTACCGATGTCAAAGAAACGATAGCGCTTCAGATGAATAATCTGATGTATCTCGAAATATAAACAAATCGTTTTCATAATTATCAATTTTCAATTATCAATTTTCAATTAATTATTCTTCCCAGCCGAGTGTACGGCGATAAAGTGTACGAATCCAGCGTCCAACCTTCTCCCAAGTAATCTGGTCTACTTCGCGCTTACCCTCATCCTTGAGGTACTGGAAGAGCGACTCGTTGTGGCAGATACTATAGATGGCGTCGGCCAGGGCGTGGATATCCCAGTAATCGACCTTGATGCAGTTGTCCAAGATCTCGGCGCAGCCAGACTGTTTCGAGATAATGGAGGGTGTACCACACTGCATGGCTTCCAGCGGCGAGATGCCGAAAGGCTCAGAGACGGAAGGCATAACATAGACATCGCTGGCTTTCAGACACTCGTAAACTTGCTTACCGCGCATAAATCCCGGGAAGTGGAAGCGGTCGGCGATGCCGCGCTCAGCAGCCAAATGGATCATGGCGTCCATCATATCGCCGGAACCAGCCATACAGAAGCGAACGTTACGGGTACGGTGGAGCACCATCGTGGCAGCCTCGACGAAGTATTCAGGACCTTTCTGCATAGTGATACGTCCGAGGAACGTAACAACCTTCTCCTTACCCGTATGGTCGGGACGCGGGATGGCTTGATACTCATCGGGCAGCGGATAGACCGCGTTATGTACAGTAAAGCACTTACGCGGGTCCTGATGATATTGGTTGATGACCGTCTGACGTGTCAACTCCGACACACACATAATGCAATCAGCCCAGTCCATGCCATTTTTCTCGATACCGTAGACGGTGGGATTTACCTTACCGCGCGAGCGGTCGAAGTCGGTAGCATGGACGTGGATACACAGTGGCTTGCCACTTACCTGCTTGGCATGGATGCCGGCCGGGAAGGTAAGCCAATCGTGTGCATGGATAATGTCAAACTCCTCAGCACGAGCCACTTGTCCGGCTATAATCGAGTAATTGTTTATCTCCTCATGCAGGTTTCCTGGATAGCCTCCGGCAAACTCCATGGCGCCGAGGTCGTTGACGTTCATGTAGTTGAAATCGGCATAGATATGCTCGCGGAGCTTGAAATAATAGTCGGGATCCATGATGTTGCCCACGCGCTGCTTGACATAGTCATAATCGACGTCGCGCCAGGCGATGGGTACTGCGTTCATGGCAACAATACGGCAGGCGTGCTGACTCTCGTCACCAAAGGGGTGTGGCAGGCAGAGTACGGTCTCAATGTCGCCCTGTGCCTTCAGGCCTTCGGAGATACCATAGTTAGCGGTAGCCAGTCCACCGAACACGTGAGGAGGATACTCCCATCCAAACATTAATACTTTCATACAGCGTTCCTCCTATTACTTTTGATACGAATACTTCTCCAAGAGTTTCAGCGTGCGCAGGATCTCGGCCACGTTCATGGCAAAGGCCATGGCGCCGCGTCCATGGAACGGCGGGTTACCGTCGAATAGCTCGGAGATGGTACCGATAGCGTGATAGTCAATTTCATCCTCGTAACCCACCATCTGCCGTTCGATGAACGACAGGCGTGAGCGCTTGTAGAGTTTCAGGCAGGCCTCCATATAGAAGCCGCCGAGCCAAGGCCAAGCCGTTCCCTGATGGTAGGCATAGTCGCGTTGTGTCTGTGGTCCGACATACATCGGATTGTAGCCTCCACTCTTAGGCGACAGTGAGCGCAGTCCCTTCGGGGTGAGCAACTCGCGCGTACATATATCTACTACGCTCTTCATCTGCTGTTGTGACAGCGGCGAGTAGTCGAGTGCCACAGCGAATATCATGTTCGGACGTACAGACCAGTCCATGTTCGTACCGTCGACATAGTCGAGCAGATAGCCGTATTCATTAACAAAAGTCTCGACAAACGACTGCTTCGTCTTGGCAGCCTGTTCCTCTAGCAATTCGGCTCCTTTCTGGTTACCCTGATCGGCCATCATTGCAGCACAGAACTTCAAAGCGTTGTACCACAGGGCATTAAATTCAACAATGTATCCCGAACGTGGCACTACAGGACGTCCGTTTGCTGTGGAGTTCATCCACGTTACGGCACGGTCGCGGCCATTGGAATATAGCAGTCCGTTGGCATCGAGACGAAGGTTCGGATGTCCGCCGTCCGAGATGTAGTCGATGATGTCACAGACGAGCTTGCCATACATCTGGTAACCCTTGTCCTTACCAGCATCCTTGACATACTGCTGAATAGCCCAAATGGCCCAAAGGGGAACATCGGGTTGTTCTATCTCGTAGATCTTCACACTCAGCGGCTTGTTTGCCATGAACTCACGCAATCCCTTCTCAGCGGTCTTCATCACCAGTTCGAAGTAGTCCTGCTCACCAATGGCCAGCGTCAGACCTGGCAGCGCAATAAACGTATCGCGGGCACGGGCCTTGAACCACGGGTATCCCGCCAACAAGTAACGGTCGTCGTTCGGCTTTCGGTTGTGGAACTGGTGTGCAGCCGTCATCAGAATGTGATAGAAGTTATCGCGCGGAAGACGGATGGACACCTCCTTGTCGAAGAGCTTTTTCAGCGTTGACGACTTAATCTGCGACGTAGAACCTGCGAATACTATCGACTCGCCTTTCTTGATGTCCATCTCGAAGTAGCCAGGCACGTAGAGATCCTCGTTCGAGGCGTAGCCGCGCTCCTGTTCTTTCGGATACTCTATGCCGCGGTACCAGTCGGGCTGGAAAATGAACTCGTTCTTCTTCGAGAATTGCATGTAGAGGTCAGGATAGCCTGCATACATACAGGTCTTGATACCGTTGTCGACCACGCCATACTCCCGGCTGGCGGTCATGTTCTCGTGAGTAAACTGTCTAACGGAGCGGAAGGCCAAGAAGGGACGGAAGCGCAGTGTCGTTGCCGAATGGGCGTCGACAAGCGTGTAGCGAATAAGAATGCGGTCCTCATAAGCTTGGAAAATGACTTCTTTCTTCAGAATGACGCCACCAACGCGATAGGTAGTCGTCGGCACGCTCGTAGCGTCGAACTCACGGATGTACTTGTGTCCTTTAGGACTGTAGTTGTTGCCCTGATACTTGTGGAGACCGAGGTTAAACTCCGCTCCGTGCTGCACGACCGTACAGTCGAGCGACGACAGGAGCACATGGTTCTCGTCGTCTAGCTCAGGTACAGGTACGACCAGCAGTCCGTGGTACTTTCGCGTATTGCAGTCTACTAAAGTAGACGAGCTATACGCTCCCGAACGGTTGGTGCGGAGTAATTCGCGTCGTAGACTTTCCTCCAGGTTAGTCATCACGGCTTTTTCGTAGCGTAAATTACTCATAGATTTTATATTAAGGTATTACTTCAATTTGAGTGTTTCGTTTTAGATTTCAGCCCAAAGGTAATGATTTTTCTTGTGTGAAGCAAGGAATTAAGGTTATTTAATACTTTTAGGCAACAAAAAAGTTTGTTCCTTCCTATTATTCTTTGTACCTTTGGTGCCAAACAAACGAAATATGAAAAAAACAACGCTACTAATTACCCTGCTGCTGCCCATGCTGGCTACAGCACAATATCGCTCACAAGTGTGGTGTCCTGACAACAGCAACGGCACCTTCACCAACCCTGTTATCAATGCTGACTACAGCGATCCCGACGTCTGCGTGGGAGCACCGCTGCCAAACGCGCCAGCCGGTCATGACGGCGAGGATTACTACATGACGGCATCGTCGTTCCAGTGTACGCCGGGACTACCCATCCTACACTCTCATGATCTCATCAACTGGGAGATTGTGGGCTATGCCCTTGGCAACCTCTACGAGGGTTATCCCGAGTTGCTCGCCCATTTCGACGGCGCACCACAACACGGCAACGGTGTCTGGGCCCCTTCCCTCCGCTACCACGACGGCTGGTACTACATCTACTGGGGTGACCCCGACTTCGGCGTATTCATGGTGAAGACCCAGAACCCAGCCGGCAAGTGGACTGAGCCACTGTGCGTCATCCGCGGCGAAGGCTACATCGACACCTGTCCGCTATGGGACGACGACGGCCGCTGTTACCTCGTCAACGGCTGGGCCAACTCGCGCGCCAAGTACGCCTCGGTGCTAACAGTACGCGAGATGAGTAATGACGGCACGCACCCCATAGGACAACCCGTCATCGTGTTTGACGGCAACGGCACGGCCAACCGCACGTGCGAAGGGCCGAAGTTCTACAAGCGCGACGGCTGGTACTGGATCATGTGTCCCGCCGGCGGTGTCCCCGAGGGTTTCCAACTGGCCATGCGGAGCCGTTCACCCTACGGTCCCTACGAGCATAAGATTGTTCTGTCACAAGGCAAAACAAATATCAACGGCCCCCACCAGGGTGGCTGGGTACATACTAAATATGGTGAGGACTGGTTCCTGCACTTCCAAGACAAGGAAGCCTATGGTCGTGTCGTCCATCTGAACCCCGTTGACTGGTCTAGTGGTTGGCCTATCATGGGCAGGAAGGGGGAACCGGTGATAACGTATCCGAAACCAAAAGCATCGAGCGCAGTCATCGTGAACCCTGTTGAGAGCGACGAGTTCAACGCCCCTACCCTCGGTCTCCAATGGCAATGGCACGGAAATTACGACGAGAAGTTCGGTACAGCCACGGCTTTCGGCACCTACCGTCTTTACACCTACAAGTTGTTGGAAAACTATAAAAATTTCTGGGGGGTGCCCAATATGTTACTGCAGAAGACACCCGCCGACAAGTTCACCGCCACCGCGAAGGTGCGCTTCACGTCGAAAGCCGACGGTCAGATGGGCGGTCTCATCATGATGGGGCTCGACTACTCCGCACTCGTCGTTCGGCGTGTGGGCCGCGAGTTCCAGCTGCTGCAACTGACGTGTCAGCAAGCCGACAAGGGAAAGGCGCAGACGGAGCAGCTGCTGGCCACACTAAAGCCTACTGCCGAAGACAAGACCGACTACAAACCTGGCATCCATGAGGACATCTACTTGAGGCTGACGGTGAGCAACGTCGAGGCTGGTGCTGCCCATGGCGGCAAGCCGATGGTACACTTCGCCTACAGCCACGACGGGAAGAAGTTTACCGACTGCGGCACGGCGTTCACGATGCGTCAGGGTAAGTGGATCGGTGCGAAGTTCGGTTTCGTCAGCGTGGAGACCGAAGCGAAGTCCGACCGTGGTTGGCTGGACGTCGACTGGATCAGGGTGACTCCTTAACAGTAGACCAACTATTTAGTCCGGAATCAGGAAGTTGATGACCTCCTGCTCCACGTTCACGCGATAGGCGCCGACGGGGGTCTTCATCAGGCGACCGTCGATACCCACCATCGCCTTGCGTGCCTCGTCGACAAAAATCTCGCAGGTACGGAAGGGGTGTACGCTGCGGTGGTTCAGGAAACGGCCGGCGATGAGCAGCCACAAGCCCTCAATGAGCTGCACCATCTCCGGATGGTAGACCACGGAGACATCGAGCATCCCGTTATAGGGAACGGCGTTGGGCGTCTGTCCGTAGCCAGGGCCGGAGCCAATGCAGACGGTCATCACCTTACGGTCGATGGTGTCGCTGTTGATGCGCAGCTTCATCTTGTACTCCATGCGGTGGAACAGCATGACGAAGAGCGACGTAATAAAAGATAAGGTACGCGAGCCGAAGAGGCGGCGTGTCTGTCGGCGCAGGTTCATAATGTCGGCCGTCATGCCGATGTTCAGGCAGTTCAGGAAGTAGCGGTGGCACTTCTCGTTATTCTTATTCGTATAGCGGATGCAGCCCAAGTCAATCTTCCTCACACGCTTAGCGGCGAGCCAGCCGACAGTCTGCTCCAATTCATCCTCGTCGAAGCCCCAGAATCGGGCGAAATCGTTCATCACACCGTTGGGGATGACACCCAGACTGATGGTGTCGCGCACCTGCTTCTCGACCTTCATCAGACAGTTCACGGCATCGTTAAGCGCCGAGTCTCCACCCACAATGATGATGGTCTTGTAACCGTTGTTGATAAGCATCGTCATCAGGCGTTCCACCGAGTCGCTGGTCTCACTCTGCACCATGTCGAAGTCGACATGGCGCTCACGGAGCACAGCGGCAATCTTCTCCCAGCGCTTCTGCTTGTTGCTGATTCCAGTACGGGGACAGTACAGCACGCCCCACTTCGTCGTTTCTATAGCCATAGGTCTTTTGCTTTTTGCTTGCAAATGTAGCTATAAAAACGTTACGAACCAAATTTTTTCCCCATTTTATTTGTTGTCCACTTGATTCCCGTGCAATGCGCCAATCATTGGTACTGCCAATCACTCCGTCGTCAGATAGCCGACATGCAGGTTACCATTCTTCAGCAATTGCCTCAGGTGAGCCTTCAGCGAAGCAGGCGTCACCTGGCAGATATAGGTGTCGTCACCATTCACTTCAGGAATAACGCCAAGTTCACGGTCCAGATACCTCAAACGCTTCTGGTAGTCGTTGTCCTTGTAGGCAGTCTTGTTCTTCTTGACCTCTGTCACATAGCTGTCGATAAGCTCCTGCGTGATGAGGTCGCCCTCGGCCATGTCGCCGACGAGCTGCTTGACATCTGCTGCTATGCGCTCGCGCTGCTTGGGGTCGCAGGTGAAGCTGATCACACACATCATGTGGTGCAAGGGCAACTGGTCGTCCTTCACTACGCAGTTGGGGGTGTAGATGTCGCTATGCTGGCTGCGTAGGACGCTGAACAGCAGGTGTCGCAGGACACTCTGCAGCACCTGGTTGTGGGCGTGCGACAGCTGCGTGTACTGATAGTTCTGCTCCCACGTATAGCATAGGGTAATCTGGCAGATAGGCGTGGTGTTCTCTATCATCTCGGTGACGGTGCTGTTGGTGGTCTTGTAATGGTCGGAGGGCCAGAGGGCACGCTTCGCGGGCACCGGCTTCGACGGCAGGGCTGCAACATACTTCAGCAGGCCAGGCATGATGCTGTCGGTGTCGTATTCGCCCTGAACGAGCACTACCGAGCCGTTGTAGTTCGAATAGTATTCCTTTACAACCTGGCGGAAGCGATCGACGGTATAGGTGGCCGCCTCCGCGGGCGTGGGTGGCAGATAGCGGCGGGTGTCGGCTACAGGCATGTTGCTGATACGCAAGACAGCCTGTGCCACAGGGTTCTGACCATCGATGGCCATGGCATGAATCTTTCGCAGATGCTCCTCGACAGCTACGGAGTCGACCTCAGTGGAGGTAAGCATGGCATAGAGGTTCTTCATGCAGGCTTCGGCTTTACTCATGTCGCGGAACTGTGTATCGATGAGGTCCTCATAGGGTTTCACGCTGACACCTGGCGAGCCGCCCCACCACTGGTAGCGTCGGACACCCTCGGAGAGTATGTTATTGTAAAAACGCTCGTCGTCCTTCAATGCAGAGTGACCCTGCGGACGCTTCAGCATGACGTGAACTTGATTGTCAGACACCTTCGTCTTCCACAGCACCACCTTGACGCCATTTGAGAGCTGCAACTCGGTAATACTGTCGTTGAGTACCTTACTACTGGCAACGCTGCCAGGCACGGTCATGATGTCGAGGCTGTCAGAGTTAAGACGGCTCAGTTTCTCGGCCTTCTTCACCACAGCGCTGGACAGTTCGTCGTCCGACATCTGTCGCACACGGTCGTAGATGGCCAACACCTCATCCTTCGTTGGCAGCGCAGCGTTCTTGGGGAACAGTTCGAAGAGGAGCATGTTGCGCCCGTCGGTCAGGTCGAGCAGCGTCTGGTGAAGCTGCTCAGGAGTAATCGTCCTATTGACATGACGCTCAGTCAGTTGCACAGCCACACGGTCCTTGACAGCACGCCCTTTATAGAAATGGTCGCTACAGAAGTCTATCCACTTCGAACTGCCGTTAGGGTCCGTAGATTTCACCATCGCCGTGTCTGTCATGATGATAGCTGTCGAGTCGGAATTGTACTCAGGGGCGGAGTAGAGCTTCAGGTGCTTGATGTCGTCGTCGGTAAAGCCGTTGCGGCGCAGATACTCTATCTGCTTGCATAGCGCTTCGAGCGTCTGAGGCCAGCGTTCGGTGGCGGCATTGAGATTGAAGAGCATGATCTGCCCGGCATCGGCCAGCGGCATGGACTGCGATTCTACGCTCAGAATCGTCTTGTCCTGTGCCTGCAGGGCTTTCAGCCTGTTGGTCAGAAGGGTTTTCACCTCGTCGCGCAGCTTCTGGGCACGCATATCGCCCACCGCGTCTTTCGGTCCAAACGTATCCTCAGGCAGACGGAGCACCATCAGCAGCGAGTTGACGGGCAACTGGGCGTCCTGATAGAACGACACCTGCGGCTGCTCGATGACGGGCAGCGAGGGTGGAACGGGCACAGGAGTTTTGCCCCGCTTCAGGTCGCCAAAGAGGCTGCGAATCTTCTCGGCCATCGCGTCGGGGTCGATGTTTCCAATAACGACAACAGCCTGATTCTGTGGCTGATACCATCGACGATAGAAATCACGTAAAAGTTTCGGCTTACAGGTTTGGATAATTCTCATGTCGCCAATGGGAATGCGCTCAGCGTAGGCGGAGTTGGCAAAGAAATCGTTGCGCATCTGGTCGGCAAACGATACGTTGTGTCTCATGCGCCATTCCTCTACAATCACGTTGCGCTCGGACTCAACACCCTGGTCTTCAATGATGACGTCGCCCGCCCAGTCGCGCAGCAGCAACAGGCAGGAGTCCACCAGCAGGCGGTTGTCTGACGGGATGTCGTTCAGCAGGTATTGCACAGTGTTGAAGCCCGTGAAGCCGTTCATGTCGGGCCCAACGTTGATGCCGTTACGTAGCATGAAGGGCTGCACGCCACCGTTAGGAAAGTGCTTGGTACTCTTGAGCATCATGTGCTCCGTGAAGTGTGCGATGCCGAGTTCGTTGTCGCGTTCCACCATCGAGCCACCCTTTTGCAGCAGACGGAAGAACACGCGGTTCTCCGGCTTCTCGCAGCGACGTACGTAGTAAGTGAGACCATTGGGCAGAACACCACGGCGCAGGGCTGTGTCCTCTGGAATTTGCTGCTGTTCAATAGCGTCGAAGTGGGTCAATACGACATCCTCCTGCGCAAAGCAGGGAATGCAGAATAGGCAAAGTAAAATGGTCGGTATAGTTTTCATTCGGTTGATGTTAGTTTCGTGTTAGCTTCATGATGGTCTCTAATTTCTCTTCCATCGGCAGCGTGGCGTCAATCCAGTGAATAGTGAAGCCGCGCCGCTCCATGCCCCGAAACCAGGTCATCTGGCGCTTGGCGAACTGATGGATGGCTATCTCCAGCTGACGGAACATCTCGTCGTAGGTCAAACGACCAATGATGTACTCCGTCAGGAACTTATACTCCAGACCATAATAAATAAGGTCATCGGCAGGAATACCTTCGTCGAGCAATGCCCGCACCTCGTCGACCATGCCCTCTTCCAGTCGGGCTTTCAGACGACGCGTAATCTTCTCCCGGCGCAACTCGCGGTCGATGTTGACGCCTATTATCAATGAGTCGACAGGCGGCAGCTCGCGCAGCGGCACGGGATGCTCCAGGTTGTAGGTTTCAATCTCGATGGCACGTATGGCACGCTGACATGAGTCGACATCGGTCTTGTTGTGCATCACCGAGCCGTTCTTCCGCTTCAGCTCCGTCAGCATGGCGGTCAACTCGTCAAGCGGCTTACCTTCCAGCTGCGCCCGCAACTCGGGGTTCTGTGGCACGGGCGACAAGTGGTAGCCCTTGAGCACCGCCTCGATGTAGAGTCCCGTACCGCCACAGAGTATGGGCAGCACGCCGCGGCTACGGATGTCCTGGTAGGCATCGTAGAAGTCCTGCTGATACTGGAACAAGTTGTACTTCGTCCCTGGCTCACAGATGTCTATCAGGTGGTAGGGCACGTCTTGCACCTTGCCCCCTGCTCCTTGCACCGTATGAAATTCCCCCAGATCCTTGCCCGTGCCGATATCCATGCGGCGATACACCTGACGTGAGTCGGCCGAGATGATCTCACCGCCACAACGGCCGTCAGCCGTCAGCGGCAGACTGGCGGCCAGCGCTACTGCCAACGGCGTCTTGCCGCTGGCGGTAGGTCCAAGGATGGTAATCATCTGCGTCATGACTGTTTCGGGCTTTAGCGGATGCAAATATACACATTTTTTTTCGGTTCAGCGCGTTGTAGATGGTTTTTTTGCGAAAATTCTAAATTATCGTTAAAAACAAGCACTTTTCCGCCCGTCAGCCCTCGCGTTTCACTTTTTCTTCGTACCTTTGCGGCCGCTAAAGCAGACACGTCGTCTGGAAACGCAAAAAACATGGGCCAGTCCTGTACGGCCAGCTCCCTCGGAATCCTCCAGGACGGGAACGTAGCAAAGGTACTTGGTCGTAGCGGCGCGATGCAGACCGCTGGCTCACCCGCCTCTTTAGCTCAGTTGGCCAGAGCACGTGATTTGTAATCTCGGGGTCGTTGGTTCGAATCCGACAAGAGGCTCAGAAGAAAGGTTGCCGGGAAGCAACCTTTCTTTTTATACACCTCCATTTACATGAAGCGCCGTGTATGATATGTTTTACGGCAGCATGGAGCCTTGGGAGTTCGCTCTTCCTTGATACTCTGTGTACTCCATGAGTGGCTTGCTGGAGAACATCCTCTCTGTGGAGCTCCGTGCCTGTGTGGGGAAGTGAAACTTTTTTGCCGTTTGTTTTTGCGTTAAGGCGAGGAAATTTTGCGTACAGACACAAGATGCTTTGCGTATAGGCGCAAGGCATTTTGCGTATAGGCAAAAACGAAATAACCCTATACTTTTACCCGGCAACATTGGCCTTTGAACCCACAAAGGCCCACCCTGTACCCGTAAAGCTGCCTCTCACGCAAAACAAACTTAAGGATTTCTTCGGTCGGCACAATGCGCAGCCCATCCTTTTAATCCTTAGAATAAGAAAACAAACGCCGCAGCACCTGTAAGCACAGGCGTTGCGGCGGTAGTTAAAACTCAAGTGTAACTATCAGGTTACAGGCGGTTACTTATAGCACTGGAAGATGCCGTCAATGGTCTGCTGGGGCAGCTTCTTCGTAAAGAGGCTGACGAGCAACACGACGGGGAAGCCGCCGACCATGGCGATGGCACCACAGTTGATGGGGTTGATGGGGTTACCCAGCAACATATTGACAACCGTCAAGCCGACACCCCAGACGAAACAAGCCCAGACGGAAGCCGTCGTCACACCACGCCAGTAGAGTCCGAGCATGAACGGAGCAAGGAAGGCGCCAGCGAGTGCACCCCACGAGATGCCCATGAGCTGAGCGATGAATGTCGGGGGATTGAGGGCGATGAGCAGGGAGATGGCGATGAAGAACATGATGAGCACACGCATCACCACAACCTTACGGCGCTCAATCTTCTCGGCTACCATATCGTCGATGGTACCATCCTCCACCTCACCGGGCAGTGATTTCTTGTCGCGGTAGATGAGATCGAGGGTCATCGTGCTCGACGAGGTGAGCACCAGCGAGGCCAGCGTCGACATGGAGGCTGACAGCACAAGTAGCACCACAAGTGCGATGAGCACGTCGGGCAGGGTGACAAGCATGGCGGGCACGATAGAGTCGAAGGCAATCTTGCCTGTAGCCTCGTTGATGACGGGGTCGTAGAGACGTCCGAAGCCGCCTAGGAAGTAGCAGCCGCCAGCGACGACGAAAGCAAAGATGGTAGAGATGACGGTGCCACGCTTGATGGCACTCTCATCGGTGATACTATAGAACTTACCTACCATCTGAGGCAGTCCCATCGTACCGAGCGACGTCAAGATGATGACGCCGAGGAGCCCCCACGGATCAGGTCCGAACCAGGTAGCAAACATGCCGCTGCCAGGGTCGGTGGCGCCATCGGCAGGCAGCTGTGCCAGTTTGTCGACAGCAGCCACAAGTCCACCCTGTGCCGAGAGCACGGCGGCGATGACGGCAACGATGCCGAAGAGCATGATGATTCCCTGTATGAAGTCGTTCATGGCCGTAGCCTTGTAGCCGCCGAGGATGACGTAGACGGCGGTGAGGATGGACATGATGACGACACAATACTCATAAGGGATATTGAAGCCCATCTCGAATAGTCGCGAAATGCCACTATAGACGCCTGCAGTATAAGGAATCAGGAACACGAAGGCGATGATGGAGGCGGCGACGCGCAGGCCCTGGTCGGAGAAACGAGTACCGAAGAAGTCGGGCATCGTGCGACTTTCTATGTGCTGAGTCATCAGCTTCGTGCGACGGCCCAGGATAATCCATGCCAGCAGCGAGCCGATGACGGCGTTGCCGATGCCTATCCACGCGCTGGACAGGCCGTACTTCCAACCAAACTGTCCGGCGTAGCCGACGAAGACCACGGCGGAGAAATAGGAGGTGCCAAAGGCAAAAGCCGTCAGCCAGGGGCCCACAGCACGTCCGCCAAGCACGAATCCCTCAACACTACTGGCCTGCTTGCGGGTGTAGAGTCCCACACCGATCATCACGGCCAGAAAGATGATGGTCAAAATAACTTTGATTGCCATTTCGTTATGATGTTATACCGTTATTACGTGATTTCTATTCTCGTTAGAAAGCGACCTGTACCTGTGCCTGTAGCCAGTTGTAGTCCTTACCCAGCATATCGCCGCAGAGACAACGGGTGTACTGCAGCTGTAAACGACATTTCTTGTAGTACCAGTACTGGAGTCCGAGGGTGAGGTTCGTCTGGTCCCAGCCGTCGACGGAGGTGTTACGGTCGAAAGTCTCGCCCGAGGCCACCACGTCAAGAGCATCGACGACGGGTATGCAGAAGGTGGCATAGCCGCCGCGCGATCCTACCTCACCGTCCTTACCGCCGAGCCACTCGGCACGGACGCTGGCAGGACGGGCTTCCTTGTACTTGCTACCGGTATAGGGGCGCGTCTTGTACTCGATGCCTGCAGAATAACGATTGCGGGTGTAGTTCTCGCCCACTTCGATATCGGGGTTCCAAGCAGCTTTGCCTACAGCACAGCCAGTGCCGAGATAACCTGAAGCTACGAGACGGAGACCGTCAAGGGGTTTTACCTCGAGTTTAGCGATGAAATCTTTCTGGTTATTTTGGTCCTTACGGTTGATGCCCTGACCGCTCATCAGCGCGAGCTCGTAATGCAGATGGTCCTTGAGCAAGTCACCATAGACCATCAAGCCCATGTCACGGCCGTAGTTGACGCCGTTCAGGGGATCAGGGCCCTCACCGGCGAGGTATAGCACAGCCTGAGAGTAGACATCGATAAGCTCGAGAGCCGTCGGCGACAAGGGGTTCTCCATGGTGTAGGAGTGCTTGAACTGTCCGAGACGGACGCTCATAGCCTTGTCGTTAGTAACGCGATAGTCGGTGTAGAATTCCTGAACGACGCTCGAAAAGTCGTGCATAAACAAGAATGACCAGCGGTCGGTGATGCGGGCCTTCGCCCAAAGAAGCGTGCGTTTCAGGTTGTAGGAATTTGTTTTTGTGCCGTTGGGATCCTGGTACGACCAGCCTCCCTGTGCATAACCGTTGAGTGTGATACGGCTCGTCAAGTCCTTGAGCCATTCATCGTTACTCAGATTTCCTTGCTGTTGTCCCATAGCGGCAACACTACTGAACACTGCCAGCCCTGCTGCCAGTGTCCTTAACATGAAGCTTTTCTTTCTCATTTTTTCATTGGTTATTTTTAAGAGTTAGGTTCATGCGGCGACAAAGGTACACTTTTTTTAGCAAGCTGACAAGAAAATCGGGAAAAATGTGTACCTTTGCACCCTAAATTGTAAATAGTTATTCGTCAAAACGATAATAAACATGGTAGTTTGCATAGCAGAGAAACCCAGCGTAGCGAAAGACATTGCGCGCATCATCGGCGCCACAGCCTCACACGAGGGCTACATGGAGGGCAATGGATACCAGGTGACCTGGACTTTCGGACACCTGTGCGAGCTGAAGATGCCCGAGGACTATACTCCAATGTGGCGGGCGTGGAGTCTGACGTCGCTACCGATGATTCCACAGCGTTTCGGCATACGTCTGAAGGACGACCAGGGCATCAAGAAGCAGTTCGGCATCATCGAACGGCTGATGCAGTCGGCCGACGGCATCATCAACTGTGGCGACGCCGGCCAGGAGGGTGAGCTCATCCAGCGATGGGTGATGCAGAAGGCCGGCGCGAAGTGTCCCGTCCGACGACTATGGATATCATCGATGACCGACGAGGCCATCCGCGAGGGCTTTGCCACGCTGAAGGATCAAGGCGAATACCAGTCGCTCTACATGGCCGGGCTCTCGCGTGCCGTGGGCGACTGGCTCTTAGGCATCAACTGTACCCGGCTCTATACCATCAAGTACGGCCAGAGCACCTACGGCCAGAACCGACAGGTGCTCTCCATCGGCCGTGTGCAGACCCCTACCCTCGCCCTCATCGTGAACCGCCAGAAGGAGATTGACAACTTCAAGCCCGAACCCTACTGGGTGCTGGCAACGGTATACCGCGACACAACGTTCACCGCAACCAAGGGACGCTTCACGTCGAAGGAAGAGGGCGAGCAGGCCTTCAAGACCATCGAGGGCAAGCCGTTCACCGTGACGAGTGTCGAGAAGAAGAACGGGCGTGAGACGCCCCCGTCACTCTACGACTTGACGTCGCTGCAAGTGGACTGCAACAAGAAGTTTGGCTTCTCCGCAGAGATGACGCTGAACATCATCCAGCAGCTCTACGAGCAGAAGCTGACCACCTACCCGCGTGTGGACACCACCTTCCTGCCCGACGATGTCTACGCCAAGTGTCCGCAGACCATGAACGGCTTATTCCAAGTGAAGCATGCCGGACAGGCACCCTACGCTGAACTAGTGCGTCCCCTTGGTGGCAAGCCGCTACCGAAGTCGAAGAAGGTGTTCGACTCGTCAAAGGTCACCGACCACCACGCCATCATCCCTACCGGCATGATTCCCACGGCCCTCACCGACTTGCAGCGCAAGGTTTACGATCTCGTAGCACGCCGCTTCATCGCCGTGTTCTACCCCGACTGCAAGTACGCGCAGACCACCGTACTGGGTGAGGTGGACGCCATCGAATTCAAGGTGACTGGCCGCACCATTCTGGATGCCGGCTGGCGCGCCGTCTATGCCAAGGACACGCAGACCGACGACGACGAGAAGAAACCCGAGGAAGAGGAGCGCACGCTGCCTGCCTTCGAGAAGGGCGAGAGCGGCCCCCACACCCCCACCCTGACCGAGAAGATGACCACCCCGCCGAAGTACTACACCGAGGCCACGCTGCTGCGTGCCATGGAGACCGCCGGCAAGCTGGTGGAAGACGAGGAGCTACGCCGCGTGATGAAGGAGAACGGCATCGGCCGTCCGTCGACACGCGCCGCCATCATCGAAACCCTCTTCAAGCGTCGCTATATACGCAAGGAACGCAAGAACCTCGTGGCCACGCCGACGGGTATCGAACTCATTGACCTCATACATGAAGACCTGCTGAAAAGTTGCGAGCTGACAGGTATCTGGGAGAAGAAACTACGCGATATCGAAGCCAAGAAGTACGATGCCCAACAGTTCATCAACGAACTAAAACAGCAGGTGACGGACATCGTGAACGAGGTTATGAGCGACCCCTCGAACCGCCATGTGGCCATCACCCCTGAGGAAGAGCAGAAAAAGAAGAAAAGCGCAAAGAAACAATAAAACCACCCAGGCATACGTTATTAAAGAAGTATGCGAAAGTTTGTCACCTTATTATATAGTGTCGTGGCAGCCGTGCTCCTCGCGGGGTGCGGCAGTCCTGACATTGCCATGAAAAAGGGCGACAAGCTCTATGCCATGGGCGAATACTACAATGCCGCTGACCAATACAAGAAAGCCTACGCAAAGACGCCCGCTAAGGACAAGCCCACACGCGGTCAGCGGGCGCTCAAGATGGCCGACTGCTACCGTCGCATCAACTATACGCAGAAAGCCATTGCCGCCTACAACAACGCTGTCCGCTTCAAGCAGGCAGACACCACGGCGCTGTTGCACTTAGGCCAGTTGCAGCTGAAGAACGGCAACTACCGCGAAGCCGGGAAGTTGTTCCAAGCGCTACGCGACAGCGGTCTACAGTCGCAACTCGTCGTCAACGGTATGGAGTCTGCACGCATGGCTCCCGAATGGCGTCAGCAAGGTTCAAAGTACACTATCAAGCGGCAGGAGCTGTTCAACTCACGGCGCTCAGACTACTCACCTATGCTGGGTGGCGATGAATACGACCAATTGTACTTCACCAGCACACGTAATCAGGCTCAAGGCGACGAGCTGAGCGGCATTACTGGCACGAAGAACGCCGACATCTTCTTTGCACAGAAAGACGACAAGGGCAAGTGGGGCAAGCCTCAGACCATTGACTCTGAACTTAACAGCGAACTTGACGAAGGAGCCTGTACGCTAACGCCCGACGGCAAGACAATGTACCTGACACAATGTAAGACCGACCCTAGCTATCCGCGATACGCCACCATCGTCAAGGCCCAGCGCAGCGATGCCTCATGGTCAAAGCCTACGGAGGTGACAGTATCGAAGGATACATTGTCAGCCTTCGCCCACCCCACGGTGTCGCCGGACGGCCAATGGCTCTACTTCACCAGCAATATGCCTGGCGGCTATGGCGGCTATGATATTTGGCGCGCGGCACTGACAGACAACGGTGTCGGTGCCGTTGAGAACGTTGGCGAGCCTATCAACACATCTGGTGACGAGATGTTCCCAACCTTCCGTCCCAATGGCGATCTCTACTTCTCGTCGAACGGCCACCCGGGCTTCGGCGGATTAGACATCTACATTGCTCACGACGTGAGCAATGAAATGAGAAATGATTTTTCTATCGAGCACCCGGGCTACCCCCTGAACTCTCAGGGCGACGACTTCGGCATGACCTTCGAGGGGCTGCACAACCGTGGCTACTTCTCCAGCAACCGCGGCGACGCCCGAGGCTGGGACCATATCTACTCGTTCGAGAAGTCGGAAGTGCTGGTGACTGTCAAGGGCTGGGTCTACGAACAGGACGGCTATGAGTTGCCCGCCGGACAAGTATACATGGTTGGCAACGACGGTACGAACCAGCGCATCAGCGTTAAGGGCGATGGCTCGTTTACTCAGGAAATAGAACTGGGTGTTGACTACGTGCTGCTGGGTACCTGTCGCGGTTATCTGAACCATAAGGAGGAACTACGCGTCGACACGGCAACCGTTTCGAACGAGTACGTCCTACAGTTCCCGCTGGCAAACATATCGGCTCCTGTGCTGATTGAGAATATCTTTTACGATTTCGATAAGGCAACACTCCGTCCAGAGTCGCAGACGGCACTCAACGAACTGGTAAAGCTGTTGGAGGAGAATCCCAACATCACCATCGAACTGAGTGCACACACTGACTACAAAGGTTCCGCCCAGTACAACGAACGGCTGTCACAACGCCGTGCCGAGTCGGTGGTCAACTACCTCATAGACCATGGCATCGCTGCCGATCGTCTGACACCGAAAGGTTACGGAAAGGGGAAACCCAAGACCATCAAACGCAAAGTGGCTGAGAGGTATCCGTTCCTAAAGGAGGGCGATGTACTGACTGAGGAATTTGTCATGGCACTGAAAGATCCGGAACAGCAGGAGCAATGCAATCAACTGAACCGCCGCACGGAGTTCCTCGTGCTGCGTACCACCTATGGTATGTTCGATGATGATGGCCGTTTGAAAAATGATGCCAAATCGGACGACAAATAATCCGATATTCATACGCTAAATCAGGCGATAACGCTCACGACTGACCAGTTCGAAACCCGCCAGCAGCCAGATGATACCCACGGAGACGGCGAACATCAGCAGAGTGTGATGCGTAGGAGGTGTCTTGATTAGCAGAATCAGGCCATGGACTACCACCTTGAAACCATCGAACACGATAAATAGGGCTGCTGCCACCGCCACACAAAACACCGTCCACAGACGACTGAGCGTCCGGGTAGAATGATTAGGTATCCGCTCCATCACACGGTCTGTGAAACCGTTGTCGGCAACGGTCATTTGACGCGCCGGGGCAAAGAGCTTCTCTAAGAGTTCGTTATCTGTCATATCCATTCTGTCTTAAGTAGTTGGCTAATTTCTCCTTACCACGCGAGAGGTGCGACTTCACAGTACCTTCCTTCATTTGCGTGATACGTGCAATCTCAGCGATGTCGTAACCGTCAATCAGCTGTAGCGTGATGCACGTGCGTTCTTCCTCTTTCAGTTGCGTCAAGGCAGTGTAGAGGTCCAATTGTAATGAGGATTGAGAAATGAGGAATGAGGAATGGGTTGCCTCAACGTTTTTCATTCCTCCATTTTCATTAATCATTTGACTTCCCCTTCGGCCATCGACCGTTGGTTCTCCTCTTTCATTTTTCATCTTCCTCGTGTAGTCGTACCACACGTTGTAGGCGATGCGTGTCAGCCACGTCAGGAAGCTCGAGGTGCCGCGGTACTGGGAGATGTGGGTGTAGGCCTTTAGAAAGGTGTCCTGAGCCAAGTCATCGCTCAAGGCTTCGTTGCCTGACGTCTGGCTGAGGAAGAACCTGCGCACAGGCGACTGGTATTCACGCACCAGCTGGTCGAACGCCCGCCTGTTGTGAAACACAGCCACCTGTGTCGCCAATGAGATGTCGTTAAGCCTTCCCACAATCCTTTCTGCTAAACTTCCTCGAAAAGCACTAATTCCTCATTATAATCATTCCTCAGTACTTCTTCTCCGGCATGACAATCCACATGACGATGTAGAGGAGCAATCCTGGGAAACCGGCAGAGAAGATTGTCAGAAACGCATAGGCGATACGTACCAGGACGGGATCAAAATCGAAGTATTCTGCAAGGCCGGCACAGACGCCACCTAATAATTTGTCGTTCGATGAACGCATAAGTCTTTTGCTACTCATAATCTCTAATGTTTGTTGGGTTATTACTACGGTTATTGTGCGAATTGATGGTATTGGGGTCAGCCTTCGGCTTACGGGCAATCATCACCTTACCAAGTCCGATGAAGAACACCAGGGCGCCGATGCCAAGACCAATCTTTCCAATGGTGAAGCCTAGGAACACCATCAGTCCAATGCCCAGAAACAACTGGCGCATACCACTCTGATAGGTGTCATTGTCGTCAGGCTCCGACTCATGCAGCAACTGGTCGGGAATAGGTTGTCCGTTCCTCATGGCCATTTCCGCGAGACGCATCTTCTGCTTACGCTGGCGGAAGATGAAGAAGAGAATCAGTCCGAAGATAACCAGCGGCGATATGACGAAGATGATCAGTATGACAAACAGCGCAAAGAACATTCCTGCGATATCTTCGCCGTCAATCTCTTTCAAGAGTTTTTTGATAAGTGGTCCGGCATCCTCGTCGTCCCATTCGTCGATAAGATTGATGTTGCGGGTGATGACCGAATCGGCCTCCGCCAATGTGGTATCGCTGAAGGCTTCCAGCTGATCCTGTGCAGCTGAGTCCACAAGCTCCTGCTGCTCTTGTTTCTGTGGTGTCTGCGCTACTGTGGGAACGCTGGTTCCGAAAGTAAGCAGCATAGATAATGCAATGAGGTACTTTTTCATACTTAAAAGGTTTTTTGAATGTTTCTTTGTTCGTTAGACGGACGTGACCCAGAAAAAGTTGCAACATTATCAACTTTTTTTCACCTTATGTTTTCATCCGCAAGTTTTACTTCCCACTAATCACCTTATATGTTCCCGAGCGACGGCGGATGATGTTCACGCCACGCTGCGGACGACTGCTGCGGATACCGTCTGCCGTATAGTAAACCGTCTCACTTTTGTCATTATCGTCCTTCGCCAGACAGTTGATACCGTCAGCCACGGGTTCCTTGTGGCGGGCACCGAGGAAAGCGTCCATGACCAGCGACGGTTTGCGGCTGATGGGGTTCCAGGCACCGAGGTCATATTCGTCGGCAAGCTCAGGCTCCCAGTAATAAAGTCCAGCGCCGCCGGCACCCATCAGCTTCACCATGAAGTCGCACAGCCACTGGTTGGCTTCAAGTGCACGGTCGTTGTAGTAACCTGTTTCGACGATGAGCACAGGCTTATCGTAACGCTCATGGAGTGTCTTGACGTTCTGTGCCACGAGGTCGGTAAGTTCATCGGGGTTCAACGTTGACGTCTTAACGTGAACCGACAAGCCAATGGCGTCAAACTGGGCTCCGGCTGCCAACAGGGCATCAAAATAGTTCGTCAGCAGCCCTATGTCCTCGCACTCACAGACGTGTATCAACGTTCTTGTATTGGGGCTGATAGCCTTCACGGCATCATTGGCAGTATTGATGATTGAGACGAGGTTGGTGGTGTCACGACCATCCTCCAACAGCAGACCGTGGTCTATCTCATTACCTATCTGCACCCAGCGCACTTTGGCCACCTTCTTAATTGTATTAATTACTGAGGTGGTGTGGTTCTTCACCGCCGTCAAAACCTTCGTCATATCATACTTCTTCCACGCCTCAGGCTTCGTATTGTCACCCAGCCAGTCGCTATATCGCAAGTCGAGCATGATGCTCATACCATACTTGTTGGCCATCGTTGCCAGCGTCTTGACATACGGTGTGTTGTGATTACTGTTCTTCGGACTAACAAGCACGCGCAGACGGACACTATTGACGCCCTGCTGCTGGAGAATGGCCGTCGGTGTCTGATTCGTGCCAGCTTTGTCGTAGAACTTCTTGCTCTGACGTGTCTCCAGCGTCAGCGAGCTGATATCGGCGCCGAAATCGAAGTCGGCATCCATAGCAATACGGTCGAAAACGGTGTCGACGCTCGTCTCTATGTCCTTATAGGGCTCTTCGTACTTCTTGTCAGCTGCCGTGAAGTTACGGTTCTTAAAGGTCCACTTGCTCGAGATTCCCGTTTTGTCGGGCTTCAGGAAGAAGCGCGCGTTCTGCTTATAGCCCTTCATGTGCCAGTCCATCCACTTGATGGCCACCTTGCCAAACTCACCACCATACTGATTGTAATAGGTTCCGCCATGACCGGCATCCGAGAGATCAGCCCATACCACAGGCTTCTTGACCTTCCCATAGTCCACCTTCGCATTCTCGTAGGCAACATCACCAGTACCTCCTGTCATATATAAAATAGGTGTATGGAGCTTTTCAAGCGACTGCGGTGAGGCGCCGCCCATCGACATCGAGCCCATGCCGGCGTTCATGATAAGCAGCGTCGACACACGGCTATTGCCACAGTAGCCGATGGCCTGAGCGCCACCACACGAGTGCCCCGCCAGCGCAATGTTCTTCACGTTAATGGCGTGATAATAGTCGCTGGTAGAGAGTTTCTCCTGCTTCACTAGCCAGTTGATGGCATCCTGCACCTTCTTCTCCGAAGCTGTGCCGTCATCACGCTCGCTGTCTTGCATTTCGAAGGCACCCAGTCCCACGACAACATAGCCGTGCGAGGCCATCTCGTTGAGCATACGCTCGTAGCTGGACGAGGAGTCCGAACAGGCACCGTTACACCAGATGAGGACGGGCAGCGGTCCTTCGCGGCGCACAGCATATTTGATATTGCGGGGACGGTAGACGGCGAAGGCCTGCAGCGACTTCTCGTGGACGACGATGGCAGCATAACGGCCACTGCCGCCATTGTCCAACACTTTCTGTCTCGTCACTTCCGGGTTGATGGTCTCGCTCTGGGAAAAGACATTGTTCGGCATCGCTATCAACAATCCCATAGCTGCCACGACGGTCACTCTTCTCAAAGTTTTTAGGCGTTTCATAGGTTTTTGGTTTATTGCTGTTATAAAATATGGCGCAAAAGTACAACTTTTTCCCAAGACTACAAAGCATTTTCCCGAGTAAAATGATGGCCGTTTCAGAAATAATGCGTAACTTTGCCCACGTCTTATGCAGTTACCTGACGAATTTATCCAGACTACCCGTCCGTTGATGGGCGACGATCGTTTCGAGCAGTACCTCGACGCGTTCCGTCATGAGTCGCCCGTCAGCATACGTTTGAATCCACGTCATTCTTCACTCTTCACACCTCCCTCCTCATTCGAAGCAGTCCCCTGGTGTCACAATGCCTACTACCTCCCTACCCGTCCGAACTTCACCATGGATCCTCTGTTCCATGCGGGCTGTTACTACGTACAAGAGGCCGCTTCGATGTTCCTCGACAAGGTCATTTGTCAATACTCATCTCTCATTCCCCATTTATCAAGAGCTCTCGATATGTGCGCTGCCCCCGGCGGCAAGTCCACGCTACTACGTTCCGCAATTCCCGCTGACGGCGTCCTCTACTCCAACGAGCCTATACGCAACCGCGCCAGCATACTCTTGGAAAACGTCACGAAGTGGGGCTACGAGAACCATATCGTCACTAACAACTACCCAAAGGATTATCGTAAGTCAAAGATGACGTTCGACCTCATCCTTTGCGATGTACCTTGTTCTGGCGAGGGTATGTTCCGCAAGGATGAGGCAACCATCTGCGAATGGAGTCCGCAAAACGTCGAGAAGTGCTGGCGACTGCAACGCGAGATTGTCAGCGATGCCTGGTCCTGTCTGAGTCCCGGTGGACTGCTCATCTATAGCACTTGCACGTTCAACACCAAGGAGAATGAGGAGAATATCCGCTGGATGATGGAGGAGTTCGACGCCGAGGTGCTTCCTGTCGACATCCGTCCTGAGTGGCATATCACCGGCTCGCTCTTGGAAGGCTTCACAGCCCCCGTCTACCGTTTCATCCCCGGCATCACCCGCTCGGAGGGACTCTTCATGTGCGTATTGAAGAAAAGAGGAGAAAGGGGTGATCAAAGAGGAGAGAGGAGAGAGGAAAGAGGAAAGAGAAATGAAAAAAGAGGGAGAAAAAACGACGATCTTACCATCCTCGCTCCTCTCTCCTCCCTCCTCTCTCCTCTTCAGAAAAGCTCTCTCCTCGCTCCTCTAAACTACCAGCAAGCCATAGCTTACCTCCGCGGCGAAGCCCTCCAGCTCCCCGACGAGACACCAAGAGGCATAGTCACTGTCACCTTCCACGGTCTTCCCCTCGGTCAAGTGAAGAACATCGGCACCCGTGCCAACAACCTCTATCCTAAGGAGTGGCGCATCAAAACCACCCACGTCCCCACGGACTACGAACCAATCATTTAGACATACTTTAACGAGCAATAACAATAGGAAAGATATGAAAAATACAGGGTTCTTAAGTTGCCTGGCAACAGCAATAGTGATAACGGCAGCATTGCTGACGGGTTGCGGAGGCGATAGCAGCAAGACGAAGGACGGCTTCCGTCACGTGACAGTAGAACGGAGTATCGGCATAGACAACGGCAAGGACAGCCCACAATGTCAGGTGCGGCTGGACATACTCGCGGCAAATGACACAGCCAGCGAGGCCGGACGCCGGATGAACGAACAGATCATCAAGAAGATATTCGATATGGAGCAGCTTAGCGTACAGGCTGCCGCCGACTCGTTCGCGAATGTCTATACGCGCGACTATCGAAAGAATATGGCACCTCTGTACCGTGAGGACCGCGCCGATGCGGCGAAACGTCCATGGTATGAATATCGCTATACGGTAACGACGGAGACACGCGGGGAGCGTAAGGGTGTGACCAACTACCTCATCACCTTGGACTACTACGAGGGCGGTGCCCACGGCATCACGCAGCTGCTGACGCTGAATATGGACAACAAAACGGGTGAGATGGTGACGCTGAACGATATCTATGGAGAAAACTTCGAGCAGCCGCTCACAGAACGACTGCTCGATGCACTTCTTGAAAAGACAGGAGCACACAACATCAGCGAATTACACGACCGCGGCTACCTGTACTCGATGGATATGTTCGTCCCCGCAAACTTCATCGTCGGTGACGATGAGGTGACGTTTATCTACAATCCCTACGAGATTGCACCGTACAGCGAGGGACGGATTGAACTCGTCATCAAAGATTGAGAGACTTCTTGATAGCCTCAATCTTGTCCTCAGCTGCCTTCGTGCAGCGCTCGTAGTCGGCAGCGCCCTTGAACGACGGATCCTTGATTTCGCAGTAGAACTTGATTTTCGGCTCAGTACCCGAGGGGCGAACGGAGATCTTCGTGCCGTCGGCACAGAACCACTGGAGCACGTTTGAGGTCGTAGGCATTGCTATCTTCTCAACGCTACCGTCGGCTTTCTTGGCCTCGAGCGTCTGATAGTCCTTCCACAGCGACACCTGCGAGCCACCTAGTTCCTTCGGCGGGTTCTGACGGAAGTCGGTCATCATCTGCTTGATTTCGTCGGCACCGCTCTTGCCAGGCTTAACAACGTTGATCGTTGCCTCTTTCGAGAAACCATACTCAGCATAGATGTCCATGAGCAGATCGTAGAGTGTACGGCCGTTGTCCTTGGCCCAGGCAGCGATCTCGCAGATGAGGCAGATAGAAGCTGGGGAGTCCTTGTCGCGCACCTTGTCAAACGGCAGGAAGCCAAACGACTCTTCGCCGCCGCCGATGTACTTCTGCTTGCCCTCGGAGATGCGGATCTCATTAGCAATCCATTTGAAGCCCGTATAGCAGTCACGCAGTTCAACGCCATTCTTCTTGGCAATCTCGGCGATAACCTCGGTGGTAACAATCGTCTTCACGAGGAACTCGTTGCCCTTGAGTTGGCCGAGTTTCTTTTTATTGGCGATGATGTACCAACAGAACATCATGCACGTCTGGTTACCATTCAGGATTTCCCATTCACCCTTGGCATTGCGGCACACAATGGCCAGACGGTCGGCATCTGGGTCTGAAGCAATAACGAGGTCGGCATTAAGGCGCGTGCCGAGCTTCATGCCCAGCGTCATAGCCTCGGCGTTCTCGGGATTGGGGCTAACAACGGTGGGGAAGTCGCCGTCGATGACCATTTGCTCGGGTACGACATGTATATTCTGGAAGCCCCATGAGCGCAGGGCCTCGGGAATAATGACACGGCCCGTGCCATGCATCGGCGAATAGACAATGTTCAAGTCTTTCTGGCGCAGGATGACATCCTGATCAACCATGGCTTCCTTGACAGCCTGCAGGTAGTCCCAGTCCATCTCGCCACCGATGATGTCGATAAGTTCCTTGTTGCCCTCGAACTTCACCTGATCAATGGTCACCTTGTTAACCTCGTCGATGATGCCCTTGTCGTGGGGTGCCAGCACCTGAGCGCCGTCGTCCCAGTAGGCCTTGTAGCCGTTGTACTCACGAGGGTTGTGCGAGGCTGTAACGTTGACACCAGCCTGTGCACCAAGCTGGCGAATGGCAAAGGAAATTTCCGGCGTGGGACGGAGACTCTCGAAGAGATACACCTTGATACCGTTGGCCGAGAAGATGTCAGCGACGGTCTCAGCAAACATACGGCCGTTGTTACGGCAGTCATGGCCCACAACGACACTTGTCTGCTGGCCTGGGAACGCCTTGAGGATATAGTTGGCAAAGCCCTGGGTGGCCATGCCGACAATGTATTTGTTCATGCGGTTCGTGCCAGCGCCCATGATGCCGCGCAGTCCGCCTGTACCGAATTCCAGGTTCTGGTAGAAGGCGTCGATGAGGGCGGTCTTGTCCTCGTTATCGAGCATAGCCTGAACTTCTTTACGTGTCTCCTCGTCAAAGGCCGGAGAGAGCCATTCCTTCGCACGTGCCTCGCACTGTGCAATGAGTTGAGTGTTATTGTCCATAAATCTTGAAAGGTTTTAGATTTTCAGATATTTCGTTTTTCAATTCACAAAGTTACGAATAAATATGGAAAACAAGCCGCTGAGGGTGCGTTTTTTTGATTTTTTAGCACACTAGGCGACTTATTATTTGTTTGTTTCAGCTTTTTTGCCTACATTTGCAGCAGAAATACCCACTAAGACTATGGAACAACTGGAATTGAAGTCGACGATCAGCGTATGCCAGATGGAGGAGCTAACAGCCGCCGAGCAGCATCTCATAGAACTGGCCATCGAAGCCACTACACGCAGCTATGCCCCCTACTCCCACTTCCGCGTCGGCGCTGCGGTACGACTGGCCAACGGCAGTGAGATAATTGGCTGCAACCAGGAGAATGCCGCCTACCCCTCGGGACTCTGTGCCGAGCGCACCGCCCTCTTCTCGGCAGGTGCCCAGTTTCCGGAGGAGCCTGTGGAGATGCTCGCCATCGCCGCCCGCGGTACTGACGGCGAACTGACGGAAGAGCCTACAGGTCCCTGCGGTTCCTGTCGTCAAGTCATCATTGAGTCCGAGACCCGCTCATACAAAAAAATCCGGATTCTGCTCTACGGCCGACGTTGCATCTACGTCATCGATGGTATCAGCCAACTGATGCCCCTCTCGTTCACGGAGTTCTAACGTCAAAACCCGTGACCCCAAAAGCCCTTCAACCTTAGAACTCTTAAACCCTTGAACTCTTAATAGCACCCCATTCCATGTGCCGTTGAGAGTGAGTCAAGGTGGAAGTCGTACATCAGATTCTTTTCGTCAAAAAGGATGAAGTGGCGCCCCCCTTGTATGGAGTCCTTAGGCGTCTCCCAGCTAATACGTTTGAAATTCACCGTGTCGTCAGCGACGGCAGGGGTACGCAGCAGACAGTCTGTGAACGTGTAGTTGAACAAGCGCGACTCATCCGCCTGCGAGCCCATCAGCACGTCTTCCTCGTAACCGGTGACAATGGTGTAACTACACGTCAGTGTGAGCCCAGCTCCCGAGAGGAAGTTAAGTGCTGCTCCGCGATCGGCAGAGAACGGGTAGAACTGTGCCAGCGTGCAATGCCTGATGGTACAGTTGCCGCCGTTGACTGCCAGACAGTCGCCCAACGTGTTCGTCAGCTGACAATGGTCCAGTTCGATGCGGCTGTCGAAGCTGACAACACCATAGCCCTTGGCGTTGTGGACGATGCATCGTGTCATCTGCAAGCGTAGCGATGTCGTGTCGATAGCGGCTGAATCCGAGTCAAGGAGTATACCTGTCATCGGATTGCGTATCTCTGTGTCGACGAGCACATTACCCGTTGAGCTTGGAGCAAAGCTTATGCCTCGCCACTGGCCGCTGACGCGGTCGTAGGGCAAGTAGTCGAACATATGATCCAGACGGTCGCCACGTAGCATGCAGTCCTCCGTCCGCAGTTGTCCGTAGACGTCGATACCAGCCCCGTCGTGGAAGTAGAGTGTCGTGCCGCGAAGGGTTAAAACGGCTCCGCTATCAACGCGCAGGCCATCACCATAAATTAAAATAGGTATAGCCGACTGGATGGTCGTATCGCGGCTGATAACGAGGTCTGTCACTTTCTGGGCATCCCATGCCCATGCTTCCAGACGCACGCGCTGCTCCACCCCACTCTCCAACTGGAATACCAGATTGTCTGTCACCAGCTGGGGCTCCTCGTGGCGGCTGTCAGGAGCCGTCAGTTCGACAAAGACGCGCAGGGAGTCCCCGCTACGCACCTCTAGTCCCGTAGCCACCGAGCCCAGGGCATTGTCTAGATAGGTGCCGTCGACATTTACACGGAAGCCCGTCTGATTACCATTCTGAAGGCGTACGGCATTCAATCGCAGGCCATCATCACCATGGTTATAGACCCAGAAAGTATAGGTAGACGACCCCACACCGGCAAAGACGGTATCCATACGGAGGGTGTCGGAACTAAACGTCAGGCGTCGCGACGCGTCGGTCGTGAACGTGTCGTCGTCAGAGCAGGCAACAAGTGCTACCAACGCTAGGAGCAGATAGATACAATGCTTCATTCTCTGATAAGAACGTAAGGGTATGCCGTTTTATTGTCGAAAGTTAAAAAAAACAATTTAGCAATAAGTAATGTTTAGGCACACGCGTACTTCCGTAAAAAAAGCGTACCTTTGCATTTCGAAATACAGAAACAGCAACATGAAACGTCAACTTACGATGATAGCAGCCACGGTGCTGCTCTCTACGGCAGGGTTCGCACAGAAGCAGTGGACCCTGAAGGAATGTATGGACTACGCCATGCAGAACAACATCACCCTGAAGAAGTCAAGACTGCAGAGACAGTCGGCACAGGAGGACATCAAGCAGTCGAAGGCTGCCTTGCTGCCCTCGCTCAGCGCGTCGACAAACCAGAGCCTGGGCTACCGCCCATGGCAGGACGCCGGCACGACGACCGTCACCAACGGTACCGTTAACACCAAGGTGAACAAGAGCTACTACAACGGTTCCTACGGTCTGAACGCCCAGTGGACGGTATGGAACGGCGGCCGTAACACGAACCAGGTGAAGCTGAATCGCCTGTCGGAACAGCAGGCAGAGCTCTCCGAGTCGGAGACGGCGAACTCCATCCAAGAGAAGATTGCTCAGCTCTACGTGCAGATACTCTACCTGACAGAGGCCATCACCGTCGACAGTGCCTCGTTAGAGACGAGCAAGAAGAACGAGGAGCGCGGCCGCGAGATGGTCGAGGTGGGTAAGATGTCCAAGGCCGACCTTGCACAACTCACCGCCCAGCGTTCTTCCGACGAATATGCCATCGTCGAGGCAGAAAGTCAGCTGGCTAACTACAAGCTGCAACTGAAGCAGCTACTGGAGTTGACGGGTGATGAGCCATTCGACGTGGCCATTCCCAAGACGACCGACGCGATGGCACTGGCACCTGTTCCGGGGCTGCAAAGTGTCTATGAGGCTGCCCTGATATCGCGGCCGGAGATAGAGAATGCACAGATTGCCGTGAAGAGTAGCGACATGAGCATCGCCATTGCCAAGGCCGGCCATCTGCCTACCATCAACATGACCGGCGGACTGGGCACCAGCAACAACTCTTTGTCGAACAAGAGCTACGGCAACCAGGTGAAGACCAACTTCGATGCCTCCGCGGGTGTCTCGCTAAGCATCCCCATCCTGGACCAGCGTCAGACAAAGACCAACATCTCGAAAGCCCGCATCCAGAAGGAGCAGGCCCTTCTCGACCTTCAAGACCGCCAGAAACAGCTCTACCAGACTATCGAGGGCTACTGGCTTGACGCCAACACCAACCAGCAGAAGTTCCGCGCTGCCATGACTACCGTCGAGAGCGAACAGCAGTCGTACGACCTGTTGTCTGAGCAGTTCCGACTGGGTCTGAAGAACATCGTCGAGCTGATGACTGGCAAGGACCGCCTGCTGGCATCACTTCAGAGTCAGCTGCAGTCGAAGTACATGACTATCCTGAACCTTCAGATGCTGGACTTCTATAGCGGGACATTGAAGATTAATACATTGAACGATTAAGACATTGAAATAAGACAAAGATATGAAGAAGAAAAGTATCTGGATTATTGCGGGCATCGTTGCCGTGATAGCCATTGCCGCCTACCTCCTGTCGGGCGGAAAGAAAGAGGAGACCATCAGCTTCGACACCGCTAAGGTCGAGAAGCAGAATATTCAGACCACCATCACCGCTACGGGCACCATCGAGCCGGTAACGTCGGTGACCGTAGGTACACAGGTCAGCGGCATCGTCGCCCACCTGTACGTCGACTACAACTCCGTGGTGAAGAAAGGCCAGGTCATTGCCGAGCTCGACAAGACCAACCTCATCAGCGAGCTAAACACCGCCCGTGCCAACCTGTCGAGTGCACAGAGCACCGCCAACTACGAGGAGGCTAACTACAACCGCTACAAGCAGCTCTACGACAAAGGACTTGTCTCGGCCGACGAGTACGAAAGCGCCCTGCTCAGCTACCGTAAGGCCAAGGAGCAGGTGAATACGTCGCGCGAGAGTGTCCAGAAGGCGCAGACAAACCTTGGCTACGCCACCATCACCAGCCCCATCGACGGCATCGTCCTGTCAAAGGCCGTTGAGGAGGGACAGACGGTGGCCGCCTCGTTCAACACGCCGGAGCTGTTCACCATCGCCAAGGACCTGACGGATATGCGCGTCATTGCCGACATCGACGAGGCTGACATCGGCGGAGTGAAGGAAGGCCAGCGCGTCAGCTTCACCGTCGACGCTTTCCCCGACGACCACTTCCAGGGCAGCGTGACCCAAGTACGCCAGCAGGCCACCACCGAGAGCAACGTCGTCACCTACGAGGTTGTCATCTCGGCACCCAACAACGACCTGAAGCTGAAGCCCGGACTGACGGCCAACGTCACCATCTACACCATGGAGAAGAACGACGTTCTCGCCGTGCCGTCGAAGGCTCTGCGCTTCACCATCAACGAGGCCATGCTCCAAAAGGACCAGCAGATAGAAGACGTCGAGGCTCCCGCCAAGCTGTGGACACTCGAGGGTAACATCTTCAAGGCTCATGCCGTCGAGGTGGGCACCACCAATGGTATGCTGACGGAGATCCTGAGCGGCGTTGCCGAGGGTACTGAGGTGCTGTCGGACTTCAGTCTGAGCAGTCCTGCGGAGGCTGCCGGCCCGCAGACATCGAACCCCTTCATGCCCGGACCGCGTAATAGGAACAGGCAGCAACAGCAGGGTGGCAACCGTACTCAGGGCGGTGGTCAGCCGGGCGCTGCCGCCGGCGGTAATGGTCAGGCTCCACGAAGGTAAGATAAAGCAAGAACCCATGGAAGATAATAGAAAAGTAGTCATAGAGCTGCAGAACGTCAAGCGCTACTTCCAGGTAGGCTCGGAGACGGTAAAGGCACTACGTGGCGTCTCGTTCAAGATCTACGAGGGCGAGTTCGTCACCATCCAGGGCACCTCCGGCTCCGGCAAATCGACGTTGCTGAACCAGCTGGGCTGTCTCGACACACCCACCAGCGGCGAGTACCTCCTCGATGGTATCAGCGTGCGCACGATGTCGAAGACGCAGCGTGCCCATCTTCGCAACCGCAAGATCGGTTTCGTGTTCCAGAACTACAACCTGCTGGCTAAGACGACAGCACTCGAGAACGTCGAGCTGCCGCTGATGTATAATTCGGCGGTGTCGGCACAGGAACGCCGCGAACGTGCCGTCAAGGCCCTGCAAGCCGTCGGTCTTGGCGACCGCATGGAGCACAAGTCCAACGAGATGTCGGGTGGTCAGATGCAGCGCGTAGCCATCGCCCGCGCCCTGGTCAACGACCCTGCCGTGCTGCTGGCCGATGAAGCCACGGGTAACCTCGACACGCGTACGTCGTTCGAGATGCTTGTGCTATTCCAGGAGCTGTACCGTCAGGGCCACACCATCATCTTCGTGACCCACAACCCGGAAATTGCGGAGTACGCCTCGCGCAACATCAACCTGCGCGACGGCAAGATCCGCGAGGACACCGTCAACACCAACATCAAATCGGCAGCCGAGGCTCTCGCAGCCCTGCCCATACCACAGGATGACTAAAGAAGGAAGCTTTATATGAACATATTAAATCTATTCAAAGTGAGCCTGAAGGCCGTGGCAAACAACAAGATGCGGTCGTTCCTCTCGATGCTGGGTATCATCATCGGTGTGGCTGCCGTCATCATCATGATGGCCATCGGACAAGGCTCTAAGGAGAGCATCCGCAAGGAGCTGTCGACGATGGGCACGAACCTGCTGACCATCCGTCCGGGAGCCGATATGCGTGGTGGCGTGCGCCAGGACCCGTCGGCCATGCAGACGCTGAAGATGGCCGACTACGAGCGTATCTTACGCGAGAAGAAATTCGTCACGAAGGTGTCGCCTGAGGTGACGGCCAGCGGCCAGGCTATTTACGGCAACAACAACACGACGTCGTCGATGTACGGCGAGTCCATCGACTACATCGATATCCGCCAATGGACTATCGACGAGGGCGAATGCTTTACCGAAGAGGACATCAAGAAGGCGGCCAAGGTATGCCTCATCGGCGCCACCGTCGTCAAAGAGCTCTTCGGCAGTGCCGACCCCATCGGCAAGACCATCCGCTTCAAGAGCATTCCCATGCGTGTCATCGGCGTGCTGAAGTCCAAGGGTTACAACAACTGGGGTATGGACCAGGACAACGTCATCATCGCCCCCTATACGACCGTCATGAAGCGTATCGCCGCCCAGACGTGGTTCTCCAGCATCGTCTGCTCGGCCATTACCGAGGAGCTGTCCAACGCAGCCATCGAGGAGTTGACGCAGATTCTGCGCGACAACCACAAGCTGAAGGGCGAGGCCGCTGACGACTTCACCATCCGCTCGCAGGCTGAGATGATGGAGACGATGTCGTCGACGATGGACACGGTGACCATCATCCTTGTCGTCGCCGCCGCCTTCTCGCTGCTTGTCGCCGGCATCGGCATCATGAACATCATGCTTGTCTCCGTGACGGAGCGCACGAAGGAGATTGGCCTGCGCATGGCCGTCGGTGCCACGGGCCCGGTCATCTCGTTCCAGTTCCTCATCGAGTCGGTACTCATATCCCTGACGGGCGGACTGCTGGGCATCGTCGTGGGCTGTGCGGCCTCCGAGTTTGCCGTACCGGCATTCGGTATGCCGTCCAGCGTGCCCGCTTGGAGCATCTATGTATCGTTCCTCGTCTGTGTGTGTATTGGTGTACTCTTCGGCTACATACCTGCCCAGAAGGCTGCCAATATGGACCCGATCGAGGCCATCAGGCACGAGTAATAAAAAGTGAAGAGTGAAAAATAAAGGTGAGGCTACAGGGTCTGTAGCTTCACCTTTGTTGTTTTAAGACCGTCGACGGTGGCACTCAGGGTCACCTTGCCGGGCTTGCGTCCTGCTCTTAATATAACCGTACAATGGCCATTGAACAGGCGGCGTTTGTTACCGACCGTCATCTCATTCGAGGCGATATAGCCGTTGATGACGCCGACGATACGTGCGTCGCCCTCCACCTCGAATGTCACCTCATCGTCAATAGTCTGTATGATGCGTCCCTTGTCGTCGACAATCCTTACGTCAATGTGCTGCAAGTCCACACCGTCGGCCTGCCATCGGTCGTTGTCTGCCTGTGCCACAAGGGCGGCGGGCTTGCCGGTAGTCTCTATGCGGTGGCGTGCCACGACTTTGCCTGCCGTCCGCGCAACGGCCTCTATGTAGCCAGGTTCGAAGACCACGTTGTTCCAGCGTATCTGGTTGCGGACCTTCGGGTCGGCTATATTGTTGGACTGTGTACCCAGGCTCTTTCCGTTCAGTATCAGTTCCACCTCCTCGGCATTCGTATAAGTTATGAGCGACAGACGCTGTCCCGGCTGGCGGTTCCAATGGTCACTCATGCTGTCATTACCCGTCTGCACACCGTTCCACGGCTGGCTGCCTTTACGGTCTACGACACCAATGTGTACCAGGGGCTCGTCGGGCACGAAGTACGACTTCATGTAGTAGGCCTTCGGCTTCGGGTTCAGGGCGATGTCGAAGATGCCTTGCGGCCAGCCCTTAGCAGGCCATCCCTGGCTCTCGCCCAGATAGTCTATGGCACCCCAATAGGCCATGCCGATGACCTTGTTAAGGTCCATCTCGAAGTAGTTCTGTCCCATAGCCGCCACAGAGGCCTCGCTCTGGTAGAAAGTCATCCACGGGAAACGGCGTCCGTCGCCGGGGAAGTACATATATCGGTAGTTATATGCCTGTATGTCGGTCACCTTCGCCAGCTCGCACGGCAGGGAGTCCGTCTCCCAGCTGCGGTAGCGTGGATGCATGGCGACGGTGGTGAGTCGTGTGGAGTCATAGCGGTTCACAAGGACGCGCATCAGACGGTACATGGTGACACCGAAGTCGTTGAACGGCTGGTTCGGGTCTTGCTGCAGCTCGTTGCCGAGGCTCCAGAGAATGACCGACGGTGAGTTGCGGTCGCGCTTCACCCACTCGGGGACGTCCTTCTGCCACAGCTGCTCGAAGGGCACGCGCCCGCCGGTATACTGGCGTGTCCACTTGTCGTAGAGCTCGTCGACGACCAGTATGCCGTACTTGTCGCAGAGCTCAATGAACTCGCGGCTATAGGGGTTGTGCGACGTGCGGATATGGTTGATGCCGAACTGCTTCATCAGCAGTATGCGCTTCTCGATGGCCCGCGGATAAGCCGCAGCGCCGAGTGCTCCCAGCGAGTGATGATTGGCATAGCCCTTGAGCAGTACCTTGCGGCCGTTCAGTTTCATGCCGAACGACGGTCCGAACTCCACGGTTCGTATGCCAAAGTGCTCTTCGTAATCATCGGCCACCGTGCCGTCCTCGCGCAACAGCGACACCTTGGCAGTATAAAGGTTCGGATGCTCCGTGTCCCAGAGCTGGGCGTCGCAGACCTCTACCACCGGCAGCTTATACTCCACGGTCCTCGAGGCGGTGATATTGCGAACCGTCGTCACGTTGTCGTAGACAGTCTTGCCGTCAGGCGACACAATCTGCAGGCGGACAGGAATCTCCTTCGAGCGGGTGCGGTTGGTATACTCCACGCTGACGCTGACAAAGCGGTTCTCACGAGTGGTGATGCGCAGCGGGTAACGTGCCAGGAACAGGTCGCGCTGCGTCGCTACGAACTTCACACCACGTATCAGTCCACCGCCGGTGTACCAGCGCGAGTTCTCGGGATTGCGCGTATCGGCCATCACGGCAATGACGTTGTCACGTCCGAAGCGGAGCTTGTTCGTCACGTCAATCTCGAAACCCACATAGCCGTAGTCCGTTCCGCCGATGAGTTCGCCGTTCAGATAGACATCGCCCACGTACATGATGCCGGCGAAGTCCAGCAGCAGGCGACGGCCGCGCAAGGAGTCGTGCGGCGTCAGGTGGTAGCGGTACCACCCCTTGCCCATCTCCTTGAAGCCGCGTCCTGACAGTCGGCTGGTGATGTTCGCCCCGGGGTCGCTGTTGTCTACCTCCTCAGCCGCGTCGGGTGCCACCCACGGCTGCTCTATTTGGAAGTCGTGAGGCAGGTCCACCAAGCGCCACGCACCATCCTTGGTGGCCACGGCAGCAGCACCGGTCGTGTCGCCTGCATGGAAGCGCCATCCGAAGGTCATGTCAACGGTCGTCCTCACGGAATCTGCACACAGCAACAGCGTCGCCTGTAGCGACAAAGAGAGTAGTAAAAGTCGTTTTTTCATCAATAATTCTTGTTTTAGCGGTGCAAAGAAACAACATTTTTGCGAAATAAGGAAAAAAAAGCCTAAAAAAATCGACTTTTGCCTGTTTTTTTCGTACCTTTGCAGGGAATTAATTCAAAATAACGCAGATGGCAAAGAAGAAAATACTGTTCATTAATCAGGAGATCGTTCCATTCGTTCCTGACACCGACCTCTCGCTCATGGGTAAAAGCCTGCCTCAGGCCATTCAGGAGAAAGGGTATGAAATACGTACGTTCATGCCCAAGTGGGGAACCATCAACGAACGACGTGGACAGCTGCATGAGGTGATACGCCTGTCGGGCATGAACCTCATCATCAACGATACCGACCACCCGCTGATCATCAAGGTAGCCTCCATCCCCAACACGCGCGTGCAGGTGTACTTCATCGATAATGACGACTACTTCACGAAGCGTCAGATGGCCACCAACGAAGCTGGCGAGGACTATCCCGACAACGGCGAGCGCGCCATCTTCTTTGCACGCGGCGTACTGGAGACGGTCAAGAAGCTGCGCTGGGTGCCCGACGTCATCCATTGCCAGGGATGGATGGCCGGCGTCGTACCCCTCTACATCAAGACTGCCTACCACGACGAACCGTCGTTCGCCAACACGAAGGTTGTCACGTCGCTCTTCACGAAGAACCTGAAGATGGACTTCGGCACAGCTTTCAAGAAATCCGTGGAGTTCCGCGACGCCAAGGCCGAACTGCTCGCCGGCTACAATGACGACTTCAACTTCGAGGAGCTAGGCAAGATGGCCATCGACTACAGCGACGGCATCGTTCTGGCCAACAAGGAAGTAAACAAGAACCTGTTAAAATACGCCAAGGACAAGAACGTCCCCGTACTCCCTTACCACGAGGACTTTGCCGACGCCTACGAGGCGTTCTACGACCAGCTCTGTCCTGACCCAGAAGAATAGTTTTCAAAGGATATCATGACCTGCAACAAGATTATTTCAGGAATTGCCATGACAGTCATCGTGGCACTTTCTGCGTGCAATAACGACGACCTCACCATCGGAAAGTCGCTCACCAGCGAGGCCGACAAACTCCAAGTCACTTCGGCCGTCTTCCCCGTAGCCACACAAACTGTTACCGTCGATTCTGTCGTCGCACGAACCAGCGACTGCTACTTCGGACGCATCAAGGATCCCGAGACCGGAGCCTACATCACCACCGACTTCATGTCACAGTTCCACATCCTCGAATCGTTCGAACTTGTCGATGAAAACAGTATCGTCAGCAAGGAGAACGGACAAGTCGTCGCCGACTCATGCGAGCTGCTCATCTATCTCGACGAGGCATCCGTCTTCTGTGACTCCATGGCCGCCATGAAGATGCGTATCAGCGAACTCGCCACACCCGTCGAAGACGGCCGCTACTACTACTCCAACTTCGATCCCGTCCAGCTGGGCTACTTACGCGAAAACGGACTCCAGAAGACCAAGGTCTTCACCTGGGCAGACCTCATCTCCACCAACAGCCAGAAGAGCGCCGACGACTATCACAAGCACATACGCATACCCGTCAACGAGCCCTATACCGACAAGGCCGGGCGCACCTACAAGAACTACGGCACATACATCCTGCAGGAGTACTATCGCAACCCTGCCAACTTCCGCAATTCCGAGGTGTTCATCCAGAACATCTGCCCTGGATTCTTCTACGAGATTACCGACGGCCTCGGCTTCCACGGCAAGGTGCCCTACACCGGACTGCGTATCAACTACCGCACAATCAGCGACGACAGCATCTACAACACCAACATTATCCTCGCCGGTACCGAGGAAGTGCTGCAGACCATCCGCATCACCAACGAGCAGGAGAAACTGCGTGAGCTCGCTCAGGACAACACCTGCACCTACCTGAAGTCACCGGCGGGACTCTTCACCGAGGTCACCATACCCGTCGACGACATCATGCGCGGACATTCCGGCGACTCCCTACTCTCAGCCAGCCTGTCGTTCCAGCGCATCAACAGTACCGTCACCGACAAGACAGCCCTGAGCGTACCATCGAACGTGCTGCTCATCTGCAAGGACAGCGTCGACAACTTCTTCGCAACAGCCTCGCTGGCCGACGATGTCACCTCGTTCACGACCTCCTACTCCGCCTCGTCCAGCCAGAACGTCTACACATTCGGCGCCCTGGCACCACTTGTCACACACCTCGCACAACTCAAGGCTGAAGGCGAGAAGAGCGACCCGCAATGGACCACCCATCACCCCGACTGGAACAAGATGCTCCTCATCCCCATCCATCTGGATCAGGTCACCACTACCTCCATCTACGGCATCAGCAACACACAGACCATCAGCATCCAGCACGATATGAGCATCACCAGCACCCGACTTATCGGCGGCAGTAACAACGCACAGGCAATAGAACTCAAAGTCGCCTACGGCAAATACCAGTACAACGAATAGCCGCCAGGGGTAAAATCAATAAAACATACTTTTCAGTTTATATGGCCGACGGATATCTCGAGAAGCACCAGCAGGACTACGAAGCGCGCAAGGCACAGTGGCTACGTCGCCAGAAGCACCGGCCCCGCCCCACCAGGCGTCCGTCATCCTCCGCATCGTCGCCCACCATCACCCGTCCCGACGACGAAGCCCTCTGACGTTTACCAATTGGTTTAATTCCCTCTGACGTTTACCAAAGAAAGATTATTGTCCCGTCTCTTTCCTGCGGATTCCATCCGCGGAATTACTCTCACCTCTCAACCAGCAACCGCCCAATCTCGTTCAAGGCCACGAATCGGTACCGTTGTGATTCCACTGGAATTGGACTGTAACTATAGTGCTTAGCCTCAGCCTTCCGTCGCAAAACGTCCTCTGTCGCCTTCATCACAACGGAATCTACAAAAGCGCTCCCGTCGGGCTCCATCAGCAACAACTTACCTTTCGAACAAGCCTCGAAATAAACCCCTCCCGGTTTATAGAAACGCTCTTGAGGCGACCCCTCCTTCGGAAAGCCGTCGTTCAGCAGCACCACTAACGGAAATCCCTGTTCGCGAACCATTCTAGCGATTTTCTTCTCACCGTTACTAATTGCCGCCGTATAGGTCACCGCACCATTATGCGCTGCCGCCAACACCGATTGAAGCCGTTCCTCTATTTGCCCTTCACTGGCTTCACGACTCATTTCCACCAATTGCCTGTCAGGCCAATCCAACAAGAAGTGGTTACCCATAGACGTGAACAGCAACCCACACACATCCGTCTTGCGATGCATCCTGAAGAGATCAGGATTCTGCCTGCGCTGCCAGGCACGTTCTGAGTTGGCTTTCACATATTCTATCATAGCGTGCAGTTGCCCTTTGTGCGTTAGAACGCGATAGAATGGCGGTGCGTCATACAAGTTCTCAACAAATCCCAGTTTTCGTGCTTCCGCTTTGCATCCCTGCATATAACCCCGTACCACCTCCCTGATGCTACGGGGCATCGTCCGTTGCACCTGAAGCACCATGTGATGATGATCAGGCATCACTTTGTCGGCAAGAATCTTTATCTCAGGACACAACTCCAATAACTTGCGCTGTTGATTGATAAGCACCCAACCAATCGGCGTCTTTTCTATGACAGCCTCAGAACCATTATGCGTAAGCGTTCCAAACAACGCCTGCCGTGCGTTTGCCACCATCGTCACATGCACGATGCATGGCTTGCGCCATGCTCCTGGCTCCAACCACGTGAATGCCTCCTTTCTCGGCGTGCTTACGTTCTCGTTTGTCATGTTCCTCGGCGTTCGTTTGTCATGTTCCTCGGCGTGCTTCCGTTCTCATTTGTCATTTGCAAATAAAATTTGCTGTCAAGCAACGTAACATCACGGCTTTATCCCGCTTTCCCCTAATGTCCCGTTCCTTTTCCGCGGATTGTATCCGCGTCCACTAAACGTCCGCTGAACCTGTCCGCAAAGATAATCATTATTTTGCAAACCTCTGCGAAAAAAGCGCAAATAATTCATGAGTCCTGCGATTCTTTCTCTTTTTGTCCCGTTCCTTTCATCGTTTCTTTCTTATTTGTCCCGTTCCTTTCGTCGTTCCTTTCTTATTCGTCCCGTTTCTTCTTGCGGATTACATCCGCACCCGAGTCTCCCCTGATGTCAACGTCTGTCGTAACACCTAGCTCTCGTTCTCAAAGTTTCCGACGGGTCACATCTTCTTATATAATATAATCGGGAGATTCTTGTTGATAAATGTTGTAAAGAGTATCGACAACGAACGTCCAGCCTATGACGTTGGTGTCGATGGTCGGACGCTCCACGTCGTAGTCCAGCGAGGAGTTGATGTCGCCCGTACCCGAGCAGACGATAGCTAGGTCAATATCTCTTATTATGGCACGAAGGGCATCAATGGCTCGCATTATTTCGTCCTGCTTGGTGATGTCAGCCATGGCGGTGACAGTCGTGTCTGTTTTGCTTGCTCATAGTTTTATTTCTTTATCATACACCATAGACCCACAAGCACTAAAGGAATGCTCAGCAATTGTCCCATATCAAGAAGCATACCCTGTTCGAAATCCACTTGTTCTTTTTTTAGGAATTCAACGAAGAAGCGAAAGGTAAATATTGTCATAATACAATACCCGAAATAGAAACCAGACCCAACAGCGATAGAAGATGTCGTCCTCATGTGCTGGGATTTGCGCCAATACTGATAAAGGGAAAAACCAATGGCAAAAATGAGAAGGTAGGCTAAGGCTTCATAGAGCTGTGTCGGATGACGTGGAACTAGTTCTCCGTTTACCAGTGCCTCTTGGCTATGGAAGATAAAAGCCCACGGCATATCAGTAGTCTTTCCGATGATTTCGAAATTCATCAGGTTACCCAGACGAATACAACAAGCCGTGGCAGGAGCGGCAATGGCGACATTATCTAACACCATCATGGGTTTAAGTTTTACCTTCCTCCAATAGAATGCCAAAGCGACGAAAAGACCTATAGTGCCACCGTGTGAAGCCAATCCCCGATAACCTATATACGACCATGAGCCGTTATCCTGTATATGAATGAAAAGAATATTCCTATACGAAAAACCTCTATCGAGGGTTGCCAGTCAATATAAAGCATGTCTTAATTTGTTCTCTTCAGTAATACTGTCTTTTCTATACCGTCAGGAGTGTAGAATTTTAATAGTGCTTCCTCATCTTTCCGGTCCATCAGCATGTAGGTGCAGAGGTCATTGATGGGGATGCCGTTTACTTCTTTTAGGTAATCACCAGTACGAATACCTTTCTGATAGTCCGTTGATCCCTTGCGGACGACGGCTTTGAGAACGCCGAGTGTATCGCCCGCTTCTGATGGTATGAGTGAAATGCTACCGGCCTCACTATTTCCTACCCTTATATCTTGCTGGTTATGAGGAAGGAACACAAACAGCTTCCGAGGTGCATCAATAATCAATGAGGCATGTTTCAACAAGGCACTCCCGATTCTCATAGTCCGATAGGCTGTTGTGACATACAAGTCGTTGACGGGCAATTCTCCAATCTTTATTGTCGGGAAGTGGAGAAACCTTCCCATTAAGGTGTCAGTGGACAGACCGTATAATCACGCACGTGCTTTGACGGTGGTATCTGTCTGTATTGTCAAGTCATCGAGAACCTTTCTCTTCTTTGGAGATTTCCGAAACCATTGGTCTAAATAGTCCTGGGGCAGATCAAACCATCCGTTCAAAGCTCCAGTATCAAAAACAGTTTCTATAAATCCCAAAGGGGTGTCAACGATGACTAATGGACGATAGGCTTGTTTAGTTCTATATTTGGCACAGGGTTGTCCTTTCTCTTCTTCTGAGAAGAATTTCTTCCTGTCGGTGACAATCAGCAGACTGTCTTTCGTATCCAACTTGAACGAAAGATCTTTGCCGACCAGATTGAAACCAAGCACACCATCAAATCTGCCGCACAAATAATCTTTCATCCCATCTTCTACAATCACCGGATAGTTCTCAATTTGCAGGTTTCCCATCTTCATGGTAGGAATCTGATAGATGGTTTTATGGCGCCTATTCTTGTTGGAATCTCCGAAGAGCAAACTGTCTGCCATGAATTGCCTCATATAGGCTTCTTTCTGTCCTTGCCATAATCCAAGCGGTGAACCTGTATCAAACAGAAAGTGCCTGATTCGTCCCTCTATCTCCACAGGCACAACCTCTGCTCCATCTATCACCTTTATTTTGATGGTGTCTGCGAAATCTCTCTTCGAAAAACTGACAGGAGTCGTTGCGGTCTTTATGAGGTTTTGAGCCAACATGGGAGTTGTGGCGAGCAGGGCGGCAATCAGGAGCAGGAATCGTCTGTAGTGTTTCATTTTGTCCATTGTTCATCAGTTTTTATTCCATGCTATTTTTATCGATCGATATTAGACAAAGATTAGGTGCAAAGGTAGGGAAAATAATTGAAAGTGCAAAAAAAAAGAAGAATTTGTCGAAGAGGGGGAACGGAGGAAAGATGGTGCTGGATCGGGTGTAGGATAAACGGCGTCAGGTGCGGGTTCATTGTGAGATAAGCGGATTGTTTCTGGTTTTTTCTACTATACTATGCGCATGCATATGCGTGCGCACGTATTATGATAGGGAAAGGGAAAATTATCCTACCTATCCTACCTATCCTACACCCAGAGTTATGCTTAATGTATAATGCATAATGCTTAATGGTATGCCCGTAGGTGTAGGATAGGTAGGATAGGTAGGTTATTTTCTTGTTTCAGTACTATATATGCATATACGCGCGCGAGAGCTCATGGAAACGAATGGGTTGTTCTTTTTTGAAACGAATTATCCTAATTGATCTTAATTTGGACCACGAATTTTCCTAATTATTGCTTATTCTTGCTTATTGTTTTCCTAAAAATAACATTAGAAAAATTAAGGTCAATTAGGATAATTCGTTTCTTAAAAATAACAATTTGTTTCCTGGAAATTGGTGTTCGTAACCCTGCCGCCGGAAAAGGTGACCTTTAGCCGTGAAAAGGTGGTCTTTAGAAACGTAAAGGTGACCTTTAGCGGGCTAAAGGTCACCTTATTACACATAAATATGCGGATAAATATACATTCACCTGCCATTGTTATGGCGTTGCGGACGGGCGCCTCCACCGAAACGTTGGGGGTTGTTGCCGTTGGGTCCGCCACCGAAACGCTGGAGGTTGTTACCGTTGGCACCTCCCTGCATGGCTCCGCCCCAGGAGCGGAGCTTCATGCGGAAGAAGCGGTCCTCGGCCTGCAGCACTTCCCAGAGCTTGGAGGCTGGTATGACGCGCAGGAACTTGTTGTGGTAGTTCTGCTGTATCTGCTTCAGCTCCAGATCAATCTGGTCGCGCTGGCGAATAGACTCTGCGCAGCCTTTCTCGTCGGCGGGTTTCTTGAAGCCGAGCTTGCGCTGGCGCTCATAGATGGCGCGCTGCTTGGCTTGCATCTCGCGGAACAGTGGGAAGAACCGAGCTGCCTCGCGGTCGGTGAGTCCGGCAGCCTTGGTGATGAACTGCTGCTGCTCGGCCTCAAACTTGGCGGGATCGAACTTCTGTCCCTGCTGTGCATAGGTGCCTACGGCGAGCAGTCCGAGTATGAATAGTAGTAGTGAGAGGCGTTTCATGTAGTTTAGTATTCGCTGGTTAGACATGCATAGATATCCTGATGGTCTATCATGAGGTAGTCTGCGGCTTCGTCGATGTAGCTGTCGCTGACGGGTGCTGCTACGGCAGCCACCTGCTTGTCGGCTGTGTCGGCGGGGTTGAGCTTGTTGAAATAGACGAGGGTGCCGACGATGGCTACGACGGCCACTGATGCTGCTGCCAGCCACGAGCGGCGTAGCTGTATGCGGCGAGCCGTCTTCTCTTCTTTCGGATTCTCTGACTGGCGCTCTGGCAGACGGGCCATCACGTCGGCTGTGAGCCGGTCGAAGTATCCTTCTGGGACACGGAACGGATTCTCGTTCGTTATCCTGCTCTTCAAATATAATTCTTCGTTTGTCATAAGGCAATTTTTATTTATCTATTAATGAGACGCGTTGTTGCTGAAAAGGTTTAATCGCGTGAATGAAAAAATTCTGTAATTTTTTTCACTGCGATATGATAGGATGCTTTCAGCGCTCCCTCGCTGGTGTCGAGGAGTCGGCTGATCTCGCTGTATTTCATCTCGTCGAAGTAGCGCAGCTGGAAGACGGTGCGCTGTACGTCGGGCAGGCTTGCGATGGCTTCCTGCAGCTGTGCCTGTGTCTCGTCGCCGTCGAAGTAGTCGTCGGCCATCAGACGGTCGGCCACGCCGAGGTCGGCATCGTCGGTACTGACGAGTGTGAGGTTCTTCTGCCGGCGCATGAAGTCGAGGCTCTCGTTGATGGCGATGCGCGAGAGCCACGTCAGGAGCTTGGCGTCGCCGTGGAAGTTGTCAAGGGCCTGCCACGCCTTGATGAACGCATTCTGCAGGACGTCGTTGGCATCGTCGTGTGTGAGCACGATGCGTCGGACCTGCCAGTACAGTTGTTCGCTGTACTGTCGGACGACGTTCTCGAAGGCTCGTCGCTGCGTCTTAGGGTCTCTGAGCTGCTGTAGCAGCAGTTGTTCGTCGATAATCATAGTTCCCTTCTATTGCCTGTAGGTTGCCAATGCCTCGGCCAGCACCTTGTCGTACCCGTAGACGTCGGGGTAGACGGTGAGTGTGCCTCCGGGAATGGGGAAGAGTGTGTAATATGTTATATATAAAGGTACGCGAGGCTCTACTTTCTGCCAGCGTATGAGTTGGGGGGTCTCGCCAGGCTGCAGTTTGCTAACGTACTGTTGGCCCTGCTCGGTCTCGGGTTTCATGCCCATAGTGATGCGCATCTTGTCGAGCGTCCAGTCGTCGGGCATCTCGTTGAAGAGGAAGCGGGCGAGGTCGAAGGGGCGCTGAACGCGGACACAGCCGTGGCTGACGCCTCGGTCATCGCGCTGGAAGACGCCCGGGCTGGAGGTGTCGTGCAGGAATACCGAGAAGTTGTTCGGAAAGCGGAAGATGATGCGTCCCAGTGCGTTGCCTGCCCCACCCTCCTGTCCTACGCGGTAGCTGCCGCTGGCGAGCTGGCTGCGGCTGACGTGTCGCGGGTCTATGCGCTGTCCGCTCTTACGGTCGGCCACGAAGTAGCGATGGCGTGCAAAGTAGGCGGAATCACCGGCATGCCGTGCGATGTCGTTCTGGATGATGCTCTGCGGGATGAGCCACTGGGGGTTCACCTCCATGTGGGTGATCTTGCTGGTCAGCAGCGGCGTCTTCGTCTTCTGGGCTCCGCAGGCGGCACGCATGTCGATGATGGAGTCGGGCGAGACACCCCAGAGGTGGTAGGCGGGTACGTTGACGACGACATACTTCGCGGCTGAGCCCACGGGGTTATGCTCACGCCACCGGCGGCGGTCCATGTTGACGAGCAGGCGTGTGCGCTGCTGTCCGTCGGCCGTTGCCAGGCGCTCCTCCATCTCCAAGTAAACCTTGTCCTTCGGCAGCACCTCTGCCAGATACTGCGTGAGGCTGTCGTTGCGCACCTTGCGCAGGGCGGCATACTCGTAGTACTTGCCAGGATGTTCCATGTCGACGTCGAAGAGGTTACGGTAGCCCAGCGGGCGTCCGAGGCTGTCGGTCTCGCGGGCATCGAGGCGGTTCAACAGCCGCACGGGGTTGGTGAACCCGAAGCGCTGTCCAGTGACGTAGCGCAGATAGGCCTTCGTGAGGTTGTACTCCAGGCGTGCTGCCACGCGGCTGGCGCTGTTGGCGGCTGAGTCGAAGTCGAGGCTCCTCATCCGCTCCAAGTCGCTTTCTATCTGTGGCACGCGGAAGGAGCGTTCCGTAAAGCCCATGTCGGTAATGCGGCGGTGCAGCTCGGCCAGCAGGGTGTCGGCACGCTGGTCCACACCCTGTCGGCTCACCCACACCAGTGGCTGGCCGTTGCGGTAATAGTCCTTCGTGCGGAGGTCGGCGGTAGTGGTTTCAGCGTCTTGAGACAAAAGATGCTCCAAGTTCCCACGAATCTGTGAGGAACTCAGAGCATAGCTGTCGTTTCGCCAGGGAGAAAAGTCGTCAAGTGCCATGTGGGCCACAGTCGTCCGACGACTGTCATCGCACCCGGCCACAAGCATCAGAAAGAGGACTATCAGCGGATAGACACTTTTCTGACTACCTTGCCAACCTTGATGATGTAACACCCTTTAGGAACGTTAAGGTCTATACGCTGCGACGGGCTGTCGATACGCACCGTCAGAAGAGACTTTCCCGTCAGCGACACCACTTCGAGCGTCTGACCGGCGGCACCGGTAACGGTAACGGTGGAATTCTGGACTGTCAAGACGGGCTCTGCCTGCTCTACTGCCAGCTCGGGAGCATACATCTCCGAAGCACTGGTGGCAACGGGCACGGCCATCGTCAACATGAGGGGGAAAGCGTATCTGAGTATCGTTTTTGCCATATGCATTACATTTTCAGCTGCAAATATAGGAAAAAAAATGTGTTCCTCCAAATTTTTTTGCAAAAAAATGCAATTCAGACGTCAATCACCATCATTTCCTGCGACAAAAGGGTGTTTGGGAAGATGTCAGAGGCCTCTTTTAGCAACACTTGCTCGTCATCGTAGCGCGAGCTGTAGTGGCCCAAAAGAAGCTGACGGACATGGGCATCACGGGCCACACGGGCAGCATCGGAGGCGGTGCTGTGGTTGTACTTCTCGGCCAGGAGCCGGTTATCGTCGCCATAGGTGCTCTCGTGGTAGAGTGTCGACACGCCTTCGAGCAGCGGTACGAGCTCGGGCATATAGCGGGTGTCGCTACAATAGGCGTAGCTGCGGGGGGCGTCGGCGGGCGTCACGAGACGGTCGTTGGGGACGGTCTCGCCGTCGGCCGTCAGCCAGTCGTCGCCATTCTTGATGTTGTTTATCTGCGACTGCGGGATGCCGTAGAAGTCAATCATCTCGCGACGGATATGTGGTAATGCCAGCTTCTCGCGGAACAGGAAACCGCAGGTGGGCAGACGGTGACACAGCGGGAGGCTCTCGACGGTCAGGGAGCGGTCTTCGTAGATGACCTGGTGGACGGTGGTGTCGACGGGATAGAACTTCACCTCGTAGCCCAGGTCGCGGCAGAAGAACTGTATCTGCTGGCGAAGCATATCGCCCAGCGCCTCGGGACCGTGGACGTGGAGCGTTGCCGTACGCCCCAGAAGCCCGAAAGTGCTGATCATGCCGATTAGTCCAAAACAATGGTCGCCGTGGAGGTGAGAGATGAAGACATGGCTGAGCTTCGTGAAACGAGCATGACAGCGGCGCAGCTGCATCTGCGTGCCCTCGCCGCAGTCGACCATCATCAGCTTGCCACGAATCTCGACAAGCTGTGACGAAGCATAGTGTCGCAGCGTGGGAAGGGCGCTGCCACAGCCAAGGATATGGACGCGAAAAGGCTCCATAGCCCCTTACATCTTGAAATCGTTGAATGACGACTCCTCGAACTTCACCTTGTCGACGTGCTCGTGAATCTGCTGGCGGGAGTACTCGAAGGTCTCCTCATCCTCGCGCGGCTTGCCCACCGTCTTGTAGACCAGCGAGTCGTTGCCGAGGCTGAGGATCTCGTAAAGGTTGACCTCCTCCTCGTCGACGCCGCCCTCACGTGTGGAGACAATCTCAAGCAGACCATTGTTAATGCGCCACGTGCGGTAGATGATGACCGACTGCTCGATGCTCTCGGCCACGCCTCCCTCGCGGATGCTGATGCCCGTCTCGTCGGAACCGTCGAGGGGGTTGGGCATCACCCAGTTACCCAGCAGGGTGCTCTCGTTGATGACGAGAGTCGCCTTGGTGCGCTCCTTGTCGGTCAGCACGGCCATGCGGTCGCCGACGTTATAACCGCCAAGGACGTGGTTCTGCTCCTGGGCGTCGATAAGGCTGAGGTTCAGCGTGTCGCCGGTATCGGTGATCAGCTGGAGTGTGTTCATGGCAGAGCCCTCGCCGCAGAGGCCGTAGAGGGTGCTGTCCTCGTTCAGGAACACACGGGCCGGCTGTGCGTCCTCGTCGACAGCCTCCTGAGGCGCCTTCTTTCCGCCGCCACAGCCAGCGAGCGCCAGCATGGCAAAGGTCGTCAATAGTAACGACAATGATTTTACGTTCTTCATAACAGTATATTTCGATTATTCTTTTTCCAGTTGTTTCGCCTCGTTCCACAAGGCGTCCATCTCGGCCAGCGTCATGTCCTTCAGCGGACGGCCGGCACGGATGGAGTGTTGCTCAATGTAGTTGAAACGGCGGATGAACTTCTGGTTCGTCAGCTCGAGCGCATTGTCGGGGTTCAGCTTGTACAGGCGTGCAGCGTTGATGACGGAGAACAGGAAGTCGCCAAGCTCCTCGGTGGAACGCTGACGGTCCTCACGCTTCAGCTCAGCCTCCAACTCGTCGAGTTCCTCGCGCACCTTTGCCCAGACATCCTGCTTGTCCTCCCAGTCGAAGCCCACGTTGCGGGCCTTGTCCTGGACACGATATGCCTTGATGAGCGACGGCAGCGCCTGCGGCACCCCAGACAGGACGGTCTTGTTGCCGTCCTTCTCCTTCAGCTTAATCTGTTCCCAGCTCTCCAGCACGGCCTCGGCATCCTTGGCCACAGCGTCGCCGTAGACATGGGGGTGACGGAATATCAACTTGTCGCACAGACGGTTACAAACATCGGCAATATCGAACTGCTGCTTCTCCTCACCTATTTTCCCATAGAAGACCACGTGCAACAGCACGTCGCCCAACTCCTTGCAGATTTCCTGCTGGTCATCACGAATCAGAGCGTCGCACAGCTCATAGGTCTCCTCGATGGTGTTCGGACGCAGGCTCTCGTTCGTCTGCTTACGGTCCCACGGACACTCGGCACGCAGGCGGTCCATCACATCGAGCAGACGGCCGAACGCCGCCATCTTTTCATCTCTTGTATGCATTTTCTTGTCGTTTTGCAGCGGCAAAGTTACGCATTATTTTCCATTCTGCCAACTTTTTGGCAAAAACTTGTCACCTTTCTGTAGAAAAGTTGAACTTTTCAAGCGAAATAAAAAAAATTTTCAGTAACTTTGCACCCGTTTTAACAGAAGGCATATGGAAATAGCAAGCAAATACGACCCGAAAGAGGTCGAAGGCAAATGGTACCAGTACTGGCTGGACAACAAACTCTTCAGTAGCAAACCCGATGGCCGCGAGCCATACACCATCGTCATACCCCCGCCCAACGTGACGGGTGTGCTCCACATGGGACACATGCTGAACAACACGATTCAGGACATCCTCGTGCGTCGCGCTCGCATGGAGGGCAAGAACGCCCTCTGGGTACCGGGCACCGACCACGCCTCCATCGCCACCGAGGCAAAGGTGGTGAAGAAACTCGCCGAGCAGGGCATCAAGAAGCACGACCTGAACCGCGAGCAGTTCCTCAGCCACGCATGGGACTGGACACACGAGCACGGCGGCATCATCCTGAAGCAGCTGCGCCGTCTGGGTGCCTCGTGCGACTGGGACCGCACGGCGTTCACCATGGACGAGAAGCGCTCCGAGAGCGTCATCAAGGTCTTCGTCGACCTCTATAACAAGGGACTCATCTACCGCGGCCTGCGCATGGTGAACTGGGACCCGAAAGCCCTCACCGCCCTGTCGACCGAGGAGGTTGTATATAAAGAGGAGCAGAGCCACCTGTACCACCTGAAGTACTATGTTGCCAACGAAGACGGTTCAGTATGTTGCGATGGTATCGCAACAAACGAGGCCGAGGGCAACATCATTCACAAGGACGAACGCGGCTACTACGCCGTCGTCGCCACCACCCGCCCCGAGACCATCATGGGTGATACCGCCATGTGTATCAACCCCAAGGACCCGAAAAACCAGTGGCTCAAGGACCGCAAGGTCATCGTACCTCTGGTAAACCGCGTTATCCCCGTCATTGAGGACCGCTATGTCGACATCGAGTTCGGTACGGGCTGTCTGAAGGTAACACCCGCCCACGACACCAACGACTACATGCTGGGCAAGACCCACAACCTGGAGACCATCGATATCTTCAACCCCGACGGTACCATCAGCAACCAGTCGACACTCTACGTCGGCATGGACCGCATGGACTGCCGCCGACAGATTGCCATCGACCTCCACGAGGCCGGACTGATGGAGAAGGTCGAGGACTATACGAACAAGGTGGGCTACTCCGAGCGTAACCCCGATACCGCCATCGAGCCGCGACTCTCCATGCAGTGGTTCCTCTCGATGAAGCACTTCGCAGACATCGCCCTGCCGCCCGTCATGAACGACGAGCTGAAGTTCTACCCCGCGAAATACAAGAACACTTACAAGAACTGGCTGGAGAACATCCAGGACTGGTGTATCTCGCGCCAGCTGTGGTGGGGACACCGCATACCGGCATACTATTATCCCACGCCCGGTACGCTCAGCGATTCCGCCGCCGAGGAGAAGTTCGTCGTCGCCGAGACAGCGGAGAAAGCCCTCGAGCTGGCCCGCAAGGAAAGCGGCAACAACAACCTGCAGCTCACCGACCTCCGTCAGGACGAGGACGCCCTCGACACCTGGTTCTCGTCATGGCTGTGGCCCATCTCGCTCTTCGACGGCATCAACAACCCCGGCAACGAGGAGATCAAGTACTACTACCCCACCTCAGACCTCGTGACCGGCCCGGACATCATCTTCTTCTGGGTGGCACGCATGATTATGGCCGGCTACGAGTACATCGGCGACATGCCCTTCAAGAACGTCTATTTCACGGGTATCGTCCGCGACAAGCTCGGCCGCAAGATGTCGAAGTCACTCGGCAACAGCCCCGACCCCATCGAGCTCATCGAGAAGTTCGGCGCTGACGGTGTCCGCATGGGCATGATGCTCTCAGCACCTGCCGGAAACGACATCCTCTTCGACGAGGCGCTCTGCGAGCAAGGCCGTAACTTCAACAACAAGATCTGGAACGCCTTCCGTCTGGTCAAGGGCTGGAAGGTGGCTAACATCGAGCAGTCCGAGGCCGGTAAGATTGCCACCTCGTGGTTCGAGGCCAAGCTGCGCCAGACGAACGCCGAGGTCGACGACCTCTTCAAGAAGTACCGTATCTCCGAGGCACTCATGGCCGTCTACAAGCTCTTCTGGGACGAGTTCTCCAGCTGGTATCTGGAAATGGTGAAGCCCGCCTACATCAACGGCGAGGCACAGCCCATCGACAAGGTCACCTACGACAAGACCCTCGAGTTCTTTGAGATTCTGCTGAAGATGCTCCATCCATTTATGCCGTTCATCACCGAGGAGCTGTGGCAGCATCTCTACGACCGTCAGGACGGCGAGAGCATCATGCGCGCCAAGCTCGAGCTCAGCGGTTTAGCTGCTGAGGACGAGAAGCTCCTCGCAGACTTCGAGCAGGTCAAGCAGATTGTCTCCGGCGTCCGTACCGTCCGCTCTTCGAAGAACATCGCACCGAAGGAGCAGCTCGAGCTGCAGGCCGTCGGCCAGAACGACTACGAGGCCTTCAACGCCGCTATTGTCAAGATGGCCAACCTCAGCGCCATCACCGTCGTTGCTGAGAAGGACGCCACAGCATCCACCTTCATGGTGGGCACCGACGAGTTCGCCGTTCCCCTCGGCAACCTGATTGACGTCGAGGCCGAGATCAAGAAGATGGAGGCTCAACTGCAGCACCTCGAAGGGTTCCTGGCTGGTATCATGAAGAAGCTCTCGAACGAGCGCTTTGTACAGAACGCCCCCGAGGCCGTCGTCGCCATGGAGCGCAAGAAGCAGAGCGACTCCGAGGAGAAGATTGCCTCGCTGAAAGAGTCCATCGCCGCCCTGCGGAAGAAATAACTTATGACCGACAGCATCGAAATCAAAGGCGCTCGGGTAAACAACCTTAAGAACGTCAGCGTCAAGATTCCGCGTAACAAGTTTGTCGTCATTGCCGGCGTCAGCGGCAGCGGCAAATCGTCCCTGGCCTTCGACACACTATATGCCGAAGGCCAGCGGCGCTATGTCGAGAGCCTCTCGAGCTATGCCCGACAGTTCCTCGGCCGCATGAACAAGCCCGAGTGCGACTTCATCCGCGGCATACCGCCCGCCATTGCCATCGAGCAGAAAGTCATCTCGCGCAACCCGCGCTCTACCGTCGGCACCACTACCGAGATATACGAATACCTGCGACTGCTCTACGCACGCATCGGTCACACCTTCTCGCCCGTCAGCGGACAGGAGGTGAAGAAGCACTCTACCGAGGACGTCGTACAGCAGATGCTCCAGTACCAGAAAGGTACCAAGTTCGTGGTGCTGGCACCCATACACGTTCCCGAGGGACGCACCATACAGCAGCAGCTGAAGGCCTATATCCAGGAAGGCTATGTGCGCATCTTTGTCAATGGCGACTTCCTGAGGATTGAGGACTATCTGGCCGATGCTGATGAGACCAACGGCTCTATCTACCTCGTCATCGACCGCCTGTCCGTCGATGATGCGAAGGACGTCATCGCCCGACTGGTGGACTCCACGGAGACTGCCTTCTACGAAGGGCACGGCGAGTGTCGCCTCATGTTCCTGCCATCGAACATCAGCTACGACTTCTCTATGCGCTTCGAGGCCGACGGCATGACGTTCGAGGAGCCTACCGACCAGATGTTCTCCTTCAACTCGCCCATCGGCGCCTGTCCCGAGTGCCAGGGCTTTGGAAAGATTATCGGCATCGACGAACACTTGGTTATCCCCAACACCACACTCTCCGTCTACGAGGGCTGTGTCGTCTGCTGGCACGGCGAGAAGATGAAGGAGTGGCAGCAATGGTTCATCCGGTATGCCTCTAATGATGACTTCCCCATCTTCGAGCCCTACATGAACCTGACGCAACAGCAGAAAGACTGGCTGTGGCACGGACTGCCTTCCGACCGCGGGAAGAAGGAGAAGCCCTGCATCGACCAGTTCTTCCAGATGGTCAGGGAGAACCAATACAAGATACAGTACCGCGTCATGCTGGCCCGCTACCGCGGCAAGACCAACTGTCCCGTCTGTCACGGCACCCGTCTGAAGCCGGAAGCTGAATACGTTAAAATAGGTGGACGAAGCATCACCGACCTCGTCCAGATGCCCGTCGTCCGACTCAAGGAATGGTTTGACCAGCTACAGCTCTCAGAGCATGATGGCGAAGTAGGAAAGCGGTTGCTGACGGAGATTAAGAGCCGTCTGCAATTCCTTCTGAATGTGGGACTTGGATACCTGACGCTCAACCGTCTCTCGAATACGCTGTCGGGCGGCGAGAGCCAGCGTATCAATCTCTGCACATCGCTGGGAAGCAGCCTCGTAGGCTCACTATACATCCTCGACGAGCCGTCGATTGGACTCCACTCCCGCGATACCGACAGACTCATCAACGTACTGAAGGACCTGCAGGATTTGGGCAACACGGTCGTTGTCGTGGAGCACGACGAGGAAATCATGCGGGCTGCCGACTACCTCATCGACGTCGGACCGGATGCCGGCCGACTTGGCGGCGAGATTGTTTTCAAGGGAAAAGCCGATGACATCAACGATCAGGCGCTGGAGAAATACCCCAAGAGCCATACCGTGAAATACCTGCTCCATGCAGAGACCATTCCTGTACCGTCATCGAGACGCCCGTGGAACAATAGCATAGATATAAAAGGTGCACGCGCCAACAACCTCCGCGGCATAGACGTCAAGATACCCCTCAACGTCATGACCGTCGTCACCGGCGTCAGCGGCAGCGGTAAGTCGACACTCATCAAAAGCATCCTCTACCCCGCCCTGAAACGCCACTTAGGAGACGTCTGCGACGCACCGGGCGAATACATGGGAATGGGAGGCGACATCAATGCCGTGAAACGCGTGGAGTTCGTCGACCAGAATCCTATCGGAAAGTCGACACGCTCAAACCCTGCAACCTATGTTAAGGCCTACGACGCCATCCGTGACCTGTTTGCCGAACAGCCCCTGTCACAACAGATGGGATTCACCTCGCAATACTTCTCCTTCAACGCCGACGGCGGACGATGCGACGACTGTAAGGGTGCCGGCACCATCACGGTCGAGATGCAGTTCATGGCCGACCTTGAACTGGTTTGCGAAGCTTGCCACGGCCAACGCTTCAAGAACGCCATCCTCGACGTCAGGTACGAAGGCAAGAACATCAACGATATCCTCAACATGACCATCGCCGAGGCCATCGAGTTCTTCGGGACGTACAACCAGAAGACCATCGTCAGCCGCCTACAGCCATTGAAAGACGTCGGACTAGGGTACATTCGTCTCGGACAGAGCTCCTCCACGCTCTCCGGTGGTGAGAACCAGCGTGTAAAACTGGCCTACTTCATCGGGCAGGAGCGCCAGGAGCCCACGATGTTCATCTTCGACGAGCCGACGACGGGCCTGCACTTCCACGACATCCAACGACTGCTAGCTTCGTTCAATGCGTTGATAGAACGAGGACACACCATCGTCATCATCGAGCACAACCTTGACATCATCAAATGTGCCGACCATGTCATAGACCTCGGACCAGACGGCGGAGACAAGGGAGGCGCCCTCGTTTGTGCAGGAACACCGGAAGAGGTGGCACGTTGCAAAGAGAGCATAACGGGAAGATATTTGCAAGAAAAATTAAAATAATTGTTAAAATTTGAACAACGAACCGAAATTTTTCGTAACTTTGCGCCGCTTTAAGGATAATTTTACACATAGACGTCTGACGGTCAATTAGTTAACGAAAGATTTTAATTTTTTAGATGAGACAATTAAAGATTCAGAAGAGCATCACCAACCGTTCGAGTGAGGCTTTGGACAAGTATCTGGTAGAAATTGGTCGCGCACCCCTAATCAGTATTGATGAGGAAATAGAATTGGCACAGAAAATCCGAAAGGGTGGCCCAGAGGGCGAACGTGCCAAGGACAAGCTTGTGACTGCCAATCTGCGTTTCGTCGTTTCCGTGGCCAAGCAGTACCAGCATCAGGGTCTGACGCTCACCGACCTCATCGACGAGGGTAACATCGGCCTGATCAAGGCTGCCCAGAAGTTTGATGAGACACGCGGTTTCAAGTTCATCTCCTATGCCGTGTGGTGGATACGCCAGTCCATCCTCCAGGCTATTGCCGAGCAGAGCCGTATCGTGCGCCTGCCCCTGAATCAGGTTGGATCGCTGAATAAGATTAGCCACGAGATCAACAAGTTCGAGCAGGAGCATCAGCGCCACCCGTCGGTCAGCGAGCTGGCTGAAGCCACGCAGATTGACGAGGAGAAGATTGGACAGTCCATGATGGCCGACGGCCACCATGTCAGCATCGACGCCCCCTTCCAGGACGGCGAGGACAACTGTATGCTTGACGTCATGGCCAGCGGCGACGACTCCCGTACCGACCGCCATGTGGACCACGAGTCGATGGCCCAGGAGCTGAACAGCGTCCTGAACAAGGTTCTGAAGGAGCGCGAGATTACCATCATCCGCGAGTGCTTCGGCATCGGCTGCCACGAGAAAGGTCTCGAAGAGATTGGCGACCAGCTGGGTCTGACACGTGAGCGTGTACGCCAGATACGCGAAAAGAGCATCGCCAAGCTGCGTGACAGCGGCAATGCAAAAATTCTGATGAAGTATTTAGGCTAAAAATTTTGCGACTTCAAGAATTATTTGTACTTTTGGGGTCGTGAAATGCGCTTTTAAGATATTCATCCTACTGGGCATCCTCACAAGGATGCCCTTTTCGTTGTCAGCAGCGACGTCCGAGGACTCGTTGCTGCTGGAGCGCATCTACCACTTTCCTGAAAAGATAGCCCACGAGGATATTGCCGGCGTAGAGCGTAATGTCTACATGAAATTCCGCTACGATATCAAGAGACGCAACCCTACTCTATGGCTCATCCCGACCATGTATCCGCTGGCAAGAGGCGGAAAGCAGCTGCTGATGGAGTCGTACAGCAAGCTAAAATACAAGACGTTCAACGAGTACGAGAATCACCAGCAGCTGGTCTGGGGGACGGTGCCGCACTATCGCAAGGCGATGTCGCCCGCCCTGGAGTTCCTCACGCCCAACATCTATGCGCCCACCATCTATGCCGACCACACCTTGTCGCCCTTCCATGAGAACAACCGCCGCTACTACCACTATACATTCAACAACCTGGAGAACGGCTTTGCGGTCATCACCTTCCGGCCGCGACATCGTCGCAACACCCAGCTCATCAGCGGCATGGCTTACGTCAATTACAATACCGGACGCGTCATTCAAGCCGAACTGACGGGCGACTACGACGGCATCTTCTTCAACACCGAGGTAATCATGGGCAACGAAGGCATCAACACGTTCCTTCCCGACCTCTGCTTTACGAAAGCGCAGTTTCACTTCATGGGCAACAAGATCTTCGTCTATTTCGAGGCGGCCTACGACTGTCCCGTAAGCCTGCCCGACAGCCTGCACAACGTTCACGACCGCGCCCTGCTCGACTCCCTGCGGCCGTTCAGTCTGATAGACACCGAGGAAGCCATCTACCACCGCTACGACTCCCTGCATCCGAAAAAGCCCGCGCTGCCCGACTCTCTGCAGCCTGTCAAGAAAAAGAAGAATGTCATGCTTAACGTCCTCGACGTCATCGGCGAGAACCTCGTGGGAAATATCCGCGCACACTCGGAGAACGCGTCGATGCGCATCTATCCGCTCCTCAGTCCTCAGTACCTGAGCTACAGTAACCGCTACGGCCTGGCCTACAAGATCAAGATGAAGGCCGACTACCACTTCAACGCCCACCGCTATTTTGAGTTCCGGCCTACACTCGGTTACAACTTCAAGTTCAAGAAGTTCTACTACACACTCCCCCTGCGCTTCAACTACAACCCCAAGCGCGACGGCTACATCGAGGTGGTCTATGGTAACGGCAACCGCACGAGTCACGCCACCATTGTCGACGAGATACGTCAGGAACAGGGCGACAGCGTGGACTTGTCGAGCAAGACCCTTGGCACCTTCAACGACAACTACCTGCGTGTCACCAACAATATCATGGCCTTCGACTGGATTGACATTGAGGGAGGTTTCACCTACCACCTCCGTGAAGCCTACGAACCGGCCAGTCTGAGGAGTTTCGGGAAACCCACGGAGTACCGCAGCTTTGCACCCGTGCTGTCGCTGAAGTTCAGGCCCTGGAAGCGCGGCCCGGTCTTCACCGCCGACTACGAACGCGGCATCAAGGGCGTCAACCGCTCCAACATCGACTACGAACGCTGGGAGTTCGACGGGTCGATGAAGTACAGTTTCCACACCTTGCGCAAGCTGAATATGCGCATTGGCGGCGGTTTCTACTCCCGTAAGCATGGGAACTCCTTCGTCGACTATGCCAACTTCCGCGACAACAACCTCCCCGAAGGCTGGGACGATGACTGGACGGGTAACTTCCAGCTGCTGAACAGTCGATGGTACAACGACTCCAGGTATTACGCCCGCGCCAACTTCTCGTATGAGTCTCCCTTGGTGCTGCTTTCCTTCCTCCCCGGCGGCCATTTCCTGGAGCGCGAGCGGTTCTATCTCAGCGCGCTAAGCATCGAGCATACCCGTCCCTACTATGAACTGGGCTATGGGTTCACCACCCGTTTCTTCACCATCGGGCTGTTCACCAACTTCCTCAATGCCGAGTTCCGTAACTTTGAATGTAAATTCACCTTTGAGCTCTTCCAACGATGGTAAACACTCCACTCACCGTATACAAGGCGTCGGCGGGCAGCGGCAAGACATTCCGGCTGGCCATCGAGTACATCAAACTCGTCGTACGCAATCCGCAGTCCTATCATAACATCCTGGCCGTTACCTTCACCAACAAGGCGACCGAGGAAATGAAGATGCGCATACTGAGCCAGCTCTACGGACTGTGGAAACAGCTGCCCGACTCCAAGACCTACATGGACTGCGTCTGTGACGAGCTACAGGCAGAGCCCACATTCGTCAGCCGACAGGCCGGTGAGGCGCTGGCCAACCTCCTCCACAACTACAACTACTTCCGCGTAGAGACCATCGACACGTTCTTCCAGAGCGTGCTGCGTAACCTCGCTCATGAGCTCGACCTGACGGCAAACCTCCGCATCGGACTGAACGACGTGCAGGTAGAGGAACTGGCCGTAGACCAGCTCATAGAAGACCTCCAGACGACGGACGCCATGCTCGTATGGCTGATGAGGTACATCCTGGAGAACATCAGCGAAGACCGCTCGTGGAACGTCATCGGACAGATCAAGCAGTTCGGGCGCACCATCTTCCGCGACTTCTACAAGACCGAGAGCAAGGTGCTTAACCAGCGGCTCACGGAGAAGGGGTTCTTCGATGCCTACACGAAGACGCTCCGCGAACTGCGCGACTCCGCTGCGAAGCGCATGAAGGACCTCGGCGACGAGTTCTTCGACACGCTGAGGGCTGATGGCTTCGACATCGACGACCTCTCGAACAAGCGACGCGGCATCGCCAGTTTCTTCCTGAAACTGCAGAACGGCACCTTCGACCCATCCATCGTGAACGAGACGGTCTTGAAATGTCTCGGCGACCCGTCGAAGTGGTACGCCAAGACCCATCAGCGTCGCGACGAGATACACGCCCTGGCCGACAGCCGGCTGTGCGGACTGCTGCACATTGCCGTCGAGGAGCGGTCACGCCAATGGCGGCTCTACCAGAGTGCAGAGCTCACCCTGCGTCACCTCAATCAGCTGCGTCTGCTCGACAACATCGAGACGAAGGTGCGCCAGTTGAACCAGGAGGCCAACCGTTTCCTACTCAGCGACACCCAGCAGTTGCTCCATGCCCTCATCAGCGACAGCGACTCGCCCTTCATCTTCGAGAAGATTGGCACACAGCTGGAGCACATCATGATCGACGAGTTCCAGGACACCTCGACGGTACAATGGCAGAATTTCCGCGTGCTGCTGCAGGAGACGATGAGCCACGAGGGTAGCCAGAACCTCATCGTCGGCGACGTCAAGCAGAGCATCTACCGCTGGCGTAGCGGCGACTGGCGACTGCTTAACGACATCCGCAGCCAGTTCCCGGAGGGCACGCTGACGGAGAAGCCCCTTGACACCAACCACCGCTCGTCGCGACGCGTCATCGCCTTCAACAACGCCTTCTTCCGCGAGGCCGCCCGGTGGGAGTACAACCAGCTGCAGGACATGCCTGAGGCGGAACAGTTGCGACGCGCCTACGACGGTGTCGAACAGCTGATTCCCGAGCGCCGAGACGATAGCGGCTACGTCAGCATCGACCTGTTGCCCGCCAACGACTATCAGGAGACGACGCTCAGCCTGATGGCCGACACCGTCCGCCAGCTGCTGGACGACGGCATCAGCCAGAGTCACATCGCCATCCTCGTGCGTACCAATAGTCTTATACCGATTATTGCCAACTACTTTGCCGAGCAGATGCCCAGCGAGGTCAGCATCGTCAGCGACGAAGCATTCCGGCTGGATGCCTCGACGTCGGTCAACGTCATTGTCAACGCCCTGCGCCTGCTCGTCCGTCCCGACGACAACCTGGCACGGGCGTACCTCGAGAAAATGGCTGGCGGCAGTCTGCCCGACGATACCGAAGCCCTGCGGCGCCTGCCGCTCTACGAACTTGTGGAACAGCTCTTCATACACTTCGGACTGAACCGTTTCGACGACCAGAGTGCCTATGTCTGCGCGTTCTACGACCAGCTGGCCGACTTCACCGCCGACTACGGTACCGACATCGACAGTTTCCTCCACGAGTGGGACGAGAACCTCTGCGCCAAGACCATCCAGAGCGACGAGCTCAGCGGTATACGCCTCATCAGCATCCACAAGTCCAAGGGTCTGGAGTTCGAGAATGTCATCTGTCCCTTCTGCGACTGGCAACTCGAGAAGCAAAGCGGCAACGTCCTCTGGTGCCGCCCCACGGAGGCGCCGTTCAGCGACCTGCCCATCGTTCCAGTCGACTACAGTCAGAAGGGTATGACGGGAACCATCTACGAGGCCGACTACTGCCATGAGCACCTGCAGAACGTCGTCGACAACCTGAACCTGCTCTACGTCGCCTTCACCCGTGCCGCCCAGCGTCTTTACGTCATCGGCAAGCGCGGCGCCAAGTCGTCGCGTTCGGCCGTCATCGAAGCGGTTCTTCCCACCATCGAGGGCACCCTCAGCGGCGAAGCCGACGCCGAGGCCACCCTCCACTACGAGTATGGGACCTATAAGTCCCATGAGTCCCATGAGACCGATGAGTCTCATAAGACCCGGAACCCCTTCCTCCAGTCCCCCACGCCTTGCCACGTCAGCGTACAGTCCTTCGACAGCCGCGTAGCCTTCCGTCAGAGCAACCAGAGCCGCAACTTCGTCGACGGCGACGACGAGCAGGGACAAACCAGCTACATCCAGCTGGGCAGCGTGCTCCACAACATCTTTTCAACCATCCGCACCACCGCCGACGTCGACGCTGCCCTGCAACGCCTACAGCTCGACGGCGTGATCTACAACAAGGATGTTACTATGGAACGCATTACCGAGATGCTGCGCCGCCGACTGGAACACCCGAAGGTGGCCTCGTGGTTCAGCGACCGCTGGACGCTCTTCAACGAGTGTACGATCCTCAACGTCGTCGACGGCGAGGTGGTCGAGCGACGGCCTGACCGCGTGATGACCGATGGCCGTGAGTGGATTGTCGTAGACTTCAAGTTCGGCGGCGAGCATCCCGAGTACCACGACCAGGTGCGCGAATATATGCAGCTACTCCGGCAGATGGGCCATAGCCATGTCAGCGGCTACCTCTGGTTTGTCTACGCTAACCGCATCGTCGAAGTCACAAATAACTCCCATTAGTCCTATTAGTCCCATCAGTCTCATTAGACCCATCCCCCCCATGACAACCTTCCTCGAACATATCGCCCAGGATATCCTGCAGAAGTACGGCAACGACCTCTCGCGTATCGCCGTCGTCTTCCCCAACAAGCGCGCCTCGCTCTTCCTTAACGATGCGCTGGCACGGCTCGCCGGACGTCCCATCTGGTCGCCATCCTATATCACCATCAGCGAGCTTTTCCGTCGCCACAGCGCCCTGCAGGTGGCCGACAACATCAAGCTTGTCTGCGACCTACACCGCGTCTATACACGTGTCACGGGCTACGACGAGACGCTCGACCACTTCTACGGCTGGGGGCAGCTGCTGCTGACCGACTTCGACGACATCGACAAGAACATGGCGCCGCCTAAGCAGGTGTTTACCAATCTGCGCGACATCCACGAACTCGACGATACCAGCTACCTCACAGACGAGCAACGCGCCATCCTCCGCAAATTCTTCGCCAACTTCAGCGACAATCAGAACAGCGAACTCAAGGAGCGGTTCCTTCGCCTGTGGTCCAACATGGGAGCCATCTATCAGGAGTACAACGACCACCTGCGGCAGCAGGGACTGGCCTACGAGGGCGCACTCTACCGCCAGGTGGCCGAGGACGAGAGCCTGACGTTCGAGCACGACCGCTACCTCTTCGTCGGTTTCAACCTCATGCAGCAGGTGGAGCAGCGGCTCATTGCCAACCTCCGACGTCAGGGAAAGGCCGACGTCTACAGCGACAACGAGCACATAGCCCCGCGGGAGATCACCTTCGTCGCCGCACCGACTGAAAATATCCAGGCACGCTACGCCACACAATGGCTGCGCGATGGCAACCGCATCGCCGACGGCCGCCGAACCGCCATCGTCCTCTGCGACGAGGCACTCCTCGGCACCGTCATCCATTGTCTGCCGCCAGAGGTGGAGCACGTCAACGTCACCACCGGCTACCCCTTGCAACAGGCACCCATTGCCTCGTTCATACAGCAGCTTCTGACACTCCACACCCTTGGCTACGACAGCAAGCGCCACCGCTTCCGTCCCCGCTACGTCAGGGCTCTGCTCCGCCATCCCTACGCCCAGTATCTCGACCAGGATCAGCTCCTCTTCCGCCCGGACTCCCGCGGTTTCAACCGCGAGCTCCTCGCCCACATCGCCTCCCTCGTTGCCACCCTTCCATTATCCATCAGGAGCAAAGCCCCGCAACAGCCCGACGCTTTCACCGCCGAAGCCATCTTCCGCGCCTACACCCTCCTGAACCGCCTCGTTGCCCTCGTAGAGAGCAGCGACCTCGACGTAGAGACCAACACCCTACAGCGCCTCGTCGCCCAGCTCGTCCAGCAGACCTCCGTCCCCTTCCACGGCGAGCCCGCCGTAGGCCTCCAGATCATGGGCGTCCTCGAGACACGCAACCTCGACTTCGACCACGTCCTGCTGCTCTCCACCAACGAGGGCAACATGCCACGCGGCGTCAACGACGCATCATTCATTCCCTACAGCATCCGCAAGGCCTTCGGACTGACCACCGTCGACAACAAGGTAGCCATCTACCAGCACTACTTCCGCCATCTGCTGAGCCGTGCCCACGATGTCACCCTCTGCTACAACAACGCCACCACCGACGGCCATACCGGCGAGATGTCGCGCTTCATGCTACAGCTCCTCATCGAGAGCACCACCCCCATCCGTCAGCAGACACTCCAAGGTGGCCAGCACGTCGACAGTCTCCAGCCGCGTCCCATCGACAAGACTCCCGCCGTCCTAGACGCCCTCCGCCGCCGCTTCGCCACCGACCTCGGGACTCCGTCCCACCCCTCTCACCTCTCACCTCTCAGTTCTCAACTTGGGACGCAGTCCCACTCCCCCCTTCTCACCCCCACCGCCATCAACCGCTACCAGCGCTGTCCCCTGCAGTTCTACTACAACTACGTCGAGGGACTGCGCGAGCCTGACGACAACGACGAGGACGTCATCGACAACCGCGTCTTCGGTAACATCTTCCACGATGCCGCCCAGCTGCTCTACGAGAAGATGATGCAGAAGAGCCCGACCATCCTCGCCTCCGACATCGACGCCGTCCTCAAGGAGCGAATCGACATCGAGCGCGCTGTCGACGCCGCCTTCCAGAAGAACCTCTTTGCCGCCCCCCAATCATCAATTATCCATTATCCATTATCCATTAAGAGCCAAGCTCTCAACGGTCTGCAGCTCATCTCACGCAAGGTCATCATCGAGTACCTGCGCCAGCTGCTCACCCTCGACCGTCAGCTCACGCCGTTCACCATCCTCGGACTGGAGAAGGACGTCGTCGTGCCCTACACCATCCACTCGCTCGGCATCGACACCACCCTCGGCGGACGCATCGACCGTCTCGACATGATAACCGACGAGAACGGCGACGAGCTGATACGCGTCGTCGACTACAAGACCGGCGCACGGCGACTGACGCCCCTAAAAAGCGTCGACGACATCTTCAACCCCGACCAGCTGCGCAACCACAACGACTACTACCTGCAGGCACTTCTCTACGCCCGCCTGGTCGCCAAAAATCCATTATCAATTATCCGCTCGACCTATGGTCGCTTGCAAGGCAAGAATTACCAATTATCAATTAGGAGTGAAGCCCCGTACCCGGAAGTCGCTCCCGCCCTGCTCTTCATCCAGCACGCCGGCGTGAAGGACTACGACCCCATCCTGCGTTTCGGCCAGGAGCCCATCAGGGACATGAACACCCCCGATGGCGATCGATTCGTCGCGTTACTGAGTGAGAAGATTGAGGATATTTTCAACCCGGCCATCGCCTTCGTCCCCACCGACGACCGCACCCGCTGCACCACCTGCCCCTATGCCCCATTCTGCGGAATAGGTGCCACTCTTCGTTGAATAAGTGCCACTCTTCGTGGAACAGGTGGCACTTTTTGAGAAATAGGTGGCACTCTTTGAAAAATAGGTGGCACTTTAGAAAAGAAAAGAGCCTCTTTAGTGAAAAAAGCATATTAATATGAAAAGAACCATCTTCGTAGCCTTCACCTTGTTGTTGGCCATTACATTGCAAGCGCAAAAGCGCGTGAACAACCGCATGTACAACCCCGACCCGGCTCCTGTGGTATCGGGCGATCGCCTCTATGTGTTCACAGGTCACGACCTGGATACGGCAACTTATTTCCGTATGCCCGACTGGCAACTGTTTTCCACTACCGACATGGAGCATTGGACAGATTACGGTATCGTATTGACCACCGCCAACTTCAAGTGGGCCAAGCAAGGCGACAATGCCTGGGCCTCGCAGGCCATCGAGCGCAACGGCAAGTGGTACTGGTATGTGGCCGCAGAGGACACCACCAAGCACTTGCACGGAATTGGCGTAGCCGTAGCCGACCGTCCTGAAGGGCCTTGGACTGACCCCATCGGCAAGCCGCTCATCCCGGGTGATTGGGGCTTCATCGACCCCACGGTGTTTATCGACGACGACGGACAAGCATGGCTATTTTGGGGTAACAACGGTTGCTGGTATGCGAAGTTGAACGAAGACATGATCAGCATCGACAAGAGCTTCGCCAACAACGGCATCTGCGATATGCGCCCCATGCTGGACGACGAGGCACAATTCGGGCCAAAATGTTTGAAGATGGACTACCAGTTGCACAAGCGGGTGATGAAGACCGGCTTTGAGGAAGCCCCGTGGATCTATAAGATTGGCGATACCTACTTCTTGGAGTATGCCGCAGGTGGCGTGCCTGAGCATTGGGCCTACTCGACGGCAAAGAGCATCCACGGCCCGTGGCATTACGAAGGCCGTATCACCGACGAGTCGCCCGGCTCTTTTACCATCCACGGCGGCACCATCGACTTCAAGGGCAAGTCATACCTCTTCTATCACGACGGCATCCCCTCTGGCGGAAATGGTTTCCGTCGCACCACCGCTTTCCGCGAGTTTAAGCGTATGAAAGACGGACGCATACCCAAGATCAACATCGAAGCGGAATAGGTTAAGAATGGGCTTATGAAGACTGCGATTAAGCGAGAACAAAGTCAAAATGATTTGAACTTTGCAGAGCGTGAGCAGGCTCGACCGAAGGTCAAGGTCATCCATGTGGACATGGACCAGTTTTTCGCGGCTGTAGAGCAGCGAGACCAGCCGGAGCTTCGTGGCAAGCCGATAGCGGTGGGTCACGATGCCGAACGGGGTGTAGTGTCAACAGCCAGCTATGAGGCTCGACGGTTTGGTGTTCATTCGGCGCAGTCTATTCAGGTGGCCAAGCGACTGTGCCCACAGCTGATTATCGTGGAGCCGCACTTCCAAAAGTATAAGGAGGTGTCGGCACAGCTACATGAAATCTTCCACGACTATACCGATCTGATAGAACCTATCTCGCTCGACGAAGCATTTCTTGATGTAACGGAAAACAAGAAAGGCATTGAGTTGGGCGTGGATATTGCCCGCGAGATGAAGCAACGTATCCGTGAGACGACGGGACTGACAGCATCGGCAGGTGTGAGCTATTGCAAGTTCTTGGCAAAGATTGCCTCCGACTGGCGCAAACCCGATGGACTCACGGTGATCCATCCAGATAGAGCATTGGACTTCATCGCACAGCTGAAGATAGAGAAGATTGGGGGAGTAGGCCTGAAGACTGCCGAGAAGATGCACCGCATGGGTATCTTCACGGGCCTTGACCTGAGAAACATGTCGCTGAGCCGACTAACGCAGGAGTTCGGCAAAATGGGCCAAGTTTTCTATGACTTCTCGCGAGGTATCGACAACCGGCCTGTCATCAGCGAGTGGGAGCGGAAGAGCGTCAGCTGTGAACAGACCTTTGAGTCGGATATCAGCGAGAATGCTGCCGTCACCATCCATCTGTATCATACGGTGCTGGAGCTGGTCAGACGCATCGAGAAGAACGACTTCGAGGGCCGCACCCTGACGCTGAAAGTCAAGTTCCTGGACTTCCAGCAAATCACCCGCAGCATCACCGTTGACCACATCCTCCGCACCAAAGACGAGATTCTGCCGTTGGCGAAACAACTGATGCAACAGGTTGAGTTCTTTGACAAGCGAAGCGGCTACGCCGAGCGCCACTCTCACCCCATCCGTCTATTAGGCTTGGGCGTTTCCAATCAAAAGAGTGCCACACCACAGGAAGAAAATCAATGGATTGAGCTGGAATTGGAATTTGAGCCTTGGCCAGACATTTAATGTGCAACCACTACTAATGTAATAAGGGAGCCGCTCGACCACAGGTCGCTTGCCCAAGCAAGAACACCGCAATGGATGCTGCTCCCAACTGTTTTTAGATGTTTCAATCTCATTTTGACAACAGAGAAATCGTTGCAGTCGAAGAACGAAAACATATGGCCACGACATTGATGACTATCAGATAATATAGCAGAGCATTTGCCATCACTTTTTTTCTTTTGTTAATGCGTAAACTGCCAGTGTTGGAAGAAAAACCAATAGCAGCAATGCAACCTCTACAACTGCATAGGACCCGAAATAGTCAACCAATGTCTGGAACTTCAGGACGCCATCCACCAGCAAGACCAAAAGGGCAAACCAGCAGAGAAGGAATATTGCGGAATACTTGATCTTTCGTTTCTTCATTGTCATTGCTTCTGCTTTTGAATTTCACGATAGTCAGAGAGCAGATTCCAAATACCATCTTCTGATAGTACACCGCGTTTGAGGTCTGGAGGAAGATTCTCGGCTTCGTCAGCAGCAAAGTCCAGTTTCCACAACTCACTACCATAGTATTTGCTGAGTTCGGCAACATCTTCTTTGACAGCCTTCAATGAATCAGCAGACCCATCCTTGATGGCTGCCAAGGCATTATTGAAGCGTTGCTCCATCCACTTGATTCGCTCAATTTGTAAAATCTCACAAATCGCGTCCTCCCTGATGACCTTTGGTGCAGACTTGCCTGCGAGTATTAGCACCTTTTGGCCATTGCGGTAGATATGTAGCTGGCGAGAGCGGACTACGGCCGTTAATTCTGGATCATCCTGCATGGCTATCCATAGAGAATGATATATGCCATCCTTTTCAAACAGCTTCCGCTGCAGGTGCGAACACATATTTGCCGTATCAATCGTCATACAATCTCTTCTAATGCTCCAGTCTCTGAATCAATGATAAATCCACGAACAACAATATCCTTCGGCACCAACGGATGGGTTTTGATGGTCTCAACGGTCTTACGGACAGAGGTCGGCGTGTCCTTGAAACCCTCCAGCCACTGGTCGAGATCAATGCCACACTTGCGGATGGTATCGAGCGTCTCATCTGTCACGCCACGAGCAATCATTTCGTGGTGGAAGTGGTCGTAGCTCATGTGGCAGGCTCCACAATGCGAGTGTGCCACCACCATGATTTCCTGCACGCCAAGTTCATAGATGGCGACAATCAGGCTTCGCATAGCTGAATCGAAGGCAGAGATAACCAGGCCTCCAGCGTTCTTGATAATCTTCGCGTCACCATTCTTCAGACCGAGAGCAGCAGGCAGCAGTTCTGTCAGTCGGGTGTCCATGCACGACAGCACGGCCAGCTTCTTGTCTGGGTATTTGTCTGTGAGATACTTCTCGTAGCCCTTTTGAGCCACAAATGTCTTGTTGAATTCAATAATCTGGTCTATCATATCACAAAACATATTAAATCTGCGTGTAAAGGTACGAAATAAAGGAGAATAATTCGTAACTTTGTACCCAATTATTACGATACTTTAATAATTTCAAGTGGTTATGGCATATATGAATATGAAGAAAAGTACAGTTATCACAACATTAGTTGCCATTCTAGCAATGGCTGTCGCTCCTGCGTTTGCTCAGGAAGAAGACAATGGTGAGCACCAATTGTCCAATGGTGAGCACCAATTGTCTGGTTTTAAGAAGTTCAATGTGAGGGAGGACTTCACGGAGAACGGTTTCCAGTGGTTCCACGACGCTGAACTGCTGGCGGCTGGCGACAAGGAAAAAAGCAATGCCATGACCATTGGTTGGGGAGGCATCGGCACACTTTGGGGACGTACTGCCCTGACGGTCTATGTCGCCGAGAAACGCTACACCAAGGAGTTCATGGATAAGGCTGAATACTTTACGGTGATGGCTTTCGACGTGAAGGACAGCAAGGTACTTAACTATATGGGAACCAAAAGTGGACGTGATGGTGACAAGGCTCAGGCTCTTGGGCTTCATACTGCTTATACTGCCAATGGAACGCCGTATTATACTGAGGCTACGATGGTGATTGAGTGCAAAATCATGTATGCCGCACCTTTCGATCCTCAGTATTTCAAGAGTGATGCACCCAAGAAGATGTATGCCAACTTCCCGGCTGGCATCCACTCCATGTATATCGGTGAGGTTGTAAATGCTTGGAAGAAATGAGACCACTCGTCTGTCAGAAATGGATAGTAATGCACTTAAGGATTATCGCTGATTGGCAAGTAATTACGAACTGATGCCTCAGACAGGTGAGACGACAACAGAGACTTGGAGCAACCAGATGATTCAGTGGCTGAAGGCTAAGGGGTTTATTACTAAGTGAATATGGCAAAACGCGAGTACATACAAGCCAACAAAGATTGGCTAAAGGCGAAAGCTAAAGAGGAATTACCAATGTTCACGTCGGTTCCCTAAGTCCAAAATTCTCTTTCACCTGTTTCTTCCATATCCCCTTGGCACTTGGGGCATGTCCGCTTATCCCATATCCTGATGTTATCGCTGCCACATTGCAAACACAGACGGCCAACCTCACTACGATATGATGGGGCTACATCGGCTATGATACCACCCACCACGATATTCTGAATGCTCTGGCAGTCTGGGCAACTCATGGCCGTAATCTGCTGACGAAAGAGTCCGCGCCCTTCGTACACCTCCGCTTCATACCCACAAGCATTACAGCGATATTTGAGTTTCCAAGCCATCAGTTTAATATCCGAGGTTATCCCCTACAAGCACTACTACGTGACGGCCTTTAGGTGAATTCCTGAGGAAATGAACGTAGTTGCAGATGGATTCCGGGGAATTGCAGTTATGACAAACACCATCAACCTGACAAGGGGTCTTGATGTCAAATCTGGCTGCATTGATGGGGGATGCAGTACCTCTTGCCCTTGAAAGAGCCGCTTCTACAGTCTGGGCCACTTTGTTCATGCCAATCACAAAGATAACCTTTTTCGGTCCCCATGTGATAGCAGCCACTCGGTTCCCATTACCGTCGATGTTCACGATAACGCCGTCCTCAGAGATTGCATTGGCACTGGTCAGATAAACATCAGCAGAAAACGCTTTGAAATAAATGGCTTGTTTATCTTCTGGAGTCTCTGCCAGGTCGCGGTCAAGAACCTCCAGCGTACCACGTTTCCTGAGATAATCGGGAATACCAAGGTCTCTTACAGTCATCGTGCCGCCCCATGTCACACTGTTACCGTCATCAATTAGTTCAGAAACTTTCTTTACAGCCTCTTCACCTGTAGCGCAATAGAAGCCCTCAATATGGCGGCGTTGCAGGTTCTTGATAAGTGTCTTTGCCAGACGCTCGTTTCTTTCTTCTTGTGGTTTCATAAAGAGTATTTATTTAAGTTATAGCATCTTTTCAAGTATCTCGACAGCCTTGGTGATGTCCTCCTGAAACCGCTTGTGGTCGCGGAGAAAGTCAGCCCTGCCACTACTGATGGCATCATACAGTTCCTGGCTCATGTCATTGGCATAGTCGGAAATGGCCAATTCTATGTCATCCTTCTGCCAGTCAAGCGTTGAATGGACATAGATACGCTGCTTCTGATGCAGGAAACTGTAGGCGGTCTCGATACTATCTTTTGTTATCATCTTGTTACTGAGTCATAACCTATCGGACGGAACTGCTTCTGCTTCTCACTGTACACGAATCCATGCCCAAACAGGTAGTTCTTTATATCTTTCGGCTCTGTGCCGAAGCTGTAGCACAGCGATTCCAGCGTGTCAAACTCCTCGTCTCTCAGGAGCATATTCACGCTCGAAACCAGTATGGCAGGATCTTTCGGCAGGTAGTCCATATCACAATTCTTATTAAATCGGAGGGACAAGGACGGTGCAAACTGAGAGCAATAGAGCTCACTCTAATTGCCGAGGTGCAGCCCGTTCTCGCAAATTTATTGGCAAAGGTAATCAAAAATCCTATATTTTTCGTACCTTTGCACAGATTATTAGGATAGTTTAGTATTTATGGCAAAACGAGAATACATACAAGGCAATAAGGATTGGCTGGAGGCGAAAGCCAAGGAGGAAGATGTAAAGGCTCTTCCAAAAGGCATCTATTACAAGGTGCTGAGTAAAGGAAATCAGGACAGTGCGAAACCGACGGTACGCAGTATCATAACAGCCCACTATACAGGCAGGACAATTGACGGCAAACAGTTTGATAGCAGTCGTGGTGGTGTGCCATTGGCTTGTCGTCTCTGCGACCTCATTGAGGGTTGGATTATAGCCATTCAGCAGATGCATATCGGCGACAAGTGGGAACTTTATATCCCTGCCGAAATGGGCTATGGCAAATTCTCACAGCCTGGCATTCCTGGTGGCTCGACACTTATCTTTGAAATTGAACTCTTAGGCATTGCATGACACTACGAGAACTTATCAATTCAGTGGATTCTGAGCAATACAGCAATTCGGCGTTGTACCAGAAGCTGCGTAAGACTAAGTTTAGCCAGTTCCCCATTACTACCGACTACAACCTCTAAATAAAAAAACCGCTGATTTACAGCGGATTTCAAATCTTGGAAGCGGAGAGAACAGGATTCGAACCTGCGAACCGGTTTTGCCGGTTACACGCTTTCCAGGCGTGCCTCTTCAACCACTCGAGCACCTCTCCTTGCGATTTGCGGGTGCAAAGGTACTATTTTTAATTGACAATTAACAATTGATAATTGAGAATTTGTGCCAATACGTTCTATTTTTAATATTCTTTATCATTTCAGGCGGAAGACGCGGGCGACGTTGGCGCTGGTCTGACGGCCTATATCCTCTTCGCTGACGCCATAGACTTCGGCCAGCCGGCTGATGACGTGGCGTACGAAGGCGGGCTCGTTGCGCTGGCCACGCATGGGCACGGGTGCCATGTAGGGGGCGTCGGTCTCGAGGACGATGCGGTCGAGGGGAACGGTGGCGGGCAGTACCTCGGGCAGGTGCGACTTCTTGAACGTCAGCACGCCGCCGATGCCGAGGACGAAGCGGTCGAACTGCAAGAGCTCGGCGGCCTCGATGGCGTTACCGGTGAAGCAATGGAAGACGCCGCCGGGGAGCTCGCGCGCGTACTTTCTTAATATCTGCACCATCTCGTTCTGCGCCTTGCGGCAATGGATCATCAGAGGCAGCTGTGTCTCGACGGACCATCGCACCTGCTCCTCGAAAGCCTCCAGCTGCTCACGTTCGAACTCGCGGCTCCAGTAGAAGTCGAGGCCGACTTCACCGATGGCTATCGTTTTAGAGGAGAGAGGAGAGAGGAGAGAGGAGAGAGGAATGATAAGCCGCTTGATTGCCTCCAGCTGTTCGCGCCAGTCGGCCCGGACTTCCTCGGGATGGAGGCCGAGCATGGGACGAAGGGGGACTGGAGAATTGAGAGATTCTTCGCAGAGCGCCAGGATGCGGCGTGAGCTGGCGAGGTCGATGGCGGGCAGGAAGATGGCTGTGCAGCCAGCCTCTTGGGCCCGCTGGACGACGGCTTCGCGGTCGGCGTCGAACTCCGTGCCGTCAAGATGACAATGGGTGTCGATGTAATTGATAATGGACAATGGATAATTGATAATTATGAATTATGAATTATTTATTCCGATGGAGGAGTTCGTCCATGTAGGCACGGAGGTGGGCCTTGCGGTTGTCGGGAACGTTGATGCCGTCGAGCGTCTGGCGGGCCTGCTCGAAGTAGTGGTTGATCTTCGCCTCGCAGAGCTGTCGGATGCCAATCTGGTCGTAGAGGGCCGTGACGGCACGCACCTTCTCGTCGCGGTCGAAGTCGCGGGCCTCGATCCATCGCAGCAGCTCGGCACGCTGGGCGTCGTCGGCACGGTTGACGGCGTTGATGAGCATATAGGTCTTCTTGTTCGAGGTGATGTCGCCGCCGATGGCCTTGCCGAACACCTTCGGGTCGCCATAGACGTCGAGGAGGTCGTCCTGCAGCTGGAAGGCCAGTCCGAGCTGTTCGCCGAAGCGGTAGAGGTTCTCGACGTCAGCCTCGGGGGCGTCGGCCAGCAGGGCACCCATCTTCGTGGCACAGGCCAGCAGGACGGAGGTCTTCAGGCGTATCATCTCGATGTACTCGTCCTCGGTGACGTCGTTGCGCGTCTCGAACGTCATGTCGTACTCCTGTCCCTCGCCAATCTCCAGAGCCGTCTCGGTGAAGAGGCTGAGCACCTGAGGCAGGTGGCGTGTATCACATTGCTGCATCCGCTCGTAGGCCAGCACAAGCATGGAGTCGCCCGAGAGGATGGCCTTGTTGGCATCCCAGCGGCGGTGGACGGTCTGGTGGCCGCGTCGCACGTCGGCATTGTCCATGAGGTCGTCGTGGAGCAGCGTGTAGTTATGGTAGGTCTCGAGGGCGACGGCCTGCATGAGTATGCTTTCGGGGTCATCGCGGTAGAGGTTGTAGGCGAGCATCATCAGCACGGGGCGTATGCGCTTGCCGCCGATGGAGAGGACGTAGCGGATGGGGTCGTAGAGCGACGCCGGCTGCCGGTCGTAGGGCAGACGGTCGAGGAAGGTGTTGACCTTCTGGAGGAGTTCGTTGGAGGTATACATGGGGTTAGAGTTTGAATACGATGGGTATGCAGACCATGGTGCGGCATGGCTTGCCGTCCTGGTTGCCGGCCTTCCACGCGGGCATCATGCGGAGCACGCGCAGGGCCTCGCGGTCGAGCTGTGGGTCGACGGGCTCTACGACCTTCAGGTCGCTAAGCGAGCCGTCGGCGTTGACGATGAACTGCGTGACGACGCGTCCCTGGAGCTTGCGGCGGCGGGCGGCGTCAGGATAGCGGAGGTTCTTCGTGAGCCACTTCATCAGGGCCACGGCACCACCGGGGAACTCCGGCAGCTGCTCGACAACCTGGCGGTCCATGGCGTCGAGTTCCTCCTTGTTGATGTCGGGGCGCACCTCGTCCTCGTCGGTCGTCTTGTCCTCGATGTCGGCGCCGTCGGGCATCAGCTCGTCGTCGTTGAGCTCCTCGGGCTCCTCCTCGACAACGTTCAGCTGCTCGATGGTCTTGGGCACCAGGGCCACGGGTTTGGTGATCAGGGGTATGCGCTCCTCTTCCTCCTTCAGCTTGTCGAGGTCGAGCTCGTTGATGATGTCGTCCAGGGCTTCGGCGTCAAGACCGTCATCGCTGCCGATGTAGTCGTACTCCAGGGCGACGAACAGGGCAGCGAGCACCACGACGATGCTCAGCATGAAATTCTGTCGGCTGCGACGGTCCAGATCGGCACGCGAACTCTTCTTGACTTCCATAATAAAACGGGTGCCTTTTGCGTTATATCTCAGAAAGGCGCTGCAAAATTACGAAAATATTCCAATTCACAATTCACAATTCACAAATATTTCGTACCTTTGCGTCGGAATTTAATATAATTAGGATGAAGAGAGCCCTTTGGACAGTCGTTTGGATGCTTTCCGTGCTGCACGTGGCGGCGCAGGAGAGCCGGACCGTCTACAACTTCCTCCGGCTGCCCATCAGCTCCCATGTGGCCGCCCTGGGTGGCGAGAATACCACCATCGACGACGATGACGCGTCGCTGGTGTACCATAACCCTGCCCTGATCAACAACGTCAGCGACCGCACCCTCGGGCTGAATATGATGACCTACATGCAAGGCTCCGTCACCGCCAGCGCCTCGTACGTCAGGGCTGCCGGCGAGCGGGCGTCGTGGGGTGTCGCGGGGCAGTTCATGAACTACGGCACCATCAAGGAGGCCAACGCCTACGGCGAGCAGACGGGCGACTTCCAGGCCAAGGACATCAGCATCAGCGGCACCTTCGGTTACGCCCTGACCGACAAGATCAGCGGCGGCATCACGGCGAAAGTGGTGACGTCGTACATCGGACAGTACAACTCGCTGGCCATGGGTATCGACCTGGGGCTGAACTACTTCGACGCCGAGCGCCAATGGTCGGTATCGGCTGTGGCACGCAACCTCGGCGGACAGCTGAAAGCCTACGAGGACGACTTCGAGTCGATGCCCCTCGACCTACAGGTGGGCGTGAGCAAACGCCTCATCGGCTCACCCCTCAGGCTGTCGGCCTCGCTGGTGCGGCTCAACGACTGGCAGTACGGCGTAGGCAAGCACCTCGTCGTGGGTGCCGACATCCTGCTCTCGGAGCAGTTCTACGTCGCCGTGGGCTACAACGCCCTGCGTGCCACGGAGATGAAGATTAGCGAGAGCGACGGCGAGAGCGCCCATGGAGCGGGCCTGTCGATAGGCGCCGGCATGAGTCTGCAGCGGCTGAAGCTCCACGTGGCCTACGCGAAGTACCATGTCTCGGCATCCTCGCTCCTTGTGAACTTCTCGTACGCACTATAGTGAGAAAATGTAAAAATGATAAAATGTAAAAATGAGAATATGAAGAAGATTACGATAGCTATTGACGGCCACAGCTCGTGCGGCAAGAGCACGATGGCCAAGGACCTGGCCCGTGAGGTCAGGTATGTCTACGTTGATACGGGCGCCATGTACCGTGCCGTCACCCTCTATGCCCTGCGCCACGACCTGTTCGGCGCCGACGGCAGCATCAAGGAGGCTGAGCTGGAGTCGGCGATGCCCGCCATCGTCATTGACCAGCGGCTGGTGGACGGTCGCACGACGACGTTCCTCAACGGCGAGGACGTGGAGCGCGAGATACGGTCGCTGGAGGTGAGCAACCACGTCAGCCCCATCGCTGCCCTACCCTTCGTCCGCACGGCCCTTGTGGCCCAGCAGCAACGCATGGGCGAGGACGGTGGCATCGTCATGGACGGCCGCGACATCGGTACCACCGTCTTCCCGAATGCCGAGCTGAAGATTTTCGTTACCGCCAGCGCCGAGGTGCGCGCCCAGCGCCGCTACGACGAGCTGAAGCAGAAGGGTATGGAGGCCGACTACGACGACATACTGAAGAACGTGCTGGAGCGCGACCACATCGACTCCCATCGTGACGTGTCGCCCCTGCGTCAGGCCGACGACGCCCTGCTGCTGGACAACTCGGCGATGACCATCGAAGAGCAGAAACAATGGCTGCTGGAACGGTTTAACGAGACGGTCGCTACCGCTTGATTTTCAAAGCCATAAACACTCTGAAAAAACTACCGACGAATTAACGTAGAACCCTTGACGGCAGAAGGTCCGTCGAGCTGAACGGCATAGATGCCGGCTGGCAACATACCGATATTGACAAGGTATGACGTCCGGCCGGCATCCAGCGTTGTATGGAGCTGCTGGCGACCGTCCATCGAGAAGATGCGGAGCCTGAGCGGTACCTGCTGCGATGCGGGCAGTTCGATGCTGAGCCCGTCGCCCTGACAACGGATAATGGCCGTCGTATGGTTCGCGGAAAGGCCCTCGATGCCGTCCATGCCGAGGACGTCGAGCAGACCGCGGTAGGCATCGATCTCACCATAGCCATACTCGTTGTTAGGCGAAGGCAGCGAGGGGTCGGGCTGGCGGCTCGTGCGACGGATGACACCCATGACGTCCTCAGGGGTCAGCGTGGGATTGGCCTGCAGCCACAGGGCGATGATGCCCGCCACGACGGGACCGGACTGCGAGGTGCCCATAGCCGCATACCAGCCGTAGGTACGCCCCTGGAACTCGAAGTCGGCGACAATCCACTTCATGGCGCCGTACTCAGGTTGGCGGCCCTCCATGAAGAAGCTGCTAACGGCGGAGATGACATAGTTGCCGGGAGCCACCACATCGGGTTTCGTGCGCCCGTCCATCGTCGGACCAATGGACGAGTAAGGGGCACGCCGTCCGTGTTCACCATCCCAGTATGTCTGCCAATGGCCCAGACGGTTTGTGACGCCGTCGCGATAGGTGGTGGCGCCAACACAGATGACGCGTGGCGCACTACTCGGCGACAGGATGTTGTGCGTAGGCTCGCCAGCCGACAGACGGAGATTCAGGGCGCTGGTCGTCCATTGGCCGTTATAACGCCAGCACTCCACGGGCGCCGTGTTGCCGAAGACCTCGAAGGAGAGGGGCGTCTCAATACCGATGGTCTCGTTGGTGGAATAGAGCTCCACGTCGTAACACGTCTCGGCCTCATCGTAGCAGTTGGGATAGGCCTGAACGGCCACGGAGTCCGTCGGCGAGGTGTGGATGACCAGCAGGGAGTCGTCGGCAGCAAGGACGTCGGACATACGAAGGAGCAACGTGTCGTTAGGGATACCATAGTGTACCAGACGCAGCTGGAAGTCGGCAGCCGACTTCACCGTCAGCAGCACGGGCGACTTGTCGTGGGAGATGAACATCCCCTCGGAGTCGGCAGACGGCTCGTGGCGGAACCACGATTTCAGATAGCCCTCGTTGCCAGCCGACGACACCATGATGCAGCCAGGGCCCAGGAGGCTGTCGAGCATCTCGTAGTAGAGCTGGTCGTAGCCCCAAAAGTCCTGCGGCGACCCTTCGCTGAAGGAGATGACACAGGGCTGTCCGGCGCGTCGTGCACTCTCGAAGAGATACTTGAAGCCTAGGACGTCGGTAGCAAAGGTGAAACGCGAGTAGAGCATGGAGTCGATGAGGTTGGCATTACTGGTGACGGCGTTGGCCACGAGGCAGATGTCGCTCTCTGGGGCTAGTCCGCGGTAAGGGCTCAGATAACCGCTGCCGGCGGCAATACCTGCGGTATGGGTGCCGTGGAGCTGTTCGTGGGCATCGTAGGAACGGCCCTGAGCCAACACGGCCTCTGGTGTCGCATAGTCGCGTCCGACATAGAACGTGCTGCCGACGGTATCGGTAGAGAGCATATCCCAGAACTGACGGATGCGGTAGCGTGACAGGTCGCGGCTGTAGAACGTGGGATGGGTCAGGTCGAAGCCGATGTCCATGAGTCCCACGGTGACACCCTCTCCCTTGAAGGCCTGCGGCAGGAGGAGTCCGTCGTGAACGGGGGCGGCATCGACGATGACGGACACCGTGTCGAGCAACGGCTGACAGACGGGGCGTGCCTCGATGCGGACCACACGAGGATCGAGCGACAAGGCACCCAGACGGTCGACGGGGATACTGATAATATGGATGTCGGCCACAGCACCCAAGGAGCGGCTGCCATAGTCGGAGAGCACATTCTCGGCATCGCCACGGAGACGTATCAGCGCACAGACCTCACGAGGTGTGCCCGTCAGGGAGCGGGAGCCCGACGGAATGGCAGAACGCGACGCGAAAGGCTCTGCCGACGGCTGGCGCACCAGCTGGCGGAGCATCGGCGACATCTTCTGCCAGGCAGCCTGCTGGGCGGCTGACGGCAACCACAGCATCAGGGTCAGGAGCAACGGGAGGTATCGTCTCATGGGTAATACAATCGTCAACGTTTAGGGTTGTTGCAGACGGAGAATGGCATCGCGACACTCCTCCATCAGCCACTTCGGCGTGGACGTGGCACCACAGATGCCAATGGTCGTGACACCCTCGAGCCACGAGGCCTCTATCTCGTCAGGGCCCTCGACAAGGCGGCTGTTGGGATTGACGCGCAGACACTCGTCGTAGAGCACCCGTCCGTTGGAGCTCTTACGTCCGCAGACGAAGAGTATCAGGTCGTGAAGGGCGGCAAACTGCGAGATGCTTGGCATACGGTTGGCCACGTTACGGCAGATGGTGTCGAACGAGCGGAATGTCGCCGTCGGGGCGATATGTGACTGGATATACTCCGTGATGCGATGGAACTCGTCGAGCGACTTCGTCGTCTGGCTGAACAGGTAGATGTCGTGCTCGAAGTCGAGCCTTGACACTTCGTCAAAACTCTCGATTACAATGGCGTTACCCTGCGTCTGGCCGACAAGCCCCAGCACCTCGGCATGGCCTTTCTTGCCGAAGATGACGAGGGAAGCCCTACTTATGGGGGCTTCGTATTGTTCCTTGATACGCTTCTGCAGCTGCAGCACCACAGGACAGGTGGCATCGATGAGCTCGATGTCATTGCGTCGTGCCAGCTCATAGGTCGACGGTGGCTCGCCATGGGCACGCAGCAGCACCTTCACATGGTGGAGACGCGTCATCTCCTCGTGATCGATGGTGACGAGGCCCAGCCGTCGTAGCCGCTCACACTCCATGCCGTTGTGGACGATGTCGCCCAGACAGTAGAGGCGCTCGCCACGGGCCAGCTCCTCCTCGGCCTTGCGGATGGCCGTCGTCACACCAAAGCAGAAGCCGCTACCGTTGTCAATCTCAATCTTCAGCATGGCGCATCTCCTTGAAATAGTTATCCAACAGGTCCTGGGCGGCAACGAACGAGGTCTTCTGCCCGCCGAGCACCTGCTGTTCGGCCTGCTGCAGCTGTTGCTGCACCACCTTATTGTTATAGAACGACAGCTTCAGGTGCTCGTTGATGCTCTCGTACATCCAGTACTTGGCCTGCTCCTGACGGCGGTAGTCGAAGTAGCCGTTATGCTTCACGAAGTCGACATACTCGTAGATCATGTCCCAGATCTCCTTGACGCCCGTACCGTAGAAGCCGCTGTAGCAGAGCACCTTGGGCAGCCAGCCGCTCTCGGGCATGGGGAAGAAGTGGAGGGCGTTGCGGAAGTTCGTGGCAGCCATCTGACAACGGTCGACGTTGTCGCCGTCGCACTTGTTGATGACAATGCCGTCGCTGATCTCCATGATACCGCGCTTGATACCCTGCAGCTCGTCGCCTGTGCCAGCCACCTGGATGAGCAGGAAGAAGTCGACCATCGAGTGGCAGGCGGTCTCACTCTGCCCCACTCCGACGGTCTCGACAAAGATCTTGTCGAAGCCTGCAGCCTCGCAGAGGATAATCGTCTCACGCGTCTTGCGTGCCACACCACCCAGCGAGCCAGCCGACGGACTGGGACGGATGAAAGAGTCGGGATGGACGGCGAGCTTCTCCATGCGTGTCTTGTCGCCAAGGATGCTACCCTTGGTCCGTTCGCTCGAGGGGTCGATGGCCAACACCGCCAGCCGTCCGCCTTTTTCCTTCAGCACATGGATGCCAAACTCGTCGATGCTCGTCGACTTACCGGCACCGGGGACGCCGCTGATGCCCACGCGGACGCTGTTGCTGCTAAAGGGCAGGCACTTGTTGATGACCTCCTGGGCACGGGCCTGGTGCTCGGGGTTGACACTCTCGATGAGCGTGACAGCCTGCGAGAGGATGGTGACATCGCCCTTGAGGATGCCCTCCACCATCTCGCCGACGGAGAGCTCACGACGACGGAAGCGGTTACGCTTCAGGTAGGGGTTGACGATGGTCTGGCCTGTGACGCCGCTGTTCACCTGAAGGCCGGCATATTGGGGGTCGTTTTCGGGATGTTCCATCTAATTGATAATTGATAATTCTTGCCTTGCAAGCGACCATAGGTCGAGCGGACAATTGATAATTGTGCATTATGCATTGTGAATTGTGAATTGTGCATTATGCATTGTGCATTATTTAGCGTTGACGGTAATGACCACCTTCGGACGACGCGGGTCGTCGGTAATCATCAGCACACGCGGACGGGTACGGACCTTCTTCAGTTCGGAGGCGATGGCCTCGACCTTCAGCTTCGTCGTCCCGCCAGGCTCCAGGATACGCTTGCCGAGCGTCACCTTCAGCCCGCGGGTGAAGAGCTGGAGCGACGAGATGTTCAGCGTGGCATTGCCGGCATTATATAGTATCGTCTCGGCGGTCTTCTTCTGCTTACCGCCGAACTCGATGTTCAGCACGCTGTCGGAAAGGGCCAGCTCGGGCAACAGGGGACCGCTCATGTGCCTGAGGTCGGGCAATAGCACCACGCTGACGCCCACCTCCCTGTCGTTGCTGACACGTTCGCCCAGACGCTGTGCCAGATAGACGTTTGTCTGTGTCAGGCCGTAGTCGTGGATCTTGTCGGAGTTCAACGTCAGCACCACCTTACCGCTGTGTCCCGGCGACAGGCGCGTCGGCGACACCTCGGCCGAGAGATAAGGCGGCAGGTGCTGGATGTTGGGCTCCATGACCTTATTGCCGTTGTTCATCACGCGGATGACAGCCTGAGGCATGTCGCCCTTGTTGACATTATCGAACTCCAGCTCGTTCTTGTCGGCCAGCAGACCGTTGAAGTCGAAGGGATAGGAGCCGCTGTAGTCCATCAGGTCTTCGCGCACGACACCCGTCATTGTGATGTAGACGGGACGTTCCGAGGCGTTCGAGAAGATGGCGGCCTGCTTATTGAAATGGCCCAGCTGGCGTGCATCGTAGGTCATCTTGACGGAAAACTTGTCGCCCACGCCGATTTCACCTTTCGGATATTCCACGCGCGTACAGCTACAGTCGGGGATGACGCGGGTTATCTGCAGCTTGCGCAGTCCACGGTTACGCATCTCGAAGATTGCCGTGACGGGCACCTCATAGCCCGTCTGTCCGACGTCAATCTTGTTCTTGTCGATGGTCAGCCGCTGAGCCTGCGCTTCGCTGACGGGTAATTGACTAATGATGAATGCTAAACTTAGAATCTTGAGTATTTTCATTCTGCTTTGATGGTTTGTGAGTGGGTTGTGCCGCGGAACTCCGGCGCATAGGCGCATTGTACGGTACAGGTGCCCGTCTCGTACTGTCCGGCGCGGTCAATATAATATTCGGTCTCAATGACGTGCTTGCCCTTGGGCAGACGGTTGAAGAAGTAGTTCGTCGTGTTGTCGCGCGGCGAGCAATAGTAGCCACCCTGCCAGTTGTAGCCGCTCAGCTGACTGACGGGCTCCAGACAGGCTGCACGCTTGTCCTGCACCTGAACGAAGTCGAGGTCGCGCTCGCTCTCGATGGTCAGACGGATGGTAACACGGCTGCCGACCGCTTTCGCTCCCAATATCTCACGCTTGACGGTGACACCGCTACCGTTGTCCTTGATGTCGCTGGTGGCCTGTACGAACTGCGCATAGACAGCACCCCACGACGTGCCCTCGCTACTCTTCTCGGCGGTGAAGGTCTTCTCGCCCTGGTATGGCTGTGCCGTCTTCACGTAGCCGATGCCGGCAGTAGCCTTCGGAGCCTCAACGGGTTTGCCGTCAATCTTCAGAGTACTAAGTCCCATGTCTCCCATAAGTCCCATTGGTCCCATAAGTCCCATAGGTCCCATTGGCCCCATAAAGGCAAAGATCGCATCGACGGAGTTCAACGGCGTGTCCCAGGCCTGCGTGCGCTTCTCCTGCAACAGCCAGCGGCGCATCTCCATGAGCGTCTGCTGGTCGTCGGGCGTCAGCCGCTGGATGGCCTCGATGGCAGCCACCTGGGTGGGTATGCGGTAGTCGCGCCACGAGTAGCCGGCACGCGGCGTGTCGTAGTAGCGGCCCGTCTCTTCCTTGTAGACGGTATACTCCTTCAGGCTCTTGATATAAAGAGGTGAGTCGAGGATGATGCTCGACAGGGCTTTCTCGTAGATGCCCTGATTCTTCGTCTCTTTCTTCAACAGACCGATGAGGTAGTCGTTGGCCTGCTGCACGCTGGCGGGCAGCTGACGGCCGTCGAGCTTGCAGATATAGAGCCACTGGAGGGCCGTATGGCTGGGGAACGTTTGGCGGTAGCCTTTCTTCTCCTGCTTCTTCATCTCCCTAACCAGTTCCACCATCTCGCGACCCAGGAACTTAAAGGCGCCGTCGAGCATCGGCTGCTGGGTGCCGGTCATCGTGTTCAGGCGTACCAGCATCTCGCTGATGGCCATCGTCATATACGTTGAGCCAGGCATATCGGGCCACCAGCTCCACGAGCCGTCACCACGCTGCAGCTTCTTCAGCTTGTCCGTAGCCGAAGCGAGACGCTGCGACATGAGGTTCTCGTCGAAGAAGTCGGCCAGCCGCTGACGCTGTTCCGTCTCGCGGTCGGCATCCATCACCCACGGCGTCTCCTCGAGCAGCAGGTCCTTCAGCTCACGGTTCTTCTCGAGCTGGGAGTTAAGCGACGTCTCCCTACCCTCCTCGCGTTTCCACTGTTCAAAGACGGTCTTGGCCTGCGGCACCTGGTCGACGATGTACTTACCGATGGTGTTGGCATAGAGCGCGGTGGCCTGGCAGACGGCACAGTCGTCGTGAGGATGGCCGACGGCGGGCAGCGCCTGGATCATCAGCCACGCGGGATTGTTGGTGTATTCAAGGGTGAGCTTCGGCGTACTCTTGCTATGTTGGTTCTGCGGGAACAGTTTTGTCAGGTCGATGGTCTTCATGCCTGGGCCGTTCTGCGTGAAGGGCACGGTAACGGTGACGCGCTCCGTGGCCGGCAACACAGGCAGATAGTGCTGTTCGCCGTCGCTGAAGCCCTTGCCGCTGGCCGTCACCCGACAGATGAGCAGCTGCTCCGTCTGCTGCTGCAGCGGGAACGTGACGCTGGCGCTGGAGTCAGCCTTCAAGGCGAAAGGCATGGCCGTCTCACAGACCACCTTCTCGGTCTCGGGGTCGACGAGCTGCATGCGTGCCGTTCCGCTGACATCCTTGCCGCTGAGGTTGAAGATGCGTGCCGAGACGGTGGCCTCGTCGCCCTCGCGGACGAAGCGCGGCACGTTGGGCTGTACCATCACCTCCTTCTGGGCAACGGTCTCGCCGTCGAGCATTCCAAAGCTGAGGTCGGGCGTATGGGCAAGGCCCATGAAGCGCCACGTCGTCAGACTCTCGGGCAACGTGAACTTCAACGCTACGCCGCCGTTGCTGTCGACAACCAGCTGCGGATAGAAGAAGGCCGTCTCCTGGAGGTTCTCACGTACCTGGACGCGCTCGGGCTCCTGTTCCTCCGCGTCACCCGTGCCGTTTGCAGCCATCGGCAGACCGCTGCCCACGACTCTCTTGGCACTTGCCGACACGACATCCAGTCCTGCGATACGTCCCTGAAGGGCCTCATCGACAGAGGCCGTCTCCACGCAGTCGAACACAGCGGCCCTCTCCTCAACAACGACTTCACGTAGCACCTGACGTTTTCCCGCCCCACGAAGACGTCTCGTATTCACAGGATAAAAACGGTCTATCATCTGCGGGAAGATGTCGTCATCGAAAGCCGTCAGACTCAGCTCCGACGTCGGGAGCCAGGAGACGGGTTTCTGACTGGAGATCCACATATTGGCCCAGTAGCCGGAACGCCAGTACGTCCGCGGCAACGAGAGATTAATATAGGGTGAGAGGCTCCAGCGATGTTGCACTATCTGGTCGAGGCTCTTGTCGTAGAGTGTCGCCATGAGCTGGGCATCAGCTGGCACCACGTCCCCCGCCTTCCCCGAAGGAGAAGGAGCTTTGACGGACAGGCGCCACTCCTCCTGCTGTCCCGGCGTCAGACGGTCGCGGAACGTCTCCCACGTCAGCGTCAGCTTCTTGTCGGGCAGAGGACGTTCGATGGTTGTCTCATGGCTGTAGACGACGCCCTTCTTCACCCAGGCAAAGGAGAGGAGAAGACCGTCTCCGTATTCTTCCTTATACGTCAGCTTGCGGTTGATGAGCTCGTTGGTCTTGTCGACGGCGCCGCACTCAAGCACCTTGTTGCCGGCAATGATGGTATAGAAGATGTGTACGTCCTTGTCCGACGAGCCCACCTGGATGGTAACGGGCGTGCCGTCGTTGGGGAAGCGCGTGGCAGAGTAGTAGCACCAGTCCTTCGTCTCCGTGGCTGGCCGTTTGTCGTCCAACGAGAACACCACGACGTCGCGCCTCAGCGTGTCCTGCTCGCAGATGGCCTCCAGCGTGTGCTTGCCACTCTTCATATGGGCGATGGGTGTTGGCACCTGGGTGTTGGCCGTCTGCCACTTGCCGTTGTCAAAGCGGTAGCGCACGGCAGCGTTGATGTCGATGCCGGCAGCGTTGCGCAGATGGAAGGTCATTGTCGGCGACTCCTCTATCAGCAGCTTCTCCTGCATGTCACAGCTGAACGCCGTCTTTCGGTTACCCAAGGGCAGCGACAGCTGAGCCTGGTGCGTCTCACCAGCCTGGTCGGTAACATGGGCTGTACAAACGAAGTTGTAGAACTGCGGATAGCGACTCGTCGGCATCGTCATCGGTATGTCGACGACGAACGTGCCGTCGCCGCCCGTCATCGTCTCGCCGCTGGCCACTTCCTCATCGTTCGACGAGGCGCCGATATAGCCCTGGTTCCAGTAGCTGTTGTACGAAATCCACCACCATGCCCGGCGGCGCACCACCGTGTAGCGTACCTTAGCGTTCTGGACTGGCACACCGGCAAAGCTGCGTGCCGTCGCCTTCACCTGGACGGTGTCGCCGTCCTCGTAGTGCTGGTTCACCTCGGGGAACTTCACCTCGAACGTCGGACGCTTGTACTCCTCGACGCGGAACTCACAGCGGCCGTTGTCTGTCTGCAGCACGAAGGTGCCGTTGAGCAGTCCTGTGGGCAGCGTGAAGTCAGCTGTGATGGTGCCAAAGCGGTCGGTCGTCAGCTTTTTCTGGGAAACCTCCTTGAAGTTGGCATCACGCAGCGTCAGCGTCAACGTTTTGTTCTCCATAGCCCTATACTCGTAGCCGTTATCGCTGGCATAGGCGATGGCTGCCGCATGGATGGTCTGTCCCGGACGGTAGATGGCACGGTCGGTAAAGATCTCGACGCGTTCCACATGGCGTTTGTTGCTGAGGGTGAAGCTGGAGAAGGCGCTCGATGTACGGCAGAACTTATCCGTATCGGTATAGGCGAAGACCGTCTGCACGCGCTGGTCTTTCTTCTCCCACACCACTTCGCCCTGCTCGTCGGTGGTCAGGTTCTCAAGGGTGTGCATCCTGTTGTTCAGCAGCCTGACATGGGCACCCTTCAGCGGCTGGCCCGTGGTGGCATTGACGACGACGTAGCGCACCTTGTCCTCAGGCAAGGCCTGCAACAGGACACGCACATCGCTGACATAGTAAAGCTTGCGCACCACCTGTGTCGCCGGCTGCGTCTCTACCTCTATCATATAGACGCCTGCGGGCAGTCCGCTGACCGTCATCGAGTCCTCGAAGAACTCGTATTCCTTCTTGCCGACATACTGGTGTGTCACTTCGAAGGGCAACAGCGTCAGCAGCGGCTTCACCTTGCGATAGCCCTCGGCGGTGGACACCGTCAGCTGCGTATCACCCTGGGCCTTGACATTATAGAGGCGCATCGTCAGCTGGCGGATGTTACGCATTCTCGTCAGGTGGTAGACCATCTCCTGTTCCGGGATGTTCACCTCTGTGCTGGCCGAGCCCTCGTAGACGGGCATGGTCAGCACCCGCTGGCTGTTGCGCAGCTTGTTCATCGCCTTCCACGAGCCAAAACGGTCCAGGGCGAGATTGATGTACTGCCACTTCTCCTCGTTGGTGGCCGTCGTTTGCTCTTCCATATAGCGGTAGTGCTCGAGGGCCGCCTCACCACACTCCGGCAGATCCTCGTAGACGCTGATAAGCGAGTCGACACGCTGCAGGTACTCCGCCTTCTTCAGCTCCACTTGGCCGTCAGGACATTGCTGGCGCAACAGCATCAGCGCCGTCAGGAAGGAGGCGTGGCGGTTGCCCTTCTCGCTGTAGTAGTCGTACAGCGGCTGGTACTGCTCCAGCTCATAGCCGACGACGCTGAGCAGGTCGTCGCCGAAGTAGCGGCTGTCGACGCCCTTCACCGTCAGCGGCTCGTAGTCGACGGCCTTGACAGCAGCCAGTTGTCCGCATAGTTCCGGTGTCAGCAGTATCTCTTGAGGCGTACGCTCCAATTCGCTGTTGTTCTTATAGATACGCCGAAGAACGACCTGGTAAACCGTCTTCAGTACCACGTCGTTCTCCGTCTCCATGCGTTGCTCCATGCGTTCGACGGCAGGCAGCAGCGAGTCGGGCGAGATCTCCGTCATCACACGGGCGCCCTGCAGCTCGGCTTTCATCAGCTGTCCCGGCTGATGCTCCTTCTGTGCCTTGCGCGCAATCTTCATCAGCAGGTCATACTGTGAGCGGGGCAGGTCCTTCTGCTCCGCCTCCTTCACCTGCTTCCACAGGTTTGCGTAGGTTTGTCCTTTTATGGTCATCACACATGCCAGCAACAGGGCCAGCGTCAGTAACGTTTTCTTCATTGTTGTCAGGTTTTAGGCTACAACTCATGCAAAGTTAGTACATTTTTCCCATACCGCGATGTTCTCAGCCGTGAAAATATGAAAGTTTAACCGAACGGCCGCGTGTCGCATAATTATTGTTAAATATAAACAAGGTTACGTGCGTATTTTCGTCTTTTTTCGTAATTTTGCAAGCTAAAAAGTAGTGTTTACATTGATTTTACGAAGATACAGACAAAACAAATTGTAAATAAACTGATATGAAAAAGAACAGTATTCTATTGATGGCGGCTATTGCCGCTTCGCTCGTGTCGTGTGGAGGTGGCGGTGGTCGTCCCACGTTTGGTGACAATGAGTATCCCGTCGTGACGGTTGGCACGCAGAGTGCCGCATCACAGGCTACCTACCCTGCTTCCATCAAGGGTGTGCAGGACGTGCAGATTTCGCCGAAGGTAGGAGGTTTCATCACCCAGATTAACGTCAAGGAAGGCCAGACGGTCTCCGCCGGCCAGACGCTGTTTGTCATCGACAACGCCACTTACCAGGCACAGGTACGCCAGATGCAGGCTGCCGTGAACACAGCCCAGGCCGCTTGCAACACGGCCAAGCTGTCGTACGAGAACTCCCTGAAGCTTTTCGAGAGCAAGGTCATCGGCGACTTCGAGCTGCAGTCGGCCACCAACTCCTACGAGAGTGCGAAAGCCAGTCTCGCGCAGGCTCAGGCCAGTCTGGCCTCTGCCAAGGAGACGCTGAGCTTCTGCTATGTCAAGAGCCCTGCCTCCGGCGTCGTCGGCACCCTGCCCTTCAAGGTTGGTGCGCTGGTGAACACCGCCTCGGCGCTGACCACCGTCTCGAACATCTCGTCGATGGAGGTCTACTTCTCGATGTCTGAGAAGGACGCTCTGGCCATGTCGAAGGACGGCAACGGCCTGACGTCAATCCCCGCCGTGCAGCTGCAGCTGGCCGACGGTACCATCTACGCCCACGAGGGTAAGGTGACGAAGATGAGCGGTGTCATCGATGCCGCTACGGGTACGGTCCAGCTGATTGCCATCTTCCCCAACCCCGAGAAGCTGCTGAAGAGCGGCGGCTCCGGCGCCATCATCATCCCCCACTCCAACGCTTCGGCCATCGTCATTCCGCAGTCCTGCGTGATGGAGGTCCAGAACAAGAAGTTCGTCTACGTCCTGGGCAAGGATAACAAGGTGCAGTACACCGAGATTCAGGTGGCTCCGCAGAACGACGGCATGAACTACGTCGTTACCGGCGGTCTGAAGGTTGGCGACAAGTACGTGACCAACGGTATCACGAAGCTCTCCGACAAGATGGAGATCGTGCCCATCACTCCTGAGCGCTACCAGCAGAAGATTGACGAGCAAGCCAAGGAGATGACGGCCGGCGAGATCGTTGGCGCAATGAAGAAGTAAGAATGTAAATGGTAAATTGTCAAATTGTACATTGTACATTGTCAAATAGTAAATCAGTATGACTTTTACGAATTTTATCAAACGCCCGGTACTCTCGACGGTGATCTCAATCCTCATCGTCCTGCTGGGTTTCATCGGCCTGGTGTCGCTGCCTATCGAGCAGTATCCTGACATCGCACCGCCAACGGTGGCGGTGTGGACCACCTACCCCGGTGCCGATGCCGAGACGGTGAAGAACGCCGTCGTCACACCGCTCGAGGAGAGTATCAACGGTGTGGAAGGTATGGACTATATCTCGTCGTCAGCCGGTGCCGGTTCGGCACAGATCAGCGTGCTGTTCCGTCAGGGCATGAACCCCGATATGTGTGCCGTGAACGTTCAGAATCGCGTGCAGCAGGCCCAGGCGCTGCTGCCTGCCGAGGTGACGCGTATCGGCGTTACCGTGCAGAAGCGTCAGACGTCGCAGGTGCTGATGTTCACGCTGACCTCTGAGGACGGCCGTTACGACGACGAGTTCCTGACGAACTACAACAACATCAACATCATCCCCGCCATCAAGCGTATCCAGGGTGTGGGCGACGTGCAGAGCCCCGGTATGAAGAGCTACTCGATGCGTATCTGGCTGAAGCCCGACGTGATGAAGCAGTACGGCCTGATGCCGAGCGACATCTCGAACGTGCTGGCCGAGCAGAACGTCGAGGCAGCTCCCGGACAGTTCGGCGAACAGGCTGACGTGGCCTACGAATATGCCATGCGCTACACCGGTCGTCTGAAGACCGCCGAGGAGTTCGGCGACATCATCATCCAGAGCAACGCCGACGGCTCGACGCTGAAGCTGAAGGACGTGGCCCGCATCGAGCTGGGCGGACAGATGTACTCCGTGTCGATGCGTAACAACAACCTGCCTTCGGTGCTGGGTATGGTGCAGCAGATTGCCGGCTCCAACGCCAACGATATTGCCAAGCAGGTGAAGGCCGAGCTCGAGGAGCAGTCGAAGCTCTTCCCCCCGGGCATGACCTATAAGATCAACTACGACGTCACGGAGTTCCTCTATGCCAGTATCGAGGAGGTGGTCTTCACGCTCATCTTCACCCTGATCCTGGTGTTCATCGTGATCTACATCTTCCTCCAGGACTGGCGCTCGACGCTCATCCCGCTGATTGCCGTCCCGGTGTCGCTCATCGGTACGTTCTTCTTCCTCAGCGTCTTCGGCTTCTCCATCAACCTGCTGACGCTGTCGGCCCTGCTGCTGGCTATCGCCATCGTGGTCGACGACGCCATCGTGGTCGTCGAGGCCGTCCACGCGAAGCTCGACCAGGGATACAAGTCGACGCTGACGGCCTCCATCGATGCCATGAACGAGATCTCGGGTGCTATCATCTCCATCACGCTGGTGATGGCCTCGGTGTTCATCCCCGTGTCGTTCATCGGCGGCACCACAGGTACGTTCTACCGTGAGTTCGGTGTGACGATGGCGGTCTCCATCTTCATCTCGGCCCTGAACGCCCTGACGCTGTCGCCGGCCCTCTGTGCCATCTTCCTGAAGCCTCACGACGCGGAAGGTCACGAGAAGAAGATGTCGGTCATCGACCGCTTCCACGCTTCGTTCAACACCGCCTACGACAAGGTGCTGGGCAAGTATAAGCACTCCATCGAGAAACTGGTGCGTAAGCCCGTGGCCATCATCATTACGGTGGTCATCGGCATCGCCGTCCTCGCCACCACGCTGGTGACGACGAAGACCGGTCTGGTGCCCTCCGAGGACACCGGTACGCTGTTCTGTACCATCTCCATGCCGCCCGCCACGTCCGTGGCCCGCACGCGTCAGATTATCGACGAGGTGGACAAGATCCTGGCTGCCGACCCTGCCATCCAGAGCCGTGAGCAGATTCAGGGCTACAACTTCATTGCCGGTTCGGGTTCCGACCAGGCGACGTTCATCATCAAGCTGAAGCCCTTCAAGGACCGCCAGAAGAGCCTCTGGTGGAAGATCAGCGGACTGTGGCAGGGCGACGGTATCTACCGTTTCTTCCTCGACCCCTCGGACGCCACGGGAGTCATCGCTCAGATCTTCATCAAGACGGCCCACATCAAGGATGCCTCCATCCTGGCCTTCCAGCCGCCGATGATCCCCGGCTTCTCGGCCAACAGCGGTGTGTCGCTGGTGATGCAGGACCGTACCGGCGGCTCGCTGACGAAGTTCTTCGACATCGTCAAGGAGTACATTGCCGAGCTGAACAAGCGTCCGGAGTTCCAGATGGCTCAGACGTCCTACAACCCGAACTACCCGCAGTACATGATCCACATCGACGTGGCCAAGTGTAAGCAGTCGAACATCTCGCCGGCAACGGTGCTGTCCACGCTGCAGGGCTACTACGGCGGTCTCTACGCCTCCAACTTCAACGCCTACGGCAAGCTCTTCCGTGTCATGATCCAGGCCTCGCCCGAGACCCGCATGACGCCGGAGTCGCTTAATAATGTATATGTACGCACGCCCGCCGGTATGGCTCCCGTCCAGGAGTTCTGCCGCATGGAGCGCGTCTATGGCCCGTCCAACATCAACCGTTTCAACCTCTTCACGTCCATCAACGTGACGGCGACGGTGGCCGACGGCTACTCGACCGGTGAGGCCATCAAGGCCGCACAGGATGTGGCTGCCAACATTCTGCCGACGGGCTACACCTACGACTACCAGGGACTGACGCGTGAGGAGGCGAAGGCCACCAACTCCACGGCCATCATCTTCCTGCTGTGTATCGTCTTCATCTACCTCATCCTCTCGGCACAGTACGAGTCGTACATCCTGCCGCTGGCCGTGGTGCTCTCCGTACCCTTCGGTCTGGCTGGCTGCTTCCTGTTCACGATGGTCTTCGGCCACGCCAACGACATCTATATGCAGATCTCGCTCATCATGCTGATCGGTCTGCTGGCCAAGAACGCCATCCTGATTGTGCAGTTCGCTCTGGAGCGCCGCCGTCTGGGTATGGCCGTCTCGTGGTCGGCAGTCCTCGGTGCCGCCGCCCGTCTGCGTCCTATCCTGATGACGTCGCTGGCCATGATCATCGGTCTGCTGCCGCTGATGTTCGCCTCGGGCGTAGGCAAGAACGGTAACCAGACGCTGGGTGCTGCCGCCGTCGGCGGTATGCTCATCGGTACGCTGTGCCAGATCTTCATCGTCCCCACCCTGTTCACGCTCTTCCAGAGTCTGCAGGAGAAGATTACCCCGATGACGTTCGAGAACGAGGAGGAGGCCGAGGACGTCTCTACCGAGGTAGCCCAGTATGCCCACCGTCCCGTAGATTATGAACTTGAGAAGTAAAAGGACTCTCCCCTAACCCCTCCCTGTGAGGGAGGGGAATAAAATGTACAATAAAAAAAAGAAAAAATGAAGAATAGGATATTAAGGAACAATGCATCTACTCCCCTCCATACAGGGAGGGGCATGGGGGTGGGTCTCTTGCTGTCGTGCCTGCTGCTCACCAGCTGCGGCCTCTACAACAAATACGAGCGTCCTGAGGTCTCGGCCGACGGCATCGTGCGCGACCCGTATTCGCTGACCGACACACTCGCCGTCAAGGATACCACGTCATTCGGCAATATGCCCTGGCGCAGCGTGTTCACCGACCCGCAGCTGCAGACGCTCATCCAGCAGGGTCTCGACAACAACCCCGACCTGCTGAACGCAGCCCTGAACGTACACATGGTGAACGAGGCCCTGAAGATTGCGAAGCTCGCCTTCCTACCCTCCGTGGCCGTCAGCCCCCAGGGAACGCTCAGCTCGTTCGACGGCGCACCAGCCACGAAGGCCTACTCGCTGCCCATCAGCGCCTCGTGGAATGTCGACCTCTTCGGCAACCTGCTCAGCGTGAAGCGCTCGGCACAGATGCAGCTCATCGCCACGAAGGACTACCAGACGGTGGTGAAGACGAACATCATCTCGGGCATCGCCAACCTCTACTACACCCTGCTGATGCTCGACCGTCAGGTGGAGATTGTCACCGACATGGAACAGCTGACGAAGGAGACGTGGGAGAAGATGCAGTTCATGCACGAGAACCGCGTGGGCTACCGCTCTACCGCCGTGCAGAGTGCCGAGGCCGCCTACTATCAGGTGCAGACGCAGAAAGTGGACCTGCTCCGCCAGACGCGTGAGGTGGAGAACTCCCTCTCGCTGCTCCTCGGACAGCCCGGACAGACCATCCAGCGCGGCACCTTCGCCGGACAGAGCCTGCCGACGAACCTCGCCACCGGCGTGGGCATCCAGATGCTCAACAACCGCGCCGACGTCCACTCCTACGAGATGTCCCTCGCACAATGCTTCTACGACGTCGAGACGGCACGCAGCCGTTTCTATCCGAACATCACCATCACCGGTACGGCAGCCTTCACCAACCAGAACGGACTCGTCAACCCCGGCAAGTGGCTCCTCTCAGCCGTCGGAAGCCTCGTGCAGCCCATCTTCCAGCACGGACAGATCGTGGCCGGACTGAAGGTGGCCAAGGACAAATACGAGCAGGCTTTCAACAACTGGCAGAACGCCATCTACAAGGCCGGCAACGAGGTGTCCAACGCCCTCGTCAGCTACAACGCCTATGCCGAGAAGTCAGAGCTCGACGCCAAGCGCGTCGCCGTGCTGAAGCAGAACGTCGAGGACACGAAGAAACTCATGGAGTCCAGCTCGAACACCACCTACCTCGAGGTCATCTCTGCACAGTCGAACCTGCTCAACGCCGAGATCAACGAGGTCACCGACCAGTTCAACAAGATGCAGGCCGTCGTGAACCTCTACCAGGCCCTCGGTGGCGGAGCGAAGTAATTGTTAAATTGTTTAATTGTGAATGAAATGAACGATATCTCCCCCCAAGCCGTGATCTCGCCAAAGGCGAAAATCGGCGACAACTGTAAGATATTCCCCTTCGTGTACATCGAGGACGACGTGGAGATCGGCGACGGATGCATCATCTTCCCCTTCGTCAGCATCTGCAGCGGCACACGCATGGGCCGGCGCAACAAGGTGCACCAGGGAGCCGTCATAGGCGCCCTGCCACAGGACTTCGAGTTCCGCGGCGAGAAGTCAGAGTGCATCATCGGCGACGGCAACGTCATCCGCGAGAACGTCGTCATCAACCGCGCCACACATACCGGCGGACAGACCGTCATCGGCAACGAGAACGTGCTGATGGAGGGCGCCCACATCTCGCACGACACGAAGGTCGGCAACGGCTGCGTCTTCGGCTACGGCACGAAGATTGCCGGCGACTGTGAGATCGAGGACAACGTCATCTTCTCCAGCTCCGTCATCGAGAACGCCAAGACACGCGTCGGACGCGGTTCGATGATCCAGGCAGGCACCACCTTCTCGCGCGACGTGCCACCCTACATCATCGCCACGAAGAAGAACACCTACGGCGGCGTCAACTTCACCATCGGCCGCCAGCACGGTGTCGATGAGAAGACGCTGAAGCACATCGCCAACGCCTACCGTCTGGTCTTCAATGGCGGCACCTCACTCTTCGACGCCATCAACCAGATTGTCGAGCAGGTGCCCGACGGTCCCGAGATCCGTCACGTCGTCGAGTTCCTCCGAGCCACCAAGCTCGGCATCATTTCGAGGAAATAAAGTGAACCACTACAGCTCCTACATCTCCGAAGCATCCCGCTTCGGAGATTTTTTTTCCCAATTCACGGGGGCGTCGGAGAACTTAATCTAACATAAAACCTCACGGCAGGAATCGCTCCCGTCGTGAGGAAATTGTGCGCTCGGCTCTGCCGCTTTGCTCTGCATCGTTCAAAATATAACTCTGTGCGCAGCCAAAAAAATTCGTGTAATTGACTTTCCCCCTACGGGGCCGTCGAGCTATACCTTCGTGTAATTCGTGGTTGAATAAATAATCTGTGGTTGTAAAATTAGTGGCGGTTATTTCAAAATAAGAGGCGGGTATTTGGAAATAAGTGGCACCTGTTCACGAGAAGTGGCGGTAGGTGTTGCGGCGGACGCTGAACGAGAGACTTGGGTGCCGGTCGTCGTGCTGACGGAAATCCCGGTTTATGGCTTCCACCAAGTATGACAATTGGCCCTTGTTACAGCCCGAATCGCCTACTAAGTTGGCTATTTGGCCACACATTTCCTTCCATGTAAGGTCAGGATACTGAAATTCCGCGCCGCTGATGTGTGCGCCAAGTACAGGGAAAAACATCGGAACCAGGGGTTCATACATGTCTTTTGAGGCCTGTGAGAGCAGTAATTTGATGCATTCTGTGCCTTTTCCGAGCTTAGGCATCTCGGGTGCCTTGTGTTTACTAATGTCGTATCTCATTGTGTTTCAGCTTTTTAGATGAATTAAACATGGCTGAGCGTTCCAGTTCCAGTTGTTCCAGTTATTTTTTTGGAGTTCCATTATTCCTCTATATTATATATAACTATCTAATTATTAATTAGT
>JAEEGG010000437.1_pt1 | contig 142374 bp, 108 predicted proteins | sample 9134161 | NCBI WGS metagenome assembly JAEEGG01 (sample SAMN16246543, study PRJNA631951) | gut metagenome | biome: gut microbiome; feature: rumen; material: CR-attached | host: Bos | place: Iran: Karaj | collected 2018-10
ATCATCAGATTGTTGGGTCTAACTCTAATTGCCACATCGACTATTCCTGGAGACGATATAGGTTCATGCACCTCGAATTTTACCCTGCCGTTTGCCTTTTCACCAGGAATCATTGGAACTATGCTGATATACTTTCCTTTGAAATCGACTTCTTTTCTGCCGACTACGAGGTCAACAGCTATATCATCCACAGACAATTCATTTATTTTCAGCTCAATAGACATTTCAAGCACATCACCGACCTTAAAAGTTTTAATATCAGGGTCAGGTATAACGATTGAGTTGGCGACAATTTCGTTCCATGCAGATCTCATTTTTTTCTTCCATGCGGCATATTTGATAGCCATCCTGTAATTGTCAGCCTTAATATTTTCAAAGCGTTCAGCCAGTTTATAGTAGAACTTATTCTGATAATCAGTCAGTTGACGTTTCATCGTATAATGCGGTGAAATCAATGCAAACGAATTCTTGATATATTCGACCCAGTCAACAGGTACACCTTCCGGATTTCTGTTTTCATAGAAAAGTTGTGTGATGTCGTTTTCAAAAAGATGATATATGATTTCCGAGTCAAGCACATCCTGATAACTCTGGTTGCTGTATGTTCTATGTTGAGGCAGTGCCCAGCCGGCACCTTTCCTATATCCTTCAGCCCACCATCCGTCGAGGACGGAAAGGTTGACCACCCCGTTCATGACAGCCTTCTCACCACTGGTTCCGGATGCCTCAAGCGGACGTGTCGGTGTATTAAGCCATATATCAGCACCCTGTACAAGTTTCTTGGCGATTTCCATATCATAATTCTCCACAAAAACTATCTTGCCGACGAATTCCGGACGGCGTGAAACCTCGATAATCATCCTTATCAAATCTTTTCCGGCCTGGTCAGCAGGATGTGCCTTGCCTGCAAAAATGAACTGAACAGGATGGGTTTCTGAATTGACAATGGCTTTCAGACGGTCAAGGTTTTTGAAAAGCAGATGCGCGCGTTTGTATGTTGCGAAACGTCTTGCGAAACACACAGTAAGTTTGTTTTCGCTGAGAGTTTCAACAGTCTTCATTATTATCTTAGGATCTTCCTGACGACCGGTCATTTCTTTCTCAAGACGTTTCTTCAGCGTGTCAATCAGCGATTTGCGCAATTCCTGGCGGATGTCCCATATTTCCTTGTCCGGCACCTGATAAATCTTTTCCCAATACTTCGGATTCATTTGGTCATTGAGAAATTCCTCGCCGAAATATTTCTTATGCAGATTATACCACTTTTCGGCAACCCATGAAGGGTAATGCACGCCGTTAGTGACATAATCCATATATAACTCATTGGTATAGTATCCTTTATAAAGGTCAATGAACATATCTTTTGTAACATCGCCGTGGATTTTACTGACTCCGTTGACTTCCTGAGCCGTATGAATAGCGAGCACACTCATGGAAAACTTTTCATTTGAATTAGGAGTGAATTTGCCAAGGTTCATCAGTCGTTCCCATGAGCAGTTGAGCAGAGAGGAATATTGTGACAGATAAGTTCTTACGAGGTCTTCAGTGAATGCGTCATGACCTGCAGGAACAGGGGTGTGCGTAGTGAACAACGTAGAGGAACGCACTATTTCCAGAGCCTCATCGAACAGGAATTTACGTTCATCGACATATTCGCGAAGTCTTTCCAGTCCTGCGAAAGCAGCATGACCTTCGTTAAGGTGATAGACAGTCGGATTAAGACCAATCTTACGCAACAGGCGGATACCTCCTATACCAAGGAGAATTTCCTGTTTTATTCTGTTTTCCCAATTGCCACCATATAGGTGGTATGTGACGGAACGGTCTATATCCCAGTTAGATTCCATGTCAGTATCAAGCAGATACAGAGGAATTCTGCCCACATCCACACGCCATACCTTAGCGGTAAGATTCCTGGCAGGGAAGGCAATCTGCACCTTTACCCAGTCATCATTTTCATCGCGGACAGGGATAATAGGCAGATGTGTGAATTTTTGCGGAATATCGGTTGCAATCTGGTCTCCCGAAGGCGACATCGACTGTTTGAAATATCCATAACGATACAGTAAGCCAATACCGACCGCATCGACATTAGAATCACTCATTTCCTTAAGATAATCACCAGCAAGCATACCGAGTCCGCCGGAGAAAATCTTCAATGTGTTATGGATGCCGTATTCCATGCTGAAATAAGCCACACTCGGCTTTGACTTGTTGACAGCATCGTTCATATATGCCTGGAATCTGTCATAAACATCCTTCAGTCTCTGCTTGAAATCCCCATCATTCTCAAGCGCGATGATGTCGTTCTGACTTAAACTTTCGAGGAGCGAAATAGGATTGTGTTCATTTATCTCCCAAGAATCCGGATTAATTGAGGCGAACAAATTCTCGGCATCCTTGTTCCACGACCACCAAAGGTTCATGCTCAATGCACGCAGAGGTTTAAGGATGTCCGGCAATGATTGCCTGACATAAACCTTCCGCCATGTAGGAGACGCTGAAACAGCTATCGATTTGGTTATCTGACGATAATCCCGTTTTTTATCCTTATATAAATCCTCACGCATCTTGGTGTTGTCCAAGGCCTTCTGGTATGCATCGAAATAATTACTAATCAGCGTATCCCATAGGAATTTCTCTGAAAGTCCAAAGGCATTATTCCTGACATGCAGCAACTTTTCATCGTCATAACCGACAAAACTCTGCAAAATGCCTGTAAGTGCCAGTGTTGCAGCATGATAGTTGTCGTCATCTCTCTCAAGTACCGCCACTCCGTCATCTATACCATGTGAATATTGTCTCACATACTGGCCGAATCCTGCCAATGATGAAGTCACACTCGGCACGGCAAAGGCAATGCTTTCAAGAGGAGTATATCCGTAAGGTTCGTAATATGAGGGGAATACCGTCAAATCGCTTCCCGCGAGAAGATAATAATAGTTGACATTGAAAATACCATCGTTGCCGTTAAGGTATGTCGGAACATCGATGACCTTAACCTTGCAATTGTCATCGTTAGTAAGTCCTTTTCTCTTCAGATTACTGATGATAGCATCGTTTTCGGCATTATGGATATTATGTGTAAGATATTGACTGTGAGACAAATCATCCCCAGGGTTGATAACATTTGCCGGTACACAGACCATTACAATAACGTCCCTGTCAATATTATTGTTCAGTTCTGCGAGAGCATCAATCAGTATATCAATACCTTTATTATGATATTCATATCTTCCGGAAGTTATGATGACTGGTGTAGCATTGTCGAACTTGCGTGAGAACATGGTTTCGGCAACCTTGAAAATGCACTTTCTGCCTTTTTTTCGCATGGAATTGCAGTCGTCCATATTGTGAGCGAATTCTCTGATAAATCCATTAGGCTGGATGAGATCGGCGGCGCGTCCGTAAAACGACTGGGCTTCCTTAGAAGTGATGTCACTCACAGTTGTGAAGACATCGCAAAGTTGGACAGAGAGTTTTTCCAAAGAATATTTTGCCCTGATATTCAATCTGTTGGCTATATCTGTAGCATCATAATACGACAGATTTTTATAGAGTTCCATACCATTGCTTGCAATGCATCTTCCTATCATTGTAGCATGAGTTGTAAAGATTGTCCCCACCTGTGGGACTTTGTCCTTGAGATACAGGATGCCCATACCCGACATCCATTCGTGGAATTGTGCCTGGATGGTATCGGTGCCGGAGATATGGTATGTGTAAAAGCTTTCTATGATTTTTCCGGCGGCATAGCCGAACATGGCGGGTTCGATGTAATCCCATTGTCCGGATATGGAGTCGAGTTTGTATTTTTCCCAATACTCGGCAAATATGTTATTTCTTTCAGAGAAATACTGTTTGAAATTGACAAGGATGACTACGGGATTGCCCGGGACGAGCCACCGGCCGATTCTGAAAGAGAGTCCGCTGGAACGAGCCTCGCTTGCCCAGCTGCTATACAGACTGTTATCTTCCTTGAAGCCAGGGGTTTTGGAAGTTTCCATCCACACATCCGGTCCGATGTAGATATGGGAGTCACCGAATGTTTTATATAGTTTTTCAGATTTTGTAGAGAGGACTGTATAGATTCCTCCGACTTTATTGCATATTTCCCAACTAATCTCAAAGAGGTAGTCAGGATGGAATGAAATTTTAGGCATATTGAAAAAAATTTGTGCAAAGATAATGATTTTACCTCACTTATAATTCAATTATTTTCTTGTTTTTCGTTGCCTGTCATTTTCCCGGTTTCAGGTATATAATCCGCCATAAATTCGTCATGCAAAACCTGATTGATGGCTGGCATCTCACAAATAAACATATAAAAAAATCCCGCCATCGCTGACGGGATTTCGGCGCTGTAGGGCTGTCGTACCACGGCAGCCGCATTACCAATTTGCCTGTAGGGCTGTCGTACCACGGCAGCCGCTGTTCACAACGATTACAGAGCGGCTGCCACAGTAGGAATGCACCGCGTGCGTCCGAATCACCACGTGCGTCCGCAAATGGTTTTGCCGTGTTACGCGGACATGCCGTGTGCGGCTGCCACAATGTGACAGCCCTAAAGCATCCTCTCCGACATCCGTGTTGAACTTGCCGACGAGTTCGACCGCAACTTCCAGCGCGAGGCATTCTTCAGCAAACCCTGGAATCCGAAAGCACCGCAAGGACTGAAACTTCGGGTGCTCAAAATTTTATCATCGATGAAGGCAATATCTTGTCCACGATGACATATTCACATTCAATATGGGAAAACGTCAACAGCCATCTCTATCTGGAATGAAACAAAATTTTCCCTCACAATTAGCGCACCAACTTTGCATGTTTCGGAAAAACAATATATCTTTGCAATCGGATTTTGGTTTATAACCGTATGGGACAGTTGGCTTTCTTGAAGACGTTCATTCTTGTTGCCATTCCACTTGACGCGAATGACAACCGTCGTCATGTCCATGTGTTCCGCCAAAAGCAACGCCATCAAAAATCGGCTGCCAAGATTTGGATTGAGTCAAACGGCAAGAAATGTATTGAGATTGAGGAATCAACCCTTTCGGCCAAAGAAAACAAAATGCTGATTGATGCCATCGACCGGCATTGGGAATACATCAACGAACAGATTACGATTACATTCCGCGGTGAAAAAACAAAACCGATTAATATTGAAGACTAAAAAAATAGGAGGATATTGACATGTGTAAGATTCCAAACGTAAGCTTAGGCATAAAGGATCTGGACTTTACTGCCCGTCGTGGCATGTTCATCGCCCGCTTGACTGATGGCCGTGAAATTGTTGTTCCTGTTTCGTTGTTTCCCGACATCAAACAAATGTCAATCAAAGAACGCAACGAATGGATGATTCTGGATGACCAGTATTTCACCTTTGAACACATGAGCCGCGTTTACTCCATTCTCGATCTGCTCCGGGTAGTGTAAAACATATTAGCGATGTAGCACCTCGATGGGTGGTACCAATGAATTCGTAGTAATCGTTTCGCTACAAAATTAGCATCCCTTCGGGATGCACCGTGTGCGGCTGCCACAATGTGACAGCCCTACAGCCCATGGTCATCCCATCAATGCCAAAGTCAGCGGCGAATAATCAGGAAAAAGATTGAAGTCTGCTGCAAGGACATCTTTGTATGATTTTTTTATTATTTTTGCTGAAAAATTTTATACCCTATGAAACCAATAAGACAAATCATCCTCATCTTTTCATTATTGCTTCTGTCGTGCACAACGCTGCGTGCACAAACCGAAACCTTTGAATGGCAAGGCGTGATGCGGCAATACAACATGCACATACCAGCCCAACATGCCGACTGCATGCCTGTGATGTTCTTCCTTCACGGACTGGGCGACAACCTCACACACCTTGAACAGGAATTTAACTTTACGCAACTTGCCGATGATTTTGGCTGGGCCATTGTTCTGCCACAAGCACTCAACCTCGGCATCGGCAACATGTGGAACGTTCCCGGAATTGGCTCAGGTAATGTGGACGATGAGGGATTCATTATGACCTTGCTCGACACTCTGACAGTCCGCCATAATCTCAACCCCGACAGCGTCTTCTTCACAGGCTTCTCCATGGGCGGATTCATGACACACATGCTGGCCATCAAACAAGGCAACCGCATCACTGCATGCGCACCCGTCAGCGGACTGATTACGACTCCGCTCGCCAGTCTGACTCCTGTCGCACCTGTCAGAATGCTGCACATCCACGGCACTAATGACAACGTGGTAGGCTACAACGGCTCCTCCATCGTCTTCGGCTCAAAGCTCGGCCTCAGCGTGGACGAAATCATCAACTACTGGCAGAACGCCAACGGCTGCAGCGGTGAACCTCAAATCGACTCCCTACCCGACACACACAACGATGGACTACGTTTTGTGCGCTATTCATACAATTGCGACACTGACCTGCAACACCTCAAGGTAATCGGCGGCACTCACACATGGTATTTCAGCGGACATGATGTCGGTTATTTGCAGATAATCCACGATTTCTTCACAGGTGACAATTTCCTGTCCATTTTTGAAGACCACGACCGCGTTCCCATACGCATTACCCCCAATCCCACCGATGGAGTAATCAGTGTGGAGTCGGAACACTCTACTGAGGTGACTTTATTTGATATGCATGGACGCATGATACTCCAGCGCCATTTGGATGCCGGTGTCTCCCAGTTGGATCTCAGGCACCTTCCTTCAGGCATATACACCCTTCGCACACAAATCGGGGAAACAATGAAAGTAATTATTAATTAAGAAGTAGCTTCTTATTCTGTGACATAATATAAAACATAAAATTATGAAAAAAATAGCGTTATTGATTATCTGTTTAGTTTGGACATCCCTGACCCATGCACAGATTGGAAGTCTGATTCAAAGGGCAGCAAGAAGTACGGTCAACAAAACCGTAGATAATGTTATAGACAAAACGACAGATGCTGCATCGGACTCCATTGCCAATGCAATCACAAGGGAAATAGAAAAAAATCATTCCACATCAACCACAAAGGAAAGCGAAGAGGCCACTTCCGAAGGTTATCAAACAGTCGGAGAGGTTATGATGGCTTTGCCCGAACTTCCCACAGTACAACAGTTAGTAAGCTACAAGACCGCTGAATTTGGCTCGCAAGAATTCAAAATGCTTACCAGTCCGGTAACAGCTTTTAACGGCAAGGCAGCCATGCTCTCCATACAAGCTGCGAATATTGCATGTCAGAATGTGGATTCAACACAAGCCGCAGACTGGGTATATAAGAATACCGAAGCTGTCACAGGGTTGTCAAAAGAGGAAATTGACGAATTATCCACCATGTCGGAAGAAGAGCAGCAGGAATACCTTCAGAATCATTACAAGCAGGGAACTGCTGAGGAGGCCATGCTGAAAAATGCCGAGGAGGCTTCCAAATACCTTGAACCACTGCAGCCGCAAATCGACCGCTGGGATGCTGTCAATGCCAAAGTAGATGAACTCTATGAACAAACGGATGCAAAAATCAAAGTGATTTACAATAAATACGAGTCCCAGTTAGAAAAGACATCTGATGCCGCACGCAATAAAATTCTGCTGAAATATTATTCCGAAATAGCACCAATGCAAAGGGAAGCAGTACAAAAGGCACTTGAGTGTCGCTTGAAGGAGCAGCTTCCAATTGCAGAGGAAATTGAAAATGAAATGGTGAAAATAAGAATGACTCACCAGGATATGATTTCCGTGTTGCTTAATTACCCGCAACTAACTTCCATCTATTATTTTGGAGAGATAACCCGTTTGCTCGATATTCCGGAGTTTTCAGGACAATAACATAATCCAAGAGGAACACCTGGCATTGCCACAATGCAGAGACAGGGCATGTTTTGTAGAGGAAAAGAAGGTGAAGAAGAAAATATTTGTTTCAAAATAAATATTTTGCATTAATTTTGCAGAAATAAAAGTTTTTGGAAATAATAATTTAAGCTATCATACATAAAATGAAAAAACTGTTATTAGTATTATTTGCAGCTCTCAGCATGACTGTCGCTGCAAACGCACAGAGCACCGGTGCTGCCGGCAAACATTTGCCATCTGTAAACATTAAAACTATCGATGGCAAATCATTCAATACCAAGGATATAAAAAATGACGGCAAGCCAATCATAGTCAGCTTTTGGGCTTTATGGTGCAAAAATTGTATAAAGGAACTTAATGCTTTCAACGAAGTATATGACGACTGGGCAGAAGAAACCGGCGTCAAAATTTACGCAGTATCAATCGACGATGCACAAAGAAACGCTAACGCAAAAGCTTTTGCCAATTCCAAAGGCTGGGAGTTTGAAATACTCTCCGACTCAAATCAGGATTTCAAAAGAGCCATGAATGTGGGAGACATCCCTCATCTTTTCATCCTGAACGGCAAAGGAGAAATAGTATGGCAGCACACCTCTTATAGCGAAGGCGGTGAAGATGAAGTTTACGAGATTCTCAAAAAAGTGGCAAAAGGTGAAAAAATAAAATAACCACATGAATTTCAAACGTTTATTATTGTCGGTCTTGCTCATAGGGGCAACATCGGCACTCTTCGCACAGAATTTTTACGAAAACGCCAGCATAAGCGGCAGTCTCAAATATGACGGTCAGTTGTATGTTCCGGATGATGCCATGGGCATCCCCGACTCGACGCTGACAAAACATTTCGGAATGAACGCCTTCGGGGAATTGGACTATACAGTTGGCAATTTCCGTGCAGGCATGAGATACGAAATGTACACTCCGCCACTCAACGGCTTCGACGAAAAGTCAAAAGGTTACGGCATACCATTCTTCTACGCCAACTACGCCAACAAATTCTTCGATGTTACAATAGGTGACTTCTACGAACAGTTCGGCAGCGGACTTACACTGCGCAGCTACCAGGAATGGAACCTCGGTTACGACAATGCCATACGCGGTGCCAAGGTAATCATAATGCCATATAAGGGCATAAGGTTAAAAGCCTTGACAGGCTATCAGAGATGGTTTTGGAATGAATATGTCGATATATCAAAATACACCGACAGGGGCTTAGTGTCCGGTTTCGACGGCGACATCCTTTTCAATGATGTCTTCAACTGGACTTCCGAAACACACATAACTCTCGGCGGAAGTTTCGTTACCAAACACGAAAAATGCACTGCAACCAAATACCTCAATGACACGCTTTATGAGCTCAAAATGCCGACAGACGTTGCAGCATGGAGCGGTCGAATGAATATCACCCGCGGTGGTTTTGGCCTTTACGGCGAATATGCCTATAAAATCAACAATCCGTCGGTAATGAACGATTACTCCTACAATCCAGGACAGGCTCTCTTCGTAACCGCATCCTACTCGACGAAAGGTTTCGGAGTGACACTTGCCGCCAAGAGAATCGACAACATGTACTTCAAATCGACATATACCACCAGCGACAACGCAATGGACATCAACTTCATACCGCCTCTGAGCAAGCAGCATCACTACAGCCTGCCTTCACTCTACCCTTACGCTTCACAGCCTAACGGTGAGATGTCACTCAAAGGCAATGTCATCTACACGATTCCAAAGAAGACCAAAATCGGTGGCAAATATGGAATGTCAATTGAGGCCGACTTCACAATCATATATGACACAAAGAAGATAGTAATCGATGAATTCCACTATGAATCACCGTTCTTCCAGGTCGGCGACAACGAACTTTTCAGAGACTTCAACGTTATCGTCACCAAGAAATTCAGCAAGAGTTGGAAGGCCATCTTCACATATATAAATCTTTACTACGACAAAGACAGAGTTGAAGGTCACACGATAGGCGAATACGGTGTTGTAAATGCGAACATCGGAATCGCAGATGTAACGTGGAAAATCAATTCCGATAACAGTCTGCGTTTCGAAGGCCAGGCCCTTTTCGTTGGCAAAAATGACGATGGAATCAAGCAGGATCGTGGTGACTGGGCAACCCTCACATTGGAATACACCCTTCACAACCAGTGGTTCCTGACTGTTTTGGATGAATGGAACTACGGCAATCCTGAAAAAAGCCAGAGACTTCATTATTATTATGCCTCAATCGGTTTCATTAAAAATGCAACCCGTATCGCACTATCATACGGACGTCAGCGTGAAGGTCTGCTTTGCGTCGGCGGCGTATGCAGATACGTTCCGGCTGCATCAGGAGCATCAATATCAATCAGCACTTCATTCTAATATATTAAAAAACAGTGTCTTATGAAAAAAACATTATATCTTCTCCCTTTATTATTAATATTATGTTTTTCAGCGTGCGAGATTATTGATCCAGATGATATCTTGACGCCGATAACAGCTGACACTACAACCTACAACGATCAGCGGATAATCCTCCTTGAGGAATATACCGGCAACATGTGTCCGAACTGCCCTGATGCTGCAGTGGAAGTTGAAAAACTGATGAAGATGTATCCCAACAGAATAGTGGTGATAGCCATCCATTCAGGCGTTTTTGCCAGACCTATCCCGACAAGGGGCTACACTGCCGATTTCAGAACAACTGTCGGTGATTCACTGACAAACCATTATGGCGTAACTGCATATCCTAACGGCATCATCAACCGAGCTTTGACAAACGGCACATATCTGCATGGCTACGGCGAATGGGAATCAATAATCGGCGGACTGGTTGCCGACACAACCCCTGCCAATGCCAGCATAACAATCAACGTCACTCCGAATGCTGACGACAGCAGTTACAATGTCATCGTCAACACTGTCACAAAACAATACGGAAGTCTGAAATTATGTGTTTATGTTACTGAAGACAATCTAGTCTGCCAGCAGGCATACGGTCAGGAGACCATTCCTGATTACAATCATGGCCACGTGCTGAGATGTTCTCTCAACAATACATGGGGAGAAACAATAGGCAATGAGTCCAACAAAGCTTACAACTTGTCTGTTGCCGGAACCGGCTGGAATCCTGATAATTTGAATATTGTGGCATTCATCTATGATGAAACCAACGGAACAGTTATTCAGACGAAACAGGTTAGATGCCCCGCATTATAACCGCCAGGATTGAACCCAAGCCATACTAATCCTTTTTTCCGCACAACAAGCGATAATCGCAATATTTGCAATGCTTATCGTTTGTCGTACCCTCAAACGGCTTTTCCGGATTAAAAAGCTCTTCATTCAGAAAGTCCGACAATTTCTTCTTGAATTCATCGGCACAATCCCTGAAATCAATAAGCATGTCTTGACCAAAAATGATGCGGGCATCATAACTTTCGGCATCATTGCACTGCTTGATGAATATTATTGAAGGCATTATGTGCGCATCATCAGCCCATCTGATTTCAGGATACTGAACTGTTTTGCCTTCCATCTCTTCCTTGATTGCCTGCGAATACAGAAATGTCTGAAGCACATACTTCGGCATCTTGTTCTTTTCCACATCGTACAAGTCATCTATGGATGCAATCTTGGCATCATCCGATTGTTTCCCTCCAGTCTTGTAATCCACAATGCGAATGGCAGGTCCCGTTCCCTTATAGTTTTCAATATAATCCAACCTGTCAATGATTCCGCCAATAAACAAGTCATGTTCTTCCTCTTGCAGATTAACTTTCATAATGGAATAATGAAACTTCTCCATCTGCAAAATACGAAATGGAGACAATTTCTTGTCAATCTCTACAAGTCGTTGCAGATATTCCACTATAACCTTACGAGCAATGACAAGTTCTCCAACATAATCATTGACTTCGGAGCCTTCACAATCAAATATTTCCTTCCTAAACGCCTCATCCACAGACAAATCGACAAGTCCTTGTTTCACCTGCTGTTCCAACAGCTCTTCGGTTATCCGACAATCCGGTGAACCATCTGTAATCTTCGTATAAAAATATTGTGCTGCGGAATGAAACACAGTGCCGAACTGATTTGGCTGTATGGTGGAACTGATTTCATCCTTGACACGCATTTTTGCAACATTTCTGAAATAAAACTGAAGAGGACAGTTAAGATAATTATTGATTGACGACAATGACAATAGCCGGATAGCTTTCTGTTTCGTATCCATTTCCACATCAGAAGACTGTTTTTCATAGACTTTGCCGTTTGCCGAATATAATATGTCTTTAAGAATTTCATTAGTTTTCCCAATCTTCTGAATCTGAGATTCCGCAAAACTATTTTCCGTGCTGAAATCCAGATGCGAAGTCTTTATGTCAAAATCCGTTTCTGCCAGCAGTTGACGCATAAAACGCGACATCTCGCACTGTCCCATGTCACTACTCGAAATAGGGAACATAAGTGTGATATGTTTGGCACGTTGCAGCAGACGGAAAAAGATGTAAGCATAAATGTTGACCTGTTCCTGTTCGGTAGTCAGTCCGAACGGTTGGCGAAGGCAATACGGCACGAGTGAATTGCTTTGGGCACGTTTAGGCAGAATACCATCGTTGGCGGAAAGCAACAGAATGTTGTCGAAGTCGAGGGAACGAGTTTCTAACACGCCCATCACCTGAAGTCCTTCCAACGGCTCCCCATGAAACGGTACGGACTGACTCCTGAGTACCTGCTCAAGAAGACGACATGTGAGTTTACGGCCAAAATCAAAATTCATGCTGCGCAACTTTTCAATCGCAAGGTGTGTACGATACAGTGCCTCAGCATACAAAGCGAAATAAGGATTGGTCTCATTTTCATTATTGTCATCGGACCCAGCAGCCGAATCAGCATCGGGGTCGATACTGGAATCCGCATCCGCTTTAGCTTCATATTCATCACTATATCCGTTGAAATTCTCAAATGATGCCAAAACATTCTGGTCAAGATAATCGAGCATGGATTTGCCGTCATCGCCTGCAACGACCTTATTCCACAACGTGTCATCCTTCACGGTGAAAGGATGGTTTCGGGTCTTATTGTAAAATGAATAATAAAAAAACCGGTTTACGGGTTCATCATCCGATAATGGTTGCTGTGCCGCCGCATACTGTGTATCCTTGGACGGCCGCACACCTTTCAGTTGCAAATCAGACAAAGCGATGATATAACTCAGCACGGGAGTATCGCTCAGTTTATATCCCATAGTAATGTTGATTTTGTCATCAGTAAGCACCTCAAGCACCTGGGGAAGCATCGACTCATCGGCAAGGATTACCGCTGTCTTGGTCAAGTCAGATTTATCCTCATGCTGCGTAATCCACTGTGGGACATAACGCGATTGTGCATTAACAGAGTCAGTTTTAATATACTGAATATCAACATTATATTGTACATTGTCTATTGATGGCTTATAGGAATTGGGCATTGTCTTCAAATATTCCCGGATGAACTTGCCGGAATCATAAATCAGATGCGCCAAACCTTCCGAATCGGCAGTAAGTCTATCATCATAATCCCAATAAAACAACGCAGAGGCACGAGAGTTCACCTCGTCAATGAGTTTGTGTTCCACTTTCGTCAACACGTTGAATCCGACGAAAATATATGTTTTGTCAACATTTAGCCTGTCAAGGTGATTTTCGACCACATCACGATAAAGCGCGCCTTTATACATCAGGCTGTCCTTCTTCAAGGTTTCTTTAAGTGAAGAGTATATTTCAGGCATAGCACGCCAAAGTTTGATAAAGCGTTCCTTTGCCTTTTCCTTTTCATCAATTGAGAAATTTCTGAAATAGGTTTTCAATGCTGTTATCTGATCTTCACTCAAAAAATCTGAGGTGGCTGAAAGCTGATTCCAATCCTCCATATATTTGAATAGCTGTTTCACATCAACCATCTGATTGTCAATATCATCAAGATCGTTCATGATAACCTCCCCCCAACCATAGAAATCATCTATAGTTTCATTGGAATTTAAGGCTTTGCAATAACAGTCATACAGTTTGCAAACGCAAGTTATCGGATCAATTTGCGTGTATGGGGAAAGGCTGAGGAACAGTTCGCTGATTGTCTGATACTGAGGCGCCCATACCGGTTTGTCGCTAATTCCGGCCAATTCCCGATTCAGAAACAAACTTGCACGCTTGTTAGGAAACACCATAACCACATTGGTCATATCATTTTGGAAACGGCTATACATATCCCTTGCCACTTCCTTGAGAAAACTGCTGTTACTCATTGTTAACTCCTTTCACGTTCTGAATCTGATTGTCATCCAAAAACCACAGATATCCAGTTATTGCTTTGTCTGGGAACATTTGATGCATCAGCCTCATATAGCCATAAACTTGTCTCTGATAACTCCTCCATTGCGATTTATTTGCCTTTACCGATTCAAAAGCTGTAAACTTGAAATCCACAACGACAATCTGCTTCCCGTCCTTGCTAATCATCACGCGGTCAGGACGATGGACTGCAAGTTTATCACTCTCCTTACTGAGTATGTTCTGCTCATTATAAACGACATATTTATCACTGAACCAATCCATTACAACATCCGAGCGAATTCCTGTTTCAAACAAATGGCGAAAATGTTTCTCCTGTTCTTCGGTCAGTTCCTCTTCCTGACGACATCTGCGGATTGCAGAATCCAAGTCCTCAGAAGTCATAATATTGCAAAGGATTTTATGATACAACGAGCCAAGGTTCATCCTCATGTAATTGCCATTGTCATCCTTACTGCAACCGAATTCCCGGGAATCCATACTTTGTCGGAATACAGGCGTGAACATCCTGTCACCAATAGAACAGTGTATCGTTTTCTTCAGATTCTCCTCTGCATTATCATCCTCGAATTTGGGTTCCATACGACTCTCTGCCGCATCTCGCCCTTGGATTGTCTGTGGTTTTTCAGAAGATAAGATACTGTCATATTCAGGCGGACGATTTTGGTTGTCAAATATGTACGTCAAAGATTTTACATCCTTGTAAATTGGTTTGCACGACGATGACAAGACTGAATTCAGAGCCTGACTTATCGGAGAAGACGTTGTCAAATCACTTTTTTTGTCATATCCCCAAATGAAGAGTCCTTTTTTTGCTCGCGTACAACCCACATAAAGCAGATTTATCGCATCCATCATCGTCTGACGCGTTTCTTCCTTCAGTTCATCGGCAAAAATCGAATCAGAAACCATGCTTGTGGAGCCGAAGTCAATTGGAAGCACCGAAATATCCTGATATGGCTCACCTTTCCCCGCAGTTGGAATCCAATAGATAGAATCCAGCCGGAACCTGCACATCTCCGTATCACATTCAGGCATAAACACATAGTCAAAGGCAAGACCTTTTGACTTGTGAATGGTCATAATCTGAAGTGCGTTCTTGTCTGTAGTCGTAATTGCATCACTTGAGAGTGTTTTGTCCCAATAGTCGAGAAATGAAACCGTGTCGGCAGCATATTTATGTGAATAAGTCATCACCTTGTCAAGAAAAGCCAAAATGTACTCCGACTGGTTAGGGATTTCGTCAAGTTTCATACCTTTCACAAGCCTTTCATTCAACTCATACAGCGGCAATTTTCTAAGAGAATCCACATTATTAATTAGAATTTCCGGGAGCAGTTCATCTGACTTGGTGATTTTGGCAAAGATATCATCATCCTTCATTGTTTTATGAAGAATATCCTTCTGATAATGAAAGGCAAGATACGACTTGGAAACGAAGTCGTCTGAATCGTTCATGTAGCGCAGTGCCGCAATAATCATCTGTACAGCCGTTGACGACTTAAATTGGAAAGCATCCGCCGAAACGAGTTTTATGGACTGGGTCTCACCTTCACTGAACGCATCAATAATTTTGCCGGAAGTTTTGTTGTTGCGGACAAGAACTGTCATCTTACTGTAAGGTATGTTTTTCTCTTGATGTAAATAGAGCACCTGTCGGCGTAAATCGTCATAATGATTATTTTCGAAATCGGCCTCTGATTTATAGATTTTCACATACACATGACCTTGCGGAGCTTTGTCCGACTTCTCGGCAGGCAAAAGCTGACGCACCTCACTATACGCATCGGCAATCTGGTTGTCCCCAAAGTCCGACACATAGTCCATCAGACTTGCCAAACTTGGAAATACATAGTTATTGAAAGCAACAATAATGTTATCGCTGCGGAAATTATATATGAGATTTTTTGCAGAAATCTGATTGGAAAATTCATCGCGTTTCCCCATATTTTCAAGAATATGCCAGTCACCGTTACGCCAGCGGTAGATGCTTTGTTTCACATCCCCCACTATAAGATTCTGACGGTTGTTGCCGAGAAGTTCTATCAGCAACGGCCTGAAATTATTCCACTGCTGCCACGATGTATCCTGAAACTCATCCATCATCAGGTGATTGAGCATAGGACCTATCTTTTCGAAGACAAACTCCGTGTTACCCTCACCATTCATCAAATCGTTAAGCAGCGTACCTGTCTGTGACAGCAGAAGTTGCTGATTTTCAGTATTTATTTCATTAACTTCGTTATCAATGGAAGAAAGAAGTCCGAGTTGGTGGATATTTTTCTGTACAAGTTTGGCACTATTGTAACGAATCAGAATTTCAGAATAATCGTCATAAAAATCCCGGATTATACTGCACAATGCGGTTGCCAGGTTAATTGCCACAACATCATTAAGATAAGAGCTTTTCAGCATCTTTTCAGGAGGTTTGATGCCAGTTGCGTATGCCGGAATCGTTTTCCCTATAGCATTGAGCTGTCTCGCATTATCAATTCCGGACTTAATCCATCCCAGTTCCCTGCCATTAAATAATTTATTGTAAATCAATGAATTATCATCAAGAAACTTCAAAACATTTTCAGAGATTGTCTTAATATTCTTTTCGCAAGTGTTTTTTATGGCGAACAGCTTATCGCGCATATCCTCTATCAGCTTGGGGTCATCCTCAAGTTCCTTCTGTAACCTCCTGCTATTCTGGCGATAGACCTCCTTACCGAGTTGATTGGAGAAAGTCTGTAGCAAGTCCGTTATGCTCCATTGAGCTCCTTCATCCACCCTATCACCGACAAAATCCAAAATGCGTTTCTTGAGTTTATCCGATTTTTCATCCTTGTCAGGGGTAAGTGATGAAATAAGCCTTTCCACGGCCATTTTGCGCACCTCATCATCATTGATTTCAGTACGGATATTTGCCGGAAGACCGAGTTCGTGTGCAACACCGTTCAGCACACTCTGGAAAAAGGAATCGATGGTGGTGACTTTAAATTGGTCGTAATTATGCAGTATTTCAAGCAATATTTTTTTTGCGTGTTGGCTGTATCCGTCAATTTCCTCCTCTGTGAAAGAAGCCATACTGTCATTTTTTATTATCTCAGCGATCTTCTTCAGATAGCTGTTAACGTCTTTAGAACGTTCGCAGGCAGACTGGTTTTTATCATGGATAACGGCAATATTGTAAAGAGTGCCAAGGATACGGTCCTTCATTTCACCCGTAGCCTTCACGGTAAAAGTAACTGCAAGGATATGCCTGTATTCGTTTGGTGAATTGGCTTTGAGCAACATTGCGATATATTCAGCCACCAAAGTGAATGTCTTTCCCGAGCCCGCAGACGACCTGTAAACGGTCAGTGGCTTTGTATTTGTAATCATATTATTATTCAGGGTAAACTTTATTTTTTATTAATTGCCTTTAGGTATTCTGCCGTTTTTTTATCAAACAGTCTCGTAATAAGTTCATCTTCAAACAATTGCTGTGGAGTAACAGAAGAAAACCGACTTTCCTTGTCGAAAATCCAGAGTTTTTCGGCAGTATGTATTGCCATTTCGAGATTGTGAGTGGAGAGCAGCACACCCTTATTCTGTTTTTGGGTCATATCGAAAAGAAGTTCCATCATCTCAATGCGCGACTGATAGTCGAGAAACGCCATAGGTTCATCCATGACGACATAAGGGGTCTGTTGTGCCAAAGACTTGGCAATCATGGTTTTCTGTTTTTCCCCATCACTAATCATGTTGAACATGGAATTGCTTATCTTTCTGATGCCAATGATGTCGATAGCTTCATCCACGATTTTATAATCGGAATCCTTAAGACTGCCAAACATTCCCGAATAAGGGTACCTGCCAAAAGCGACCACATCTCTGACTGTAAAGTTTTCTATCGTAGGAGCATTCGACTTCACCACACTTATCAATGATGAAATGCTCTTCTCGTTCAAGTTGCTGCTATCCTGACCTTCTATACTGACATTTCCGGAAACAGGTTTCTGGAATCCGCATAAAGTCTTTATCAGCGTGGATTTGCCGGAGCCATTCGGACCAATCAGCAAGACGAGTTCCCCTCTGTCGAGTGTCGCATTTATGCCTTCCGACACGACACGTTTCACCTTCCTGCCCGACAGGTAGCCTATTTTCAAGTCTTTAAGTTCTATCATCTCAAATTCTTAACTGAAGGTTGAAACAGAATCCATATCAGTATCGGGGCGCCAATGATGGAAGTGATGACGTTCACAGGCAATGCACCATCGATGCCGGGGATACGGGAAATCACAAGACACAGCAAGGCGAACAGGCCGCCCCAGAGTATGCTGAACGGCAAGACTATACGGTGATCGGATTTCTTAAGAGAGAATCTCACGATGTGAGGAATTGCAAGTCCGATAAAGCCTATAGGTCCGCAATAAGCAGTGACAACCGCTATCAGCAGACTGGAAATCAATATGATGAGAGTACGTGACCTATAGACATTCACCCCGATATTCTCAGCATATTCATCACCAAGGAGTATTGCATTAAGAGGTTTTATCATAAGAAAACAAGCGATTATAAGCAGCAATATTACAGAGAAATAAAACGGAACCATCGACTGCGGAACGCTGGAAAAGCTTCCCATACCCCAAAGGACGTACGAATAGAGGCTTTCCTTCATGCTGAAGAATTCAATGACCGAGATTACGGCGGAAGAAATGAACGAAGTCATAAGTCCCACTATCAGGACAACAAGCTTATTGGATATTTTTGTTGAAATATACAGTAAAATCAAAATGATAGGCAATGCACCGAGAAATGAAGACAGTGCAATCCACAGCTGGCGCGACAATCCTGCTGAAGCGACCATAGTCGGTGTGGCACCGATTATCAGCAGACATACTGCCACGCCGAGATTGGCACCGGAACTGATGCCCAATACCGAAGGATCGGCAAGCGGATTGCTGAACAATGTCTGCAACAAAAGACCTGAAACTGACAATGCAGCCCCCGTCAGCAGTGCCGTCAGCGTCATATTCAACCTCGAAGAGATTATGATATGCTTCAACTCAGGCAGTTCCGCCTTTCCTGAAAGGAACCGCAACATTTCCTCCATAGAAATTCCGACATTGCCTATAAAAATATTGACAACAACAGCAGCGAATAGAGCTATTATTGAAACAGATCCGATTATCCAATATGCACTGTTGTGTTTATTATCCATTTGATGTCAATTATTACAACCTAACTTACGATGACTGTAAAGGCCGCCGGCTCTTTACAGTCAATTGTATCCTTATCGGCTAAATCTTAGCACTATACTCCCGCTTACCGAAAATTGCAGTACCGATTCTAATCATAGTACTACCCTCTTCAATCGCAATTTTGTAATCATGCGACATGCCCATCGACAATTCCCTGAACTGTTCGTCTTCAGGATAGAATTGTTTCTTTATCTCGTAGAAATATGACTTCAGATTCTTAAACTCGTTTCTCACCTGATTTTCATCGTCAACAAAAGAAGCCATTCCCATAACGCCCCTGATTCTCACATTGTTGAGTGAATGGAAAGTGTCAGACTTAAGAAACTCAATGGCTTCATCAAAGTTAAAACCTTGTTTGGATGTCTCAGTGGCGATATGAAACTCGATAAGACAGTCCATAATTTTATTCAGTTTTTTCGCCTCGGCATTAATGCCCAATAGCAGTTCCGGAGAGCTGATGCTGTGTATCATAAAAGCACACGGAACCACATACTTTATCTTGTTTGACTGTAAATTGCCGATAAAATGCCATCTTACATCATCTGGCAACAAAGGGAACTTGTCACGCAATTCCTGAGGTCTGTTCTCACCGAAATCGCGTTGTCCCGCGGAATAAGCCTCCTGCAGTTTTTCTATGGATTGAAATTTAGATACTGCTATCAATCTTACTGTCGGCGGTATCGAGTTCTTTATTGTCAACAGATTGTCTTTCAGCATTTTGTTTTTCAATATTTCTAATTTTGATATCGAGTGAAACTATCATGGCAACATAAAGCCAGAAAGGTACGGCAGCCTTATCAATATCGAGGAAGTTGTTCATAAAGCCATGAGTGTAATACGTCACGAAGGCAAGCATACAGAACAGAACTATATGCCTGTCATTTTGGTCTTTTGCATGCGTATAGACACGTCCTCCTGTTGCAAATATTGAAATCATCAGTGCAAACACGAGAATAAGCCCCGGCAAACCCTGTTCTGACAACGGTCCGAAATATTCGCTGTGACAGTTACCCACATCACCGGCATTGGTACTGATGATAGTTTCTTCCCTCGCACGTTGGAAAGGCGCATACACAAACTGATAAGTTCCTGGTCCCCAGCCAACTACAGGGCGTTCTTCAAACATCCTTATTGCACACGACCAACGATTTATACGCTCAAGATTTGACGCATCGGATGAGATGTTGGTCATTGACTTTATGTGGTCAACGAAATTCTGACTCGATTCAGTGTTGTTTCTCTGCATGGAGATTAAAATCTGGTCTTCGAAGGCGAAGAACAGACCAATGAGGCATGCGACTATGACAACTGCATATTTGAACTTGATTTTCAAAAGGAATGCAAGGGCCACAAGCAATGCCATAACAGCACTTATCCATGCTGCACGCGTGAACGACAGGTATGTGGCTATGACGAAAAGCACTAACAGCACCAAGGCAGCCATCCTTTTAAGAAGTGAATATTCCAAGCTCATCAGGTAATAGACGATGAACGGAATCATAAACACCAGCATGGCACCATAACAAGTATGTTCAGGGAAGAACGGAAACATCACCCAGAGTCCCGACTTGGCTGAGAATCCATGCATTGCGTGGTTGATGATTGTGTATATAATCACTATGGTAAAGGCAATTACGTATGCCCAGTTATACTTTATAATATTCTTCTGATTCTCCTTGAAAATGCGTATTGCCACGAAATAACAGGGAATGACAAACCACAGCCTTGCAGCAAGATACTTGAATGAAACCACAGGCATCGAACTGGTTATGGAACAGACAAACATCCAGAAAAGAACTATGAAAATGCATATTGTCACCGGATGTGAAATAATGTCCTTGTCAATCTTTCCGTCAAAGCACATCTTGAAGATGAACATGAGCACAAAGAGTATCAGCATGATTTCATCAGGAATGCCGATTGAGATGCCGAATTCAGTCCCGATAAGATTCACCGACAGAGGAACACTGAATACAATAATCAGCATAACATCCTTCAGGGCAAAGAAATACAGGCATACTGTTATCAAGGCGACAGGCACCAACAGAGGCACCCATGCCAAATCCTTGATGATACAGAAGACTATCAGCACCAAGAAGGCCAAACAGGCGCCATAGACACCAAGTATTTTCTGTTTTTTGCTCATTGTTCAGACACTATTCCTTCTTCCTGCCAGAGACATTTTCAGCGATAAGAAATCCCAAATACGACAGGAAAAACATTCCGATTCCTGCAAAAACGACTATCACCCACCTGATAGGCAACGCTTTCTTGTCAGCAGGATATGGATTAGAAATCATATTTGAATATGTGTAATTTCGCGCTGCATTGCTGATTGCATACATGTACTGCTCTTGAACGAAACTCTTGGTCTCACCGGCAGAATACAGTTCGATTATGGCGTCAATATATTCAGGATCCGAAATAAGATTGATGCCAGTAGTTGAACGCTTTTCCTTTATTTCCGCAAGACGTCTGGAAAGGGAATCAATCTGACCGTTGATATTATTAACCATCACCATGGTATTAGGTACGACCTCCTGAAATTTTTGCTTCTGCGCTCTACGAATCTTATTATCCGTCAATGAAATAATCGAATTTACAATATTACAGGCAACTTGCGGGTCCTTATCGAAAACTGTAATCTGAACCGCATCATATACAGTCTGCTCACAGCGGATATTCCTGCCATATTCATACATCATATCAGCATAACAGTGAGGCGCATCCTTCGATATTCCATAATGCCCATACAAATCGTACATCTGGATAATGGAATCCTTGATGTCCTGGCCTGAAAGCCACTGCATATATTGCTCTGTCTCACTTTCTTCGGAATACGGTGAAATATTCGACGGATACAATGTGGCCTGTGATTTGAACCTCGGAGTAATGAAAGCAGGGCCCGAAAAGATGATTCCCGCAATAATTCCAATCACAGTCAGAATTATCAAATGTAACTTGTATTTCCAGAATACATTGAGCATCTTGTCAGCCGCAAAAAAGTTGTCGTTCATATCTGTGTTTCTTTTTGTCATTTTATCATCATTATTTTGAGTATTATTTTCAATTTCATTAACTATAACTTCCGATTTGTTTGAACTATTAATTCATAAGCTGTCACGTCGTTCGTCAAGCTTCTTTTTACCTTTGTCAGTATTTTCGGTTTCCCGTTTCTCCTGCAGCTTGTCGGGCCTTGGATTTTTCTTGGCTTTATTGGCTTCTTCCTCCCTTTCACGCTGTATTTCACCAGGAACACGTTCCATGAAAATTATCACGAACACTGCGAAAATGAAAACCGCAAGCATCGACAGCAGCACGATGAGCCATCTGATAGGATACGACTTGCGTTCAGCCTTATAGGCATGTGAAACTATAAATTTCTGTGGGAGAATCTGTTCCGCATCGACCTTGGCCTCATCGTATTTAGCCTTTATTTCGCTAAGCTGAAGCTTGTCATATTCAAGCTGGTCACGAAGAGAAACGTATGGAGTGCCGTATTTTGCAAGGATTTCAACCTGTTCCTGCAAATCCTTTATTGCTCTCTTGTCACCTTTGGCGATAACAATGGCGAGCTGTTCATTCACCATCTCCGACTGGGTTTCATAGTCATTTACCCCGAGAGAACGCAAAACAGCAAGTGAATCCTCCATCTCCCGTATGTCATTGACTTTGTCAAGATAAGCTTTTTCAACAATTTTAAATGCCTGCATTGCCCTGTCCTTCTGCATTTCATTGCAGGTTGAATCATATATTTCGCCAATGGTGTTGGCTATATCTGCAGCCATCTGCGGATCCTTGTCCAAAACCGTAACCGAAACTGCCGAAAATTCGGTCCTCTTACATTTTATGTTCTTCTTGTACGAATCATTAAGTTTCGTATATTTGTATTTGGAATTGGCATACCCATAGTGATTGATCAAATCAAACCTTTCAATTATCTTGTCTCTGATTCTTGTCGAGTTTAAAATCTGCAACATCTGGTCAATCTGCTCATCCTCGCCGTACTGAAGAATATCCTGTTTGATATTGACCTGCTCAGTAAGCAACGACTTTGAGATTGAATTACTTGAGGACGGAAACAAAATCAACTGTGATTTGTATTTCGGTTCAATGAAAAGCGGTGATGAAACTATCGCTGCAACTGCTGCTGTAATTAACAACAAAATTATCAGTTTCTTACGATGTTTGTAAATCAACCTGAACAGGTAGGTTGAATCAAATCTGCTGTCTGTATCCATTTACTTGAGTTATTTCATAAAATAAGTTGCGAAAATAATCAAAATTTACGATAACTCTGTTTTTTTTCTCAAATATTAAATAATGAACCGATTGATATCGCCTATTATGCCTTCCATTCCCAATTTTTCTTCAAGTCAGAACAGTCTTCGCCTAAGCCACACAGAACAAACGTCAGATGAAGCATTTGCGGAACACCTATTTCTTTTTGACAAGCTGTATCAATTCCCGAACATCGAAAACTCTGAATATTATTGCAATTATTACACCGACAAAAAGATGGACCAAACACTTCACATACCAGCTGATGCCAAGTTTGGTGATACAAAAACCGGCTATGAAAATCAGCACCAGAAATGCGAGCGAAGAAATAATGTAATTCATTAACTTCCTGTCAACTGTCACATGGAAAACATTTTTTGAAACAATAATCTGACAAATCACGACAAAAGCCTGAGTTATCACGCCTGTATATGCAGCACCAACAGCGCCGTACCTCGGAATTAGTATGACATTGAGCAACACGTTGACTGTCAGTCCACATAAAGAAATTATATTCAAGTGTTTCAAACTACCATTGGCAGTAAGCAGAGTACCGAACACATATCCAAACGACATGCTTGGGAAACAGTACATAAGCACTCTGAAAACCTTTGCTGAACAATCAATTTCCACATCGTACATCAAATCCATGATTTCAAATCCGTAGTACATGCACATAGTTGAGATTGTGAACGAAAAGCACATCAGGATTCCAAATGCGGTTTTTGTTATCCCGCCCACATTTTCTTTCGATTTCAGCATCCTCGAATAAAGAGGGAGCAGAAGCACGGCGAACAGATAAGAGAAGTTATTCATAGCATCCAGCACTCGCGATGAATGGGCATATATGCCGACTTGTTCGCTACCCATGGTGCCGGATATCATCTGTTTCATCATCACAGTGTCTATTTTGTTGTAGCAAGACATCAGAAGAGTGAGCAATGCAAAAGGGAAACTCTTCTTCAGAATGAGCAGGAACAAAGCCTTGTTGAACTTAGGCTTTCTGAAGCCCGCATCCTTCACCACAATCAAAAAAGCCACGATAGCGGTTATTACGTACGACAATGTCTGCGCGTATGCGAACCATTCAATGGAAAATCTGCCCTGAAAGTATTTTGCATAAAGCATTATCAGACAGAACAATATCATTAGCACCCTGTCCAATACCGACACAAAACTGTCGGTCACAAAATGCAGCAGTCCGGAAATGTTTGAACGCAGATAAAGTATGAAGGAGAGCAGGAACTGGTTGAATGCCAACACTCCAAGCAATCGCAGCTGCCTTACGTCGTAATGCATGAATAATGCGAGGACGAATGCCACGACAAGATACAACACACCCAGCATAATCCTTATCATCACAATAGGCGGAAAATATTTCCCGAGCAAATGGCTGTTCTGCGCGATATTTCTGTTGTTGAAGTTGGTTATCCCCATATCGAGGATAATGTTTATCACGTATGTAAAGTTGAAAATTGCAAGATAAATCCCATATTCGCTAAGACCGACCACCCTCTGCACGTTCATGTCTATAAAGAACACATAGAACGGCTTTATGAGCAGGTTCAGAAAAAGCAGCAATATGAGATTAAGAATGAATTTCCTTTGCATGTACTGTTTATAACTAATTTGCAAAAGTATGCAAAAAAAACGGGCAAAATCTGAAAAAGCCGTTAATTTTGCAAAAAAACAACAATGAACATTCTTCTTATCGGTTCAGGCGGTCGTGAACACGCAATAGCCTATAAAATAGCACAAAGCAAACATCTCGACAAATTATACATAGCCCCCGGCAACGGCGGCACGGCATCTCTCGGTACAAACGTGGACATCAGTGTCTCTGATTTTCCGGCAATCAGCGATTTTATCGTCAGCAACAGTATTGACATGCTTGTGGTCGGGCCTGAGGTTCCGCTTGCCGACGGCATTGTTGACTATCTGAAGGACAACTGCAAAAACAAGTCACTGAAAATAATCGGTCCGACTGCTGCAGGCGCGACCATCGAAAGCAGCAAGGAATTCGCCAAAAGGTTCATGAACGCTCACGGCATACCTACTGCAAAGCACAAAGCATTCTCGGCCAACAACATTGATGAAGGGTACAGATTTTTAGAAAGCATCAAACCGCCATACGTGCTCAAGGCAGACGGTCTCGCCGCAGGCAAAGGCGTCCTCATCCTCAACGACCTTGAGGAAGCCAAGACACAACTTCACGAAATGCTTTGCAACAACAAGTTCGGGACATCAGGTGCCACGGTCATCATAGAAGATTTTCTCAAAGGCATAGAGCTTTCCGTTTTCATTCTCACTGACGGATGCCACTACGTCCTGCTGCCTGAAGCCAAAGACTATAAACGTATCGGTGAACACGACACCGGACTCAACACAGGCGGGATGGGTTCAATTTCCCCAGTTCCTTTTGCCGACAAAACATTCATGGACAAAGTCGAGAACCGCATCATCAAACCGACAATCAACGGCCTGATCGATGAAGGCATCAAATATGTGGGATTCATCTTCTTCGGCTTAATCAATTGCGGCGGGGACCCTTACGTTATCGAGTATAACTGCAGAATGGGCGACCCTGAAACGGAATCGGTGTTCCCCCGTATCAACAACGACATTCTCGAACTGTTCAGTGCCGCCGCCGACAAACGTCTCGATGAAATGACTATGGACATTTCTCCAGATTCGGTTGCAACCGTTATGCTCGTTTCAAAAGGCTATCCGGAAAAATATCCGAAAGGCATGCCGATTTCTTTTGACAATCCTGACAAAGACGACATAATATTTCATGCAGGCACGAAATACGATGCAGACAACCACCTTGTCGCCAACGGAGGACGTGTGATTACAGCCACAGCAAGAGGCCACAACATGACAGAGGCATTCGGCAACGCTTACAAACTTGCCGACAAGATTTATTTCGACAACAAATATTTCCGCAAAGACCTCGGCACCGACCTGACAAACCTGAAATAACATGTTAGTAAAACCATTCCGAAACACATTTCCAATACATTACGTCGTTTTTTTCGTATTATCCATAATATATCAGTTGCCCATGCTACTGAATATCAAATTCCTGCATATCAGTGCCCCAAGCGACAAATCGCTTTTCTGGAATTGGATTTCATCAGGGAACAACATTGTCATTTCCATTGTGGCGATGGTAATTCTTCTACTATGCGTTTTCTTGACAATAGTGACATCTCAGAACAATTCTCTGATTACCAAAACATCATCGTTGCCGGCAGCGGTTTTCATCTTCCTGTCTGGGTTCAGGATGCTGACTCCTGAAATGTTTGCAGCAGTGCTGATTTTCTTATGCCTGTACAGAATAATGGAAACCGTAAACGAACATGCATACCGTGAAATGGATTTTCTATCCGCCGGCACTATGGTCGGGCTGGCATGTCTTCTGACGCCAAATGCCTTATACTACATTTTCATTATTCTGATTTCAATGTTCATTCTCAGAATTACCAATATCAGATACATTTTCTTAATCATCCTTGGTTTCGGACTGCCGATGTTTTTCTATGCGATAGCTCTGACTGTTACCGGTCAGCTGGCACTTTTCATACCTTCACTGACACCTGACTACTCTTTCGCAAACATAGCAATCACAAGCCTCTCGAGCCATGGTGAAAACACCTATTATATTCTGTATCTTGCAATAGCCATTATAGCAATACTGATGACATTTCCTAAAATACCGTCAATGACGCTTTCATTGCGCGAAAAATATCTGATAATCATTTTTTCGGCATTAATTGCCCTTGCAAGTTCATTTTTCACCAACAACTGCACTTCATTCCTTCTTTTGTCGGTGCCTCCTATGACATTCATACTGTCGTTTTTCCTGTCGGAAATCAAACCATTTTGGGAAACGCTCCTGTCACTTTTAATCCTTATGCTGCCATTATTTCTTTTCCTGTAATAAATGCTATATCAATTTGAAGGTTACAAAATCATAGCGGGATGTGACGAAGCCGGCCGCGGCTGTCTTGCCGGTCCAGTCTATGCGGCTGCAGTCATATTACCTGAAGATGTTGAAATAGAATGCATTAACGATTCAAAGCAACTTTCGGCAAAAAAAAGATATCAGTTAAGGGATATAATAGAAAGCAAGGCTATCACATATGCCGTGGCATCATGCAGCAACGTTGAAATCGATGAAATAAACATTCTGAATGCTTCCATACTCGCAATGCACCGCGCAATAGACAAACTAAGGCAAAAGCCTGACACACTTCTCATTGACGGCAACAGATTCAAGCCATACAAAGATATTCCGCACCATTGCATAGTAAAAGGTGACGCCACCTACGGGCAGATAGCTGCCGCATCAATACTTGCCAAAACATACCGTGACGATTTCATGATAGAAATCGGCAAGGAATTTCCCCAGTATCACTGGGAAAAGAACAAAGGCTACCCCACCGCCGAACATGCCGAAGCCATCTTAAAATTCGGCTTCTCAAAATACCACAGAAAGACTTTTTCCGTTCCAACGCAAATAAATCTTTTCTGAAAAGCGTTTTTTTATTACTTTTGTAAGTTTTAATTATCAGTCCGATGAAATCCAAAAAGAGCAAATTAATACTACTAATTGCAACGCTGGTAGTCGCATTGTCATTAGTTGCAGTTGTACTTTTCAACATTAACAGAAACAAGCCGATAGCATTACCGAACATTTTGCCTCTCAACAACATACAGATGATATTCGTATCCAATACGCTTGACAACATGAATACCGCCATGAGCATCGGTAACATATCTGACAGGTTAGGCAAAAACATAAACGATTTCAATTCCATAAGGAGTGCTCTGAATTATATTCAAAAAGACTCGGCAAGTTACAGCAAGTTCGCATCAGTACCTATATATATATCCACTTATACAGACGGGGCATGGCTGATAATCCTTGAAACCAACAATACGCCAAGTGTTTCATCAAATGTCAACACAGGGCGCAGCGAAGGATATTTCTACATTGCACCACGAAACGCATCACACAAAATCGGGACTGACATCAACAACAACCTTTTGTCTGCAAGCGAAAAGAGGCAGATTACCGACATTCTTCTGTCACATGATGAACATTCGGACATATACATTATTGAAAAGCTGAATACAAAAGATGCAGCATGGGTTTGCCACGACGTCTATTTCTTCGATGACCTGCAGGTGGTTTCATTCTACAATAACTATGCGGTCACCACAAAGTTGCTGAAGGACAATGCTTCATTGTTCATCCAGTCATTCAGAAACTGCAATGCCACATACAGGATAGCCAACGAAAACAACTTGTCAACCACATGGCTCACATCGCAATACATTGCAGCTGAGGAGCTTCCTCCAATTGTTGAAGAAGAGACGCCTCCTGCAAAAGAGAAAAAGCCGGCACCTGTTGAAGAGAAAAAAGCTGAAACTGAGACATCGACACCTGAAACGCCGGCTCCACCGGTAATCGCCGATGCAATATTCGCTGCACCGTCTGACATTGTTTCCGGTCCATTTGCAGTCAACAGTCACCGCGATGCAGGCGGTATCATCATCCAGACAGCCGACAACACCCTGTACTGTCTCGATTCCAACGGCACTCAGAAATGGAAGGTGAATCTCGACTCCAAAATTATCGGCGAAATAACCGAAGTTGACTGGTACAAAAACAAGAAAATACAGTACATGTTCAACACCGCCACACGACTTTACATAGTTGATGTCCTCGGCAATTTCGTAAAGAAGTTTCCGTTGTCCCTCCCTGTCAAAGCTCAGAATCAGATTGCAGTCCAAGAAACCAGTGACAGCGATTTTGCAATTTACTACAACGGCATTGATAACGCATTCTATTATCTGAAATTCAACAACAATGATCTGACCATCCAGAAGAAAAACGACGGAATCGGCCATGTTTCACAACCTTACACAATTCTGTACGAGAAGAGCACACCTTACGTTATAGTTCAGAAGGATGACAACACCATGCAGATATACAAAGCAAACGGAACTCTGCAAGCCAACGTTGACAACAAGGTGAAAAACAATCCGAACTCACCTGTCTATAACAACTCACTTAATGCAAAGGGAGCCTTCTTGACTGGCAGTGAGGACGGAACCCTTGCCTATATTAATAAAAACGGCACTATCACCACCACCAGTCTGCTCGGCAAGGCAAGACCAGCAGTAATGTATTTTGACGATAATTCCGCACAGGGTAAAGACTTCTTCTTTATCTCAAGCAAAAAAATCGAAGGGATGACAGCACTGAAAAAACAGCTTTTCTCCTCTGACCTTGACGTGAGTAACATTACAAAGACGAGCATTACCGATTACAACGGACAAGTGGTCTTTGTCATTTTCTCATCATCCGAACATACCGCTGACGTAGTGAGATACTACAAGAATGGAAAAGTATTAAAGAACTCCTATCCTACAAGTTCAATGCCTGCTGCAAATGATAAGGATGTATTTATGGCCGACGGCAAATATGTTGTAAAAAAATAACCTTACAATGTTGCAGGTACTAAGGCACAAATACAGAATTGACGCATGTGACATTGATTTCACCGAACATCTCTGTTACAATTCAGTATTCAAGATATTTCAGGAGTTATGGACTGACTTCAACTCCTGCAATGGCAAAGACAACTTCAACATCCGCGATGACTACGGGGCATTCTGGATTGTAACCCGCTATATGGCAAACATTTACGAACTCCCCAAATATCATGATTTCATTGATGCTGAAATATGGGTTGTCGATCGCCAGAACTTGCGCCTACTACTCGGAATTCAGGCAAAAATGGAAGACCGTATATTCTTTGAAGGCAAGATTGAAGCATGCGCCCTCAGCCTCATCGACCAGAGCATCTGCACTCTCGACGAAATCGAGTATCCACTTGCCTCCGAAATCGTCAGCATACAGCCGGACTACAAATGCGGCAGATTCACACGGATAATGAAAGACACCACTGCCGAAGACTTCATTTATCAGAGGAAAATACGTGCCTGCGACATTGATATGTCAAGACACACAAACAATCTGGCATATCTTCCGATACTCCTCAACGCCAAACCCACCTCGTTCTACTTGCACAACCCTTTGAAATACATCGAGATACACTATATTCTTCAAAGTCACGAAGGTGACGACCTCAATATTGCAGTTTACGATGACCATGCCGGCAACATGGTGTTTTCCGCCAAGAATTCCGAAGGGAAATACGTAACCAAGATTATTGCTAAATACTAAATAAAATTACTATTTTTGCAGTTTACCATACCACGGATGATATCAAATGGAAAAAATTAAAAACATAATCATAGAAAAGCTGCAGCAGTTCTTCAAAGATGCAGGCTTTTCAAAGGCTGTCCTCGGGATGTCGGGCGGAATCGATTCCGCTTTAGTTCTGGCTCTTGCAGTCGAGGCTCTCGGCAAAGACAATGTTCTTCCGGTTCTCATGCCATCAAAATTCTCAACTGACCATTCGGTGAACGATGCGCTTGAAATGGTGAAAAATGTCGAAACCGACCATTTCATAATTCCAATAAACGACATTTACGAAATTGTAAACCAAAGTCTTGAACCTGTATTCCAGGGTGCACCATTCGATGTGACAGAAGAGAACATCCAGGCACGTATCAGGGGTGTGATTCTGATGGCCATATCAAACAAACAGCACAGACTGTTGCTCAACACCTCCAACAAGAGCGAATTGTGCATGGGCTATGGCACTCTCTACGGCGATTTGTGCGGCAGCATCTCGGTCATCGGCGACCTGTACAAGACACAGGTATATTCACTCGCCCGTTACATCAACAAAGATAAGGAAATCATTCCTGTCAATATCATAAACAAGGCCCCGTCGGCTGAACTGCATCCGGGACAGAAGGATTCGGACTCACTGCCGCCTTACGACATTCTCGACCCTATCCTCAAAGCATACGTTGATGATAAGATGCCACCGGAAGAAATCATAGCCAAAGGCTATGACGCAGAATACGTAAACCGTGCCGTAAAACTATACAAAGGCAGTCGTTTCAAAGCAGCACAGCTGCCCCCTGTCTTGAAAATCGACCTATAGAATCAATATAAAACAAATATGAAAAAGATCTACACAATCATCGCAATATTACTTGCGATTTTAACAACCGGCAACGCAATATGCCAGAAAAGCCAAAACTATTGGGACTTCGACAAATGGGGCGAAGTCTATTTCTCATTTCAGACCGACAATGCCAAGGATTTGCAGGCACTGTCACGCATCATTTCCATTGACAAATATGACAACGGGACAGTGATTGCATACGCCAACGAACGGACTTTCAACGAGTTCCTGCAGTTCGGCTATGAACCGACCATACTTCTCCACCCTTCCATGGTATTTCCTGAAGAAGAATTCAAAATGTACACCCTCGACCAATTTAATGCCAAGGAAACATACGAATGGGATTCTTACCCAACTTATCCGGCATACGTTGCAATGATGGATGAATTTCAGACAGATTATCCATCAATATGCACCACTATCCGCCTCGCACCAACTGTTCAGAACAGGGAGTTAATCATCTGCAAACTAACAAGTGCGAACAATCCTACGACAAAGACGAGAGTACTGCTGACAAGTTCAATGCACGGTGACGAGACTACAGGTATCGTTCTTCTTTTGAGAATGATTGATTACCTGTGCACACACTATGGAACCGACCCTCGCATCACCGGATTCCTTGACAATGCAGAAATCTGGATATGCCCTATGGCTAATCCTGACGGAACATATCACGGCGGAAACAATACTGTCTTCGGCTCTCAGAGATACAACGGCAACAACTGCGACCTCAACCGTAACTACAAGGATGATGCATTCGGAGACCACCCTGACGGTAACGTATGGCAGCCTGAAACCATAGCATTCATGAATCTTGTGGATACAGTCCAGTTCACTATAAGCTTCAACTACCACGGTGGAGCAGAAGTCTGCAACTATCCATGGGACAACAAGAGTCCACTTCATGCTGACAATGCATGGTGGGTACTGATATGCCGTGAATATGCTGATACAGCCCACGTTTACAACAGCAGCTATATGACCTACCTTCAGAACGGTATCACCAACGGTTACCAATGGTACACCATCACCGGCAGCCGTCAGGATAATGCAAACGCATTCCATAATCTGAAGGAAGTCACAATTGAAATAAGCAATACCAAGACATTACCTGCCTCACAACTGCCAAACCATTGGAACTGGAATTACCGTTCGGTGCTTAACTTCATTCAGGAAGCATTATATGGTATCCACGGAACAGTCACCGATGCAGAAACCGGCAACCCTATCAATGACTGCCAAATTTTCATTGAAGGCCACGACACAAACGGTTCACACTCAATGTCAGACCCTTACGGCTACTACGCCCGTCCAATCAAAGGCGGCACATATAATGTCACTTACATGGCTTTAGGTTATGAACCTGTAACTATCCCTATAACCATTTCAGATTTTCAGACTGTTGTTCAGGATGTCCAGCTGACTTACACAGGAATGACAGTATCATTTGAGGCAGATGCTACAAACGTTTCACTTGGCGGCACCGTTAATTTCACAAACAGCACCTACTCTCAAGACCCGATAACATCATATTATTGGGAATTTCCTGGCGGTACCCCTTCAACAAGCACCGAAGAAAATCCTTCCGTGGTATATTCCTCAGAAGGCACTTTTGACGTAACTCTCACAGTTACAAGTGAATCAGAGACCGCAACTCTTACCAAGGAAAACTATATCACCGTCACCAACATGTATCTTATGCAGACAGGCACTTTCACAACCTGCAGTGGCATGTTCTTCGATGACGGCGGTCCTTCCGGCAACTACGGCAACCAGAAGAACTACACCATCACCTTTACTCCAAGCACCCCAGGAGCACAGATGTCAGTCACCTTCGAATCATTCCATTTAGAGAACAACTATGACTTTCTGTTCATCTACGACGGTCCTAACACATCATCACCATCTTTGGGAACATACTCCGGCACCAGCAGTCCAGGCACCAAGACCTCAACCGCTGAAGACGGCTCTCTCACATTCAAGTTCACATCCGATTATTCCGTGACTTACGACGGCTGGTCAGCAGTACTCTCCTGCATCGGCGGAAATCCTTGCGTCGCCCCACAGATTTCAGGCACATTCGATTTAGTCGGCACAGAAGCTACAGTCTTCCTCTCATGGGAAGAAGTCGCAGGCTCATCCGGCTACAAAATATATCGCAACGATGTACTACTCGGCTCAACCACGAGTGCCTCTTTTGAAGATACAGACCTCATCTCCGGCAACCAATACTGCTATACTGTGAAATCCATCTGCGAAGACGGCGATACAGAGCCTTCAAACCAAGTATGCTTCAACTATCTGCTCGGTGATGCCAATGATGACGGTACCGTCAATGTTTCAGACATCATGACATTGATAAACTATCTGATGAACGGAAATCCGGACAATATAGTATTGCCTAACGCTGATGTCAATCAAGATGGGGTGTTCAATGTAATCGATGTCGTATGCATAGTAAACATCATAACTTCCGGAAGTTATATCCCTAACCAATGTAACAATTCCGATGATTCCGCAGTCTATACGATAAAGAATGGCGTTCTTTACCTCAACACCACAAAACCACTCAGTGGCATTCAGTTCACATTCAAACTCAACGGCAGCGGGGAACCTGAATTATTGCAGCCTATGAACAATTTTGAAACCAATGCCGCACTCAATTCTGAAGGCCAATATGTCGTAATAGCTTACGGAATGGACAATGTAAAGCTCGACAACGGCGAATATGCTATTATGAACGTTGCTGAAGCGACAATAGTTTCAGCAGTGTTCTGCGACCCATTTGGTTGCAAGGTTAATCCTGTTGACGGCAACACATTAGGCATTGAAGATTATTCTGTAACTGCATCACAGCCCTACCCTTCACCATTCAGTAATGAACTTACTATTCCATATATCGTAAATGAAGCAGCCAACAACGTTGAGTTTGTTATCACATCCATCAGCGGTAAAGTGGTCACTGTCATTTCCGCCGATGCCACAGCAGGAAGCCACAAGGTCACGTGGAATCCGGAAGGCATAGCTGATGGCATGTATATCATAACATTACGTGTTGACGGATCAGACATATATCACTCGAAGGTTATCCTTCAAAAATAATTTTATAGTTTTTTTATACAAGGGCACCTAATCGTGCCCTATTTTTTTATTATGAGAAAGGTCATCTTCACCATATTATCAGTACTGCTGTCAGTTGTGGCAACCAGTCAGGACATTGATTTTGAGCTAAAACCAGTTGATATTTCTAATCATAATCCTAAAATTTATCGTATTAATAAATTAAACGAGGAATTAAAGATATACAGGAGGTATTCGAATGAAACAGAATTTCAACTTATTGCCACGAAAATATTTATTTCAGATAATGATCCTTTCGTGGACGAATCTATTTCAGTTTGTTATGGTTATGACCTAGACGAATCAGACAACAATATATACTATTATATCACGAATAACGACAGTACAAGTTTTTCTCGTGAAAAAGGAGGAAACTTTGGTGATTCAAATCATCCTGAATTGCCGAAACTAACATATTTGGACATAGACAACAACAATCTTGTCCTCCATTGGGAACCGTCAAATTCCGATGACATTCAATATTACGAACTGTGCAGATTTAATTCATCAGGTAACATTCCCATCAAACGTTATTACGGATACGAGTCCCCAATCATAATAGCTGAAAATATATGCGGCAACGTTGATTCCATTGATTCCCCATACATCATTTTAGCATATGACTTTTGCGGTAATCCCTCCAAAATAGGACCAGATCCTACGAATACGAAAAAACTCTACCCTCCGATTCTGGAAAGTGTAGAATATGACAACTGCAACACGCTTACATTCAAATGGAGCAAAAACAGGTCTTTGAACGGTGAAATCACAGGCTGCCAAATACAATACAAATTAGACGAAACTGCTCAGGAAATAAAAGAGATTGAAATTCCATTGCAGTACGTTGACACCACAGAAACAGATTTCCAAATTTACAGATTAAAAGTTTCAGAGTATCAAGAGTTAAGCAATAACAACTCCCTATATTTCAGAATAAGAACCACCAATGGACAAGACCTCTCCTCGAACACGTGCTGGGTCGGGCCCATCTCTATCGGTAAGATTCCTGAAGCCCCCGACTTCTCCATAGTTTCTGTCATTACCAATTCAAACAACTCTAACAATAGTATAACACTTAGAATAACAGACAATAGCTCTAATCCTATTTCCGGCAGAAAATACATATTAACAAGAGATTACGGCGGCAGCACTCAAGAAATCTGGTCAAAAAATGATGACGAAATACCGAGTCGTTTCACAACAACTTTTACCGATGATATCTCCAACACCAACAGTTATATAAAATACAGACTATCAGTAGTATATAAATGCAATAACGATACGCTCGGAGAAACCTGTTTCAATTCAATATATCTTGATACCAGTGGTAACGACACCGAAATAGCACTGTCATGGAATAGCATTTCAACTGACCAATACGATGACATAACTTATAATGTTGTAAGAACATATAACGGTGAAGAATATTCAGAAGACGTACAAAACAATACAACATATACTGAGGATCTGTCATTCATCGATCCGAATTCATTCAAGCCGGTAAAATGGCATGTGGAAGCAATTAATAATGGCAATATAATAGCAGTTTCCAATACTATCACGCTCGAAAACTCAGGTGATTTGTTAATGCCAGATGCCTTCATTCCCGACAGTGAGCACGAAATCAACAGATTCTTCGGGCCGATGAATAAATTTGACGAAAATAATATAAAGAAATACACACTTCGAATATTCAACAATACCGGCACTCTCATCTGGTCAACAGATAATTATTCCTATGATGACCTGGAAATATCACGCTGGAATGGAAATGATTTCCGGGGACAACCATGTGTACGCGGCACTTACATCTACGAGGTGTATGTGGAATTAGATGAAAATATTACGCGCACTGCGAGAGGCACCGTAACACTCATCAGAAATAATTGACATACATATTTAAAAAAACACTATCTTTGCAAAATTTTAATCAAACCAAAATGATATCTCAATCAACACAATCCGATAAATTTGCAGGCAAGGGACTGACTTTCGATGATGTGCTCCTTGTTCCTGCATATTCCGACATTCTCCCCAATCAAGTTGACACCACTACGAAATTCAGCAGAAACATCACTCTCAACATTCCAGTTGTCTCCGCTGCCATGGACACAGTGACAGAGTCAACGATGGCTATTGCAATGGCTCAGGAAGGCGGCATAGGCGTCATTCATAAAAACATGAGCATTGAAAATCAGGCAAATGAAGTCAAAAAAGTCAAACGTGCTGAAAACGGAATGATTATCAATCCAGTGACCATCCATCCTGAGGCAACTGTCCGTGACGCTCTCAGCATCATGAGTGACAACAAGATAGGTGGCATTCCTGTAGTTAACGACAATGGTACTCTGATAGGCATTGTCACCAACAGGGACTTGCGTTTCGAAAGAGACATGAACAAAATGGTTTCCGCAGTCATGACCCAGGCCGACAAGCTGATAACCACAACAGAGTTCACCGATTTCATAAAAGCAGCCGACATTCTTCAGGATCACAAGATAGAAAAGCTGCCTGTAGTGGACAAGAACTTCAAGCTGATTGGACTGATAACATACAAAGACATAATAAAAATCAAGGAACGCCCGAATGCCTGCAAGGATTCATTGGGACGTCTTCGCGTTGCAGCTGCAGTCGGCACAGCCAAGGACACACTTGAAAGAGTTGCGGCATTGGTCGAAAACAATGTCGATGCCCTCATTATTGACACTGCACACGGGCATTCAAAGCATGTAATTGAAGTAGTAAAGCAAATAAGAAGCAAATACACCGACATAGATATCATTGTCGGCAACATAGCCACCGGAGATGCCGCACGTGATTTGGCGCGTTTGGACATTGACGGCATAAAGGTAGGCATGGGACCTGGTTCCATCTGCACCACACGTATCATCGCCGGCATCGGTGTACCGCAGCTCACTGCAATCATGGACACCACCAACGCCATCAAAGGCAGCGGAATCCCTATCATTGCCGACGGCGGCATCCGCTATACCGGTGACATCACCAAGGCAATTGCAGCAGGCGCAGATTCCATTATGGCAGGTTCAATGTTTGCCGGCGTGGAAGAATCACCAGGCGAGACTATCATCCTCGAAGGCAGAAAATACAAGACATACCGTGGAATGGGCTCTCTCGAAGCCATGCAGCAAGGCTCTAAGGACAGATATTTCCAGGAAAATGTCAACGAAACCAGAAAGCTCGTCCCTGAAGGCATTTCCGGCAGAGTGCCTTACAAAGGTTTCCTCTCGGAAGTCATCCTCCAGATTGTCGGCGGACTTCGTGCAGGCATGGGCTACACCGGCTCACGCAACATAGCCGAACTGCAAAAAGCAAAATTCATAGAAATAACATCTTCCGGCATGAATGAAAGTCATCCACATGACATCTACATTACCCGTGAAGCTCCTAACTATTCAAGATAACATGAAAATCAAACACTTACTGCTGGCAGCAATTCTGCTGTCAATTTCAGCATCAGTCTCTGCTCAGACCATAGTTACCATTGCCGGAGAAGAAATCCCGACCGACGATTTCGTGGCAATGTATAAGAAAAACACCATAAATGATAAAGACAAGATTAGCGTTGACGAATACATGCAGCTGTTTATCAACTTCAAGCTGAAGGTCAAAGAGGCAGAAGAATCAGGCTTGGACAAAAGTCCTTCCTTTGTTGATGAACTCAACGGCTACAGAGACCAGCTCGCAAAACCTTATCTCGTTGATAGCGCTGCAAATGAAAGACTCGTGGAAGAAGCATACGAAAACTCAAAATATGACATTCGCGCAAGTCACATTCTCGTCAATCTTGACAAAAACGCCTTCGGCAAAGATACGGTGGCAGCATGGAACAAAATCATGGAACTCCGCGACAGGGCACTCAAAGGCGAAGACTTCAACGAGCTTGCCTTCAAGTATTCCGATGACCCTTCTGCGAGAGACCGTGAATACCAGGGTCGCAGATATCCTGCGAACAAAGGGGATTTAGGCTATTTCACCGCCTTCAACATGATATATCCTTTCGAGCACGTCGCATTTCAGACTAAAGTGGGCGAAGTGTCAATGCCTGTCAGAACAAACTATGGCTATCACATAATCTACGTTACCGACCGCCAGCCTGCTATGGGCAAGTGCACCGTTTCGCACATTCTTCTCAGAGTTCCTGAGAATCACACCCATAAGGACTCTGTCCAGGTAATGAGTTATGCAACAAGCATTTATGACTCGATAATGAACGGAATGACATTTGAAGAGGCAGCCAAGAAATACTCCGAAGACAAATCATCTTCCGAAGATGGCGGCAGACTCATTCCTTTCACCTGCAACCAGATTGAATCAAACTTCATTGAAGCAATAACAAAACTCAACAATCCTGGCGATGTTTCCAAGCCTTTCTTCTCCATCTACGGATGCCATATCGTGAAGCTCACAAGCAAAGAAGGCTTTGGCACATACGATGCAGAAATCGACAAAATCAGGCACAAAGTTGCGCAAAGCGACAGAATGGCACTGGAGGTCAAATCATTATGCGACAAACTGCGCACAAAATATAACTTTAAGGAAAATGTGGATAATCTGGAGAATTTCATCCCTACAATCCTTGAAAACTTCGACAGCCTCAATTCCCTTGAAGTTGCAAATGACAAGGTGCTGTTCTCCTGTGACGGCAAATCATTCCGCCAAAGCGATTTTGTAAAGTATATCGACAAAGTAAAAGACCAAAACACTGAAAAGAGCAGTGCATCCGTCAGGACATTATACAGCAATTATGTAAATGACTGCCTGCTCAACATTGAAAAGGACGGACTTGCTAAGCAATATCCCGAATATCGTCTTTTGCTGCAGGAATACCACGATGGCATATTGCTTTTCGACATCAACGAAGAGAAGATTTGGAACAAATCCACAACCGACACAGTAGGTCTGAAAAACTACTATAACAACAACAGGACACGTTATTTCTGGAAAGACCGTGCAAAAGCCACACAATTCAAGATAATCGATCCTGCCGCTGAAGCACAGGTCAGGAAACTCGTCAAGAAGAAAACTGAAGACAGAGAGATTGTGAAGATTGTCAATGACAAATCAAAGTCTTTCAGAATCATGATGGATACAGGAACATACGAATTCGGCTCCAACGTCGTCATTGACGCCGTTCCTCACAAGAAAGGTCTGTCAAAGCTCGTAACCGTTGACGGCAACAACTATTTGGTGAGAATTTATGAAATCCTTCCCGCCGGCTTCAAGTCTTTCGACGAATGCAAAGGAATGGTAATATCTGATTATCAGGACTATCTGGAAAAGGAATGGATAAAGGAACTGAGGAACAAATATCAGGTCGAAATAAACCAAAGCGAACTGAACAAATTAAGATAATGTTGTATGAAGAGTTGTTTCATACTTCCTGCTGCATTGATTATCATGATGACAGTTGCCTGTTCACATGCTGACCACAAAGAAGAGGTTCCTGTCGCAAGAGTATATAAGCATTATCTATACCTGTCAGATTTCGAGGATATTTTCCCGGAGGGTGTGACTCCCCAAGACAGCGTCCAACTTGCAAAATCGTATATTGCATCCTGGGTCCGGAACCAAGTGACACTGCATACCGCCGAAAAAAACCTCAATGCTGATGACATGAAGCAGGTAGATGAACTAATCGACAACTACCGACAGTCGCTGATACTTTATCACTACAACAATCATGTAATCGATTCAAAGGGGAAAATCACAGTTTCCAACGCTGAAATAGAGTCGTACTATGACCACTATCCAAGCAATTTCACACTGTCGGAATGCATAATCAAGACCAAATACCTGATTATTCCCGCCAGCAACAACACAAAAAGCAATTTCTTCAAGAAATATCTAACGTCCAAAGATTCGCTTGACATAGATGAACTGGTAAAATTTTCAAACGACTTCGCCATTAATTCCAGTTTTGACGAAAACTGGCATACACTTGATTATGTCAACGACATATTACCTGGCAATCAACAGATTACAGAAAACCAAATTGCCAATGGCAAGACATTCTTCGACATCAACAACGACATCAACAGATATATTGTTTATATCGCTGATTATATCCCTTCCGGTAATATTTCACCACTCGATTACGTTAAAGACAATATCCACAACATAATCATCAACAAAAAGAAGAAACAGATTGTAGAGGACAATGATGAAATGTTGTACAAAGATGCTCTTGATAACAACAATATTGAAATATATTAGTCACATGAAACTTAACAAAATCGCGACAATCATCTTAACATGTTGTTTATCAACAACATGTATTGCCCAAAGCAGCAACCCAGTTGTTGAAGAGGTCATAGGTATTGTCGGTTCAGAAATAGTACTCCTGTCGGACGTGGAGACGGCTTATCTCCAATACAGTCCTCAGATGCCATCAATAACGAGGTGTGATATTTTTGATGAGCTTCTGTTCCAGAAACTGCTGTTGACGCAGGCAGAGTTAGATTCAGTAACCGTCAGCGACTCGCAGGTTGACATGGAACTGGAGAACCGTATAAGGTATTTTGTCCAGCAGTTCGGCTCCAAAGAGAAACTGGAAGACTTCTACGGGAAGACACTTGATGACATTCGTACAGACTTCAGGGAAGCTATTGCCGACCAACTTCTTGCCGAAACAGTCAAAGGCAAAATCACAGCAAATGTGAAAGTTACGCCTACCGAGGTCAAACAGTACTACAACTCGCTTTCATGGGAACAAATCCCGGAAGTGCCCACACAGTACGAAATCGGACAGATAGTGAAAATGCCAAAAGTCGGAAGCAAAGAACTCGATGACGCCTATAAGAAGATTTCCGAAATACGACAGAGAATAATCAACGGTGAAGATTTCGCGACAATGGCAATCCTGTACTCCGAGGACAAAGGTTCAGCATCACAAGGCGGGTCCATCGGTACTGTGGGCAGAGGAGACACCTACACCGAATTCGAGGCAGCGGCATTTTCATTGAAGAATGGTGAAATCTCCGATATAGTCAAAACCCAGGCCGGTTACCACATCATCAAAATGATATCAAGGAAAGGGGATTACATTGACGTGATTCACATACTCATCCGTCCAAAAGTGTCTCCATACGAACTTGCATCAGCAAAAGCCTATCTCGACTCTGTATATAACGTCATGATTTCAGATACCACCATGAAATTTGAAGATGCAGCCAAGAAGTTTTCCGATGAAGGCCAGAACAGTGGCGGTATTTTATCCAATCCATACACAGGCTCAACGTATTTCGATGCACAGCAACTCGGAAGCATGGACCCGTCATTATTCTTCGCCATAGACAAGATGGAGGTGGGAACCTTTTCAAAACCAATGCCTTATCAGAATTCAGAAGGCAATGACGCCTATAGGATAATCTACCTCAAATCGAGGACAACCCCACACAAAGCCACACTTGAAACAGACTACAGTTTGGTGAAATCGCTTGCCGAGAATGAGAAAAACAACGAAGCCATCGCCAGTTATGTAAAGGAAAAGGCCGCTCAAACCTACGTTATGATTAAAGACAGATACAAAGACTGCAACATACTAAAAAAATGGATTTCAAACGAATAATAATGAATCAAAACAGATATGGAAAAAAACAACATAGAAAACTTTAACGAATTTGTCGCCGGATACAAGAAACTGAAAACCGAAATAGGCAGGACTATTGTCGGACAGGAAAAGGTTATTGACGATGTTCTTATAGCAATTTTCAGCAAAGGGCACGGACTGCTCGTTGGTGTTCCTGGGTTAGCAAAAACACTGTTAATCAGCACAATAGCCAACGCATTAGACCTTTCATTCAACAGAATTCAGTTTACGCCCGACCTTATGCCATCGGACATTGTGGGTTCCGAAATACTTGACAAGGACAGAGAGTTCAAGTTTATAAAGGGACCTGTTTTCAGCAACATCATCCTCGCCGATGAAATCAACCGTACTCCTCCAAAGACACAATCGGCGCTTCTTGAAGCCATGCAGGAAAAGCAGGTCACTGCCAACGGACACAACTTCAAACTTGACGAACCGTTTTTCGTCTTGGCAACCCAGAACCCTATCGAACAGGAAGGCACATACCCGCTTCCTGAGGCGCAGCTCGACCGTTTCATGTTCAACATAGTGCTTGACTACCCTTCCATAGAAGAAGAAATCAACATTGTGAAAAACACCACTGCAGGCGAACTTCCAAAGACCAACAAAGTCATGACCAAGGAAGAAATTCTGAGATATCAGGACCTCGTCAGACAGATACCTGTTCCGGAGAATATATACAAATACGCTGTTCAGCTGACATGCAGGACGCGTCCTGGCACACCCAACGCATCTGAAGTCGCCAACAAATATCTGTCATGGGGTGCAGGTCCAAGAGCCTCACAAAACCTCATTCTCGGTGCGAAATGCCATGCTGCCATCAATGGCAAGTTCTCTCCTGACATAGAAGATGTCAACGCAGTGGCAAAAACCATCCTCCGTCACAGAGTGGTCAAGAATTACAAAGCTGAGGCTGAAGGCATCACGCAGGATTATATCATCGAACAAATGCTCGACTAAACATGAAGCTTTGGACCGACAACATAGTGAAAATCTACAAAACCCGTGCTGTTGTCAACCACGTGTCAATCAACGTTCAACAGGGTGAGATAGTAGGATTGCTGGGGCCAAACGGTGCTGGTAAGACTACAAGTTTCTATATGATTGTCGGCATTATCAAACCATTGGAAGGCAAGGTGTATCTTGATGACAAGGATATAACTGCGCTACCCATGTACGAGCGTGCCAAACTTGGCATAGGCTATCTGCCGCAGGAAGTTTCAGTCTTCAGAAATCTAAGCACTGAAGACAACATCCGCTGCGTGCTTCAGTTCACCAAACTCAGCAAGAGACAGCAAGAAGAAAGACTTGAGTCACTGTTAGACGAATTCGGTCTTACCAACGTGCGAAAGACTAAAGGGATCTCGCTGTCTGGCGGGGAGCGCCGAAGAACAGAAATAGCCCGTGCCCTCGCAATGGACCCGAAATTCATTCTCCTCGATGAACCTTTCGCCGGCGTTGACCCAATTGCCGTTGAAGACATCCAGAACATAGTCCGTCATCTCACCGACCGCAATATCGGTGTACTTATTACCGACCACAATGTCCATGAAACACTTACTATCACAAATCGTGCTTATCTGCTTTTTGAGGGAAAAGTCCTTAAAACAGGCACTGCTGAAGAACTCGCCGCCGATGAAATGGTAAGAAAAGTCTATCTCGGACAGAATTTCGAGCTTAGATAAACGTCTGGAAAGCCTTTATTCTTAACATTTTATGATTTTTTTTCATAAATATCTGTAAAGATAATAATATTTCAGAAAAAAACATTACTTTTGCAAATTGAAATTATCACTGCGGGGTGGAGCAGTGGTAGCTCGTTGGGCTCATAACCCAAAGGTCACAGGTTCGAGTCCTGTCCCCGCTACAATTTGAAGGACGAAATTAATCGTCCTTTTTTTTTCTACAAACAATAAGTCAACGCAATGGAACACAAAGCCGGATTTGTCAACATAATCGGGAAGCCCAATGCCGGGAAGTCAACACTTATGAACGCCTTGGTCGGTGAGAATCTTTCAATTATAACCAGCAAGGCACAGACCACCAGACACCGTATCATGGGTATAGTCAACGGCGAAGACTTCCAAATAGTTTATTCCGATACTCCCGGAATCATCAATCCGTCATACAAACTGCAGAAATCAATGATGAATTTCGTGGAAGGGGCTTTTACCGATGCTGACATTTTCCTGCTGATAATCGATCCGACTGACGACTCGGACTATTCATCAATAATCACCAAAATCAAAAAGTTCAAAAGCCCGGTGGTTGTGGTTATCAACAAGATAGACCTGCTGAACGAACAGCTTGTATCCCAGCATGTTGACAAATGGTTGGAGATTTTTCCCGACTCACCTATCATACCGGCATCGGCACTGCACAAATTCAACCTTACACCGATTTTCAACGAAATAATGGACAGGTTGCCTGTCAACCCGCCATATTATCCGAAAGACGAACTTACAGACCGGCCGGTCAGATTCTTCGTTAGCGAAATAGTCCGCGAAAAAATACTGCTGCAGTACAAGCAGGAAATTCCTTATTCCTGTGAAGTGGTTGTCACTGATTATCAGGAAGGAAACAGTCTTGACAAAATCAGGGCTGTGATATATGTGACACACGAATCACAAAAAGGCATTATAATCGGCAAAGGCGGCAGCGCACTCAAACGTCTCGGTACTGAGGCGCGCAAGGAAATAGAGGATTTCATCCAGAAAAAAGTGTATCTTGAACTGTTTGTGAAAGTCATGAAAGACTGGCGCGATGACTACAACAGTCTGAGACAGTTCGGATACGAATAATAACCACTATCAAATCAGAAACACATGTCAAACATATTAGCAATTGTCGGACGACCAAACGTCGGGAAATCGACATTATTCAACAGACTCGTAGGCTCACGCACGGCAATAGTCGATTCTGTAAGCGGTGTCACCCGTGACCGCCATTATGGAAAATCAGAATGGATAGGCTACAGTTTCTCCGTCATAGACACAGGAGGCTACGTTATAGGTTCCGATGATGTATTTGAATCGGAGATAAGCAAACAGGTGGTTCTTGCCATTGAGGAAGCAGATGTCATACTGTTCATGGTGGATGTCAACGAAGGTCTCAACGCCATGGACGAGGATGTGGCAGCGCTGTTGCGCAAGAGCAACAAACCGGTTATAGTCGCATGCAACAAGGCAGACAGCAGTGAAAAATACTTCCAAGGAGGCGATTTCTATGCATTAGGACTTGGCGAAGTATTCCCGATTTCAGCAATGACAGGCACAGGCACAGGCGAACTCCTCGACGAAATAGTGAAATATTTCACCAAGGAAGAAGAGGAAGAGGATGTTGACTTGCCAAGATTTGCAGTAGTAGGCCGCCCTAATGTGGGCAAATCATCGATTATTAACGCCTTTCTCGGCAACGACCGCAATATAGTGACACCTGTCGCCGGCACTACCAGAGACTCAATCTACACAAAATACAACAACTTCGGCTTCGAATTCTACCTCGTTGACACTGCAGGTGTAAGAAAAAAATCCAAAATCAACGAAGACATAGAGTTCTACTCCGTAATGCGCTCCATAAAGACCATTGAGAACAGCGATGTGTGCATACTCATGATTGATGCGACACAAGGCATAGAAGCTCAGGATCTCAACATCTTCAGCCTCATCCAACGCAACAACAAAGGTGTGGTCGTAGTAGTCAACAAATGGGATTTAATCGAGAAAGACAGCAACACTCACCTGCACTACAGAGAAATGGTCGCTGACAAAATCGCACCATTTAACGATGTGCCTATTATCTTCACTTCCGTATTAAACAAACAGCGCATTTACAACGTAATAGAGACTGCCATCAAAGTTTACGAAAACAAAACCCGGAAAATACCGACATCAAAGCTGAACGATGTCATGCTGCCTATCGTCAAGGAGACACCGCCACCGGTATATAAAGGCAAGACCATAAAAATCAAATATATCACACAACTGAAGAAGGACTACCCTGTTTTCATCTTCTTCTGCAATCTGCCACAGTACATAAAAGACCCCTACAAACGCTACATTGAGAACAAGTTGCGTCAGAATTTTGATTTCAAGGGGGTTCCGATGACGCTTTATTTCAGGGAGAAGTAATACTAATACAGGTCCTTCAACCTATCGATTTCCCTGCGTTCCTTTTTAGTTGGACGGCCTGTTCCACGGTCTCGCCGTTCCATATTCATCATGCGGACAAATTCAACTTTGTCATATTCCTCCTGGGGTGTCAGGTCCTCCATGTATTGAGGGACAACTTTGGCACCCACACGGTTTTCAAGAATATCAACGACCTTCACGGTCCTCCACAACGGTGGCTGATGAACCTTGATTATATCCCCCACTTTGACTGCCCGGGAAGGCTTAACATTCACATCGTCAATTGTGACTTTTCCACCGCTGCATGCCTCAGCTGACAATGTCCGAGTCTTGTACAGCCGCACACACCATAACCATTTGTCTATTCTCACTGATTTGTCCATAGTTTATGTCAATTATCTCCTGTCAATGTCGCTCACTTAGTAATCAACTTGTAATAAACCCCACCATCACGTCCTTCGCGGGCTAAGATAAAATCATTCAATACGACATCAGGCTCAAGGATGCCGGTAGTGTAATAGCCACTGCCGGTTGGATTGCACGCTATCACCTTACCTTCACGTACAGACCTGAATTTATCGTAATACTGGTTGGACGACCTCACATAATCAAGCGTGATTGCCATATCGGCATCACAGTCGGTGACAAAACGCCAGTACTCCACTGTCATCCCCTGTTTTAAAGCCTCTTCCGGTGACACAGCAAAACTACCGTTGTGTATGTCATCCTTCCAAACATATTCAAAGCCTGCATCCCTGAAAAATGCGGTGACATAACTCTGCCCACCTGCGGCATACCAATATCCGTTATATTCACTTGCATCAAGAATCTGTGGTTTGTCAGCATCATCTATATCACTACATATCAGACTGTTATATTTTTTTATAATAGAATCCGAAATTGACAGCGCAATATCTTCCCTGTCCATCAGGAAGCCAAAAAGTCTAATCCATTCCATACGACCAAGCGGTGTGTTTTCAAGATACTCCAACACCGGAATCACCTTTATCCCGGCTGAATTTATAGTAGAGAAATCGGCATGCTGATACTCGCTCGTAAACAGAAAATCCGGATTCAGGTCCAAGATAACCTCTGTCTTTGTGCCGGCACCGAGAGTTATTACCTTCACATTATTCCTGTCTATTTTGTTCAAAATGTCGGAGCCCCGGAACGTATTGGAATCCGGAATGCCAATCATATTGCCAATGCAGCCTATTCTGTCATAGAATGCTATGTGGGTTATCGAAAAGCAGCAGGCAGTATTGGAGTCCTTAATATCATCTTTTTTCAGCTCCACTCTTGAGATGACTTGAGTTGTATCAGAAGGATTTCTGACGATAAGAGTATAGTCGCCGGAAGATGATTTTGCAACATAGAAGCCTTTTGCATATTCGGGATAAAGATATATCTCGCCATCATTTTTGAAATGATTTTTGTTCACACATGATGTAATCAGTGAAAACATAAGCATTAATGCGATCAGAGTCTTAATCTTCATAAGATTTTTCATAAAAAGAATCTCCAATAAAAAAAACACATCTGCAAAAATACAAAATTCAAAATAAAAAGTTAACTTTGTAATTTAATATTCAAACATAAAAATATTCTTATGAGTTACATACACTTCGACAAAGATTCAATGGTAAACCTGTCATATTCTCTCAACAAGGAGTTGCTGCGCACCAACAAGGAAGGCGGCTATGGCAGCACCACACTGATAGGATGCAACACAAGCAGGTATCACGGACTTCTCGTAGTTCCGCAGCCGACCATCGACGGTGATAACCACGTGTTACTTTCCTCATTGGAAGAATCTGTAATACAGCACGGAGAAGAGTTTCAGCTTTCAGTACATCAGTATAATGACGACTACTTCTATCCGAAAGGACACAAATATATAAATGAGGTTACCTGTGATCCGATTCCGTCGATAACATACTGTGTGGGAGGTGTTGTCCTGAAAAAGGAACGCATCAACTCATCGATAGGTTTCAGGATGATGGTCCGTTACACTCTCATTGACGCTCATTCAGCGACCACGTTGAAGATAAGGCCTCTGCTGGCATTTCGCAACCGTCATGTGCTAACGCACTGCAACAATGATGTTGACACGAATTATGAAGTCATCCGCAATGGCATCAGATGCAGGATGTATCCCAATTATTCATTCCTGAACATACAGTTAAACAAGTCAAATGAATATCAGCATGCGCCTGACTGGTACTACAACTTCGAGTATGCCAAAGACAGGGAGCGCGGCTACGATTATCACGAAGATTTATACACTCCGGGATATTTTATGGTAAACATGCAGGTTGGGCAGAGTATTATCATCTCCATTGCCACAGAGGAAAGCAATCCGACCACCCTGACACGTCTTTTCAACAGCGAGGTTGCACGACGCATTCCGCGCGACAGTTTTAAGGGATGTCTCCTCAATGCCGCCCAACAATTTATCATCAGAGAAAACGGCTCTTACAGGGTCATTGCAGGGTATCCGTGGTTAGGCGTCATTCCGCGCGACACGTTTCTCGCCCTTCCAGGGCTGACTCTGACACAGGGAAAGCCCGACATATTCCGCAATGTCATTGATGGCATGATCAAAGACATGAACGGACCGTTCTTCAACTTTTACAACAACATACATTCAGCACCGGTTCCTTCAGCCGACGCTTCACTGTGGCTGCTTTGGTGCCTGAACCAATATGCTGACAAAGTTCAAGACGGCAAAAAATTCGTCTGGAGACACTGGGGCAAAACCATTAAAAAGATACTCACAGCATACCGTGACGGCACTGACAACGAAATATATGCCAATGAAGACGGTCTGCTTCATCAGGGACGACACGGACTCGCCCTCACTTGGATGAACTCGATAGTCAACAGCAAACCTGTCTCACCGAGAACCGGTTATGCTGTCGAAATCAACGCTCTGTGGTATAATGCGATATGCTTTGCAGTTGACCTCGCCACAACATGCAATGATAAAACTTTCGTAAAGGAATGGGGCGATTACGCCGAGAAAGTCGGCAAATCCTTTGTCAAGGAATTCTGGGATGAAGACAAAGGCTATCTCTGCGATTATTTCGAGGCAGGCGAAGAGAAGAACTGGAAAATCCGTCCTAATATGCTGATAGCAATAGGATTGCAGCATTCACCCCTTGACTATCTGCAGAAATCCAAAATATTCAATATAGTTAATGACGAACTGCGGACACCTCACGGGATACGCACACTGTCACCACGTCACGAGGAATTCGTTCCGGTATGCAGTGGTGACCACAATACACGCGGACTGACAATGCATCAAGGCTCAGCTTATCCTTGGCTGCTGATGTTCTATGCCGAATATATCAAGATGACGTTGGACAAGGAACGCGCTGTCACTTATTTCAAGAAAATCATCAGCGACTTTGAATCGGAAATGATGGAAGACGGCATAGGCACTCTGTCACAGATGTATGACGGAAATCCTCCATATACCGGCAGAGGGACCATCTCTCATGCCACAAGCGTTGCCGCACTTCTGCTCATTGCAGACAATCTGGACTAATAATTTCACAAAATAAACACACTGGTAAAATGAAAGTATTAATGTTGGGATGGGAATTCCCCCCTCATATAACAGGCGGTCTCGGAACTGCCTGCTATGGAATGGCTAAAGGTCTGAAAGCCAAAGGTGCGGATGTTATCTTTGTAACACCCAAAGCGTATGGCGACGAAGACAGAACGGTGGCTGATATTGTCAACGCCAGCGATGTCGAAGTCGACATATACGAAAAGGAATACAGAGATGTCATCAACTCAATGACTTATATTGAAGTTGACTCCAGCCTTATTCCATACGCAGGTCCTGAAGAATATGAGAAATACTACGAAAAAATCAACAAAGACACTGTTGCACATGATAAACCGGTCTTTTCACGGAAATATCAGTTTGCAGGCGGCTATGGAAAAACCCTATACGAAGAGGTGGCACGCTATGCCATTGTCGTCGCCAAGATAGCAACAATGTACGATTTCGACATCATACACGCCCACGACTGGTTGACCTACTCTGCAGGCATTGCAGCCAAGAGAGTCTCAGGCAAACCCCTCGTCTGTCACATCCATGCCACCGAATTCGACCGCTCCGGTGACAACATCAATACCATAGTTTATGACCTCGAACGCAGCGGCATGATGAACGCCGACCGCGTAATCGCAGTCAGCAACCTAACAGCAAATACAGTCATCAACAAATATGGCATTGACGCCTCAAAGGTCTTCACAGTCCACAATGCCATCACCACAAGCCCGACCGACGTCTCCAAATTCAAGAAAAACTTCGACACCAAGTTCGTGACATTCCTCGGACGTCTCACCTATCAGAAAGGGCCTGAATATTTCATTGATGCAGCCAAACTCATTCTCCAACGCGACAAAGACATTCATTTCGTCATGGCCGGCACTGGTGACATGATGCCAGGTTTAGTGAAATACGTCGCAAAACTTGGCATTTCCGACAACTTCCATTTCACAGGATTTTTAAAGGGAGAACAGGTTGACAGAATGTTCGCAATGAGCGACGTATTTGTAATGCCTTCAGTATCAGAGCCTTTTGGGCTCGTACCGCTTGAAGCCATGAGTCTCAACGTACCAGTCGTCATCTCCAAACAGTCGGGCGTCTCCGAAGTCCTCGAACACGCTCTCAAAGTGGATTTCTGGGACGTCAATGCAATGACCGACTGCATCTATGCTCTGCTCCATTACGACACACTCAGTGAAATGTACAAAAAATACGGCAAAATTGAAATCGATAACATGAAATGGGAAAATGCCGCAGAAAAAATAATTAACGTTTACAATAGCATTTTAAAATAAACTATCACTATGAAACCTATATGCCTTTTCTTTCAAGTACACCAACCAATAAGACTACGCACATACAGATTCTTTGACATCGGAGTCAACCACGACTACTACAACGATTATCTCAACAAGATGACTGTGACCAAAGTCGGCGCCCAATGCTATATTCCCATGAACAATCTGCTCATGAGACTTATTGATGAATTCGGTGACAACGTTAAAATAAGCCTGTCAATATCCGGCACAACCATCGAACAGATGAAATGGTTCGCCCCGGATGTTCTTGAGAGTTTCCAGAAACTCGTCAAAACCGGCAACGTTGAACTTCTGTCACAACCATATAATTTTTCATTCTCTTCCATTATCAACAAAAAGCTTTTCATGGAACAGGTGAAGATGGAAAACAAACTCATCAAGGAGACATTCGGAATAAAGCCTAAAGCGTTCAAAAACACACAATTGCTTTATAATGACGATCTTACGGAACAGATTCTGAAGCTGGGTTATGACACCGCCATCATCGAAGGCGCACGACACATCCTCGGATGGAAACCTGCTGAAAATGTATATTACAGCGCCTCCAATCCGAAACTCAAACTCCTGACAAGAACCTGCGGACTCTGCGATGACATATCATTCCGCTTCGGCAATAAAAACTGGAATGAGTGGCCGCTTACCGCCGAAAAATTCATGGACTGGGTCAACCGGTGCCTCATAAAAGGCAAATGCCTTACCCTTGCACTCGAATACGAAACATTCGGCGACTACTATTCCACTGACACCGGCATTCTGGATTTCATAGAGGATTTTATCCGCCGCATCATCAGCAACGACCAAATGTTCATGGCAACTCCTTCAGAAATAACCAAACTCATAGCCCCTGCCGCACCACTCAACGTTCCGTACAACATGACATGGGCCGATGAGGAAAAGGACACCTCAGCATGGCTTGGCAACGAACTTCAGACAGAAGCATTCCACAAACTCTATGACCTCACCGACAAAGTGGCAAAATGCGAAGACCCTGAAATCAAAAAGGATTTCCTGTTCATTCAATCTGTTGACAATCTGCTATATATGTGCACAAAACTTTTCGTCATCAAAGATGCCATTCAACATCAGAACTCACCGTACAATTCCCCATACGATGCATTCATCAATTTCATGAACGTGGTGAATGACCTGAAATTGAGAGTTGAAGAACGATAATCGATAGACGATAAACGATAGACGAAGAACGAAGAACGAAAGACGATAAACGAAGGACGAGAACTATGATTAGAATAAAAACGTACCGGGCTGTGGAGGTTTATTTCGATGGCAAGCTCAACGACACAACGGATGAATACCTTTATTCCGAAATGGTAAATGATGACAACGGGAACCTGCTTTCTGAAAATCATTATGACACCGAAGGCGAAATGAATTACGAATACAAGGCTGAATATAATGACAAAAACCAGATTGTAAGCGAATTGCGCATAGAAGACGGCGAAGTAATCGACAATTCCAAATACACTTACGAAGGTGATAATCTCATAGAAGAACGACATCTCTACGAAGAAGGATTCGAGGAGCGCATCGTCAACGAATACGATTCCAACGGTCTAAGAATCAGACAAATATCATACGATACAGATAATGAGATAACCGAGAAACTCGTCTATACTTACGATGGGAAAAACCTCGTCAACATAGAATATGAGGATGAAGACTGTAAAAAGTCTCCATACCAGCAGAACGAATACGACAATGCCGGCAACGTCACAAAGGTTCTTTACACAAACCTTGAAGGCAATGTGTTGGAAACTGATAACACCTACGATGAAAAGAACCGTCTGACTAAAACAATATCATACAACGAATACAAGCGCATCGACAGCATAGAGGAAAACGAATACAACGACAAAGACTTGATTGTAAGGACTGTACGTAAAGAGCGTGATAGAACAATAACCTTTGATTACAAATATAATGAAATCGACCGTATCAGTCATTTCAGCATCACCGACAACAAAGGTAACGTTTTACAATCGGCTGACAGGGAATACGAAAATGGTCTCATAGCGCGTTCCGTAACCACCACCATCGCCCCTGAACTGCAGCGCAAAGAAATTGAGACAGTGAGATACAAATACGAAGAAATATGAAAAGACAATTACTATTAATAGCCATCACCACACTGCTTTCGACCGCAGCAGTTGCCCAACCGAAATGCTATTGGGTTTTCCTTACAGACAAGAACAACACAGAGTTCGATCCATACACATATTTCGACAGCAAGGCCATCGAACGTTACGAAAAATGCGGTGCATCGCTGTACGACATCAGCAACTATCCTCTCAACCGGAACTACACCGATGAAATCAGCAGCTTGTCGGAAGAAGTGGTCGGCGAATCACGCTGGCTAAACGCAATGGGTATCATGGCAACTGATGAAAACATCGAAATCATCCGCAAGTTGAGTTTCGTCAAAAATGTTGAAGAAATCAGTTCCGACTACATTCTCGCATCCAATGAAACATATAATGCCGACATTGAAGAAGAGCTGGAAATCCTTGCTGACAAAGGAATCCTTACCAACCAGGTCATCCGTTTGGGCGGACAGCATTTTATTGACAAGGGCATTGATGGGAAAGGACTTCGTATAGCAGTCTTTGACGGTGGGTTCCCATACGTGGACAAGCACGTGGCATTTCAGCATCTGCGTGACAATAATCAAATTATTAGCACATATAATTTCCCGAACCATCGCGAGGATGTCTATGGCTGGAACTCTCACGGCACCATGGTGCTGAGTTGCATTGCAGGCATCAAGGACGGCAAAAAATTGGGGTTGGCAACAGGAGCGGAGTTTTTGCTCGCCCGTACTGAAGTAAACGCTGAACCCTTCAAAGAGGAAGTTTGGTGGGAACAGGCAGTGGAATGGGCTGACAAGAACGGTGCTGACCTCATCAACAGTTCATTAGGCTATGGCAAGGAACGTCACTATACTAAAGACATGGACGGCACATCATACGTTGCAAAAGCCGCCAACATGGCTGCACGCAAAGGAATCCTCGTCTGTTGCTCAGCCGGAAATGAAGGCGACGTCAAATGGGCGACAATTGTTACTCCAAGCGATGCCGACAGTGTACTCTGTGTGGGTGGCATAATATCTTCCCTGAAAGAATACAGGCATATTTCGTTCAGTTCTTACGGGCCAAGCGCCGATGGCAGAATAAAGCCTAACGTCTGCGCCTTCGGACACGCAAAAGTCGCCAGCCCAAACGGCAGATTCACCGAAGCCGATGGAACATCTTTCTCAAGTCCGCTGACTACAGGATTCTGCGCCTGTGCATGGCAAACACGTCCGAACCTCACAGCAATGGAAATGAAGACAGAAGTCGAGAAATCAGGCGACCTATACCCTTACTACGACTACGCTTTCGGCTACGGCGTTCCCCAGGCAGCATACTTTACCGGTGACTACACCCAGCCACAACGCACATTCAATCTTATCGACAATAACGAAAGCATAACCATCCATTTTCTGAACGATGAAGGTCCGAATGAAGTCTTCATGAACGTTGAAGGCGAAAACGGAATTCTGCTCGGATATTACCAACTCATCACCGAGGATTACAGCGACATATCCTACAGCAAAAAAGAACTCGGCAACGGAAAGAAAATCAATGTTTCATACAACGGTTTTTACGATTCCTGCCCTATCAGCAACAATAGCACGGAAAACGTGAAACTTTCAAGAAAAGACAATGCAATATATGCGTTACGCAACGACAACACGTTTCCACCAAAATCTGACAGCAACAAGCATATAACTTTTTTCTTCAGATACGGATATAATCTGCCCAATGCAACATGGGATGGTTACAGCAGAAATATAGCTTTCGGGGAACGGAACTATGTAGGCGGCAAACGGTATCAGTTCGCATACGCCTTTGCTTTCGATTTCTATAAATATACGAGCAAAAGCTTAACCAATGCCAAAACCCAGATTAACACCTCCAACTTCGAATTGGAACTGCTGAATCATTTCATAATTGTTCCTAAAGGCTTTTATTTGGATTTAGGTGCATACGGTTCAGTTACCTTGAGTCGAAAAGAAAAGTTTATTATGTCACCACCCGACGGCGATGATCCAGCCATACCTTACAAAGGCGATGTTATTGTCACCTACAAAAAATTCAAAGACATCAATTGGTATCAATATGGTGTCATTGCTCGTGCCAGCTATGATTTTGGAGAACTTCTCACATTATCAGTATTTGGGACATACCGCCTGTCAAAAATCATCAAAAATCAGAGCATTCTTCTTAATACAAACGTCGATCCTTCGCCATGGAGCATAGGCATTGAGTTAGAATTCGGTTTGTAACAAGCAAGGGAACAAAAAGTTGAAAAATAAAAACGTCAAAAAACAAACATTATGGATAGAAGAGATTTTCTTAAAACATCGTTGACCACCATAGCAGTGGCAACTGCCACAAGGCTGACAGGTGCTGACAGCATCCGGAAGGCATTGATCGAATACCAGCAATATTTCGGCAAGGACGTTGAAACAGGCGGGAAACTTGGCTTCGGACTAATGCGTCTGCCTAAGAAAAACGGCGAAATAGATCTCGAGGAAACCAAGATGATGGTTGACATTTTCCTCAATTCGGGATTCACTTATTTTGACACCGCATTCGTATATAACGGCTCGGAGGAAGCAGCAAGGGAAGCACTCGTAAAACGCCACCCGCGTAACAAATACACCCTCGCCACCAAACTAAATGTCCGTAAAGCCTCATCCGAAGAAGAGGCAAAAAACCAAATCAACATAAGCCTTGAACGCTTGGGAACCGATTATATCGACTACTATCTGCTCCACTCCATCATGGCCAACAACTACCAGAAATATAACGACTACCATCTCTGGGAGTATGTGAGAGAGTTGAAACAAAAAGGAATAATCAGACATTACGGTTTTTCATATCATGATGGTCCGGAACTTCTCGACAGAATACTCACCGAGCACAGTGACGTTGAATTCGTACAACTCCAAATCAATTACGCTGACTGGGATGACCCTGAAATACAATCGAGAGCGAACTATGAAGTTGCCCGCAAACACGGAAAACAGATTGTAATAATGGAACCTATCAAGGGTGGCAAGCTTGCCAATCCTCCGGAAAAAGTGTGCGACATCTTCAAGGCCGTTAATCCAACCGCATCGTATGCTTCATGGGCTATCCGCTACTGTGCATCACTTGACGGGATACTTTCCGTCCTTTCAGGAATGTCAACTTTCGGTCAGATGATGGACAATGTCAGTTATATGAAGAACTTCAAGCCGCTCAATGAAAGCGAAATGACGGCAATCATCGAAGCGCGCAAAGAATTCAGCAAATCAGAGGAAATCCCTTGCACAGCGTGCCATTACTGTGTCCCAGGTTGCCCGAAGGAAATAGCCATTCCTGACATGTTCAAAATCATGAACCGTCGCACCTCCACCGGCCTGCTTGAACAAACATCCGCTGACTACAAGAAACTGACAGCAGGCAAAAGCAGTGCTGCCGACTGCATCAAATGTGGACAGTGCGAAAAGATTTGTCCTCAGCATATCAAAATAATCAGCGAACTTGAGAAAATCTCAAAAACATTTATATAGATTAGCATAACGCACTCATATTCAACAACATGAAAGAAACAAAAAAAGAAGGTCAGTTCCATATAGCCAAACTGGAACAATGGCTGATGCTTTGTACATGTATTTTAATGATGATGGCTGTCGCAATCAACCGCGACAGCAAACTCTTCGGACATCGGATTGGTCAACAGCAGGATGTTGCAGCAGCTACTGTTGAGACTTCCGACATCATCCGAATGTCGGGCGACACTATTGTAGTCAATACAACATACTTGGGTAAAGACATACAGGGCTACAACGGTCCGATACCATTGGAGGTCTATATCCTCAATGACAAAGTCGTAGATGTAAAAGCTCTTGATAACATTGAAACTCCGCATTTCTTCTCAAGAGCTTACGAAGGATTGAAGGACAAATGGACCGGAATGTCAGTATCAAAAGCTTCCAAACTGGAAGTCGATGGTGTATCCGGTGCGACATTCTCCTCGAATGCCATAATAAAAAACGTACATTTGGCACTCAATCACGTGCAAGCATCAACTGTCACAAAAACCGGATCTGATTTTTCAACGCTTATGAAACCGAAGTTCATCATCGGTCTCATAGTCGTGCTGATGGCAGCAATTCTGCCACTTTTCATCAAAAACAAATGGTACGCAATCATCCAAATGCTACTCAATATCGGAGTACTCGGAATCTGGTGCGGCACATTTGTCTCTTACACATCAATGGTAACCTTCCTTTCTGGCGGATTCCACTGGGCATATCTGATACTTATAATTATGATAATCGTAGCATTCATATACCCTCTCTTTGGCAAGAAGCAGTATTACTGCACGAATATTTGTCCATTCGGCGCACTGCAGCAGTTAATGGGTTATTGTTCAAAGAAAAAAATCAAGATGAACGTCAAGCTTATCAAAGGATTGGAGTGGTTCAGACAGATATTGTGGGCAGTTCTCATGCTCTGCCTATGGTTAGGCGTATTCTTCGAATGGATGGATTACGAATTGTTCACGGCATTTCTGTTCCAGAGTGCATCACCGATAATAATCGCCTGTGCAATAGTCATTGCATTACTGTCGATTTTCATTTCACGGCCATACTGCCGTTTCATCTGTCCTACCGGCACGCTCATAAAAACCTCAGAATTAAGCAAATAAACACTTTTATACAAAACAAGACAATTCAAAGTAAAATGAAAAAGACAAGTATCTTATGTATTATATTAGCGGCAGCAGTGGTTCTGCTCTGCGCAAAACTGGCTTTAAACAACAGCAAAAGCCAAGCAAACCAGGATAATGTGACAAATATTGAAGACGCAACATACAACAGCATTATGACACGCACTTCAATACGCAAATTCCAGGACAAAGCCATAGAAAGTGACAAAATCGAGAAACTGCTGAGAGCCGGAATGGCTGCGCCAACTGCTGTAAACAAACAGCCGTGGCATTTTGTTGTCATTACAGATGCCAATATCATGAAAAATGTCTCACGGCAAGGCGAAGGCGCACCGTTAGGAATTGCTGTCTGCGGTGACATGGACAAGGCATTGGGAGGCGAAGCACGTGATTTCTGGGTACAAGACGCATCGGCAGCAACTGAAAACATTCTGTTGGCAGCACATGCCATGGGACTTGGAGCGGTCTGGACGGGCGTTTACCCGATAATGAACCGCTGCACCGAGGTGGCTGAAACTCTTCAGCTTCCAGAAAACATCATTCCGCTGAATATCATCATAATCGGCTACCCTGCTGAAGAGCCGGCTGTCAAAGACAAATGGAACACCGCAAACATTTCCTACAACGTTTACGGCGGAAAGAGATAATATTCAGTAGAGACGCACTGCCGTGCGTCTCTACCCTCACGGAACAAAGGTTAGTGCTGACGCGCGGAGCGCACTGCCCGGACGGATTGACCGTAGTAGCGGCTGTAGCTGCCCATGTCGTAGTAGCCCGAATAGAAGTATAAGTACCACGCGTAGTACGGAGGGCCCATGTAGAGCGAACTCGACCAGTAGTAGCCGTACGAGCCAACGTAGTTGAGATAGCCGCCCCAACGGTAGCCCGCAGCGGGCAGGAAGAGACTCTGTCCGTTTTTCTTCGAGGTAAACAGGTAACCTTTTTTGCCGTTTTGTGTCGTCCATGTACTAGTGGTGTTGTTCTTCAACTCCTCCCACTCCTCATCGGTGGGCATGCGCCATTCATCGCCCCAATTGGCAGTGGCAGCATCGTCCTCTGATAGCAGATTGGTCAGACCGTCACTTCCAGTGTATTGGGTAACGTTACTGCCGTCATCATACTTGTAGGTACTCCAGTAATAAACGGTCTTCGGTTGGATCTCACCCCATGCAAAATAGTCGCCATACTCCTCTGGTGAATTTGCCCCCACATTGCAGGTGGCCCACAAGGTGCCGCTGGGCAGGCCGAGATCAACATACTCGTGAGTGTCTTGGGCAAAAACACGGCCACCCATCATCAGCAGCGCAGCCACGACAATCAAATTAATAGTCCTCTTCAATTTTCTTTTTTCCGGCTTCCAGTTCCCAAAAGCGCAGGAACATCCATTATGTCCTGATAAGTTACAAACATAGAAGCGTGGTACTGACTATGACACTACAATCATAACGCTTCAATAAAACGGTTCAAAACAGATTGCATAGATAATAAAATTGCCAAATCGTGTCCCGTGTTCCACCATCGAACCCCGCTGGGGTTACATATCACAGGCAGTGTAAACCCCTGATTACGGTGATGTGCCGGCAACATCCACAAACCCCGCAGGGGTGACATATCACAGACAGGGGTGCAAACCCCTGATTACGGTGATGTGCCGGCAACATACACAAACCCCGTAGGGGTGGCACAATTTATGCACCGTGGAAACGGTATTCCTGACCGATTTTGCTGGTGAGTTTTGTAAAGAGGATTTCAAGAAGATCCTTTGAAACATCGAGAGCGTGCATGAGGAGTCTGTCGGAGAATTCCTGAAGCATTTCCGTAGCACGGATTGGCTGGTTGTTATCATACAGACGCTGGAATTCGATTTCCATTTCTGCCTGACGCTGGTCATTCTCACGTTCAAGTTGACCATATACCTCCTTGATGATTGGAGCGCAATTGTTGTAATCCATCATGCCAAGTACCATAACCTTGCGGAAAGTCCAATAAGCGGAATCCGAAGTTGAATATGTCTCACCAATCATATAAGGTTCAGGATAATCTGTAACCCCCTGATATAAAGGCAGGAACAGTCCCAAGTCAGCCATACCCATTGCCATATAGTCCAGACAGCCGATTTCCTTTGGCAGCCAAGGTCTTACCTGCAGAATATGAGTGTTGATGGTTCTGAAGATGGAGACAGGACGATAAGGCTCCTTAGGATTTGAATGGAGATACGGATCATGTTGCGTACCATCGTAATGGTAACGGAAAGCATTACGTATATCAGTTACAGTCAGCAACTTGTCAGCAGTCTGATATACCGGGTAATCGTTTACCTTCACATTGGTCTTCACTGAAGGAGTGAACAGTTTCTGCAGAGCCCATACACGTGGATAGTTGTAAGTTTTGTCATTATCACTTTCAAGGCTGTAGGCTGTATGGAAGTCGAAATTGTCCTCGTTACACAGTCCGTTTTTGACGGCAAATTCGATTAAGTCTTTAGAAGCCAAATAATTGTGTTTATCCTTAGGTTCATATTTGCGGTAACGGCTCTGATTGCCTGACACGAAATATTTATCTTCAGGCATGCGGCATGCAAGCCAGCGGTGTCCGCCTGCATTTTCGAGATACCATGTTTCCTTCTGGTCCATGAATGCTATACCGAAACCTTCGGCGCTGCCGTATTTTTCAATTAGGGCTCCAAGGCGTTTCACACCATTGCGGGCACTATCAATGTAAGGCAAAACGATATTGAAGATACTGTTTTCAGCCACACCGCTTTCAACGTATGGGTCAATTGCGAGGACTTTCTCGTTGGAAAAGATAGTCTCTGTGGCACTCATTCCCACACCAAGTTCATTGAAACCGGCTTCTCCCCAGTGACCCGGAAGATAAGGTCTTTCGAGAGCGGAATAAGCCAATCTGACCTTTGGCAAATCATCGCAATAGAAAGGGCTGTCGAAAGCCTCAAATTCAGTTGGACCGTTTTCTTCGTGAGGATAATACATCAAAGTTGTTGCCTTATTTTCCTTAGCGTCGTCGGAACGAGCATAGATACGTGAGCCGTCGGCCATCATCTTGCTGCCGACCATAATTGTTGTGCAGGCGCTTTCCTGCTCATTTTTCGAATATTTCTTCATAGTATTGGATTGATAAAGATTATTTCAGAAATTTAAAGTTCAAAGGTATAATTTTTTTTGATTTTGTAATTCCAATTTTTAAGGCAGAGGTGCTGTTATTATAATGTTTTTTAGAGGATATTCATAAAAATTAAAGGAAAAGATATTTTGCAATGAAAAGGGCGGTGAAAATCCACATGGCGGTGCTGATTTTTTTGAACTTGCCGCACAGTGCATTTATCACCACGTATGAGATCATGCCTATAAGAATACCATCACTTATACTGTAAGCGAACGGCATCAATATAATAGTAAGGAAGGCAGGGATTGACTCAGAAAAGTCATTAAGGTCAAGGTCTTTGATTGGATCCAACATCATCAGTCCCACTATAACGAGTGCTGCGGTGGTGGCTGAACTTGGAATACCGAGGAATATAGGGGCAAAGAACAGAGAAATTGCAAAGCAGCATGCCGTTGTGAATGAAGTTAGTCCGGAACGTCCGCCCGCTCCCACTCCGGCGGCACTTTCCACATATACGGCATCTGTACTTGTGCCAAAACATGCACTGGCTATAGTTCCAATCGAATCAGCCATAAAAGCCTTACCTATGTTATTGATATGACCGTTAGCGTCAACTTCACCAGCTTTCTGTGAAACCCCGATGATGGTTCCTATTGTGTCAAACATATCAATAAACAGGAATGTGAAGACCACGACGAGCATATCCAATGACAGCACGTCATGCCACTGAAACTTACAGAAAATCGGAGCAATTGAAGGCGGTGTGCGAACCACTCCGTCAAATGTAGTGAGAGCGCCACGCATCACTTCGCCAGTTGCGGCATCAGTAATCTGCCATACCGGAATCATGCCTATCAGTGCAGTTGCAATAATGCCGATAAGAATGTTACCAGGCACCTTGAGGACAAGAAGTACGGAGGTAACCGCAAAACCTATGACTGCCAACAGGGCTGGTCCGTGAAATATGTCACCGAGTGTAATGAAAGTGCTATCGTTTGCAACAATAACACTACCGTTCTTAAGTCCTATCAATGCAATGAAAAGACCAATTCCGGCACTGATAGCATTTCGCAGAGAAAAAGGAATCGCATCGACGATGATAGTTCTGACGTTAGTCAGAGTAAGAATGACGAAAAGAATACCTTCGATGAATACTGCCGTCAACGCAAACTGCCACGAATGCCCCATGCCGAGGCAGACCGTATAAACGAAAAAAGCGTTCAGTCCCATCCCGGGTGCCAGTGCAAAAGGTTTCTTGGCATATAAGGACATGACAAGCGTACCGACTATGGCGGACAGTGCTGTTGCCGTGAAGACGGAGTTCGTTGGCATGCCGAATCTTTCCAATGTCGTGAATATTTCAGGGTTTACAGCAAGGATATAGGCCATAGCCAAGAAAGTTGTGATACCAGCAATAATTTCGGTTTTCACCTTCATCGTTTTGGTATCGAATCCGAATAGCTTTTGTAATATCATAAGTTTCCTATTTAATTCTCTGCAAATTTAGCCGATATTTCAAAAAAAGAATTACTTTTGCTATTATTAATAATAAGAGTCCATATCAAACGTCTAATATATGAAGACAAGCACAGTTATGAAACGGTTGCCGATATTTGCAGTTACGGTTATCATATCGCTTGCAGCAATTTCATCATTAAACACATCACAAGCACAGACAACGAACAAGAAAGACCGTCCGAAAGTGGCAGTAGTACTTAGCGGAGGAGGTGCAAAAGGCAGTGCCCATGTGGGTGCGCTGAAGGTGATAGAAGAGATGGGGGTACCTGTGGACATGGTGGTCGGCACAAGTATGGGCTCACTTGTAAGCGGCATATACAGTGTCGGTTACAGTGCCAATGAAATAGACTCTATTATAAAATTGCAGAACTGGAGTCAGATTATATATGACAGAAACGAGCCCAGCAAACGAAGCATTGTAGAGCGCCAGGATGACAACAGATATTTCTTCAACCTGGCATTTCAGAATCTCAGAAAAATGCAGCGTAGCCGTCAGGGAATTATTCTCGGCAATTATCTTAACAATTTGTTTACGGAAATCACAATGGGTTATCATGACAGCATTTCTTTCGATTCGTTGCCGATACCATTTGCATGTGTTGCAGTCAACATCATTGATGACAGTCAGGTAAACCTTCGCAGCGGTCATCTCGCGACCGCAATGCGTGCCAGCATGAGCATTCCGGGTGTGTTTTCCCCTGTGACTATAGGAGACATGGTTTTGGTTGACGGCGGACTTAAGGACAATTTCCCTGTAGATTTGGCCAAGGAAATGGGAGCCGATATCATCATCGGCGTCAGTGTCAGAGAGCGTCCAGCATGGACAGCAAATACTATCAACACCACCTTTGATGTACTGTCAGGCATTTTTAGCAGTGTCACTCTCAATAACTTCGACAAGCATGTAAATGAATGTGACGTATATATCCACATTGATGTCAGCGGATATGAAGCTCTCAGTTTCAATGAAGCCGCCATCGACACTTTAATCAGACGCGGCTACGAAGCTTCAGCCGCTCACAGGGACGAACTTAGCCAGATAGTCGAGCGTGTGGGAGGGCCGATAACTATGGAAGAACGACCTCACCACAAACCTTTTTCAAAGGATGAACCTCTGCTTATCAACAAAATAACCACAACAAACGTATCGGATAACGAAAGGAAACTGATTAATTGGCGTTTCAAAGGCTTCAGCGATGACACTTTAGAACTATCATTCACTCAGATTGAAGATATAATGTATGCCATGCGATACGGGCTGTATTACAACAAGGCGGAATTTAGATTGCACCAGAATCCCGACAGCAGCTACAACCTACTTATTACCACAGAGGGACGGCAGGCAGCAAAAGTATTCTTTGGAGCGCACTACGACAATATAACAAACGTGTCGGCAGAGCTATACGGTGTAATACCCTTCCGAAAACTGATGATGAATCTGGAACCTACGATACACTTCGGAACACGCTTCGACGGGAAACTTGCACTGACATGGCTTTTAAAGCCATACGGCAAACTGACACTTTCGTACATGTACCAACATAACATGTTTGACGTTTACGAATACGGTAATTATTTCTATCATTTCATATATGCACTTAATCAAGTTGACTTTGGAATCAAGGATTTTGGAACCCGAAACTTCAATGTAAGTGCCTTTGCACGCTGGGACTATATCCCGAATTTCACACAGGCATATCACATCACATACAAATACAACAATATTTCCTACCATGCAAAAATTAAATTCTGCAACCTTGATGAGCCTTTCCTTGGGACAAAGGGCATTGATGTAGGTGCAGAAATGGGGGCATATACAGACAATGGATATCAGATGGAAGGAAACGCCCCGTTGCACATTCTGTCAGCACATCTGAAAGCGACAATCCCTATTGGCAAGTCAAAACATTTTTTCATTGAGCCAGCCATTTATGGACGTTTTATGAACGATTTCGGTCACCCTGATGAATCCGAGGAATACTATCTGCCACCTCTTTACCTTGCAAACTATATAGGCAGCCCCTTTGCAGGTCTTGTCATGGAACAGCAGTTGCCATACATCGGCACAATACGTCCCGAGATAGCCGGACCAAGCATTTCAATCGGAATACTCACACTCCGATACAAATGGCGTGAGAAACACAATGTCATGCTCAGCTCTTCGGTAAGCTTCGGCAATTACAATAACTTAGTGCATTATTTTAATAATAACACTCTGCGTGCAATGTTTCAAAACACACCAGATTACGGCTTCGCAGCAAGCTATTTCAACAAAACAATTATCGGGCCTATGGGTGTCACGGTTGGCTACAATACCCTTACCAACAAGCCAACAATATTTATCTCGTTAGGGTATCAGCTATAACTGTCAACTTTTGAACATCTAACAACTAAAATAATTTTCGTGTCTGTTTTTTGAAGCTGGTACAGAGCGATAGCGCATCCCGACGCAAAATAATTTTCGTTCTTTGAAATGATGAAGGCTGATGATATGGAAAAAAAGTGTATTTTTGCAAAGTGAAACTTTAATATATTCGGATAATTTAAAGTATAAGCTTATGATTTCAAGGATATTCCAAATGCAAGACGCTGAAACAGAGAGTGTTTTCTTTTTTGGAGCGCGTCAGACAGGAAAAACGACTTTTTTGAAACAAAAGTTTCCGCAAGTCCGCTATTATGACCTGTTGAAAAGCGACGAATTTGAACGTTTGAGCCGGACTCCGTCCCTGTTGAGGGAGGAACTAAAAGACTGCGCAGAAGACGAATTAATCATTATCGACGAAATTCAGAAGCTGCCTGTGCTTCTCGATGAAGTGCACTGGCTGATGGTGAATTGCGGCCTGCGGTTTGTACTTACAGGCTCCAGTGCGAGGAAGTTGCGCCGAGGTGGGGTGAACCTTTTGGGCGGAAGGGCGTTGCTGAACAACTTCTACCCGCTTGTCAGTGCCGAAATCCCCGATTTTGACATCGACAGGGCCGTGAACAACGGCATGATTCCGCGTCATTATCTCGTTGGAGATGCCTCGAAACGACTGCGCGGTTATGTAGGAAACTACTTGCAGACCGAGATTGTGGAAGAGGCCCGGATACGCAACCTGTCCACGTTCAACCGTTTTTTGGAAGCCGCCGCGCTCTCGTCGGGCGAGATGTTGGTTTACAACAACGTGGCAGCCGACTGCGGAGTGAGTTCCGTTACAGTGAAGTCGTACTTCGAGCTCTTGGTTGACACGCTCTTCGGCTATCTCATTCCTGCCTATACCAAAACCGTGAAACGCAAGTTGATACAGGCACCGAAATTCTACATGTTCGATGTCGGCGTGACCAATCACCTGCTGAAACGCTCCCATCTGCAACCGGGTTCTCCCGAATACGGACACGCACTCGAACAGCTGCTGGTGCAAGAACTGATGGCTTATTTTGGCTACCAACAACGGGAGAATGAAATCAGTTATTGGAGGACGGGGAGTGGCATAGAAGTCGATGTGGTTTTGGGCGATGCGGCCGTTGGCATAGAAATCAAGTCAAGTAGCGAGGTGAAGCCTCACCAGCTGCGGGGATTGCGCTCTTTCGGACAAGATTATCCCCAAGCCCGCCTGATGGTCGTCTCGCTCGACAAGTATCGTAGGCGGGTTGACAATATCGAAATCGTCCCTGTCAGTGAATTTCTTTCCGACCTTTGGAGCGGGAAGGTTTTCTGATAGGTCCGCAATTCTACAAAGTAATGTCGTTTTATCTGTGTTTTTGCAAAGTGAAACTTTAAATTATTCGGATAAATTAAAGTGACGGTTTAGAATATCAGCCTTCATTGTTTCGTTGAATACAGAAAAACGTAACACGCATAAAAAATACCACCTGAAAATCAAAAAATAATATTTATCTTTGCCCTGTTGTATTTTCAGATTTTGTTTAACCGACTTCGCATGGTCTGAAAGTAAGCCGCAAAAAATTAAAAATAGAAGTCCACATATTTTATATTACCATGAAACGAATTTTAATCATTTCATCAGTTTTTGTTTTTATCGTCATTTCAAAGCTGACACAGGCTCAGGATGCCATCTCTTTCTCGGCTCAGGGCGGATTCTATGATAATAGCTTCGAACTGTCGCTTAGCTGTGAAAATCCCGAAAATCAAATTTATTACACAACTAATGGGGCAACCCCTACCGATTCATCGTTTCTATATACCGGCCCACTGATGTTGGATACTACGATGTATTCACATTCAGAATTTTACAACATCAGAACCTGTCCCGGTGATTTTGAAATTCTTGATTCAATACAAAGAATTATCACCATCAGGGCGGCAGCTTTTGACACATTAGGCAATTGCGTAAGCGACATACATACAAACAGTTATATCATTAAGTCCTTGGGATGCGAACACACCTTGCCTGTGGTTTCGATATGTATAGATTCTCTGTCACTTTTTGACTATTATACCGGAATATTTGTCCCTGGAGTTTACTGGGATGAAAACGACCCGGATTGGACCGGAAACTATTATCAGTCAGGAGATGAGTGGGAACGTGAAATGAATATTGAATTCTACGAAACCGACAACACGGGCTTCAACCAGAATGCCGGACTCCGCACCCATGGCGGAAATTCACGCAGAGAACGGCAAAAAGGCATGAAAATTTATGCCCGCAAAGAATATGGCAAAAAGAATTTCAAATATAAAATGTTTGAAGATAAAGACATAACATCCTTCAAGAGATTCGTCTTTAAACCTTTCGTATGTTCTTGGACCGACAGCGGAATACAGGATTATGTATGCTGTCATCTGGCTTCAAATCTCAACATCGACTGCATTGCCACACGTCCTGTTGTCATGTATATCAACGGCGAATACTATGGCGTTTATTTCATTCAGGAAAGAATCGACAAAAACTACCTGGAAGAGAACTTTGACGTAGATGGAGATGACTGCAATATGATGGACAACTGGTTCGGGGATATCAACGAAGGTGACAACACGCAATTTCTGTCACTGATTGACTGGGTATATGAAGCCGACCTTAGTGACACCAGCAGTTATAATTATATGTGCGACAAAATTAACATCGATAACTTTATAGATTACCAGATTTTTGAAATTTTCATTGCAAACCTTGACTGGCCCGCCAACAACATGAGATGCTGGCAAAAGGATGACAATGGAGAATGGAGATGGATTTTCTATGACGGTGATGCAGGAATGATTGACCTGAAATTCGATGCTTTCACAAATGCTTTATATAATGATTCCACTCCCGGAACATGGCCATCCTCCAACACCCAGTCCACACTATTCCTGAGAAAACTGATTGAAAACGACACATTTAAAGTCAATTTCATAAACCGATTCAATAATCTGCTTTCCACAACATTTCAGTACGATTCCATAAGTCCTTATATCGCAGAATGTTCTGGTTTGATTGAAAATGAAATTCAAGGGCAGTTGTACAGATTCAACAAGCCGGCAAGTTACGACTCATGGCTTGATGCAATAGATGACACCTATAATTTCATACAATCGAGAGCTAAAGACGTAAGCGAGCAGATTATCGAACTCTGGGGCGGAATCAGCGACAAGCAACTTTTCAGATTCAAATGCTATCCAAACCCGTCTTCAAATTCATTCAACATCCTGTATGACAACATTTCCGATGAAAAATCCACAACGCTTGCAATATACGACATTTCAGGCCAATGCGTTTTCACCAAGACTGTATCATGCAACTTTGGGTTGAACATTATGAGTGTTGACACTGAACTTCCAGACGGTATATACTTCATCCAATTTGGCAACAGCTACCTGAAGCATATCATCCAATAAAATAATTTACTTGAAATACTTTAACATAATATCGTAAACGATAAATAGATGTACGAACAGTTGGGTCTTGAGAACCAAAATTGTTTCAGGTTCTACACCATATCCAGGTTGATTATCCGTCAATACCAGCCAATACTCTTGAAGCATGGGCTTACATATCCCCAGTATTTAGTTCTCATGGTCCTTTGGGAAAAAGACCGGCAGCCGGTAAACGACATCGCAAAGCGACTTTATCTCGAGACGAATACCGTCACCCCGCTGTTGAAGCGGATGGAAGCCCTCAAAATCGTTACGCGCCGTAAAGACAAGAATGACGGCAGGGTTGTAGTCGTAAGTCTGACCGAAAAGGGGAAATACTTGACTTCCCATGCAATCAGTTTGCAGGACAGACTCCAGGAACCGACGAGGAAATCACAGAGTTCTGCACTCTCAAATACGACACCAAGTTTCCGCAATTTAAGAAAATCGACGTTAATGGCGAAACAGCAACCGAGCTATTCAAATATCTCAAAAGCCAAAAGACTTTCGAAGGTTTCGGAAAAGGTGTAAAAGCAGCAGCAATGAGCGCAATGCTGAAGACAATAGACAAAGACTACAAAAACAACTCCGAAATCAAATGGAATTTCACAAAGTTCCTCATTGACCGTTCAGGCAATGTCGTGGCACGTTTCGAACCCACCCACAACATGAATGACGTGGAGAAGCAAGTCGAGTCCTTACTTTAATTTCAAATATACCGGCTCAACGTTTCATCTGGCACGACGAACTTTGGCAATAATTTTCACGGTAGTGTCATATCCTAACGGTGAATCCAGTGAAATCATTAAGTAATGAATAACCCTGCGGCGGACACACGCAGTATGTCCGCCGCAAAGGACAAACCCGAATCCCGCCATACCGCAGGCATCCTTTATTGAAAGAGACAGGCTTTGGTTGCCTTTCAATTGCGCTGCTTGTACGGCGAGATGCTTGAAGTAAAAATAAAACTTTCTCCCTCGATTGCGCCCAAGTGTTGGGCAAAACAGACGATAAGATTGGCGAAGACGAATTCAAGAGATTAATGGAGGTACAAAGGAAAGATGTGGAGCGACAATCAATCATGCATTTCGTAGGAAATACGACTTTCATGTGTTGTTTTAGCGTGTTATAGAAACGGTGCTACACCTCTATCTTGTCACATTTCTCGATTGAAACACACTCAATACTACCACAATGTATTTCGCCGCCGTTGCCGTCCATACCGAACACACACCATCCAGGAACACTTTCCTGCTCATATATCTCGATACCGCCTAAAGGAAGCATGTTACCATCTAACGAAATATCGTTTACCATTGAGAAATGAAGTTTAACGGTATGCCCTTCCCCATAATACGGAAGCCACAATTGCATAAATAGGTTGTCTGGAACGATGCGTATTTCATCCACTTCAGCGTCATGAAATGCGCACTCCGTCAGATAGTCAAATCCAAAATACTCATTTATCTTTTCGAAACCCGATAAGTATTTCTCTGCGTTCTTATGTATCATAATGTACCCATTAATTGAGACCGCAAACCTTAGATTTGCAGCGTGATTTTCTGCAAGCAGGTTTGCAAACGCAAAAATAGTAAATTTGCAACAACTAAGTACGAACTTTTTTGTTCACTCTGCAAAGGTTTGGGCGAAAAAGTGAAAAAAGTGGAAATTTCAGTAGTCTTGTCTACCGAATTGGTTTCAATGTCCTTCCAAGCCTCGTAAAAACGGCGCATCAGCTTGATATTCTCTTCGGAAAATCCTTTCAAGCCAGGCATTTCTGATTTCAATTGCTTGCTGATTCTAGCAATAGCACCTGTCCCCCAATAGCCATCGCGCGAGTGCTCCGAGATATAGCAACCAATACCATAGTAAAGCGACAACTGCTCGTGGTTGACCATCTGTGCCGCCCTTGCCTGACTTTTCAGTATGGCAGCCTTGATGGACTGTACAGTTTCCCTGATGTCCATCGCAACCGAATTATCGTCTTTTATGTTTATGTCTTTATCGCTCATGATTCTATGAGAAAAGCAAAAACGCTTTATATCAATATGTTATTTAATCAGTTGTATTCTCTATTTCATTATCAGTTTGGTTATTATTCTGGGTTATATTTGACAGCAAACCTTAGATTTGCAGCGTGATTGTCTGCGGACCAGGAATGTGAGAGCAAAAATAGTAAATTTGCGTGAAAGATAATAAAAAACTATTGCTGTACGATAAAATGTGTACATTACTTTAATTTCAAATATACCAGCTCAACGTTTTATCTGGCACGACGAACTTTGGCAATAATTTTCTTTGCCGATGACCTGAGTTCGTCAGACTTGACAAGCATTTCTTGGGCACGTGCCATCATTTCGCTCATTTTGCCAGGCTGTTTTTCCTTATGTTTAATGGCTATCTTCTGTGGCGGCATGACACGAATATAGCCGTTTTCTTCAAGCACCTTCACGGTAGTGTCATATCCTATCTGAAATAATATATCGACCTTTTTCATGTCATACGCATTGTAAGCTGCAGTGTCCATATCGATAAAAATATCAGCCTGCGTCGAATCAATCATAGAATTGGACAGGAACATTAGGGAACTCGAACGCATGGCAATACTTACAATGTTATCCTTGTATGGAACTGTTCCAGCATGGTGCAAATTAAGTGCTATCACCTTTTCGCATTTGTCGCGAAGTGGAATCACAGGGAGGTTCATAAGCACGCCCCCGTCAAGGTAATGCAAGTCACCGATTTTGAATGGCTGGAAAATAATGGGAATAGAGCATGAAGCCACAATACGCGGGACAATTTCACCCCTGTTGAAATATTCCACCTTACCGTTTTCAATACAGGTTGCAACAGCGACAGTCTCAATAGGCAAATCCTCAAAGTTTTCAAAGGGTATGATTTTACGAAGATGTTTCTCCAACGGTTTCGAATCAAACAGTCCGCCTTTAGGTCGCATTATGCCCAGCAGTTCCCTGAAATCAAGAGAAGAGAAGACATTGACCATTTCGATAGGCTCTATTCCTGCCGCATAAAAAGTCGCAACTATGCTACCCACGCTTGTTCCTGCCACCATGTCGGCCTTGATGCCGAATTCATGCATAGCCTGAAGTGCGCCACAATGGGATGCCCCCTTCACTCCCCCACCGCTGAAAGCAAATCCTATTTTGTGTTTGTTCATATTGTATAATTAAAAAAATAGTGGTATTATAGCGTATGGCCACAATACCACTAAATACAAGACATAACTATTGTATTATTATTTCTTGAATAAGGAAATGATGAACAGCAGCAGACATGCGCCCAATACTGATACAAGAATCTGCCATCCTAAACCGCCGCCATTGCTGAAGCCAAGAATTCTGGTAAGCCAGCCACCCAAGAAGCCGCCGACGATACCTACAATAATATTACCCAACAGACCGAATCCGCCACCTTTCATTATGAGTCCTGCCAACCATCCTGCAGCAGCACCAATTAAAATGAATATTAAAATCTCCATAATCGATTTTTTTTTGGTTAAACAATTTTTGAACGAGCAAAGATATATAATTTTTACTGATATTCATAGAAAATGTATATCTTTGTTATCCAATTCCTATAATAAAATGAAGAAACAGTTAATCATAACAATTGCCGTAATCTTATCAATATTCAGCACTTACGCACAAGAGACAAAACTCACAAACTATGTTAGGCCACTGACCGGAACATCCGGATTCGGGAATGTCTATCCAGGCTCCCAGATACCTTTCGGCGGAATACAAATAAGCCCCGACACCGATTTTGACGACTACGATGCGGCTGCAGGTTACAAATATGACCATAACACTATTCTCGGATTCAGCCTAACACATCTTAGCGGAACCGGAATCCCCGACTTGGGTGATTTTCTGTTCGTTCCGGGAACAGGTGAAATTCATTTAAATCCAGGAGCAGCTGATAATCCTGACGATGGCTACAGGTCACATTACAGTCACGACCAAGAATGGGCATCACCAAATTATTATGCGGTATATCTCAGTGATTATGGGGTAAAAGCCGAAATGACATCCGGCCTGAGAAGCGGAATATTGAGATTTACCTATCCGGAATCTGACAGTTCCTTTATTATGATTGACATGGATCACACATTATACCAGAAATGTGCATGGAGCAACATCCGCATCGAAGATGAACACACAATTACAGGGTATAAACTTGTAAAGGGATGGGGACCGGAACGTCATGTGTATTTCACGGCGGTATTTTCCAAGCCACTTACTGACTGCGGAATAATGCAGGACAGCATTCCTGTGATATATAACACAAACCGTTTCAGAAGCAGTAACGAGGCTTGGGGCAAAAATCTCAGATTCTGGCTCCGCTTTTCAACAAAGGAAAATGAAACCGTCACAGTAAAAGTTGCAGTGTCTGCTGTCAGCACCGAAGGCGCCAAACTGAATATCACCGAATTGAACGGAAAGGATTTCGACATTCTAAGAAATGAAGGTGAAAAACTGTGGGAAAAACAACTTTCAAAATTCAAAGTTGAAGGGACAAAGGAGCAAAAAGAGACATTCTACACATCAGTATATCACTCATTTCTGCATCCATTCATATTTCAGGATATGGACAGAAAATACAGGGAACTTGACAAAAACATCGGCACGGCAGAAAATTTCACCAACTATACTGTTTTCTCTTTATGGGACACCTACCGTGCATTACATCCGCTTTTCAATTTGGTACAGAGGGAGGTCAATGCAAACATAATTAACTCAATGCTTGCACATTACGACAAGAGTGTTGAGAAAATGCTTCCTATATGGTCGTTCTATGGCAATGAAACATGGTGCATGATTGGTTACCATGCAGTATCAGTGATTGCCGATGCAATAATGAAAGACGTTGAGGGGTTTGACTACGAGCGAGCTTATGAAGCCATGAAAACAACCGCCACCAACCCCCATTACGACTGCCTTCCAGAATATTCCGAATTAGGATGGGTACCATTTGACAAGGAAAAGGAATCGGTATCAAAGACTTTGGAATACGCATACGATGACTACTGTATAGCACAGGTCGCCAAGAAACTTGGCAAGGACGATGATTATCAGTATTTCATGAAGAGAGCCATGTCGTATAAGAACCTCATTGACCCCGACACGAAATATATGCGCGGACGTGACAGCAACGGAAACTTTCGAGTACCTTTTTCACCGATAGCATATCAGGGACCGGGATCCGTAAACGGATGGGGCGACATAACTGAAGGATTCACAATGCAATACACATGGTATGTACCGCATGACATTGAAGGATATATCAACATTGCAGGGGAAAAAATGCTGATCTCCAGATTGGATTCAATGTTTGTGACCAAAATGTCTGACAACATTCCCGGAGCACACGACATACAAGGACGTATCGGAGCATATTGGCACGGAAACGAACCTTGCCATCAGATACTTTACTTTTACAACCATCTCCGCCAGCCATGGAAATGCCAGGAAAAACTGCGATATATTATGGATACCTTTTACGGCAATCAGCCTGATGCCCTGAGCGGAAATGACGACTGCGGACAGATGTCGGCATGGTATATTTTCAATGCAATGGGCTTTTATCCAGTCGCTCCTTCAAGCAATGTCTATGATCTCGGCTCACCGGGACTCCCGGCAGTGGACATGGAAATGAGCAACGGCAAACACTTGAAGGTGACAACCGAAAACTGGTCGAAAGAAAACATATATGTCAAGACATTCTATCTGAACGGCAAGAAACATGACAGTTCATTCATAAGATATGAAGACATCAAGGACGGGGCAGAGCTGCATTTTGTGATGAGCAAAACCCCAAACCGCAAAAGAGCAACTAAAAAGTAATTTTCATCAGCCAAAAACCTTCACAACAATTCCATAATGAGTGTCTTCATTTATGGGACAAAGTGACTCAAAGCCGGAAACCCAACGCCCATCCCTGCAAACAAGAGGATATTCTCTTTTCATCATATCAACAAAATCAGACAGCTCTCCCCTGTTTTTACGATATACAAACGACATCTCACCAGTTGAACTGTCACATATTTTCTTCTGAAATATCGAGTGTGAAACCACTCCCATAGTCATTCTGAGATTGATTTCCACCATCGGGTTAAGTTTGACCTTCCCATCATCATAAACGAACATATCAACACCTAAAAATCCCTCGTAATATTCAGCAATATTTTCCCGAATAAAATCAATCAGAAGACCTTTCACTTCATCAACAAGTTCGTAATCAACCAATTGACAGATATGATTTATTATTTTGTCATCTGAGGCAAGGATATTCTTTTTGTAAGAAAAACCATCTGTTTCAAAAAGTGAATATCCATAAAACTCGACATTATGTGCCGAATCACAGTAAAATTCCATTGCGAAATTACTGATTACATTGTACAGCGGTTCACCAAGCAACATTCCCTGTTTCAAAAGCACTTTATTAATTCTGTTCGATGTAGCACTCGTAAGATGCTCATGTACAATGATATGTCCGCGTCCATTGCATGAGTAAGGCTCTTTAAGAATTACATTTCCATACTCTCCTGCAAACTTCCTAATCATATCCATATCTGTTAACATTGCTGCCGGACAAGGCAAAACCTCAGGCGTTCGACTGTTGTCAAGTATATACTGCATCCCTATTGAAGACATCCTACGATGTGAAAGTTCCCGGATTTTATCCATCTGGGAGTCAGAAGGCAGAAATTTTGAATCAATGCCGCTATTCTTCAGTCTTTTAATAATGGCTTTGTCCCAGCCCCATGGAACGACCTGTGTAACTGATGAGATATCAGCACATTGTTGAAACACAATGCCAGAATCAAACGGATAATAAGCCGCAAACAGGGCACAATCATCAGCAAACTGCAATGCCGACTCAAGAGCCACATAATTACTGTCGTTATTGGCTATCGCATAGTCATGCTCGGGATTAAAGACAAGGAGTTTCAACTGTTTGAAAATTAATTATATGCATGTATTCCACCGAGGATAAAGTTCACGCCGAAATATGTGATGAGAATGCTGAGAAATGCAATGATGCAGTAGAAATGGAAGAACCTTGTATTGCGGAAGCAAGGCAGAAGCTTGCCGTGCAAAGGAGCAGCATAGACAAACATCGTTATCAATGCCCATACCTCCTTTGGATCCCAGCTCCAATAGTTACCCCAGCTGATATTTGCCCAGACAGCACCGATGAAGATGCCAATGGTAAGCAATGCCACAGCAGGATACAACATGATAAGAGAGAGATGCTGCAGTTTCTCCCCCCCGACTTTGGAAAACACTCCCACCACACCGTTGAGAAGAACCAGGAACAGCAATGCGTATGCTATCATAATAACTGTGACATGGAGCGTCAGAAGAGGGGATAAAAGCACCGGCATAAGATTGGTGACCGGTGGAACAGGTGCTTTCATCATTGGAAGCATAAGGGAAAGACCCGCAACAAGCATACCAAATGGTATTGCAAGGTCGTATTTACGTGTCATTATCAACGAAATGACACATGCACACAGCGCAAGAAAAACCATACTGTCGTAACTTCCGGCAAGAGGAATGTGACCGCCTGATATCCATCTCAAAATGAAAATGGAAGCAAGAAACAGTCCCAACAATGCCAGCCAAACTATGCCAATTACACGCATCACTTTGTTCATCTTTTTCTCCTTTTTCACATTTAGAATGAAAATCACGAAGAGCGCCATTCCCAAAATCACACTTAAAACAGTCATGATTTTACCAAATGAAAGTCTGTTATAAAGTTGTTCAGCGTTTAGTTGCGCTGATGAAGGCAATGCACATTCGCCGTTTGTCATCTGATATTTTCGCATCTTCTGCATTACGTTGTCAAGTTCGTCATAATCGCCCTTGACAATTAGTTCATTGCAGAAGCTGAGCTGTTTGCGAATAAATATATATTCATCTCCTATTATATCTTCAGGGAGGGCATCATTCTGAGAATACCAAGTGATGGCACACTTGCCTTCAGCCTTACTTGCACTGTCGGCGTGAGGATACATTTTCAGCAGTTGTCTCGTATATATCTTTTCAACAAGTCGGTATTTTTCGATGGCAGCACGGAAGTTCTTATCCTTCATCAGATATGTGGAAGTATCATTTTCAACATTATACACAAATTCCTCAAGTTGTTGTAAGGTGGCATAGCGGCCGTCAAGGTTCATATAACGACGAACATTGTCTCCTTTTATTTTAAAGACAGGTTCGCGCCTCCATTGGTCAATATTGAAAATGAAACCGCTAAGCACTTGTTCAGCATTAAGCCCCTCATAATGTGTACTGCCACAAACCGTATTGGTAAAATCATTTGCGAGAGTCCGCATCGGACAGACACGTCCCTTATACGAAACGAGGACTTTGCCCATTTCATGAGCACTTTTCTTTGGCAAAGTACGTGGCGCTGCAAAAGCCGATGTGGCAAAGAACAGCAGCAGAATTACTGTAACTGTCTTGCTCCCTGATGACAGCAACATTCTGAACTGTCCATTCTTTTCGAAAAACATCGAGACAAGTGCAATCAACAACAACACATACCCCGTGTAAGTTATCGCAATACCCCACGGATCATATGACACCTGCAAAGTGCTGCCCCCTTCACCGTCATAGTCCGACTGATAGAAGCGGTATCCTTTGTGTTTCAATATGTTGTTCATGGAAATAACTTCATCATAAGAAGTCCCGTCTTTGTCGGTGACAATCACTTCACTGACAAAATCCATCGGCATCATTCCGCCAGGATATGTCTCCACCGTAAATTGTGACAGTTTGATGCTGAAAGGCAAAGCAATTTTATCTGCCGGATCCTTGTCACTTTTGAAACAGCTGTAAGTCACACCAGGTTTCATTTCCAACACACCTGATTGACTGAAGAGATGCGTGGTCATGGCACCGATGAGGATTATCAGCAGTGAACTGTGAAGCAAAAACACCACAGGGCGTTTCCATGCCTTATTCCGGACAGCGACAATCACTGCCGCCACAGCGACTGCCACCCAAATCAAAATCATCCACGGCGCATGATAAAAATGCATCTGCGCGTAAGCCGGCCCTTTAAATTTTTCAACAAAAGTAGCCGCCGCAAGAAATCCAATAAGCAAAATTACAAATAGAGATAATAATTTTTTCATTTAAACAAGCATAATTTAATATAACGGAAAAAGTCATAAGTTATTGTCATTATTATTATTTTTGCAGGTTAATAGTTTTATTATGTATCAGATCATAATTGCCTTATTAATTCCGTTTGCAGGCACAGTCATCGGTTCGGCATTTGTTTTCCTTATGAAGGATGAAATCCCTGCGAAAGTACAGAAGACTTTGTTGGGATTTGCTTCAGGGGTAATGGTTGCCGCCTCGGTCTGGTCGCTGATAATTCCGAGCATAAATATGTGCGAATCGATGGGCAAGCTGTCGGTTATGCCTGCATCAATAGGATTTCTGCTCGGCATGGGTTTCCTTCTCATCATTGATATGGCAACGCCTCATCTTCATATCGGCAACGCTGGTCCCGAAGGTCCGCGTTCCAATCTGTCAAAAACCGCCATGCTCATCCTCGCAATTACGATCCACAACTTCCCTGAAGGCATGGCTGTCGGCATGGTGATAGCCGGATACCTGCAGGGAGGCATCAACATTTCGATTTCGGCAGTCATTGCTATGGCGATAGGTATAGCCATCCAGAACATTCCTGAAGGAGCCATTGTCTCGATGCCCATGAAAGCAGCCGGAAACAGTCGCAGACGCTCATTTTTTATCGGCAGCCTCAGCGGAGCGGTAGAGCCGGTAGGTGCCATTCTCGTAATGCTTCTTGCGAGCATTCTAACCCCGTTATTGCCTTACATGCTTGCATTCGCCGCAGGTGCCATGATATACGTAGTCATAGAAGAACTGATACCCGAAGCTTCAGAAGGCGAACACAGCAACTGGAATACTATTGGTTTTGCAATAGGTTTCGTCCTGATGATGATACTTGATGTGATAATTTAAAATTTGTTACCTTTGCACATTATAATTAATAGATCTGAAAAGACATGAAAAGATTTTTAAATAGATTTTTCCTTATTCTTGCATTATCGGCTTGTTATTTTAACCTCAACGCCCAATCAGAAACTGTTCTTGACCGCAGCACCCACCCGGAATATTTTTACCTTACGGTGGATGAAGTGCTTGACGGCACATATCTGATACCGGCCCCACCACAACCGGGCACCATTTCATTCGAAATTGATGAGGAACGATACATTTGGGGAAAGATGATGCGCAACGACACTGCCCGTGCCAATCTTGCCATCAGAGATGCCGACTATACAACTGTTGGTGTTGCCAAAGCATTAAGTCAGGCTTTTGGATGCACCATCAGCGCCGAAAATACGCCTGAGTTATTCAAACTGATGGACAACATGAGTGGGGACGTAAACTATCTGTGTTCACTAAAAGCGAAAAACTACTATAAACGTATGCGTCCTTTCGTCTTATACGACGAGCCTACTCTGACTCCAGATGATGAGATATTTCTGCGCGACAACGGCTCCTACCCTTCCGGCCACACCATTATCGCCTGGGCTAATGCTCTCGTCCTCGCGGAAATCAATCCTGAACGTCAGACCGAAATCCTGCAACGCGGATATGACATGGGAACAAGTCGCGTAATCTGCGGCGTACACTGGCAAAGCGATGTTGACTATGGGAGGGTTCTTGCAACCACAATCGTTGCTCGTCTGCATGCAAATGAGGAATTCCAAAAGCAACTGCAACTTGCAAAACAAGAGTTCGCGACAAAGCATTCATCTATTAAACCAACAAGCGTACAATCACTCACAGAGGGACAATCCCAAACTGTCAATGATCATCGCACCAAACCTAACAGATACTACCTCACAACAGATGAAGTCCTAAACGGAACATTACTTCTCCCTGAACCGCCACAGCCGGGCTCATTAGCCTTCAAGCGAGACGTGGCACGTTACAAATGGGGTAAGATGATGCGCAACGACACTGCCCGTGCCAATCTTGCCATCAGAGATGCAGACCTCAGCCCCGACGACCTTGCCAAACATTTCAGCAATGCATACGGAATGGTCATCAATGCCGATAACACACCTGAACTATACAAACTGCTGACTAATATGAGAGGCGACTGCAGCCTCTGCACACGTCAGGCAAAAAACTATTACATGCGCATGCGTCCTTTCGCTCTGTTCGATGAGCCAACCCTGACTCCTAAAGATGAAAAGAAACTGAGAGCCAACGGCTCCTACCCTTCCGGACACACTGTCACCGCATGGACTTACGCTCTTGTCCTCGCAGAAATCAATCCTGCACATCAGACTGAAATATTTCAACGCGGCTACGACATGGGAACAAGTCGCGTGATCTGCGGCGTACACTGGCAAAGCGATGTTGACAATGGCCGTATTCTGGCATCAACTATTGTCGCACGCCTGCATGCCAACACCGAATTTCAGCAACAAATGGAGAAAGCCAAGAAAGAATTTAGCGAAATACAGAACAAAGCCAACAAAAAAACTAAAAGCTCAAAAAAGAAGGTGGCAGTCGGAAAATAAAGACAAATTACAAATAACAGACAGACCTATGCAAAACAAACAATTGACGCAAGATAAACAGAAAAAGTACGAAACATTGTTGCAACAATTGAAATCATTGCTGCAAGACGAGACAAACACGATCGCTATATTGTCTGAGACATGCGCCATCATACATGATATCATGGATTTTTTCTGGGTCGGTTTCTATCTTGTGGAAGGAGATGAGTTAGTATTGGGACCATTTCAAGGCAGCGTTGCATGTCTGAGGATAAAAAAAGGTCGCGGAGTCTGCGGCTCAGCTTGGCAACAGCAGAAAACCATCATTGTCCCCGACGTCGAAAAATTTGAAGGACACATTGCATGCAGCAATCTGTCACGTTCCGAGATAGTAGTTCCCATATTCAAAATAAGCAATGGCACTGAAACCGATTGCCGACCGGAAATACTCGGTGTCCTCGACATCGACAGCACGGAAATCGGCACATTCGATGAAATCGATGCCAAGTATCTGGAAGAGATAATCAATACCATCACACATTTGTGACAGATAACATATCGGAAAGTGACATGTTTTAGCCATGACACTTTCCGTAAACAAGTTGATTCACATCAAATTACAAATCTCTGATATCCCAGAATTTGTATGAAATATCATTATCATACACATCGGTGTTTTCGATTCGTTTGACGAATTTCACAACCTGGATGGTAAGAGGCAACACCATGATTTCATAAAGCGTCTTAGCTGTTACCTGCAATATCATAAGTTTAAACAATTCATTGACTGGCATCAGTCCGCCGAAAGCCAACGGGAAAAATATCAACGAATCAGAACCTTCGCCTGCAAGCGTCGAAAGAACCGCACGTAAGGAAAACCGTTTCCCATTGTCACGGAGTTTCATCTTACTCATGACATAAGCGTTGATAAAACTTCCCACAAGAAAAGCAGCAAGGCTTGCCACAGCAATACGAGGTGCCAGACCGAACACGAATCTGAAAGCCTCATCACCTTCCCAAAAAGCAGCAGATGGAAGCGCTATGGCAATATTACACAAAATAATCACAAGAAAATTCATCATAAATCCCAGCCAAATAACCAGCCTGGTCTTTTTGAATCCCCAAATCTCTGAAATGCAGTCGTTGATAATGTAACTGATTGGGAATACAATGAACCCGCCGGTTAAGGAGAACTTACCGATTTGAATTATCTTAGTTTCTAATAGATTACTGGTTATCAGGCAAGTACAAAATACAATGCCCATAATCATAAATGACAAAGGAACAGTTTTTTTTCTCATAATCTAGTTTTAATTATAACGGGAGGTTTTCTAGTACTCCCTCTATTATTTTTCAGGCTGCAAAAATACCACATTTTTTGTATTTTTGTCAACTGATGAATTTGTAAAATCAGTTAACTTTTATGGGGCTCACCTTCAACATCAAAAATCTTGTCTTGACAGTCTGCACCGTCATAATGACATCTGCACTGTTGGCACAGCAGACCAGCAGTGACAGTCTGTCGTTACAAAACAGACTTACAATTCACGATTCGCATAAAATGAATGTGTATGATTTTGCAGTTCCGGCAGCTGTTTTCGGAGTATCCGCATGGTCTGTCTACAATCCGTGGCTCATTGAGCAGCGAAATGATTTCCAGGTTTTATTTTCTGCGCATACCCACAAAACCCATATCGATGACTACATTCAATATCTGCCGACAGTCTCATTATATGTGCTCAATCTGGCTAACGTCAAAGGTGTTCACAACTTCAAGGACAGGACAATAATTCTTGCTATATCAGCGGCCACAATGGAATTATGCATTTATTCCATGAAAGCAATCATGAAGGAACCGCGACCCGACAACGGTTCCACCAAGTCATTTCCTTCGGGACATACCGCCACGGCTTTCATGGGAGCTGAGCTCCTATTCAGGGAATATCGCGACAGCTATCCCTGGATAGGAATAATAGGTTACGGGGTGGCAACAGCGACTGGATTTCTGAGAATATACAACAACCGTCATTGGGTAAACGATGTGCTGGCCGGTGCTGCGATAGGCATAATGAGTACCCGGTTCGCATATTGGATTTATCCGAAAATCTTCCGCGACACTTCTCACTCACCATCAATTGTCTGCATGCCGTTTTACAATGGCGCCGGACTTAATTTGGCAGTTTTCTTTTAATTTACGGAAACTCTCTTCTGAATTTCAGATGTTTCCCAAATGCACGAATGTCAGTTTCTCGCTGGCGATGATGGCCAACCGCCTCATCACACTGATATCAGTAGCCGGTCTGTCATAATTATAATGAGGAAAATACCGCGTGATATGAAGTGGAATATCCTTATTAATCTCTGCGATAAACTTTGATATTCCTTTCATGGTTTCCTCATCGTCACTGAAACCTGGGACAATAAGTGTTGTAACCTCCACATGACATGATGCCGCTCCAAGTCGTATAGTCTCAAGCACTGTCTGCAAGTCACCGCCCAACTTGCGATATCCGCTTTCAGAAAAACATTTCAAATCTATATTCATAGCATCTATGAGTGGCAGCAACGGTTTGAGATACTCTTCAGTAATCATCCCATTAGTCACGATGACAGTCTTCAGGTTATTATTACGAGCGAGACGGGATGTTTCGACAACGAATTCATAGTTCGTCAACATTTCGTTGTAAGTGAATGCAATGCCGATGTTTCCGCGAGGAATAAGACTGACTGCAATATTGACGACCTGCTCTGGAGTCACTTTCTCGGTATCAATATCCTTGGTTGTGGAAATATCATAATTCTGACAAAACGGACATCGCATATTACATCCATAACTTCCAATTGAAAAAATCATTGAACCCGGAAAGAAATGATAAAGTGGCTTCTTCTCAATCGGGTCAAGAGCGGCAGCTGTCAGTCTTCCATAAGCGGTACAGACGATGTTCCCGCTGACATTCGTTCTTGCAAGGCACAAGCCGGATTTTCCTTCGGCAATGTTGCAGTGATGAGGACAAAGTTTACATTCGGTCATTTTACATTAACTGCGCGACTATCAATCCACTATGGTCGTACAATTGCAAAGATAAATCAAATTCTGACAATTACCTGTTATCATATCTTATTTTTTATTTACCTTTGCACAAAAATACAACTTAAAACCGATGTGCTTGATGGGATATAACTAAGCAAAAGAAACCATGCAAACGTACATGCTTATCGTGATAATTGCATTAGTGGTAATAATCTTTATCCTGAGCGGATTCAAGGTAGTAAGGCCCACTCACCGCGCATTGATAGAGAGATTGGGAAAATACCATAGTTTTGCACATCCCGGACTACACTGGATAATACCAATAATCGACAAAATGTACAGGGTAAACGTCACCGAACAGATGGTTGATGCCGAGCCGCAGGAAATCATCACCAACGATAACCTGAATGCAAGTGTTGACGCACAGATTTATTTCAAAGTCATCGACACGGAAGAAGGCGTAAAAAGCTCGTTGTACAATGTAAACAATTACCAGTATCAGATAGTGAATCTTGCAAGAACGACTTTGCGTAACATCATAGGCACTCTCACCCTCAAATCCGCCAACAGCGAAAGAGGCAGAATTAACACCGAACTTCACCAGATTCTTTCCGAAGAGACGCAGAAATGGGGAATCAGCATTGTACGCGCCGAACTGAAGCAGATTGATCCGCCACCAGATGTACAGGAAACCATGAACAAAGTCGTCAAGGCTGAAAATGAAAAAATTTCCGCTATTGACTTTGCAACTGCTGCCGAGACAACCGCTGACGGTACAAAACGTGCTAAAATCAAGGAAGCCGAAGGTTTGCGACAGTCAATGATATTAAAGGCAGAAGGTGAAGCCGAGTCGATACGTTTAGTCAATGAGGCCGCACAGAAGTATTTTATTGGAAACGCACAGATTCTCAGAAAGATAGAAGCAGTCGAAAACTCATTGAGAAACAATGCGAAGATAGTTCTTCCATCCGATTCCGAGCTTGTCAACGTCATAGGCGACATGGCTGGCGTATTGCCTCTGAAGAAGGTTGAAGAGAAAAAATAACGTTGCAGAATCTTGAAAGAAAGCCAAAACCACGAAGCATTAGAACTTGCCAATGAGGCAGGCAAGATACTCCTTGAAAACGGGGCGCAGATTTCGAGGGTTGAAGACACCATGCAGAGAATAGCCCGTCATTATGGTGCCGACAACGGAAACTTTTTCGTCCTTTCCAACGGCATCATAGCAACAGGCGAAGGCTACTCCAAAGCCCAGTATATTCCCCTTCGAAGCGCAAGTCTCGACAAGGTGGTTGAAGTAAATCAGATTTCACGTGACGTGGCAGACAAGAACTTATCCCTGTCACAACTTCGTGAAAGGTTAACCGCCATCAGAAACATGAAGCCTAAACCCAAATGGGAACAGATACTGGGCAGTGCTTTCGGTGCCGGATTCTTCTCAATGATATTCGGCGGCAGTCTATACGACAGTCTGGTCTCTTTCGTGGCCGGACTGCTGCTATACGTCTTTATAGTCTATGTCGGGAACAAGTACTTGAGCCGTATCTTTGTAAACATCAGCGGTGGTTTCATTGCGGCAGCCATCTGTATTCTGGCATATCATTTTGGAGCAGGTGACAATCTCGGCAATATGATTATCGGTGCCATCATTCCGCTGGTACCGGGAATACCCTTTACCAACGGCATAAGAGATATTGCCAACGAGGACTATTTAGCGGGCATCACACGACTATTAGACGCCTTCATGATATTTCTGTGCATAGCGTTAGGGGTCATTTTCGCCTTTCTGGTTGATGGAGTCATAATGGACGGAATAATACCGCTCAATGGGATGTCAACTGATGCTGTTACAGCAAAAATATGGTGGCAACTTGCAGCGGCATTTTTCGGAACTGCAGCATTCTCCATTTTATTTGGGACTCCGCGCAAACATTACCTTTACTGCGGTCTTGCCGGTGCCATGGGATGGTTGGTGTATCTTTCAGCTTTTCGTCTTGGATGCTCACCTGCCGAAGCGACAGTCTTTGGCTCCATGGCGGTCCTGATAGTGTCTCGCGTTTTTGCTGTATTACGCCGCTGCCCTGTGACAGTGTTTCTAATCTGTGGCATTTTCCCGCTCGTTCCGGGCGGCGGTCTTTTCTGGACTTCATACTTTCTCGTTGCAGGTCAGACACACCGTGCGTTATCAAGTGGTTTTTTGTCCATCAAAATCACAGTTGCCATAGCCTTTGGTATAGTTATAGTTGAAGAGATAATGCGACATTTGCCATATTTGAGCAAATCGAAGTAAACAGGAAAGAGGCAGAACTAAAAAAGGCGGATTCATTGAGAAAATCAATAAAGCCGCCTTTTTTTCAATTATGGGAACAGACTATCTGGATGCCCATTCGATAAGGTCAACAACTCTGTTGGAATAACCCCATTCGTTGTCATACCATGAAATAACTTTCACTGTATTGCCCAATACCATTGTTGACAAAGCGTCAAATATTGATGAATGGGTGTCATGAATGATATCGCATGAAACGATAGGATCTTCGGTATATGAGAGGATGCCTTTCATCGGACCTTCAGCAGCCTTCTTCATGGCAGCGTTGATTTCTTCCTTTGTAGCAGGTTTCTTCAATGTTGCAACCAAGTCGCAAATTGAGCCTGTTGGTGTAGGAACTCTCATTGCCATACCATCGAGTTTCCCCTTCAATGAAGGAATAACTTTACCGACAGCCTTAGCGGCACCTGTTGTTGTTGGGATGATGGAAACAGCTGCAGAGCGAGCTCTTCTCAAATCGCTGTGAGGAGCATCAAGTATCTTCTGGTCATTGGTATATGAGTGTACCGTTGTCATAAAACCAACTTCAATACCGAAATTGTCCTCAAGTACTTTAGCCACAGGAGCTATGCAATTGGTTGTGCAGGAAGCGTTAGAAATGCACAGGTCAGTTGGGCGAAGAGCGTCTTGGTTGACACCCATGACAATCATATTGTCAATTTCGTCTTTTGCAGGAACTGTGAGGATAACCTTCTTTGCACCAGCCTTCAGATGGTCGCCATAGCCGCCTTTTTCGGTCTCTCTTTTTGTGAATACGCCAGTTGACTCTATGACTATATCAGGAGTGCAAGGCCATTTGATTGTCAGCGGGGATCTTTCTGTAAATACAGGAATAGACTTACCGTTCACAATGATAGCATCATCAGAGCAGTCAACTTCACCGTTAAACTTTCCCTGTGTTGAATCGTACTTCAGCAGATGTGCGAGAACCTTTGTACTTGTTAAATCGTTAATACCGATAATTTCGATGTTTGGTCTTTCCAAAGCAATCTTGAAAACGTTTCTACCGATACGGCCGAATCCGTTAATACCAACTTTAATTTTTGTCATGACTAAAAAATGAATTAAATGTTATTTTTGAATTAATATTTATTTTACAATGCCAAGAAGTTCAACCTCAAAAAGGAGGATTGAGTTAGGAGGAATAGAGCCAAGGTCACGGCTGCCGTAACCGAGTTCAGGTGGGATGACGAATTCATATTTTGAACCCACAGGCATAAGCTGGAGACCTTCCTGCCAACCAGGAATAACGCCATTTACAGGAAATTCTGCTGGTTTGCCTCTGTCATAAGAACTGTCGAACTTTGTTCCATCGGTCAATGTACCTGTATAATGAACTTTAACCGTACTATTAGCTTTAGGCTTATCACCTCTTCCCTGTCTGATTACGCGGTATTGTAATCCGCTTTCTGTTGTTATCATACCTTCTTTAGTTTTATTGTTTGCCAAATATTCTGCGTTATTATCCTTTGCTGCTGCTTCTAATTCTGCTTCCGATGCCATCTGTGCAGCTCTCACTTCCTCTGAATAAGCATCAATTATTGAAGATGCTTCAGTTGGGTCCAAAGCAACTTTTTTGCCTTTAAGCGATGCTTCAACACCATAGTAGAACATATCCTTGTCGAATCCACAAGGCATATCCGCGAAACCATTCTGAGCATTATCTGCGGAAAATGTTCCCATTGCAGCGCTGATGTCCTTCTTATCGTAGTCAACGCCAGGAGTCAATTTTGTCTGTCCGGTTTCGTCCTTAACCATATCATTGTACTTTGGGAAGAATTCTGACATAACCTTCTCGGCATCTTCAAGTGACATGTACTTACCCTTTGAAAACATATAATTCTTGAAATTGTCAAGAAAAACATCATAATCAACTTCAGGGAGTTCTGAAAGCGCAGACTTATATGAATCGCCCCAATAAACGCCCCAAGCATAATTAACTGAATCAGCCTTGTTTTCTAATTTAACATTAGCCTTGTTGTGACAAGATTGCAATGATAATCCTATTCCCAGAATTACCAAAATAAGGATTGAACATGATTTTTTCATTTTTGATATTTTTTTATATTAATTTTTCCGATAATTTGTTTCTGCAAAGATACTCCAAATTTTCAAATTAGTTAATCAAAAAAACACTATATTTGCAGAATTATGAAAAACATTAGAAATTTCTGCATTATAGCACATATTGACCACGGTAAGAGTACATTAGCCGACCGTATGCTTGAAATCACAGGAACCGTCAAGGGGAAGGAACTTCAAAATCAGACGCTTGACGACATGGATTTGGAGCGTGAACGCGGCATCACAATCAAGAGCCATGCCATTCAGATGCGCTATGAGTATAAAGGCGAAACATATATTCTCAACCTCATCGACACCCCAGGACATGTTGATTTTTCATACGAAGTCAGCCGTTCCATCGCTGCCTGCGAAGGTGCCATCCTCGTTGTCGATGCCACACAGGGCATTCAGGCCCAAACCATTGCCAACCTATACAAAGCTATAGATAACAATCTCGAAATCATCCCCGTGATGAACAAAATGGACATGACCAATGCCATGCCCGATGAGGTGGAAGACGAAATCGTGGACCTGATAGGATGCGACAGAACCGACATCCTCCGTGTAAGTGCCAAGACCGGTGAAGGCGTGAAGGCAATCCTTGATGCAATAGTGGAAAAAATACCATGTCCGAAGGGAGACCCTAATGCACCGTTGCAGATGCTCATCTTCGACTCTCTCTTCAACCCGTTCAGGGGAATCATCACATACTGCCGCATCATGAATGGCACACTGCATACCAACGACTTGTGCAAATTTATGAGCACTGATCATGAATACAATGCCGAGGAAATAGGCATAATGCGGCTACAACGCTTCCCTACCGATACCTTAAGCGCAGGCGATGTGGGGTACATTATTTCAGGAATAAAGGATTCAACTGAAGTGAAAGTCGGTGATACGGTCACCCTTGTCAAAAATCCGTGCGACAAGCCAATCGAAGGTTTTGAGGAAGTGAAGCCGATGCTTTTCGCAGGCATATACCCTACCGATGCCGACAAATATGAAGAGCTGCGTTCTTCCCTTGAAAAATTGAAACTCAACGATGCCAGCATTTATTTTGAGCCGGAATCTTCAGCAGCACTTGGCTTCGGTTTCAGATGCGGCTTCCTCGGACTGCTACACATGGAAGTCGTTCAGGAACGCCTCGACCGCGAATTCGATATGGATGTCATAACCACCGTCCCCAATGTCAACTACAAGGCTTATCTGACCAATGACAAAGTAATTGACGTCTATAACCCTTCCGGACTGCCTGAGTCCACTACAATTGAACATATAGAAGAACCTTTCATCGTGGCCGAAATCATCACCACTGCTGAGTTCATAGGTCCAATTATGACACTCTGCATCGAGAAACGCGGCACCGTGAAAGACCAGGTTTATCTTACCGACACACGCGTCGAGCTAACCTTCGACATGCCTCTCGGCGAAATAATCTTCGACTTCTACGACAAACTCAAAAGCATATCAAGAGGCTATGCCTCACTTGACTACCACATTTCCGACTACCATCCGGCAAAACTCGTGAAACTTGACATACTCCTCAACGGCGAAATGGTTGATGCTCTCTCATCCCTCATCAATGAAAGCCATGCTTACGCCTTTGGCAGAAGGATGTGCGAAAAGCTGAAGGAACTCATTCCGCGTCAGCAGTTTGAAATCGCAATTCAAGCTGCAATCGGCTCCAAAATCATTGCCCGCGAAACCGTCAAGCCCGTCCGTAAGGATGTCACCTCAAAATGCTATGGCGGCGATATAACCCGTAAAAGAAAACTTCTTGAAAAGCAGAAACAAGGCAAAAAGAGAATGCGTCAGATAGGCAACGTAGAAGTGCCACAATCTGCCTTCCTTGCTGTGCTGAAATTAGATTAACAATATGTCATCTTACTGATTATGCGACTGTTAGTACTTACATCCAGAGTTTCCTATCCGATAGAAAAAGGCGACAAACTGCGTGCCTTCAATTTTATCAGAGAACTCTCAAAGTACTATGACATATTTCTGTTTTCCATTGATGAAGCAAAATCTTCCGAGGAAAGCCTGAACGTTTTAAGACAATACTGCAAAGACATCAGGATTTTCCCTATTTCAAAAGGCAGAATTCTGATGAATCTCGCAAGGACCATGTTTCAGAAAATACCGTTCCAGGTAGGCTACTACACTTCAAAAAAAAGCATCGACGCTTTCAGACAATATTATGATGAAGTCAAGCCTGACCATATCTTCTGCCAGTTGCTGCGCGTCACCGAACATGTTAAAGACATTGACATTCCCAAAACCATTGACATTCAGGACACCATGTCTGTCAACATTGCCAGAAGCGCCAAGAAAGTCAACATATTCCGACGTCCTTTCTACAATATTGAAGTATTAAGGATGAAACGGTATGAACACGACATTTTCAGCATTTATGACAACAAGATAATCATTTCCGATGCCGACCGCAAGCTGTATCCACATCCAAACAAAGAACAGATATCCATTGTTCCCAATGGCGTGGATTTCAGCTACTTCAAACCGAAAGATGACATAATCAAAGACATTGATGTAGTCTTCACAGGCAATATGGGCTACACTCCCAACATCGACGCCTCAGAGTTTTTAATCAAAAAAATCCTGCCGATTGTAAAATCTGAAAAACCTGATGTCAAAATTGCTATTGTCGGTGCAAATCCATCGCATAAACTAATGAAACTGCAGAGTGACAATGTGGTTGTAACAGGCTGGGTCAACGATATGCGGGACTACTATATGCGTGCAAAGGTTTTCATAGCACCGATGCGCATTGGCACCGGACTTCAGAACAAACTGCTCGAAGCCATGGCAATGCATCTGCCATGCATAACCACTCCGCTCGCCAACAACTCACTCAAAGCCGCCGACAACACTGAGATATTAATCGGCGACGATGCCAACTCACTTGCCAACAACATAATACGACTACTCAACGATAATAACCTCGCCCAACAGATAGCCGACAACGGCTGCCAATTTGTCCACAGAACCTACAATTGGCAAAACGTCGGGCAAACTATTAATCACCTTATTGCAGAGACGCAACATGACGCATCTCTCCATACAAAAACACAAATATGACGAAACCATCAATACCAAAAGGAACTCGCGATTTCTCACCGGAAACGATGATAAAACGCAACTACATTTTCGACACCATAAAATCAATATTCAACTTATACGGCTATAAACCGTTAGAGACGCCTTCAATGGAGAACTTGTCAACCTTGATGGGCAAATACGGTGACGAAGGGGACAAGCTTCTATTCAAAATACTCAACTCCGGTGACTTTCTGGCAAGTACTACCGATGAAGACAAAACTTCATCAATAAAACTGATGCACAAGATTTCCGAAAAAGGGCTGAGATATGACCTTACAGTCCCGTTCGCAAGATATGTCACAATGTACCGCAACGATATCATATTCCCTTTCAAACGCTATCAGATGCAACCGGTATGGCGTGCCGACCGTCCTCAGAAAGGTCGCTACAGAGAATTCTACCAGTGCGATGTGGATGTAATCGGAACCACTTCAATGCTTAACGAAACGGAACTGATTATGATGATTAACGATGTGTTTAAAGCATTGAAAATAAATATCATAATCAAACTTAACAATAGAAAGATTCTGAGCGGGATAGCTTCTTTTATCGGATACAGTGACAAACTTACCGACATCACCGTTGCCATTGACAAAATGGATAAAATCGGTTACGACAACGTAATCGCAGAACTGAAGGACAAAGGCATTGGAGATGAAGGAATAAACAAACTTACACCTATCTTAACCCTTACAGGTGACAACAGGACCAAACTTGCCTCACTGAAAGAAATTCTGAAAGACAATGAAGAAGGCTTAAAGGGTATTGAGGAAACAGAAGCCATATTCAGTCTGCTCGAAGATTGTCCAAACGCCACGGCTCAGCTTGACCTCGACCTCACTCTTGCTCGCGGCCTGAACTACTATACTGGTGCCATCATCGAGGTGAAATCCGCTGATACAGTTATTGGTAGCATCTGTGGGGGCGGACGTTATGACAACCTTACCTCGATATTCGGTCTGCCGGACGTTTCCGGAGTAGGTGTGTCATTCGGGGCGGAACGCATCTTCGATGTCATGAACGAGCTCAACCTGTTCCCTGAAAAAAGCACACAAACCACACAGGTGCTTTTCGTCAACCTCGGCGACAAGGAAGCAAGATATTGCCTGCCATTAATCAGCAAGCTACGTAATGAAGGCATCAACTCCGAATTGTATCCTGATTCCGTAAAATTCAGGAAACAAATGGAATACGCCAATAAACGCGGAATACCGTTTGTCGTCATCGCCGGCGAAGACGAAATCACAAATAACTGTGTGTCAGTGAAAGACATGATTAAAGGTGAACAGAACACCATCAGCAAAGATGAAATCCTTTCACTGCTGATAAAAAACAACTAACTATCAAATATGGAAAAACAACGTGAAAATTTCGGCTCAAAATTCGGAGTTATAGCAGCGGCAGCCGGTTCGGCAGTCGGATTAGGAAACATTTACCGTTTCCCCTGCGAAGCCGGCGAAAATGGCGGAGGTGCTTTTCTCATCGTCTATCTTCTGATAATAGTATTTCTCGGCATTCCGCTTATGCTGTCGGAATTTATTATCGGAAGACGCTCACATCGGAACACAGTCGGTGCATTCAAGACCCTTGCTCCAAAATCCGCATGGCCTATAGTCGGATTCGTTGGCGTAATCAGTTCTTTCTTAATCCTGGCATTCTATTCGACAATTGCCGGATGGACTCTCGAATGCATCTACAAGTCACTGATTAATTTCTATCACGGGAAAAGCATCTCCGAAATAGAACAAGGTATGACCACCTTCAACAATTCCTTCAGGCCTTTCATTTGGCAGACATTGTTTATTATCCTTACTGCATTTATTGTACTGAGAGGTATTGAGAAGGGCATTGAGAAATACGCGAAAGTGCTGATGCCCATGTTGTTTGTAATCCTTATCATATTGTGTGTCAAGTCACTGACCCTGCCAAACGCAACAGAGGGCTTGAAGTTTTTCTTCAAACCCGACTTCAGCAAGATAACGCCGGAAGTTTGTATCAGCGCATTGGGGCAAGCCTTTTTTTCGCTTAGTGTAGGAATGGGAGTACAGATAACATACGGCTCATATATCAATAAAAAAGATAACCTTCTGACATCCTCCACCTCCGTGGTTATGACCGACACATTAGTTGCAATTCTTGCCGGAATAACGATATTTCCTGCAGCCTTCGCAATGGGAATAAGTCCGAAAGCCGGTGCCGGTCTCGCATTCAACACTTTACCGCTGATATTCAATCAGATGGCAGGCGGTTACATATTTTGTCTGATTTTCTTCATACTACTTGCCATTGCCGCACTGACATCAACAATTTCCCTGCTTGAGGCCTCAGTAGCATATTTCGTGGAAGAACACGCCATCAAACGAAAAAAAGCAACAATATGGTGTGCCATAGGAGCACTGGTTGTCGGATTGTTTGCAACGCTCAGCCTGAAAGACAACTCGAATCTTGTTATCGGGAATATGTCTTTCTTCAACATCCTTGACAATCTTACCGCTAACATTCTTATGCCTGTTGGCGGGCTGCTGATTACAATTTTCATCGGCTGGAAACTAAAGAAAACCGCATTCATTGACGAACTCACAAATCAAGGCACAACGAAAATAGCGCTCAAAAACATTATCTTCTTCATTACAAAATACATTGCGCCGCTTGCTATTGTGACTATAATAGTCGGACGGCTTGTATTTAACATCAAATAAGACACAACGCTGTTCGCCCCACCCGCCTTCGTAGTAAAAACATCGTCATAAACGCCGACATAGCGTCAGCCGTCAAGAACGCCCGATGAATTCTGACCAATTTAAGAAAATAGACCGCACATCATAGTTTTGCGCTGTCTCAAAAGCATGGGTTTCAATATTCTTTACCAACTCAGGATTTTCAGCTAATCTGACTATCGATTCAGCCATTTCTTCAGGTTTGTCGGCAATCACTATATCGTGACCATCGGCAACAGATATACCTTCAGCACCGACAGATGTAGTAACTATCGCTTTCGACATGGTCAGCCCTTCAATTATTTTGACACGCACACCACTGCCAGAAAGCAAAGGCACTATCATTATTCCATTGGAGCGCATAAATTCATGGGCATCAGCCACTTCTCCAACCACAACCACATTTTCGAGATGACTGTCAATCAGCGACTGCGGCATATTTCGGCCTGCAACATAAAATTTCAGCTGTGGCATTTTCTGATGGACAAGCGGCCACACCTGCGAAAGAAACCACTCCAGACCTTCCTTGTTGGGTATCCAGTCCATCGCACCGATATAGAAAAGCGAATCCGGCTCCGGCATTATATCATTATGAAGCGGAATGTTTTGAATATCAAGTCCGAATGGAACGACATTAACACAAACAGGATGTTTTCCAACAGACTTCACAATATCAAGCGGATGCAACTGAAAACGAGGTTTATTCTGCAACTTCTCCCTAAACCATTGAGCATCGACCTCAGAAATGGCAGATATGCAGTCAGGAGCATGTATCACATTCAGTTCATAATTTTCAAGAGTTGAAGCCACATGATCATATAACAGTTTCTTTATGGGATTAGCAGCTGCATTCCGAAGTCGTTTCCAAATCAGGTTTTCAACGTTATGAGTCCTTAAATCCACTATGGCATCAGAATATTCACGAACAGTATCGACATAAGGCATCATAAAAATGGATTCTATTCTTACCACATCAAATTTGGTTTCCTTGAGTATTTCGACAAGACGTTTCTTGTACTCAGCTGATATAAAACGGGTTATGTGCGGTGAACGGCCATTCAGATAAGTTGCAAGAAACGACCACGGCTTCACTGTCATATCCATAAACACATTCTCATAATGAGTCTTTTCCCTATATTCTTCCGGAATATCTTCAACATTGACAAAGTTCTTTTTGGAATTGACAGCCAAAACCTTAACATACCATCCACGTCTCACAGCTTCCTTTATGAAAACATTCATACACAGGCAGCCGCCATCTTTTTCGGGATATGGATTCTTATTGCATAAAAACAGTATGTTCATTTCCGTTTCATTTTTTTGAAAAAGCCAACAACTTTCAAATATATTTTCACCCAATAGTCCTTGTCAACCACAGGCGCATCGGCAGCAGCCTTAGCTGTCAGGAACAATCCAATCGGAAGCACAATGATATTTGCAAGCCAGATGCCTATTATAGGGCTCATGGTTCCTTCAAGTGCAGATTTCTGACCCGAGGTGAGAATAATATAGTACAATATGAATATGACAACCGCAACAACAAGCGGAAAGCCAAGTCCCCCCTTACGAATTATCGCTCCCAAAGGAGCTCCTACCAAAAACAGCACCAGACAAGCAACTGCAATTGCATAACGGTATTGTTCTTCACTCTGATGACGGGCATTTATCGTCCTTTCATATTCCAATGTGTTGTATCTGAGTTCAGCAGTCTGCTTGTCAGACTTGGCTTTATCCAAAGCAGCATGCTTTATCGACATCTTGTCTATACTGTCAGGGATATTCTCCCAAACAGGACTTTTGAGGAAACCATATATGGCATCATCTATGTTTCTTACCACATTGGTGGTATCCTTTATTGCTTCGAAACAATTAGTGGCAAGTTCCATGTAGCTGTCTTCTCTTCTGGAGAGCACACTATCGTGATACCTGATTTTCTCTTTCAAATCGCGGCGCACCAAATTTTTATAGTTGTTGCTGTATAATGATTCATCAGTCTGGTTCATATCAAACTGCGACATATCAAATCGCATTTCACTGACTTCAAAATGGAGCCGTTTGAAAGGATAATCCTTCATTTTGTTGGCACCGTAAGAGTCATCATACGAATAGCCATTATGCAATGTCAGTATCAAAGTGCTTGTAGTGGTATCAATGTCCATAGTTCCCCATTCGGCTAAAGTCAACATTTTATTCGGTGCATTGCCCTTATGCGAATAAATCATGATTCCGCGCACTGTCCTGTCATCCGGTTCCTTTTTGTCAATACGGATCATATATCCGTCCAGCCCTGAATAATAAACACCTTCCTCAAGATTGAATGTCAGTTTTTTCTGTCTTACATCAAAAAAAACCGACTGGAACTTCAAGTTCGTCTTTGGCAATATCTGTTGACAGAAATACACTGACAGACAGCTGACAAGCAAGGCAAACATAATCAGTGGGGCAAATATCCTGTTAAGTGATATTCCTGAAGACTTCAAGGCGACAAGTTCATAACGTTCCCCCAAGTTGCCGAATGTAATCAGCGATGACAGCAGAATACCTATTGGGAGAGCCATTGGAACGAAGGTGGTCGCAGCATACAATGTCAACTTTGTGATAACCGGCAATCCAAGACCTTTTCCAACCAGCTCATCGAAATATTTCCAAAAAAACTGCATCAGAAGAATGAAGTCTCCTATTACGAAAGTCAAGATGAAAGGCCCTATATAAGTCTTAAGCAAAAATCTATCAAGACGTTTTATCACTATCCATTTTTTTGCAAAGTTACATTTTTTTTCTCAAAACGGCATTTATCGCAAAAAAATGTTATCTTTGTAATTTTGAATTGATTTTTTATAAAATTTTTAAACTTTTTCTATATGAGAAGAGTAGTTATTACCGGTATTGGAGCTTTGACCCCTATTGGGAATAATGTTGTCGATTATTGGAACAATCTTAAGAATGGAGTATCAGGAATCGATTTCATAAAGTCTATTGCAGATGACAGGATTGAAGTGAAGTTGGATGCAGAGTTAAAGAATTATGATCCCATTGCAATGGGGCTTGAACCACAAACAGTAAGAAGGACTGACAAATTCACACAATATGCCATGATAGCCGCACGCGAAGCATGGAATGACAGCAAATTGGAAATAGAGCCTGAAAGATTGGGTGTATATATTGGTACAGGTGTGGGAGGCTTATGGACAATCATTTCAGAAAACAACAAAATGAGGGATGAAGGTCCAAAGTGGGTATCACCTTTTCTTATTCCAAGCATTATCTGTAACATAGCAAGTTCAAACGTAGCCATAGACCTTCATGCACAAGGGCCCAACATACCCATTGTCTGTGCATGTGCCACAAGTGGGATATCAATAGGAGAAGCCTACTATGCCATACTCGCCGGAAGAGCGGATGCCATTATTGCCGGAGGAACTGAGGCGCCTATGACAGAAATAGCCTTTGCGGGTTTTGCAAATTGTAAGGCGCTTACAAAATCCACAGACATAAATGCCGCCTCTTTGCCATTCGACAAAAGGCGGAGCGGTTTCATCATGGGAGAAGGTGCCGGCGTACTCGTCCTCGAAGAATATGAACATGCAAAGGCACGCAATGCCAAAATATATGCTGAAATATGCGGTTACGGAACCACCTGTGATGCTAACCACATCACTGCCCCCATTGCCGACGGCTCTATAATTGCAGGAGCCATCAAACAGGCTGTAACACAAGCACATATATCCTCCGATGACGTATTGTATGTAAATGCACACGGCACAGGTACGGTTATGAACGACGTTGCTGAGACCAAAGCCCTAAAGCTCGCTCTCGGTGAAGAAGCAGCTTACAAAGCGCACATCAGTTCCAACAAATCCATGATTGGGCATCTGCTCGGTGCCGCTGGGGCAGTGGAACTGATTGCCACAGCATTAACTGTGTACGAAGGCATAATACCTCCAACTATTAATCTGAACGAGCCGGATCCGGAATGCGACCTCGACTATACACCAAACAAGGCTCAGAAAGCCGACATAACTCTTGCTATATCAAACTCATTCGGCTTTGGCGGCCAAAATGCCTGCCTCGCAATTAGAAAAATTTAGACATTCAATTAAATGGATTTATTACTAAACAAAAACGCTATAATTACGGGTGCCGCCCGCGGCATCGGCAAAGCAATTGCCATGAAGTTCGCCTCTGAAGGCGCCAATGTGGCTATCATTGACATCGCTCCTGATGATATACTCAATGAAACCGTAAATGAAATATCCGGATTCAACATCGTATGCAAAGGATATAATGCTGACGTCACCAATGCCCAACAAGTTGAAACCATAATAAATGAAATTGTCAAGGATTTCGGAAAAATTGATATCCTCGTCAATAATGCAGGTATCACCCGTGACAACCTTCTGATTCGCATGAAGGAAGAAGACTGGGACAAAGTCATAAACGTCAACCTGAAATCGGTTTTTGTCATGAGCAAAGCCATACAGCCGTTCATGATTCATCAACGCAGCGGCACAATCATCAACATCAGTTCGGTGGTCGGTATCGCCGGAAACGCCGGTCAGACCAATTATTCGGCATCAAAAGCCGGAATTATCGGCTTCACAAAATCATTGGCAAAAGAAATAGGCTCCAGAAACATCCGATGCAATGCCATCGCACCGGGATTTGTGGAAACTGAAATGACAAAGCAACTACCTGAAGAAACCATAAAGCAATACACGCAGATAATTCCACTCAAACGTCCTGCAAAACCTGAAGATATTGCCAACGCTGCAGTATTCCTCGCTTCAGATATGTCATCATATATAACCGGACAAGTCATCCACGTCTGTGGAGGAATGCTAACATAATGATAGCAATAGAATCGAATCCTTTAAGCATCATCGCATGCGCCGCCATTGCCATCCTTCTAACGGCAATACTTTACTGGCGCAACAAATCAGAAGCGGAATTAAGCAAGCCCGTGAAATTCCTGCTCGCTGCCCTTCGCTGCCTGGCCCTGTTCCTTACACTTATTCTCTTTCTGAACATTCTCTTCACAAAGACAATAAGCCGCACCTCCAAACAGCTGGTTGTCTGCGCAATAGACAATTCCAAGTCAATGGTGCTCGCCAATGATTCAGCTGACGTCAGAAACTTCTTCACAAAATCCTATCCTGATTTCAAATCAAATCTCAATAAGCACTTCACAACCAAATATTTTCTGTTCGGCAATACTGTGTCAGAAGACGTAACCGATGAAAACGCGATAAGTTTCAACGACATAAACACCAACATTTCCTCAATTTTCAGCTACACGGGAACTCTGTATGGCAATTCTGACGTAAATGCGGCTGTAATTTTTACCGATGGCATTTCAACAACCGGCATCAATCCTGTAATAGCTTCTGAATCTGTAACTTATCCAATATATATTGTCGCCACCGGAGATACGACTTCGAGAAACGACATTGCAATTACCAATATAAGGTATAACAAAACCGCCTACCTAAAAGGCAAATGTGTATTTGAAATCAGCATGAAAGCCAACGGCTACAACAATAAAGAAGCAATGCTTCAGATTTACGACAATGGCAGCCTGATTTCCTCAAAGAAACTTAACATTAACGCAAATCCTTATTATTCAACATTTAACATCGATTTAGAACCCACAAGCAAAGGCAAACACTTCTATAAATTTATCATAGTCCGCACTGATGACGATTTTATCCCTGACAATAACGAAAAGACTTGCGTTGTGGAAGTCATTGAAGGGAAGAAGCATGTCAGACTTATCAGCAATGGTGCTCATCCTGACCTCGGTGCAATTAACAAGGCCCTTGCGAACAACGATTCATACGAAATTGAAAACTGCCTGTTTGAAGAGCTTGACATCAGCACCATCGGCGACAAAGACATTTTAGTGATGGTAAATCTGCCCGACGTTTCGTTGAAGTCCACCCAGCTTTTCGAAAAAATAAACAGGGAAAACATACCGTACCTTTTGGAAATAGGTTCAAAGACAAGCCTCAGCACTCTGACCAAAGTGATTCCAGACTGTCGTATCGACAACCCGAAAAATCTTTCCGAAGAGGCCTATCCTGTTTACATGGAGTCTTTCAGTTCCTTCACCGTGAGCAATGAACTCATCTCCGATTTCAGCAATTTTTCACCACTGACGTCACCGTTCGGTTCTTACGAACTGCCGACTTACGCCGATGTCATGCTAAATCAGAAAATCAACAATGTTAGCACTAACAGGCCTCTTTTAGCAACTGTCAAAGAACGTGACCGCAGGACAGCTTATATCTTCGGAGAAGGTATCTGGCAATGGCGAATCAGAGACTTTGTAGCCAACAGCAGCTTTAATGCCTTTGACGACATGGTCAACAACCTGGTGTATTTCCTGTCACTCTCCGAAACCTTCAAACATTTCCAGATTGACTTAAACAACGACTTTTATCAGAATGAGCCGATTAAAGTTATGGCCAAACTTTACAACGACAGCTATGAACTTGTAAATGATGCTGACGTTCAGTTTGTCATAACCAATGATGAAGGGACAGAATACCCCTACTATCTTTCCAAAACATCCGACGGTTCCTATATGCTTGAAATCAACAATATGCCTGCAGGACATTATGAATGGAAAGCTTCCACTGGCTCGGAACATGCCGAAGGAGCATTCAACATTTCTGTTTCAGACCCAGAGCACATTGACCTTCAGGCACGTATCAATGATTTACAGCAGATTGCGGACAAAACTGGTGGTAAGGTCTTCAAACTTAATGAGACAGATGAATTATTCGATATTCTGAAATCAAATATTAACGAACCAAAAACTTATAACTATCAAGTTAATAAAAAGCCTAAAGACTTTTTACCCGTTCTTCTGGCAATCATTGCCTTACTTGCTGCTGAATGGATAATAAGAAGACGGATGGGAATCTATTGATGAAGAGACGGCATTATTTCATGCCGCGTTCCAGTTTAATGTGTTCGTACGCCTCTTGAATCTTTATGAATTTTTCCTGGGCAGCCTTCTGGGCTTCCTCACCCAAATATGAGACCTTGTCAGGATGATGCTTGACAGCCATCGACTTGTATGCCTTCCTGACTTCCTCATCGGTTGCATCACGCGTAATCCCAAGTACGGAATAATAATCCACTGTTTCCTTTACTACGAACATGGCTTTTATGGACTCAAAATCAGCAGTGGAAAGTCCTATATACTGTGCTATGAGCTGCAGCAAATCCAATTCTGCAGCAGCAATTGAATTGTCGGCATTTGCAACACCGAACAGATATTGCAGCAACAGCCGCTTGGAGGGCATATTCATATTTCTGTTAATCTGCCGACAGACATCATATATGTTGATATCCTGTTTCAGAACACCTTGCAATATCTTGATATTGGCAATCGCTGCATCCTCGCCGAACTGTTTGACAAAAAACCGTTTTACATAATTCAATTCTGAACGCATCACAGCACCGTCAACTTTCATGATTGCAGCCGACAACACGATGATACTCATGTCAAAATCACCTATAGTGGTCTTTGATTTGCTTCCGCTGTAACCACTGCCAGTTCTATTATTTCCGCCATAACTCCAGCCGCCGCCTTGTCTCGTATTGTCACTGCCGGTCCATGAACTGTCATCATCTTCATCTTGAGTCAGACTATTTTTTTTATCAAAAATTGATTCAAGTACCACACCTATGATAGCACCGATTGGTCCCCCCAACGTCCAGCCCAAAGTTGCTAATAATAACTTACGGATAAAACTCATTTGTAATTCAATTATTTTTGCAGTGCAAAGATAAAGTTATTAATCAAATTGTAATAAATTTGCAATAAAAATAACCATATGAAAATTCTGATAATAAACGGTCCAAACCTAAACCTTACAGGACAACGAGAGGTGAAAATCTATGGCACAACCTCATTTGGCGACTACATACAGATGTTGCGGAAGAAGTATTCCGACATTACTATCGACTATTTCCAGACTAATGTCGAAGGTGAAATAATCAACAGACTGCATGAAGCGGACGAAAATTACGATGGCATAATTCTCAACTGCGGAGGTTACTCCCACACTTCCATTGCAATCGCCGATGCAATTGCAGCAATTAAAACCACAGTTATCGAAGTGCATATCTCCAATGTGTTTAGCAGGGAATTCTACCGTCAGAATATGATAACAGCTTCTAAAGCAACAGGACTTATCAGCGGCCTCGGCCTCAGCTCTTACGAAACCGCTTTGCTTTACCTGAAAGACGTAGCAACCAGTGGCATTTAGTTCATCAGACACCTAAAGGGGAGATTAATATTATGACCATAGGAAGCATTAGAAAAACCATATTTTTAATAACAATAATGACCATTATGAACAACGGATGTAAAGGCCAGACTCCATCCAGTGGAAAGGTTAGTTATGACAAAGTCAGACCGATGGCTGTTGCCGACCATTTTTACCCATCAGACAAGACCACTCTAAGCAATTGGTTTTCAAAGTGGAAAACTGAATATTCAAAAGGAAACGGCAACAAGAGAGCTGAAGCCATGTCTCCATCAAACGTACTTCAGGCAATCATAGTTCCACATGCCGGCTACGTTTTCAGCGGTTCCACAGCAATGGCGGCAATCAGCTGTATTGACACCACACGCAAATACGACCACATCTTCCTTCTCGGTCCAAGCCATCACGTATGGCTTAACGGTGCATCCGTCAATAATGCATTCGATGCCTACCAAACACCATTCGGACCGGTACCCGTTGACCGCAGTCTCGGCGACACACTGATAGCCAAAAACAAATATTTCAGTTACCGCGCCGATGCTCACAGCAGTGAGCACTGTCTCGAAGTACAGCTGCCAATGCTCAAATGGATCTACAAAGACAATATGCCGCCAATCGTACCAATCATCATATCTTCCGACAGTCTGAATATATTGCGCAGCATCGCACAGACCTTGCAGCCATGGTTCAACGAGCGTAACCTGTTCATCATCAGCAGCGACTTTTCGCACTACCCTTCCTACAAGGATGCCAATATGGTGGACAGCCTTACTGCCAAAGCAATAATGACAGGCAGTGTCGAGAGATTTATTGGCCAACTACATGCAAATGCTGCCAAGAACATCCACAATCTTTCCACAAGTGCATGCGGTGAAATGGCAATAGTGGTACTGCTATCCATGATGGAGGCAGCCACTGGCAACACATTTGACATTGAACACCTACAATACTGCAATTCAGGTGATTCACAATATGGAGACTATGATCAGGTCGTAGGCTACAACGCTCTTGCGGTCACAATTAAAAATGACATGAAAAACACCAGTTTCACATTGACAGAAGACAACAAAAAGACATTGCTCAAACTGGCTCGTGCCACTATCAGTAATGCATTGGGAATAAAAGCCGACATCCCTAAGATGGAATCCTGGGCTACCGTCAGATGCGGTGCCTTCGTCACTCTGACCATTGATGACAACCTGCGTGGATGTATCGGACATTTCGGTGAAGACACGAAACTATGGGATGTGGTAAAAGAAATGGCTCTCTCAGCCGCATTCAACGACCCACGGTTCTACCCTCTTTCAAAAGATGAACTCAGCAGCGTGAACATTGAAATATCAGTGCTTACACCGCTTAAACGCATCAAAAGCATAGATGAATTCCAACTCCACCGCGATGGAATCTTCATAAAAAAAGACGGCTACAGCGGAACTTATCTTCCACAAGTTGCCGATGAAGTCCCATGGTCAAAAGAAGAATTCATCAGTCATTGTGCCCACGACAAAGCGGGAATAGGTTGGGATGGTTGGAAAGATGCAGAACTATACACCTATCAGGCGATAATATTTCACGAATAAACCACCTATTTCATCACGTATGCGTCACGTGCATTTTTGAGAGCAATAGTCATACCGGCTCTCAAACTTAAATTCTTGGATTTATTGTCCATACGTATCTTATAAATGAACAATATCATTATAATCAAAGTAAGGACAGCGCCAAAAATTAAGGCCAGATTTCTGTTCTGCATTCCAAACATCAATGGTGAAATGAAAATATAACTTGAGCAGACAAATGTCATAAAAACAGCCGGTATCGCACTGACATTCATCAGCCTGTTATTATAATGCAGCCATGCTGTGATTGTCCATAGTGTAAACACCGCAAGCGTTTGGTTCAGCCAAGCAAAGTAACTCCACATAGTCTGGAAAGGCAGGAGTAAAATAATTATAAGACTAAGTATAAATACCGGAAGCGCCACCATTATTCTGTTCATACTCTTGGTCTGACTGATTTTCAGAAGATCGGAGAAAATAAGTCTTGCACTTCTGAAAGCAGTGTCACCCGAAGTTATGGCGCATGCAATAATGCCTAATGTCACCAGTGCTGCAAGGGTTTTGCCCAATGTGGAATTTGCGATGGTTGTGACCAAAAGTGCAGCAGAACCGTTATATTGTGCAATTGCACCATTAAGGCCCTGAACACTTCCCCAGAAAGCCATGCCGATAGCCGCCCATACGAGAGCAATGATACTTTCAGAAATCATCGCACCATAGAAAATGCCTCTCGCCTGTTTCTCATTACTGATACAACGCGCCATCAAAGGTGACTGTGTCGCATGAAATCCTGACAGGGCGCCACAGGCAATTGTGGTGAAAAGCATAGGAAATATCGGCAAATTGCTGGCATTCATATTCTGTAATGTTGTAAGTTCCGGTATCTTCGCCCCATAACCTTCGAAGAATAATGCATATAACATTCCTAATGCCATTATCAGCAGCAAAATGCCGAAAACAGGATACAGATTTCCAATAATCTTATCTATTGGCAAAATAGTGGCAACAATGTAATAAACAAATATACATGCAAGAATTATGAGAAGGCCATTTGTGTAAATTCCAGCACTATTGTCAATTGCCACTTTTGTGAAAAACGGATTTTCAAAATGAATCAGATTATTGATAAGCACTGCAGGCTGCGACATAAACACTGCACCAACCATTATCATCAGTAGGCCCGTAAAAAGACTCATCATAAGTTTAGTGTTCTTGCCAAGATACAGATTGGCAAGCTGATGCAGGCTGCAGCCGTTGTTTTTCAGGGACATATAACCTGACAGGAAGTCATGCATTGCACCCATGAAAATACCGCCAAGCGTAATCCAAAGGAAAGCCACAGGTCCATACGCCGCTCCCAATATTGCACCGAATATTGGTCCAAGTCCGGCAATGTTCAACAATTGTATCAGAAATATTTTCCAACGTGGAAGAGGAATGTAGTCAACGCCGTCATAACTGACTTTTGAAGGGACTTCGGTGTTGTCTTTTACACCGATAATTCTTTCCAGAAATTTACCATAGGTAAAATATGCTGTTATAAGTAAAGCAAGACAAATTAGAAATGTTATCATTTTAATCCGAATTTATCCTGCAAAAATAAGGAAAAAATGAGGATTTGCCAAAAAAGCAAATATTATTTGAAAATAATATTTATGAAACGATATTTAAAAGGGAAGCGGAGAAAAAGGGATTCGAACCCCTGGTACCCGAAGGTACAACAGTTTTCAAGACTGCCGCAATCGACCACTCTGCCATTTCTCCGTGATTTGCGCTGCAAAAGTACAACTTTTTTTTTATTGGAGACTATTTTCTGAAAAATATTTATCTTTGCATGAATAATTTTTTTCTAAAATGCATAAAATACAAATAACATTGCTTCTGATATTCGCTGCGGTGATGGCTAATTGTCAGAGTCTTACAGTAAACTTCAACTACGGCTGCTTCAGTACGGCCGATGGTGAAACATATCTGGAAACATACCTTATGATTCCTCAAAATGAGCTTAAACAAGTGAAAACAGCTGACGGACACTTCAATTCCGCCGCTCAGGTCACCATGATATTCAAAGACAATAATGTAATCAGCGACTTTCTGAAATATGAACTGACAGGCATTCCAACCAGTGACACCTTGAATATCACAAACAATATCATTGACCAACAGCGCATCTTCCTGAAAAATTCCTCCTATTTGCTGGAACTCACCGTCAAGGATAAGAATGACACCACAAAAATCGTCAAAGGAGACGTCGTTTTCAGCATGGGACTTCCGAAAGATGTGGTCAGTTCTTCAACAATCTGTTTCATCGACACATATTCCAAATCCAATAACAAATCAATGATAACACGAGGCGGATATGACATGATACCTTATTTTTCAACATATTTCCCGGAAACACGCGACAAACTTACCTACTACAATGAAATTTACAATATCGACAAATTTCTCGGAGAAAATAGCCGCATGGCAATCATGTCTTATATCGAAAGCTATGAAAACGCAGGTCACATCATTGAAGGCTCAAACAAAATCCAAGTGGATTATGCCAAACCTGTGACATGTTTACTCAACAATATAAACATCAAAACATTACCTACAGGAAACTATTGGCTGGTTATCAGCGTACTTGATGAAAGCGGCAAGGAAGTTATAAAGACAAAAAAATTCTTCCAACGTTACAATCCTGAATATGAACTCAGCGAAAACATGATTTCAGCGATTAATCTGACCAATTCCTTTGCCAGCAAATTCACCAGTGTTGACACACTGCGTTCAATCATTCACTCCATGATGCCTAAAGCCACTTTGAGTGAACGTCCTTTCATCAACAAAGTTGACACCGTCACCAATATTGAAATAATGCAGCAGTTCATATCCATGTTCTGGTCGGAACGTGATGAACTTGCTCCCGAGCAGGCATTCAACAATTACATGGGTGAAGTCAAAAAGGTCAATGCAACCTACGGCAATGTATTCAGAAAAGGCTACGACACCGACCGCGGCCGTATCTACCTGCAGTATGGGCCACCTAACCATAAGGAAAACAATGTAATACCCGCAAGCACTATCCCTTACGAGATATGGCAATACTACGAAATTGCAGGCCAGCGCGACAAAAGGTTCGTTTTCGCCACACATGATGCCGCAATCAAAGACTACGACCTTGTTCATTCCGATGTCATAGGCGAGATACACAACCCAAAATGGCAGTTCGACTTGTATCACAACGCCCCAATTATCAACGATGACACCGAATACGAAGAAATATGGGGCCAACATTTACAACGCACTTTCGACAATCCATACTAAAATGCGCGTTGCTGTAGTCATTCTCAACTGGAACGGCAAAAAATTCCTCGAACAGTTTCTCCCAAAAGTGATTGGAACATGTACAGGAATTGCCGATGTCGTAATCGCTGACAACGCTTCCACCGATGACTCGGTAACATTCATCTCATCATCATTTCCGACAGTAAGAACCATTATATTTGACCGTAACTGGGGATTTGCCGAAGGATACAACAAAGCGCTGCAACAGCTCACCACATACGAATACTATGTCCTCTTAAATTCTGATATAGAAGTCACTTCAAACTGGATTCAGCCTGTCATAGAATTTATGGACAAAAACGCAGACTATGCTGCCTGCCAACCGAAACTGCTCTCGTATTATGAGCGTGACAAATTCGAATACGCAGGAGCCGCAGGCGGTTTTATCGACCATCTGGGATATCCTTTCTGCAGAGGCAGAATTTTTCAGAACATAGAAACCGACAACGGACAATACAACAATTATGCCGAAATATTCTGGGCAACAGGCGCATGCATGTTCGTAAGAGCCAATGCCTTCTGGCAAGTCGGAGGACTTGATGGCGATTTCTTTGCTCACATGGAGGAAATAGACCTGTGCTGGAGGCTGAAAAACAACAACTACAAAATCGGATATTGCCCTGATTCTGTGGTATATCACATAGGTGGTGGAACCTTACCCAAAAGCTCATCGCGGAAGACCTACCTGAACATGCGCAACAACATCATTATGCTTTACAAAAATCTCCCCGACGGCAAAGTCTGCACCGTACTTTTCACACGTTGGTTTCTGGATGTTGTTGCTTCCATTAAATTCCTTGTCGATGGCGGTTTCAGTGACTTATGGGCTGTAATTCGCGGACACCTGTATTTTATCAGACATTTCCGCAGCATCAAAGCAAAACGCAAAGCAATAAAACACGCCCACGTCACTAATATATACAAGAAATCAATTGTGATAAAACACTATCTCTGCAGGATAAAGATATTCAGTGAGTTAAGCAACAAAGACTTTACTCGTTAGTCACCGGAACCACATCCTTGGCAAGTCCATAGTTCAATTTCTTCAGCTCTTTTCCTAACGAATCGTAGAAAATCCACTCTCCGACTCGTTCGCCATGCTTATAGTCACCTATAATATACAGTTCCCCGTTTTCGTGATATACCCTTCTGGTGCCTTCTGCATAACCATCCTTATAATTACCGCGGCTCCATATTCTGCCATTACGATACCACGCAGTCCATTCACCGTCCCGCGCTCCGTTCTTATGACGACCTTCTATCTTCTTTGTGCCATCATTATAATATTGGACTTCCCGACAATTCGTACTGTCAGTGCCTGAATAATAAAACACGAGTTTGGGCTGCCTCTTTTCATTTCCATCCAATAAGTTGGAACCATTATCATAATATTCAGCGACATGAGCCGTTTCACTGTCACATGAAACAAAAGCTACAGTTATCATTAAAACACTTATTATCAGAATTTTAATTCTTTTCATTTTTAATTCCAATTAAAAATTAATCTTTTACCATTCGGCGTACCCACGATGGAATTTCCATCATACACCATACACCCGTTTACAAATGTATATCTAATCTTTGAAGTAAAAACAGTTCCGTCATAAGGAGACCATCCACACTTATAATAATAATTGCCGCGTGTCACCTGAGTTTCAGAATGCAGGTCCACAACAGTCAGGTCAGCAGCATAGCCTTCCCTCACAAAACCTCTGTTGTGAATTTTGTAACATATTGCAGGATTATGGGACATCCATACAGGAATCATCTCAAGTTTGAATATTCCATTCTTTGACATTTCCAGCATTGCAAGCAGGGAATGTTGGATTGAAGGCATACCCGAAGGTGCCTGATAATAAGGGCGCATCTTCTCATCCAGAGTATGAGGCGCATGATCAGTACCTATGGTGTCTATCAAACCCTCTGCCAGAGCCTGCCGCAAAGCGAGTTTGTCAGATTCACCCTTTATTGCAGGATTGCATTTTATCAGATTCGACTTGGTTGCATAATCCCTCTCATCGTACCAGAGATGATTGACTGTAACCTCAGCTGTAATTCTTTTATCCTGAATTAATTCCGGTGAAAACAAAGACAATTCTTTCTCAGTGGTGACATGAAGAACATGAAGTCTTGAATTATGCATTTTAGCGAGTTCAACTATTTTCTTGGAGGCATTGAAGCATACCTCCGAGTTGCGAATAAACGGATGCACTGAAGCATCAGGGTTGTCGCCATATAATTTCCTTGCAATCTGCAAATTCTGACGTATAAGCTCCTCATCCTCGGAATGCACCGCAATCAGTATAGGAGACTCGGCAAATATTCTGTCAAGCACAGCCTCATCATCAGTCAGCATATTGCCTGTAGAAGAGCCGACAAACACCTTGATTCCGGGTACCAAATGTGGATTTACAGACTTTATTTCAACAATATTGTCATTTGTAGCACCAAGATAAAATCCGTAATTGGCATAGCACCTGCCTTCGGCATAACGGTATTTTTCTTCAACAAGCTGATTCGTGGTCGTCTGTGGATTCGTATTTGGCATATCCATAAAAGAAGTCACTCCGCCTGCAACGGCAGCTCGGCTTTCAGATTCCATATCAGCCTTATAAGTAAACCCAGGGTCACGGAAATGCACATGCTCGTCAATAACACCAGGAAACAGATAAAGTCCCGTCAGGTCTATTTCTGTGGCCCCCGGCTTACCTGAGAGCGACAACGTGCTGTCAATTCCGGTGATTATCCCGTCTGAGATATGGATATTGGCAACAAATTGCCTTCCTTCATTTACGACAAATGCATTACGAAGCAGAAAATCCATAATGCAGTTTCTTGATATTTCTGAAAGTAAGGTTAATCACACCGAATACAGCCTCACCGAAAATGCTGCCACTCATCTTTGACGTGCCTTCGGTTCTGTCATAGAAGATAATAGGCACTTCCTTGATTTTTCCGCCAAGTTTCCATACCGTATATTTCATTTCAATCTGGAAAGCATAGCCGGTAAACTTAATATTGTCGAAATTGATGGCACGCAAAGCGCGGGATGTATAGCACATAAAGCCCGCTGTCGTATCCCTGACTGGAATTCTTGTTACAATTCTGACGTACTTGGAGGCATAATACGACAGCAGAATACGTTTCATGGGCCAGTTGACAACGTTCACACCGCTGACATATCTTGACCCTATAGCCACATCATTGCCTTCTTCAGCACAAGCACGATACAGTCTTATCAGATCATCCGGATTATGTGAAAAGTCGGCATCCATCTCGAAAATGTAATCATAATTCTGTTCCAGCGCCCACTTGAAACCAAGAATATATGCCGTACCCAAGCCCAGTTTCCCTTCACGTTCCCTGATAAAAAGACGTTCAGGGAATTCCTCCATTAATTTCTTCACGATTCCAGCCGTCCCGTCAGGAGAATTGTCATCGACAATAAGAATGTTGAATTCGCCTTCTTTCTGAAATACAGTGCGAATAATCTTCTCAATGTTCTCCTTCTCGTTATAGGTAGGTATAATCACAAGCTTTCTATCCATAATTCCGAATTTTATCTTTTGAAATAATCTACAAAAATAATCAAAAAAATAATTTTCAGCCAAATTATCATGCTTAAATACTATCTTTTAACTATCTTTGCAAGATTATATCTATACAACGATAAAACGGATAAATAATATATATTTCAGTAATAAATAAAACATTTTAAGAAAAATGAAACGCGACGAAAAAGTATTTGAAGTCATTCAAAAAGAAAGAGAACGCCAGACTAATGGCATTGAGCTGATTGCATCCGAGAACTTTGTCAGTGACCAGGTTCTTGAAGCAATGGGTTCTGTTATGACAAACAAGTATGCTGAAGGATATCCTGGAGCAAGGTATTATGGTGGTTGTCAGAATGTTGACATCACTGAAAACATTGCCATTGACAGGGCGAAGGAGCTGTATGGAGCCGAATGGGTTAACATTCAGCCTCACAGCGGCGCACAGGCAAACATGGCTGTATTGCTTGCATGCCTGGAGCCTGGAGACACATTCATGGGCCTGGATCTGTCACATGGCGGTCACCTGTCACACGGCTCACCTGTCAACTCCTCAGGTATTCTTTACAAACCGGTTGGATACATGGTTGACGAAAAGACAGGAAGAGTTGATTATGACGCTTTCGAGAAACTCGCTCTTGAAACAAAGCCAAAACTTATAATCTGCGGTGCATCAGCATATTCACGTGACTGGGATTACAAGCGTATGAGAGAAGTTGCCGACAAAATTGGAGCCATCCTCATGGCCGATATTTCACACCCTTCAGGACTTATCGCAAGAGGTCTCCTCAACGACCCTATGCCTTACTGCCACATCGTAACCACAACAACCCACAAGACACTGAGAGGTCCTCGTGGCGGTATGATTCTCATAGGCCACGATTTCGACAACCCTTACGGCAAGGTCACAAAGAAAGGTGTCATCCGCAAAATGTCATCACTGCTTGATTCAGCTGTCTTCCCTGGCGTTCAGGGCGGTCCATTAGAACACGTTATCGCAGCTAAGGCTGTCGCTCTCGGTGAAGCTCTTTCCGATGACTACAAAACTTATGTTGAACAAGTCAAGAAGAATGCAAAGGTTATGTGCGACGAATTCATCCGCAAGGGTTATGGCGTCGTATCAGGCGGCACCGACAATCACCTGATGCTCATCGACCTTCGCAAGAACTTCCCGCTGGTTACAGGTAAGATGGTTGAAAACACTCTCGTCAGAGCCGACATCACTGTCAACAAGAACATGGTTCCATTCGACTCACGCACACCATTCCAGACATCCGGTCTGCGCATAGGCACCCCTGCAATCACCACACGTGGCCTCAAGGAAGCCGATATGCCTGTCATCGTCGATATGATTGACAATGTCATCAGCAACATCAAACCTGACGGCAACCAATGCACCATTGATGAGGATGTCATCATCGAAACCCGCAAAAAGGTCAACGCAATGATGTCACCACGTCCATTATTCGCTTGGTAACCAACAAAAATGCAAAGACGCAGCATACTATTGTCAAATTATGGTATGCCGCGTCTTTTCCTTAATCACTAAAGAATAAGAAATATGTCAACCCTTCTCATTCTATCTCTGGCACCAGTCGCAATCATAGCATTTTACATCTATAACCGCGACCTGTATGACAAGGAACCTGCAAAGCTCCTCCTGAGAGGTTTGCTATGGGGTGCTCTCGTCTGTTTCCCAGCGTCATCTATTGAAAAGTTTCTCGTCCAATTCAACAGTTCGCCTTTTTACGAGGCTTTTGTAGTTGCAGGTTTCACGGAAGAAATGCTCAAATATCTCGCACTGTATTTTCTTATATGGAAAAACGAGGAATTCAACGAAAAATTCGACGGAATAGTTTATGGCGTATATGTGGCTCTTGGTTTTGCCGGACTGGAAAACATACTGTATGTAATGGAAGGCGGGCTTGGTACAGCAATAACGAGAGCAGTAACTGCAGTCCCAGCACACGCAATATTCGGATTGACAATGGGTTATTACTTTGGTATGGCAAAATTTGACGAAACAAACCGTACCTCTTATATAATCAAGTCAATCATAATCCCTATCATACTTCACGGATTATATGACTATTGCCTGATGACAAGTTACACATGGCTGACAGCATTATTCATACCATACGTAATATTCCTGTGGATTCATGCTTTCAAAAAACTCAAATCTGTGGAACAGGCCCCTCTTGACGAGAACGAGGACGAGGATGACAATTACAATTATAGAGGTCAGAAGTGGATTATAAAGCCATAACATTATGAAAAGAATCAACTGGCGACGTATATTACTGAACAAGTACTTCATTCTGACACTTGTATTTGCCCTTTTAATCATATTTTTCGACAAATACAACCTATTGAAGCTTCATAAGATGAACAAGGAACTAAGGGGTATGCAGGAACAACTCGACAAATACAACGAAGAATACGAAAAAGACAGCATAACCCTTGAAAGGCTGAAAAACGACCCGAAATTCCGAGAGGAATACGCACGTGAACATTATTTCATGAAGAAGAAAAACGAAGAGGTGTATATCATCCAATCCCCTGACGAATGACCTGTAGGGATAGGCCATCATCCCCCAATATGTAAATCATCATTTACCGGAATGTGCAATACTATAACCATTGCTATCACATCAATACGGGTCAACGTCAATAACTAACATAACACCTTTGTATTGCGGTTTCATCAAAAAGGCAGTATAGATATCAACAAATTTCGATTTTAATGCGGCGAAATTCTTATTCCGCTCGATTTTTATCATTATATCCTTGATATACACATTATTGACACGAGGAATGGAGCCATATTCCGGTCCAAGCACTCTGTCACCTAATTCCTGACGGAGCAACGATGCAAAAACCTTTGATGCCTCATTGACAACCGCAGGATCCTTATGTTTTACCTTCACATTTATCAACCTGTACAGCGGTGGATACTTATGCGCTTGACGTTCAATAATCTGGCTGTAATACATTTTTTCATAATCATTATCCACAGTATAAACTATGGCGGAATGATATGGTGAAAAAGTCTGAATGATAACCTTGCCACGGTCTTTTTTTCTCCCTGCCCTACCGCTGACCTGCGTCAGTTCCTGAAAAGCTCTTTCAAAAGCCCTGAAATCAGGGTAATACAACAATGTGTCGGCATTGACAACAGCTACAAGCAATATGTTCTCAAAATCCAACCCTTTGGTAATCATCTGAGTACCGACAAGAATATCTATCTTTCCTGAAGTAAACTCACTGATAATCTCATTAAAGGCATTTTTCCGTCTTGTGGTGTCAAGGTCCATCCTTTTTATTACGGCATCGGGGAACAAAGTCTGAAGATCCTCTTCAACCTTTTCAGTCCCAAAGCCTTTCATCACAAGATTTGTACTGTGACAGCGCGGACAGGCACCCGGTATCTCGGTATGGTAGCCGCAATAATGGCAGCGCATCTGATTGAACACCTTATGATATATTAGCGACACATCACAGTTCATGCAAGTAGGAACCCATCCGCAGACCTCACACTCCAGTCTCAGCGAAAAACCGCGTCTGTTCTGGAACACCAGCACCTGACGCTTTGCATCCAATGCAGCCTGTATGGCATCAATCAACTCTACTGAATAATTGTCAGCCTTTATTCTGTCGAAACGCTTTTCATCCTTCATGTCAACGACACGGATTTCGGGAGTCGTCAAGCCGCCATAACGTTCCTTCAGCGTTACAAGTCCATACTTGTTATTCTTGGCATTATAATACGACTCAATGGAAGGTGTTGCTGAGCCCAGCACAACTTTGGAATTATACAATCCTGCCAAATATACCGCACAATCCCTCGCATTATAACGTGGAGAAAATTCATTTTGCTTGTACGAATAATCATGTTCATCGTCAACTATAATCAGACCCAGGTTGTTGAAAGGCAGAAAAATAGAGGAACGTGTACCGACAATTATATTGCATCCCTCATCAAAATCAGCATTGTTGTCAAGCACTGAATTCCATATTTCCACCTTCTCATTATGATTGAATTTGGAATGAAGTACCCCGACCCGATGTCCGAAGTAATTGACAGTGCGGGCGACAATCTGAGTAGTCAGAGCAATGTCGGGAAGAAGAAGCAGCACCTGTTTTTTATTTTTAACAGCCTCCTCTATCAGTTTGAAATATATTTCAGTCTTGCCGCTCGAAGTCACACCATGAAGCAATATCACATTCTTATCCACCATACCAGTTTTAATCTCCTCAAGGGCAAGGCTCTGCGCATCAGTAAGTTGCAGATTGTCAATGCAATCAGAAGCATCACTCTTCTCTATCCTGTCAACTTTGCGTTTGGATATTGTGATTACATTCTTCTTCACTAAAGCATTTGCAATGGCTCTGTCGCATTTCACTTCATTCTGAATCAATTTGAGAGGTATTGACGGAAACTGGTCGGACTGAGCACCTGCACACTTAAAATATGCAAGCATAAATTCCATCTGCCTGTAGGAACGCTTTTCAAGCGAATTGAAAAGTTCGTTCATCGCTGTATCATTGCGGAAGGGCTCATTGATTTCCACAACATCCTCATATTTCGGACGATACGGATTCTTTATTTCCTCGACAAAATCCACCACCCCAGATGAGACCAATGACTGAATGAATTTATACACATTATTCACATCTATTATCGACTCAACCTGCTTAATCGTGAGCTTCTTATTTTCATTCAAGGCGTCAAGAAGATTATAGACTCTGTCGTCAAATCCGTCAACCTCACCAAGAAAATCCGGATTGACCGTAATATAAGTCTCACTGGAAATTTTGAACAAGGAAGGCAATGCGATATTCATCACATCTCCGATATTAGCTATGTAATATGATGATATCCAGCGCCACAGCGACAATTGGATTTCTGACACTATAGGTCTTTCATCAATGACGTAAAGGATGGATTTCAGCACATAACCAAACTCCATGTCGGGAGAATCGAAGACTCTGACTACGACACCGGAATAATACTTCTTTTTGCCGAACGGTACTATAACCCTGACGCCAACTCTCAGCTTATCAGCCAAATCTTCCGGAACCTGGTAAGTGAAGGTCTCCTGCAGAGGCAACGGGAGCAGTATCTCGGCACATTTCATATTCAATACATCCTATACCCCATGAACCTGCATTCAAGAGGGCCGTTGAAGAGCTTTCTTTTTGACGAAGCATGAAGTCCGATAGAATCAACTGCATCCTTGTCGGAAGATATAACCCAACAAGAAAAACCGTTGAAATGATGTTTGAACGTATCACCGATAAGTTTGTACAAATCAGTCAGATTTTCTTTGTCAGTACGGACACCATACGGAGGGTTGGTGATAATATATCCATCACTGATTTCAGGGAAACAGTCACCAAAAGCATACTGTTCAACTTTGATAAAATCGGAAAATCCGGCATTTTTTATATTGGCATTGGCATAATTCACTGCTTTGTCGGAAATATCCGAGCCAATGATTGGCGGCGCATCATAAATAATCTTCGACTTGGCTTCTTCAACTATTTCATTGAAAACTGCCCTGTTATAAGATTTCAATTTCTGAAATGCAAAAAAGTCACGATAAAGTCCCGGGGCAACATTCATGGCAATCATTGCGCCTTCGACAAGTATTGTACCAGAACCGCAGAATGGATCATACAACGGGACATTCTTGGGCCATCCGCTAAGATAAATCATGCCTGCTGCAAGCACCTCATTGAGAGGTGACGATACCGCACATACCTTATACCCTCTCTTGAACAGAGGCAGTCCGGAAGTATTAAGGTACAGACTGAACTTGTCGCGATAAATATGAACATTCACCATCACATTAGGATTTTCCTTGTCAACAGAAGGCCTAACGCCAAAAGTGTCTCTCAGCTGGTCAACAATCGCATCTTTAACCTTCAGGGATGCATACAAAGAATTGTCGATAAACGGACATTGGTTGACTATTGCATTGACACAGAATGAGTCGTATGGACGAAAATATTTCTCCCAAATGACATCCATCACCAAATCGTAAATGTCATCAGATGAATTCACAATGCCCGTGTTTAATTCCACAAGAATCTGCAAGGCAGTTCTGCAATACATGTTAGTTCTGTACATTATGGTTCTGTCGCCTTCAAAAGAGACTGCACGGGTGAGGATATGAGTATTTTCTGCACCCAATTCAATCAATTCATTTTCAAGCACTTCCTCAAGTCCAGAAAATGTAGTCGCAATATATTTATATTCGAGATTCATTTTTTATGATTAATTATTCAATTTTCATATTCCTTGTCCACTCATCAATAATTTCATATTTGCTGAAGAACTCCTTGGCGATAACCTTTATTATGGTATAAGCCGGTATTGCTATGAGCATTCCCAAAACACCCGCAAAGCTGCCAGCGATAAGAATCACAAGGAATATTTCCAGAGGATGTATATGCAGACTCCTTGAAAATATTGTCGGTTGCAAGAAAAAGTTATCTATCCAATTTGACACGATGAATACTGCAGCAATCAGTACTCCATGGATAATCAGGCTGTTATCTACAATTCCGCCGCCAAGTTTGGAGGCTATGCCAATGATGACCGCCAGGACAGTGGCTATCAACGGTCCCACGTATGGGATAACATTGAGACAAGCCCCCATAAGTGCAAGCGGCAATGCACCATTCACTCCTATGATTGACAATCCAATGCTTTCAAGAACAAACATCCCCAATATATCCAGAAGAAGGCCTATGATATATTTGCTCAAGAATCTTCCGACATGACCGACAGCAGTTACCATCCTTTCATGATTTCCCTCGCTTACAAAAAGTAGAACTATTTTGATAAACAAGTCGTCTTCCTTCAAAAAGAAAAATGATATGAAAATGATGGAGAAAGCTGACACGAAAAAACCGCCTAAGGAACTGATGGCACTGGATATAAATGAAGTCACCGATGAAGCATTGATAATGGATGTCAGATGATTTCCTATAACCTTCAGCAAGTCATCATCCGTTCCTATTAGCTTCAGACGTCTCAGCACATCAGTCACCTTGTGTATGGGTTCTTCAAGATAAGTCATTATATTTTGGATGTTTATCGATGAAATAACATCCACCTGTCTGACAAACAAAGGAACAAAAAGCATGATTATCAGGATTAGAACCACCATCATCAGCACCAATGTGATGATAGCTGCCAACCCTGGAGACACATATTTGGTTTTGGATATCTTTCTTTTTCTGAGGAAACTGACTATTGGAGATCCAATGCTGGAAATTACGGCAGCAATTAGGACATACCATACAACAAAAGTGAATTTAAAGACCAAAAGTGCAAGTATTGCCAATGAAATGGCTATTCCAACATATTTAACAACTTTCTTATCATCAAGCATATATATAATCAATTAACTATCAATTGGATCTAAATATATTATCTGTTCCCGGCATGAAACCATACTCAAAAAATCAATAGTTTCTACGTGCCAGTTTATTACAGTATTCAACAAGCTGTTTCTTGTTTTCAGACGAAATATCAATATCTTTCATGATTTTGTCAGCTTTGGCATAATAGTCATCAACAAGATTATATGTATATGCCTTGACATCCAATTTATCAAATAGAGCAGTCACCTTTCTGATTTTGTCATCGGGATTCATGTCAGTGGAGCAATACACCGTTTTGAGTTCCTTTCTTGTTGCAGAATCAGCAACTTCAAGGGCTTTGAGATAGACGTATGTCTTCTTGCAGCACAGGATATCTCCGCCAGGTTTTTTGCCAAAAGTTTTCTCATCAGCATAAACGTCAAGCAAGTCGTCCATCAGTTGAAATGCCATGCCCACATTGCATCCATATTCATAAATCCTGTTCTGTTCAGCCTCATTCTTGCATGCTATTATCGCACCTATCTTCATCGCTGCACCTATCAGAACAGCCGTTTTAAGATATATCATATTCAGATAATCATTGATAGGAACATCATCAATATTCTCAAAATCAGCATCATATTGCTGTCCTTCATAAACTTTGATTGACATGTCGATAAAAGTGTCCGTTAACACTCTCATAAACTCCGATTTCGTCTTAAAGATATATTTGATGGCAAGGGCACACATGGCATCTCCCGAAAGAATGGCAATATTCGAGTTCCACTTATGGTAAACTGTCGGATTACCGCGTCTTAGCACAGCTCTATCCATTATATCATCATGCAGTAAGGTGAAATTATGAAATAATTCTATACCCATAGCAGGATACATGGCATCATCCAAATTGCCGCCGTATGCCTGATTCGTAAGCAACAAAAGAGTTGGGCGAATTCTCTTTCCGCCCTGATTCATTGCATAAATTATTGGTTCATATAGATTTGCAGGACCTTTAACAAGTTTCATTGTCGGTGATAAATTATCCAATTGTGTTATATGATAATTTACTAAATCCAAAAGTTCCTTACTGCTTTTCATTTGTAATGTATTTTCTGCAAATATAATAATTTTATTTAATTAGATTCGCTCTGACTTTGCATTTCTTCACTTTGCGAGATTGAGTCTTCCCATTGTTCAACGAGCCGGTCCAGTTCATTTTTCAGCACACCATAATTCTCAAACACTTTGGAATCAGCCTTTCCGCTATTCATTAATATTTCAACGTCTTTCATTTCGGATTCCTTCTTTTCGATAAGCTGTTCAAGTTCTGCTATTTTTTTCTGAAGTCTCTTCTTCTGACGTTCCGTTTCCTTCTGCATTTCATACTGCAGACGGTTTGCAGAAACTGTCGTATTACCCTGTTTTGCAATCATTTTGGAGACAATAGCCTGTTGCTTTTTTCTTAATAGCATTGCCTCATCAATGTTGCTTACTTTGTTATGTTCGAGATATTCTTCTATTCCGCCGCTATATTGTTTGATTGTATGATTATGGAAATCGAACACCCTTGTGCTCAATCCGGACAGAAAATCCCTGTCATGGGAAACTATTATCATTGTTCCGCCGAAATGCAGAAGAGCGTTTTTGAGAATATCCTTCGAAATCATGTCAAGATGATTGGTGGGTTCATCCATTATCAGCAGATTGAAAGGATTCAGCAACATACAGGCAATGGCAAGACGCGACCTTTCGCCGCCTGACAAGATGGAAACCTTTTTGTCGAGGTCATCGGTTTTAAACAGGAAACATCCGAGAATGCCGCGAACTTTTGTCCTGTACTCTCCTGTTGCTATATCATCTATAGTCTGAAACACTGTTTTGTTCGGGTCCAGCAAATCCGCCTGATTTTGCGCAAAATAACCGATATTGACATTATGCCCTATCTTGAGGGAACCTTCAAACGGGATGTCACCGGTGACAGCTTTCACCAAAGTGGATTTCCCCTCGCCGTTTTTTCCAACAAACGCAACAGATTCCCCTCTTAGGATATCGAATTCGAGATTACGGAAAACGTTCTTTTCGCCATAACTTTTTGACAGGTTCCTGGCCTCCAACACGACTTTTCCGCTTGGCGGAGCAGGAAGGAACTGGAATGTTATTGCAGAAGTATCCTTCACCTCAACTTCCACCTCCTTAATTTTTTCAAGTCGGATCAATCGTGACTGAACCTGTTTGGCTTTTGTGGCCTTATATCTGAACCGGTCCACAAACTGCTGAATCTGAGCTATTTCCCTATTCTGTTTTTCCTGAAGGTTGAGTTCTGATTCAATCATTTCATCCTTCCATTTCTCAAACTTTGAGTAACAGCCATTGAAATCATATACTTTCGCTGCAGAAATTTCAATCGTTCTGGTACAAATATTATCGAGAAATATACGGTCATGTGACACAACAATCACAATTCCTTTGTATAGCAACAAGTACTCCTCCAGCCAACGGATACTGTCTATATCGAGATGATTTGTTGGTTCGTCGAGGAGAATGACATCCGGCCTGGAAATAAGAATCTTGGCAAGTTCCACTCGCATTTTCCAGCCACCGCTGAGTTCACTGATATGACGATGGAAATCGGAACGTTCGAAGCCCAGTCCAAGCAATGTCTTTTCCACCAGTTCATCGTATCTGATGGAATCCAACATCTGAAGTCTGTCAGAAACCTTCTCTATATCAATAAGATATTTATTATATACATCATCTTTATATTCAGTAAGATTGGCTAATTTGTCATTCAGTTCCTCATATTTCTTTCTGAGCTCGATTATTTCAGGGACGGCATTCATAGCCTCTTCGAGAAGAATGCCATTGTTAAGTGTTGACATGTCCTGTTCCAGAAATCCTATTACACTGTCCTTAGGAATGGAGACAGAGCCACCTTCAGGTTGGATTTTTCCTGAAATAATGTTGAGCAATGTGGTTTTTCCCGAGCCGTTCTTACCTACAATGCCGACTTTTTCGCCACTATGGATATGTACCGAAATGTTGTCAAAAAGATTGACTCCGGTATAATGGTGAGACAGGTTTACTATGGCAATCATCTAATTATCAAGCACTTATTCTATGAATATCGTTTCCTTTCTGTCAGGCCCCACTGAAATCACATTGATTTTCGTTTTGAGATAATCTTCGATAAATGACAGATAATTCTTGAAATTCTTAGGCAGACCAATATAGCCTCCAGCTGCCGACAAATCAGTTTTCCAACCTTCAATCTGGTCATAATGCGGTACCAAGCCGTCAAGCATCAGACTATAAGGATAGTCAATCAGTTGTTTGCCATAAAGATAATATGAAGTGCATGCCTTAATGGTATCAAATTGATTGAGCACGTCAGGTTTTGTGATAATCAAATCAGTAACGCCATTAATCATAATGGAATATTTGAGTTGTACAAGGTCAATCCAACCACAACGTCTCGGACGTCCTGTGGTAGCCCCGTACTCACCGCCTTTCAGTCGCAGCATTTCACCTGTTTCATTATCCTGTTCAGTCGGGAACGGTCCTGCACCGACACGAGTGCAGTATGCCTTGGCAATACCGAATATTTTGCCTATTCTGTTTGGCGGAACGCCCAAGCCAAGACATACTCCTGAGGAGATACTGCTCGAAGAAGTCACAAACGGATAGGTTCCAAAATCCACATCAAGCATAGTTCCTTGTGCCCCCTCGGCCAAAACTGTCTTACCCTCATCAAGAAGATGGTTTATATAGCATTCGCAATCGATAAGCTGCAAAGACTTAAGATATTCTATGGCGGCAAGCCATTCTTTCTCATATTCTTCCAAAGTCATATTTTCGATGCGGAAGGAGCAACAGTCAAAACCATACGACTTGGCAATATCAAGATGCTGTTTTTTCAAAGCTTCATATTTTGACTGAAAAGCCTCATCCTTAATATCACCGACTCTCAATCCCAAACGAGCCACCTTGTCGGTATATGCAGGGCCGATGCCCTTAAGGGTACTGCCTATTTTATTGGCACCCTTGCTGCTTTCATAGACGGCATCAAGCATACGGTGTGTCGGAAGGATGAGATGGGCACGTTTTGCAATGAGAAGACGGTCCTCGAACTTCACGCTCAAATTATGCAGGTCATCACATTCATGTTTGAAAATATAAGGGTCTATAACGACTCCGCTTCCTATTATATTCAACTTGTCACTGTGAAAAATTCCTGACGGTATCAAGTGCAGAACATGGGTCAGATTGCCAATCTTAAGGGTATGTCCTGCATTGGCGCCACCATGAAATCTTGCAATCACGTCATATTTTTCAGAAAGAAAATCGACCACTTTTCCCTTGCCTTCATCTCCCCATTGGAGTCCCAACAAAACATCTACTTTGTTATCATTCATTTTCTATTCCTTCTTTTTATTTTTACAATACAATACGATATTACAGTTTATTATATCCACATCGTAATTTTTTTCAACATCTTTAAATATTTTATCAAAACGTTTATCATCAAATTTTACAATCTCTTTAGTTTCAAGATTATACAAATGATAATGAGAGTCCCCATCATTTTTCATAACAAACTCGTACAAGATATCCTTATTAGGAAACTGGTATTTCATAACGAAGCCGCAATCGATAAGAAGAGACAATGTGTTGTACAGCGTGGCACGACTGACGCGGAACCTGCTTTTTTTCATCTTATTATACAACTGATCTATGTCGAAATGCCCATTCATATTATAAGCCTGTTCGAGGATGGTAAATCTGTCCAGTGTCTTTCTTTTATTATTATCCTCCAAATACTTAGTGAATTTTGCTTTCACATAGTCATAACTTCCCAATGATTTTTTTCTCATCTGTTTGTTTGAAAAATTACAAGTTACAAAAGTAGTAAAAAAAAGCGTGATTATCTTAACATTTTCTTAATTTTGCAATTTTAATTCAACAGGCAAATTTTATCAAAATATTAATGTTATGTATAAGATAGAAAGACATCCGATTTTAACCATTCCAGACAATGGTGAAGTGACATTCAGATACAACGGGAAAGAGGTGACTGCCCCCAAGGGAATTTCCATTGCAGCAGCCTTACATCAGGCAGGCTATCCCATTCACAGTCACAGTATTGAAGGCAGGGAACGAAGCGTAATGTGCGGCATAGGCAAATGTGGTGCCTGCGAGATGCTCGTTGACGGACAAGTGACAAGAATCTGCTCGACTATCGTTGACAACATAAAGGAAGTCATGGAAATACCAAAAGGATACCAACCGGAAGGCAACATTCCTGACTTGCAGAAACCATTCAAAATTCATAAGACCACTGTTGCCATCATCGGTGCCGGTCCAGCAGGTCTTGCAGCCCGTGAAATCCTCAATCAAAACAATATCAGCAATATAGTAATTGACAATCACGACACCATCGGTGGTCAATTCGTTATGCAGACTCATCAGTTCTTCTTTTTCGAAGAGCAACAGAAATACGGCGGAATGCGTGGTTTCGACATTGCAAAGACTCTTGCCGGTGACAATCACGACGGAATCATTCTCTCAACTGTTGTCTGGGACATACTCGAAGGCAAACGTTTGGCTCTCAAGAACCTGACAACCAAAGAAATATCATTTGTTGAATCCGATTATCTGCTTATTTCCACAGGTGCGCTGCCTTTTATGCCGTCATTTGAAAATGACGATTTGCCAGGAGTATATACAGCCGCAGTCTTCCAGAAAATGATGAACTATGAACGGACTCTTCTCGGCAAGAGCATTCTCACAGTCGGTGCAGGCAATATCGGATATCTTACATCATATCAGGCAATGCAGGCAGGTGCGAAAGTCAAAGCCATCATAGAAGCCATGCCTCATGAAGGCGGCTTTCCTGTTCAGGCCAACAGAGTCCGTCGTCTTGGCATCCCTGTCATGACATCACACACCCTGCTGAAAGCCATACCAAATGACAAACACGACGGTATAGTCGGAGCAATCATAGCAGAATGCGAAAACTTCAAGCCGATACCCGGAACAGAAAGATTAGTTGACGGCATTGACGTAATCAACATCTGCACAGGTCTGCGCCCTGACAACAATCTCCTCACCAAAGGCAACATCGTCTTCGGAAAATCCTGTGTGGGAGCCGGTGACGTATTGAGAATCGGTGAAGGCACAAGCGCTGTCCTCCGCGGAAAACAGGCCGCATACGAAATCATGCAGATGATGAACGTAAGATTCGATTACGACTCATATCTCAAACTGTCAAGAGATTACATCGACTCACAGCAGCATCCTGTAAGAGTTCTCGAAAACGTCACACTTCCTTCAAAGGAGAGAATGATAGAGAAACCTTTTGTAATCACTGACTGTATCTACGGTTTTGCGTGCAATCCATGCACATTTGCATGTCCGCATAAAGCTATAACAAAGCCCACGACACACTCTGTTCCAACAGTTGACTACAACAAATGTATAGGCTGTATGAGCTGCGTCAACCATTGCCCAGGCCTCGCAATCTTCGGCTACAACATTCCAAAAGACTTGGTCTATCTTCCATTCGAATACGAAGCCAACGAAAAGAGCGAAGTCTTTCTCGTTGACAACAACGGCAAGAATGTGGGCAAAGGTATCATCGAAAAGATTATTAAAGGCAAGAACAAGACTAATGTCGCATGGGTTAAGTCTTTAGACCTCCATGGCGAAGACTTGATAAAAGCAAGAGGTTTCATCCTCAAAGAAAATTATCCGGCTCCTATTGACCTGAAAAAGCCAGGAACGACACCTGAAGGCAAATCATACATTTGTTTCTGCGAAGACATAGACATGGACAAAGTCATGAAGGTTGTCGGTGAAAGAAAGTCAATTACAATTCAGGAAATAAAACATACCACAAGAATCGGCATGGGAGTCTGCAGAGGTTCGAGATGTATTCCTCGTCTGCGTCAGCTGCTGCATGCAAAGGGAGTTGAACTTGTTAACGATCCGACACCACGTGCTCCTATGGGAAGCCATATATGCATGGGTGAAGTCATGTCAAAAGCAACTCAGGACCAATACATTATAAAGCCAAGTGAGTTAAAGAAGGTAAGAGCCAAGGTTTTAATTGCCGGTGGAGGTATGGCCGGAAGCTCCGCTTTCAGATATTTCGCGGAAGCAGGTTTCAACCCTATCCTTATCAACAACGAACCGGGAAGCTCATGGAGATGCATCGCTGGCGGTCGTCCTTCCTTCAGTATGCCTGAACTGGCTGATATTGCAGTACATAACCACGAACTGTTCAAAAAGCTTCAAGAACAATCAAATATCGACTACCATCTTATTGAATATGTGACATTCGCACACAATGAGGAAACCTACAACAACTTGGTTGAATCAGAGAAATGGTCGAATGCGCACATGATTGAGCCTAAGGATTTCGCAAAGGAGATTTCACCGCTCATCAACCCTGACCTTGGCAAAACATACATGGCAGCCCAGATATGCAAAGACTGTTGGCAGGCAACACCCGGCAAGACCATTGACTTACTGAGAAAAATAGGTGTGGCAAACGGCGGCACACTGAAAGAAAACGCAAAACTCATCGATCTAAGTAAAGACGGTGAATTGTTTGTCGCTCTTGTTCAGAATGCCGATAGGACATACACCGAATATACAGTTGACCATTTCGTAAATGCTTTGGGTATCAGTGCTGATGTCTTCGCAAAGAAAATCGGTGTATATACAGGATTCTTCCCTATCAAGCATCAGGCATTCATCACACGTCGTCTGCCTCTCATCGGTGTCAACGGCAACCAGCTCGGCATGTTAATTGATCGTCGCAACTACAAGGGATTCATCGCCGTTTATGGACAGCAGCTCAGAGAGACGGGGCAGATTATCATCTGTGCTTCTCCGGCAGTTGACTCACTGCAGGCCAACAAGGACCTCAAGTACAACTCCAAGGATTTCCTTGAAGTTGCAAACGAAGTCTTCATCAACTGGATACCTAAGCTTGCAAGTGTCAGCATCCAGTCATCCTGGGCCGGTTATTACACCGAACCGAGAATGGTTGTCGATCCGTCCAAGGGCTTGTTGGTAGGTTTGAAAGGACATGGTTTCATGTTGTCGCAGTATCTTGCAAAATGTTATGTTGATGCATATCTCGGCAAACAGATTCCAAGTTATTTCGAACGCCTGAAGGTTGAAGGTGACGGAATGGAAGAAAATGCATTCAAATAATTTGAAAAGGCTAAATAACTTTGAAGGGGCGGGATTAAAACAAATTCCGCCCCTTTCATTTGAATTAAAAATATTACCTTTGCATAATCAATTTTTGGCAAAAAATGAATATTGCAATCGTTGGAACCGGATACGTAGGTCTTGTAAGCGGAACATGTTTCGCCGAGATGGGTAACAATGTTACCTGCATTGATGTTGACGGGGAAAAAATAAAAAAACTGAAAGCCGGCATTGTTCCGATATATGAACCCGAACTTGAAAACCTCGTAAAACGTAACGTCGAATACGGAAGATTGAAATTTACTACCGATCTATCGGAAGTGCTGGACAGTGTCGAACTCGTTTTCACTGCAGTAGGCACCCCTCCCGATGAGGATGGCTCCGCCGACCTGAAATATGTTCTTGCTGTTGCTCGTCAGTTCGGACAACACATCAAAAAATACACGATACTTGTAAACAAATCAACGGTTCCTGTTGGCACCGCCAAGAAAGTTAAGGCAGTAATCCAAGAAGAGCTTGGAAAGCGTGGGGAAAAAATAGAATTCGACGTTGCATCCAATCCTGAATTCCTTAAGGAAGGCAACGCCATAAAGGATTTCATGAGTCCTGACCGCGTAGTTATTGGAACCGAAAGCAAACGTGCAGAGGAAGTCCTCACGAAACTTTACAAGCCATTTTTACTACAGAATTTCCGCGTGATTTTCATGGACATTCCTTCCGCCGAAATGACCAAATATGCAGCAAATGCCATGCTGGCAACCCGCATTTCCTTTATGAACGACATAGCAAATCTGTGCGAAAGAGTCGGAGCCAACGTGGAAAATGTCAGAAACGGTATCGGTTCGGATACACGTATCGGCAAAAAGTTCCTGTATGCCGGCTGCGGATATGGTGGCTCATGCTTCCCAAAGGACGTCAAAGCTCTTATACACAGCGGAATTGAAAACGATTACCACATGGAGGTCATTGAGGCCGTTGAACGTGTCAACGAACGTCAGAAAAGCCTCGTCTTCGACAAACTGCGTAAAGAAATCCCTGAGCTCAAAGGCAAGACTGTCGCTGTTCTCGGACTTTCATTCAAACCCGAAACCGACGATATGCGTGAAGCCACTGCATTAGTGGTAATTGACAAGCTGCTCAAAGCCAATGCCAATGTTAGAGTATTCGACCCTGTCGCAATGGATGAATGCAAAAGAAGGTTAGGTGACACCGTCACATATTGCAAGGATGTTTATGATGCCTCCTCTGGTGCTGATGCGTTTCTGCTACTGACTGAATGGCGTCAGTTCCGTATGGTCAGCTGGGACGTCATCAAGAAGGTCATGAAAGGAAATGTCGTAGTGGACGGAAGAAACATATACGATAAAGAAGAACTCGAAAAAATCGGCTTCAGATATCAGTGTATCGGCAAATAGAATATTCCGTCGGGTCGGTAACTCCCGCAATTTCAAACGCTTCGCGCCGCTCCCTGCATGTGCCGCACTTTCCGCAGTGTTTCTCACCGCCTTTATAACAGGAATAAGTGTGGGAATAGTCAATTCCAAGCTTTGCACCTATCCTCACGATGTCAGCTTTTGTCATGTCGGTGAATGGTGCATCCAATGAAATATGCTCGTATGTGCCGTTTTTTATCGCCTCGCCCATCGCATTTATAAACCCAGGACGACAGTCGGGATAGACAGCATGGTCACCTGTATGGTTAGCAATGCAGACTGTGTGCAATCCCCTCGTTTCAGCAAGGCCGGCTGCCACTGAAAGCATGATGCCATTGCGGAACGGAACCACCGTCGATTTCTGGTTGTCTTCGTTATAGTTACCTTCCGGAATCGAATCAGCACCCTGCAAAAGTGATGATGTGAAATAATCCTTCATGAAGTCAAGTCTTATTATAAGATGCTCAACACCAAGTTTATTAGTATGCCATCTGGCACATTCTATCTCCCTTACGGAATGGTTGCTTCCATAATCAAAGGTGACAGCAAGAGCTATGCTCTCAATGCGGTGATACAACAGCGTCACACTGTCAAGTCCGCCCGACAAAACGATAATACTGTCTCTCATTTTCAGCGGTTATTGGTTTCTGAAATTAGCCAACATCCTTTCATGTTGCAGTTGCTTGTGTTCCTCGTCAGCGTAGCTTGCAAACGGATAAATGGAAATTCCTCCCCTCGGATTGAAAATTCCTATCACCTCCAAGTATCTTGGATTCATCAGCTTCACGAGGTCATCCTTGATAATGTTCACACAGTCTTCGTGAAAAGCGCCATGATTACGGAAAGAAAACAGATAAAGTTTCAGACTTTTGCTTTCGACCATCAGCTCTCTCGGGATGTAGTTTATGATTATCTTGGCGAAGTCAGGCTGTCCGGTTTTAGGGCAAAGCGCAGTGAATTCCGGACAGTTGAAAGTAACAAGGTACTCATTGTCCTGATGCTTGTTGACAAAGGTTTCAAGCACACTCGGATTGTATTCGAACTCATACTTGGTCTCCTTGCTGCCAAGCAACGTCACACCGTTTAATTCTTCTTCTGTTCTGGGCATAATTTTAATGTCTTATATTGCAAATGCGGCGACAAAGATATAATTTTTTTCCATATCAAACCACTTGTCAATGACCATCTGCATGGCTGATATACCACTGATGGGAGACAACATAAACTATAATCTGAATTCATTCAGCACCTTGTAATATGCACCTGTTGGTCGCAGGAAGCTCTGATAATATATGATTTTGTCAACATTGACGTGCAGATACGTCTTCTGTTCGATAGTATTGTAAATCCGCTGGAAATAATCTTTGTCATCCAATTTCTTTATGCGACAGATTGTGATATGCGGCACAAAATGCTGACTGTCACGCATATATCCGAGATTATCGAAAGCATCAAGCACATCATCTTCAAGTTCACCCAGTTCTTTGGGAGTATTGTTCATACCCAGCCAGAGTACCCGAGGATTATATCTGCTGCCGAAAATGCCCGTATGGTCGAAATCCATGGAAAAGGGTTTATGGCGTGCGGCGACTTTCTGAACCTGTTCGACTATTTCAGGTATCTCGTCATCGGGTGTGTCGCCGACGAACTTCAGGGTGAGATGTATCTGGTCTGTCCTACACCAGTTAATCCAATCATGTTGAAGGTTGCTCTGCAAACGTTGCACTAATGCAGGATATTCTGTTCCAGGATTTATCGGTATGGCTAAAAATGTTCGTTTCATTTTATTTGCTTCAATTTTTTTACAAATGTTTCAATTAGCAAAAATAACAAAATTGGTTTACTTGCCAAGTGTAAAATTATTTTACACCACTGTAAAGAATCTTTACACTTTTTACAATGGCTAATTTTATAAAATACTATATATCAATGCTTTACCATTTTGGCACAACGATTGTTAGGCTAAATGCATATTTAATACTTATATGATGAAAGTTAAACATACCTTTTTCATTTCAATGATATTGGGCATAGTGGCTTTGAATCATGTCAAGGCCCAGGACACTGCCACAATGAACCTCAAGGAATGTATGCGCTATGCCGTGGAGCATTCCACCAAGATACGCATCCAGCAGGCCGACATTCGCGACGCTCAAATCGACCGCCGCGATGCCATTCTCGCCGCTTTTACTCCGTCTGTGAGCGGCAGCAGTTCCGCCTCTTCCAGTTTTGGACGAAGCCTCGACCCCGAGACGAACACTTATAGTGTCATCACCTCGTTCTATAATGGCTATAGTGTCTCGGCAGGAATAGACCTCTTCAACGGATTTCAGGCCGTCAACAACTTGAAAATCACAAAGACGGCACAGGAAATGGGCTTCACGAGGGAACAGCAGTTGGAAGACCAAATCTGCCTCGCCACGATGGAGGCATACTGCAATGTGTTGTATTACACAGAGATGGAGAAAGCGCTGCAAGCACAAGTAGCCACAGCGGAGAAGTCCGTGCAACTTGCCACAAAGCAAGAGCAATTGGGCCAGAAATCCCACGCCGATGTGGTGCAGGTACAGAGTGACCTCGTCGAAAGGCAATACCAACTGACGAATTGCAGCAACCGTCTCAAAGATGCCCTCATCACCCTGAAAGATGTGATGTTTTGGCCTATCGAAACACCTTTGAAAATTGACGAATCGTTTTCGCGGCTGTCATACCATGGCAGCCTGATAATCAACGATTCTTTGTCACGGCTGCCATATTATGACAGCCCTACAGACCAAACGGATGCGGTTTCGTCGTTGGTCAACCGTGCCAAACAGTGGTTACCCGAGGTGTCCTTGGCCGAAGGCACGATGAAAAACGCTCGCCTTGCCCTGAAGACAGCCCGCTGGCAACTGCTGCCCAGGCTCTACCTTTCTGGCGGCTGGTCGTCGAGTTTCTTCACCTATCCGGGTAGGGAGGGTTATGTGCCCACACCTTTCTTCAACCAGCTGAAGGACAACGGCGGCGAGTCGGTGGCGCTATCGCTGAGCATTCCCATCTTCGACCGTCTTTCGAGTTATTCCAACATTGCACGTAGGAAAAACGCCTACGACCGCGCCCAGGCCGACTATGAGCAGACGCTCCAAACGGTGGAGGCCGAGGTGCGTCGTGCCATCGCCGACCGCGACGGTAGCGCCGATGCCCTGCGTCAAGCTGCCACCCGCGCCGACTTGCAAAGCGAAGCCTATCAACTGAACGGCAAGCGCTTTGAGCAAGGCTTGATTTCGTCCATCGAATACCAAACGGCTTCAAACACCTACCTCAACGCCCTTGCCGAGTACCTCAACGCACGGCTCCAATACTTTATTAAATGTAGTGTTGTAAAATATTATGGAGGAACATCGTATATTAATCAGTAAACAATTAAACTATCAACAATATGGAAACCAATACAATGGATCGTAAAATAGAAAAGAAGAAAGGCATAGCCCGCGCTTTTACTAAGAAAGCCTTGCCATTTTGGGGCGGTGCCTTGCTCCTCGCATTCATCCTCTGGCTCATCTTCAGGGACGATGCCCAGAAACTCCGCATCGATGCTGACAACATCACCGTGAGCACCGTCACCCAAGGCGAGTTCAACGACTACATACGCATCAGCGGGCAGGTGGCGCCCATGACGACCATCCAAATCAGCCCCTTGGAGGGCGGTGTGGTGCAGCAAATCGTCACCGAGGAAGGCAGCCGCGTCAGCGCCGGCGATGTCATTCTCGTCTTGAGTAACGAGAACCTTGACATGCAAATCCTCAACTCCGAGGCCGACCTCGCCGAGAAAGAAAACATCCTGCGCAACACCATGATTCAGATGGAGCAGCAAAAATTAAGCGTCGAGCAGGAAAAGCTGCAACTGCAGATGGAAGTGCAGCGCAACCGACGCACCTACGAGGTGCAGAAGGCACTCTATGATGATGGCCTCATCGCCCGTGAGGATTTCCTGAAAGCCGAGGAAGACTACCAACTCTCCGCCAACCGCCTCAAACTTGTCAACAACCGCGCCAAGCAGGACAGTCTCTACCGCTCCGTGGAAATCACACAGATGCGCGAGAGCCTCGACAACATGCGGGTCAACATGCTGATGATCCGCAAGCGCAAGGACAACCTGACCATCAAGGCACCCATCAACGGCGAGTTAGGCTTACTCGATGTCGTCTTGGGACAGTCGGTGGGTGCGGGTACCAAGATCGGGCAAATCAACAACCTTGACAGCTACAAGATTGAGGCCCAGATCGATGAGCATTACATCGACCGCGTCACGCCAGGCTTGGAAGCCACCTTTGAACGGCAAAGCGAGCGTTATCAGGCGCAAATCCGCAAGGTGTATCCCGAGGTGCGCGACGGCAAGTTCAAGGCCGACTTCAAGTTCATGGAGCAGCAGCCCGAGAACATCCGTAGCGGCCAGACCTACTACCTCAACCTCCAACTTGGCCAGCCCGTGGAGGCGGTGCTAATCCCTCGTGGCGCCTTCTACCAAAAGACCGGCGGCAAGTGGATCTATGTGCTTTCGAAGGACGGCACCAAAGCCACGCACCGCGATATCCGCATCGGGCGACAGAACCCGCAGTATTACGAGGTCATTGAAGGCCTTGAGCCAGGGGAGAAGGTAATCACATCGTCATACGACAACTTTGGAGAAAGCGATGTGTTGGTGTTTTAATTCATCCCATATAAAAACATATAACAACATGAAATCATACCTAAATTTTTTATCCAGAAACAAACTTTACACCACTATTGAGTTTGTAGGCTTGAGTGTTGCGCTCGCCTTCGTCATCATCAGCTTCTGCTACGTGGTGCAACAATACTCCGTGACGCGCGAGAACCCCGACCGCGAGCGCATTTATGCCGTGGGAAGTAACCAAATGACCAACGGTTACGGCATGAAAGACCTTATCGGCGACAAACTGCCCGAAGTGGAAATCGTGACACATTTCTACTACAACAAAGACCAAATCCTCAATGTGGGCAACGAGTCCTCCGTCAGCAATTTCCTGTACTGCGACCGCGAGTTTTTCGATTTCTTCCCCGTCAAGTTCAAGGAAGGCAACGCCGATGACTTTATTGAAGCCAATGTTGCTTTCATTTCAGAGAAAGTAGCCTCGAAATTGGAAGGCGAAATCATTGGGCAAAAGGTGGTTGCAGGCAAAGACACGCTGAACGTGGTCGGCATCATTTCCGACTTGGGCAGTTCGCTGCTGTACGATGCCGATGTCATTGGTAACATTGCAACTTGCAAGCCCATGAAAATTTTCAAGAAAAACCCGTTTTCATACACAAATTTCATCCATACTTTCCTAAAAGTCAGCCCGAATGCTGACCGTACTAAATTGAACGAAAAAATCACCTGCCTTTGCAAAGAGGAATATGGCGAGCACTTTGATACTTTCTTTGACGAAAGCGTTGCCATGTTCCGAATGGATGAACTCTTTTTCAACGGTACCGAAACCCACCTGCACCAAGGCGACCACTCCATGCTGCGCACGGTGGTGATTGTAGGGCTATTGCTGCTTCTTTCGGCACTCATCAACTACATCAACCTAAACGTGGCCCTCGTGGGAAAACGCGCCAAGGAGATGGCCTCGCGGCGACTACTCGGGGCGCAAAAGTCTGATATTGTATGGAAATTCCTCGGCGAAGCATTTGTCTTTACTTTGTGCTGCTTTGCCATCGGCTTACTGTTGGCCTACGTCTTGGTGCCTACAGTCAACGATTTGCTTCAGGCCGATGTGGCGGTGCGGATTCCGTTCGCGGCAGGCTATCTCGTTGCCTATCTGCTGATTGTGGTCGTGGTGGCCTTGCTGGCCGGCATCATGCCTGCCCTCATCGTTTCGCAGGTCAGGCCCATCGACGTGGTGAAAGGCGCCTTCCGATTCCGCTCCCGCAAAGGGCTGTCGCGCTTCTTCATCGTGTTCCAAAATGCCATCTCCATTGTGCTGATTGCGTTGGTGCTGACGATGGAGTTGCAGATGCGCCATCTGGTGGAGCGACCCATCGGATTGCAGACGGACAACCTTTATTTCATCAGTTCGAGGGTGGACAACTCCCCTCAACGGGAAGCTTTTATCGAAGACCTTCGCGCCTTGCCTTGCGTGAAGGAATTGGCCATGACCACCAATATACCGACCGTTTCAAATATGACGATGCTCATGTCCAGAAAGGGCGAGACTGTAAATGATGCCCATGTCAATTTCTTTGTATGCGACACGGCAGCCTTCCGGATGATGGACTTTCAGGTGGTCGAGAAGTTCCACGAACCTGACGAAAGCAGTGGTTGGATGACAGAAAGCACCGTGGTGGGCATGACCGGACTGCCTTACGGTGACTACAACTACGATACGATTATGGTTTGGATGCAGGAAAACTTTAAAGGCATAGACATCTGCGGTGTCATCAAGGATTTCAACATGCTCGATGCGCTCCATGCCACCGACGAGGATTATTCCATTGTATTTAGTGAAGACATGTTTGGCTCGAAACCCGCTCATTTTTTGTTGGACATCATTGGCAACCACGACGAGGCCAAACGTGCCATTGATGCGGCGTACGAAAAACATGCCAAAGAGGCCTTTGGCACCTACAGGAAGCCTGACCACTGCGATTTCGTGAAAAATGTCATCGCGAGGAAATACAACGAGACACGCCGTCAGATGCGCCTCATCGAAATGATTATGGCCATCTCGGTGCTGCTGTCGCTGCTGGGTTTGGTGGCCATTAGCACGCATTTTGCCTCCGAGCGCGAGAAGACCATCGCCATCCGCAAGGTGTTTGGTGGCACGATACAGAGCGAAATCCGCCGCAACTTGAAGGAATACATCATCATGATCCTGATTGCCAATGCCATCGCCATCCCCGTGGCAGTATGGCTCTGTCATCGCTATCTGGAGGACTTCGCCTATCGCATCGACTTGCACCCGTGGATCTTCGTGGTCACGGTGGCGCTGTCGTTCGTCATAGCCATCGGCTCGGTGCTCTGGCAAATCGTATCCGTCGCTCGGGTGAATCCGGTGACGGCGTTGAAAAAAGAGTAATGAATAATTATAAAACTCAACAAATATGAACCGTTTCAAAGATACGCTCATCAAAATCCTCTCTCTTGGCATTGGCCTCGCCATTGGCATCGTACTCATTGCCAAGGTGTGCTTCGAATTGTCATACGATAGTTTCTACAAGGATGTGGACCGCATTTTTCTCATCAAGGCAGAGACTGTCCAGGGTGACCGACAATATGACGGTGACCGAATCAGTGGCGGAGTGGCTTTAGGCTTCCAAGCCGAGGTGCCTGGCGTGGAGAGTGCAACTCGTTACGTGGATAGAAGTAGTATGACAAACAAATATCTTGACGAAAATGGCAATGTCATATTCGAAGGGAATTCCATCATTGCCGACACATGTTTTTTCAAGGTGTTTCCGCTTCCCATACTTGCCGGCGACCCTGTTAGAGCGTTAAGCAGCAAGCAAAGCGTTGCCGTCTCACGCTCTTTTGCTGAAAATCTGGGGGGCGTCAATGAATGTATTGGCAGGGTGGTCGGTGTAGAGAACGATGAGGATGTGTATGTCATTGAAGCTGTGTTCGATGACTTCCCAGCCAACAGCACAATTTCATTCGATGTGGCATATTCGATGGAATGGCGAAACAAGGCAAGTTCCGAGAACTGGGTGTTTAACGACATGTACACGGGCTATGTCATGCTTAAGAAAGGAGTCGATCCCCATTCACTTGATGAGGCCATTCAAAAGATGCAGGCCACGCATCAGGACCTGGAGAAACTGAAATCAGAACGAGGCTATGAGGTGCGCTATCATCTGGTGCCGTTCAACAAACTGCATACTTCCGACCCCGATGTGCGTAGCAAGGTGGTCATCTTTACGGCGGTGGCTTTCCTGCTGCTGTTCATCAGTTTGATGAATTACATCCTTGTGGTGCTATCGTCGATGGTGAAACGCTCCAAGGAAATCGGCATCCGGAAGTGTTATGGCGCGGGCGGTCGTGAGATTTACGGCATGCTCATCAAGGAAGCCATCGTGCATATCGGGTTTGCCTTGGTGTTGGCTGTGCTGCTGATTATTGCTGGCAACAACCTTGTTTACAACTTGTTAGGTACTTCGTTTACGACTACCCTCATCGGGCCGAGCATCAAGACGCTGGTAGCAGTCATCGTGTTCATTTTTACCCTTTCGGTGATTGTCCCAGGGTTGCTCTACACGAGGGTTCCCGTTTGGCAGGCCATCCGCAACTTCACCTTGAACATGCGTCGTTGGAAACTCTTCCTACTGAGCCTTCAGGTAGCGGTGAATGTGTTCATCGTGGCGATGCTACTCGTCGTGACGGGGCAATACGAGTATCTGGCCAACGAGGATTTGGGCTACAATTACAAAAACCTGTATTACATTGATGTGCGGACGGTAAAAATGCGCGACTTGGTGGTGAACAAGCTGAATGCCTTGCCCGAAGTGGAGGGTGTGGAGGCTTGCGCCATCTTGCCCTACCAGTTTGCCGAGGGCAATGTGGTGCAAAAAATGCCGGAAAGGACCACTTTGGTGCTGCTAGCTGATGGTTATTGCGTCACAGATGGTTTCTATGACTTGATGGAAATACCATTTATCGCAGGCAGTTATCCTGTTGACTCGTCGCAGGTGGCAGTCAGCGAGAGCCTGATTGAGAAGATGATGGAACATGAGGATTGGAACGACGGCGCGGTGGGAAAGCAAATTTTTATCTCTGACCATAGTTATTTTCGAGTTGGCAACAGTTTGTTTATCGAGCCGCTGACCATTTCGGGCGTTTATCGCAACATCCGTGTGGGCAGTGCCTTAGACCCGAACCTGAAGCCGAGTTGCTATTTCCATGGCGATTTATACAGCGGAACCAATTTCGATGGCGTCTATTTCGGCAAAACCAGTGTGCATCCCATGCGTTATCTGTTAGTCAAGGTGCGTCATGCTGACAAGAAGACGAAGGAACATATTCAGGCTGTAATCAATGAGGTGTCGGAAGGGTTGGAGCTGGAAGTGAAATCCTACGCCGCCGAGGTGCGTGCCCAATATGCCGACAACCGCAAGATGCGCAACACCATCTTGGTCGGAGCCTTGTTCGCCCTGCTCATCTCGCTCATCGGCCTGATAGGCTATGTCAGCGACGAGGCCAACCGCCGCAGTAAGGAGATTGCCTTGCGCAAAGTACATGGCGCCGTGTCAGGCGAAATCGTCAGGATGTTTGTCGGCGAGGTGCTGAAATTGTCGCTGGTGGCGGCTGTCGTAGGTGCTGTGGGTGCCTTCTTCGTCGCCCGCAAGTGGATAGAGCGGTTCGCCTTCCGCATCAACCTATCGCCTTGGTATTTCATCTGTGCCGCTGTCATTGTGTTGCTCATTGTCGGCTTCGTGATTGGCCTCAGCAGCTGGCGCATCGCCCGCGCGAACCCCGTAAAATCATTACAAAATGAATAACAAATCAACAAAAAATAAGTTTAACAATTAAATTCTAAAACAATGATTAAAGTAGAAAATCTCGTGAAGATCTTTCGTACGGAAGACATCGAAACCCTCGCATTGAATGGCGTTTCGTTCGAAATCAATGAAGGCGAGTTTGTCGCCATCATGGGCCCCTCGGGCTGCGGCAAGTCAACCCTACTCAACATCCTCGGCCTTCTCGACAACCCCACCTCGGGCAACTACGAACTGCTCGGACAGCAGGTCGGCAACCTCAAGGAGAAAGACCGCACTCAGTTCCGCAAGGGCAACATCGGCTTCGTGTTCCAGAGTTTCAACCTAATAGATGAATTGAATGTGTATGAGAACATCGAACTCCCGCTGCGCTACATGAATATCCCCGCTACCGAGCGCAAGCAACGTGTTACATCCATCATGGAGCGCATGTCCATCAAGCACCGTAAGGACCATTTCCCGCAACAGCTGTCGGGCGGTCAGCAGCAGCGTGTGGCTATCGCCCGCGCCGTGGTAGCCAACCCGAAACTCATCCTCGCCGACGAGCCGACAGGTAACTTGGATTCAAAGAACGGCAAGGAGGTGATGGACCTGCTCACCGACCTCCACAAGGAAGGCACCACCATCGTCATGGTGACCCACTCCCAGCGCGACTCCGGCTATGCCGACCGCATCATCAACCTCTTCGACGGTAAGATTGTGGAAGAAGTCTTGTCGCAATTATGATTCTCGTAGGCACGCAACCGTCGGAGCTGACACATTCGATGCGTCCTACACCCCCCAAAAAAATTAACAAACAACCGGTAAAATGAACAAAATTTCAGACAAACTCATAAAAATCCTCTCCCTCGGAATAGGTCTCGCCATCGGCATCGTGCTGATTGCCAAGGTGTGCTTCGAATTGTCGTACGACAGTTTCTACAAGGATGTGGACCGGATCTATTGCATCACGGAGAACATCATCTTCCAGGAAGGCGGCGACCCCGATGACTTCTGGGGCACTTCGGGTGCTGTGGCGCCGGGCTTCAAGGCAGAGGTACCAGGTGTGGAGGCCGCCACGCGTTATTCCAACCTGATTTCCGGAGCACAAATCTATGATGAAAAAGACAACCTTCTCTCGGGTGAGTGCCTTGTTGTGGACAGCAGTTTCTTCGACTTCTTCGGTCGGGAATTTCTTGCGGGCGACCCTATGCAGGCCTTGCAACAATACAATGGCGACATTGCCGTCAGCCGTAGTTTCGCGGAGAAGTTGGGCGGCGTGAACGAGGCCATAGGCAAGCAAATCTATACCGAAGTGTGGGGGCCGAATGTAAAACTGACTGTGGTTGGCGTGTTTGAGGATTTCCCGAAAAACGGTAGCATCCAATGTGACATCGTGACGACCATCGCCGCTTTGGGAGAGTGGAGCAACAACAATTGGCTTGGCAACGACCGCTATCGCGGCTATGTCAAGTTGGCACCCAATGTCGATCCCAATGACTTGAAGGACGCTATCCGCAAGATGCAGGAGGCGCATCAGCCCTTGGAGGAGTTGGAGCGCGACGGCTCAAAGATTTGGTACACGCTCACGCCTTTTGCCACTTTCCACCGTCACAATCAATCGGTCAAAAACGCCATGATGATTCTCTCGGTGGTGGCTATTCTGTTGCTCTTGGTTTCGGTGCTCAACTACCTGCTGATGGCCGTCTCCGATGTGGTGCGTCGCTCGAAGGAAATGGGGGTCAGGAAATGCTATGGGGCGGGCTCGGGAAGCATCTACTGGATGCTCATCAAGGAAACGGCCTTGAACCTGATAGCGGCGTTGGCCGTGGCCGCCTTGCTGATATGGGCTTTCAACGGGGTCATTGAGTCGCTGTTGGGCTTGCCCGTCCAGCAACTTATGGTGCCGCAGACAATATGGACACTTGTTGCCATCATTGTCTTCATTTTCCTCGTCTCGGCAATCATCCCCGCGATGATGTTCGTCAGGATTCCCGTGTCGACGGCTTTCAGCGGCTACAAGGAAAGCAAACGCCGTTGGAAACTCTCGCTGCTGATGGTGCAAATCGGCATCAATGCCATCCTGTTGCCTATGGTCATCGTGGCCGACAGGCAATACAACACCGCACTGAACGCCGATATGGGCTACGAATACAAGCAGTTGCTGTATTCACACTTGAAAGGCGCTGACAAGGCCAGTCTGGCGCTGATTGTCGAGAAACTAAGGCAGATTCCCGATGTGGAGGCGGCTGAACTGACCTATTGCATCCCGTTGAACACCTCATCGGGAAACAACATCATGCTGCCCGACAATCCATCTAAGTATTTGATGGCCGTGTGCGACCAATACGGTGCCACGGAGGGCTTCTTCGACATCATGGGCTTCCGTTTGACGGAGGGCAGGGCACCCTCGAAGCCAAAGGATGTGGCCGTGAGCCGCAGCTTCGTGGAGGAGATGAACCTTTATGCCGACTGGAGTGACGGCGCGGTGGGCAAGGACATCCTGATTTCGGAACACAGCGACGACGATGACGATGTCTATACCATTTGCGGTGTGTATGAAGATTATATCCTTGGCTCTATGATGGGCGGGGACCACAGGGCAAGCATCCGCTTTTGCTGGGACGTGAATAATGACGACCCTTATCAAGTCTTTAAGACTCTGGTGGTGAAGGTGCGGGATGTCAACCCCGAGGCCATCGCCAAGGTGAAGTCGGTCATCGAGGAGTTTTTGCCTGACCGGAAGAATGTCGAGGTGCAGTCGTACACCGAGGCGGTTAAGCAAGAGTACGGGTATTTGTCCCAGATGCGACGAACATTCACCATTGGCGCGCTGTTCGCCTTGGCCATCGCCTTGATGGGTCTGATTGGCTTTGTGCGCGACGAGTCGAACCGCCGCAGCAAGGAAGTCGCCATCCGCAAAGTGAACGGTGCCGTGTCGGGCGAGATCATCAGAATGTTCCTGATGGATGTGCTGAAACTGGCTTTGATTGCGGCCTTGCTTGGCGTGGCGATTGCCTATTTCCTCGCCGACAAATGGTTGGAGTTGTTCGCCATGCGCATCGGCCTCTCGCCTACTTATTTCATCATTGGAGCAATTGCGGTGCTTCTCGTAGTGATGGTTGTAGTTGTTATGAGCAGCAATCGTGTGGCGCGGATGAATCCTGTAAAGTCGCTGAAGAACAATTAGTTTATGCTGGCAAAATGGTCAAGATAATGATTGAGAGATGTGAGTTCAGTCAAATTGGAGGCGAGGAACGCTGCACAGTAAAGTTCTCTGAAACGGCAGATTTGCTTGCGGACACTTTCGTCTTCAACGTCACGGCTGCGGTTACCCTGCCAAGCACGAATGTTTAACAGAGTATTGGCCGCCAATTCTTTAAGTTGTTCTCTTGATATTTTCTCTTGAAGAATTTGCATATTCAAATGTATTTGCAAAAGTAAGAAAAAAACTGAAAAACTAAATTACAACCAAAAAACAAATAGTATCATGGCACGCTTATTTAAAAAAGGCAAAACCGCTTTTGCATCATCGGTTTTGAACGTATTGGGCTTGACGGCAGCCTTCGCCGCGCTCTACATCATCCTTGTGCAGGTACACCATGACCTCACCTACAACAAGGGACTTAAGGACAGTGACAGGATTTATGTCCTTACCATGCCAGACCGGTTTACCAATAATGTCTATTCGACCTATGTCAATCGTCCGATGTCGGAAGCCATTATCGACGCTGTCCCAAGCGTTGAGGCAGGTGGCTGCGCTGCCAATTTAGGGAGCAACGAGGTCTCCGTACGATCGGGCGAAGGACAGTCGTCGGTCGAATTGAGGGTCACCAGTTTCTCCAAGCCCGCCATCGACGTGTTCGGATTTGAGCTTGTGGCCGGCAGCTTGGACAATTGGATTAGTAATAAGGATGCGGTTATGTCCGAGTCGGCGGCAAAACGCTTGGGGGTGCAGGTGGGCGACCATTTCCAATATGGCTACTGGAATTGGACAGATGTCACGGTAGTGGCCATCTACAAGGATATGCCCGTCAACAGCGACCTTTCCTCCATCGACTTTATTCTGAATCTCGGCGATGTGGGTATGGACGATTGGAGCCAATGGGGCTGGAATTATTTCATAAAACTCGCAAAAGGCACTGACCCAAAAGAGTTCGAGGAGATTGCACATAAAGTCGCTTTTGACCTATTTATGAAAGCATTCGACATTGACGACAGCAATATGACCGAAGAAAAAGCAGCGGATATTGAGGAATATAAAAAAATGATGTCGCCTCATCTTATGTTGTTGACCGACAACTATTTTGCCGAAAATGTCGGGCATCCAGGCAAGTCGGGTGACCGTACCACGACCATCACCCTGCTCGTCATCGCCATTTTCGTGATGCTCATCGCCTTCATCAACTACATCAACTTTTTCTTCGCCATGGTGCCGCTGCGCCTAAAGAGCATCAACACCCGCAAGATATTGGGCAGCAGTCGTTTCCAGTTGGTAATGTCATCGGTAGGCGAGTCGGTGCTGATGGTGGTCATTGCCTTGGGTCTGGCGGCGGCTGTGGTTACACTGTTCAGGCAATCCACCTTGGCTGCGCTGATTGACACTCCGTTGAATTTCGACAAAAACATGGGTATTGTGGCTTTGACCATCGGTTTGGCACTGCTCATCTCGGTGCTGGCCAGCCTTTATCCGGCCTTGTTCTCAACTTCGATCAATCCTGCCTTCGCCTTGAAGGGCACACTTGGCACTACTCAAAAAGGCAAGGCATTCCGCATCGGCTTGATTGGTTTGCAGTTCACTGTTTCCATCGTGTTGATTATCTGCGCTATATTTGTCCATCAGCAACGCAGTTTCATGATGGAGCACGATTTAGGCTTCAATCAGGAATACCTGCTTCAGTCGCATGTGACATGGGATCTTGCCAACAACCGTGAAACTGTCGAGAGTCGGCTGAAATCCGATGCTGCCATTAAGGACATTGCCTGGGGCGATGGCCCGTTTGTGGCCAACAACCGCCATATGGCATGGAATCGTCCGTTCAAAGATGGAGATGTATCATGGCAGGTCTATCCCGTCTCGTGGAACTTCCTGCGTTTCATGGGCATCGACATCGTGGAAGGTCGCGACTTTACTCCCGCCGACGAACAATCGGAAAACGGAGTCTATATCATCAACGAGACGGCGCAGAAAACGTACGGCATCACCACTGAAGACGAAATCAAGGGCCATAAGGACGGCATGGCCGAGATTGCGGGTGTTTGCAAGGATTTCAATTTCTCTCCTTTACGCGAAAAGATTGAGCCTTTCGCTTTCTATGTGTATGGCAAGGATCCGTGGAGTCCGTGCATGAGGCTGTTCATCCGTACTGAAGCTGGTGTTGACACGCAAGCGTTGATGGACCGTACCATTAAAACCATCAACGACCTTGATCCAACGCTGGGCGATGGTTTCTCGGTTTGGATGAGGCCGTTTGAACAAGCCATTGAGAACCAATACAAAAAGGAGCAAAATCTCTCGAAATTGGTCACTTT
>JAEEGG010000438.1_pt1 | contig 142362 bp, 138 predicted proteins | sample 9134161 | NCBI WGS metagenome assembly JAEEGG01 (sample SAMN16246543, study PRJNA631951) | gut metagenome | biome: gut microbiome; feature: rumen; material: CR-attached | host: Bos | place: Iran: Karaj | collected 2018-10
GCACTTTTAAAGGAAAAGCGGTGTGCAAGACTGTGCCGGAGCAAGTCCGCCACAGACTTGCACCCTCTCATCCCCCCGGCCCCCAAGGGAGATAATCGCCCGGGAGCGTCAGTGCCAGTTCGGGCGTCGTGCCCCGAATCCCGCTTTCCATAACATAATCCCATCGGAATTGTGTAACAGCCGCCGGCACCCTCGTCACCCGCCCGGAGGGTATCAGTTATTGATGGGTCAGAAGCCCGCAGAAACGGCCTTCCAGGCGTCTGATTACACAATTCGGATTATGTTAAGGACGCTCCGTCGTCAAGGTGCGAAGGTCCTCCCTTCGAATTCCCGGGCGAGGCGGCGGCAGACAAGCGGCCCCCTTCAAGGACCTCCGGCCTCCAGGCCCGTCAGGGGGCCGCGCACTTTGCGCTCCCTCGTATCAGCGTCAGCGGGTATTCCAGCAGCGCTCCACCCGCCGGCGGCACAGCCGCCAGCGACTTCCGCTTGGAAGCTCGTATCAAAGGAAGAAGGTATGCCAGGGCGCAAAGTGCCGGTACGAGCACCGTCAGTGCTACTCCACCGTCCGTCACCCGCTGACAGCCTCAGTGCTGTGCGAGGAAGTCTGCCGCCTTAGGCGCTTCGCTTGGGGTCGGCCCGGCACCTCCAGTCGTGTGTCAGGCAGAGCCTGCCACACCACTTCCGGCACCGTTCCTCCGCGGTACGGCTCCGCCGTGTTCATACCTGCCTGCTATTCCTCCAGGCCTTGTGTCTTTTCCGCCTTGTGCGCGGTCCTCGCTTCGCTGCGGTCCGTGCTCGTCTCCAAAGCCACAAAGCCTTCCGGGCAGGCAGGGCACAGCCGTCCGCTTCCGCTCCCGGCTGTTGGCGCAGACAGTGTCAGTCATCGCAGATCTGCTCTCCGGCATTCGCCTCCGCCCAGCTCTCGCGCTGCCTGCCACAGACTGCGCGGTTCCGCCCGCATCAAGGTTGTAGCCGTCTTCCCCTGATTCAGCGTCTCTGCCAGGGCGCGAATCACCGCCGTACCCCGCTCCAACCACCTTGCCTCGCGCCCACCGGATGGGCCGTTCCGTCCCAGACCCCGGAGGGAGTCTGCACACCCACAACGTCGGTCTCTTCCGCTGTTCCAGGGAGCCTTGCGTCTCCCTTCCACGGCGCTCCAGAGCCCGCCGTCCCTCACGCTGCCAGACACCCTCCGGGGCCACGCTCCACTTCGTTCCGCGCCCTATGGCACTGGCAGACTCACAGCCGCCACCCGCAGGCCCGCACACACACCAGGCAGCTGTGAGACTGCCAGCACCATAGGCCCACCAGGAGACTTACGCCCCGGCGTCAGTGCCACATCGACCGGCATCACCCGCCCAGTGAGGGAGAAAGGGGTATAAATATATACAACGGGAGGCATCGGCTTACGCCGCTGCGAGTAGTGGCAAGGCGCTGGTCTTGTGCGTGAAATTTAGTGCGTAACTCGCTGTAAATAAATTTGTTATTCTCGGAAATTATGCGTAACTTGTACATGGATAACTAATTGATTCTTGTTATGCTTACGCTCATAGATTTCATCAAAAACGTCGAGGACGAGGTCTTCGAGAAGGTGCTGTTCTACACCCGGCATCAGGACAAGTTCGGCCTTCTTCCCACCATCTGGGTTCACCAGCTGAAAGGCAAGGTGACCCTCGACTTTCCGTCCAGGCCTTCCGGGTATGCCCACCTTCCTATCTACAAGCTTTGTGATCTTGACAAGGACCTCAATAAGGTGCCCGACAAGAAGGCCATCAAGAAGTGGATCGAGGGTGAAGTTCTGATGCACTCGTTAAGTGCGTAGTTCCGACGCATGTATATTCCCTCTGAACTCCTTATAAGCCATTGCCCTGCCCAAAACTTATAGCACCCCATGCCACGTTTCTATCCATCAATCCTGATCTCTGACGCCTACGGCTCCGTGGGTGAGGTGACCTTCTATCACCGGAACGGGAAGTGCTACTACCGGAAGCGCTCCCACAGCCGGTATCCTGGTACCGCCGCCCAGACCTCGGCCCTTGATGTGCATCGCCGGGCGCTGGCGGCCTGGAGGGAGGTCCCGCACCAGACGCAGCAGGTCTGGAACCGGCTGGCAGAGGAGGTGGAGCCGCATCGGCCACCCTTCGACCACAAGGCCTTCATATCAGGGCAGAACCTGTTCGTGTCGGCGTATCACGGATTTGCCACACTGGGCAATGAGCATCAGCCTTCGCCGGTGTCGTTTGAGTCCTTCCCGCCGTTTGCGGCCTCCCTGGGCGATGCCGTGAAGATGAATGGGAGCCTGGTCATCCCCGCCCGGGTGGAAATCCCGCACTGCCCGGACGCATCCCGGTACCGGCTGCTGGTGAAGATCCAGCTCACGGCCCCCGGCCGCTGCCGCCATCTGGGGCTCCTCAGGAACTACCTTGCAGAAGGAGACTGCGCTGCAGGCGTAGTCTCCGTAGTGATTCCCGGTTATGCGGGGGTATGGGGATTTGATTTGGATCAGTTCCAGGTCTATGCCCGGTTCATCCTGCTGGACAGCATCACCGGCTACCGGAGCCAGTACCACGAATATGCTACTTTGATCCGAGCCACGGAAGGGACAGCCATAGGTCCAGCGTCTCAGGAAGATTGACCTTGTTCCCGGCGAATACCAGGTAGTTGCTGTCCTTCCAGTTATAGACCGTCTGGCGGCTCACCTTCATCCAGGCTGCGAATTCCGTGATGCTGCAGGTGGCGTGGTTCCCGGAGAGCTGCTCCAGCCTGGCCACGAGTGCAGAATAATCCTTGATCTTCGGAGCTGCCTCGTCCAGGATCGTCCTGATGTCAATCCTTTCCTTTCCGGCTTCCTTGAACATAGCCAGCAGGTCGTACGCCTTCGTAACGTCGACCTGCTGCATCAGTATGGTGATATCGCTCTTCGTCAGCATAGATCCATTAGAATATTTCACCGTTCCACAGCATCCTCAGGAAATCATTGATATAAAGGAGTTCGATATCTCCTGAAGGCCTTGTGATTGGGTCAAGCGACACGAGGATGAGCCTGCAGTCAGGATGTTCTTCCTTGAAGGCTTTCAAGCCATTTTTATGGCGGGATTTGACCTCCTCGCTGGACTTGATTTCTATGGCGACCTTGGCATCGCCGATTACTGCATCGACTTCCTGGTTGTTGTAGGTATGCCAGTAGGAAATCTTCTCTCTGCGGCGATAGTACCCGCGGTAGGCTATGATTTCCTGCATTACATAATGTTCAAACGCATGGCCATAGTCATCCGAACCTCTCCGGAGGTTATGCCGCCCCATCAGGTAGTTCGTCAGTCCCACATCAAAGTAGTAGAACCTGGGAGCCTGGACCACTTTCCGCTTGACTACCTTTGTGTACGCGGGAACCTCGTATCCCATCAGTGTGTCTTTCAGGATTTGGTAGTAGGCCTTGACTGTCTTTGCAGCGACACCACAATCACTGGCTATGTTGGCATAGTTGATCATCTCGCCATCGGAAATGGCGGCGGCTTCCATAAACTGCTCAAATGCCTCGACATCTTGGACGGCGGCTTCATTCCGGATTTCCTCGCGCAGGTAGACTTCCACATAGCCCTCCAGGCGGTCTGTAGCATCATCGACCATATAATGACGGGGAATCATACCGTTCTGGACGGCCTTGTCTATCTGGAAGTCCGTGACCTCTTTCCAGACCAGCGGGAACAACGTTCTTGGATTCGCGCGGCCACCGAGGGTATTGGCTCCGGATTTCTTGAGTTTCCGGGCACTTGACCCGCTGAGTATGAAATGCAAGCCACGGTTCACCATCAGCCAATGTACCGCATCCAGCAACTCAGGCACTTTCTGTATCTCATCTACAATCACCAGCGTGCCGGCAGGTTTGGCCAACAAGGCCTCTCGGAAGGAGTCCGGGGTGCGCTTGAAAGCCTTGCGGACAGAATCAATCAGCAGGTCGTAGTAGACGGCATCCGGAAAGCGCTCCTGCAGGAGTGTTGATTTACCCACCTGGCGTGCCCCGAAAAGGAACATTCCTTCGTCCAGTTGGTTCTCTATGTCGAAGATTCGCTTATACATGGTTCATTAGAATTTATGGAGGTCAAGTCCGATTTTCCTATGAAATTCGGGAATCCGGGTACAAATTTAGTAAAGTTTATCTAAGTTCCAAAACCCTTGCAAGATTTACCATTATTTCTTCAGTTCCTCGTCAAAGAGCTTCATGGCATCGGCCTTCGTCTTCTCGGCAATGGCAATGTATGGTTTCATAGCCTGGTAGTCGGAGTGGCCGGTCCATTTCATTACCACCTGCGGCGGGATGCCGCTGGAGAGGGCGAAGCAAATGAAGGTACGGCGGCCGGCATGAGTGCCAATCATCTCGTATTTCGGAAAAGTCTCTTCGACACGCTGGCCAGCACGGTAGCAGGTCCGGGTGATGGGCTTATTGAAGCCGGCAAGCTCGCAAAGGTTCTTCAGGTACCGGTTCATCAGCTGGTTCGCCAGAACCGGCAGCGCACGGCCATACGGATATTCCTGGTCCTTATACTTCTCCAGGATGGCTTTGGCAAAGCTGTTCAAGTTGATGGGCAGCCGGTCATTGGTCTTGATGGTGGTCACATACATCGTGTCTCCTTCTATGTCCGTCCGCTTTAGGTTCGCCAGATCGGAATACCTGAGGGAAGTGAAAGCGCAGAAGCAGAAACAGTCCCTGGTCTTCTCCATTCCGCCGGCATCCTCGACCACCTTCTCATACTCTTTACCGTACATGTCCAGGAGTTTGATCTTTTCGCCATTCTTGGGAATCTTGAAGTTATACAGGTGCAGCAGCTCTTCTTTGGTGAGAAAGATGACCGGTTTTTCAAGGACCTTGAACTTTGGCCGGTAGGTCTTGATGGTAAGTTCGTGGCAGTATCCTTTACGGATGGCCCAGTACAGGAACCAACGCAGGTTGTTGAACTGTTTCTGGACGCTCTTCTCCTCCAGGCCGCACTTGCTGCGAAGGTACACGACAAACTTATTGATGCCAGTCTCGTTGAAGGTGTCAAAGGTGCAGCGGGAGTTGAATGCAGTCAGGTGATGGGTAAAGGTTGTCCAGCACTGGAGCGTAGCATAAGCCCAGCCATTGGCTGCGCTCTCTTCGCTGATGAATTCCTGAAGGCGGGTAAAGAGCCCTATCTTCTTCTCCTTTGGCGTGGCAGCCACGGCCTCGTCCGGAAGACCAAGGGCAATCTGGTACTGCTCCTTCAGTTCCGACTCTTGGGGCTTCACCAGCTGATTCAGCTCATAGTCGGCAAAATGAGCCTCGATTTTCTTCAGGCGTGTATTGATAAGCTTGCCTGACACCCCTTTTGAATTGACCGATTTATTAAGCACATATTCGTTCTTGTGCTTGTCACGGAACTTCGCATCCGGATTGCTGGGCACCCAATCTGCTTCAGGCACCTTATACTCACAAGTGGTAAGGTACCTGGCACCCCTCACCATGATGGAAACTCGTATGGGTTTTTCGCCTGCCTTATTGGCCTGAGGCGACAGATAGAACTTAACTGGCATAACCTCGTATTCTTATTTTCGTACACAAAGTTATACACAATTTTCGTAAAATCCAAATATACCGCAATAAACTAATATTGCGTTAATACATTGTATTTCAGTCTTTTAGTTAATCGCAAAAAACTCGATAAACCTACCGTTCAATACTCCTATGCTCCACTCCAAGAGATTGTTAATCGATTGATTAGCAATCCCTTGTCTTTTTTTACGCATAAATCTACGCATAAAAACGATATCTATTCTTTACATAAGAGTTAAGCATTTAGTACCATATTAGTACCCGCCTCTCATAAAAAAACGACTCGCCTATTTAAGCATTGTTAAGAGGCTCGGCGAGTTCTAGCGTTGCAAAGATAGTCATCATTTTTCTTGGAAACAACACTTGTGAAAGTAATTATTAAATAGGGATTGTATTACGGCCATCGAAGCAAAGAAAACAAAACAGGAGGCCTGATGACCTCCTGCTAAATTTGCCCCAAGACTACGTGGCGGAATTACTTCTAGAGCGAGGGCCTCGCGGGCGGGGACTTTTGCGCGACTCGATTACCCATCCGTATCACGGTGTTACTGTCTCGTTGCAAAGTTAATGACTAATTTTTTAACCACAAAATGAAACAATACAAATATCCTGACGCTAGACAGATAATTGTCTCCGGTGATATCCATGGTGACTTCAAAACACTTGTTTTTAAACTGTGCATAGAATACGGATGTACGGACACATTACTCATCGTTGCCGGTGATTGTGGCTTTGGTTTCGATAAACCTGGCTATTATGATCGGATTTATAATACTGTTGGCGGCCGACTCCGCAAGGCAAACAATTGGATTGTTTTTGTGCGGGGAAATCATGATAATCCGGCTTATTATGCCGAAGAAAGGATTAATCATGCTCGTTGGAGAACTGTTCCAGACTATAGCATTATTTCTGTCTGTGAACATAATATTCTATGCATAGGTGGTGCGACCAGCATTGATCGTTATCAAAGGATTAAAGAAAATGCCCGGAATCACGTCAAGGATGTGTCGTATTATTGGCCGGATAAAGCGCCTGAGTATAAACCGGCAGAATTGGAGGCAATTCCGGGTACCATCAGGATTGACACGGTTATTACGCATACAGCTCCATCATTCTGCGAGCTAAACTCTCACATCGGCTTACAATCATGGGCAGAATGGGACTCGGAATTAATCAAGGATGTCGCTTCCGAGCGAGCTGTCATGGACCAAATCTTTCAGAGTATCAAGAGCCAAGGTCATCCTCTGCAGAAATGGTTTTATGGCCATTTCCATCAATCATGGAACGGTTTCGTTGATAACACACACTTTTCGATGCTTGATATAATGGAATTTAAAGAAGTATAAGCAGTTAAGCTGTCTTTTACTTTTATGTTTAACCTGTTGGAGGTACCGAAATACCACTCTTGAGAATTAGTACCATTCTTCTTGAGGCCCCCTATTGCAGAATTCAATACAATGCCCCCCACAACAGATGAAGAGCATTGTAATAATCTTGATTTTCAGCGTTTTATGCGGACTGCTGTGAGAACTCCTTCTGGAATGGAGCGAGGTTGCCCTCCGGGTTGTGCCGAAGGCCGGTCCGGTAGCCGTCCAGGATGGCGAAGTCGATGAGCCGGTACCTGTCCTTGAATTCCTCCTCTTCGATCACCTGATGGAAGAGTTTGGCGATGTGTGCCGGCGGGTTGGCGAAGGCGCCGCAGCCCATGGCGCTCAGGACAAGGGAATCGTGGCCGTGCAGAAGGCCGATACGGAAGATGGTGCGCATCTTGTCCAGGGTAATGTCCGCCTCCGGCCGCAGCATCATCCCGTCCGCTCCGATGCGGGGGCCGCTAAGGGCTGCAACGGAAATGACCGGGATGTTGCAGGGCTTTTCCTCCAGCTGTGAGCCTTCGGACTCCGGGCCCCGGAAGAAAGTGACGATGCCGCTGTAGATGCCGCCAAAGCGCTCGTCCATCGGGTATTGGTTTTCTCGCTGCTGCAGGCCCAGGTCCGGATACTGGCGCACGCGGGCGCCGGAGAACTGGTAGAGCGACAGGACGAGATTGCTGCGGCGGCAGAGGTTCTCCTCCTGGGCGCCGGAGCCATACTCCACCAGGCCGCCGGGCGTGTACAGGTCGGCCAGATTCAGCATCGCGGGGTGATAGCCTTCATCGATCAGCCGCTTGGCCGCCAGGACGCAGTCCTTGTTCTCTACACGGATTTCCGTAGTGATGGGCACCGTCGGGTCGATGAGGAGGCTGCAAGGTTCACGGTACATCACGGCAGCGCCCGTCACTTCCTTCACCTGGGGAAGTTTCACCGTGCTGCCGTCCTTGGCTGCATACCACCCCTGGCGCAGGAGGGCCAGGGTGGAGTTGAATAACTCGATTCGGGCTGCGTGTTTGTCCATGGTACAGGGTTGGTCATGCAAATTTACATACTTTTTCGATTGCAAGGTGGCTTCCCGACAAGGCCCCTGATGCGCTCGTCAGTAGTAAGGCTCCCTTGATGCGGTTATCTGCTCCTATACTTATTCAAAAGTTGCTCCAGGGCGGATGCCCCTTGGTCGATATTTCTACGTAGATCCTCGCGGGAGCCATCGTTGTTCCTGCCTTCCAATTGCTCGTAACGGGCCTTCATCTGCTGCTCGAATTTCTTGTAGGCATCCAGGCCGGCGGAGAGGTCCTGCACGACAAACTCATAACCTGCAGGAAGTTCGAATACCTCAGGATAGGGAACGCCCAGGTGGATGTTCCGCATATAGGTCACAATGCCGTCGGCATCTTCGCACAGGGTGATGCCGGTCTCCGGATCGATGAAGCTGGTCCGGTAATGCTCATCGGTCCGGGAGCCGTAGGGACCGTCGAAGGTCTCCGTTGTCACAATCGTCTTCCTATAACACCAACGGTCGCAGGAATAAGCCATTTCCTCTTCCGTCATCTGCTCCGACTTGGTCTTGACATCCATGTTGTTCAAGGCCTGTATCCCTTCGCCGGGCATCTTGGTGATGGTGCGGGAGACGTCGTCGATCCTGTAGATGGCCAGGCTGTCAGGAATCGAAAGCGTCTTGATGACCTGGTTTTCGCCGGTGGCCGGGTTTATGCCGGAAGAAACGCTGAACTGGCGCTTGCTGGCTGCATTATAAAACACTTTGCCCGGGGTTCCGTGGGTGCTGATGCGGTAGGCACAGAATGAGACCTGCGGACGTGGCTTCTGCATTTGGGGCTGCGCATTTTCGTCATGGGCCGGGAGTCCCAGCGGTACGTCCAGCGCAACGTCTGGGACGTCGTTGTAGGTGTACGGATTTGGGACCTGGGCATTTGCGGTCAGGCCGATTGCCAGCAACGCTGCCGCCAGGGGCATTCTCTTATTCATATTTTGACATTTAATCTTTGACCGGACGGATGGGAAGTCCGTTCTCACGGTACAAACCGTAACAGTCGGTGTGCCCGAACCGCATGGCATCCCCCTGTCTGCGCTCATGCCATTCAATAGCATTTTCGCTACTTGCTGGCGTGCCGGCCGCGAGCGCCATAGAAGCTGTCCAGCACCAGGGATAGCCGGCTTCCTGAAGACTATCTCCCACATAGTATCCGGTTTTCGGGAAATCGATGCTATTGCTATTGGGACCGGTGACGGTCACAAGGCCCGGCTTGTCATAACTGAATGTGCATTTTGTGAAAAGTTCCATGGCTTCTGCGCGGGTGGGCATCCGCCAACCGTTGCCCAGGACGGCCGTTGCAGCATCATCCTCCGGCTGCAAGACAATCAGTCTGTCGGCAGTGCCTGAACTGGCGTGACTGTCCTCGGTCGCGTACTTCTTAACCTTGTAGCCATCCTTGAACCTGTATGTATCACCGTTGTAAACCTTTTTGGTTTCCGTTTCACCCCAGGCGTAATAATTGCCTGGATCAGAGGCGTCCTTTGCGCCCAGGTTGGTCTTTGCCCACTTGACGCTCAGGCCCAGGTCAACGGCGTCGGATGCGGCTGCGGAAGACTTTGTCCCAGGCGTATTGACACCGGCTTTCTTGTTGGAATTGCCGCCACATGAGACCATTGCGAGTGCGGCAGCGCACAGGAGGATGCGTGCAGTCTTTTTCATGATATTTGTTTTTTGCCTTTGTGGTCAGTTGTGGTTTAAGAATTTTTGCGCCACCGCTTTCATCAACATTTCTCCGGTGGTAGCCGCATTGAACTTTGACTTGAGACGCTGCCGGTACCACTTGATAGCCGGCAGGCTGAGATGCAGATGCTCCGCTATCTCTGTACTTTTCTTTCCTTCCGCCAGCAGCCTCAATACCTTTTCCTCCTTGGCGGTCAGGATGATTTCATTGTCATATAAATCTTCCATTCGCTTGGATTGAATACCGATTACAAATTTCGTCAATCCCAAGCACTTAAGACTTATACAAAAGTATAAAAATGAGCCATGCCCGTCGGTTTTTTGCCCTTGGAACCCTGAATTTGTGTCGCTTTCGCTAACTTTGTCTTACCATGAAGCGTCTTTTCTACATACTTTGTCTGATCCATTTCTGCGCCATCGAGGCGAGCGCCCAGTACAACGACCACAGGGACCGGAAACTCGATTCTCTGGAGAACGTGGTGGCCGGATGGACACCGGAACGCCTGGCAAATGCGCCCTTTGAAACCAGAGCGGATGTGTGCCTTGCCTTTTCGCAATTGATGTACGGATATGAGCGCATCAATCCGGGCCGCGCGATGTATGCTGCGAGGAGAACCTACGATTTGGGCAATGGGCTTCAATCCCTCTACCAGCCCTACCTGGCTTCCAAGTTCATCGGCCAGCTGTTCTATAATATGGAACAGTATGACAGCACCATCTTCTACTATCGCGTGGCACTGGATTATCTGGACCGCATGGCCTCTGGAGAGGCCGGGCCGGACACCCCGGAAGGCTACCCGCAGGAAAAGATAGACGATGCGGCTTCAAGCCTTTACGGCAATATCGGCAATCTTTACTATGAGATCGACTCCCTTCCGCAGGCCATGACCTATTACGCCAGGGCCGGGGAAATATTCAAAAAATACGATTGGAAAATCAGCAGTTCCATCCTGGAACACAATTTGGGCGATATCTGGGCCGACGAAGGGAATAATACCAGGGCCATCGAATGCTACAACAACGCCATCCGCTATGCCCGGCAGGCCGGAGATTCCCTCTGGATCGCATCCCCGAAACTTGGTCTTGGCGCCCTCTATATGCGCCAGGGAAAAGTTACCCAGGCTTTGCAATATCTCAAGGAGGCAGACGAATACTACTCAAAACATCAGGATCAGGAGTATTTCGACCGCATCTCTACGCTGGACATCATGGGCCAGGCATACCAGGCACAGAAACGGCAGCGAAGTATGTTGGCGGCTGCTTTCGCCGTTTTGGCATCAGCCCTCCTGTCCCTCCTGATCATCAGCCGTCGGGCCCTGCGCCTGAAGAAAGCGAACGCGGCAGCAGACGAAGCCATCGGCGAGGCTCTGACCGAGATGGAAATGACAGCCTCGCTGCCCCTGCAAAAAAAGAAACAGCACGTGGAACTCAGCAGAGGCGAACAGGAAATCCTCCCGATGATTGCCGAAGGCCTTACCAGCAAGGAGATCGCAAAACGCCTTTTCCTCACGGAGCAGACCATCAAATGGCGCAGGCAGCGTCTTCTCGCAAAGTTCGATGCCAGGAATACCGCGGAAATGCTTTCAAAAGCCCGCGGGCAGGGGTTGTTGTAACCCCATTACCCCATCCGCACGCAAAACCAGAATCTCAATGAACCCGAATGAAACTTTCAACCCAAAATTGCTGCATCAGTAGTATAATAAATGAGATTTTCTTATCTTTGCGCCAATTGTAAATCATATGCGTAACTTCCGTCTTTTAATCATCGGTCTTGCCACCCTTTTCCTCGCGGTGGCCTGCGGCCCATCCCGTTACACGAGTTCCACCTTCAACATCGCATCCGTTCCGGAATATGCCTTTTTCGAGCCTTATTCCTACATCGTCCTTTATGGCGACGACGGGAAAGGGTACTACAATGAAGAATCCTCCGCCACGGCCACGAGACTGGTCTCGAACATCATCAATTCGGAACGCTTTCCTTTCTCCGACATGATCCCCGCGGACTACGACGACAAAAACGCGGACATCAAGAATTGGCTGCAGACTTTCCCGGATGTGGATCCTGCAAAGGCTGACCGTCTCCGCATCCCCAAATCCCTCAAGAAGATGCTGGACGAATGCGGTCTCCGGTATGGCATCGTCATCTACTCCTACGGTTATGTCCAGACCAAGGCGGGTTATCAGCGGGAAAAGGTGGAAAAGGCGGCCTCCAAAGCCATCGACATGGCCATCGAGAGCCTGACCGGCATCCGCGGCCTGACCAATCCCTCCGCGAATTACTCCGTCAGCGACCCGTACGGCAACGTCCTCTACTGCGCCGTCATCGACGGGGAGACGAACCGGATCGTGCATTTCGTCAACGAGACCCCGACCCTTGCCTCCCATCCCGGAGAGAGCGGCGACGTCAGCGCACTCCTTCACAAGCTCTTGAAAGAGTTCGTCCGCTGAACTCCGCTATCCCAAGTTAAATCATTCAATCAGTTAAATAAATCATTATGAAGAAGTTCAAATTCATCGCCCTGGCGGCCGTAGCCTGCCTGTCCCTTTGTTTCTCCGCCTGCACCAAAATCACCGGTAACGAAAAGGTTTTCGGGTCGTACACCGCAACCTGTGACATCACTGTCTACACCTCTGAGGGTTCCGGCATCATCTTCGGTGCCATCCGGGACGCTGTCATCCTTGCCGGCAGGGATTATGACTTCCGCACGGATGCCGGCGACAAAGCCGTCATTGCCGCCGCCGACAAAGTTGCGCAGGAGTATAAGGACCAGGCCAACAAGAAGATTACCGTATCCGTCGTCTTCCAGCCCGGGAATGCCATGGGTGAAGCCGAAGCGAAGCCCATCGTCATCAAGAGCTACACATTCACTCCTGTAGACTAGATCTTTCGTTCGGGAAATATTTTTTAAAGCCAAGGATCCGCGTCCTTGGCTTTTTGTTATTCTGTCAACAGCCGATATGAAAGCGAAGAGATGGCCGCGCTCCGGAAAATTATCCGCGCCTTTCCGAAGGAAGGTGGAATACGTCGCGGATCTCCCCGACGGCTTCCGGCGTCAGGCCTTCCGGCGTGAAACCGAACTGCTTTGCGGTCTTGTAGAGGATGGCCGCCTTGTTGAGGACATCGGTCTGGTCAAATGCCTCCATGATGTCCGGTCCTACGGCGACAGTCCCATGTTTCTCCCAGAGTACCACATCGTAACGCTTGATCATCTCAAGTGTCGCGGAGGCCAGTTCGACCGAAGAGGGGAGGGCATAGGGGACGACGCCGATGCCGAGCGGGGCGAAAGCGAGCGTTTCCGGAATCATGGCCCAGAGCAGGCGCGTCAGCCGCTCTGAATCCAGGAATTCCCTTGCATGGGACATGGCGACAAGTTCGATCGGATGCGTGTGCAGCGTTGCCTTGTAGTTGCTCCCGCTGCCGATCAGGTAATCCTGAAGGGACAGGTGGGAGGGGAGTTCGGAGGTCGGCATGACGGGGGAGTCGGCCACGATTTCATAATGGGCGCAATCCTCCGTGATCCGGATGATGCTCCCTGCCGACATCGGGTCCCGCGCGAGGTCCCGCATGCGCTTGCCGGTGCCCTTGCAATAGAACCAGCAGCCTTTCAGGTTGGGAAGCCGGATGCCGATCGGCTGCGGAGCGCAGAGGGCGGGACGCGTCCGGAGGACGTCGTCAACGTATTCCGTGATCCGGATGGTGAGGTTCCCCCCGTTCCGCTCCGCCCAGCCGCGTTGCCACAGGTAGCCCGCGACCTCTGCAGCCCGGTCCAGTTCCTTTTTCAGCGCCGGACGCGTATGTAGGACTGATTCCATATGATTAACACTCTATTTCTTTGATTTCAACCTCGTTCCCGCAAACGAGGAAGGTATTGTCGCCATGGCAGTGCGGGCATTCCTTCCCGTAGCGGACGGTTTCGTATTCCTCCCCGCAGTCTTCGCAGCGGGTGACGGCGGGGATGATGTTGACCTTCAGTTCGCAGCCCCGCAGCAGGTCTTCCTTGTCGGCGGCCCAGCGCCAGCAGTCGGTGAGGTAGTCCGGGATGACCGTGGACACCTCACCGATGTTCATCACTACCGCGGAAACGTGGGAGACGCCGTTCTCTTCGGCGACTTTCTTCACGTCCCGGATGATGTAGAAGACGATGCCGAGTTCGTGCATCAGTCTTTTTTCTTGAACAGGATCCTGCCGGTGCGCTTGAGCATATAGGGCAGGATGCCGCTGAACTTGTCTTCGGACGTGACGAAGTGGCTGGCCTCGGGATGCTCGCGGTGGAGGTGGATTGCGTCGAAGCCGCACTTGGTCGTGCAGATACCGCAGCCGATGCACTTGTTCGGGTCCACGACGGAAGCGCCGCAGCCGAGGCAGCGCGCCGTTTCCTTGCGGACCTGCTCTTCCGTCAGCGTGAGGTGATACTCGCGGAACGGATCCTCGCGGGCGGCGTCGCCGGCTTCCTGCCGGGAGGCGTTGTCGTAGGATTCGACGACGATGTCGGACTTGTCCAGTTCGATGAAATCGCGGCGGTTGCGGCCGATGGTCATGTGGCCGTGCTGGACATAGCGGTGGAGCGATTCGGCGGCTTCCTTGCCGGCGGCGATCGCATCGATGGCGAACTTCGGGCCGGTGAAACAGTCGCCGCCCACGAAAATGTCCTCCTCGGCGGTCTGGTAGGTCAGTTTGTCAGCAACCGGATAGACGCCGCGGAAGAATTCGACCTTCGTGTCCTTGAGGAGCTCCTTGAGGACGACCGTCTGGCCGATGGCGAAGACGACGAGGTCTGCCTCGAGCGTAATCAGCTCATTCTCATCGTATTTCGGGGCGAACCGGTGGTTCTCGTCAAAGACCGACGTGCACTTCTTGAAGACGATGCCCTCGACCTTGTCTGTGCCGAGGATCTCCTTCGGGCCCCAGCCGGGGTTCAGGACCACGCCGTCTACGCGGGCTTCGCGGCGCTCCTCCGGCGACGCCGGCATGATGTCTTCGGTCTCAAGGGAGAGCATCGTGACCGACGCGGCTCCGCTGCGTTTCGCAACACGCGCGGCATCGATGGCCACGTTGCCGCCGCCCACGACCACCACCTTGCCGCTGACCGGAACCTTGCCGGTATTGGCCTCGCGGAGGAAGTCGATGGCGGTCGTCGTACCGGGCAGGGCCTCGCCGGGAATGCCCGGCAGGCGGCCGCCCTGGCAACCGATGGCCACATAGAAGCCCTTGTAGCCCTCGTCACGGAGCTGCTGGATGGTGATGTCCTTTCCGACCTCGACGCCGGTGCGGATCTCGACGCCGATCTCGCGCATGATGTCGATTTCCGCGGCGATGACGTCCTTCTCCAATTTATAGGAAGGAATGCCGTAGCGGAGCATGCCGCCGGGTTCCGCGTTCCGCTCGAACACGGTCGGCTTGTAGCCCATCGTGGCGAGGTAATAGGCGCAGCTCAGGCCGGCCGGGCCGCCGCCGATGATGGCGATCTTCTCCTCCCAGCGCTCCTGGACGCTGGAGGCGATGTTGATTTCCGGCACGAAGCGGTGCTCGGCGTTGAGGTCCTGCTCGGCGATGAATTTCTTCACGGCGTCGATGGAGACCGGCTGGTCGATGGTCCCGCGGGTGCAGGCGTCCTCGCAGCGGCGGTTGCAGACGCGGCCGCAGACGGCCGGGAACGGGTTCTCGCGCTTGATCAGTTCGAGCGCCTCACGGTACTTGCCCTCGGCCGCCTTCTTCAGGTAGCCCTGGACGGCGATATGCGCCGGACAGGCGGTCTTGCAGGGGGAGGTGCCGGTCGGGTAGCAGTTGATGCGGTTCTTGTCGCGGTAGTCCTCGGTCCATTTGTGCGGGCCCCATTTCACGGCGTCCGGCAGTTCCTGGCGCGGATATTCGACGGCACCGTGGGAGGTGCAGAGCTTCTGGCCGAGCCGGACGGCGCCGGCAGGGCAGTACTCGACGCAGCGGCCGCAGGCGACGCAGTTCGACGGATCGACCTTCGCCACATAGGCGCTGCGGGACATGTTGGGCGTATTGAACAGCTGCGAGGTCCGGAGTGCGTTGCAAATCTTGACGTTGCAGTTGCAGATGGCGAAGATCTTGCCCTCGCCGTCGATGTTGGTCACCTGATGGACGAAGCCGTTGTCCTCGGCCTTCTTCAGGATGGCCATGCACTCGTCGTAGGTGATGTAGTGGCCGCGGCCGGTTTCGGCGAGGTAATCGGCCATGTCGCCGACGCCGATGCACCAGTCGCGGTAGTCGTCGGCGCAACCCTCGTCCAGTTTCTTCCGCCCGTAACGGCAGGAGCAGATGCCCACGCCGAGATGGCCCTCGTAGCGCTTGAGCCAGTATGAAATGTGCTCGATATCAACGGATTCATTCTCCATCGAGATGGCCTTTTCCACCGGGATGACATGCATGCCGATGCCGGATCCGCCCATCGGGACCATCGGGGTGACCTTCTCCAGCGGAAGGAAGGTCATCCGCTCGAAGAACATCGCCAGTTCGGGATGCTTGTCCATGAGGTAGGTGCTCATGTTGGTGTATTCGGCCGATCCGGGGACGAACATCGGGACCCAGTAGATGCGGTCCTCGCGCTTGTACGTCGTGCCCGGCACGGGGCCGTCGGCGGTGTATTTGTCCCCGTAGTCATACTCGAGCATGCCGAAAAAGGCCAGCTTGTCCAGGAGTTCGTCGAAGGATGCGTCGTCCGGCGTGTAGTGTTTCTCGCTGTTCCACTGATGGAGCAGCTGATAGCTCCTGTGCTCGCGGACCTTGAAGAAATTCTTCGGCAGCATGTCGAGGAGCAGGTCGAGCGCGGCTTCCCGGGTCACCGCGTCCATCTCATCCTCGAAAATGCAGGCAAGGCCCCAGTATTCAGGGGCTTCCGTGGTCATCTTGATCTTTCCGGGAACACGGTCCGTGACGTGGCGGACGAACTTGAGGAGTTTCGGATTGGGATTCTTGTCACCCAGATGCTTCGGGACGAAGCGTTTGGACATTTCAGGCATATCGGTTATTGTTTCCAGTTATTGACTTTTTCGAGCAGCCACCCGGCGAAGGCGTCGATGCCGTCGCCCGTCCGGGCGCTCACGGGTAGGACCTTCGCGCGGGGATTGCGCTTGCGGATGTACTTCCGGCAGCGGTCCATGTCGAAATCGAAGCATTGCAGGACATCCGTCTTGTTGATGAGGACCAGGTCGCAGACCGAGAACATCAGCGGATATTTCAGCGGCTTGTCGTCGCCTTCGGGGACGGACAGGATCATGGCGTTGGCGCAGCTCCCGGTGTCGAATTCCGCCGGGCAGACGAGGTTGCCGACGTTCTCCAGGATGACGAGGTCGGTATGGTCCAGGTCGATGTGCGCAAGGCCCTGGCGGGTCATTTCCGCGTCCAGGTGGCACATGCCGCCCGTATGGAGCTGGATGGAGGGGATGCCCGTGGCCTCGCGGATCTTGACGGCATCGACATCGCCGTCGATATCGGCTTCCATCACCGCAATGCGGATCCTGTCCTTGAGCAGGTTGAGGGTCCGGATCAGCGTCGTAGTCTTGCCGCTGCCGGGGGAGGACATGATGTTCAGGAGAAAAACGCCCCTCTGTTTCAATTCCTTCCGGAGAAGGTCGGCGTCCATGTCGTTGTCCGCGAAGACGCTCTTCTTGATTTCGATGATCTTGACCGGGTCCATGCAGTTTCGTGTTATCCTGTGCAAGTTACGGATTTATCCGTTTATTACCAAAAATTTCCCTCCCCGTAGCATTTTCCGGAAAAAAATACAATCTTTGTAAGTGGAATACAACCGATAAAAGCATAACGCAATGAAAAAGACCGCATTACTCGCAATCATCCTCGTGCTCGCCACGGCGACCGCATCGGGGCAAAGCATCCTTAACCGCCTGAAAGACAGGGCGAAGGATGCAGTGGAACGCAACATCGGCGACAAGATCGAAAAGGGCGTCGACGACCTGCTGAGCGGAAAGAAGAAGGACAAGGACAAACGGAACGCCGCCCAGGAAGACCAGGATACCGAAGAGGCTGCCGCCGTCGAACAGCAGGACGGCCAGAAGAAGGGAAAGACGGCCAAGGGGGAAGAGATGAAGAGCGACTTCGTCCCCGGCACCGTCGTCATCTTCGAGGACGACCTGACGGGAGAGAAGATGGGAGAGTTCCCTTCGAAGTGGGACCTGATCGAGAACAACGCCGAGGTGGCCCGCATGAACGGAAAGATGGCCATCAAGTTCGAGCACGGTTCCAGCACGTCGATCACGCCGCTGATCAAGGACGGCAACAAGAAGTATCTGCCCGAGGTCTACACGCTTGAGTTCGATTTCTTTGCCGGCAATAATGCCTGTTACAACCTCTATCTACGTACGGAGGATAACTATGTTTCCAGCCGGATCTGGGTCGGACTGAACAACATGAGCTGGAGTATCGCCAAGCCGGGGGAAGGCGAGGTGGAAGGGAACAAGGACATCGATGACATCATGGACCTGAATGACTGGAACCATTTCGCCCTGTCGTTCAACAAGCGCGCCCTGAAGGCCTATGTCAACGGCAAGCGCATCATCAACGTCCCCAACGCCAGGGCGATGGACTGGTTCACCGTCGATACCGAGTTCTGGGAGGACCATGTCGACTATATCACCAATATCCGTCTGGCCAAGGGCGCCGTCGACCTGTACGAACGCAATGAGCAGTCGATGACGGCCATTGAGAAGGCCATTGCCGAGACCGGCAAGTTCGTGACGAACAACATCCTTTTCGAGACCGGCAAGGCGGTCCTCAAGCCCGAATCGATGGAGGAGATCCAGAAGGTGGCCGACTATATGAAGAAGAATCCGCAGGCCCGCTTCGAGGTCCAGGGACATACGGACAACCAGGGCTCCGACAAGGTCAACGACCCGCTTTCGCAGCAGCGCGCCGAGGCCGTCGTCAAGGCCCTCGAGGACCTGGGCGTGGATCCGTTCAACCTCCGCTCCGTCGGCAAGGGATCCCATGAACCCGTCGCCGACAACAAGACCGACGAGGGTCGCGCCAGGAACCGCCGCGTCGAGTTTATCAAGAAATAGTCCTTTTGGGCAAGCTTTTTGAAATAAGGGAACAGCCGGTGCCGCACCGGCTGTTTTTTTTTGTATATTTGCGGCCCTTTTGAAACGATGTTATGAAAATACTTTTTGTCGTCAACAATTTCTACGCGCCGGGCAACGGCCTTTCCGCCTCCGCCCGCCGCACAGTCCAATATCTCCGCGAAGCGGGGCAGGAAGTCCGCGTCCTTTCCGGCCGCAACCATGAAGCGGAAACCCCGCAGCCCGACTATGTCCTCTCGGACTTCCATGTCCCGGTCTTCGACGGTCTCGTCCAATCCCACGGCTACAAGTTCGCCAAGACCGACATCTCCCTCATCAAAGAGGCCGTCGGCTGGGCGGATGTCGTCCACCTGGAAGAGCCTTTCATCATCCAGATGGTAACGGCCCGGATTGCGAAATCCATGGGCGTTCCCTGTACGGCGACCTACCATCTCCACCCGGAAAACCTCTTCTGCTCGATCAATCTGGGCGACTGGAAGTTCCTTAATTACAACATGCTCCGTATCTGGCGCGATTTCGTTTTCAACTACTGCACCGATATCCAGTGCCCCACGGAAAACGTGATGGAGCGCCTGGAGAAGTTCGGCTTCAAGTCCCGGCTCCACCTCATCTCGAACGGCATCATCCCGGACGTGACGCTGCGGCCGCGTGACCCGGAGGAGGACCCCTCCCGTCCTTTCCTCGTCGTCTGCATCGGCCGCCTGGCGGTCGAGAAGGACCAGCCGACGCTGCTCGAAGCGATGCGCTATTCCAAGTATGCCGACCGGATCCAACTTTATTTCGCCGGCCGCGGCCCGGAGGCGGATTCCGTCCGCGAGAAGGCGCATGCCCTGTATGAGGAGGGCGTCGTCAAGTATGACCCGATCTTCCGTTTCCACGACCGGGACGGCCTGCGGAAACTGGCGGCCGAGGCCGACCTGTACATCCACTGTGCGACGGTGGAGGTCGAGGGCCTTTCCGCGCTGGAAGCCCTTCAGCAGGCGGTCGTTCCGGTCATTGCGGAGGGCAATCTGACGGCGACGTCGCAGTTCGCCCTCGACGAGCGCAGCCTCTTCCCGACGAAGGACCCCGAGGCGCTCGCCGCCTGCATCGACTACTGGCTCGACCATCCCGTCGAGCGCTGGGAGATGGGCTGGCGCTATGCCGAGTCCACGGAAGAGTATGACATCCATAAGTCCATCGATGCCCTCGTCGACATGTTCCGGAAGGCTGTCGCGGACAAAAAGGAAAAGGCGGATGAATAGACTTTATCTCGCTGCCGTTCTGTTTGTTCTGGGCGCTGTTTCCGCGCATGCCCAGGACGGGCCGCAGCTCTATAATATGGATTTCGACCACTGGTCCAAGGAATCCGGGGCCTGGAATCCCTATCCTGCCGGCGCATCCGATGCCCATCGGGTCTGGGATACCGCCAACCATGCACTGAGCCTCCTCGGCATCAACGGCACGATGCCGGAATATGACCATGTCGCCGTCCCCGGAAAAGGGAAGGCGGCCGCGAAAGTCATGAGCCGGAAGGTCGTCTGGGCTTTCGTAGCCGGGAACCTGTACACGGGCCGCTTCGGCCGCATCGTCCGCTTCAGCGGCGCTGAACTCTTTTTCGGCGTCCCGTTCCACAGCCGCCCGAAGAGTCTCTCCGGCTATTTCCATTATATCCCGGCCCCGGTGAATTTCGCCAAGGCCCCGCATGCGGACATGAAGGGAAAGCCGGACAAGGGGATGATCGAGGTTGTCCTCACCGACTGGAAGGAGCCCTATCATATCATCACCAACGACGAGTCTTTCATCGACGGGGCGACGGATCCGCATGTGATCGGACGCGCCTTCCTGGAACTGGACCGGGACACGGGCGGGTACATCCCCTTTGAGATTCCCTTCGATTACCGCAGCGGGAAGATTCCCACGCATGCCGTCATCATCGTCGCATCCAGCCGCTACGGTGAGTTTTTCACCGGCGGAAGCGGCAGCGTCGTCTATGTGGACGAGTTCCGTTTCAATTACTGAGCGGGGGAGCGGCTTCCCCTGTGGAAAAGATTGTTAAAAACTTTCTGCACGCCCCCGGTGAAAAGCCGGGGGAAGCTGTCTAAATTTGTATCCGGAAAATGGGAACGAGACGACGGATTGCCCCGGGCAGTCCGTGTTTATTCACCTCATTCTGGATTTGGTATTATTGTAAATAATTGAAATATAGCGACTTATGGAAGTCAGAAAGACAAACGGAACCTTTGAGGAGTTCGACCGGGAGAAATTGATGAACGGCATCCGCCTTGCCTATGTCCACACGGGACAGCCCTGTCCCGAAGACGTGGTGGTCTCGATCGCCGACAACCTCTATATCTATGACAAGATGTCCAGCCAGGAGATCCGCCGCCAGGTGGTCGACTCGCTGATGTCCATCAACAAGAAGGTCGCCCTCGAATATGTCGAGACCTTCGACCGCGGCGCGGACCTGCGGAAGAAGAACGACTTCATCAAGGACTATATCAACGCCTCCAACGCGGCGACCGGCTCCAAGTTCGACGCCAACGCCAATGTCACGAACAAGAACATCGTGACGCTCGGTCACGAGCTCTACAAGGAGAACAACATCAAGCAGAACCGCTACATCATGCAGGACAAGATCCGTTCCCTGTACGGCCGTTCGCTTGCGAAGCAGTACATCGCCGACCTGGAGTCGCACGTCCTCTACAAGCATGATGAGAGCGGCACCCCGGGCTACCCGTACTGCGTCGCCATCACGATGTATCCGTTCCTCGTGTCGGGCCTCCGGGAGCTTGGCGGCGTGTCGATTGCGCCGACTGACCTGAAGTCTTTCTGCGGTGAATTCATCAACCTCGTCTATTCGATTTCCTCCCAGTTCATGGGGGCGGTCGCGACGCCGGAATTCCTCATGTACCTGGACTATTTCATCCGTAAGGATTACGGCGACGACTACCTTTCCCGCCTGGCCGAGGTGGTGGAGAAAAACTCCAAGCAGCGTACCCTGAAGAAGGTGATCGACAATTGCTTCCAGCAGGTCGTCCACTCGATGAACATGCCCGCCGGCAACCGCGGCTACCAGACCGTCTTCTGGAACATCGGCTATTTCGACAAGCCCTATTTCGAAGGCGTGTTCGGCGATTTCCGCTTCCCGGACGGTTCGGCCCCGAAGTGGGAGACCCTTTCCTGGCTCCAGCAGCATTTCATGCGCTGGTTCAACGAGGAGCGTAACCATTACATCCTGACCTTCCCGGTCGAGACGATGGCGCTGCTGACCGACGGCGGCGACGATTTCGCCGACAAGGAGTATGCCGACTTCACGGCGGAGATGTGGGCCGAGGGACACAGCTTCTTCTGCTATCTGTCCAACAGCCCGGACAGTCTTTCCAGCTGCTGCCGCCTGCGCAATTCCCTCAAGGATCTCGGGGACGACGAACACAACCACACGACCCACCAGTATTCGATGGGCACGGCTTCCGTCGCGACCGGCTCCAAGTCGGTCATGACGCTCAACCTGAACCGCCTGATCCAGGATGCGGCGCGGCGTTATTTCAAGGTCGAGAAAGGGATTGACATGCCCGCCGGCGTCGCCCTTTCCCCGGATTCCTATGACAAGGAGACGCTGTACCGCTATATCCGTGAGGCGGTTACGGAGCATACCGTGCGGGTCCACAAGTACCAGACGGCCTTCAATGAGATCATCAAGGATTTCCTCAAGGCCGACATGCTCGACGTCTATCGCGCCGGTTTCATCGACATGCGGAAGCAGTACCTGACCGTCGGCGTCAACGGCCTGACCGACGCCGCGGAGTTCCTCGGCCTGACCATCAGCCCGAACGATGCCTACAAGGAGTTCGTCAACACCCTCCTGGAGACGATCAACGTGGCCAACCGGAAGGACCGTACCCGCGACTGCATGTTCAACACCGAGTTTGTCCCGGGCGAGAACCTCTCCGGCAAGAACTACAAGTGGGACAAGAAGGACGGGTATTTCGTCTCCGGCAAGCATGGGATGTACAGCTCCTATTTCTACAATCCGGAGGACGAGAGCCTGTCGATGATCGACAAGTTCAAGCTCCACGGCGAAGAGTTCGTCAAGTATCTCGACGGCGGTTCGGCCCTCCACATGAACATCGCGGAGCACCTTTCCAAGGAGCAGTACCGGCAGCTGCTCAATACCGCCGCCCATTACGGAACCAACTATTTCACATTCAATTGCCGCAATACGGTCTGCAACGACTGCGGCTATCTCAGCAAGGATACCCTGGACGTGTGTCCCCGTTGCGGGAGCCATAACCTGGATTACCTGACCCGCGTCATCGGATACCTGAAGCGGATCTCCTCGTTCAGCGAGATGCGCCAGGAAGAGGCGGCCCACCGGTTCTATATCGAGAATTAGAACCGCCGGTTCCGCCGGGGCCCCGCCGCATGCTGAAGTATGTTCCCGAAATGACCTCCGTGGTGCTGGAGGAGATCCCCGACCGGCTCACCCTGGCCGTGGAAGTCTCCAACTGCCGCGGCAACTGTCCCGGCTGCCATTCGCCCTTTCTCCGGGAGGACGTTGGCGAGGAACTGACGGCGGAGATCATCGACCGGCTCGTCGGGGACAATTTCGGCGTGAACTGCTTTCTCTTCCTGGGGGAGGGACGCGATCCGGCGGCGTTGCTCGCGCTAGCTGCCCACGTGCGATCGCTCGGCCTCGCCGTCGCGCTTTACAGCGGCCGCGAAGACCTCGAGGATGCGTTGTGGGAAGCTTTTGACTATGTGAAGGTTGGCCCTTACCGTGCGGAGTGCGGCCCGCTGAACGCCCGCACGACCAACCAGCGCCTGTATCGTGCGCTGGCGGAAGGGGAGGAGGCAATCTCTGGCGCCGGCAACGCTCCCGCTTCCGGGCCCGTGATTACTCGCGCCGGGCGCCGCTTCGCCGACATCACCGCCCGCTTCTGGCGGCGCGGCATCGATCCGCTTGTTTGAATAACTGCTGCAGTGCGCGTCAGACCTCCGTCAGGGCGCCGGTCACTGAATCGATGATGAAGCCCCGGACGGTCACGTCCTTCGGGACGAGCGGATGATTGACGATGGCTGCAACGGTCTTTCGGACAGATGCTTCCGTGTCGTGGAACCCTTCCAGCCATCCGGCGATATCCTTCGTTTCCTCCCAGGTGGCGAGCGTCTCTTCGGCGATGCCGCGCTCCAGCATGTGCGGTTTGAATTCGCCGTAGCTCATGTGGCAGGCGCCGCAGGTGGAATGGTGGATAACCATGACCTCTTCCACGCCCAACTCATAGATGGCGACCAGCAGGGACCGGATGGCGGAATCCGTCTCGGAGAGGATCAGCCCGCCGGCATTCTTGATGACTTTGGCGTCGCCGTTCCGCAGGCCCAGGGCCTTCATGAGGAGTTCGGTCAGGCGCGTGTCCATGCAGGTGAGGATGGCCAGTTTCCGGGCCGGATACTTGTCGGTGATATAGGGTTCATAGGCCTTCTCGGCCACGAACTGCCGGTTGAAGGCGAGGATGGTGTCGATGGCTTGGGACATGTCAGCGGATTTCTTTGCCGAAGGGGAAGATGGACGAAAGGGCCATCCGGAAGTGCTGGAGGCCGAAGGGGATGCCCACGATGGTGATGCAGAAAAGCAGGCCGCATACCATGTGGATCAGGGCGATCTCCCACCAGCCGAGCAGGATCCAGATGAGGTTCATCACGATCGAGAGGCAGCCGGGTTCTTCCGGTTTGTTCACGATGTCATGGCCGAAGGGCCAGAGGGCATAGGTCCCCAGTTTGAACAGCTGGACGCCGAACGGGATCCCGATGATGGTGATGCACATCAGCAGCCCCACGAGATAATAGATCAGGGCGATCACGAGACCGCCGAGGATGAGCCAGAGGATGTTGCCGATCGAGTTCATGCTCAGCCCTCCAGGATTTGTCCGGCGGCGTTCTTTGTGTCCACCTTCTCGATGATGCGCTCGAGGATGCCGTCCTCATTGAAAATGAAGGTCCTGCGGAGCGTGCCCATGGTCGTTTTTCCGTACATTTTCTTTTCTCCCCACGCGCCGAAATCCTGCAGCATCTGCGTTGTCGTGTCCGCGAGCAGCCGGAACGGGAGTTCATATCTAGCCCGGAACCCGCCATGGGACTTGGCGCTGTCCTTGCTCACGCCCACGACGTTGTATCCTGCGGCCGTGAGCGCGGCATAGTTGTCCCGGAACGAACAGGCCTCGGCCGTGCAGCCGGAGGTGTTGTCTTTCGGGTAGAAATAAATGATGGTCTTGCGGCCATTGCCGATGAAATCGCTGGATTTCACCATGTTCCCGTCCTGGTCCATGACTTCGAAGGACGGCATGCGGTCTCCGGGTTTGAGCATTGTCGTTGTTGTTTTGCGCTTACAAATGTAAGGCTTTTTCGGTGTTCTTGCAACGGGGCTTTACTGCCACCCTTCCTCGATGCTGCCATCCTCCGCTCCGACGGCCCGTCGCTTCGTTCCGACGGCCCAGTGCCGGGACTCGGCCTTGTCTGCGCTCCGGGTTCGTTCTTCTCGCTTTGGGGCGTGCTCCGGGTCAAGCTTGTGTGGGCCGTCCTTAGGCGCAGGGGCAGGGCTCCGGACGAGTTTTTCCGAAGGCCGGAGTCCTGTCCCGGAGCAAGGGGGGTGGACGGCCCTGCCGAAAATAGTGCTGCACGCAAATGGCCTTCAGTGGCCGTTTTTGTGCACGACTTGGAGTTCCAGGATGCAGGTGCAGCACGTTAATAGCGCTCTGAGGCCGATTTTGTGCAGGACTTTTTCCAATTCCTGTGTTGTGTGTCGCGGCGGGTGAATAGGCTCGTTTTTGCCCTGCGGTGCGGGAAAATCAGTCGAGGAGGAAGGCGCGGAGTTCGGCCGGGTTGGCGGCTGACGCGAATGCGTTGGGTGCGCCGGGTGCTGCGGCAGGCATGTCGCGGTAGCCCCAGCGGACGGCGATGCCGCGGATGCCGCCGTTGCGGGCGGTTTTCATGTCGGTGGGGGAGTCGCCGACCATGACGGCGGCCGAGGCCGGCTGGCCGGCCTTCCGGAGGACTTCCTGTACGATTTCGGGATCCGGCTTGAGGGGGAAGCCGTCCCGGTTGCCGAGGATGCAGACGAAGGGAATCCCCGGAAAGAATTCCCGGACGAGGGTTTCCGTCCCCGCCTGGAATTTGTTTGAAGCGATGGCAAGGGCTACGCCGCGGCGGGACAGTTCTTCCAGCAATTGCGGCATCCCCTCATACGGCTTCGTATGTACATCGATGTGGGCGGTGTAGTAGTCCTTGAAATCCGCCAGGCATGCGTCGATGAATGCATCATCGTTCCGATACGTTTCCGGAAGCGCCTGTGTCACAAGGTTCCTGACCCCGTGGCCGACCATCAGGCGGTACGCCTCCCGATCATGGAGGGGGAGGCTGCGCCGGGCGAGGGAATGGTTCACGGCCTCCCCGAGATCCGCCAGCGTGTCGAGCAACGTCCCGTCCAGATCGAATATGACTACTTTGCAGGCCATGCCGCAAAGTTACGCTTTTCCCTGCGCTTCCGGATGCCCCTGAGGGGAAAAAGAGCGGACGGCCTTGCATATTTCCGTGAAAAGTCGCAGATTTGCTGCAGAATAATGGATGAACGGATGGAACTTATCGAAGCAATAAAGGCACGGCATTCCGTGCGGAAATACATCGACCGGCCCATCGAGCCGGAGAAGGCCGCTGCGATCCGGGCGGCGATGGAAAGGATCAACCGGGAGAGCGGGCTGAATGTCCAGCTGGTGCTGGATGAGCCGAAGGCGTTTTCGTCCGGCATGTGGAAATATGGGCAGTTCTCCCTCGTGAAGAACTACCTGGTGATGGCCGGGCCGAAAGGGGATACGGCTGAGGAGCGGATCGGTTATCATGGAGAGGAACTGGTTCTCCTGGCCCAGACCCTCGGCCTGAATACCTGCTGGGTGGGGCTGACCTACAAGAAGATACCCGGGACATTTACCCTCCGGGCGGGCGATATCGTCCACTGCGTGATTGCCCTCGGCTACGGGGCGTCGCAGGGGGTGCAGCACCCGATGCGTCCCGCCGGACAGTTTTATGAATCCGCCGCCACGCCGCCGGAATGGTTCCTCCGCGGCATCGAGGCCGCCATACTGGCCCCCACCGCTGTCAACCAGCAGAAATTCAAGTTCTTCCTGCACCCTGACGGGCGGGTGGATGTGAAACCGCTCTTCTCCATGGCCGGCTATACCCGCATCGATCTCGGCATCGTCAAGTACCATTTTGAGATCGGTGCGGGGAAGGAAAACTATGAATGGGTATGAGTCCGGAACAGCAGACCGACCGGCCATTCCCCCATACCGACCGCCCCGGCTTCCTGTTCGGCCTCATCGATTTCTGCACGGCGGGCCTGTTTTTCCTGCTGTATATGCCGCTCAGCGGCTTGCAGGATGAACTGGACTTCATCCTGGGTCGCCGTACGCAGCGCTATTGGGTCGCCTACCTCCTGGGCATCCCGACGGCCTTCATCTACCCGCTCGTCTGGATGGCCCGCATCGCGGAGGAATTGAAAGCCAAGGCCATAGACATGGGCCTGGAAGGTCCATATACATCCTGGTGGCATATGTTCGGCTGGAATACCTTCGGCCTCCTGCTGTTCGGCCCTGCCGTGGCCACCCAGCGCTTTTTCGACACGCTCAACCGGGTGGAGCGTGCCATGACGGAGCGCTCTCAGTTCTGGAAGAAGAAATAGAAGGCAGCCCAGTTGCGGGGGATATCGCGGGCATACCCTATGGTCCTGTACTGGCTGTCCTGGACGGTGCCGTCCTTTTTTACGTAGCCGATGGTCCGGTATTGGCTATCCTGGACGGTGCCATCCCCCTTGATGTACCCGACCGTCCGGTAGGTCCGGTCCTGGACGGTGCCGTCGCCCTTGAGATAGCCGACCGTCCGGTAGGTCCGGTCCTGGACCGTCCCGTCGTCCTTGATATAGCCGATGGTCTTGTAGGTCCTGTCCTGGATGGTCCCGTCGGATTTGATGTAGCCGACCGTCTGGTAGGTGGCATTCTGGATGGACTGGGCCGCGGCCCCGGTGAAGGGGACTATGAGCAGGGCCGAAACGAGGAGTGCGGAAAGGCGTTTCATGGGGTTTCTACTTTCATTGCCGCACCGTAACTTGCAAAAACCTTTCCTGCAGCGGCGCCTACCGGTACTTTTCGAAGTGGTATTTCTCCCGGAGGGCGGCTTTCGTCCCGTCGTCCTGGTGGGTGAAATAGTTCTTCCAGCCCGGGCAGAAATTGATATGCCAGCGCCAGAATCGTCCGAGGACGGATTTGGGGTCCCTGTCATAATGTGCGCGGAACCTGCAGTTCTCGCAGGGATAGGAGGTTTGTTCTTCTTTCATATCAGATGACGGTAAGGTGATGCCCGGAATGAGGGATGTATTTTTCCAGCAGGTCCTTCGTCCGGATTTTCACGAAGCATGTCGGCGTGCCGTCCGTACAGGCAAACCACTCGCTTTCAGCGATTTCCCGGTCCATGACAAGGTGTACGGGAGCGCATTCGGGGAGGATGCAGCTCAGGATGGTGGTCGCCCCGACCTGGACGCCGGTGAGTGCCTGCAGTTTGTCCGCAGGAGCGAAAGACACCCTCGGGATGCCGCCCAGCGCGGCGCAGAAGTCCCGTGTCACGAAAGGCTTGTCGTCCGGGGTGACATACAGCCGGAACTCCGTCTGCTGGCGGTTGCAGAGGAACACGGTCTTGACGATGCGGAGGCCGATTTTCGCGTCGATATGCCGGCAGTCCTCCATCGTGAGGCCCGGATCGGTATCCACCCTGCCGAAAGGGATGTCCAGTGCCGCAAAGGTCTCATAGACCTTGCGTTGCAGGGGGCTCGCAAACTCCGCCGGGGGCGTCGTGATGATGTCGCTGACGTGGAACATGGGATTTATCAAGGGGTTGTGTCCTGTACAAAGGTATCGATTTCCGGCGAGTTACGGAAATGTTTCACTATCTTTGTACACGAAAGGTGAGATGAAGACGCGGAAACAACAGAAAAAGCTGCGGATCACGGAGGCCGACTTCATGCTGGCCAACCGCCGGGCCGCCAGGCTGGAGGAGATCGAGCGGTACGGAAAGCCGGTCTCCTTCCGGAAGGTCCTGCACAAGTCCAAGAAGGCGTATGACCGGAAAAGGATGAAGCGGGAGATCCCCGAGTAAGCGGGCTTCATTTTCAAATGATTGCTATTAAATATCTTATACTATGTTGGAACAGCAGATTCAAGAAGACATCAAAGCGGCCATGAAGGCCAAGGATACGGTTGCGCTCGCCGCGACCCGGGCGATCAAGGGGGAAATCCTCCTTTTCAAGACCGCGGAAGGCGGGAGCAAGGAGGTGACGGACGCGGATGTGCTGAAGATGGTCCAGAAGCTCATCAAGCAGCGCCGGGAATCCGCCGAACAGTACACGGCTGCTGGCCGCCAGGAACTCGCTGACAATGAGTTGGCCGAGGCGGCCGCCCTGGAGAAGTACCTGCCCAAACAGCTCTCCGTCGACGAGGTGAAGGCCCGGGTCCGGGAGATCATCTCCCAGGTCGGCGCCGCCTCCATCAAGGACATGGGGAAGGTGATGGGCGCCGCCAACAAGGCCCTCGCCGGGCAGTCCGACGGCCGGACGATCTCCTCGGTGGTCAAGGAACTGCTCTCCTGATGTACACCATCCGGGACGCCAGCCCTACCGACGCCCCTTTCCTCGCCCAATGCATCATGGCGGGGATGCATTTCCATGACTTCGAGACTGAAGTCCCGAAGGATGAAGACATTTATCGGCGCCTGTGTGAGAGCGAGCGACGGAACGATTTGCTATACAGTTATATCCGTACCCGTGTTGCGGAATGGGACGGGGCTGTTGCCGGTTCCCTGCTCTCGTATCCGGGAGATATCTACAAAGAGATGCGCCACAAGACGTTTTCCGTCCTTTGGCCGGAGTTCTTCAGGATGGAAGGGGAGTCTGAGCAGGAAACCGATCCCGGTGAGTATTATCTGGATACGCTGGCCGTCCTCCCGCAGTTCAGGCGCCGTGGTATCGGGCGGGCCCTTCTGGAAGACGGGATCCGGAAGGGGCTTTCTATGGGATATAAGAAGATAACCCTCGTCGCAGACCGCGATATGCCGCACTTGATTACCCTCTATGAAAGCATCGGGTTCCGCAAGGCGGATATCCGGCATGCCTTCGGCGTGGAATTCCAGCGGATGGTCTATGACCGGGCATTGATGGATCTATGATAATGAGACACTTCCAGCGATTATTCCTGTTTCTGGTCTTTTGTTCTGCGGCACTCGGCTGCGGGACGCTGAAGCGGGTATCCCCGACCCCGGCCATTGACCTGATCCAGGGAAGGGGCACCCTCCTTGTCGGGACGACGGGGGATTACCGTCCGCTGAGTTACAAGGAACCCGCGACAGGGGAGTATTGGGGGTTCGGCATCGATGTGGCCGGAGCGATCGCGGACGAACTGGGCGTCAGCATCAGCTATGTCCCCACTTCCTGGCCGACCCTGTCGGCGGACGTGATGAACCCGGAACTGTTCGATTTCGCCATCGGCGGGATCACCGTCACGGATGCCAGGCAGGAGTCGATGGCCATGTCCGACGGCTATCTCCGCAACGGCAAGACCATCCTGTGCCGGAAAGAAGATGCCGGGAAATACACTGGCGTCGAAGACCTGAACAGGCCGGACGTGCGGGTGATGGTGAATCCGGGCGGCCTCAACGAGAAGTTCGCCCGGGAGACCCTCCCGATGTGTACCCTGATTGTCCATGACAGGAACGAAGAGATTCCGGCCAAGGTGGCGGCAGGGGAGGCCGACGTGATGATCACGGAGATCACGGAGGCTCCCTGGTATGTCCAGAATGACCCCCGACTGGCCGCGCCGCTGCTGGACCAGCCCTTCACCCGGGGGGAGATCGGCGTCCTGATGCGCAAGGAACAAGCTGACTTGCTGGATTATATCAACGAAAAAATCCGCCGGATGAAGGCGGATGGCTCGCTGCAGTTCCTCCACGCCAAATACGGCCTGGTTTACGGGTATTGAGCCTTTTGGCCCCCCCCCCCGTCAGAACTCGAACTTGTCTCCTTCCTCTTTCATCTCGGCGTATTTCTCCTTGTTGAGGCGGAAGAGGGAGGCGATGCGGCCGGGGCGGCGCTTGGGGGGGAACGTTTCTTCGAGGATGGGTCCAGGGGCGGATTCCGGGATGGGGGCGGAACCGGGTTCGGGACGCCTTTCCGGAATCTTTGACGCCATTTCCGGTTCCGCCATGCAGCACTCCAGGACCGGTTCCTCCTCTTTTGGGACCTCTTCCAGGATGCCGGAAGCGAGGACTTTCCGCTGGAAGTTGCGGCGGTCGAAGGTCGTGCCCAGGATAATCTCGTAGAGTCGCTGGAGGTCGGGGATGGTGAATGTTTCGTCCAGCAGATTGAAACCGACCGGTTCGAAATGGATATCCCGGCGCAGCCGCTCCATCGCGGCTTCAAAAATCTTTTGATGGTCAAAGGCGAGCTTGGGCATGTCCTGGACCGGGAACCAGGCAGCCTCTGCGGCATCATCTCCTCCTACGACACCGGAGGGCTTGATCAGCGCATAATAGGCGATGGTAATTACGCGCTCGCGCGGGTCTCGCTTGACGTCGGAGAAGACGCCCAGCTCCCGTATGGTAGATGCTTCCAGCGAGGTTTCCTCCATCAATTCGCGCATTGCGCCCGCTTCAGCCGTTTCATTCATCCTTAAAAATCCGCCCGGGAATGCCCATTCTCCTTTGTAAGGATCCATTCCTCTGCGGATGAGAAGGACCTTCAGCGTACGGTTTTCATAGGTGAATATGACGCAGTCCGTCGTGACGGCCATGTGTTCGTATTTGTACTGGTAAGGGTACTTCGCCCCCTTTGCGTATGTATAATTCTTTTCCATTGCATCGGCAAAGGTAGCTCTTTTACGGTAATATTGCAATTTTCTTGTGTCTTTCTGACGCAAAAATTTGCATTATCGAAAAAATGTCGTACATTTGCGTCGAATTGACACAATTAACAATATAATAACAATAAAAACAGACGCTTTATGGAACAGACAAATGCAACGACAAAGGTTTACAACGTAATCATCATGGACCGCAGCGGATCCATGTGGGACATCCAGCGCCCTGCCATCCAGGGCTTCAACGAAGTGCTGGGCGGAGTAAAGGCCGCAAAAAAGCAGTTTGCCGGGACGCAGGAGCAGTTCATCACCCTCGTGCTCTTCGACAGTACTTCCATCGATGAAGTCTATTGGAATGCCGACCCGGAAAAGGCGGAAATCCTTACCGTCAAGACCTACGTCCCCGGAGCGGCCACGCCGCTTTACGATGCCATGGGGCGGACGCTCACCAAGCTGGAAAAAGAACTGACCGGGAAGGAGAACTATTCCGTCGTCGTGACCATCATTACCGACGGGTATGAAAACTGTTCGAAGGAATACGGGCTGAGCGCCATCCGCGCCCTGATCGACCATCTGAAGGCGGAAGGGTGGTCTTTCGCCTACATGGGAACCGATCACGACGTAACCGGTGTCACCATGAGTCTTTCCATCAACAATGTCATCCAGTTCGAGAAGACGGAAGAAGAGACCCGGATGACCTTCGAGAAAGAGCGCCGCGCCCGCGAGCGCTATTCCAGGAAGATGGCGATGTATGACAGGGCTTGTCCCGAGGCGAGCTGGGAGGAGAGGAAGCTTTATCAGTCCCGGATCTCGGCCGAATACTACGACGAGGAACCCGGCACGGGTACCGAATAAGTTTTACAGTTTCAGGATGGCGAGCTGGCCGGAGGAGCCGGCGGAGAGGCGGGTCTGGCCGGTGGCGTTGACCGCGCCGCCGGCCGTCCCTTCGTTGGTGGTGGACAGGAAGCGGAACAGGATCCGGTTCGTTGACCGGGGCAGCGTCACGGTCTCGGAGACGTCCGCGGAAGCCCCGTCCAATCCGGTCGGCGCGGTGTTCGTATTGTTGCTGAAGGAATAGTCTTTCAGTTTGTTCCATGCCGTTCCGTCCAGGCTGTAGCTGAGTTCATAGGCCTTGGAGGTATTGGCTTTTGCGAGGTTGGATTTGGACGCATAGGCCCAGAGACAGCACTGGAGCTGCACCTGGTCTCCGCTCTGGAGCGGGCAGTCGGTCGCGGCGAGGATGATTTCGTCACCCTGCGTGATGGGGACGAATACCAGGTTGTTCGTCCCGGTAGGCGTGCCGGAGGAGAAGGTCGTCCGGAACCAGGACTGGTCATTGTTCTTCAGCATGATGTAGCCGCTGCCGGTCGTCGGCTTCGCCATTCCCGTCTCGGCGTCCATGGCGAGGTTGTCCGACGCCCCGACCGTGAAGCCGGCGTTGTACTCGGTGTTGTTCCATCCGCTCGCGAGTTTCCAGCCCGCGATGACTTCCGCCGGAATCCGCTGCACCTCCATCGGCGGCAGCGAATAGACCTTGCCCGGGGTTAGGGTCGTCAGTTCGGATGTCCCTCCGATCTTGACGGTGCGCCACTTGCCCTCGTTGTCGGAGACGGTGACGCGCAGGTGGTGGAAGGAGGCGGTGCCGCTCACGACGATTTTGAAGGAAGTGGCTCCTGAGGCCGTGGGGTTCAGTGCGACGGGCGTTTCGCAGACGAGTTCGACGAAACTGGTCTCCGAAGTGGTCACGGAAGGGACGCCGGCCTCATCGAACGTAATCTTGGTCTGGCCGCAGAGATTCTTGCCGCCCATCGTGGTCGCGTCGGAATACTCTTCGACCTTGATGCCCGTGACGGAAATATCGCCGTACAGAGGAATATCCAGAACGGAAGCAAGGGCCGTGAAGGTCATGGCGCCTTCTTTCGCATCAAAGCGGGAGGCCATGACCATCGCGCGGTCCGGGATGCTGTTCGGGACATAGGTTTGCACCTTGGGCACCCAGGTGTTGGCGACGCCGGTCTTCTGCAGTTTCCGGTATTTGTCGAGCGATTCCTCGTAGGGATAGACGGCGATGCCGTATTCTGCGCAGTTTACAGGATTGCCGGCGAAGGTGGCGGTGCTGCTTCCGCCCTCTCCGGTAATGGTAAACGGGGTGGCGACCTCGTCTTCCTCCAGTTGATTGCCATAGACGGCTATCTGGTCCCCGGCGGTCCAGCGGATCTGCAGGGAGCCGTCGGTGGCGGTCCTGGTCACGGGACCGCTGGAGACGGTTAGACTGGAGACGGGGGTCCCAACCGGCGTATTGTCGGTCCAATCGGCCTTGTTGCAGGCGCCGGCAGCGGCCAGGACCGCCAGCAGGCAGAAAAATCTTTTCATGGCGAATCCTCCCTTATTCCAGCGTGTCAAACCAGTTCAGCGTGGAAGTGTCGTCTTCCAGGCTGGGGAGCCCGTTGTCATGGACGCTGTCCGTGGAACCGGAAGCCAGGGCATTGTACTGAAGATGGAGGAGCCTCTCATCGCTCCGGGGTGTAACGTACGGGTTCTTTTTCATATCGTCACGAAAGTTTGATAGCACGGGTACAAATGTAACACTTATTTAATGAATTGTGAAATAATAACCTGCGTCACCGGTGACATTTACCCGGACAGGGCTGCGAAGCAGCAGGCACCGGTGATGCAGGTTATTATTTCTATTGCCGGTGACATTTACCCGGACAGGGCTGCGAAGCAGCAGACACCGGTGATGCAGGTTATTATTTCTGTTTCACCGGTGGCATTTACCCGGACAGGGCTGCGAAGCAGCAGGTACCGATGATGCAGGTTATTGTTTCTGTCTCACTAAATAATTGACGACTATTGCATTGTACGACGTGGCTTCCGGATGGGGACCGGGATGCCGCGATGGCGGAAATGTATGGGATACCGAAGAAAAGTGTTATCTTTGAATCCTCATTCCAAAAGAGGGTTTGCCCATGAAAAAAGTATTTCTTCTCGCCGTGGCGGCGCTGGCGCTCTTCTCCTGCGGTCAGCGGGCCGGTCAGCAGGCCGGAAAAGAGGCCGATTCCGCCGTGAATCCATCCGAGTATCAATCCTCCAATCCAGACAACATGCAACAAGTCAGAGATTTCCTGCACAAGGCAGGCGCGTATTTCCTCGCCACGGTCGATGGCGACCAGCCGGAGGTCCGGCCATTCGGCACGGCCGAAATCATTGAAGGCAAGCTTTATATCCAGACCGGCCATGTGAAGAACGTGGCGAAGCAGATCGCCGCCAATCCGAAAGTCGCCATCTGCGCCTATGATGCCGCCGAAGGACGCTGGCTCCGCATCAAGGCCACCCTGGTGGAAGACCCGCGCGTGGAGGTCAAGAAGGCCATGCTCGATGCCAATCCCGGGCTCCGTTCCATGTACGATGAGAACGACGACAACACGGCCGTCTATTTCCTGAAAGACGCCAAAGCCACCATCAGCTCCTTCACGGCAGCCCCCGTCGAGATTGATTTCTGAGCATGAAGGCACTGGTTCTCGGCGCCACGGGCGCAGTGGGGAAAGACCTTGTGAATCAGCTGCTTGTTGATGATCATTTCGACAGAATCGAGCTGTTTGTCCGGCGCCCCGTCAGTGTCGGGTCCGCGAAGGCTGCGGTCCATGTCGTGGATTTCGACCAGCCCGGGGAATGGCACGGCCTGCTCACGGGCGATGTGCTGTTCTCCTGCCTCGGTACGACCATCAAGGCGGCCGGCAGCCAGGCGGGGCAGTGGAAGGTCGATTATACCTATCAATATGAAGCGGCAAAAGCGGCGCGGGAGCAAGGGGTGCCGACCTGTGTCCTCGTCTCTTCGATCGGCGCCAGCCCGAAGTCCGGCATCTTCTACACCCGGATGAAAGGGGAACTGGAGGAGGCGGTGAAGGCGCTTGGATTCCCGGGCTGCTTCATCCTTCAGCCGCCGTCCCTGATCCGGAAGGGGAGTGACCGCTTCGGCGAGAAGGCCGGGGTTGCGATCCTCAAGGCGCTCAATGCCATCGGTCTGATGCGTGCCTGGAAGCCCATGCCTACGGAAGAGGTGGCCGCGGCCATGATCCGCCTCGCCGAAAGCGGCCGGATGGGGACGGAAACCATCGTCTCCCAAGCAATTCTGCAAGCATGAATACCATCTGGATCGTCCTTCCCATCCTGACCCTCCTGATGTTCGACCTGGGGCTTTCGCTCCGGTTCGAGGATTTCGGGAAAGTCTTCCGGAGCCCTTGGCCCATCGCCGTGGCGCTGACCGGACAGCTGGTCGTTCTTCCGTTGATCGCCCTGGGACTGGCCTGGCTGTTCCGGCTGCCTCCGGTGTTCTTCATCGGCCTTGTGCTCATCGCCTGCTGTCCGGGCGGAAGTTCTTCCAACGTGTTCTCCAAACTAGCGGGCGGGGATGTCGCCCTTTCCGTTACATTGACGGCGCTCAGCAGCCTTATCACGCTCCTGACCATTCCCATCGTGATGAGCTGGGCGACCCGTCTCGTCGGGGAAAGCATCGGCATCACCCTGCCGGTCGGGAACCTGATCAAGCAGAACCTGGTCCTCATGCTCCTGCCGGTCCTGCTCGGAATCGGTTTCCATTATGCCTGGCCGAAAGGCGCTGAAAAGACGGACAAGGTCCTGACCAAACTGGCCTTCCCGCTGCTTCTGGTGCTTATTTCGGTATTCTATTTCCAACACCGGCAGACCATCCTTGCAAACCTCGGCATCCTCGGCCTCTGCGTCACCGCCCTGATCCTTCTGGCCATCGGCGTGTCCTCCCTTCTGTCGCGCCTGGTCCGTAACGACCCGAAACAGCGCCGTACCGTCGTCATCGAGGTCGGCATGCAGAATGCGGCACAGGCCATTTCCATCGCCTCCAGCCCCCTTGTTTTCGCCAACGAGGAGATGGCCATCCCCGCCATCCTCTATTCCCTGATGATGAATGTGGTCCTGCTCACCTATGTCGCCATCGTCAGAAAGGCGGACCGGCAGGGAATCTAGCACATTTGCAACCCGGTTGCGGGAAAGGGACCGTACCTTTGTGCCGTAAAACTTCAATGATATGGCACATGAACATCATCACGGGGCGGAATGCGCCTGCCATGAACACGGGCACGGCGAAGCCCACGGGCATCACCATGAGGAAGGCGGTGCGAAAGAAAGCATAATCAAAATCACCCTGGCGACCCTCCTGCTGGCCGCTGCGGTCATCATCGAAAGGAAGACCGACTGGGCGACGTGGCAATACCTTCTGTTATACCTGGTTCCGTACCTGATCGTCGGCTGGGAGACGCTGCATGAGGCCGCGGAAGCCCTGCTGCACGGGGAGGCCTTGGACGAGAATTTCCTCATGGCCGTCGCCACGGTCGGGGCGCTCGCCATCGGTTTCCTGCCCGGCGCCGGGACACAGTTCCCGGAGGCGGTGTTCGTCATGCTGTTCTTCCAGGTCGGGGAACTCTTCGAAGGCATTGCCGAAGGCCGGTCCCGGAAATCCATCGCCCACCTGATGGACATCCGTCCGGATACCGCCCATGTCGAGCGGGGCGGGGAAATCGTGACGATAAGCCCGGAAGAAGTCGCTGTGGGTGAGGTGGTTCTGGTCAAATCCGGGGAGCGCGTCCCGATGGACGGCATGATCCTGGAAGGGACATCCAGCCTCGATACCGTCGCGCTGACGGGGGAGAGCGTTCCCCGCGAAGTGACGGCCGGCGACAGCGTGCTTTCCGGCTGCGTCAACCTCAGCGGCGTGCTGCGCGTCCGGGCGGAAAAGCCCGCCGGCGAATCGACGGCCTCGAAGGTCCTGGAACTGGTCGAGCATGCGGCGGGCAACAAGTCCCGCAGCGAGCGCTTTATCACGCGGTTCGCGCGGGTATATACCCCGATTGTCGTGGGGCTTGCGGTCCTGCTTGCTTTCGTCCCGTCGCTCCTGACGGGGGATTGGGCGACCTGGATTTACCGCGCCCTGATGTTCCTGGTGGTTTCCTGCCCCTGTGCGCTGGTGATTTCCATCCCGCTCGCCTTCTTCGGGGGCATCGGCTGTGCCTCGCGGAAGGGCATCCTTGTCAAAGGCGCCGCGTTCATGGACACGCTCACGCAGCTCCGAACCGTTGTCTTTGACAAGACCGGCACGCTGACGGAGGGGGTCTTCGAAGTGACGGCTGTCCATCCGGATATCCTTGATGAACAGGAACTTCTGCATCTGGCGGCCCATGTGGAACGCTACTCGACCCATCCGATTGCCACCGCCCTCCGCAATGCCTATCCCGCCGAGCATGACGACTGCGAAGTCGGGGAGATCCGCGAATATGCGGGCAAGGGACTGACGGCCCTGGTCAACGGGAAGACGGTCGCCGTCGGCAACGACAAACTGATGGATGCGGTCGGCGCGGCCTGGCATCCCTGCCACCACAGCGGGACCATTGTCCATGTCGCCCTGGACGGGGTCTATGCCGGCCATGTGGTCATCTCCGACCGGATCAAGGAGGATGCGGTGCACGTTGTTAAAGCCCTGCATGAGGTTGGCGTCGATAAGGTGGTGATGCTCACGGGTGACCAGGAGAGTATTGCCGGGCAGACTGCGGAACGGCTGGGCCTGGATTCCTACCGCGCCGGGCTCCTCCCGGCGGACAAGGTCCGCGAGGTGGAAGCCCTGCTCGGCGAAGGCCGCCTGGCGTTCGTCGGGGACGGCATCAATGATGCGCCCGTCCTCGCACGCGCCGATATCGGCATTGCCATGGGCGCGCTGGGCTCGGATGCCGCCATCGAGGCGGCGGACGTCGTCCTGATGGACGACAAGCCCTCCAAGGTCGCGCTCGCCGTCCGCATCGCCCGGCGTACGCTCCGCATCGCCAGGGAGAATATCTGGCTCGCCATCGGTATCAAACTGCTGGTGCTCCTGCTGGCTGCATTCGGCCTCGCAACGCTCTGGATGGCCGTTTTCGCCGATGTCGGCGTCACCGTCCTCGCCGTCCTGAACGCCATGCGCGCCCTCCGCGCGGTGCAATAAACCGCTCCGCTCCGACGCTGCAGGACAGGCTTCCAGGTTCAGACAAATTCGCCTGGAAGCCTGTCCTTCCGCTTACTCCGCTTCGCTATTCCTCCTCCATTTGGGCCGTCCATTGGCGAAGGGACAGGGCTCCGGAGGAATTTCTTCTGACTCCGGAGCCCTGTCCCGGAGCATTGGAATGGACGGCCCTGCCGAGCAAGCCAATAAAGCATTGGAATGGACGGCCCTGCCGAGCAAGCCAATAAAGCATTGGAATGGACGGCCCTGCCGAACGATTTGCAGGAATATTCCGAAATAATGTGTATATTTGTTCGATATGTAAAGGATGAGCCCGTTATGAAAAAGGTATTCTATCTGATCGCGGCCGTGCTGCTGGTGGCGGTGTCGTGCCGGGAGAATCAGGTCAATCCCATTACCCCGCCGGATCCGAAGACGGAACCGGAAGCGGAACCTGTCGAACTCTGCCTGGCATCATTCAATATCCGTCTCGATACGGATGCGGACACCGGTTACAAGGACTGGCAGGCCCGCAAGGCGAACTGCATGGCGGTGGTGCGGAATCACGGATTTGACGTGTTTGGTCTCCAGGAAGTCCTTGCAAACCAGCAGAAAGACTTTAAGGAAATGCTGCCGGAATACGCCTTTTACTTTGTGGGCAGGGACACCGGGACCTCCGGGGAGGCGGTCGGCATCGGATACCGGCAGGACCGGTTCGAGATCGTGGACTGGGGCCGTTTCTGGCTGTCGGACACGCCGGACAAGCCGTCCGGCTCCGTGAACTGGGGCGGCATGACGCGCCATCGCGTCGCCGCTTGGGTCAAGCTGCAGCACAAGGCCTCCGGCAAGCAGTTCTATTACCTTTCGACCCACCTGGAAGTAAACAACAGCGGCAACGACTATGCCGGCGTGCGGGAGAAATCCGCCCAGCTGATCATCGAGCGGATGCATCAGGAGAACGGGACCGGCCTGCCACAGTTCGTCGTCGGCGACATGAATCCGGATTCGGACGAAGAGGCTGCCCTGAAGGCCTTCCGCGCGGCCTACAGCGATTCTTTCCGCGTTGCGGAGGAGAAGGGCTTCAGGGAAGGCCCCAAGGGAACATACCAGGCTTTCGACCCTTCCCGGGATCTCAACAAGGCCAGTTCCCACCCGTCCGACCTGATCTTCTACACCACGGGCAAACTCAAAAGTTTCAGCGCCCTTACCGACAAATTCGACGGGTATTATCCCTCGGACCATCTGCCGGTCATGGCTGTTTTTGAACTCTAGCTCCCTATGGAAACGCATCATTTTCTGGCATTTGACTGCGGTGCGACGAGCGGCCGTGCCATCCTCGGTACCCTCGCGGAAGGCCGCTTCTCGATGAAGGAAGTTTACCGCTTCCCGAACCGGACCCTCGAGATCGGCGGCAAGTTCTATTGGAATGTCTATTCCATCTATGAGCATTTCCTTGCCTGCCTCACGCAACTTGGCCGGGAGGGAGTCCGCCCCGATTCCATCGGTATCGACACCTGGGGCGTGGACTTCGGCTGCATCGCTCCGGACGGGAGCGTCCTGGGGCTGCCGCGGGCCTATCGCGACCCCTATACCGCCGGGATACCGGATGAGGTATTCGGCATTGTCCCGCGGGCGGAGCTTTACGGGACGACGGGCATCCAGATCATGGATTTCAATACCGTCTTCCAGCTCTATGCCCAGAAAAAAGAGGGGAGCACGGCCCTCAAGGAGGCGGAAGCGCTCCTGTTCATGCCGGACCTGCTTTCCTATCTGCTGACGGGGGAGCGTGTGTGTGAGTACACGGATGCATCGACCTCCGGCATGATGAACCAGCGGACGCGCGCGTTCGAAAAACCGCTTCTGGAGCGGCTGGGGATTGATTCCTCGAAGCTCCTGCCCGTTGTCCAGCCCGGCGTCCGCGTCGGCGTCCTGCGCCCGCAAATCGCTGAGGAGACTGGGCTGGGACCGGTTCCGGTCATCGCCGTTGCCGGTCATGACACCGCCTCCGCCATCGCTGCCGTCCCGGCGGCCGACAGCCGCTTCGCCTACCTTTCCAGCGGCACATGGAGTCTCATGGGCATCGAACTCGAGGCGCCGGTGATGACCGCGGAATCCGCCCGGCTCAACTTTACAAACGAGGGCGGCATCGAGGGCACGACCCGTTTCCTGAAGAATATCACCGGCATGTGGCTGCTGGAGCAGTGCCGTGCCGCCTGGGCCCGCGAGGGTCGCGAATACACCTATGCCCAGTTGGCGGACATGGCCTGGGAGGCCCGCGCATTCCCGTCGACGGTCCATCCCGACGATCCCCGTTTCGCCAACCCGGCCGACATGGACGCGGAAATCCACGCCGCCCTCCGGGAGAGCGGCCAGGCGGAACCGGCTACGGACGGCGAAATGGTCGCCTGTATCTATCACTCGCTGACCCGCCGTTACCGCGAGGTACTGGACATGCTCCGCGGATTCGCCCCCTTCCCGATCGACAAACTCCATGTCATCGGCGGCGGTTCTGCGAACGATCTCATGAGCCAGTGGACGGCGGATGCGCTCGGCATCCCGGTCGTCGCCGGGCCGGTCGAGGCGACAGCCATCGGCAACCTCCTGGTCCAGGCGAAGGCCGCCGGCCTCGTCCGCGACCGCTGGGAGATGCGCCGCATCATCGCTGAATCCTTCTCCGTCAAGACCTTCCATCCTTCGAAATAAAGTTTTAATCGATATGAAAGAGCAACTCATCCTCCAGGCGTACGAAATCGCAAAAGAGCGCTATGCCGCCCTGGGCATCGACACCGATGCGGCCCTGAAAAAGCTGCAGGACATCCAGATTTCCCTCCATTGCTGGCAGGCCGATGACGTGACCGGCTTCGAGAACGCCGGCTCCCTCTCCGGTGGCATCCAGTCCACCGGCAACTATCCCGGCAAGGCCCGGAACGTCGAAGAACTCCGTGCCGACATCGAAATGGCAACCTCCCTGATACCCGGCACTCACCGGCTCAACCTGCATGAGATCTACGGCGAGTTCGGCGGCAAGTTCGTCGACCGTGACGAGGTCGGCCCCGAACATTTCGAGGGCTGGATGCAGTGGGCGGCCGAAAAGGGGATGAAGCTGGATTTCAATTCCACCTCCTTCTCCCATCCGAAGAGCGGCGACCTCTCCCTGGCCAATCCGGATCCGGAGATCCGCGCCTTCTGGATCGAGCACACGAAGCGCTGCCGGGCCATTGCGGACGAGATGGGACGCCGCCAGGGCGATCCCTGCATCCTGAACATCTGGGTCCATGACGGCTGCAAGGACTTCACTGTCAACCGGATGAAGTACCGTGAGCTGCTGAAGGAATCCCTCGACGAAATCCTCGCGAAGCCCTATGCCCATATGAAGGACTGCCTTGAGGCGAAGCTCTTCGGCATCGGCCTCGAGAGTTACACGGTGGGTTCCAGCGACTTCTATTTTGCCTACTGCGCCAAGAACAACGTCATTCCGACCCTTGACACCGGCCACTACCATCCGACCGAGAATGTCTATGACAAGATTTCCTCGCTCCTGCTTTTCTGCCCGGAGGTCATGCTCCATGTCAGCCGCCCGGTCCGCTGGGACTCCGACCATGTGACCCTCGTGGACGATGCGACGACCGAGCTGATGAAGGAACTCGTCCGCTGCGACGCCCTCGGCCGGGCCCACATCGGCCTGGACTATTTCGACGGCTCCATCAACCGCATCGGCGCCTACTTGATTGGCACCCGCGCGGCCCAGAAGTCGCTCCTCATGGCGCTCCTCGAGCCGCTTGGCACCCTCCGCGCCTATGAAGCCGAAGGGAAGAATTTCCAGCGACTCGGCCTTCTGGAACTCGACAAGGTCCTGCCCTGGAACGCGGTCTGGGACTATTTCTGCCTCAAGAACGGGGTCCCGGTCGGGATGGAAGCCATCGAGGCCGTCGAAAAGTACGAGAAGGAAGTTACTTCGAAGCGCTAGGACTTTCCGTCCAGCAGCAGATCGAGAAAATCATCCGCGGAGAGCCCGCGGATGATTTTTTCGATGGGGATGCTCCGAAGGACGGCTGTGACCGCATCCCGGCGATAGGGGAGTCCGCGGAGTTTTCCCAGCAGGTCCGTATCCAGTTCGCCGAGGACGAAGAAGTCACCCATCAGGTTGATGTCCAGGATTTTCTCTCCTTTGATTTCGAGGTAGGCTTCAAACGAGCCGACCCCGGGGATCCGGGCCTTCCGCACCCGGGTATGCCGGGGATTGTGGCCGAAGACAAACGCTTCCGACCCGAGCAGGGCGGCGATGCGCTCCGCCTCCAGGATGTCATCGGATGTCAATGTCAAGGTCTCATCCCCACAGAGCCGATGGCGCGTGAACCGCAGGAATTCATTGATGTCCATGCCGGTCCGGGGACCGATGTTCATCACGTGTTCCCGGACGGAAGCGACGCCTTTCCCGGCGAGCTTCTCCGCCGGCGGGGTCAGGACGCGCTCCAGCAGATCCAGGTCGGTCTGGAACAGCAGCGTATTGTGGACGATGCAGCGGTCGCCGATCCGGTACAGCGCCGCGCCGGAAACCTTCTTCCCGTCCACCATGACGTCGTTCCGGCCGGACAGCGAGGCTTCGATCCCGGCCGCCTGCAGCACGCCGGCGGTCCGCTTCATCGCATCGCGGAACGCGCCCGCCGCGTCAGACGCCGTGAGTACATACGAGAACATCAGGTCGCCCTCGTCGGCAAATACGGCCCCGCCACCGCTCTTGCGGCGTACGAGATCGATGCCGTTCGCCCGGCAGAAAGTGTAGTCCACCTCTTTGTCAATCAGCTGGTTCCGCCCTACGATAACCGTAGGGGACACCCGCCAGGCAAAGAACGCATCCACTCCCGGATACCGCCGCGCCACAACCTCTTCCATCGCGAGGTAGAAGGCCAGCCGGCGGGAGATATTCTCTTCCGGAAGCAGGATATACCGCATGTTCATGCTGCTGTGCCCATCCTCGGCCGGGGGAGACCGCCGGAGGGTTACTTGTAGATCATAGACAGGTCGATGAGCTCGCCGACGTGCATGCCGGCATCATCGACCATCGCGTCGATGACGCGGCCGCGGCCGCGGATGACTTCCTCCTCGAGGAAGCGGATCTGTTCGGGCATGTTGTAGAACATGTTGCCGGCCATGTCGTGGGTGTGGTCCTTGTAGCGGTAGAACTGGTAGATGTAGCCGTTCTTGGCGAAGACCTTCTCCACCAGCGCGCTGCTGCCGAACATGCCGTAGCGGCCGAAGGCGGTCTTCGTGTAGGTTACAGCGCCGTCCACGGTGCCGTGGATCAGCAGCTGCGGAGCGGGCGTCCGCTTGTAAACGGGGACCCCTGTGTCGCTCATGATGGCCCCGGCGAAGGACATAACGCCCTTGAAATGAAAATCTTCCGGCAGGTTCGCAGCGAGTGCGCCATGGTTGCAGGCCTCCCACTCGGAGGAGAGCGAGATCATGGCTCCGGCGGAATTGCCCATGATGACCAGGTTCTCGGGGTCGATCCCGAGTTCCGGATGGGCGAACAGGAATTCCACGGCCGAGAAGACATCCTCGACGCCCATGTCCACCGCCCGTTTGGCGAGCTTGGCCGATTCGATCAGGTGGAAGGGGTCGAAGCGCATCCGGACTCCCTTGAGGCCGAGCCGGTAATCGACGGCGACGATGGGATAGCCCTCGTCCAGCAACGCCTGGAACCAGGGAAAGTACCAGGACTCGTTCCGCGCGCCGATGATGAAACCGCCGCCGAAGACAAAGAGGAGCGCGGGCTTTTCCTTGCTGTCGAGCGTGGTCGCGGCGCCCTCGGCGGGACGGTAGATGTCCAGATAAAGGTCGCAGGTGTCCCGTCGGGCGAACATAAAGGTTCCGTCCGGGGTCAGAGCCCGGAGCAGGGGACTGCAGGTGAGCAGGACCAGGATGGCCAGGAGGTACTTTTTCATCATAAGGCGATCAGGATCAGGATTTGGGCGGCGAGGACCCGCAGGAACATGCTGAGCGGGTAGACGGTCGCGTAATTGACAGAAGTATAATCGGTTCCGTATGCGCCCTGCGCGAAGGCGAGGACAGGCGCATTGGTGGTCGCGCCGCAGAGCAGGCCGCTGACCTGGTAGAAATTCATCTTGAAGGCCAGCCGGGCCAGCAGCCCCACGGCAAAGACGGGCACGATGGTGATGATGGCCCCGTAGAGGATCCACCAGAAGCCCCCGTTCATGAGCGATGACACGAAATCCGCACCGGCGCCGAGGCCCACGGCGGCGAGGAAGAAGGCGATGCCGATTTCCCGGATCATCATGTTGGCGCTCTGGGTCGTATAGGTGGTGATGTGCCACTTCGGGCCGAAATGGCCGAGGAGGATCGCAATCAGCAGCGGTCCGCCGGCGAGGCCGAGCTTGACCGGTTGCGGGATACCGGGGAAACGGATCGGAAGGGAGCCGAAGACGACGCCGAGCGCGATGCCGGCAAAGATGGGGATCAGGTTCGGATGCGTGAGCTTCTCGGGCTTGTTGCCGACGATTTCCGCGATGGAATGGATGTCATGCTCCGTCCCGACGACCAGGATGCTGTCGCCCATCTGGAGGATGAGGTTCGGACCGGCCACCAGTTCGACGCCGGCACGGATGACGCGCGTGACCGTGACGCCGTGGTCGGAGCGGAGCCTGAGTTCCTTTAAACGCTTGCCGGTCAGTTGGCTGCGCGAGATGACAAGCCGCCGGGTGACCAGGGTTTCATCAAGTTTCTGCCAGTCCTTCTGGTGCATCGGGATCTCTTCGCCGAAAATGATGCGGAGACTGTCCACGTGCGGCTGGGAGGTGACGATCAGGAGTTTGTCGCCCATCTGGAAGACGGTGTCCGCGTCCGGGACGAAGACGACGCCGTCACGCATCATCCGGGAGATGACGAAACCGCCGCCCGCTTCCGCGATGACTTTCCTCAGGGACAGCCCGATGATGGCCGGGTTGACGACCTCGCAGTGCATCCGGCGCGCGGTGTCCGCCGTATTGTCCTCCGCCTTGTCCAGGTCTTCTTTCTCCTTCTCGATATCGACCCTGAACAGGGCCTTGAGGAGCATGATGACGAGGATGACGCCGAGGACGCCGACCGGATAGGCGACGGCATAGGCGGCTGCCAGGCTGGAAGAAGCCGCGGCGGCGGTTTCCTTTGCCGCCCCGCCCGCGACCATCGTGTCGGAGAGCGTCTGCTGTGCCGCACCGAGGCCGGGCGTGTTGGTCACGGCGCCGGACATCACGCCGGTCATCGTCTCGAGCGATTCGCCCGTCACCAGGTGGAGGATATAGGTCGTGGCCACGCCCAGGAGGATGAGCAGGCACGCGAGGAGGTTCATCCGGATGCCGCCCTGCCGGAAGGAATTGAAGAATCCGGGACCGACCTGCAGGCCGATGGAGAAGACGAAGAGGATGAGGCCGAAATCCTTCATGAAGGCGAGGACGGTCGGGTCGGAGCGGAAGCCGAAATGGCTCAGCAGGATCCCCAGGAAGATGATCCACGTGGACCCGATGGTGATGCCGCCGACCTTGAAGCGTCCGAGGTACAGGCCGGTCGCGATGACGACGGCGAAAAGGAGGATGGAATGGGCGATGCCCGTCCCGAGAAACAGTTCTTGCAGCATAATCTCTCAGCAATCGTTGCCCGATGCGGGCACAAAAATACGAAAAAACTCGCATAATCTGCCTTCCGGCTCTTTCATCTTTCGCGCCTGCGTTGTAAATTTGTGCCGAAAATCGTTTTTATATGCTGATTGCCCTGAAACTCCTTGGCTCGATCGCCCTTCTGATCTACGGAATGAAGGTGATGAGCGAGGCCCTGCAGAAAATGGCGGGCCCCCAACTCCGGCACCTCCTCGGCGCGATGACGACCAACCGCTTCTCCGGCGTGGCTACCGGCGCGCTCGTCACGGTAGCGGTCCAATCCTCCGCCGCGACGACCGTCATGACGGTCTCCTTCGTGAATGCCGCCCTCCTGACGCTTGCACAGGCCATTTCCATCATCATGGGCGCGAACATCGGTACGACGCTCTCCGCCTGGATCATGTCGGCCGGTTTTTCGTTCAACATCGCCAACCTGGTCTGGCCGGCCTTCCTGGTCGGCATCATCCTGATCCAGCAGGGCAAGCACCGCTATGTCGGTGATTTCCTCTTCGGACTCAGCTTCCTGCTCTTCGCGCTCGGCATGCTCAAGGCGACGGGCGTGGAGATGGACCTCGCGAGCAAGCCGGCGGTCGTGGATTTCTTCGCCAGTTTCAAGACCAACTACGGCACCATCCTCCTGTTCCTGCTGATCGGCACCGTCCTGACCGCGCTCGTGCAGAGTTCGGCGGCCCTGATGGCCATCACGATGGTCCTCTGCGCGACCGGCGCCATCACCATTTTCCAGGGCATTGCGCTGGTCATGGGCGAGAACATCGGTACGACCGTGACGGCCAACCTGGCGGCCATGAGCGCGAATACCCAGGCCCGCCGGACGGCGATGGCCCACCTGCTGTTCAACGTCTTCGGCGTGTGCTGGGTGCTGGTTTTCTTCTTCCCCTTCGTCCGGATGGTCTGCGGGATCGTGGGGCTGGACCCTACCGCTCCCGAGCAGGATCCCACCCGGCTCTCCTTCGCGCTGGCGACCTTCCACACCTGCTTCAACGTCATCAATACGGCCGTCCTCATCTGGTTCATCCCGCAGATTGAGAAGATTGTCTGCAAGATCATCCAGCCGCGCAAGAGCGAGGACGAGGACGAATTCCGGCTGCAGTATATCCGCGGCGGTCTCATGAAGACCCCGGAAATCTCCGTCCTGCAGGCCCAGAAGGAAATCGCCCTCTTCGGCGAGCGGATGCAGCGGATGTTCCGCATGGTCCGGGACCTGGATGCGACGGAGGACGACGCGGCATACCAGAAGCTGTTCGAGCGCATCACCAAGTACGAGGAGATCAGCGACAACATGGAGAACGAGATCGGCCGCTACATCGGCCAGGTCGGCGACGCCCACCTGTCCGACGAGACGAAGGAAAAGATCCGCGCGATGCTCCGCCAGATCGGGGAACTCGAAAGCATCGGCGACAGCTGCTTCAACCTCGCCCGCATCCAGCGCCGCAAGCGCGAGTCGGAATCGAAGTTCACCGAGAACCAGCTCGCCGGCGTGATCCGCATGTACGACCTGGTCGACGAGGCCCTTACGCAGATGAACGTCCTCCTCGCCGGCCGCAGGGACGACCACGACATCGTTGCCTCCGAGGTGCTGGAAGAGAAGATCAACGCCTGCCGTAACGAGCTGAAGGAAAAGAATATCCGCGATCTGGACAACCACGTTTACGGGTATGATGCCAGCACGGTCTACATGGACCTGATCTCCGAGTTCGAGAAGACGGGCGACTATATCATCAATGTGGTGGAGGCCCGGCTCGGCGCGGACCGCAGGGATCTCCACGCGATTGTCAAGTAAGAAGCTGCGTATGAATGAATTGCTGATTGCGCATGTCCTCCTGGATGAGGGTTCCGCCCGGGAATTCCCTTTCCTGAGGCGGGATCTCCGTGCCGGCGACTGTGTCGTCGTCGCTCCCGGCAAAACGCTGTCCGGCGCCTATGATGCGGTGCTGGAGCGGCAACTCGTGGACCGGACAGACGCCCATGCCGAACTGCTCTCCCTGATCAGCCGTCTCAAGGACCTGGCCCCGGATCCGGCTTTCCAGCGGAAGGCGGACGCGGCGGCGGAGATCATCTATTCGGTTCTCTGCCAGGGTATGTCGCTCAGTTTCCGGGACAACAGCCTGACGGATTATCTCCATGCGCTGTTCGTCCAGCTTTGCGGCCAGTGCCTGGGCGCCGCCTTGGGGGCACAGACGGTTTTGGACGGCCGGGAAGTGATTCTGTGTGAAAGCAATAACGGGATCCCGATGATTGACCGGCCGCTGACCGAGAAGCGTATTGCCGACCTGAAGGGGAGTGCTTCCCTGACGGTGGTCGCCGGTTCCTTCGGCCGGAAAGTCACGGGAGAGACGGTCAATCTGGGGGCTGGCGGGTCGGAACTCACGGCCAGCATCCTGGCCGCCGTCCTGCAGGCCCGGGCGGTCCGCCATTACGTGTCCGGCTTCGCGTACGCGGAATCTTCGGCCCTGACCTACGAGGAAGCGGCCCAGCGCTTCTCTTCCGGCGAGCCCGTGTATCCGCCGGCCATGCTGCCGGCCAGGAAAGCGGCCATCCCCGTGGAGATCGCCGGCCTTGATACGGAGGGGACGCTCCTTCTTACCATCGGGCCCGCGCCGGAAGGCCGCGCTCCTGAGGGGATTACCGGTGTCGTCCGTTCCGGCGCCATGACCCTGCTGACGGTCTATGGCAGCGGCCTGCTCGGCAGCGTCGGTATCTCTTCCGCCCTGTTCGGCATCCTTGCGAAGGAAGGGGTGAACATCCATTTCATCTCCCAGTCCGTTGCCGAATACAGCATCAGTTTCGCTGTGAAACGCCCGGATACGGAACAGGCGAAGCGGGCTTTGGATGCACTGATATCCAATACTTTCCGCTCCAGTTTTACCGACCTTTCCTACACATCTGTTCCAGTGGAGATCGTGTCTGTCTTCGGACAGGGGATGCGGCACGTGCCCGGCATCTCGGGGCGGGTTTATTCCGCCCTCGGTGCGGCCGGGGTCAATGTCGTCGCCTCCTCGCAGGGCGGTGAGGAACTGAGCATCTCCGTCGTCGTCGGCGAGGCGGATGCACAAAAGGCGAAGGAGGCGCTTGAACGGCTATGATTGCGCTGTCTGAAAGAATGCAGGCCGTTCCGGCTTCGCCGATCCGGAAACTCGCCCCGCTGGCCCGTGCCGCGGCACGGCGCGGTGTCCATGTGCTCCACCTGAACATCGGCCAGCCCGACATCAAGACCCCGACGCAGGCGCTCGCGGCCATCCACCGGATGGAACAGCCGGTCCTGTCCTACAGTCCCTCGGAGGGCAACCTTTCCCTGCGCGGGAAGCTTTCATCCTATTATGCCGGCTTCGGCATTTCCCTCTCCCCGGAGGAGATCATTGTCACGACAGGCGGCTCCGAGGCGATCCAGTTCGCTTTCATGGCTTGCCTGGACCCCGGCGACGAGGTTATCGTGACCGATCCCTGCTATGCCAATTACAAGGCCTACGCGGCCATCTGCGGCGCGACCGTTCGCAGCGTCCCGACCCGGATCGAAGATGGGTTCCGCCTGCCGCCGATCGATGCTTTCGAAGCGGAGATCACCCCGCGTACGCGCGCTATCCTTATCTGTAATCCCAACAATCCGACCGGTTATCTCTACAGCCGGCGGGAGATGCTCCGGCTCCGGGAGATTGTCCTGCGGCACAATCTCTTCCTGATCTCCGACGAAGTCTATCGTGAATTCGTCTATGGTGGCGGGCGTCCCTATATCTCTGCGCTCCAGCTGGAAGGCCTGGAAGAGAACGCCGTGCTGGTGGATTCCGTTTCGAAGCGGTACAGCGAGTGCGGTATCCGCATCGGGGCCATGGTGACGCGCAATGCCGCCTTCCGTGCGGCTGTCCTCAAGCTTTGCCAGGCCCGGCTCAGTCCGCCGCTGCTCGGCCAGCTGGTCGCGGAGGCCTCGATCGATGTCCCGAAGTCCTATCTGGCCGAAGTGAATGCCGAATACCGTCGGCGGAGGGATTGCCTTGTGGGCGGCCTGAACCGCATTCCGGGGGTATTCGCTCCGATGCCGGAGGGCGCCTTCTACGTGATGGTCCGCCTTCCCGTGGAGGATGCGGAGGATTTCTGCGCCTGGTGCCTGACCGATTTCGAATACGAAGGGGAAACCGTCATGATGGCGCCCGGAGCGGGCTTTTACGTCTCTCCCGGTTCCGGAAAGGATGAAGTGCGGATGGCCTATGTGCTTGAGACGGAGGAACTGGAACGGGCGCTGGTGGTCCTGGAAAAGGCATTGGCTGCCTACAACAGCCGATGAGGCTGTTTTTTTGATTTTTTTCGCGCTTTTTAAAAATTCTTACTAACTTTGTGGGAGTAGTGTATTTAACGAAGAAGACCTATGGACAGTTTTACCCGGAATTATGTTGACCGCTTCATGGCGGACGTCATCGCCAGGAATCCCGGCGAGGCGGAGTTTCACCAGGCCGTCCGCGAAGTCGTGGAAAGTGTCGCCCCCTACATCACTGCCTGTCCGCACCTGATGGACAAGAAGGTGATGGAACGCATCGTTGAACCTGAAAGGATCCTGATCTTCCGCGTCCCTTGGACGGACGACAGGGGCGAGGTCCACATCAACCGCGGTTTCCGCGTGCAGTGCAACAGTGCCCTCGGTCCTTACAAGGGCGGTATCCGTTTCCACCCCAGCGTGAATCTTTCCATCATGAAGTTCCTCGCTTTCGAGCAGACCTTCAAGAACAGCCTGACCACCCTTCCGATGGGCGGTGCCAAGGGCGGTTCCGACTTCAATCCCCGCGGAAAGTCCGACGACGAGGTGATGCGTTTCTGCCAGAGTTTCATGACGGAGCTCTTCCGCCATATCGGTCAGGATACCGATGTGCCCGCGGGCGACATCGGCGTCGGCGGCCGTGAGATCGGCTATCTTTTCGGCCAGTACAAGCGTCTCCGCAACGAATTCACGGGTACGCTGACCGGCAAGGGGCTCGGCTGGGGCGGCTCGCTGCTCCGTCCGGAAGCGACCGGATACGGCCTCTGCTATTTCACCGAGCAGATGCTTGGAACGCGCGGGGAAAGCTTTGCGGGCAAGACGGTTCTGATTTCCGGCGCCGGCAATGTGGCCCAGTATGCCGCCCAGAAGGCGATGCGTCTCGGCGCCAAGGTCGTCACGCTCTCCGACTCCGACGGTTTCATCTATGATCCCGACGGCCTGGACGAGGAGAAGATGGCGTATGTCTTCGAACTGAAGAAAATCTACCGGGGACGCATCAAGGAATATGCGGACAAGTATCCCGGATCGACCTATTATCCCGGCGAGCGCCCCTGGCGCATCCCCTGCGATATCGCGCTTCCCTGCGCCACGCAGAATGAGATCAGGAAGGAAGATGCCGAGAAACTGGTTGCCGGCGGCTGCATGTGCGTCGCGGAAGGCGCCAACATGCCTTCGACTCCGGAAGCCATCCACGTCTTCCAGGAGAACGGCCTGCTGTATGCGCCGGGCAAGGCTTCCAATGCGGGCGGTGTGTCCACATCCGGGCTGGAAATGACCCAGAACTCGATGCGGCAGCACTGGACGGCGGAGGAAGTGGACAGCCATCTCCGCCGGATCATGTCCGACATCCATGCCGCCTGCCTGAAATACGGAACGAATGAGGACGGCACGGTGAATTATGTCCGTGGTGCGAACACGGCGGCCTTCATCAAAGTGGCGGATGCGATGATGGACCAGGGACTTGTCTAGTCCTTCCTGTCGTATTTCTCAAATTCGGAATTCTGGCTCTTGTACTCGGGTACGAGCCGTTTCATCAGTTGGATCAGCTCGGGGATGTCCACCTTCTTGGACAGTTCCTCGAGCTTTTCCGTTGCTGCCGTGACCTCGTCGAAGGCATATTCACGGACTTTGGCGATGCGGATGCGCTCGTGGAAGGACGGGAGGGTATTCTCCTTGTCGGAGAGGACCTCTTCGTAGAGCTTCTCGCCGGGGCGCAGGCCGGTATATTCGATTTTGATGTCCTTGTCCGGTTCAAGGCCGGCGAGGGTGATCATGCGCCTGGCCAGGGTGTCGATCTTGACGGGTTCGCCCATGTCGAAGACGAGGATCTGGTTCCCTTCGGACAGGGCGGCGGCCTCCATCACGAGGCGGCAGGCCTCCGGAATGGTCATAAAGAAACGGGTGATGTCCGGGTGGGTGACCGTGAGCGGGCCGCCCTGGGCCAGCTGCTCCTGGAAGCGCGGGATGACGGAACCGTTTGATCCCAGCACGTTTCCGAAGCGGGTCGTCACAAAACGGGTCTTGCCGGGATGGCCGCCGTTCTGGATGGACAGGCCGAGGGACTGGACATAGATTTCGGCGATGCGCTTGGAGCAGCCCATCACGTTCGTCGGGTTGACGGCCTTGTCGGTGGAGATCATCACCATTTTTTCCACCCCGTATTCGCAGCATTTGTCCGCGATATTCCGGGTGCCGATGACATTGACGTGGATGGCCTCGGCCGGATTTTCTTCCATCAGCGGGACATGTTTGTAGGCGGCGGCATGGAACACGATCTGGGGATGCCAGGTGCGGAAAACGTAATCCAGCCTGTTGCGGTTGCGCACGTCGCCGATGACGGGCACGAACGGCAGGTCGGGATACTGGTCCTGGAGTTCCAGGCGGAGTTCATGGGTGGGCGTCTCCCCGTTGTCGAAAAGGATCAGTTTCCGGAGGCCGAAAGCGGAAAGCTGCCGGCAGAGTTCGGAGCCGATGGAGCCGGCGGCGCCGGTCACCATGACGACCTTGTCCCGGAAGGATTCGTCGATCTCGTTCAGGGAAATCCGGATCTCTTCCCGGCCCAGCAGGTCTTCCACCTTCACCTCGCGGGGCTTGAGGAGGGATGCGCTTTCCGCCACTTCGTTGAAGGGCGGCATGATCAGCGCCTTGACTTTCAGGCGGCTGCAATAGTCGATGACGCCGTTTGCCTCGGTCCGGACATCGGACCCGCTGGTGAAGAGGATGCTGTCGGGGGAGAGTTTCCGGACCACGCGGGAGAAACTCTCCTCATCGTTGAAGGAATAGACTTTGAGCCGGTCGATGAGGATTTCGTGCGTGCCGTCGGAACGGACCAGGAAGCCGATCAGCTTGTATTGGGAGGACTGCTGGAGACGGGTGATGACCGAAACGGATTTGTCCGTGGTCCCGTACACAAGGACGCGCTTGTGGCGGAAACGGTCCTGGATGCGGCCGTTGATGTACTCATAGGCGATGATCATCGAGATCCGGATTCCGAGCAGCAGGAAGAGCGTGAGCAGGAAATCCATGACGAGGATGAAGGGGATGGCACGTCCGAGGGTATAGGACGTGGCCATCACGGCCAGCAGGATGAGCGCCTTGCCCAGCGCCACGAAGAAGAAAGGGATGCCGTCCCGTGCGGAGAAATGCCGGATGATGATCCGGTAGGTGCCCGTCAGGAGGAAAAGCAGGACCGACGCGAGCGCGGATGTGACCATGTACTTGACAAGGAACATCTGCGTCAGGTTCCCTGATTGGGAGATATAGTTTGCACCGAGCACGACGAACAGGGAGGCGAGGCAGGAAAGGAAGATATCCGCCACGAAGATGAGCCGCGTGCTGAGGTAGCGCTCCTGCAGTTTTTTCAAACGAGAAATACTGGACATTGCCTTCGTTGTGTAAGACTACAAATGTAAGTCAAATTAACGGGATAAGCAAGTTTCTTCCGCCCGGGCCCGGAAAAGCGAAAAAATGATTATTTTTGTAAGTTCAACATGCGCGCATGAAAACGTCGAGTCCAGAAACCCTTCCGTCCGACAGGAGCCGGCGGATCGCCCGGAATACGGTGTTCCTGTATTTCAGGATGTTCCTGCTGATGGCCATCGGGCTGTTCACCTCGCGGGTCGTCCTGCAGGCGCTGGGCAAGACGGATGTGGGCGTGTACAACGCCGTCGGCGGTGTCGTCATGATGTTCACCGTCGTGACCAATTCCCTTTCCACCGCTATCAGCCGCTTCCTGACCTACGGCATGGGGGAGCGGGATGCGGGTGGGACGACCGACCTGCGGACGGTGTTCTCCACCGGCGTCGTGGTGGAACTGATCCTCTCCGGCATCATCTTCCTGCTGGTTGAAACGGTCGGCCTCTGGTTCCTGAACGGGCATTACAACATCCCGCCGGACAGGCTGGGCGCCGCGAACTGGGTGATGCAGTGCGCGATGCTGGTGCTCGTCATCAACCTCGTCAGCGTGCCGTTCAATGCGGTCATCATCGCCCATGAACAGATGCGCGCCTTCGCGTTCATCAGCATCGTCGAAGCCGTGCTGAAACTCGGCGTGGCGTTGCTGCTGTCCGTCTCCGGCTTCGACAAACTGAAAACCTACGCGGTGCTGATGGTCGCGGTCGCCCTGGCGGTCCGCGGCATCTATGCGGCCTATTGCCGCCGTTTCCCGGAATGCCGCGGCCGGCTTGTCTTCGACCGGGAGACCTTCCGGAAAATGACCGGATTTGCCGGCTGGAACTTCTTCGGGTCCGCCTCCTACCTCTGCAACACGCAGGGCGTCAATATCGTGACCAACCTGTATTTCGGCGTTGCGGTCAATGCCGCCCGCGGCTATGCCGTCCAGGTGGAAGGCATTGTCCGGCAGTTCGTTACAAGCTTCACGACGGCACTGAATCCGCAGATTACCAAGTCTTATGCGGAAGGGCGGCGCTCCTATTGCTACGAACTCGTCTGCAAGGGAGCGAAGTATTCATGGCTGCTGATGCTTCTTTTTGCCCTGCCTTTCGCCTTCGAGTCGGACCGCCTGCTGACCCTCTGGCTGGGCGATTACCCCGCCTATACCGATATTTTCGTTCCGCTGGCGATTGTTGCCAACATGGTCGATATGTTCGGCAATTCCCTGGCCATGCTGGCCATGGCGACGGGGGAGATCCGGCGCTATTACCTGATCGTCGGCGGGTTTACCTTCCTGGTTTTCCCGGTCTCCTGGCTGTGCTTCGCGCTGGGCATGCCGCCGCAGACGGCATATGTCGTCTATATCATCGTCTATTCCCTCCTCGTTGGGGTGAAACTGTTGATACTCAAGGGGCAGATCGGATTTCCCCCGGCGGAATTCGTGCGGGAGACGATCTGGAAAGTGCTCGCCGTGACGGTGCCGTCCGTGCTGGTGACGGGGCTTGTCTGGTTCCTCCTTCCGGCTTCGATCTGGCGCCTCCTCGCCGTCCTGGCCGCCAGCACGGGCTCGATCGCCCTCTTCTCCTGGCTTTTCGCCGCAACCCCGGGCGAACGCGCCTATGCCCTTTCCATCCTTCGTAAATACACGCGCAAATGACTCCGTACGGCCGCATCAAGAACTGGTTGAAAGTCCGGCGTTCTTTCCGCCGGGAGGCGCGGGCGTTCCTGCGTCTCAACAGGCGCTACAATGCCTCGTGCGCTCCCGAAAAGGATATCGCCAAGTTGCAGAACCTGATCCGGCGGGAGGCGCATACCTTGGAAAAGGGGCTTTCCCTCCGGGCGCCCCGCCATGGCTTCGGCGAGGAAAAGGCGGCGCATCTGCTCGGACGCATCGATGCTTACGTCGCCCGCTTCGGACGAGACGGCTTCCTGGACGGACCGCTGGGTATCCTGGCCAACTATCTGGAATATACTGAGAATCATGGCATTGCGCTTCCTTCATTGAAGAAACGCCTGGCTGCGTATGACGCCCGTCCGGCCGATGCCGTCGTCGAACTGGACGCGGAAGCGGTCCGCCAGTCGGCGCAGGGCGATTTCGACGCCTTGACGGCCAGCCGGCATTCCATCCGTTATTTCACACCGGATCCGGTTCCTGCCGCCGCTGTGGATGCGGCGCTTGCGATTGCATCGCGGACCCCTTCCGCCTGCAACCGGCAGGCATGGCGGACGCATCTGTTCACCGGAGACCGCTGTCACGCGCTGCTGCGCTGGCAGGGCGGCTGCCGTGGTTTCGAAACGGAAATCGGCACCTGCATCCTGGTGACCGCCGACCGGCGGGCATTCCTTTATTACGAGACGCACCAGCCCTATGTGGACGGGGGAATGTATGCGATGAACCTGCTCAACGCATTGCATTTCAAAGGATTGGGAACGATTCCGCTCTCCTGCGGCTTCGAAGCGGAGAAATTGCTCGGTCTCAGGGACTTCGGCATCCCGGATTACGAGGTTCCGGTGCTGGTCATCGGCATCGGCTGCATGGAGCCGCATTTCCATGTGGCCGCTTCGGTCCGGAAACCGGTATCAGAAACCCACACGCAACAGGCATGAAGATCCTCCTTATCGACCAGCCCATCCGCAACCGCGGCGACGAATCGGCCCATAAGGCGCTGGTCCGTTCGCTGCTTGCCGCCGTTCCCGGGATCCGGATAACGGTCCCGTACCGCTATCCGGAGGCGGACATGGCCCCGTTCATGGTGCCGGGTGTGCAATATGTCCACACGGAGGAAGACCTTTTCTATTACCGCTGCCGCTTATACGGGGCGAAATACGGCCTCCGTTTCCTCTGGCACCTGGATCCGTCCATCCGCCGTCTTTCGGCCCTGTACCGGGAGGCGGATGCCGTCGTCAGTGCCCCCGGCGGGATCAATCTCGGCGGCTTCAAGGACTGGCACCACCTCTTTTATCTCCAACTGGCGCTCCATCTTCGGAAACCGCTGCTGTATTTCGGCCGCTCGGTAGGTCCTTTCCCGGAGAGCGACCCGGACCGCGTCCGATTCAAGCGGGAAGCGGGGAAGGTCCTGGACGGGATGCGCTTCATTTCCATCCGGGATGCGGTTTCGAAGACCTATGTGGGGGACCGTCCGTGCGTGGAGACGCTCGACAGTGCATTCCTGGAGCGTCCCGTTGCCGACATTCCGAAGGAAGTGCTTGATTATGTGGGAGAAAGCCCGTATTTCGTATTCGTTCCGAATGCCCTGGTCTGGCACTACCGCTACAAGGGAATGCCGCTGGAGACCATCCGGGACTTCTTTGCCGGCATGCTCTCTTCGCTCAAAGCGGCCCATCCCGGCTGCAAGGCGGTTCTCCTGCCGCAGCTCTATAACGGGCCGCATTGGATTGAGAATGACCGGCTTTTCTTCGAACAGGTCGCACCGGAGGGCGCTTTTGTCGCGCCGGATACCTACAGTTCGGACGTCCAGCAGGCCATTATCCGCAGGAGTGCCTTCCTGGTCGGCGCCCGCTACCATTCGGTGGTCTTCGCCATCAACAACGGCGTGCCTTTCGTGGCGCTCTCCTATGAACATAAAATGAGCGGTCTGGCTGCCTCGCTGGGCCTTTCCTCCCGTGTGGTGGACATCACGGATGCCGTGCGTACGCCTGAGGGCCGGGCAAGGGTCATTGCGGATACACTTGCCGTTCCGCTGGTTGCAGCTCCGGATGCAGGCCGGAAGGCCGCGGAGGTCGCGCAGAAGGGATTCGACGCGTTCCTGCAGGCTTTGAAGGAGGTTTGTCCATGAGAATCAGTGCCATCATACCGAACTACAACCATGCCCCTTTCCTGGAGGAGCGGATCCGGAGCATCCTGGCGCAGACCCGCCGGCCGGACGAGATCATCTTCCTCGACGACGCTTCGACCGATGACAGCCTTTCGGTTGTTTCCGCCTTTGATTGCTTTTCAAAAGTAATTGTCAATGAGAAGAATAGCGGTATGCCCTTCAAGCAATGGATGAAGGGGATCGAAGCGGCGACGGGGGACTGTGTCTGGATTGCGGAAAGCGATGACAGCTGCGAGCCCAGGATGCTGGAGCGGCTGGTTGAAAGCATGGAAGAGGGGAGTGTGCTCGCCTTCTGTCGTTCGACCGAAATCGGGCCGGAAGGCAATTCCCTCGGCATCCAGCGCTATCAGCGGGCCTTTTTCGAAGATTTCACGATGGATGGGCCGGGCTTCATCCGGCAATATCTGGCCCCGCGGAATGTCATTGCCAACGCCAGTTCGGTCCTGTTCAGCCGGAAAGCGGCGCTGGCGGTAGATCCTTCATTCACGGAGTTCCGGGGGGCGGGGGACATCCTGTTCTGGACAGGCATTGCCGCGCAGGGGAATGTCTCCTTCGTCGTGGATGCGATGAACCTCTTCCGGCAGCACGGCGCTAACCGGACGGCAGAGGATGCCGTGAGCGGCAGGGGCCTGCAGGAGTCGCTCCGGGTCTATCGCGAACTGGAGCGGCGGGGCTGGCTTTCGCCGCTCCGTTTCCGGCGCATCATCGCGGACAACCGCTACCGGCTCCTGTATGGTTTCCCGGATCTGCCGGATGCCGTCCGGGCGGAAGCCTTGCAGGCCTGGAAGCAAGGGCCCCTTGTTGATTTGATTGTTAAAGTGAAGCGCCTGAAGCATCTGATATGGAAGTAAGTGTCGTCATCGTCTGCATGAACAGGCCGGACCTCCTGTACCCCTGTCTGGAGAGCATCCGCTCCCATACGACCGTCTCGTATGAGCTGTGGGTTGTCGCCTATCGCTTCACGCCTGAAAACCTGGCGGCGCTTCGGAAGGACTATCCGGAAGCACATGTGGTGGTCAGCGACGGCCTCCGCGGTTTCTCGGAGAACAACAACCTCGCCCTGCGGCAGGTGCAGGGGCGCTACTGTTTCGTCGTCAATGACGATACGTATTTCTCCACGCCGGTCATCGACCGGCTGGTCGCCGATTTCGACCGGCTGCCGGCCGCCGCGGCGGTGGTCTCGCCGAAGATCTGCTTCCCGGACGGGCGGGTCCAGACCTGCGGCCGCGGACCCTGGACGGCCGGGCGCTGGATGGCCCACTATCTCCACCTGGTGGATGAAACGAAAAAGACCCGCTGGACGATGCACGGAGGCCTTTTTAGGACCTGGACCCTGAACGGGGCCTGCTTCCTGGCCCGGACCGACGCGTTCCGTGCGGCCGGCTGGTTCGACGAGACCTTTACCTTTACCCCGGAGGACATCGCCCTGGGCCACCGGTTCAATGAACTGGGTTACCGGGTTTATGCCGATGCGGACGTGGTCATCACCCACGTCGCCGGCGGGACGGTTTCGCCGCTGGAAGCGGCCATCAAGCCGACGCGTGTCCGCGGAGCCATCCTCTTCTATGGAAAGACGATGGTAAGTCGTTTTCTGCTTGGTTGTTACGTGTGGCTGATTGAAGCGCTGCGCAGCGTCCGGTACCGCTTTTCGGACCGGAGCGATCCGGCCGGCAGGAATGCCATCATGTACGCGACGGCCCGGAATGTGATGCGCATCGCCTTCAGCGGCCGGACGACGAAGGAGATCTTTACGGACTTTTATCACGAACTGCACCGATGAGCCCTCAGAAACTGCTTGTGATCGTTGTCGTCTACAACGGGATGCCGTGGCTGGAACGCTGCCTCGGCAGTGTTTCCGGGACCCGTTCGGAACTGCTGTCCGCCGTGGACCTTTTCGTCGTGGACAATGGTTCCACGGACGGCTCCGCCGATTTTGTGGCGGCCCGTTTCCCGGAAGCCATGCTGGTCCGCAGCGGGCAGAACCTGGGGTTCGGCCGTGCGAACAACCTCGGGCTGCAGCATGCGATCGAGAACGGATATGACGCTGTCTATCTCCTGAACCAGGATGCCTGGGTGCTCCCCGGAACGCTGGAGGAAATGGCCCGTATGGCCGCTTCCGCTCCCTGTTTCGGCATTCTCAGTCCGCTCCAGTGCCAGGCGGACGGGACGACCCTTGACCGGCGCTTCGAAAAATGGTTCCGGAAAGCCGGCGGTCTCTCGGCGTCCGAGCCGCTCCGCTCCCTTCCCTTCATCATGGCGGCGCACTGGCTCATCACGCGTCCCTGCCTGGAGAAGGTAGGCCTCTTTGCACCGATATTCCCGCTGTACGGTGAGGATGTAAACTACTGTGACCGTGCGAGATACCATGGTTTCAAGATCGGTGTCGCCCTGTCCGCCCGGGCGGTGCACGACCGGGCGGAGCGCCCCGTGGACAAGGCGCAGGAGATCCGCCTCAATTGTTTCGCCGGCAACCTCGCCCGCCTGTGCAACATCAACCGTCCGCTCTGGGAGCGCCTGGGCTATGTGACCCTGTTCACCGGCGTCAAAACCCTGAAGTACCGTTCCTTCAAGCCCTGGCATTATTGGCTGGAACTGGTCCGGATGCTGCCCGGGATCCGCCGTACCCGCAAGGGAACCTGCTGAACTGCCAGATTGTCAGAAAAAAGCCCTGGCAATCTTTTTGTTTATCCGTCGATTGTTCTTATATTTGTAAGATTTTGTACGTGTAAACAGATTCAGACAGACCCATATGGCTTTAGCAGACGTATTACGCAAGATATTCGGATCGAAGTCCGACCGCGACATGAAGGCGGTCAAACCGGTTCTGGACAAGGTGCTTGCCGCCTATCCGGCCATTGACGCCCTTTCCAACGACGGCCTCCGCGCCAAGACGGCCGAGCTCCGTGCCCGGATCATGGAAGTGGAAGCCCCGTTCGAGGAGCGCATCGCCGAGATCAAGGCGGAGCTGGAGAAGGAAATCCCGGTTTCCGAGAAGGAATCGCTGGCGACGGAGTCCGACAAACTGGTCAAGGAAGAGGACGAGGCGATTGAGAAGGTCCTGGAAGAGATCCTTCCCGACGCTTTCTCCATCGTCAAATCGACCGCCCGCCGTTTCACCCAGAATGAGACCATCGAGGTGACGGCCAATGATTTCGACCGCCAGCTCGCGACGAGCCACGATTTCGTCACGATCGAGGGCGACAAGGCCATCTACCGCAACCACTGGCAGGCCGGCGGCAACGAGGTGACCTGGGACATGATCCATTATGACGTCCAGCTGATCGGCGGCATCGTCCTGAACGGCGGCGTCAAGACCGACAAGAAGCAGCGGGGCTGCATCGCGGAAATGGCGACCGGTGAGGGCAAGACCCTTGTCGCGACGCTTCCGGTCTTCCTGAACGCGCTGGCCGGCAAGGGCGTCCATGTGGTCACCGTCAACGACTACCTTTCCAAGCGTGACTCCGAATGGATGGGACCGCTGTACATGTTCCACGGCCTCTCCGTGGACTGCATCGACAAGCATGAGCCCAACAGCGACGCGCGCAAGCGTGCCTATAACTGCGACATTACCTTCGGCACCAACAACGAGTTCGGCTTCGACTACCTCCGTGACAACATGGCCATCCGGATGGACGACCTCGTCCAGCGGAAGCACCACTATGCCATCGTCGATGAGGTGGACTCCGTCCTGATCGACGACGCCCGGACCCCGCTTATCATTTCCGGTCCGATGCAGAAGGCCGCCGACGACGAGCAGTTCATGGAGTTCCGTCCCTATGTCGAGAGCCTCTACACCAAGCAGCGCTCGCTCGTCACCCAGACGCTGAACGAGGCGAAGCGCCTTATTGCCGCCGGGGATGAAAACGAGGGCTCCAAGTTGCTCTACCGCTGCCACAAGGGACTCCCGAAGTACCAGCCGCTCATCAAGTTCCTCTCCGAGCCCGGCATGAAACAGCTCATGCAGAAGGCCGAGAACTTCTACATGCAGGACAACGAGAGCCAGATGTACATCGTGACCGACGACCTGTATTTCGTCATCAACGAGATCCAGAATACGGTCGATATGACGGACAAGGGCCATGATGTCCTCGCGAAGGCCGTCGGCGATTCCGATTTCTTCGTCCTGCCGGACATGGGCTCCGCCATCGCCGACATCCAGCACGACGCGTCGCTCAGCCTGGCCGAAAAACAGCAGAAGAAGGATGCCCTGATGGAGGATTTCTCCATCAAGACCGAGCGTGTCCATACCGTCATCCAGCTCCTGAAGGCCTATGCGATGTTCACCAAGGACATCGATTACGTCATCGTGGACAACAAGGTCAAGATCGTGGACGAATCGACCGGCCGTATCATGGAGGGCCGGCGCTGGAGCGACGGTCTCCACCAGGCGGTCGAGGCCAAGGAAAATGTCAAGGTAGAGGCTGCGACACAGACCTTTGCGACCGTTACCCTGCAGAACTACTTCAGGATGTACCACAAGCTCGCCGGTATGACCGGTACCGCCGAGACCGAGGCGGGTGAGTTCTGGGACATCTACAAGCTGGACGTCGTCGTGATCCCGACCAACCGGCCGGTCATCCGTGACGACCAGGACGATATCATCTACCGCACCAAGAAGGCGAAATTCAACGCCGTCATCGACCGGGTCGTCGAACTCTCCAAGGCCGGCAGGCCGGTCCTCGTCGGTACGACCGACGTCGAGACCTCCGAGCTCCTGGCGCGCATGATGCGCCTCCGCGGCCTGCAGCCGAACGTGCTGAACGCGAAGGAGCATGCCCGCGAAGCCGAAATCGTCGCCCAGGCCGGCCAGGCCGGGAAGGTGACGATCGCGACGAACATGGCGGGCCGTGGTACCGATATCAAGCTGACTCCGGAAGTGAAGGAGGCGGGCGGTCTCGCCATCATCGGCACGACCCGCCACGATTCCCGCCGTGTCGACCGCCAGCTCCGCGGCCGTGCCGGCCGTCAGGGCGACCCCGGTTCTTCGACCTTCTACATCTCCCTGGAAGATGACCTGATGCGCAAGTTCGGCTCGGAGCGGATTGCTTCCGTGGTCGATAAACTCGGCATGAAGGAAGACGAGGCGCTTGTCTCCAACATGCTCTCCAATGCGATTGAAACGGCGCAGAAACGCGTGGAAGAGAATCACTTCGGTGTCCGTAAGCACCTGCTCGAATACGACGACGTGATGAACTACCAGCGCGAGGCGATCTACAGCCGGCGCCGCAATGCGCTTTCCGGTGACCGCGTGGAGATCGATGTCCAGAACATGATGACGGACATGGCGAACATCTACGCCGAGCAGGCGAAGGGGATGAACTTCGAGGAGTTCCAGGAATTCATCATGGCCCAGCTCTCCATCGACCCCGGTTTCGATGAGGAATTCTTCTCCGACGCTGGTGTGGACGAGATCGCCGACAAGCTCCAGGCCCATATGCAGGAGGTCTATCAGCGCCGTATGGATGCGATGATCACGAAGGTCTATCCCTTCATCAAGCAGGTCTATGAGAAGCAGGGTTCCCTTTACCAGAACATCGCCATGCCGGTTTCCGACGGCAAGAAGATGCTCAATCTCTCCGTGAACTTGCAGAAGGCTTATGAGACCGAAGGGCGGGAAATCGCCAAGACCCTCAGCAAGAACATCGTGCTTTTCCAGATCGACGAGCATTGGAAGCAGCACCTCCGTGATATGGACGACCTCCGGGACAATGTCCGGAACGCCGCTTACGAACAGAAGGACCCGCTTGTCATCTACAAGCAGGAGGGCTATGCGCTCTTCTCGGAAATGCTCCAGGAACTCAACCGGGATGCGCTTTCCTTCCTTCTCCGTGCCTTTATTCCGCTCCGGGATGCGAATGCGGACCAGCCGCAGCGGGCGCCGCAGCCGCGGATGCCGCAGCGTGGCATGAACGAAATGCGGCGCACGGACCCGTCCCAGCTCTCCACGAACAGCGGCGAGCCCAAGTCGCGGATGCCGGTCCGTGCCGACAAGAAGGTCGGCCGCAATGATCCCTGCCCGTGCGGCTCCGGTCTCAAGTACAAGAACTGCCACGGAAAGGGTTTGGTATAGAATCAGTTGGACTAATAACAATATGGCTAAAACAATGGAACCGAACGTAAATGTGAACGAAGTGAGCAAAGTCTCCGCCGGAACTGTCATCAAAGGTGAGATTTCCACCCCGAACGACATCCGGATCGATGGTACCTTCGAGGGCAAGATCTTCTCGAAAGGCCGTGTCACTGTCGGCGAAAAGGCCGTTGTCAAGGGTGACATCATCGGCCAGAACGTCGATTTCCTGGGGACGATCAAGGGCGATTTCTATGTCAAGGACACGCTGTCCCTCAAGGGTGGCTGCGTCGTTGACGGCGACCTTCACATCAAGCGCCTGCAGGTCGAGCTCGACGCGAAATTCAACGGCAACTGCAAGATGATCGGCGAGGCTGATTTCGAAAAGATCGCCGCCCAGCTTTCCGGTCATCCGCAGCCGCAGCAGGCAGCCCCTGCCGCCGGCATCCCGCAGCCTCAGAAGTAGGGTCGTACTCCCTATTCAGAGGACCAGCCAGAGGGTGTAGGAATATGCCCTCCGGTTTATTGTCGTGTCCTGCAATCCATTCTGGCCCTGTGATGCGCCATGAATAGCACGCGCCTGGAAAAGGAAACTTTTGTATAAAAGGCAGAATTCATTATATTTGCCAACAAGTTGATCCCTAACCTTTCTGACACATGAAACGATTCATCGCAGTCCTTGCACTCCTTGCCGCCCTCCATGGCGTCTGTTCCGCCCAGCAAAAAGGCTTCCAGGGTTTCGTCTCCTTTGGCCGCAACGATTCCATCACCGCGGGCGAAATCGACAACGACGTGCTCACCTTAAAGGCATTCGATGTCGTCGGCGGCTATCGCTTCCTCCCGAACCAATTCGTCGGTGCGGGTGTCGAATTACAGTTTTCCGAGCTTTTGGAAGCCTGTCTCTTCAACATTTTCATAGATTACAGGGCGAACTTGAAACCGCTTGGGGCCTGGACTTCCTTCGTGGACGTGAGAGCGGGATGCATTCCGGGAGGCGATGATCTCGGATTCAGTGTCGGCACTTTCTATGGCTTTCATTACGCAATCCATGCGAACACCGGTCTCATGGCCATGCTGGGAATCCAGGCGCTTCGTAAGGAAAATGCCACCCTTTTCGGCCCCGGCGTCCGGTTCGGCTTCACGTTCTGACGGCCGGCTCCTGGTTATACACATTCCGCAGCTTCGGGGCTTTTGAGACGCTTCGAAGCTGCGTTGTTTATGTCTGCCAGCTAGCCGAGCGGGTAAAAGAGCGAAGCGGGACTGTAGCGGCTGGCCCAGCTCTTGTCGTAAAAACGGCGGACGGAGCGGGAGTTGAAATGCAGGAAATAATTCTGCCAGGCGCGGTTAAAGAGAAGCCGGAAGTCGGCTGCACCGGTTTTTCCCCTCTGAAGAAGAGCGAAGGTGATGTACACGGACAGGATGAAGGCGGTGGCGTCTTCCGATTCATCGGCAAGCTGCCGCCGGCTTTGTGCGCCCAGCCGTTCCATCTGGACGAAGGAGAGGTCGGCGGCCGCATCGGCAATCGCGGCGTCCGTCGCGTCGGGGGAATAGAGGGCCGCAGCGTAATTCTCTCCGCGGAACTTATTTTGTACCAACTCTTTGATAAGGGCCTCGCGGAAAATGTTCACCGGGGGATGGAACAGTGCCTGGGCTTTTTCGGGATGCAGCAGCAGGTCCATCCCGACGAAGTCATGCGCCCCCTCCTCGGGAATCTCGGTCTCGAGGACGGTCCGGATGGACCCCATCAGCGCCTGGTACGCCTTCTCTGCTTCTGCGGCATTCATCGCAATCAATCGAAGCCGCAATTTACGAAAAACTTCCAAAAAATGAAAATCGGAGTTTGAGAGGGCGCAGCCCCTTCAATGAAGCGAAGCGGTATCTCCGCAAAAAAGCTGACCGTTCCCGGTCAGCTTTTTTGTGGAGATGGGCGGACTCGAACCGCCGTCCAAACGTCGCACCAGGCGGCTTTCTACACGCTTATCCTTCCTTTGATTGTCGGGTTCGGGCTGCCGGAAGGCGGGCGACCTGTCACCGTAGCCTTTGAAACTTGGCCGGTTTTAAAGGCGTCCACCGGTGCGTCCCGCTTGAATGATACCCCTGGGCCGGAACAGAGCGGGCGTAAAGTCCGAGGGATACTCGTCGGCGGCGCAGCCTTGGCGTCGCGGATTAAGCTAAATGACTGAGTCAATTAGGCAGCGAGTGCATAATTGTTGTTGCCAACTAATTTTTCGGGATCTGGGATTAACGGGCAAGGTCCCCACGCCCGGCGTGCTTACCGTCCGACATCGGCGCTGTCAAAACCAGAACATCCCCATTGTCGTCGATAGACGGTGCAAAGCTAATGAAAGTTTTCCGGATTGGCAAATCCGTCAGCGGGCGTCCGGGATGTCCGGCAGGATGCGACGGGCCGTCATGTACCGCATCAGGAAATAGGGGCTGGAATAACGGACCGTCGTTACGCCGGCGGTCGTGCCGCAGTGGATGAAGGTGAAATCACCGTGTTCCAGATCCCTGTCGACGACGATCCCGATATGCCCGATGTCCCGGACGCCGCGTTTCTTCCCGAAGAAGACCAGGTCGCCGCGCTGCAGGTCCGTCACGCGCCGGATTTCCTTGCCGACCTTGATTTGTGTCCAGGTGTAGCGGGGAATCTCAATCCCGACACCGGCATAAACGTGCCGGACGAAACTGGAACAGTCGAATTGTTTCGGCCCAACGGCGCCCAGTTTGTACGGCGTCCCCTTGTAGTGCATGGCATACCGGATCAGCGAATCGGCAATGGCGCCTGAAGTATCCGCCGGAAAAGCCGTGACGACGGAATCACAGGGCATCAATTGGGCGTGCAGTGGCACGCCCGCAAGGAATAGGAATGCGTATAGAAGGATCCGAAATCTCATTTCCGTCGCAAATATACGCATCCCTATCCAAAAATCAGACCGTATCGAAAACAATCCACCCGCGCGTGACACTCAGGAGCCGGTAGGGAAGGCCGCCGCTGTCGGTTTCCGAGGCCAGTCCATACTGGTTGTGGCCGTTTTTATCCGTCCCGGCCGGGATGAATCCCGGGATATCCGCCGGGTAAATGCCCATCACGAAATTGATGTTCCCGCTCCTTTCCAGGTCTCCGACGGAATAAAAGTGACCATAATAAGTATCGATGAGTCCGGGATAGATCCGGTACACTTCGCCGGACGGGTAGCAGATGCCGTCTTCGCTGCGGAGGATCCGCTCATAGCGCGTGAGGTAAATCCTGTCTTCCGGCCGCTGCGCCTGGTGGTTCAGACCGTACCAGTCGTTGTCGTCGGACTGGTAATATATACCGTTTCCGACGGAATACAGATTGCTTTCATCGAAGTGGTCCAGGATGAACGGATGCCCGGTCATGCGGGTGTACAGGTCGTTGAAAGGGCTGTCCTCCGCGTCGGGGACCGCGATAATCGAGCAGGACGCCCAGCCGTCGCCGGTCCTTTCCCGGTCAGGATGAAGCAAGGCCTTGCCTCCGATGGCGCCGTGAAGGAACACTTCCACGTATCCGATGCATTTATTCAGATAGCGGTGCGTCCGTGCATTCTCAATGGCAACGGAAACGGCAACCTTGCCATGGGCATGTTCTCCCTCCTTCCCGCAGGTCACGGTCAGGACATGCGTGTTTCCGGCGGACAGCGAGAACTGCATGCTCTCACAGTCTTGAGACGACTCCAGCAGGGGACTGGCTTCGACGTGGAAAACCGGCGCATTGATGTGCCCCTGGATGGGAATGGAAACGGTCATCGCCTCTTCATGGGGAAGGAGCGTGTAGTCGTCGATCCGGGCCAGGCACGTGTTTTCATCCGACATCGTTTCGAAAGGATTGATGCAATAGACGGGGACGGAGGGCGATCCGGCCTGCGGGCAGTCCACGGCGCGCGCGCCGGCCCGGCCGACGGGAGCGGAGAAACCGGTCGGGATACCGTCCACGTTCGATATCCAGACATCGCCGGAGGCCGTATTGCATGTAAGGAATTGTCCGGTAACGAAATAGACAGGCCGGAGGAAGCGGTCGAAGAGGGCTTCGTCCAGTTCGGCTCCCCGGCGGAGCGGTGTTCCCTCAGCAGTCGTGTACTGGCAATCGATGGCCTCGGCATCCCCGTCCGGATGCAGGTGCAGGGAAGGATTGGAAATGCGCAGCACCGGGGCGGAAACCGTCACGCTGAAGCGCCCCAGTTCCTCTCCTGTCGCCGCGTCGAGGACGGCGACACTGGCGTCGCCAAGCCCCGTCGCGAGGATGTCGCAGGACTTTGTTCCGGGCGTGAGCCGGATGACGCCGGCTCCGGACAGGAGCTGGAAGCGGATCTGGTTCACACCGGAAGGGAGTCCCTGCACGCTGACACGGCCTTTTTGGGCGAGATACTTGGGAACCAGGTGGGTATCCATGGAGAACAGACCCGGGCGGAAGACGCTGACCGTGGCCTGCGCGCGCTTTTTGCCGTCGTGCGTCGCCGCGAAGAAAGAAAGGACGGACCCGGCCTCCGCGCCGTCCGGGAGCGGGAAGGCCAGCAGGAAGACCGGGTTTTGCCTTTCCGGCGGGAGCGGATCGTCGTGGTAGATTTCCGCGGTCTCCTCATCGCCCATGTCATTCCCGCATTCGGGGCAGAGAAAGTAACCGGCACCGTCATCGGTGAACAGGTTCCGGAACCAGGCGAGGCGGAGACCGTGTGCGCCGTTTTTCGGATAGCCGGAAAAGACATGGTCACAGTCATCGCAGACCACATCGATGCCGGTATACCCCGTCGGCGCGGTGACGCTGCCGCCACTGATGTAGCGGGAGACATCTGCTTGATAACCAGCCAGGTATCCGGGTCTGGCTCCCAGTCGGGAGACCGTCCGGTCGACCCCCTCTTCGCTGTAGGACGGCCGGAGGATGGCCATTCCGCCGAGGGCGACGGATTCGGAAAGGGGCGTGAGTGTCAGTTCCCGTCGGTCGGACAGGTCGCTCGTGTCGATTTTCCAGGACCCTTCGATATCGAGTCCGGCAGCCGTCAGCGTCAGGGTCAGCGTATAGGGGGTATTGCGTCGGATGTCGAAATTGGCGGTATTGTCCCGGCCTGGATAGAAGCGGTAGCGGGCGGTTCCGCCGACCCCGAACCCGCTTTCGAAGGCGACTTCCGCTTCGATGTAGGTGCACAGGTCCGGATTGTACCCGGCTGCACTGAGCGCGTCGGCCGTTTTCCGGGCCGGATCCGTGTTTCCCGGAAGCAGGTCGCCCTGGAGATTCTCCGGGAGATACAGGGTCCATCTCCCCTCGGCGTCGGCTTTCCGTGTGATGTCGGCTTCATAAGGGGAGACAAGCCCGTGGTCGGTCAGGCGGGCGTCGAAAGGTGCGACGCAGCGCGCGATGTTCCTCACCTTGACGGACCGGATGGTTACGGTATAGTTCCGGAGCAGGTTCTCGTCCGGCAGGATGCGGAGGTCGATCCGGGCGAAAAGGCGCTCGGCCGGAAGGCGGATAACCCCGTCGTCCGACGCGAGTCCGGACGGGGCCGCCAGGGTCACTGCGCCAGCCATCGGCACGGCCCGCCACTGGTCATGATAGCGGATGAAACCGCCGGAACTTTCTAACGGATAATGATGTACATATTCCCTGAGCGCCGATTCCCGGAGCGGGACCGTATCTTCCGTCAGGTCGCCTGTGAGCACATAATAGCTGTATGGATGGTCGCGGTTCAGGACGACGGGATCCCCGGGTGCACCGGTATGGACCAGGTCGCCGGTCTTTGCATAGACGGCGACGACGGCTTGCCGGATATCGGAGGCCTCTCCTTCCGAAAAGCAGCTCCGGGTGGATTCCGTTTCCGCGTCGATGCAGAATGTATAGGCTTGTTCCGCCGCCTGCGGAACGGGCTCCACCGGTACCGGGAAGCCCTGGCATGCCACCAGCAGGAGCGGAAGGATACTGAGAGAGGGTTTTTTCATGGTCAGATGGTGAGGGTCAACGTTTCTCCGCCGTCCCAGTCCAGGATCCGGACCTGGATCCGGGTGGCGGTGTAATCGAGTTCCAGGAGAAAATCTTCCAGCGAAGGGAGCGTCCAGTCATATCCCGCTTTTTCCATCCATTCGCCGAGCGGCAGCTCCCATGCATCGCCTTCCGTGCCGCTGACTTCCAGCAGGAGACCGCTGTCGGTCCCTTGCCGGGGAAGACGGAAGCGGATGGCACCGTCCGGCTCCCTTCGCGTGGAGAAGGAAAGCGGAGCGGGTTGCGGGGTGAGATCGGCCCGTGAAAAGGCGGCAAAGCGGCTTCGGACCGCATACTGCAGGGATGTCGGCTCCTTCTCCCGGAGCGTGACGGTGCAGAACTGCTTGCGTGCCAGCGCGGAAACATGGACTTTCTCCGCATGGCAGTCGACGGATGCGGCAAAGGCGTAGATGCTGTCCGGGACCATCCCTTCCGGACAGGTGATCCGGTCCGGGCCGACCTGCGTCTGCATCCCGGGGTGGACGACGGATATGGTATATACCCCTTTCCGGATGTCCGCGTGCCAGCTGAAGGCATCCCGCAAGCCGCTGACCGGGGGATAATTACCGCTTCTCACCTGCAGGTCCGGGATGCCGCCGATGGCTGCAAAAGGCAAGAGATCGACTTCCAGCCGGCAGGGGCACTCCGCCCTCTCCTCCTTGATGGAACAGGAGGAGAGGAGGAGGGCTGCAAGAGAGGGGAATAGCCAGGCTCCGCGCATGGTCCTAGATGGTAATGGTTCCGTTTTCGCCGATCAGGACCTGCTCCCAGTCGAGGACGTTGATGGTGATGGTCGCCTGGGAGGACTGGATGGGCTTGTTTTCGTCCCCTTCGATGTCATCGTCGCCGTCGGACGGATTGCCGACGCGGGTGATGACCAGTTCCTTGACTTCGTAGGATTTGTTCCGTTCCACCGTGCCGGCCACCAGCAGGGGATAGGTGTAGAACTGGCCCGCGATCTTTGCCTCGACAACGAGCAGCGTGTTCTTTTGCGCATTGCTGTTCGGATAGGTGTAGAAGGAGTAGGAGGTCGTGTGCGAGTTGTTGTATGAAACGCTTGCAGGGGAGTTTAATTTCCTGTAAATCAGGTCGTTCGGAGCCGATGAATCGTTTAGTTTGCTGTCGGCGAACCAGCGGATGGACGAGGCCTGCGAGGCATCGTAGCAGATGTTTCCGACGACGTTGGTCAGGAAGATGCGGGTGATGATGAAGGACGAAGCCTGTGTGGGATTGGTGAGTTTGTTGGTGATCTTGTCGATCTTGAAACGGGCGGCCAGCCGCTCGACGTCCATGTCAACCGACGTCGTCGCCCCGAGGGTCTGGCTTTTCATTCCGGTCATGACGAAACGGCTCCGGGTGTTGTTCGCCAGAAGGGAAACTTTCTGCTGCAGGCCGGACAGGGAGGACACCGACGTGAGGCTTTCTTCCGTATTCACGACGGCATACAGGGTCCGGGGCCCCTGGGTTGCACTCAGCGTAAGGCTCGTTCCGTTGTTCTGGCCATGCGCATCGAGTACATCACCCCGGAATGCACAGACGTCCAGCGTACTGACCGTCGCTTCCTGCGGCGTATCGGCTACCGTCGCACGGGTCTGAGGGGCATCAATGCGTACATTGACGATGGCAGGTGACCCTGGTTCGCTGCATGCGGTCACAGCGGGTTCATTCTTGTTGCAGGCGACGAGTGCCAGCAGGGCGGCAAATGCCGCGCAATAACGATGTTTGTTCATGATAAATAGAATGTTAAAGGGTTTGAATTAAAGCTTTTCTTCATAGGATATCGGAGCGTTCCAGTCCTCCGGTACGACGGTGAAGCGGAAGGTACCGCTCTCGACCGGGATGTCCGGGTCGGCGGATCCGGGCCGCTGCAGGGTCAGGTCGACCCGGTACGATTTGTTCTCTTCCAGCCGATCCAGCGTAAGCGGGTAATAGCATCGGATGTCGCCCAGCATGCAACTGAATACGAGTCGTGTTTTTCTGGGCGTAAAGACAGACCCGCCCATATGGTCTGCCGTTATGGGATTGGGATAGGCATACAGGCGCGCGTCGCAGTTCCAGTCAGCGCCGGGGGCAATATTCCCTCCGGTCAACGGTGCCTGTGCGGCCAGGTCGCTTCCCCGGTCCAGCAGTTTGTTGCACCAGCGGGATGGCATGGAACCGGAACCGAGTGTCCGGTCCGCGGCGATGTTGGAGAGTTGCAGGGTGGGGGAGGCGATGGTCCGACCGGCGGGAAGTGCGTTGTGGATGCTGCCGACATGGACCCGTGCGACCAGGCGTTTGACCGCGATGAAGCAGGAGGTGGTTCCGGATTCCCGGACGAGGATATTCCCGGCGGAACCCGCCATGACAAGACCCCCGTCCGCACCGCTTACGAGCGCATTGTCGGTCAGAAGGAACTTCTTGGTTGACAGTGTGTTGAAATCCGGGATACCCCGCAGGTCCTCCGTCAGGTTCGCGATGACCCAGATGTCGACCTGACCTGTCGGGACCGTCAGTTCCGTGCTGTAGGCCGCCGTCCCTTCCGGAAAAACGGTCTTGTGCCAGCAACACAGGGTTCCTCGTCTGTCAAAGAGGAGAAACTGGGCGTTCCAGATCCTTTTTTCGGCTTCCGTCGATGCCGCGGCACGGGTTTCGGGGGAGCCCAGGACGATGTTCAGCCGGCCTGTTTCCAGCGGCGGGCGCTCTGCCGAGCAGGCGGTAGCAAGCAGCAGGATGGGGAGCAGGAACCTGTTCATATCTCTTCTTGTTTGGCGTGAAGGTTATAGCGCCGGATAAGGACGGATATCTCCGGATCCAGGTTGCCCCGGTGGACGAAACTCCGGTTCTGGGCACAGGAGCGGATGTAGCATTCCACAGCGCTGCGGTCGTCGCCCCTCCGGCTGTAGAGGATGGCCAGCATGTAGTTGACCCGGTCCGTCCGCTCCAGCCCCTCAAGGATTTGGAGGGCCGTTGCATTGTAATCCATGGCGCAGTAAGCCACGGCGCAGTTATAGTCTTTATACGGCCGGAGAAGGGAAACGGCGCGTTCATAATCCGCATCGCGGATCGCCTGGACGCCGGCCATGTAGGTGCTGTCGAGGACGGTGCTCCTGACCGTATCCTTCTGCATGCCTTTCCGGTGGAGATGGAAGTCGAAGCGGACGGTCCGCAGCCGTGGATAAAGGTGTTCACGCATATACCGGTATCCGCCGAGTTTCTGCAGGTCCTTCTCCCGCAGATCCGGGTCCTGGATGGCCTCCAGGGCCATATAGCGTTCCCTGTCCGCTCGGGAAAGCACCGTGTCGCGCTGCACCAGAGCATCCAGCATGGTCCAGTTCTCCGGGTCGCTTTCGGCTATGAAACGGACCGGTGTCGGGCCGGCTTCCGCGTCGACGTCGCCGACGGACAGCCGGAATCCGCAGCTGGCCGTGACGGAATCCGTCCAGTGCCGCATAAAGCGGTTGAAGTAGTCCGAAACGGCGTCGGAACGCCGGACGGACAGCTGGCGGTTCCGGGCGTAACTCCCTTCCGGTGAACAGGAAGCACGGACGACGACGGAATCCAGTTCGAATTCCCGGTTTTCCATGATGGAAACGAAATTGGACCGGATGCGCCGGATCTCCTCGCCGTTGTTGCCCAGGCGCGGCAGGATCTCGGCACTGTTGACCTTGAAATCGATGTAACAGGCGGTCTGGAGTTCGACCTTCCTTTCGAGAACATGGGTCAGATAGTGCTCCCGGTCATCGACAAGGCCTCCGATGGAACTGATATAGAAGGCGAGGGGCTCGCTCTCCGGGACTTCATAGATTCTCCGGTCCTCCGCGAAGATGCCGCCGGCAAGGGTGATTTCCGCTTTCCGGAGTTTCGGCCGGGTATGGATGGTCTGGACATAATCATAGATGAGGTCACCGCCGCCGGCATGGATGACGGTGTCGAGGCGCAATCCTTCCGTGACAATCGGAACGCGGACGTACCGACGGTACATCTCGTCTTTCCGCTCCCGGCGCAAACGGTTAAGGGACAGGCGGATCCGGTCCATGTAGTGGTCGATGGCCTGCTTTTCGGTCACGCCGAATGCGGAGGCGAACTGCTCTTCGGAAACATAGGAACTGTCCGTCCGGAAGCGGTACAGGGCGGGGATATTGCGCTTGAGGAAAGTCTCGAGCTGGAAACGGTCGATGAAGACGGTGGTATCGGAAACGATGGTGGCAAGGAAGCGCTCATACCGCTGGTATCCGCGCAGTTGGGCCTTCCGATAGGCGCTTCCCGTAATAAAGATCGGGTTCAGCGCCACCGTGTCCCCGAGCATGGAAAGCCGCGGGAAGAAGCGGAGCTGCCACTCGCTGTCCTGCATCGCCTGCGGCACCGTGATCCGGAAGCGTAGGTCCACCCGGCCGCTGCGCTCGGCGACGTTGCGGAAACGGGAAGTGACGACGGCTGCCTTGATCACGTCCGTTGCGACCATTTCCCCGTTTTCATCTTTGACCGCGCGCATGATGAGGACCTTGTTGCCTTCCGGGTCTTCGACGACCATCGTATCCGCCGGTGCCGGTATGCCGACGGACAGTTCGGGCAGTTCCTGCTCTTCCGTCAGGCTGATGCCGGGGGAGAGCGCATGGCTCCGGATGCGGCTGATCTTGCGTTCCGAGGCGCAGGAAAGGACCAGGGCCGCTGCGACGAGCAGCGTATATTTCTTCAGAAGTTGCATTGCGCCGTGACCTGTTCTTCCAGGATTTCGATATCGGTGACATAGATTTCGGAAAGGGTCCGCTCGCTGCCGTCCGTCGATGTATATTTATACTGGCGGATGCGGCCGACCAGATGGACGCAGCGGCCCCGCACCAGCTGGGTGAGGTCCGGGGTGTTCCGTCCCTCCCAGAGGACGGCGTTGTGCCAGGTCGTTTCGACGATGGGCGTTCCTTCCCGGTCTTTGTACACATAGTCCGTTGCGACGGAGAAGCGGGCGCACTGGGCTTCCCCGTACTTGTTCAGGGACGCATTCCCGATGCGTCCGATGACTTCGATTCTGTTGAGCTGTTCCATAACGATGGGAATTGAAGGGTTGTACATCCGGGGCGGCCCCGGCTGGAGTCCGCCGCCGGTTGCAAAGTAAACGGGGCAGCGGGCATCCTGCTCCCGCCACCCCGGCAACCCATGTCGGATTTTTCCCTTTTCGATGCGAATTGCATGTTTCCGACGGTTTTTTCAGCCAAAAAACGGCGGATGCGGAATTAATTCCGATGATTTCCGTTTCCCTATGATCCTGCTGAAACGGAAAAACTTTCGTTTCTTTTTCGTGAAACCATTGTTATTCTCTGCGGAATGCCCATCTTGGCCCCAAAGTGTGAAAGACATGAAGACGACGAACCGCCTCCGCCCCGTGGACCCGCAGTACTGCATCCAGTGCGGGAAGCCGCTCCCTCCCGGTCGTCCCGACCGGAAATTCTGTTCCGCGCAATGCAAGAACCGGTGGCACAACGCCCAGACGGGGCGCTACAACAACTACCGCCTCCGCGTGATCAGCGCCCTCGACAAAAACCACCGGATCCTCCTGCAGCTCCATGATGCCGGGATCCGTTCCGTCCCGAAGATCGAAGCCCTGTCCATGGGATTCCAGCCCGATTATTTTACCGGCTGCAACGGGGTCCGGAGCCATGTGGAATACATCTGTTTCGACATCCGGTATCATGTCTCGATGAACCGCATCTGGGGCATCGTCCGTTTCGAGCCCCTCCTGCTGGGACTATAATGAAAACCCCGGACGAGCCCGTCCGGGGTAAGTGTATAACTGAATGTAAATCAGGTTATTGCTGCTGTACCTTCTTCTGCGGGTCCTTGAACAGGATGGCGAAGAGGACGCCGACGACGCAGGCATAGCCGGCGAAAATGTACCAGGCGGTGGACCAGCTGGCGGGGTTCTCGAAGACGCCGACGGCATCGACGACCGCACCGGCGGCAAGGGTGCCGATGGTCGCGCCGAGCCCGTTGGTCATCAGCATGAAGACGCCCTGGGCGCTGGAACGGATGTCCTCGGAGGTGTTTTCATTCACATACAGCGAGCCGGAGATGTTGAAGAAATCGAAGGCGACGCCGTACACGATGCAGCTCAGGATGAAGAGGATGACGCCCGGCATGGCGGGATTGCCCGCGCCGAAGAAGCCGAAGCGGAAAACCCAGGCGAACATGGCGATGAGCATCACTTTCTTGATGCCGAACTTTTTCATGCAGACCGGGATAAGCAGGATGCAGAGGGTCTCGGAGAGCTGGCTGATGGCAATCAGGGCGTTGGAATTCTTGACGGCGAAAGTGTCCGCCAGGGCCGGATCGGCGCCGAAGGAGCCGAGGAAGGTGTTGGCATAGCCGTTGGTGATCTGAAGGGAGGCGCCGAGGAGCATCGAGAAGATGAAGAAGATGGCGAACTGGCCGTTCTTGAACAGGGCGAAGGCCTTGAGGCCGAAGGCGTCGGCGAGGCTCTTGGATTCGCCGCGGTTGGTCGGGCAGGCGGGCATCGTCAGGGCGTAGCCGCAGAGGATGAGGGAGATGATGCCCGAAGAGAACAGCTGCGTGTAGGTATCCTGCATGGCCACGCCGCCGATCTTCAGGAAATTGGTCAGGAGCATGCTGCAGATAAAGCCGACGGTCCCGAAGACGCGGATGGGCGGGAAGTCCTTGACGGGATCCATCCCGGCCTTGCCGAGGGCGTTGTAGGCCACGGAATTGGAGATGGCGATGGTCGGCATGTAGAAGGCGACGCTGATGCTGTACAGGACGAACAGGGGCGCGAACTGGATCGCATCTCCCGCCTGCATGCAGTAGAGGCCCGCGCCGATCATGAAGATGCCGGCAAGGCCGTGGCAGAGGGAGAGGGTCTTCTGGGCCTGGATGTAGCGGTCCGCCACGATCCCCATCAGGGTCGGCATGAAGATGGATACGATGCCCTGCATGGCGAAGAACCACTTGATCTGCGGGCCGAGCCCGGCATTTCCGAGATACCGGCCGAGGGAAGTCAGGTAGGCGCCCCACGCGGCATACTGGAGGAAATTCATCAGGATGAGCCTGACGGTCAGTTGTTTATTTTTCATCTGCAAACGGTTTTGGTTCTGGTCGATACGTGTGTATTCATGCAAATGTACGAGAAAAATCCGAAAAATTGCTATCTTTGAAGGATTAAACGAGAATAGATGTTCAGTTTCCGCAAGACCGCCACCGATCCCGCCTCCTCCGCCCGCGCGGGGATCATCGAGACCGACCATGGCTCCATCCATACCCCCATCTTCATGCCCGTCGGGACCGTCGGCTCCGTCAAGGGCGTGTATCACAGGGACTTGGAGGAGGATATCCGCGCGGAAATCATTCTCGGCAACACCTACCATCTCTATCTCCGTCCCGGACTGGACACCCTCCGGAAAGCCGGCGGCCTCCACCGCTTCGAGCACTGGGACCGCCCGATCCTGACGGACAGCGGCGGCTTCCAGGTCTTTTCGCTGGCCCCGATCCGGAAACTGACCCCGGACGGCTGCCGTTTCGCCTCGCACATCGACGGCTCCCGGCATACCTTCACGCCGGAGAACAACGTCGATACCCAGCGGATCATCGGCGCGGACATCATCATGGCCCTCGACGAGTGCTGCCCGGGCGATGCCGACGTGCGCTATGCGGAAAAGTCCCTGCGCCTCACCCAGGGCTGGCTGGAGCGTTTCGCCCGCCATTTCGACGAGACGGAACCGCTCTACGGCTATGGCCAGGTGATGTTCCCGATCATCCAGGGCTGCGTCTATCCGGACCTGCGTCGCCGGGCGGTCGAACATGCCCTCTCCCTCGACAATGCCAACCGCGGCGGCTATGCCGTCGGCGGCCTGGCGGTAGGGGAGCCGACGGAGAAAATGTACGAGATGCTAGAGGTGACATGCCCGCTCCTCCCGGCGGACAAGCCCCGCTACCTGATGGGTGTCGGCACCCCCGCGAACATCCTGGAGGGCATTGCCCGCGGCATCGACATGTTCGACTGCGTCATGCCGACGCGCAACGGGCGCAACGGGATGCTCTTCACCTGGAACGGGATCATGAACATGCGGAATGCCAAATGGACGGACGATTTCTCCGAACTCGACCCCGCCGGCGCTTCCTTTGTCGACCATTATTACACGAAAGCCTACCTCCACCACCTTTTCATCGCGAAGGAGATGTTCGCCGCGATGGTGGCGACGGAGCACAACCTCGCCTTCTATCTCGACCTGGCCCGGACGGCCCGGATGCACATCGAGGCGGGGGATTTCGCCGCCTGGAAAGAAGTGACGGTCAATAGGTTGCAGCAACGCCTCTGATATGCTTGGACTGAAGAGAATCGACTGGTACATCATGAAGAAGTTCCTCATGACCTTCTTCCTCTCTCTGATCCTGATCATCGGGATCGTCATCATCTTCGACATCAGCGAGAAGATCGACGATTTCGTCTCCAAGGAGGCGCCGCTCAAGGCGATCATCGTCGATTACTACGTGAACTGGGTCCCGTACTTCATGAACATGTTCAGCCCGCTGTTCGTGTTCATTTCGGTCATCTTCTTCACCTCGATCATGGCCGCGAATTCCGAGGTCATCGCCATCCTCTCCTGCGGCATCAGCTACCACCGGATGATGGTTCCATACCTGATAACCGCGACGCTGATCGCGCTCCTGTCCCTCGCCCTGAACCTGTGGGTCATCCCACGTGCCAATGCGCCGCGCGTGGCTTTCGAGCAGAAATATATCAAGCGGCACCGGGTCACGACGGGGCGCGATATCCACTATAAGCTGGAGGACGACCGTTACGTCTATATGGAATCCTTCAGCACCTGGAACAACACGGCGTACAATTTCACCCTCGAGGAACTCTCCGAAAACGGGCTGGTCAGCAAGATATCCGCCGAATCCGCGCGCTGGGACAGCACCACCGCCTCCTGGCGGCTCCGCAATTATTTCATCCGGGACTATGGCACCGGCCTGCAGGACCGCGTCCGTTCCGGCAAGCAGCTGGATACGGTCCTCAGCCTGACGGTGGACGATTTCTACCGCAACAAATACACCATCATCCAGCTGGACCGCAACCAGCTCAACGAACTCATCCGGACGCAGCGGGCCCGCGGCGACAACAATGTCATGTTCGCCGAGATCGAGAAGAACAACCGGCTGTCCATGCCCTTCTCCGCCTTCATCCTGACCATCATCGGCGTCTCCCTTTCGACGCGGAAGCGCCGCGGCGGCATCGGCTGGAACATCGCCCTCGGCATCGCCCTGGGCTTCTCCTACATCCTGTTCATGAAATTCAGCGAGATGTTCGTACACACCGGTACGCTGCCGGCCTCCATCGCCCTCTGGCTGCCGAATGTCCTGTACCTGATTATCGCCGCCTTCCTCTATCACAGAGCATCCCAGTAATGAAAGTCCAGATCATCAACCGCTCGGCCTGGCCCCTTCCGCAGTATGCGACCCCGCAATCCGCGGGGGTAGACCTGAAGGCCAACATCACGGAACCGATTGTCCTGAAGCCTCTTGCACGTACGTTTGTGCCGACGGGGCTGTTCATTTCCCTGCCGGCGGGATTCGAGGCGCAGGTGCGTCCGCGCAGCGGCCTCGCCGCGAAACACGGCATCACTGTCCTGAATTCGCCCGGAACCATCGACGCGGATTACCGCGGCGAAATCTGCGTCATCCTGGTGAATCTCTCCGACACGCCTTTCGAGATCGTCCCCGGCGAACGGATCGCCCAGATGGTCATCGCTCGGCACGAACAGGTGGAATGGGAACAGGTGGATGTGCTGGACGAAACGCAACGGGGTGCCGGCGGCTTTGGGAGCACTGGTGTCAAATGATTGGATATTATGCATTTATATGATATTTTCCGCGCCTCTGCCGGCGTCAATACCGATACGCGGACCCTTAAGGAAGGGCAGCTTTTCTTCGCGTTGAAAGGGGAGAACTTCGACGGCAATGCCTATGCGCTGCAGGCGCTGGAGGCCGGTGCCGCCTATGCGGTCGTCAATGATACGCTGGAGGCGGACGACCCCCGTCTGATCAAGGTGCCTGACACCCTGAAGGCCCTGAAGGAACTGGCGGCATGGCACAGGAACCATGTTTGCGGCGACCGCCGCCTGCCGGTCATCGGACTCACCGGCACGAACGGCAAGACGACGACGAAAGAACTGATCCGTGCCGTCCTGGCTGCGAAATACAAGGTGGTCGCCACGGAGGGAAACCTGAACAATGACATCGGGGTCCCGCTCTCGGTCCTGAAGATTACGCCGGATACGGAGATCGCCGTCATTGAAATGGGCGCCAGCCATCCGGACGACATCGCGGCGCTGACCCCGGTCTCCCAGCCGGACTTCGGCCTGATCACCAATGTCGGGAAGGCCCATCTGCTGGGCTTCGGCAGTTTCGAGGGCGTCAAGCGGGCGAAGGGGCAGCTTTACGACTATATCGAGGAACACGGCGAGTCCGTTTTTATCAATGCGGATGATCCCGTCCTTGCTGAAATGGCCGCGGAACGCTGCCTGATCACGATTCCGTACGGTATCCACCAGCAAGGCGCCGAGATCCTTCCGATTACGGCGGAGCATCCGCTGCTGCGGATCCGCCTGGCGGGAAAGGTGATCCGGACGCACCTGGCCGGCGTTTACAATGCCACGAACGTCCTTGCCGCCATCGCGGTCGGACGCCATTTCGGCGTATCCCTTGCCGATGCAATCGCCGCCGTCGAGGCCTATGTCCCCGCCAACAACCGCTCCCAGATGACCCGGACGGAGCGTAACCTCCTGATAGAGGACGCTTACAATGCCAATCCTTCGAGCATGGCCGCCGCGCTGGAGAGTTTTGCCGCCATCCGGGAGCCTTCCAAGGTCGTTCTTCTCGGCGATATGCGGGAACTCGGTGTCGATTCCCTCGCGGAGCACCGCGCCGTCGTCCGTCGCCTTGCCGCGATGGACCTGGAACAGGTCTGCCTGGTGGGGGAGGAGTTTACGAAAGCCGTTGCCGGGGAGCAGGCATCCTTTGCCTGTTATCCGACCTCCGATGCGCTGTACGAAGCGCTGCAGGCGCATCCGCTCAGCGGCTGCACCATCCTGGTCAAAGGTTCCCGGGGAATCCGGATGGAGAAGGTTATTCCTGCGCTGTAGCTGCCTCAGGGGCATATTGCGGGCCGAAAATGCCCGCCTTGGAAACCGGCCGCCGCTCGATCCATTTCTGGATGATGAAGCGGGTCAGGTAGCCGATCATCGCGCCCATCGCCAGGCCGAACACCGCGCCGACCAGGATGTCGCCGAAGAAGTGGCGGCCCATCATGATCCGGCTGACGGACACGAGCGTCGCCCAGATATACCCCCAGGTGCAATAGGCATTGTAACGGTGGTTGCGGTCGTTCCGGAATCCGATCAGGCTGCAGGCGATGAAACTGAAGGAATTGCTTGCATGGCCGGAAAAGAAGCCGTAGAAACTCGTCTCACGGCCTTCAGGGTAGTGCAGTCCGCCCTCGAGCATCCAGGCGTCGAAGACGGGGCGCAGCCGCTGGATGCCGTTCTTGATGGCATACGAGATCTGGTCGCAGAGCACCACGGTGACAATCAGTGACAGGATGACCGCCAGGCCCCGTTTCCAGCCGAGCCGGTACACCAGCATCACGGCGATGAAAAGATAGGCCGGGAACCAGATGGTCTTCTCCGTGAAGAACATCCAGAACTGGTCCGTCAGCGGGGTGTTCAGGCTGTTGATGCCGAGCGTAATGGCCCGGTCGAGGTCGATCAGGCGTTCCAACATCATTTGTTCAGCGCCTTCCAAAGGATGTCCTTGAGCTCTTCCAGGCCTTTCTGTGCGACCGAGGAAATGAATACGTGGGGGATGTCGGCGGGGAGCTTCTTTTCGATCTTCGCCTGCTGCTTCCCATCCACGAGGTCGCACTTCGTCACGGCGAGAACCCGGTCTTTCACAAGCAGTTCCGGGTTGTACATCTTGAGCTCGTTGAGCAGGATTTCATAGCCCCGGGTCACATCTTTCTCTTCGGCGGAGACCATGAACAGCAGGACGCTGTTCCTTTCGATGTGGCGGAGGAAGCGGATCCCGATCCCCTTGCCTTCATGGGCGCCTTCGATGATGCCGGGGATGTCGGCCATGACGAAGGAGCGGTCGTCGCGGTAGCGGACGATGCCGAGATTGGGCTCCAGCGTCGTGAAGGCGTAATTTGCGATTTTCGGCTTGGCGGAGGTGATGGCGGCGAGCAGGGTGGACTTCCCCGCATTCGGGAAGCCGACGAGGCCGACATCCGCCAGCAGTTTCAATTCAAAGATGAACCAGCCCTCGACGCCCTCCTCGCCCGGCTGGGCATAGCGCGGCGTCTGGTTGGTCGCCGACTTGAAGTTGTTGTTGCCCAGGCCGCCGCGTCCGCCGCGGCAGAGGATGTATTCCTGGCCGGGTTCAATGAGTTCAGTGATAATCTCTTCCGTCTCGGCATCCTTGACCGTCACGCCGACCGGCACATCCAGGTAGATGTCGGCGCCGTTCTTGCCCTTCCGCAGGGAAAAACTGCCGGCGCCGCCGTGCTCCGCCCGGACCACCTTCCGGAATTTCAGGTGGATCAGCGTCCAGAACTGCGGATTGGCGCGGAGGATGATGTGTCCGCCGCGGCCGCCGTCTCCGCCGTCCGGTCCGCCTTTCGGCACGTATTTCGCCCGGTGCAGGTGCGTCGATCCGGCGCCCCCGTGCCCGGATGCACAGAAGATTTTTACGTAGTCGATGAAATTGCTGTCTGCCATAACGCTTTTTTCTTGCACAAAGGTAGCGATTTTACGGTTTGTACCGCTCAAATTTAGAGATTTCGTTTGATTTATGTAACTTTACTGCATGAAAACCGTCCGCAGCAACTGGCTTTCCCGCCTGGGGATCGTTGTCATCGCCGCCCTGCTGGTGGCGGCCATCTCCGTCGTGCAGTACCAGCGTCTCCGTTCCATCATGGATAAGGAGCGGGACATCCGTTCCCATATGGTGCTGCGCGCGCTGTCGAACCGGATCATCGGCGTCCTGGACCTTGCCGAGGCCACGATGGACGAGAATCTCCTGTACCTGAAACGGAGCCTGGACAACCCGGATTCCGTGTTCAAGGCCATGGAATACCTGATCGACGACAATCCGCACATCCTTGGCGGATGCATCGCCTTCATCCCGTATTACTATCCCTCCAAGGGACGCCTGTTCGAGCCCTATGCCGTCAAGGAGGGCGGCGCCATCCTGACCCGCCAGATCGGCGATGCGGAACACGATTATACCTCGAACCGGTTTTTCATCCGGGCCCTCGAGACCGGGAAGGCGGACTGGTCGGATCCCTATGTCTATGGTGCGGATTCCACCTGGAACCTGACCACCTATTCCTATCCCATTACGGATGACCGGGGGCGGATCATCGCGGTCTGCGGACTGGACATCGACCTGTCCTGGATGGGGGAGATGCTGAATGCCACCCAGCATTTCGCATCCTCTTTCGGCCTGATACTCACGGAGGACGGGACACTGGTCGCCGGACCTCCGCCGAGCCGGGCATCGGCCGGATGTGTGGAAAAGGCGATGGCCCTCCTGCGGGAAGGCCAGGGGGATTCGTCCGACGGCGAACTGGCCGTCCGCTCGATCCGGATGGACCGGGATCCGAACTGGCAGATCGTCCAGGTCTACAAAACGGACGAGGTGTTTGCCGATATGCACAGGATCCGCCGGCAGCAGCTGTTCCTGATCCTGCTCGCGCTGGCCATCCTGTTCTTCATGATCCAGCGATACGCCCGCAACGAGCGGAAACTGCGGGAGGCTACGGCCGAGCAGGCCCGCATCGGCGCGGAACTCTCCGTCGCCGGGAAGATCCAGCAGGAGATGCTGCCCAAGGCCTTCCCGGACCATCTGTACGGAACGGTCGAGCCGGCCCGGGAAGTCGGCGGCGACCTGTTCGATTTCTACAGGCGGGACGGCAAGCTCTTCTTCTGCATCGGCGATGTGAGCGGCAAGGGGGTCCCGGCGGCCATGCTCATGTCCGTGATCCACTCGCTGTTCCGGATGGTCTCCATGCGGGAGGGGAGTCCTGCCCGTATCCTACGCGCGCTGAACGACCAGATCTGCACCGGCAACGACAGCAATATGTTCGTGACGTTCTTCACCGGTTGCCTGGACATGTATTCCGGCCGGCTCCGTTATGCCAATGCGGGGCATGACAAGCCGTTTCTGCTGACAGATACCGCGACCCTGCTGCCTGCGAAGTCCAATATGCCGCTGGGCGCTTTCCCGGGGACGGAGTTTGAGGAACAAGTCTGCGACCTCGCTCCGGGAGACGGCCTTTTCCTGTACACGGACGGCTTGACGGAGGCCAAGAATCCCGGCCATGAGAATTTCGGCCGGAAACGCGTGCAGGATGCGCTGGAGGCGTGCCTGGCGGCTCCCGGCATGACACCGGAGTCTTCCATCCGCGCCCTCAGCCAGGCGGCCCGCCGGTTCGCCGGCGTCGAGCCCCAGAGCGACGACCTCACGATGCTGCTGATCCGCTTCATCCCCGGGGATCTGGTCCGTGACCGGATTACGCTTGATTGTGACACGAAGGATGTATCCCGGCTGAGCGGGTTCGTGAAAACGTATCTCGATAAGCTGGAAATGGACCGCAAAACGGCGGGTGGCCTGCGCCTTGCGCTGGAGGAAACCGTCGTCAACGTGATGAACTATGCCTATCCCGCCGGTGAGGCGGGTTCGGTCACCGTCTATGCCGACAGCAATCGGAAGGAGGTCCGGTTCACGGTCGTGGACAACGGCATTCCGTTCGATCCCACCACCGTGCTCTCGGCCGATACTACGCTCGATGTCCAGAACAGGCCCATCGGCGGCCTCGGAATCCTCCTCACCCGCAAACTGATGGACGCTGTCTCCTATGCCAGGGAGCAGGACCGGAATGTATTAACTTTAACAAAATCAATCATATGACAACTTCTGTTCAGGAAATTGACGGGAAACTCGTCGCAAAGCTCTGCGGAGAACTGGATACTGCGGCTGCACCGGAAACGGAACAGGCGCTCCAACCCCTCCTGGAGAGCGGGGGAAAGGATATCATTATCGATTGCACGGAACTGGACTACATCGCTTCCAGCGGCCTGCGTATTCTCCTGGGCATCCGGAAGAAGGCGACGGAACTGGGCTCGCGCGTCGTGCTGAAGAATGTGGGCGATGCCGTCCGTGACGTGCTGGACCTGACCGGATTCATCTCCATTTTCGAATTCGAATAGGCCTTATTCCCTGTATAACAGATAGGGGCGGCGCTGCGCTTTGAAATGCGCAACGTCGTCCGCCCATCGGGCTCGGATCTCCTCCGCGGAAGCGCCGGAGAGGATCATTTCGCGGGCATAGCTGACGCCGATCTGGAGTTCGAAGTGCTTGCGTCTCATGAAGAAAGCGCTGTCGGCGGGGTAGTGGGCCAAGGCGTCCAGAAGATAGTCGAGGTTGATCTGTCTGTCCCAGATTTCCTGCAGCGGCGTGTCACGGAGATCGACGCCGTAGCAGCGTTCGTCCTGATACCGGGGATGTTTGGCGCCCGGAATGCTCCGCGGCGTGAAGGAGAAGCCGCGGTCCTCCATGAGGGGATGGCCATAAACCTCGAAGGGGAACTGGGTCCCGCGGCCGGCGGTAACGTTTGTCCCCTCGAAGAAACAAGTGGAGGAATAAAGGTAGATGGACCGCATGTCCTTCAGATTCGGAGAAGGGGAAAGCACGAGGGTGCAACGGGTCCGGTGGGTATAATGGCGGCAGGGAATCACCGTCAGGTCGCACTGCAGGCCGTCCTTGAGCCATCCTTCGCCATTCATCATCCGCGCCAGTTCCCCGAGGGTCATCCCGTGGACCATGGCGACCGGCAGCGAGCCGATGCCCGATTGGTACTGCATGTCGAGGATGGGACCGTCCACATAGAACCCGTTCGGGTTGGGCCGGTCGAGGATGATGACCTTCTTCCCGTAAACGGCGCAGGCATCCATCAGGTGCTGCATCGTGACATAATAGGTATAATACCTCAGCCCGACATCCTGGATATCGACGACCAGGACATCGAATTTTCCCATATCCCCGGCGCTGGGCATCGTGGAGCCCTTTTCATAGAGGGAAAGGATCGGAACGCCGGTCTTTTCATCCACGGCCGAGGCGACATGCTCCCCGGCATCAGCCGTCCCGCGGAAACCGTGCTCCGGCGAAAAGATGGCGGCGACATCCACCCCTTTTTCCAGCAGGACATCGAGCAGATGCGGCCCCCAGGTGACGGGCCGGGTCGTGTCCGCGGGCTGGCCGAACGGGACGCCGACGCTTTCCGGCGTCACCTCCTGGCCGCCCTGCAGGCACCAGTTCTCCACCTTGTCGCCGACAATGCCGCTCTGGTTGCTGAGAATGGCAACCCGCTGGCCCTGCAGCAGGGGGAGATACGCATCGAAGCGTTCATCGCCGAGGATGACACGGGTCTCACCGCAGGCAACGGCCAGCAGCAGGAAGGGAAGGAGGAGACAGCGTTTCATGGGTACCGTGTTTTTACAAAAATAAGAAAAATGTGGGAAATCATCCGGCGAAACATTATATTTGCAAAAATCGACGCCTATGAAGTGGTTGCATCATCTCCTCCGCGGCGTGTCCCTGACCGCTGCCCTGTTCGTCTTCCAGGCCTGTTACGGTTCGCCGCAGATTCCGAAACCGGATGAAATGGACCTGGACGCCGTTGAAGTCCGCTCGGATGCCGCTTCGGAAGAAGAGGTCGGTGCGGAAGTGGCTGAAACAGCCGCCGAAACGGTTGAAGACAACGGATGAATCCTTTCCTCTTCCGTCTTTTCCGGGACAATGAGACGCGGGTCCACGAACTGAACTACCTGTTCTGGGAGTGCACGACCCGCTGTAACCTGCACTGCCGCCATTGCGGCAGCGACTGTTCTGTCCAGAGCCGTGAACCGGACATGCCGCTGCAAGACTTCCTGCGTGCGCTGGATACCATTCCTCCCGGGCATCGTCCTCCCGGTTTCACGGTCGTCCTGACCGGGGGAGAGCCGCTGCTGCGGCCCGACCTTGAAGAGGCCGGCCGGGAAATCCGCCGCCGCGGGTTCGGCTGGGGCATGGTCTCGAACGGCTATTTCTACACGGAAGAGAAGCAGCGCCGGCTCCTGGAGGCCGGAATGGGCGCCTTGACCATCAGTCTCGACGGTCTGGAGGAAAGCCATAACTGGATGCGGGGCAATCCCAACGGATTCGCCCGCGCCGTCGAAGCGATCCGGCTGGCCGCTTCCAATCCCCGCCTCGCATTCGATGTCGTAACCTGCGTCAACCGGCGGAATCTGAAGGAACTGTCTGAAATCCACCGCCTTCTGGAAGGTCTCGGCGTCGCGCAGTGGCGTCTTTTCACCATCATTCCCATCGGCCGCGCCGCCGGTGAAAAAGAGATGCACCTGACGGATGCGGAGTTTGTTTCCCTGATGGAATTCATCCGGGAGAAGCGGCGTTCCGGCGGTTCGATGAAAACCACGTTCAGTTGCGAAGGTTTCCTCGGTCGCTACGAGGAGCAGGTCCGGGACGTCCGCTACTTCTGCCATGCCGGCATCAACATCGCCTCCATCCTCATCGACGGACGGATCTGCGGCTGCCCCAACATCGACCGCGACGCCTTTTCCCAGGGCAATATCTATTCGGACAATTTCTATACGGTCTGGGAACGGCGCTTCCAGCCTTTCCGCGACCGCCGCTGGGCAAAAAAAGGCAGCTGCGCTTCCTGCGGGGAATGGCGCAACTGCCTCGGGAACGGTATGCACAACTGGCACGGGACCTGCGAGGAAGTCCTTCAGTGCCACTATCTTAAAACGCGTCCATCAAAGTAAAGATCCGCTCGCGGACCTCGTCGATCGTGCCGACGCCGTCCACCTCGTGGTAACGGTCTGTCTGCCGGTAGAAAGCGATGAGCGGCTCCGTCTTTTCGTGGTAGGTCCGGATCCGGTTGGCGACGACTTCCTCACGGGCATCGTCGGCGCGTCCTTCAATCGTCGCGCGGTGCTTGATGCGTTCCATGATCATCTCATCCGGAATCATGATGGAGACGACACCGGTGACGGCCTCGCTGCGGCGTTTCAGCATCGCATCGAGGGCTTCCGCCTGTGCGATGGTCCGCGGAAAGCCGTCCAGGAGGAATCCGTCCACGTCCTTCACGCTGTCGAACTTCGCCTCGATCATCCCTTCGACGACCTCGTCGGGGACAAGGCAGCCGGCCTCGATCAGGGCTTTCGCCTGCTGCCCGAGTTCCGTCCCCGCCGCGATTTCGCTGCGGAGCAGTTCCCCCGTGGAGATGTGGCAGAGCCTGTATTTTTCAACCATTGCGCTGGCCTGGGTGCCCTTTCCGGCGCCCGGAGGACCGAATAAAATGAAGTATTTCATCTCAGAAGTAATTATGCGTCAAGTACGTAGATGTCCTTGTAGTTGCGGCCGAGTTCGTCGTAGTCCAGACCGAAACCCACAATGAAATCGTCCGGGATGTTCTTCGCCACGAAATCGATCGGAATCTCCTTGACATAGCACCCGGGCTTGAGGAGCATCGTGCAGATCCGGATATCGGCTGCTCCCGCGTCCTTCATCATGTTGTACAGGACCTCGATGGTTCGGCCGGAATCGATGATGTCCTCGACAATCAGGAGGTGTTTGCCGCGGACATCGCCGGAAATGGTCATGGTTTCCCTGACTTCGCCGGTCGATGCGGTGCCCGCATACGAGGAAAGCTTCATGGTGATCAGTTCGGTGTCGAAATCGAGCCGCTTCATCAGTTCGGAGGTGAACATGATCGCCCCGTTGAGCACACAGAGGATGGCCTTGGTCCCTTCGACGCCGCGATAGGCGTCATTGATCTTCCGGGCCACGGCGTCGATGGCCGATTCGATTTCCCCATAGGGGATGCTCAGCCGGAAAGTTTTGTCGTGCAGTTTGATCTTTTCCATGCATTGCAGGTTTTGGATGGACAAATTTCGGCAAAAAAGATAAATTATCATAGTGAAACCGGAAAAAAACGCGCCTGAAACCAAGGTTCTTCCGGGCGTCCTTCCTACCTTGCGCCGCTATGATGCTGAAGACGCTGTTCATCGGGTTCCTGCTCGCGGCCCTCGTCCCGGACGAGGGGGTGCTCCGTGCCGTCCTTTTCCTGACGGGCGCAGCGGACGTTGAACAGCTTGACGAGACGACCCTGGAACGATTTGAGGCGATCGCCGCCCGGCCGATCCGCCTGAACGGCGCTTCCCGGCGGGTGCTCGCTGAAATCCTGACACCGTACCAGATTGCTGCCCTGGATGATTACCGCCACCGCTATGGCGATGTGCTTTCCGTGGCTGAACTGGCCCTGGTGGACGGCTTCGGAAAAGAAATGGCGGAAGCGCTTTCCCCGTTTGTCTCCTTCGCTTCATCGAGGGCGGCCGGACTCCCGGCCGACAGTCTCCGCCTTACCCATTCCGCCGTCCTGCGTGGCGGATTGTCCGCCGGCCGGACGGCCTGGGGAGGCAAATACCGCCTGTCGGCGGACGACCGCTGCGAGCTTGCCTTTGCCGCCCGAAAGTCCTTTACGGAAAGCCCTGCAGGAACTGCCTACCTGCATACGCAGTGGCATGAATGGGACTTCGTCCTGGGCGATTTCAATGCCCGGTTCGGGCAGGGAATTGCTCTCTGGAGCGGTTTTTACCTGTCGCAGGCCGGAGACCTTTCCGCCTTCTGCCGGCGCCCGGGCGGTATCGTGCCGACCTGGTCCTATGCCGGCACCGGCAGCCACCGCGGCTTTGCCGCGACCTGGCAGCGGGGCCGGGTCCAGCTCTCCGGCTTCGCATCCGCCCCGGGCTTGAAAGAGCGCTGGGAAAAGCGGAAGGGGAGTGTGACGGCGGATTTTGCCGCAAATGCCCAGATGTACGGTCTAAAGGGACAGGGGTCCCTGACCTGCTACCATTGCGTGGAAGGACCGTCCCGCCTTTCCATCGACTTCCGGCACATGCTGGGTCCGGCTGACTTGTTCGGTGAAGCGGCGCTGAACCTTCGAGACGGTACACCGGCGGCGGTCGCCGGAACGCTCTGCCCTTTGGGCGAGTCCTTTCGGCTGGGCGGCAGGGTGAGCGCGCTTCCGAGCGCCTTCACGGGCAGGAAAAACGGGGAATATGCCATGCTGCTCGGAATGGAATATCTTGATGGGCAATATGTTGTATTGAAAGGGAAAGAAGGATTTGGCTCGTCCGTCCGGAAGAATGCCCTTTTCTTCTCGGTCGAGGGATCCCTGCTTCCGGTACCCGGCGTCGAACGCCGACGGCAGTTCCGCGGCCTGCTCCGCTGGCAGCGGCAGCTTTCCCCGGCGTGGGGACTGGATTTCCGCCTGTCCCAGCGCAACCGGAATTACGACATGCCGAACCGGACGGACATCCGGCTGGACGCCGCCTGGTCGGATGCCCTGTGGACGGCGAAGGGTCGCCTGAATGCGGTTCTGGGGCGCGGTTTCGCTTCGCTGGCCTATCTGGAAGCCGGACGTACCGGCCCGCAAGCCTTTTTCTGGCTGCGTGGTACGCTCTTCCGGATTGACGACTGGGACGACCGGATCTATTGTTATGAACGGGACGCGCCCGGCGCCTTTTCGATACCGGCCTACTATGGCCGCGGCCTTGCGATGTCCCTGTACGGCGGATGGAAAATCCGCTGGCTGGGCGGAAAATGGAAACTGTATGCCCGTGCATCTGCGCTTGCCTATCCCCTCATGAAAGAAAAAAAGCCCGGCAAAGCCGAGCTGAAACTGCAGGTGGCAGCGGATTTCTAGGCCTTGGGGATCTTCAGTTTCATCCCGGGCCGGATTTCCTCGCCGATGGAGTTGAGTTTCATGATCTGGTTCGTGCTGACCCCGTATTTCTTGGCGATCTTGTAGAGGGTATCACCGCTCCGGACCGTATAGACCGTGTAGGAACCCGACGAAGCCGCGGACGCGCTGGAGTTGCCCTTGCTTCCGGACGAAGCCGTGCTCACGGTCTTCTGCTTGACCTTCAGGCGCTGACCGGCGCGGATGGTCGTCCCGCGGAGTTTGTTCCAACTCTGCAACTGCTTGACCGTAACATGGTTCCTGGAAGCGATCTTGCCGAGACTGTCCCCGCTGCGGACGGTATAATACACCCATTCCGTCTTCGTGCCGCCCGAGGAGGATGCGGCGCGGAATCCGGCCGCCCCGGACTGCTCGACGTCCACCTGCTTGAAGACCTCGTCCGCTTTGTACGCGTAGATCCTGTCCTGCTGGTCGAGGAAATCGCCGCTGTAGTGGAAGGGGAGGCGGAGGATGTAGTCGCCCTGGTTGCCGGGGATGATGTCCTTGTAATACTGGGGGTTCAGGTCGCGCAGGTCGTCGATCGGGATGCCGATCACTTCGCTCACCTGGCGGAAATGCAGGTTGCGGTTGACATGGAAGGTGTCGATCCGGCTCGGCAGGAGCGCCGGCGTAGGCTCGATGCCGTATTCCTTGGCATAGTTGATGGCATACATCGCGCCGACCATGAGCGGGACATAGCCGCGCGTCTCTTTCGGCAGGTACGGATAGATGGACCAGAAATCGCGGCGGCCGCCGGCCCGCTTGATGGCCTTGTTGACATTGCCGGAGCCGCAGTTGTAGGAGGAGATGGCGAGGCTCCAGTCCCCGAAGATGTTGTAGGCATCGCGGAAATACCGCGCCGCGGCGTCAACGGAACGGAACGGGTCGAGGCGCTCATCCACATAGGAGTTGATTTCCAGGCCGTAACTCCGTGCCGTGGCATACATGAACTGCCACATCCCCGTTGCCTTGGCCCGGGAGACGGCCCGCGGATTCAGGGCGGATTCGATGATCGCGACGTATTTGAGTTCCAGCGGAAGATTGTAGGCGCGGAAAGTCTCCTCGAACACGGGCATATAGTAGGCGCACAGGCCCAGGATATCACTCATTTTCCGCGGCATCCGCTCGGAATAGCGGACCATGCAGTTCTTCACCGTTTCGTTGTAGGGAAGGGTGATGAAGGAGTTCATGCGGCGGAGACGCCCGATGAGGACGCTGTCCGGCACGTCGGTCCGGTAATGGACGCTGTCCATATTGAATCCCTCATCTTCATGATTGTCAATGACTTCCCGGTGGAGATACCAGATGCTGAGGAGGCTGTCCGTCACATTGGCGTCGTATTCCTCCGGATGGAGGCCGGTGGCCAGGCGGGACTCATCCTCTTCATAAAGGGCTTCCAGCCGGTTCTCCAGGCTGTCCTTGGCGATGCTGTCGAGTTTGGTCAGGAGGAGTTCCTCCTCCAGGTCCTTGACCCGCTGGCGGAGCAGTTCGTTTTCCCGCTCCAGCCGCTTGCGGTCCTTGATCTTGTGGACGGGCCCCTGGGCGTTTCCTTCCATGCACAGGGGCAGAAGCAGGGCACACAGTGCCGCGATATGCTTGAAATTCAATCTCATTCCTTTCTAAAAACTGAAGCCCATGCGGAGTCCGAGCGCGGGCGGGCCCGCCGTCCAGGCATACTGCCCGTCCGGCGGCAGGACGGCCGGTTCGACCCGCATCGACAGGTCGTCGGTCACCTGGAAATCCATCATGTAGGCAAAGACGTTCGCATCGATCACATTCAGCAGGTAGGAGCCCAGCATGGCGACCACCGACCAGTCGCGGTACCGCCGGAACAGATCCCGGTAGTAGAGCGCGGTCTCGCCGGAGACGGGCCCGGAATAGGAGATCTCCGGATCGGTCGCTTCGTTGTGGATGCGTTTGTATCGTTGGTAGTTGGTGCTGTTCAGCGAATAGAAATAGGCCGATGCGGCCATGGCGCCCCAGTAGATGGGGATTTTCCAGTATTCCTTGTTGTAGATCTGGCCCAGGCCGGGCAGGAGGAGGGAATAGATGGTGGCGCGGCCGGGATGCTGGGAGGGCTCTCCGCGTTTGTAGTTGATGTTGCCGTCCATCAGCATGCTCCAGTAGGTGAGGCCGGCGCCCACGAAGCCGATCGTGCTGTAGGTCTTCAGCCGCGAGTCCACCGTGACGGTCGTGTTCGGGTCGGCTGCAAAGGCCTCCTCGTATGCCGCAAGCGACTTCTTGTACCGGATGTTGAAATAGACCCCCGTTCCGACGCCTGCGGCGATCCCGCCGTAAAAGATGGGAAGCTTCCAGTACTGGCGGTTGTGGATCTGCTGCGACCCGATGAAGACGGTGGAACCGGCGAACAGGGTCCCGATGCGGACGTTCCGCTTGTGGGCCACGCCGCCGAAGAACTCCTCGAAGGAGAACAGCCGGTCGGTGGTGTCCCGCTGGGTGGTGTCGCTCGGATTCTGGTAATTCTGGGAGAACGCCTCCTCCCGGAACTGTGCCCGGACGGGGAGCGTGACAGCCAGCAGCAGGCAAACCAGGATGATTCGGAAGCCTCTACGCATGCTATCTCCCTTTCTCGTCGAGGGCCTGGAGGAATCCGGCCATCTCGCCGTCGGAATTGAAATGGATGGTGATGGTGCCCTTGCCGTTCTTGCTCCGGCGGAGGGAGATATTGTCTCCGAAATAGCGACCGATGTGCTCCAGGACGCGGTAATAGACCTCGGGAAGTTCCTGTTCCTCCGTATGGTGCGGCGTTTCAGAAAGTTTGCGCACCCGGTCTTCCAGCTGGCGGACGGACAGGCCGTGCTTGACGATGGCGTCGCAGAGGGCTTCCTGCACGGCCGGGTCCTCAATGCCGAGAAGGACCTTGGCATGGCCGACGCTGACCAGCCCGACTTTCAGGTCGTGCTGGACCTTGGCCGGGAGCCGCAGCAGGCGGAGCGTATTGGCGACGGACGCGCGTTTCTTCCCGACGCGGTCCGCGAGCTGCTCCTGGGTCAGGTCGCATTCCTCCAGCAGGCGGCGGTAGCTCATCGCCACTTCGATCGGATCGAGGTTCTCCCGCTGGATGTTTTCGACGATCGCCATCTCCAGCATGCCCTGGTCGTTGGCGTCGCGGATATAGGCGGGGATCATGTCCATGCCGGCCATCCTGGCGGCACGGTAGCGGCGCTCTCCGCTGATAATCTGGTATTTCCCGTCAGCCTTCCGGCGGACGGTAATGGGCTGCACGAGGCCGAAACTCCGGATGGAGTCCGCCAGTTCCGCGAGGGCGTCCGGGTCGAATGACATGCGGGGCTGGAACGGGTTGGGTTCGATCCGCTCCACGGGGACGCGGAGGATGTCGGACGTGTCCTGGCGGACCGCGTCGTTGACGATTTCCTTGTTGATATAGCCGACGGGTTTCCGAAGGTCCCTGATATCGCTGGTGTCGCCGAGCAGGGCGCCCAGGCCCCGGCCGAGTCCGTGCTGCATCTTTGCCATTCTAACCGTTGTTTTTGTCGATCACTTCCTTGGCGAGGTTCATGTAGTTGGAGGTGCCGTTGTTCATCACGTCGTACAGGATGATCGGCTTGCCGTGGGACGGCGCCTCGCTCAGGCGGATGCTCCGCTGGATGATCGTGTTGAAGACCATGTCCTTGAAATGCTCCCTCAGGTCGGTTGCGACCTGCGAATGGATGCGCGTGCGTCCGTCGAACATCGTGATGACGAAGCCTTCGATGTCCAGGGAGGGGTTCAGGCCACCCTGGACGATGCGGATCGTCTGGAGCAGCTTGCCCAGGCCCTCGAGCGCGAAGAATTCCGGCTGGACCGGGATCATGACGGAATCCGCGGCCGTCAGGCTGTTGACCGTGATCAGGCCGAGGGTGGGGGAGCAGTCGATGATGATGTAGTCGTAGTCTTTCCGGATGACGGAGAGGGCCTTGCGGAGCACAGATTCCCGCTCGGGAGAATCGAGCAGCTCGATCTCCGCGCCGACGAGGTTGATATGGGAAGGGATCAGGTGCAGGCCCTGGAGCTCCGTCTGGATCAGGGTGTCCCGGATGTCGATCTTGCCGATCATCACCTCATAGAGGGTCCGCTTCTCGTCGTTGTCCGGAGAGAAATTCAGCCCGGAAGTCGTGTTCGCCTGCGGGTCCGCATCGATGATGAGGACCTTTTTTTCAAGGACGGCCAGCGAGGCCGCGAGGTTGATGGCCGTCGTGGTCTTGCCCACGCCGCCTTTCTGGTTTGCGATTGCTATGACTTTGCCCATACGTCTGTTGCTTGGGTGCGGACTGATTCTTAATCCACAAAAATAGTAAAAAAAATGCAATGCGGCAACTTCCGTGCCGGGAATTATCCTTACATTTGTTGCGGCCAATCGAGAAAGCACCATGGGAAAGAGCATAGAAGTCGTTGCCGCCGTCATCCGCCGGGAGGACAGGATCTTTGCAACCGAGCGCGGATATGGCGAATGGAAGGACTGGTGGGAGTTTCCGGGCGGGAAAATGGAGCCCGGGGAAACACCCGAAGCGGCGCTCCGGCGGGAGATCCGCGAAGAACTCGACGCGGACATCCGGATCGGGCGCCTGCTGCGGACGGTCGAATGGGACTATCCGGCTTTCCACCTGGTCCTCCATTGCTTCCTGTGCACCCTCGCCGGCGACAGCCTTGTCCTGAAGGAGCATGAATCCGCCCGCTGGCTGGGCCCCGCCGACCTGTGGAGCGTCAAGTGGCTTCCTGCCGATGAAGGGCTCCTGCCCCTGCTTTCCGCCGAACTTCTCGGGGTCGAACCAACGCTCGCGGAATATTTAGAGAATCAAGTGATTCCGCAGTATTCCGCCTTTGACAAGGCGCATCGGGAAGACCACGCGCATGCCGTGATTGTCCGCGCCCTTGCGCTGGCGGCGCATTACCCCGTGGACCGGAACATGGTCTATGCGGCGGCGGCCTGTCACGATATCGGGCTTTCCGGCGGACGGGAGCGCCATCATCTGGTCTCCGGCGAATGGATCCGGGCGAATCAAGACCTCCGGCGCTGGTTCAGCGAAGAGCAGATCGCCGTCATCGCCGAAGCGGCGGAGGACCACCGCGCCTCTTCCGGTCATGAACCCCGCTCCCTGTACGGCCGGATCGTCGCGGAAGCCGACCGGCTCATCGAGCCCGAAGCGATCATCCGCCGGACCATCCAGTACGGCCTTGCCCATTACCCGGAACTGCCGGTGGAAGGCCATTGGCAGCGGACGCTGGACCACCTCCATGAGAAGTATGCGGAAGGCGGGTATCTGAAACTCTGGATTCCCGAATCGCCGAATGCCGCGAAATTACGCGAACTCCGCCGCATCATTTCCGATACGGCGGAGCTCAGGCGCTGTTTCGACAGGATCTTCCCCGAAGAGACTAAGTGAAACAGAAAGAATTAGCTGCATCACCGGTGTCTGCTGCTTCGCAGCCCTGTCCGGGTAAATGCCACCGGTGATGCAGCTAATTCTTTCACAATTCCTAAAACAGGGAATTGACCTGGCGGACAATTTCTTCCGCGGGCAGGTCGGGCGAAAGCACCAGGTCCGGCTCCTTGAAGACAAAGCCCCGGGAGAAGGCGGCCAGCGTGCCGCCGCCGGTGCAGTTCAGCATGATGTATTCGTCTTTCTTCACTGTCCCGTCGGCCACGGCCTTTGCGAGCGCGGTGACCGCGACACAGGCGGCGGGCAGGAGATCGTAGCCTTCCAGGTTCCGGAACTGGAGCAGCCAGTACATGATGTCGTTGTTCGAGGCGAGGTAGAAATCACCCCCGCTCGCTTTCAGCGTATCATAGAGTCCGCCGGCAAGGCTGTACGGCGGTTTCCGGTTGGACAGGACCTTGGCCAGGATGATTTCCGCCTGCCGGCGGCCCTCAGCCGGATCGAGGTCCGGGAGGGTCCGGGAGCCGGCCTTCCAGGCATCGTACATGAGCGTAAACGGCTCGTTCTGGGCTACATACACGCGCATTTTGTTCTCGCCGAAACGGCCGTCAGCCGCCAGCCGGCAGGCATTTTCCCAGGCGGCGATGGCACCGGTTCCGGAGCCGACGGCCTGGAAATAGGCATCCGGGATGCGGCCCATCTGCTCGACGCAGCTGAGCACCGTCGTGCCCATGCCGTCGCGCCGGGCGACGTTCTTGGCCCCGCCTTCGAGGACGAAGCGCGGATCGGTCGCGAGTTTTTCGCCGAGGGTGATCGCATCATAATAGTCGCATCCGTGCGGCGCGCACACAAGCTTCACGCAGCGGTGAAGCGGCCGGCGGAACCACAGGTCGTGGAGGTTGTCCGCGGGAACGCAGATGACGACGGGGATGCGGTTGTCCGAGCAGACCTGGGCGAACGCCCGCGCGGTATTGCCGGCGGACTGGACGACCAGCGTCCGCTTGTCCGACGCGTCCATCCGGGCCAGCACGGAGTAGGCCTCGGTCTCCTTGAAGGAGCAGGTGCGCATCTTGGCGCCGATCTTCGGATTCCAGCCGGAGAAGGTGATGTACAGGTTCTCCAGGCCGAGATGCCTCGCCAGGCCCTTTGACTTGTAAGTGACTGGGGCGCATGACTTTCTGAGGGTCCTTTTGATCGGCATCCAGTCGGCATAGCGGTAGATGCCGTCCTCCGTGTCGCGCGGGGTGAACTGCTTGTTCTCATACACCGCGCGGATCAGGGAGGGGGTGCGCGCCTCGGGGTCACCGAGCGTCCATCCCTTGTCTTCGAATTCGTGCCCGTCGGCCACATTGACCAGGCGGTAGCGGGTTTCCTTGAATCTCATATCGCTTGTTTGTTTTGTTTGTTGGCTTTGGCATGCAGGTCCACGATCTCGGCGATGTCCCGGACGGGCCGGTCGGCATACCGGGAGAAGGTGGCCTGGCAGAGCGGGCAGGCTGTCGCGATGGCGTCCGCCTTGCTGTGGTAGAGGTTTTCCAGGGCGGCGCGGGTCATGTTCTCCCGCTGGGCGAAGCTCAGGCTGAGGGAACCGAGGGACCCGCCGCAGCAGACGCTTTCCGCGCGGTTCTTCTCCGCTTCCGAGAGCCGGACGACCTGCGAAAGGAGCTGCCGGGGCTCCTCGTACAGCTGGCAGCCGCGGCCGAGTTCACAGGGATCATGGTAGGCATAGCAGATGTCGTCGTGCTCAACCTGTAACTTCCCTTCTGCGATAAGCGCCTGGATATAAGGTACATAATGGACGACTTCGATGTCCGGCAGGTGATAGGATTCCCGGAACATGCGGTAGCAGATCGGGCAGCTGACCACGAGGGTAACGGCACCTGTCGCCCGGATAAGTTCCTCATTCTTCCGGACGATTTCCTCCGCTTCCTTCAGCCGGCCGGCCGTCCACATCGGCCGTCCGCAGCAGATGCCGCCGTCCCGGTCGATCCAGCGGTAATCGATGCCGGCTTTCTCCAGGAGCGAGGTCACGCTGCGCCCGATCGAAGGGACGAGCTGTGTCATGCAGCCGCCGTAATAGGCGACGCGGCCGCCGGCGGAAGCGCGGCCGATCGCGGTTCCGTCGATGGAGGAATAGTCCGGCTTGAGTGCATAGTTCCGTTCTGCGCGGTTCAGGATGCGGATGCCGGGCCCGTCGACGCCAACCTGGCAGACGGCCTGGCATTTCCCGCAGAGGAGGCACTTGTCGCTGATTTCCGTGATCCGTCGCTCATTGCCGCGCCGCAGCTGGCGCGTCAGATAGACCGTGCAGTCCTTGATGTTGGCTTTGTTGACGCTCATCGGGCAGGCGTCGATGCAGACGCCGCAGTTGGGGCAGGAATAGACCTGCACGCGGGCGAATCCCTTCCGGGCATTGCGGATCTTCAGCCCGGCGTTCCGCATCGGAATGAGCATCATTTCGGCCGGGATGTGCATGTAGCGGGAGAAGGGGAGGACGACCATGAAAACGCCGAGGACGATGGAATAGGCCCACCAGGTCGGCAGCATGTTCAGGTCGTTGCCGAGGAACTGCCGGAAGACCCAGTTGGCCGGAACCGTCAGGAAGGAGCCGCCGCTGATGTGGGCGGTAAAGCTCTCTGCCAGCAGCCGGAGCGGGAAAATGGCCCAGAGGCAATACAGCCCGATCTGGTTGGTCAGCGAGGGACGGGCCGTCCGGCGCATCCCGAAAAGACGGGAGCGGACGCGTTTGACCATGGCCAGGACGATGCCGCTCAGGACGACCAGGAGGAAGAAGTCCATCAGGAAGAAGAGCAGTGATCCCTGGATGGTGGAGTCGGTCTCTGCGACGAAGTAATTGAAGAAGATCGGGTAGTAGAACAGGCGGATCCGGTGGGGAAGGAAGAGGATGACTTCCACATGCCCCAGCACGATCAGCATGAACCAGCCGAAGGCGATGCTGGAGTGCATGTAGCCGAGGAGCCGGTTCCGCTTCCACAGTTTTACATGGAAGAGGCAGTCACAGAAGATGTCCCGGATGTTCTTGAGGACCGTTTTCGGCGTGACCAGCGAAAGGTAGAACCGCCGGCGGTCTTCTCCGGGCAGCTGGACGAGGATCTTGATGATGCCGTACACGCAGTAGGACAGCACGAAGATCATCCCCGCCAGGAAGGGGAGGACGAAAGGATGGAAGCCGGAGGGAATGCGGTCAATCATAGCTCTTCGACAGATTGAGGATCAGCCGGCGGGTGTTGATGCCGCGCGGGCAGACCAGGGTGCATTTTCCGCAGAGCATGCAGGCAGACAGCAGCGGACGGACATCCTGGCCCCGCTGGAGGCCGAGGATGACCTTCCGGACGCTCATGCCGCTGAAGGAGGCCGCAGTGCAGGTGGCGCTGCAGGAGCCGCAGGCCATGCAGGTCCGGGCATCCGGCGAGAGGGCGCACAGTTTTTCGTACCGCTCCGTACCGGCGCGGTCCAGGTCGATCGTTGCGCTTTTGCTGAGCTTGAACCCGAAATCCATCATTTCCCAAGGAGATAGCGGTGGATATCAAGGGCGGCGGCACGGGCCTCTGCGAGGGTTTCCGGGACCGTTTTGGTGCCTGTGCAGGCTCCCGCATAGAAGAAGCCCGGCTGGTTGGACCTGTTGATGCCTCCGACATTGTCGAGGCTCTTGAGGAATCCGTCGCTGTCGACGTCGAGCCGGATCGTGCGCGCAAACTCGGCGACTTCGGGATTGCAGACCATTCCGGACATCAGGACAAGGAGATCCAATTGGACTTTCAACGGCTTACCGGACAAGGTGTCTTCCGCTTTTACCTGAAGTCTTTCTTCAGCCGTCTCGCCGACTTCCGACACCCGGCCGCGGATGAACTGGATGCCGTACTCCTGCTGGGCGTTGATGTAGAAATCCTCGTATTTCTTGCCGAAGAGGCGCAGGTCCATGTAGAAACAGTAGATGCGCGCGTCCGGGAAGCGTTCCTTCAACTCGATGGCCTGCTTGACCGCCGTCATGCAGCATACTTTGGAGCACTGGCTGTTGCCTGCTTTCAGGTCCCGGGAACCGACGCAGTGGACAAAGCCGACCGCCTTCGGGTCCGCCACAATCCGCGGGTCTTCCGCACCATTGAACCAGGCCTCCAGGTCGGAGTTCGTAATAACATGATTATAAACGCCGTACCCGTATTCTTCCTTTTTCGATGCGTCAAACAGCCGGAACCCGGAAGCACCCAGCACCGCGCGGCACGGGATGCTGACGCCGTTTGAAAGCATCACGACGTAGCCGTTGCTGAGGCGGTTGATCGAAGTGATCCGGGTTTCCAGGAAGATATTGGCCTCCGAGATGGCTTCGGAAAGACGGCGCACCAGGTCGCCGGCAGGGGCCATGTCGGGAAAGAGCTTGTGCCAACGGGCGACGTGCCCGCCCAGGTGGTCTTTCTTCTCCACGATAATCGGCGTATAGCCCAGCAGAAGCAGCTGCCTGGCCGCTTCCATCCCGGCGATGCCGCCGCCGATGATCACAACGTTCTCCTTCATTCTCAGAAGCATTTAAGGGTTTGTGGAAGAGAAGGCCGCAGGAGGTCTTCCTTGTTGACACCCAGGTACTTGGCCTTCGGGTCATAGGGGATGCCGATCCGGTCGAGAAGCGGCTCGACGGCAACCTGGTGGAGCTGCAGGCCGAGATCCCACGGGTCATAGCCGAGCACGAGGCCGGCCAGTTCCTCGTAGGTGAGCACCGGGATGCCGAAGCCGTCTTTCCCGTAGGTCTTGCCGGTCTGCTCGGCGATGAAATACTGCCAGCGGTCCATGAAATAAGGGCAGCCGGGGCAGTTGGTGACGATCGCCTGGATGCCGTACGGCTCCATGGACTCGAATTTCTTGTGGGTATTGGACACGCAGTAGCCCCGGTTGGCCTTCACGTGATACTGGCGGAAGCCGTAACCGCAGCAGTGGCGCCGTTCCGGATAATCGATGATCTGGCCGCCCCAGCTCTCGACCATGCCCGTAAGGACATAGGGATACTCGGCACCGCCGACGCCCTTGCTCGGGAACATCTTGGCATAATGGCAGCCGATATGCTCGGCAATCCGCAGGGGCTCGCCCGTGTCCTTGTCCACCAGGCGGAATTTCGCCTTTTCGGCGATCTGGTTGCGCCAGTGGTAGATCAGGTCGCTGGTATGGGCGAGGTATTTCGGCTTCTTGAATTCCCGCCGGGTCGCCTTCCAGAGTTGCTCGCGGATGCGCGCCTCCAGTTCGGGGAACTCGTGCCAGGTCTCCAGGACCTCGGCATAGTTGCCGAACGAGGTGATGCAGCTGGCGGCGTAATTCTCATAGCCCGCTTCGGTCATCAGGGCGAACTGGCGCGCGACGATGGTCATGGCCGTTTCCTGCGGAAGCGTGTCGCAGTGATAGGCGATGCCACCGCAGGTGGTATGGTAGGGCGTCTCATAGACATCTTTTCCCAGGACGTTCCGGGTGATTTCCGTGAACATCCGTTCGCTGGCGGGGAAGAAATTCTGCCGGATGCAGCTGCGGACGAAGTACCAGTGGTCGTCCGGAATCTCCTTCTGGTAATCTTTCCAGATTTTCTGCTTCCCTTCGTAGATCATTCGTTGAAATGTTTGTCCGAGCTGTATTCAAATGCCTGTCTCTCATATTCTTCCATGCTCATCCCCATCTCCCTGGCCTTGGCGGCGGAGTATTCCTCCACGAGTCGGATGCGCTCGGTCGCACCGGTGACGTCGAAGATGGCCTTGAGTTCGTCCAGCGACGCCTGCGGGATTTTCCGCAGGACGCCCGGTCCCTCGCCCTTGTAATTGGCCCCCTGGCGGGCCAGGCTCTGCTCCAGATGCTCCGTGTGCCATTTCCAGACGGGGCCGGATTCCATGTGGTCCTCCCAGCGGAAGGTCTCCGGATGGACGCAGTAGCCGTAGTTCAGGATGTTGCGGGCGAAGGTATGGGTGAGCGGGAGGATCTGGCGTCCCTTTTCCGATTCGGTGAAATACCCGAGGCGGATGCTCAGGTCGCGAAGCGCCATGATCACGAGCCCGGGGCCGTTCCTGCGGGGACAGCGGGTCACGCAGCTCATGCACTCGCCGCAGTACCAGATGGTATCGGAACGGAGGAGCGCCTCGATTTCGGCATCGTCGCGGGTCTGGACGATGGCGACGATCTTGCGCGGGTCGTAGCGGTAGAATTCCGCCGCGGGGCAGACGGCCGTGCAGGTCCCGCAGTTGATGCAGGTGTGGTAGCCTTCGCGGAAGCGGTAGTCTTTTTCCAGTTCTTCGAAAAGGTGGTCCATGTGTTATTCGGGTTTGATCCTGCGCGCCAGCCGGGCACAGAGTCCCGGGAAGAAGCGCTTGATATAGACCATGATCAGTTCCTTGCGGCCGACCAGGACTTCGCGGCGGCCCTTCCGGATGGCACGGACGACAATCTCCGCTGCCTTCTCGGCGGACAGTCCGCCGTCCTGTCCGGGGTCCATCCTGCCATGGGGTTTCCCGCCCTTGTCGAGGGCATAGAGGGAGATGTTCGTCCGGACGCGGCCCGGGCACACGAGGGTGACGCGGATGCCGCGGTCGTAATATTCTGCCTGAAGCGTCTCGAAGAAGCCGTAGAGGGCGAATTTGGAGGAACTGTATCCGCTCCGGAGCGGGAAACCGAAACGGCCGGCGATGGAGGTCGTGACGGCCAGCTGCCCTCCGCCCTTTTCCAGCATGGGGCCCAGCAGCCCGCGGGCGATGGCGACGGGGGAGAAGTAATTGATTTCCATGATTTCCCGTATCATCTCCATGGACGTATCCTCTACCGTCGTCCGCTGGCTGATCCCAGCGTTCAGGAAGGCGATGTCCAATCCGCCGAAGGCATCCCAGGCCTGCTGGACAAGCGCGGGAATCCCATCGGGGAGACGCAGGTCGTACGGCAGGATGGCTACATCCGCCGCGCCTGCGGTCCGGCAGCGTTCTGCCACCGGCTCGAGCCGGGCGGCGGAGGAGGATGTCAGGACAAGTTGCGCGCCTTCGGCGGCCCAGCGCAAGGCGCAGGCGGCTCCGATGCCCGAGGAAGCACCTGTGATCCAGATCCTTTGCATCGTTTATCTCACCTTTTCGCGCGAGACGAGGCCCATCATCCGGAAGAGGAATTTCGGGAGGCCTTTCCGCGGGTCGCGCTTTTTCATGTCGATGAACCAGCCGAGTTTCTTGACCACGGGCACCTTGTAGGTCTCGACGAATTCGATGAGGGTGCCGTCCGGGTCCTCGATGTAGGTGAAATGGCCGGAAGCGTCGCCCATGTCGAAGACTTCGCCGTCCGGGCAGGAATCCACGGTGAAAGGGTGTCCCTTTTCGGCGCAGAACGCCTTCAGGGCCTGCATGCCGGTAATGTCGAAGCAGATCTGGATGAAGCCCGGATCGCCCCAGAACCGGCCTTCATAGACCTTCTTCGGGCTGCGCTCCAGCACCTGGACGAGTTCCAGGGTGCTTTCGCCCATCAGGGGGGAGAAAGCGCCGGTAAAAGGTTCCGTGCGGGCAAGGATGACCCTGCGGCAGCGGAGGACGCCGCCCGGGAGGAAACCGTCGGCCTCGAAGGGGCCTTCCGAATCGCTGACAACCTTGTCGTAGCCCAGGACCTCCCCGTAGAAACGGACGGAGGCTTCCATGTCGCCGACACCGATGACGGCACCGGCGATGCCGCCCGTCAGTTTGTGCTCTTCAATATAGACATCCTTCCGCTCGATGAGCTGGAACCAATTGCCATAGAGGTCCTTGACATAGAAGCAAGGGGTGCCGTCCGGGAGTTCCCCGACGGGACTGACTTCTTTCCATTTCGCGGAAATCTGCCGGTGGAAGGCGGGAATGTCGCGGCATTTCACCTTTGCGGCGAGGACGCCGAGGTCGCCGACCGCGATCTCGAAGCCGCACGGCTGGGGCCTGCGCTCCGAGAACTGCCAAACTTCGTATCCGCCGCCGCCCTGCAGGTTGACGGTGATGCAGGCGTGGCGTTTCTGGGGCCGGCCGCCGGTATAGGGGAGCATGCGCTCCGCGACGGTATCGTCTTCTAGGATGCGGACATCCGCGCCGAACATATCGATGATCCAGTTCCAGGACTTGCGGAAATCTTCCGTTCCGAGACCGATCTGCTGGATGCCGGAGATGAGGTGTTTTTCCATTCTGTATGCGGTAATTTACTTGGACAAAGGTACGATTATTTTTCCGACCGGACCTCGAAAATCCCGTTCCGGTCCCAGGAACTCCAGTACCGGAGGGCGAGCGAGCGGACGTAGGCCCAGTATTCCGGACTGTGTCCATACCGCTCGACGCCGGTACGGATGTCCGTTTCGATTTGGGTCCGGTATTGCTCTTTCAGGCTGAGCGTCAAGGTCTTGCCTTCGCAGGTGAAAGTGGCCTCCGGACAGGGGGTATCGATTTCGGCGACCCGGATGAGGCCGTGCCCGAGGGTGGCGCCGGTGCTGATCTGGAGTCCGTCGTTCAGGCAGCTGACGGGCGGCCGGAGTCCGGCGTGCGATACGACGGAGACAGGATGGTCATGGCCCGGACCGCCGAAGAGTTCACGGGCGCGCAGGCCCATTTTCGCCCCGAGGGTGGAGTAGATGCCGAGGTGACCGTGGATCTCGTTCGTCAGGAGGACGAGTTTCCACTCCTCGGGACCGAAACGCCGGATAGCAGTGCCGACGATGCGCTGCACATCGTCGGCATATTGGGTGAGGGGAAAATCGAAGGAACGGAGGACGCCTACCATTTCTCAATGGCCTTGAGCAGGAGCCAGCCGCCGAAGACCTGGATCAGGATGCCCGGCCAGCCGATGCGGACGTCCTGCAGTGCATGGAGGAAATTGAAGTCCATGAGGTATTCGAAGGTCATCCCGACGACCTGGCAGATGAGGACCGCGAGGGCGACGGAAAGGAGGGAGAAGCGCATCTTCTTCCCGATCAGCCCGGCGGCGACCGCCAGCGTGATGCTCTTGACGAGAATGGCCGGCAGGGAGGCCACGGGCGGCATTCCGAAGAACAGGCAGTTGACCAGCGGGGAGAGCACGGCCGTCAGCAGACCCACTTTCCAGCCGCACTTGAACGCGCCGATGAGCGTGAAGAAATAGATGGGCAGGAAGATGAGGCCGCCTTTCGGAATCAGGTGGCAGAGCTGGGGGACGACGATGTTGCCGCAGATGAAAAGGGCGGCGGCAAGATAGGTACGCAGTTCCCTGAAATCGTACTGTTCTCTTTGGATGGTCAGCGTATTCATTGGTTTCGGTATTTCAACAGGGACAAAGATAATAAAAAAGATGGAATTCAGAAAAGTCTTCTTTCTTCCCGCTATTCCGGAAAAAAGTGTATTTTTGCAATAATTTAAGAATGGACCGTAAACTATACTCCTGCAGCGATATGGACAGATTCGATTTGGTCAAGGAATCCTTCACCCGGAAGGAGGTGCCCGCCGAGATTCCGGCGGGAAAGACGTCAGACTGGTACGGCGAACTGGTGTTCGACCGGGCCAAGATGTGCAAGTATCTGGATGCCAATATTCTACAGGATCTGCTTGCCTGTATTGAAGGTGGCAAGGCGCTGGACCGCAAGACGGCGGACGGGGTTGCCAGGGGCATGAAGGTATGGGCGATGGAACATGGCGTGACCCATGTGACCCACTGGTTCCAGCCGCTGACCGAAGGGACGGCCGAGAAACACGACGCCCTGATCGACTATGACGGGAAAGGCGGCGTGATCGAGACCTTTGACGGATCGATGCTCGCCCAGCAGGAGCCGGATGCCTCTTCCTTCCCGAGCGGCGGGATCCGGGCCACTTTCGAGGCGCGCGGATATACGGCATGGGACCCGACGTCCCCGGTCTTCATCCTGGACGATACGCTCTGTATCCCGACCGTGTTCGTCTCCTATACGGGGGAGGCCCTGGATTACAAGACGCCGCTGAAGAAGGCTTTGAAAGCCGTCGGAGACGCCGCCGTCCCCATCTGCCGCCTCTTCGATCCGGCCGTGTCGAAAGTCTATTCCTACCTGGGCTGGGAGCAGGAGTATTTCCTGGTGGATGAGGCCCTGTATGCCGCCCGCACGGACCTGATGATCACCGGACGCACCCTTTTCGGCCACAATTCATCCAAGAACCAGCAGCTGGACGACCATTATTTCGCGGCCATTCCCGCCCGCGTCGCCGCTTTCATGCGCGACCTCGAGGTGGCCGGGCACCGGCTGGGGATTCCGCTGAAGACCCGTCATAATGAAGTGGCGCCCAATCAGTTCGAGCTCGCGCCCATCTACGGCGAGACCAACCTCGCCAACGACCAGAACCAGATCGTCATGAACCTGATGGGGCATTTCGCCCGGAAGCACGGTTTCGTGGTGCTCCTGCACGAGAAGCCGTTCGACGGGGTGAACGGGTCCGGCAAGCACAACAACTGGTCCCTCGGTACGGATACCGGCGTCGCGTTGCTGGCGCCGGGCAAGGATGCGAAGGGCAATCTCCAGTTCATCACCTTCTTCGTGAATGTCCTTGCGGCCGTGCAGAAGCACAATGCGCTGCTGAAGGCCTCCATCGCCAGCGCGACCAATGCGCACCGCCTGGGTGCGAACGAAGCGCCGCCGGCCATTGTTTCCGCCTTCCTGGGCCGCACGATGACGGAAGTGCTGCACAAACTGCTCGAGGTACCTTCCGATACGCCGATCGAAATCGCCGGCAAGAAGGGCAAGACGCTGGGCCTCGTCGAAATCCCGGAGCTTTTCGTGGACAATACCGACCGGAACCGGACCTCGCCTTTCGCCTTCACCGGCAACCGTTTCGAGTTCCGCGCCGTCGGTTCCAGCGCCAACTGCGCCGGGGCCATGACGACGCTGAACGCGGCCGTTGCCGAACAGCTGCTGGATTTCAAAGTGGCTGTGGACAAGGAAATTGCGGCAGGGAAGCCGACCAACGTGGCCATCATGGATGTCCTCAAGCCCATCATCCGCTCGGTCCTCGATGTCGTCTGCTTCGACGGCAACGGATACACGGAAGAATGGCGGCAGGAGGCGATCCGCCGCGGGCTCGACGTCGAGACCAACGTGCCCAAGATGTTCTGCGAGTTCACCAAGCCGGCGGCCGTGGAAATGTTCACGAAGACCGGCGTCTATTCCGAGAAGGAACTGATCGCCAGGAATGAGGTGAAGTGGGAGACCTATATCAAGAAGGTCCAGATTGAATCGCGCGTCATGGTCCGCATGGCGCTGAACCACATCGTCCCGGCCGCACTGGAATACAAGGCCAGGCTGCTGAAGGAAGTTACGCTTGCGAAGGAACTGTACGGCAACCTGGACAACTGCACGGCGGAAATGACCATTCTCGACGAGATCAACCGCTATGTCGAGCAGGTGCGCGTCCGGGCGATTGCGATGAATGATGCGCGCCGGGCTGCCAACATGACGGAAGACATTTACCAGCGTGCCCTGGCCTATCACGAAATTGCGGAGAGTTTCCCGGGCCTCCGCAGGCCCATCGACAAACTCGAAGAGGTGGTGGACAACCGGATATGGCCGCTGCCGAAGTATCGCGAGATGCTTTTCATCAGCTAAGTAAAACAGAAAGAATAACCTGGATCACCGGTGACATTTACCCGGACAGGGCTGCGAAGCAGCAGGCACCGGTGATGCAGGTTATTCTTTCTATTACCGGTGACGCAGGTTATTCTTTCACAATTCCTTAAGCGGCCGTTTCGGCGGCTGTTTACCGGACCTCCGGTTCTTTCGGCAGGCTCAGCCTGGCAATGATGTCGTCAAGCATGCGGAAGAGTTCCGGCGCCGTTTCGGGATTGACGCTGTCGCAGGTGACGGCGCTGCCGACTGTTTGCGGGACCTCCGCCAGTTTTTTCTGAAGGTTTTTTCCCTTCCGGGTCAGGGTGACAATCGTCTGCCGGGCATCTTCCTTGCCCTTCGTGCGCTTCAGGATCCCTTCTTTCTCCATCCGCTGCAGCAGCGGCGTAATGGTGTTCGTTTCCAGGAAGAGACGCTTGGCGATGTCATTGACCGGCTGGGCGTCCTTCTCCCACAGGACCAGCAGGACCAGATACTGCGGATAGGTCAGGCCATCCCCGCATAGCAGGGGATGGTAGGCCTGTGAGAGAAGGCGTGACGCCGTATAGAGCCGGAAACAAAGCTGGTTGTCCAGTTTGAATTCCTCGGGGATCATAACATTCCCTGGATGTCCTTCTCCATTTCTTCCGGCGTGGTGGTCGGCGCGAAGCGCTTGATGACGGAACCGTCCCGGTTGATGAGGAACTTGGTGAAATTCCAGCGGATATCGCTGTCCTTCTCCATGCTCTTGCTGAGGGCCTTCAGCATTTTGGCCGTGGCTTTTGCCTTGAAGCCGCTGTACTGCTCCGCAGGTGCCTGGGATTTCAGGTACTCGAATACGGGCTCTGCGTTGGGGCCGTTCACGTCGGTCTTCGCCATCAGCGGGAAGGTAACGCCGTGATTGAGGCGGCAGAATTCGGCGATCTCGTCATTGGAACCGGGCTCCTGGCCGGCGAACTGGTCGCAGGGGAAGCCGAGGATGACGAATCCCTGGTCCTTGTATTTCTGGTAGAGGGCCTCCAGGCCGTCATACTGCGGGGTGAAACCGCATTTGGATGCGGTATTGACGATCATCAGGACTTTCCCTTCGTACTGGGCGAGGTCCACTTCGGCACCCTTGTTGCCCGTGGTTTTGAAGTCGTAAATCTTTGCCATGTCTTGCTTGTTTTGGGCACAGGCCGGCGACGCAAGGAGCGCCGCCAGCAAGGCGAAATTGAGGATTCCTTTCATTTTAGAGCTGCTTTACCAGCCAGTTCTGCAGGCCGATCTTCCCGATGAGGTCGAGCTGGGTTTCGCTCCAGAGCATGTCTTCTTCCTCATCCAGGGCATAGGCCTTCATGATATCGTAGGTCTTGAAATCGTCCTGGAGGGAGAGGACGAGCTGCTGGAGGATCGGGACCTGTTCGTGGGAAACGGCGAGGTCGGCCTTGATGTATTCCACCGGGTCGGTGGTGACGGCCATCGCCGGAGCGGCTTCCACCTGGGGCGTACCGCCGAGGTCCAGGATGCGCTCGATGAACTGGTCGACCCATCCCATTTCTTCCGCCGCGTGCGCGGCATACTTCTCACCCAGTTTGGTGAAACCCTGGTCCGCGAAGATCTTACCTTCGATCTTGTGCTGGAGAGACTGTGCGGCGAGGCCGGTTGCATAGGCCTGAAGGGCCGCGATGGATTGCTTTTTGTTCATGATTTCTGTGTTTTTATCGTTTATTTATATCGTTCACGATGCAAATATACGACAATTATTTTATATCGCAAGCGATATTTCGAAAAAATGAACAAAAATTAGCATTATTTCCGCGAAAGCGACTGCAGGAGGTACAGGACTGGGAAGATTTCCAGACGGCCGATCAGCATTTCGACCATGCCGGCGGCCTTCAGGACAGGGGGGAATGCGGCATAGTTCGACATGGAGCCGACTTCGCCGAAACCGGGACCGACATTCCCGATGCAGGCGACGGATGCTGTGACCCCCGTTGTGAAATCCAGTCCGAGCGCGATGTTGAAGGCGGCGAAGATGACGACAATCAGCAGGTAACAGAAGATATAGCCGTAGGCATCGCTGACCTGTTCGTCGGATTTGGGCCGTCCGTCCACGCGGATGAGCTGGATGGACCGCGGATTGACCGTCAGTTTGACTTTCCGGTGAATCCCTTTGGCTGCAAGGATGGCCCTGTCGATCTTGATTCCGCCGGATGTGGAGCCGGAACATCCGCAGATGAGCGAACAGATGATCAGGACCGCCATGCTGAGCGGCGGCCACTGGGTCGTGTCCCGGGTGGCGAAGCCCGTGGTCGTCGAGATGGAACTGACCTGGAACGTGGCATCCCGCAGTGCCTCCCAGAAGGATGCGCAGGTCCCATGGACCATCAGGTCCACCGTGACGGCGACGATGGCGATGCCGACCAGGGAGAGGAATACCTTGATGGTCTCGGACTTCCATATATATTTAGGACGTCCCTTGAGGAAGGCCAGGAACAGGATGCCGAAATGGACGCCGGCAGCGAGCATGGCGACGCTCAGGACCAGCTCGGCGGCCGGGTTGGCGTAATAGGCGATGCTCAAATTGCGGGTGCAGAAACCGCAGGTGCTGCAGGCGGACATCGCGTTGGTCGCCGCGTCGAACCAGCCCATCCCCGTGAGTTTCAGGGAGAAGAAAGTCAGGACCGTCAGGGCGATATAGGTGAGCAGCATCCGGTTGGCAAAACTGCCGCTGTTCTCGCCCATGAGCGCATCCCGCGCGACATTGGAGATTTCCGCCTTGGACAGCGCGGACTTGTCGGCGCCGGCCGTCAGCATGGAGAACATGGTGACGATCCCGATGCCGCCGACCCAGGCCGTGGAGATCCGCCAGAACTGCAGGCCGCGCGGGAGCGCCTCGATGTCGTTCAGGATGGAGGCCCCGGTGGTGGTGAAGCCGGAGACGCTCTCGAACAGGGCATTGATGAAGGTGAATTCATGCCCGTAGAAGAGAAAGGGGAGCATCCCGAAAAGACAGGCGAGGAGCCATGCCCCGACAACGATGCAGTTCCCTTCCTTGAAGGTCAGCGCATGATGGTTCCGCTTGACGAAGATGAGCGGATATGCGCCTACGGTCCCGGTCAGGAAGGCAGGGAACAGAAGGGAAAGCCGGCTTTCATCGCCGGGTGTCCACAAGGCAATGATGCCGGAAACGGTCATAAGGGCCGTTACAAGCAGCAGGGAAATGCCGATATACCAGGTTATTATCCTCCAATTCATGGCTGCTTCGATTGACGGGACAAAGTTATCGGCCCGGATTGCATTTATCAATACAATATTTTTTATATTTGCATTGATAATATCAATCGAGTAGCCCATGATTACGCTTCAGCAACTGCGCTATATCGTCGCCATCGACGAATACAGGCATTTCGGGAAGGCGGCCGAGGCCTGCGGGCTGACCCAGCCCACCCTCAGCCTGATGGTCAAGAAGATCGAGGAGGAACTGGATGTCCGTCTCTTTGACCGCAATGCCCATCCCGTGCATCCGACGGAGATCGGCCGGAAGGTGATCGACCAGGCGAAGGTGGTCCTGTATCATGCGGGACAGATCGCCGAGATGACCCGTTCCGAGAAGGAGATCCTCTCCGGTTCCCTGAAAATCGCCCTGATTTCAACGGTGGCGCCCGTGCTGGTCCCCGGGTTGTTCCGCTTCCTCGGCGAGAAGGCGCCGGCGCTTTCCCTGCAGACGGAAGAGATGCTCACCCATACCATCCTGGACAGGCTCAGGAAGGCCGAAGTGGATATGGGCATTTTGGCAGGACCGGTGCAAGATCCTGATTTCCTGGAGATTCCCCTCTATCACGAGACTTTCCTCGCCTATGTTTCACCGGACAATCCGCTTGCGGAGCAGGATTGCATCACCCGGGAAACGCTCCTGGGACAGGCTGTCTGGATCATCCGCGACGGTCTGCGACGCCTGGACCCTGCGGACCGGGAAGGAGGAGCCATTACGTATGAACGGTTCTTCGAAGGCGGCCGCGTCGGCACGCTGATCCAGGTCGTCAATGAAAACGGGGGCGTGACCGTCGTCCCGGAAACGCATACGGACCTGATCCTCTTCAGCCAGCAGAAATGTCTCCGTCCCATCGTCGATCCGGTGCCGAGCCGGACCATCTCCCTGGTCATCCGCAGCGATTATATCCACGAGGCGAAATTGAACGCGGTGGTGGATGCCGTGCGGCGCATCATTCCGGCGAACCTGCACGAGGGCCCTGTCCGGAAGGGGACGCTCCGATTATAGGCGGAGGGAAGCTCCGGGGCAACCCGTTATTTCCCAAGGAATTCCGAGGGGGTCATGCCCGTTGTTTTCTTGAAGAGGCGGGTGAAATGGTGCGGAAACTCGAAGCCCAGCAGGTGCGCGGTTTCGCCGACGTTGTGTCCGTTCATCAGCAGGTTCTTTCCCTGATCGATGACAAAGGAATGGATGTAGCCGATGGCCGTGCCGCCCGTGGCCTTGTGGATGACGTCGCCCAGATAATGGGACGAATAGGCCAGCTTGTCCGCACAGTACCGGACGGTCGGGATGCCCAAGTCCAGTTGCCGGCCGTTCAGGTAATACGCGCGGAGCAGGTGGTGGAAGCGTTTGAGCAGGTCCGAGGAGCTCTGTTCTTCTTTGGACAGCTGGCGCAGATAGATCCGGTTGCAGTATTCCAGGATGAGCCGGATATAGGCGAGGATGACGGTCCGGAGGGCACCGGAATCGGCATTTTCCTGCAGCTCGTGCCGAAGCTGGGTGAGCAGCTGGGTGATCCGGCTCCACTCTGCGGGCTCCATCCGCAAGGTTTCCATGGCAAAATAGGAGAAGAAGGAATAATCCTTCATGCGGGCTTCCAGGTCCGTTCCGTGCAGGAGTTCCGGCGAGAACAGCAGGACCCAGCCGCTGATGTGGATGCCCTCCCCGTCGTCTTCCTTCCCGCCGATCTGGCCGGGCTCGACGGCGATGATGGAGCCGTCGGCCGCATCGAACATTTTCATCCCGTACGTGAGGTTCTTCGGGAAGTTGCGCTGGATGAAGAGGCCATAGACCCCGTAGCGGTTCAGGCTGGAGCGGATGGGCGACACCTCGTCATAGTGGATGACGCTGACCAGCGGATGCAGGACGGGTGCGCCCAGATAGCGGGCGTAGTCGTTGGGGGAGGAGACGTGCAGGATGTCTTTCATATCGGATATAAAGGTAGAAATATTTCCGTTTATTTACAAATATCAGCATTATTGGTATGTATTCAACCCAAATCGGTTCATTTCTTCCGGACGGGATGCCTACCTTTGCAAAAAATAACGGATGAAAAAGATCTATCCCGCCCTCCTGGCATCCCTGGTGCTGATGGGCTGCCAGACAAAAACAATGCATATGGATACGCTTTCCCTTACCCGGGAATGGGACAAAACCTTCCCGCAATCCGAGCTGGTCAACCACAGCAAGGTCACCTTCCACAACCGCTACGGCATCGTCCTGGCGGCGGATATGTATGTTCCGAAAGATGCAGAAGGCAAGCTCCCTGCCATTGCTGTCAGCGGGCCCTTCGGCGCGGTAAAGGAGCAGTGCTCCGGACTTTACGCGCAGCACATGGCCGAGCGGGGGTTCCTGACCATCGCTTTCGACCCTTCCTTCACCGGTGAAAGCGGGGGAGAACCGCGCAGGATGGCTTCTCCGGACATCAATACGGAAGATTTCCTGGCCGCGGTTGACTTCCTTTCCACCTGCGACCTCGTGGATCCCGAACGCATCGGCATCATCGGCATCTGCGGCTTCGGCGGCATGGCCGTCAATGCCGCGGCGCTGGATCCGCGCATCAAGGCGACGGTCGCGTCCACCATGTATGACATGAGCAAGGTGAACGTGGAAGGCTACTTCGCGAGCGAGGATACGCCGGCCCAACGGATGGAGAAGCGCAAAGCCCTGGCCGCTCAACGCACAAAGGACTATGCTGCAGGGACCTACGAGCGTGCCGGCGGCGTCATCGACCCGCTGCCGGAGGATGCGCCCTGGTTCGTGAAGGAATACCATTCCTATTATAAGACCCCGCGCGGGTACCATCCGCGCAGCGGCAACTCCACCGACGGCTGGAACGTCATCGGGTGCCAGAGCTTCATGAACCAGCCCCTGCTCGCGTGGGCCGGGGAAATCGAGAATCCCGTGCTCCTGATCCACGGCGAGAAAGCCCACAGCCGCTATTTCAGCGAATATGCCTTCAGCCTGATGACGGGCTCCAACAAGGAACTGATGATTATCCCCGGCGCCACCCATATGGATCTGTATGACGATGCAGCCGGAGTGATTCCCTATGATACGATGGAAAACTTCTTTCAAACGAATCTGCGATGAAACTGCCGACGCTCCTCGTTGCAGCATGGGCTGTCCTGGCCGCTTTGACGTCCGCCTGTACGCCCCAGCCGCTGCCCGCCGACCCGCAGGCGGAAACGCCCGGTCAGCAAGATGATCCTGCCCCGCAGGATACACCGGATCCGGTGGATCCGCCGAAACCGGAAGACCCTTCCGGACCGGCGGACGATCCCGGGCAGGATCCCGGGGATGTTCCGTCCACCCCGGAAACCGGCGGCAACAAGACCCTCGTCGTCTGGTACAGTTTCACGGGCAATTCCACGGCGATCGCCAGGGGGCTGCTGTCGCATATCAGCGCAGACGCCCTGGAGATCCGGCCGGCGGAGGAAGGATTGGATTATGCCGCAAACAATTATGCCATCGGCAGTTCCCTGATTGCCGCCATCCGTGCGAATCCTTCGTCAGCTGCGTCCTATCCGGCCACCAAGGCGGTCGATGTCGCCTTCGGGGACTATGAGACCATCCTTATCGTCACCCCGCTGTGGTGGAGCCAGATGGCGGCGCCCATGCAGGGTTTCCTCTTCCAGAACGGGACGAAGATGGCAGGGAAGAACATCGGCCTCATCGTTACCAGCGCCAGCAGCGGCATTTCCGGCGTGGAACAGGATGCACGGCGGCTGGTTCCGGAAGGCAACTTCCTCTCCGAAAGTCTTTGGATTCGCTCTTCGCAGGTGGGCCGCGCGCCGGAACTCACGGCCGCCTGGTATGACAAAATGTTCCCGGTCACTCATGAAGAAACAGCTATGAACGCGCGCATTACCGCCGGCGGGCGGTCCTTTACCGCCGAAATCGAAGACTCTGCGACGGGACGGGCCTTTTGGGGCAAACTGCCGTTGACGCTGGATATGTCGGAACTGAATGGCAATGAGAAGTACTGCTATGGCGTCTCCCTGCCTGAAAACGACCGGTATTACGACCGCATCGAGGCCGGTGACCTGATGCTCTACAGCGGCAGTTGCGTCGTGCTGTTCTACGGCTCCGCCGGAGGGTACAGCTATACCCGCATCGGGAAGGTTACAGACAGTGCCGGACTGGCGCAGGCTCTCGGAAGCGCCGGCGTATCCGTTACTTTTGAAAAGCTGTAAGAACGTTCGGCGGGACAGCGGGATCAACCGAATTCCCCGATCAGGTAGAAAACCAGCAGGATGATGAGGAGGATGAATATCCAGCCCCAGCATCCGATTTTACGGGACTTCTTTTCGGGAGTCCCTTTTTTCGCAGGCGTTTTCGCGGCCGGCTTTTTCGGCTTCTTCTCCGGGGGATCGGCTTCCCAGGTGGAAAGCGTCATAACCCCTGGTTCACTCGTTGCGCGGAGAGCGCCGGCAGCATTTGCGGCGCGTGGCGCGCCTGGAGCATCTGCCGGACGGAACGCGTTCGGCGCAACTTCCACTTTCGTCCCGCAACGGGTACAGAACCGGGCGCCTGGAAGGATCTCTGCGCCGCAATGGGAACAATGTGCCATGGTCTTATCCTCCTATCCAATGCTATACAGGGTCTCTCCCAACTCTTCCACGAAGGTGTCGGGCGTGAATCCCAATCTGTCGAGGGCGTCCTCGACATCGGCGAGATCGACTTTCGTTCCGGGCTTGAAGAGCTTCCTGCAGGTTTCGACGGCCGTGGCCAGCCGGGCCTGGATCCGGCTCGCATCGGCGCCGTTGCGCGCGACGTCGCGCGGCCGGATGTAGTTGTCGAACTGCTTGACGCCCTGGCGCAGGCCTTCCATATATTTGGAAACCGCATCGGCCTGCAGCGCCAGCCGTTCGTTGATATCTTTCACAAGGGAGGCTTTTTTGAGCAGTTCGTCGCCCTGCCGGAACCATTCCTTGCCCTTGTAGGTCACGGCATCCGCCACTTTCCGGGGATTGGTCAGGTCCACTTTCATCTTGTCCGGATCCAGCAGGATATCGATGTCCTTCCCATAGCTTTCCGGATGGTTCAGGACGTCTTCGATGTTCGTCTGGTCGATGGACTTGGCGAACTTGTTCGACAGTTCGGCCGTCCGGCTGCGGAACCCGGTGCCGGCATCCGTGATCTGGTGGTTGTAGATCTGCGTCGTCATGTTCTGGTCGAAGTAGACCTTCTCATTCTTCGCATTGAGGTAGTAATAGGTGACATCCCGGTCAATGGTGACTTTCTTCCCCTTCACCATCAGCAAGGCATCCTGGTTCTTGCTGGCATTGAATACCAGGATCTTGTCGGCAGGGATGCCCGTGATCTCGCTGAGGGTCTTTTTCGTGTTCCGGTCCGCGATCCGGTAGAAGTCCCCCAGCGTCTCGTTGAACTCCTTGCGCGTGAAATCGAGCGATTCGTCGGCATAGTTCTGCAGCAGGTACATCGCCTGCTTGTTCTTCTGGCACTGGACGACCATCTTGTTCTTCAACTTCAGGTTGTCCGGATCGAGCGGGTTCATGTGGTAGAGTTCGACAGCCGCACGAAGGTCCTCGATATCCTGCATGGCCTTTTTCCGGCCGTAGTCCAGGGCGTCGTCCATCGGCCCCGACGTTTTCTGGGACTTGACCAGGTCCACGAGCTGGTTCGCGCGGTGACCGGCCGTCTCCATGGCCTCCTTGGACGAGTTGATGGCGTTCTTCGTCACCTTGCCCTTGAGGGAGGTGAGGAATTCGCCCGCTTCGGACTTCATCTCCTGGAAGGCATCCGACATGGCCTCCTTCGTGAGTCCGGCCTTCTTGGCCGCTTCTCCCACCTTCTTCATGCCGAAGTCCATGACCTTCTCGCTGAGGTACTCGCGCGTGACGATCATTGCGCCCACGCAGAATCCGCCCCAGACGCTGTCGCCGCCCTTGTCCACATACTCCTTCATGCTCCGCATGACTTCGAGGCTGGTGAAAACCACGTCGGCGCAGCCCAGCGTGGCGGCGCCGAGGGCGAGGCGGCTGAAGAAGCCCATGGAATCCTCGACCTCTTTCGCTTTGTCGAAGAAGCAGGAAATGAACAGTTTAACCTCATCGGCGAGGGTCAGCGGGCGCACGTCGGCATTGGCCCCGTACCGCTCGCCGCTCAACACGCCGTTGAAGATCTCCATCACCGTATCGATCGAATGCCTGTCATAGCCATAGGCGGCATCGTATCCGTCGATGAGCGTATCGATGTATTTGTCGAGCGGGAAAAGCTGGTTGTAGAGGCCCAGGTACATAATCTGGCTCTGGATGTGGAGCAGCTGTTCGCCGATGTGCTTGTCCTCGTTCAGCGCATGCAGGCTCTCGGACGCATTCAGTTCCCGGCGCGGCTGCGAGCACAGCAGGACATCCGCATAGCCGTAATACGTGCGGCCGGCATGTTCGGTCTTCAGCATCACCTGGGCCTTGATGCGGGAAGGCGCATCCAGCACCTTGCTGCAGCAGCGGAAGCGGCATGCGCGCGCCCTTTCCTCGATCGTGCCGGAATAGACATCGCACTGGATAGCCAGCGAGTCCACCAGGTCCTGTTTGGTGTCATCGAGGGCGATGACCCGGTAATCGGTCGGAACCGGGGCGATTTCCAGGAGCTTATGGTTCTCCTCATCATAATCATACAGGGCGATCCGTGCCTTGGTTTCCGCCGGCACATAGGTCTTGCCATCACCACCGGTCGCGGCGAATTTCTTCGTATCGTGGCGGCCCGGGTCGTATTCTTCGATGAAACACTTGATTTCATAGACGCCCATGAGGGCAAGGCCCATCTGGAAGCGCCGTATTTCGAGGAACCCTTCGAGGGGAGAGCCCGTGCCGGCTTGTGCCACTACTTTCAGGCTATAGGTCTGGTATTCACCCGGCATCAGGTCGCCGGGCCGTTTCTCGCCGGGCTTGCGCGGGGAGATCTTTTCCGTGATGACGGCCTCGTGCAGCCGCAATTCCGGATTCCATTCCACCGTCACCTCATAAGGCCCGTTGGGAATGGAGGCCGTGATGTGGGCATCCGCCTCCATGCCGGTGGCCAGGAACGGCAGACGGACGGGCTTGTAGTATTCCGCGGGAATGGTCAGGTTATCCTGTCCGAAGACGATTTCTCCGGCGCGGATCTGGAAATGGACATGGTTGGTATAAGAACCTTTCGCGCCGGCGAGCGCGAAGGTGACGATGCCTTCCTGGGGGATCGTTCCCGTTTCCGGGGCAAAGACATCGGCCGCTTTCCAGCCCGCCTTCAGGGCCGCGGAAGGGGAGACCCTGAGGTAGTTGTCGCCCGAGACGGACAGTTTTGCCGTCAGGGCCGGATCGGGCTGCTCTTCGCCGCCGGCCCCGATCCGCACGATCTGGGCATAGACCTGCCGGGGTGCGTCGCCGGGGAACAGGGTGTCGCCGAAGTCCTTGTACATGCGCATGGCATAGCGGCAGGCAGGCTGCTGCTCTTCTTCGTCCTCTTCCGGTTCTTCATCCCCGGAGTCGTCGTCGCCGGATGATTTCGGATGGCGTCTTTTCCGGATGCCGGCGATGATGCCGGTAATACCGGCGATCGCTGCGGCAGGAATGGCATAGTCCATCCACCCGTCCCAGTTGACAGCGTCGGAATCCACCTCGACATCGCTCCCGCCTTCCTCGTCGCTGCCATGCCGGTCCTTTCCCTTTCCAAAGGAAGAGGATTTCTCCTTGGAGGGTACCGGCGCGGCATCCTGCTCCACGTCATAATCGATGAAAATGCTCAACGCGCTTGACATCGGGGCCCAGTCGATGCCGCCGGTACTCGAGAAAGACATGCATATGCTCACTTTCTCAGCCCCTTCCGGTACCGTATAACTGGTCGATAAAGAAGCGTATTTCCCCCGTTCGGTATCCGCATTCCTGGAGGCGGGGGTATCTTCCAGATACCGGCTTCCTTTCATGACCACGGAAACAGAGATAGATGTGCTGTTTGCGCCGATCCCTTCATCCGGACCATAGCCTTCCAGGCTCGTCAAGCCGAGCTGGATGGTCTCGCCGGGCCGGATGGTACCCACATAGGTCCTGAAATGAGCGTCATAGTAATCTCTTTCCTCTTTCATGGTGACCTTGCCGCCCGAAAAGGAAAAAGAGGCCTTCGCCCTGTCGAATTTCAGCGTGAAACTGTCAGCGTTCAGGGCCGGCGTGCAGAGCAGTCCTGCCGCCATGGATGCAAGGACTGCAAGAAGCTTATTTCGCATTTGTGCAGCGGGATTTGATGAAGTCAAAGACGAAGTCGAAGTCCTCCGGGGAGACATAGACCTGATTCTTGTTCAGGAGCTGGTTGACCTTGATCAGATGGAGTCTGGGACGCGGGATGACGCGGCGGACGTTCGCGAAGACGGACGTGCTGGAGGTCTTGCCTGCCGACAGCAGGCCGGCGCCTGCGACCGTCGGCTTTCCGGCCGCCAGGCCCACCAGCGTGGTGATGAAGGCGACCGCCTGCGCTTTCTCGACCTGCCGCGGCAACTGGATGTGCTTGATTTCCTTTTCGTCCATCTCGAACAGGACGACGTATTTCCCGCCGTAGATGGCGGCCAGCAGCAGGACGCCCAGTTCGGTCAGGACCGCCATGCCGGCCAGTGCGATGAGCAGCCCCTTCCCCATGTCCAGGAATCCGGCGAAATCCCCGTGGATGACGTAGATGAAAAAGCCGAACACGAGCCATCCGATGAGGATGATAAAGAAGAAGATCTTGTAAACGGTCAGGAAAACCGTCGGATTGGTGACCATGTTCATTTCATAGACCCAGCGGTACTTCCCGTCCGAGCACAACTGGACATCTTTTCCCTGGTAGGAAGTGGATGCAAGGGGCTTGGTTTCGGGCGTGGCCGATTGTCCGCAATGGGGACAGAACTGGGCTTCTCCGGGAATCTCCTTTCCGCAGTGGGGGCAGTAACTCATGGGATAAATGGTATTTCGGTTGTTTGACTTACAAAGCTAAACAATCGGAAGGATAAATACAAGAAAAGATGTCCGCCCCGTCACGGGTGCGGCATTCCTATTTCATAATATGGCGTCTGAACGCTTCCAGAAGGTGCTGCCTGGCCGCCTTGCTTTCCTCCCTCCGCGGGAACAGCATGTCGAAGGCGTGGGTGTTTCCGGGGAAGACATCGACATCCGCATCCACTCCGGCGGCGCGAAGATGCTCCACATAGGTGAGCGTCTCCGCATAAAAAGGCTCGCCGGCTGCGACGAATGTATAGCAGGGGGGAAGCCGGGTATAATCCGTTTCCAGGGCAGGGGAGGCATATTTGCTGACGGAGTCCGTGCCGTACCTGTCCCCGAGATAGTGCCGCCAGCCCCAGTGGTTGCGCCGGGTATTCCAGACACGGCCATGGTTGTCAGCCGAGGATTCGGTATCCCTGCAGTCGAGCATGGGATAGAGGGGCAGCTGGAGCGCAACGGGAATCTCGCCTTTGTCCCTCGCATAGAGGCAGAGGGCCGCCGTGAGTCCTCCGCCGGCGCTTTCACCGCCGATGACGATGCGCTCCCTGTCAATACCGAGTTCGCCGGCATGGTCATACATCCACGCCAGCGCCGCGTAACAGTCCTCCAGCGCGGCGGGGAAGGGCGCCTTGCCGGCGAGGCGATAGTCCGGACAGACGACGACGGCGCCGCACTGCTCGGCGAGCAGCTTCCCGCAGGACATGTCCAGCATGTATGGTCCTCCCAGCATGTACCCGCCGCCGTGGATCCAGAGGACTCCGGGAGCGGGGCCGTCCGACTCCTTCGGCGCCAGGACCCTGGCCTTCATCTTGCCGGCCTGCGTCCCGATCCTGACGGTACGGGACGGAACGGTCCTGCCACTGGACAGGAATGACAGGATCAGGAGGAGGAGGGTCAACAACATTTTCACGGTCACTTTCAGTGATGCTTGCATTCACAAAAATAATGCCTGAATGCGGCCCGATGGCCGGACAGGCGCCGACCGGGGGCTCCTTTCGGGAAAATGCAGAAAAAATGCCAAAGAATTCCGTCCGGACTTTCCTGTCATTGATTTATTTGCTACATTTGGGGCATGTTAGTAAAGTGTATTCTCCTCGTCCTGTTCTTTGCCGTGATGATCGGTGTCGGCTTTTATTGCCGCCGGACCGCATCTGACGTGCAGGGCTTCGTCCTGGGAGGCCGCAATGTCGGCTCCTGGCTCACGGCATTCGCATTCGGCACCTCTTATTTTTCGGCGGTCATCTTTGTCGGATACGCCGGCCAGTTCGGCTGGAAGTATGGCCTGGCCGCCACCTGGATCGGGATCGGCAACGCCCTCATCGGCTCGCTGCTTGCCTGGCGGATCCTGGGACGGCGGACCCGCCTCATGACGCAGCATCTGCAGAGCGCCACGATGCCCGACTTCTTCGGGAAGCGCTTCTTCAGCAATCCGCTCAAGGTCGCCGCGTCCGTCATCGTGTTCATTTTCCTCATTCCCTATACCGCATCGCTCTATAACGGCCTGTCGCGGCTGTTCAGCATGGCATTCAATGTGGATTACGTCTGGTGCGTGCTGGGGATGGCCCTCCTCACCGGTATCTATGTGCTGGTAGGCGGCTATATGGCGACCGCCGTGAACGATTTCATCCAGGGGCTGATCATGCTGGCGGGCATCTGCGCCGTCATCGCGTCCGTCCTCAGCGGCAACGGGGGATTCACCGCGGCCGTGGAGCGCCTTTCGCAGATCCCGTCCGAATCCGCCCCCGGCCTGAACGGAGCGTTCGTCTCCTTCCTGGGCCCGCAGCCCGTCTATCTGCTGGGTGTCGTCCTGCTGACGTCCCTGGGGACCTGGGGACTGCCGCAGATGGTGGGCAAGTTCTACGCCATCCGCAACGAGGCGGCCATCCGCAAGGGGACGATCATTTCCACGCTGTTCGCCATCATCGTGGCCGGCGGCTGCTATTTCCTGGGCGGCTTCGGGCGTCTTTACAGCCAGAACATCGAGTACACGCCGTCCGGGACCCCGGTTTACGACAGCATCGTCCCGTCCATGCTGGCCACCCTGCCGGACCTGATGATCGGCGTCGTGATCATCCTGGTGCTCTCCGCGTCCATGTCGACCTTGTCCTCGCTGGTGCTGACCTCCGGGTCCACGCTGACGCTGGATATTATCGACCCGGCACTGGCCAGGGCCCGCAAAGGCGCGCACATGAATGACCGCAGTCAGTTGCTCTGCATCCGTCTGCTCGTGCTGTTCTTCATCGTCGTGTCGTCCGTCCTCGCCATCGTCCAGGCCAAGAGTTCCGTGACCTTCATCGCCCAGCTCATGGGCATCTCCTGGGGCGCGCTGGCCGGTGCTTTCCTGGCGCCGTTCCTGTATGGATTGTATTGGAAGAGAACGACTTCCGCTTCGGTTTGGGCCTCCTTCCTTACGGGTGTGGGCGTCATGTGCGGCTGCATGTACTGCACTTTTACGGGCAAGACCTTCCTCAGCCCCTATTTCACCTCGCCGATCAACGCCGGCATGCTTGCGATGCTGTTGGGACTGGTGGTCGTGCCCGTGGTGAGCGTTTTCACCAGGGTGAACCGGAAAGAAGCGGTGGACGGGATGTTCGAATGCTATGACAGCACCGTTACGGTCCGTGCTGCGGAGGTCCTCTCCGAGGAAGCGGAGGAGGGCTAGAAGACGAGCGTGTAACCGATACCCAACGTGTGACAGGCGGCCGTAAGGTCGCCTTTTTCAAACAGGTGGAACATGTAGAAGAAATCCAGCGAATGGCCCTTCCCGAGACTGATTTCCGTACCGGCATAATGCAGGGAACGCACCCATTTGCCGGTGTCGAAACTGTTGAAGAACTCGTACATCAGATAGGGCGTGAAGATGCTTTCCGGGGCCTTGTATTGCCCGCGGAGCCGCGTCCGGAGGGTATTGCTGAATGATTTCGCACCCGGGTTATAGGCCAGTTCGTACTTCTCCCGGAGCGCGAGGGCGAGGCCGTCGCGCCGGAGGGTTTCGGTCAGGCACAGGACCGCCTTGTGCTGGACCAGGTCGCCCGCCGAAGGGATGCGCCAGTATTCATAGCTCAGGTCGCCCTTGAGCCAGCTGCTGAAATTGTATCCGCCGCCGGCCATGGCGAACCAGCATTCGGTATTGCGGACATGGTCAAAGGAGCGGTGCTCCAGGCGGGCCATGGCGTACGGGGCGCCGAAGGATTTGACGAGCTGGATGCTGCTCCAGGTTCCGAGGTCGGTGACGGCCTGGGCGGATGCCCGCGTGGCGGACAACGCGAGGACGGACAGGATGAGGACGAATAATTTTTTCATACACTACTGCGGAAACAACTGAAGCAAAGATACAAAGAAAATATGTATATTTGTTCCCGCAAACCAAGATATATGGAACAGAAATTTTGCCAGAGCTGCGGAATGCCGCTCACGGAAGGGCTCTTCGGCACAAATGCCGACGGCAGCCGGAACGAAGATTACTGCGTGTATTGCTACAAGGACGGGAAGTTCCTGCAGGACTGCACGATGGACGAGATGATCGAACATTGTTCCCAGTTCGTCGATGAGGTCAACAAGCATCTGCCCCAGCCGATTACACGGGAACAATACAAGGAGCAGATGCGGAAGTATTTCCCGTATCTCAAGCGCTGGAGCAGGCAAGGCTGAGCGCTTTGACGGTACCGGAACGCATCATTTTGCAGGAAAACCCATGAATACCATGAAGATCCGACTTGAAACGCCGGCCGACTACCGCGCCGTGGAAGAACTCACCCGGGAGGCCTTCTGGAATGTCTATCGCCCCGGATGCACGGAGCATTATGTATTGAACCGCTATCGCGGCAACCCCGACTTCATCCCGGAACTGGATTTCGTGATGGAAGAGGACGGGCGCCTGATCGGCCATGTGATGTTTTCCAAGGCCGGACTGGTCCTGCCGGACGGTACGCGCAAGGCATCATGGACCTTCGGCCCCATCAGCATCCATCCGGACTACAAGCGGAAGGGCTACGGACTTCTGCTCCTGCTGTATGCGATGGACAGGGCCCGGGAAATGGGTGTCGGTTTCCTATGCATGGAGGGGAATATCGACTTCTACAGGCATGCCGGCTTTTCCCTGGCAAGCGGGTTCGGCATCCATTATCACGACTTTCCCAAAGACGATGCCGTCCCCTTCTTCCTCGCCCAGGAACTCATTCCCGGCTGGCTCAAGGCAAACGGCATAGAAGAAGCGACCTATTGCCCGCCCAAGGGTTATTTTGTCGCCGACGCGTATCCTGAGGCCTTTGAACGGTATGAGGCCACCTTTCCTCCGAAAGAAAAGATGCGTCTCCCGGGACAGCTGTTTTATGACGGGGTCATGGAAACGGGCCGCATCATCCTCCGGCCCTGGCGGGACAGCGACGCGCCCGCATTGTTCAAATGGGCGTCGGATCCCGATGTGGGGCCCCGGGCCGGCTGGGCGCCGCACCGCTCGGTCGAAGAGAGCCTGGAGGTAATCAGGACGGTCTTCAAGGATGTCACCAATACCTGGGCCATTGAACTCAAAGAAACGGGTGAAGCCATCGGGGCGATGGGGTATGGGCCTTCGTGCGACTGCAACCTGCCGGCACGCCCGGGCGAGCCCATCATCGGCTACTGGATCGCAAAACCTTATTGGAACAGAGGCATTTGCACGGAAGCATTGCAACTGATGCTTCAGCATATCCGCTGCATGACTGACACCCGGTCCCTTATTTCCGGCCATTTCATCGATAATCCGGCCAGCGGCCGTGTGATGGAGAAATGCGGCTTCATCCCCACCGGAGAAACCGTCATTGATGAAACCCAGTATCAGGGCGCCGGCCGGCCGATCCGCGTGTTGAGGCTTGCCATCGCATAGGGTATGCAGGCGGGATAATCAGTCCTATCATCCGTATCTTTTCTGGAAAGAGCAGCCTCTGACGCCCTCTTCTATCTGAGAGAAGATGCAAGGATAATCCTAATCCATTCCTTTCCGGGCCTAAAATATTCCGTTTGGAATGCCGATCTTTGCCTGTGAAATTAGTTGAGTAGTGTATGAATTTCAACGGAATCATCATTGGCGCGGCCGTGTTCCTGAGCATCGGCATCTGCCATCCGCTCGTCATCAAGATGGAATACCTGTGGGGCCGGCGCAGCTGGTGGGTCTGGCTGGTGGCCGGGCTGGCATTCAGCGGACTCTCATTATTCGTCAAGAACACAATCCTTTCGATTATCATCGGCGGCTTCGCATTCTGCTGTTTCTGGGGCATCCACGAAATGTTCCTGCAGGAGAAGCGGGTGCTCCGCGGCTGGTTCCCGGAGAATCCCAGGCGCCACGATTATTATGTCTCCCGTCGTAAAGAAATGGAAGGCAAGCGCTAAGCAGGCTTATCCCGCCTGTGCGTAAGCATGCATGCCTCCAAGGAAGAGGTTGACCCCGAAATAGGTAATCAGGACGCAGAAGAAGGCCAGCAGGCAGAAGGCATGGAAGAAACGCGGCTTCCTGAAAGGCTTTAAAAGGGTCCCGTGCAGGGCGAATGAATAGACAAGGAATGTGATCAGTGCCCAGGTTTCCTTGGGGTCCCAGTTCCAGTAATTTCCCCAGGAGATATTGGCCCAAACGGCGCCGAGAAACGTCCCGCAGACGAGCAGGAAGACGGCCGGATACAGCACGACCAGACTGATGTCCTTCAGTCGGGATGAAACGTCCAACGGCACGGCAAGCCCCAGGATGCCGTTCAGTGCGACCAGCCCCAGCATTGTATAGGAAAGCATCATCGTGAGTACGTGGATGGAGAGCAGGGGAGACTGGAGAACCGGCATCAGGTGGGTGATTTGCGGATTTGCTCCGGCGAGGGAGGCCATGAGCATGGTGAATCCGGACAGGATGAATCCCATCGGAAACACCAGCGGAACCTTCTTCCACAGGATATTCATGGCAAGTGCGGAAAGCCATGCCATCAGCATCATGACGCAGTAACTTCCCGCAAAGGGCGGATGCCCGGAGACGTACCATCGGAGAGCGAGGGTAACGGTCAGATACAGAAGCAGAAGGCTCCCCAGACCGGCAGAGGCATGCTTGATGGCGGAGGGGAGCCTCCTGCCCCGGGAAAGGCAGATACCCATCAGGACAAACAGGATCAGTCCCCAGGTTATGGAAACCATGAACGGGACCATCGGACGCGACAGCCGGTTGTAGGCCTTCTCGGCATGGATCCTCCCCGGGGATGGCAGCACCGGCCCGGCGACCTTCTCCTGATAGTCACGGATCTTTCCTACAATACGGCTGACTTCCTCCCAATCCTCTTCGCGGACGGAACGCTCCACCACGTCCATCACTTTCCGGATGAACACCCAGCGGTCATAGTCGTCGATTACCTCCAGCGGCAGCCTTTCGTTACAGTCATACCAGCGCACGAAGCCGGACGAGTCTGCGACAGGATACAGTTTCCAGGCATCACCGGCCGCAACGCTCCTGAGAATGAACTCCTTCTCGGCCTCTTTCGCCGTGCCCCGGTCCTTTTCTTTCAACTTGAAGGGGACGTCGCGCCACCAGTCATAATAGAACAGCCAGCCGGTAACGACCTGGCAGGCATCGTATTCTCCCCAGCGGGATTTGCCGTAGGCCTTCAGCGTATAATCCCTGGCCATGGTTTCGAAGGGACAGATGCGGTCGTTGTAATAGACATACAGGTCTCCGAAACGGTCCGCCACATCCGGCGGCAATGCCTTGGGATGTGTCTGCGCCCGGGCCTCCGCCGGTGAGACGAGCAGCGGGAGCAACAGGAAAACGGACGACTGGACAACCCTTCTCAGCGTTTTCCGGAACACCGTGCCGCGCTGGAAGAAGAACCCCAGGAGGGAAAGGAGCAGAAGCGCATACCCTGTATAACTGACCCCGATTCCCAGAGGGTCGTGGTTGATGCGCAGCACGGAAGAGCGGCCGTCGAAACCGGACTGGAAAAAGCGGTAGCCGCCGATCCGCGCGATATGGTTCATGGAGATTTCGAAGTATTCCTCCCCGGCCCGGATCCGGCTCCGGTAATCCGAAGCCGCCTGCGATCCGGAATAATGGAGGACCTCAAAACTTTCCAGGGTGACAGGACAGGGGAGCGGCCGCTCCTGCCCGTCCTCCCGAATCCAGGTTGTAACGGTTTCTCCTTCAGGAAGATACACCTTGCCTTGTTCTCCTCTCAGGTGCGTCAGCAGGGCGCCCCCCAGGATCACGACAAAGGATAGATGCAGAAGGATAACCCAGAAACGCCTTGCCGTCCCCCTGGAGACAAGAAGACAGATTCCGGCCAGCGCCAGCACCCCCCAGAGCACAGATACGGCCGGGTTGTGATACACCCACCGGAAAGCGGCGGATGACCCGCATGCCTTTTCAAGGATCGTGGCAGCCATCATCGCGAGGATGAGGGCTGCCAGGGTCCCGAAGCCGGTGATGGCCAGGAAACGGTCTTTCTTGCGCATCAGATGGAATCGATGAATTTCACGACGGCGTCGCGCTCCTCCTTGCTCAGTTTGTAGAACTTCTCGGCACTGCCGTAAGCATCGCTTTTCCTGGAATAGGCGTGCCACATGATCGCCTCGACCACGTTGCGTGCGCGGTTGTCATGCAGGCGGTCGCCCCGTCCAGTATTGAGCGTGGAAAGTCCGCGCCCCCAGAGCGGGGTGGTGCGGCACCAGGTCCCATGGATGTCGTTCTTCATCCACAGCCGGTGCTGGATGAAGTCGGAATAGGGCCAGATGGTCTGGTGCGCGTAGCGGGGGAGCGGCTTTTTCCCATTCATGGCGGGAGACCAGTAGTTGTCGTCGCCGGTGGTCCAGGAAGGCCTGTGGCAGGTGGCGCAGCCCATATCGGTGAACAGCTGCTTTCCCTTCTGCACGTCAGGATCGTTCAGGTTGCGGGCGCGGGGAATGGCCAGGCCGCGGTGCCATACCATGAAATCATAGTACTCGTCCGCCGTCATTTCCGGCTCGAAATTGTGATAGGCGTTGTCGAACTGGTTGGTCTTGGGGCTCAGCAGGGCGAGGACCGCTTCGGCAATCTCCGCATCCGTGACCGTGCCGTTCTTGTCCACGTCGACATAATAGGGGGATGCCTTTCCTGCGGCGCGGATGGCTGCGATGACATCCTTGTTCTGCGACATGGCGGTCGCCCATGCCACGGTGGTGTAAAGGAACGGACGGTCCGGGCGGGAGACGTTGGTGATGTTCCAGATGGCGTTGGCACCGGCCCCGTCCTGCAGGGTTCCGCGGGTCATGGCATAGGTGAACTTCTTGAGCAGTTTCCCGCCCATATAGGCGTCGCGCTCATAATAGTTGCCCTCGGCGTCGTATCCGGCACCATTCACGCCCGCCTGCCAGTTATGGTAGTAGGCAGTCGGTGCGAAATCGCCGGCATCCTTGTCCCAGAAAGCCGGATTGAGTTCCACATACTGTGCCTCCTGGGCATACTGGGCCTTGATGGCCTCCTGCGGGATGGCGTCGATCAGGCCGGTCCCGGGGATGCCGATGGTGCTCTCGAGGCGGAAGCCGACCTGTTTGCCCTGGGCTCGGGCGGTCTCATGGGGCGTCGGGGATGTGTTGAACGCACTTTCCGGGATCGTGAGTTCCGGGTATATGAGGGCGTATTTCTCCCCGTCCGGGAAGTTCATCGGCAGTCCGCTCTCCATGGCCGTGACGGGGATCCAGTCGATCCGGATCTGCTCTTCGTCGATCGGAGGGAGGAAAGGGGCCTCGGCCATGGTCTGCGGCATTCCGGTCACTTCGGCCACGTAGGGCCCGTCATTGGGGTTGTCCGCATTCTGGTGGTAAATGACCAGCAGATAGCCGTTTCCAAAGGCATCGGAGCCATTGGCCTTGTAGGCGTTCTTCCACTGGCCGTGCCCATAGCCGGGATGGCAGTCCAGGCAGGACTTGCGGACCGCGGCGGGGCCCCGGCCCTTGAAAGGAGCCTGGTTGACCGTGACATTCCTCTCGAAGAAGGCCTCGCCGTGGTTGAAGGCCGCTTCCAGTCCCATGCGCTCGACAGCGGGGGTGGGGTCTTCATAAGAACCCGGAGCGACATTGTCCGTCGTGCCCAGATCTCCGCCGGGATACCATTCGGCAGCAGTGAAATTGCCGACCGCCTGTCCCACGTACTTCGCGTCGGATTCCTTCGCGGCGGGCGCGGGATCGGCGTTCCGTTCACAGGAAAAGAAGGCGATTGTCAGCAGACAGATAAGAAGAGGATATCTTTTCATGGTATGCTATTGTTTTACGATCCAACTGGCGGCTTTGTTCAACTGCTCGTCAAGGGCGGAGACGGCATCCATGGCGGATTGGACGGAACTGTCTGCATAGATCTTCACGAAGGCGCCCTTGGCCTGGCAGTCTTTCAGGGCCTTGATGGCGGCGTCCATCCGCGACTGGATGGCAGAAGCATCCGCATAGCCCAGGTCCTTCAGGAGCGTCAGGATCGAATTCGCGGCAGGGGAGGACACGTCACGGCCGCCGTACAGGGTGTACTGGATGGACAGGATGTTGTCGATGAAATCCTGGAAAGACTTCTCGCTGTAGGGCGACTCGATGTAATTGACATCCTCGCCGGAGTGGGCGTTGCCCATCTTGACATCGGCCACCTCCGCGCAGATGTTGGAGCAGCCTCCGGTCAGGATGGTCGAAAGGACTTCCTCCCAGGTCTCGAAGGAACTGCCCAGTTTGGCTGCGCCGAGCATGTTGGCGCCATAGATCTTTCCGTTGATCTGCGTTTCTGCCTCGATTTCCTCCATCCGGTCCGTGTATTTCTTCCCGGCATCCGGGTTCCAGGAAGCGTAAAGCCGGTAGCAGTTGTCCCGGAGGTCCCCGGCGACGGCCGTGGCATAGACCAGTTCCTGTTCGCCGGTGACATTGTATTTGGTGAAGGCCTTATCGCTTTCCTTTCCCTGCAGGGCGGCTACGGTGCGGTTCTTCCCTTCGCGGAAAAGGATGAACTCGATGCCGTGGAAACCCAGGAGTTCCTGACCGAGTTTGGCACCGGCATAGGCGATGCCGTCTTCGCCCTTCAGCATGGCCATCTGGTCGGAGTTGCTGAGCGCCGTGGCGAGGGCCTCGACATCCAGCGGCCAGGTGTCGATGTGCGGGTCGATGCCGAAGGTGGTCGCAGGGCCGTAGAGGAAAGCCTCGGACTGCTCCCAATATTTGCGGGCGTTGAGGAAGGTGGTGCAGATGGCATCCAGGTCGCCCTGCGTCAGGGACTTGACACCCTTCTGTGACGCCGCATCCAACGCCTGGTAGAGTTTATCGCTTTCATCGGCAAGCGCCTTGTAGGTGGCGTACACGACGTTGGGGACATAGTTTTCCACGACGGCGGCCATCTTCTTCTGCGTTTCGGTAAGGCCGTTCCCCGCGGGGGTGGGTTTTTCACAAGCGACAAGCAGGGCGCCGGTCGCCACTGCTGTCAGTGTTTTGATCAAGTACTTCATGGTGATTATTATATTAATGGTTTATCGCTTGAAAAATGCCATGTAGGTGACGCCGAGGCTGATGGAAGGCTCCGGGTTGTAGGGCGCTTTCAGGAACCGGCGGGAGTACTCTCCCTTGATGGCGATTTCCGGGATCGGGAACCAGTTGAATCCGGCGGCAATCCGGTGCCTGTCTGTATAGGGATAGTCCTGCTGGTCTGCGGAAGGGATGTAACTGTCATAGTACTCGTATCTGCCAAAGAGTAAGAGGCGGCTGCCGGATACACCGAACCAGGGGAGGATGTCATACCCGGCCTCCATTCCGGCCGCAAGGGCCTGCTGCCCGACGGGCGTCTTCCTGTAGGGCGCGTTATTGGACGACAGGTTGCGCTTGATGGTGGAGATCGTCGCAGCGTCTCCTACCCGGCCATAATCCGCATTCCCCCTGACAATGAGGCGCTTCCCATGATAGGCGAAGTCAAGGGCCGTGATGAAAGTATGTCCCTTCACATTGGCATAGCGGGTGTTGTGGAGGTCGTTGGGATAGGAGTTGTGCATGGCTTGGCCGTAGAAGGCACTGAGGCCGATGCGAAGCCCTTTCACGCTGTAGTTGTCCACACGGGCGGCATAACCCAGCCGGTTGGCGACCCTGTACTCATACGGAGACTTGGCACCGTAGTGGACGAAATGGTCGCGGTCGAACATGAAACCGTCCAGCCCGGCCGTGACAAGCAGCTCATAACGCCAATGTTGCGTCTTTCCCCAGAGGCTGATCCCCGTATCATGCCATGTGGACGGCAGGATGGTATACTCTCCTTCAGGGCGGTAGACGGTAAAATAGTTCAGGGGTTCATGGGCATTGTTCAGTCCGCCTACGGGAACGACGACGTGACCGGCCCGGACGTTGAACTCCGGACGGAAGGATTTCTGGATCCAGAACTGTTCCAACTCCAGTTCCCCGCCTTTTTCGATTTCCGACTCCCATTCGCCGGCTTCCGTGAATTCCTTCTCCACGGCGCTGCCCGTGCCGGTATGCTCGAATTCGACTTCCGTCTGCATGCTCCATCCCTTGCCGAAGTCATACCCCAGGTAGATGACCGCATGCGGGATGTCGAAGCGCCCGTGGGAGGGGTCGCCCGCATACTCTTCGGGACGGGAATAGCGGTAGACATTGTCGCTGAAATAGTTCCGCGAGTAGGCGGCCTCACCGTACCCGCCGATGGTAAGCTGCTGGGCGGAGAGGGTGCAGGAAGCGGCAACCAGAATGATCAGGGCACAAATACGTCTCATTGGAGATCCCATTTTTAATCATGCAAAGTTACCCGGCAAACGGCTTCCGGGCAATCCCAAGATATGCTGATTTCCCAGCCTTCCGGGAAGGGGCCATCAGGGCTTTTCCGCCTGTTGCAATCACTATTTTTGGGGATTTGAAATGAATCCGGTTCGCCGTACCTTTGCATCATGTCAGCAGCGTTCAGTACGACCATGAAAATGGCGGAACTCCTGGAGAAGGACCCGTCCCTCATCGGCGTTTTTTCGCGGATGGGGTTTCCTTTCGGTTATGGCGATTCCTCGGTAGCCGAAGTCTGTGCGGAAGCCGGAACGGATCCGGATACATTCCTTCTGATATGCCGGGTCTATTCCCAGGAAGGCTACCGGCCTGCGCGGGAAGAACTGGAGAAGGCAGACCGTTCCGTCATCGTCAAATACCTCAGCATGTCCCACAGCCACTACATGAATGTAGCCATGAAGGACCTGGCCGCCGGCCTCGGACGGATGATCGTCCCCTGCGGGGATGAGACGCAACGTGTCATCTGGAGCTTTTTCACGGACTTCAAGGAAGAGCTGCAGAAGCATTTCGCCTTTGAGGAAGAGTGTGTCTTCCCCAACATGGACAGTCCGGATGCCGACATCCCGGAAGAGGACCATTCGGCCGTGGAAGAGACACTGGAAGATCTCAAAAGCCTGGTAATGAAGCATCTCCCCGCAGATGCTGACCAGCAGGAAGCGTTCAAGGTGCTCTCGGCCATCAGTTCCCTCCAGGACGACATCCGGAAGCATATCCTTCTGGAAGAGACCGCCCTCTCATGGCATGCCGACGAAAACCAGGATGACAATGCCTTATCCCAGCGGGAGAAGGAAATCCTCTCCTGCGTGGCCAAGGGAATGCTCAACAAGGAAATCGCCGACCATCTCAACATTTCCATCCACACCGTGATTTCCCACCGCAAGAACATTACCCGGAAGACGGGCATCAAGACGGTCTCCGGCCTGACGGTGTATGCCCTCCTGAATGATCTGGTGGATATCCATTCTATTGAATGACAGGTCCTTCTAGGCCCCGCACTTGGGTAAGGGGAGTCATGCGCCCTGCCGCTCTGAATCTGTCGGACGGATGCTCAGAGAATTTTCATGGCAATATGGGCACAGGCCTCGGCATCGGCGAGGGCGTGGTGGTGGTTCCTGAGGTCGTAGCCGCAGGCGGCGGCGACTGTCTGCAGCCGGTGGTTCGGGAGCCTCTTTCCATAGTATCGTCTCGATGCCCACAGCGTGTCGTGGAATTCATAGTCCGGATAGTCCATCCGGTACACCCGGAACACCTGCTTGAGACAGCCTTCATCGAAGGGGCTGTTGTGGGCGACCAGGGGCAATCCCTCAATCAGGGGCTCCACCTTCTCCCAGACACGGGGGAACACGGGCGCGTCATCCGTATCCTCGGGGCCCAGACCGTGGACCTGGCGACAGAACCATTGGTAGTACTCCGGCTCCGGGTGGATCAGGCTATAGAACCGGTCCACGATCACCCCGCCACGCACGACAACGACTCCCACGCTGCAAACGCTGCTGGGACACTCGTTGGCGGTCTCGAAATCAATCGCTGCAAAATCCCTCATGGCTTGTAGGATTCATCCATGTGCGCCTGAACGGGCTTAATCTTCCAATACTTCCAGATAGAAACTCACCGGTCGGAAACCGTCGTTACAGGAGATCATCGCGCTCATGGGGTTCTTCATCCACCCGTCGAAGAAATTGCCTTCCCCCCGGGCCAGTGCTTCCACGAATTCCCGCATCGATCCCCAGGCCGACTCGCACATGCCATTGGGCCGCTTCCCGTCCTCCGAGATCCAGCTCTGCCCGGACCCTTCAGTCGAGGGTGATGCTTTCGATTCTCAGGCGCAGCGTTCCGGAGGGGACCTGTGCTTCGGCGATTTCGCCGACCTTCCTGCCCATCAGGGCAGCGCCGATCGGGGAATTCAGCGAGATCTTGCCGGCCGCGAGGTCCATCTCGTGGGGGCTGACGATCTCGAATTCCATATGGGCGCCGGTCGTGAGGTTCGTGAATCCGACCCGGCTCAGAAGGCACACCCTGTCCCTGGGGAGATTGTCGGTGTCAATCACGCGGGAGTGCTCCAGGACCTTCTGCAGGAAACGGATCCGGCTGATGGTCTTCGCCTGGTTCCGCCTGGCTTCGCGGTATCCCGCATTATCGCTTCGATCCCCCTGGGCACTGGCCTCCGCCAGGTCGTCCTGCACCTGGGGGTAAACCTCGTTGACCAGATGCTTCAACTCGGCTGCAATCTCGTCATATCGTTCTTTTGACAGGTATTCCATAGCGAATATGCTTTTCTATGCTGTACAAATATAGCATTATTTTCCGTAACGCCCCTTTGCTTCCAGGGGCCGGGTAATACCCGCACCATCGGCATGCCATGAAAGCCCTCTCCAAAGGAACCATCCCGTCACGAATCACAACAAATAGGGATTGCCCCGGAAAGGGAAAGAGCGTACCTTTGCACCGGAAAAAGGAACGGTGTTCCCTATGCAGACGCTCAAGACAGACACCCGCAAGCGGATTCTCAATGCCTCGAAGAGGCTCTTCCTGAGGAAGGGCTTCCGGGAGACGACCACGCGTGACATTGCCCGTGAATCCGGCATCAACCTGAGCAACCTGTATCACTACTTTGCTTCTAAGGACGAACTGTTCCGGGGGCTGCTGAAACCGGCGACCGATACACTGGAGTCCATGTTGAATGAACATCACGGAATCAAGGGCGCTGACATCTTCAGCATGCAGGAAGAAGGATATGTGGAAGCGACGCTTGAAGAGTACATGGACGCGATCCGTAAATACCGGAATCTCCTGAAACTCCTGCTCTTCAAATCACAGGGATCTTCCCTGGAAGGATATAAGGAATACTACGTCGAGAAAGCCACGCGACTGGTCCTTGACTGGTTGAAAGCCATGAAAGCGAAGCATCCTGAGATCAATACGGATGTATCCGATTTCTTCGTTCACCTGAACAACGTCTGGATGTTCACCCTGCTTGAAGAGGTCCTGATGCACGACCTGACGGAAGAGGAGGTCCGGTCGGTCCTGTCGGACTATATCCGATTCGAGGTCATGGGATGGAGAAAGATGATACGGATCTGACGGTCGCCACGGAGGCGGCCGTTTTTGTTTTGGAACAAAATGAAACATTGTTCACTATTGGAAACGATTTATGGATAAGAAGAAACCGATTCTGCAACCTCTCCTCGCATACGCTGGGAAGAGAAGGGTGCTGACCTACCTGTCAATGGTCATCTCTGGTATCAGCCAATTGCTCGCACTGGTCCCTTTCCTCTATATCTGGGCCATTCTCAGGGACGTGATAGACGGGAATTACAGCCGCATCGCACATTACGGCTGGATGGCCGTGGCCTTTGCCATCGCCGCCATTGTCGTGTATTTCGGCGCCCTGATGTGTTCGCATCTGGCGGCATTCAGGATTGCCGCAAATATGCGCAAGGTGCTGATGCAGCATATCATGACCCTGCCCATAGGCTTTCTGGATACGCTGGGTAGCGGCAAGGTGCGCAAATGGGTGCAGGAATCCACCCAATCTACGGAAACCTACCTGGCGCACCAGCTTCCGGACAAGGCCGGCATGTACGCCACGATGACCGGGCTTGCGGTGCTGATGTTCCTCTTTGACTGGCGGATGGGGCTGCTGTGCCTGGGAACGGTCCTGCTGGCCATCACCGTGATGGTCTCCCTGATGACGGGCCCGACGCTCCGAAAGAAACTGGGGGAGTACAACAAGGCGCTGGATGCCATGTCCAATGAGGCCGTCGAGTATGTCCGCGGCATCCCGGTGGTGAAGACCTTCGGCCAGTCGGTCTTCTCTTTCAAGCGATTCAAAGAATCCATCGACCAATACAAACAGTGGGTGATTGCCTATACGATCGATCTGCGGCGACCGATGACCCTGTACACGACGCTCGTCAACGCCTCCTTCGCGGTGCTCATCGCGCTGACGCTGATTGTCGTGAAGAACGGGACATATTCGCCGGGGTTCCTGCTGAACCTGCTGTATTACATCATCGTCACTCCGGCCATCGCCGTCACCCTGAACCGCATCATGTTCGCCAGCGAGAACGAGATGATCGTGGCCGAGGCGCTTGACAAGACGGGACGGATTCTCTCGATCGATCCGCTCGCGGATCCTTCGGATGCCCGGTTGCCGGAGGACAATGAGATTCAGCTCAGGAATGTCCGCTTCCGCTATCCGGAAGCCGAACGCTTTGCGGTGGACGGCGTCTCGCTGGACATCAAGCCCGGACAGAAAATCGCCTTTGTGGGCCCTTCCGGTGGCGGAAAGACCACGACGGCCAGCCTCATTGCCCGTTTCTTTGATGTAACGGAAGGCGCCATCACCCTGGGTGGCGTGGACATCCGCCATATCCGGAAAAAAGATCTGATGGACCGTATCTCCTTTGTGTTCCAGGACAGCCGCCTGCTGAAGACGAGCATCTTCGAGAACGTCCGCCTGGGCAGGCCTGACGCCACCCGGGAAGAGGTGCTGGAGGCCTTGCACAAGGCCCAGTGCGATGATATCCTGGCCAAGTTGCCCGATGGCATCGACACCGTCATCGGCACACGGGGGACCTATCTCTCCGGAGGCGAGCAGCAACGCGTGGCCATCGCCCGCGTGATGCTGAAAGGCACGCCCATCGTTATTCTGGACGAGGCCACGGCTTTCGCGGATCCGGATAATGAAACCCGTGTGCAGCAGGCTTTTACCGAGATGGCGGCCGACGGCAAGACCATCATCATGATTGCTCACAGGCTCTCTTCCGTGACCGGAGCCGACCGCATCTTTGTACTGGAGGAAGGACGTGTGACGGAGTGCGGCTCGCACCAAGTTCTTCTGGAGAAAGGCGGCAAGTATGCCTCTATGTGGAAACAATATGTGGAATCTGTCAACTGGAACATCAAATGAGCATTATAGATACACTTCGGCATCAATATGCCCTTACCCGTCAGGGCGCGAAAGACCTGATGAAATCCAGCCTTGCCAGCGCAGCGATGGATATCGTCCTCATGCTGCCCGTCGGGCTCCTGTTCTTCCTGGTGAAGGACCTGATGGAAGGCAACGCGTTGAATACCTGGGGATATGTCTGGAAAACCGGCGCCTGCTTGCTGGCTGTGGCGGCCATGGAATATATCAAGTACAATTATCAGTTCGTTACCGTGTACCTGGAGAGCGGCCGTCGGAGGATCGCACTGGCGGAGAAACTGCGCCGCCTGCCGCTGTCCTTCTTCGGCAAGAAGGATCTGGCTGACCTGACCAGCACCATCATGGCGGATGCGGCCACCATCGAGACCGGGACGTCCCACTGGGTGCCGGAGCTCATCGGGTCGATGATTTCCACGACGCTCATCGGTATCAGCCTCTTCTTCTTTGATTGGAGGATGGCGCTTGCCGCCGTTTGGGTGATTCCCATCGCCATCAGCATCGTCCTGTTTTCATCTAAGTTCCAAAACCGCTTCAACCGCCGCAATGTGCAGGCGAAGGTGGCGCTGGCCGACAACATCCAGGAAGGATTGGAGGCGTTCCAGGACATCCGGGCCAATGATGCGGAGAGCAAATACCTGCAAAGTCTTTGGCCCTGCATCGACCTGGTGGAGAAACGGGCCGTCGAAGCCGAGCTGGGCGTTGCCGTCTTTGTCGTTAGCGGGCAGATGATCCTGAAACTGGGGATTGCGACCATTGCCCTGGTCGGAGCCACGCTGCTTTCCGCCGGAAGTCTCGACGTGCTGACACTCTTCATGTTCCTGCTGGTGGCGTCCCGTCTGTACGACCCGATGTCCGGTTCGCTCATCAACCTGGGTGCCGTGGTGTCGCTGGGCGTCCAGTCGGAACGCATGGACGAAATCCTCAATCACCCGGAGCAGCGGGGAGAGGAATCCCTTTCCAACAGGGGCTATGACATTGAGTTCAAGGATGTCCGCTTCGCGTATGATACGTCCGAGACGGTTTTGGACGGGGTCTCATTCACGGCGAAGCAGGGCGAAGTGACCGCACTCATCGGCCCTTCCGGTTCCGGCAAGACCACCATTTCCCGCCTGGCATCCCGTTTCTGGGACATCCCGTCCGGGTCCATCACGGTGGGAGGGATGGATATCTCCAAGATAGATCCTGAGACGCTGATGAGCCTGTATTCCATTGTATTCCAGGATGTCACGCTGTTCAACAATACCGTGCTGGAGAATATCCGCATCGGCCGCAAGGATGCTTCGGATGCGGAAGTCATCGCTGCCGCACGGCTGGCCCACGTGGATGTCTTCGCCGAGAAACTGCCGCAGGGATGGAACACGATGATCGGTGAGAATGGCAGTGAACTCTCAGGAGGGGAGCGCCAGCGGATCTCCATCGCGCGCGCCTTCCTGAAGGATGCCCCCATCATCCTGATGGACGAGGCAACTGCTTCGTTGGATGTAGAGAACGAAACCTTCATCCAGGAGTCGCTTTCCCGCCTGGTCAAGGACAAGACAGTGATTATCATCGCACACCGCATGCGCACCGTCGCCGGGGCCGACAAGATCGTGGTCCTGAAGGAAGGCAAGGTGGAAGAGAGCGGAACCCCGTCTGAACTCACGGCTTCCGGCGGCTTTTACAAGCGGATGCAGGACATCCAGCAGGGAGCCTTGGAATGGAACATTTAAATATATAAGCACATGAAACCCGTATTCAAAGTCATTCTGATGGCCGCTGCCTATCTGGTAACGTTCATCCTCGGTGCCGCAAGCGGCGCCATCCACCCGGCATGCTACGCGTACATCGGGGCTCTTTTGCCGCTGGTGTTTGCATTCATTTATCTTTATACCTGCTCCATCATCCGTGGTTTCGGGGCGGCGACGGCCCTGAACGGATTCATCCTCGTCCTGTTTCTGATCGCGGGTGAAGCCGATCTTGGCTATATTATCGCTACGGTTGTTTTAACGGCACTGGCAGAACTGCTCAGGAAGATCTTCGGATATGATTCGATCAAAGGCGTCCGCTGGAGTTTCATTCCTTTTGCCTTCTCCTTCTTCGCCTACATCTCCCACTGGTGGACAGACACGGAGGGCTCCCTGGCCGCAGCCGTAGAAGAAATGCCCGCTGGATATGACCAGCTGATGATTCCGGTCATCAACAATATTCCGGTGATGATTGTCGTTATGGTACTGACGATTCCCGTTGCCATCCTGGCGATGCGCCTGGCAGAAAGGGTATTGAAGAAAACAGCCGAAACCTTATGAAAAAAGTCTACGAGCCTCTGAACATGATCATGAACGGCCGCTACGCCGTTCTATATGGGGAACTTGCTCCGTCCATCCAACAGGAAATCCTTGTCAGGTTGGCCGGACTTATTGAGAATGAAAGGGATTATGAGGATAAGGGGAACTACGGCCATCTCTGCAACATTCTTCCGACTATCGCTATCGACGAAGTGCTGCAGCAGAACGGGAAGACCCCTGATGAGGCATTTGAAATGGTTTCCACGCATATGTGGGCGGCCCTCACTCCGGATACGTTCCAGAAGATGTCCAAGCTGCCTTTCTTCCTGCCGCTGATGCGCAAGATTATCCCGCTGGGTTTCAAGTACGGCTCCGGGAAGGGATGGAAGTATGTCTGGCATCCGGAAGATCCCAAAGAGTACTATCACTTCGAGACGCTGGAGTGCCTGTACAAGCATGTGTTTGCCAAATACGGCGTCCTGGAGCGCTTCGGCCCCATGTTCTGCCGCAGTGACATCATCAACTATGGCAATCTTCACAATATTGATTTCATCCGCACCAAGACCCTCTGCCAGGGCGGCGATTGCTGCGACTTCTGCTTTGTGAGGCACCGCAGGGGAGAGGTCTGGGAGCGTACCAAGAGCATATGATCATCATTGAACATGAAACCGAACTATAAGAATTGGATGCCCAAGGGCATGATCTGGAGCTTTGCGGAAGGTGCCGTTCCGGAGTCTATGGAAGAAAACTGGAGCGAGGAGGACGAGATGTTCGTGTTCCGGAAAGAAATGCCAATTATTTTGGATCCTGGCGGAATTCGCTGGGCGTTGTGTTCATTACCCGCTTCATATAGCGCGTGAGGGCTGGCTGGGAAGAAAAATGCATGGCATCCACGATATCAGTAAGCGAAAGGTGCTGGTCCGAGAGGAGTTTCTGGAGTTCGTGAGCCGCATAACTGTCAATCCAGTCACCGGCCGGACGGCCGGTGATGGACTTGCTGATCTCGGAGAGATATTTGGGCGCAAGGCCCAGTTCCCGGGCATACCAGGCCACTTCCCGCTGCTCCCGGCTGTGCTCCTGGACAGACATCAGGAAACGCAGGAAATGGCGGGAGGTGATGTCTTCAATCTTCGCCTTCTCGATTTCCCGGGAATAGATATTCCACATATCATAGAGGAGAATGGCCAGCAGTGAGCCCACAATTTCCTCTCCGAAAAGGGTTTTGGGCGCGCGTATCCGCTGGAAGAACTGCTTGAAATCCGTGCCGATAATCTCCAGTTCATCCGGGTCAAGATGGAACACCGGATGCTCCTTGATGTACACATATCCTTTGGTCGCCCAAATCATCTCCGGATTATGCCGACCCAGAAAAGGATTGGAAACCATCAGCAGGTTTGCATCGAAATCTTCTGAGTACGAGATGTCCGTAAACCCGGTTGTCATCTGCCAGACAAGAAAGTCTCCGGCCGCGACCTCAAACGGTTTGTTGCCACAGAAAAAAGACATCTTTCCACCCTTGCAGAGCAGATGTACGTGGTAGTCTTTGTGAAAGGCATCCGGACGGACGAAATCGGTAAGAGTATTATAAATCAAGAAGTCCTGCATCGCTTTGGGCTGTTTTTCAAGGCAAATATACGCATTTTCCGGAAAAACAGAAAAATGGATAAATCATTCCGCATTTGGGGTAATGATCTGCAGGAAAAAGACCCTTACCTTTGCACCGGAAAACCAATCATCATGAAAGCGATCCTCACCCTTGCGGTCCTCCTGACAGCCAGTTGCTCCGCGCAGAACACAAACAATCCTGAAAACAATCAAAACACAACCCTTCCCATGAACCAGACAACCATTACGCTCAACAACGGCGTCGTCATTCCCCAGTTCGGACTCGGCGTTTATTCCATCCCCGCAGGCGAAACCACCTATAACAGTGTTATCGCTGCCCTCAAAGCCGGATATCGGCACATTGATACCGCGCACGCTTACCAGAACGAGCGTAGTGTGGGCCAGGCCGTGAAGGACAGCGGCATTCCCCGCGAGGAGATTTGGATCACCTCCAAACTCTGGCCCAACGAGTACGGCGAAGGCGTAACGCTCAAGCAGTTGGACAAGATGCTTGCACGCCTGGGGCTCGAATACCTTGACCTTGTTTACCTGCATCAGCCGCTGGGCGACTATAACGGAGCCTGGAAGGAACTTGAGAAAGCTCTCGAAATGGGCAAGGTCCGCGCCATCGGGATCAGCGACTTCGATTTCAATGACGAACTCTTCGAGTCCATCGTAGTCCCCGCCAAAGTCAAGCCCCAGGTGTTCCAGATCGAGTGCCACCCATATGCCCAGCGCGAGCATTGGCAGGAGATGGCAGCCAAGTACAACATCCAGATTGAAAGCTGGTTCCCGCTTGGCGGTCGTGACAGCCATGGCGAAATTCTCCGCGACCCGGTTATCAACGCCATTGCCAAAGCGCATGGCAAGTCCGCAGCCCAGGTCATCATCCGCTGGCATTTGCAGAAAGGCTTCTGCGTGGTCCCCGGCTCTTCCAATCCTGCCCATATCCAGGAGAACATCGAATCCTTCAGCTTCACACTCTCGGACGATGAGATGAAGCAGATTGCCGCCCTGAACAAAGAGAAACGCTATTTCAACATGTCCTATGAGCAGATCAAGGCATGGATGGGCGATTACGAACTCTGGGATTAATTCTTCACAACATGAAACAAACTGCAAAAACAATAATTACGGTCCTGCTGGCGGTGCTTACCGCCGGCACGGCCTGTGGACAAAACAAGAATAATATGAACCAGAAAGCGCTCATTGTCTTTTTCTCTCACGCAGGGGAGAACTACTCCGTGGGGAATATCGAAGTGGGCAACACCAAGATCGTTGCCGACTATATCTCCGAAATCACCGGCGCCGACCAGTTTGAAATCGTTGCCGGGAAGAACTACGACATGCCCTATATGGATCTCATCAAGGTCGCACAGGACGAAGCCAAGGCCGGAGAACTGCCTGCCTACAAGGGCGATGTGGACGTAGCCCCTTACGATGTCATCTTCATCGGCGGTCCCATCTGGTGGGGTACCTATCCGCAGGTTATGTTCACCTTCTTCCAGGATCACGACCTCTCGGGCAAGACCGTCATCCCGTTCACCACCCATGAAGGCAGCGGGCTTGCCTCCACCGTCCAGGATGTAAAGAAAGCCTGGCCGAAAGCAACTGTGAAAGATGGTTTTGCCATCTACGGCCACGAAGTCCGCTCCGGCAGGGCCAAAGTGGAGAAATGGCTGAAGGGATCAGGCTGGTAAATTCGGATTTCCCGACATCTTTCCATCAGTATGAAGAGAGTCCTGGCGGTTGCATTTTTGCTTTAAGCCGCTGGCGGGCCTTGGTAACAGAGGCAGGGGATATCCCAAGCAGGATGGCTTGCTCTGATACGGAGAATTGCAGCTGTGAGAGGATATAGGTGCGGATATC